>ENA-UOUJ01000033-UOUJ01000033.1-activated-sludge-metagenome-genome-assembly--contig:-NODE-33-length-140620-cov-54.028300_pt1 | contig 140620 bp, 108 predicted proteins | sample MGYA00249839_ERZ747224 | MGnify/ENA primary metagenome ERZ747224 (study PRJEB28782, sample SAMN03220277) | activated sludge metagenome | biome: wastewater; feature: sewage sludge; material... | reverse complement strand
GAGTATGAGGGGTATTGGTCTATGGGTATTCCGCAGGGAATGAATGGTAAAATGACGTATGCCCATGGCGATACATACTTCGGAGGCTGGAACGAGGGAAAACACAACGGATTTGGCACCCTTGCGTATCAAAATGGCAATAACTACGAAGGCGATTGGAAAGATGGCATACGTACAGGAAAAGGTAAATTTAAAACGGCACAAGGCAAGGTATATGAAGGCGAATTTAAAAACAATGAAATAACTGGAGCCGGTCGCATGACTTTTTCAAACGGAGAAATTTTAAAAGGTCAATTCAGGAATGGAAACTGTGCATACGGTGATTATATCTGGACTAACGGTGATGTATATACCGGTGAGTTTAAAGACCACGTGGTAAACGGAAATGGAAAAAAAAATTAACCAACGGTACTATCACAACTGGCTATTGGGAAAAGAATATCTTCATCAGCAAAATTTATGATGATAATTTTGAATACAATGGTGACGGCTTCACATATAAAGGGCAACACATCGTCATTCAAGGTATGAAAATGCCGCATAGAAAAGGTGAAATTATGTATTCCAACAGTGATGTGTACATTGGCGAGGTTCAATTGGGTAAAGTCCACGGTAAAGGCGAATATACTTCTGCAAATGGAGATCGATTCATAGGCAATTTTGCAAATAACAAAAAAGAAGGTCCAGGCAAAGAGTTCCATAAAGACGGTTTAATATTCGAATGCGACTATGTTAATAATCTGGCACATGGCGAAGGTCGTATTACCCATAAGGACGGAAGAACCATAACCGGAACATGGTACCAAGGGAAAAAGCAGTAAAAGATCTAGTGGTCAAGACAAGAAATCATAAAAAGTACAATAACAAATGAAATCAATCCTCACATTTCTATTTTTTATCTGTTTTTGTATGACCGCATCGGCACAAATCCGTTCGCAGGAATATTACGAGCAGCGGCGTGCCGAACTTTTCAAAAAAGAATTGGAACACTACGGTTTACCTACTTCCGACAACGGTAAACCTTACGATTATTCCAATCCTAATGTTGTACTTGCATTGTTCCAAAAATTACAAGACAAATGGCAAATACGCCACAAAATTCCGCAGACTTTGCCGCAAAAAACCACTCCTAAAGCAGTAGAAGAAGCCAACCTACAACGCTACGATAGTCTGATGCTGCCATTTGTAGATATCTACCGGTTGGCTGGGTTTGAATACGGTGCCGAGGTCGAAATACTACCAACCAGAAGAATGTACGGCTATCGCCACAGCAACAATTCCGATGAAAAATACTATTATCTGGACGATGCTCGTGGAGATGTAGCCCTATTGGCACGTGTGGAATATGAACGAATAAGGGCAACAAAAGAAACATGGGATTTTGATGCTATGATGCAGCTCATTTCTGATTTTGATTTGGCTGGATTTACCGCTATGGTTTCATATTACACAATGAAATCTAAGTTTCGGGACAAAGTAGCCCTCATAGATAGTATCTCGCCATTGCACACTCTATCTTTCTGGAACATCAATCCACGCTACGATAGGAACAGCAGTCCGCAACCTTTTGACAATATAGGTCTTGAACGAAATAATATGATGATGTACCAATTGGAACTTGGTTTTGAACGCATACCCGAAAAATTCATTCAGACCATCGAACAAATTGGCGATTTTGACAATAACCCTTTATTCTTTTTGGCTTCGAGAGCATTGATGGATGAAAAATACGAATTGGCAAAAGATATTTTTGTTAAAACATTGTTGTACAGCACCAAAGATTACCAATACCATATCGACCGCAGCGATTGCTTTACGATTCGTGACATAGAGTCTTCTTCCTTATGGTCGCTTAATAGTGAAGCACAAAAAACAGAAAGAATAATAAAAGCGATGAAGCTCGTAAGTTGGGAAGATGTTAAAGCTATACAGCGAAAATTCAGGATTAGCAAAGAGCAAGCTTTGTTTTTGATTCCCGAAATTCTTCCAGGTCAACAACAAGATTTCTTAGATAAAAAAGGGAAAAAGCATACCGTAAAACTGCCAAAAGATTTTAATCTGGAATGAATTGATGAAAACTAACAAATGGAAATATATACTATACAGTGTCGCCGTTGTCATATTTTCGGCTTTGTTGATTGTTTATGCTTACGATATTTCCAATGGTGAAGAAATTCCAAAATCCAGTTCCCGACAAGGCGTACAAGATATGGTAGTTTTTGTTGCAAAAACTTTTGGCGTAACAGGCAGTTGGATTATTGGCATCTTAGCAACAGTAGCAAGTTTGTCGTACACGATAGATAAATATAAAAATGAAAAACGCAGGTAAAATACTCATTATTTTGGGAGTGGTTTTTGGGTTCTTCGCTATTCGTGCCAATTGCGTGAATATAAATACCGACAAGTAGTAGCCACAGCAAAAGCCAATGTATTGTCGGTTGAAACAAAACCGTTTTCAGGAAAAGCGGTAGCAAGTATCCAATACAAATTGGTGTACCAACACGACTATACACCCGATACAATCTCGTATTCTACAACAGAAGAATATTCTACAAAAGAACCTTTACCCTCTTTAGAGGAACTTAAAGCCGTTGATTTTTATGTGCATTATGTACCAAAATCCAAACAAAGTGAAGCCACATTTCCAGAAAGAATATCGGTAAGCAATATGCCGCAATACGAAAGTTTCAACAGTTTTCAAGGCTTTGGTATCATGCTCGTTTTCATTTTGCTGGGTTGTATGATGCAATATTTCAGTAAGAACAAAGCAAGTTATAATTGATATAGTAATAATATTGATTATGTCTCGTGATTTCAATATCGTAAAGGAAACTGTCCTAATTTAGAAATTGTAATCAACGATTTTAAGATTGAAACCGAAAAACCTTTAAGACGAATAAAAGCGGTTTGCAGAATATGAAAAACAGAGCGGAAGCATTAGGCGGAACATTGCAGATAACTTCTGCAAACGGACAAACCTGTGTGGTGGGTCGTTTTCCATTGCAGGGAATAAATGAGATGATTGTATAGAAACGATGGTTGAAAATAAATTATAATTTTATACCCATATTAAGCAACCTAAATCTATCGTATGCAGTTGAAACGGATTATATGGATTATTTGTGTCGGGGTGTTTTCACTGAATGCGTTTGCACAGGAACTGACTTTGACGGACAGCATCAGGCAATCCGTACAGAAAGAAAGCGATTACAATCAAAAGATTGAAATCCTGCAAAAGAGCATCTTAAATATTTATTCTACCAAATTTGATGAAACCATTGAATTGGCTCGTTTTGGCTATGACCTTGCCCAAAAGAAAAATGACAAAGTAAACAAAGGCGATTTTCTGCGGACAATCGGTCGGGCATTGATGAAGAAAGGTAACATTGACAGTGCTTCTATCTATTATCATAAAGCCCTTGCCGAATTGGAAAACAGTGGCAATAGTGAAAAGTTGGGTTTGCTGTACGATGATATGGCAAGAATTTTCCGAAAACTGCATCAACCCGAACGGGCTTTGGGCTTTTACGACAAAGCATTGAAGCTGTATGAGGCAAGCAACGATTTAGAAGGTATTGCCCGCATCAACAATGAAAGCGGTGTGGTTTTTCGGGATGATTACAAAGATTATGAAGAAGCCAAAAGGCGGTTTGAAAAATCGTTGAAAATTCAGACACAGCGAAAAGATACTTTAGGGATTGGTTATTCGCTGGAATTTTTGGGTTACAACGAATTGATGCGGAAAAATTACGCATCGGCTGAAAGCTATTTGAAACAGGCACTCGAAGTCAGAAAAATAGGAAAAGACGATTTTGCTTTAATGCTGAATTATACGGCATTGGGCGAATATTATAAAGCAACCAAAAACTATTCAGCTTCCAATGAATATTTCCAAAAAAGTAATGAGGTCGCCCAAAAAATCAAGTTTCTCGATATAGAGCAGTACAACTATCAGCAAATTACCGACAATTTTGAAAGCCAGGGAAATTATGCAGAAGCCTACAAATCGCTAAAAGCATTTAATGTACTCAACGATAGTTTGTACAATGCCGAAAAGCTAAAAAATGTAGAAGAAATTACCACTAAATACGAAACTGCCGAAAAGGAAAAGCAAATCCTGCAACACAAAGCAGAAATTACCATTCGCAACTTTTGGATTTTCGGACTGGTAACGTTGGCTGTGATTATAGGACTGATAGGTTTCTTACTGTACAAACAGCAGGTGCTTAAAAATATCAGACAGCAGAAAGATAACGAGCTAAAACTGGCTTTGGAAAAAATCGAAACCCAAAACCGATTGCAGGAACAGCGATTGGCTATATCACGGGATTTACACGATAATATCGGGGCACAGCTATCATTCATCGTTTCGGCAATCGACACCATTAAATATTACATTTCCGACAAGAACGATAAACTGACAGGGAAATTGGAAAATATCGGTGCATTTGCCAAAGAAACCATACAGGAACTGCGTGATACGATTTGGGCAATGAACAAATCGGACATTACGCTGAAAGATTTGCAATCCCGTATTGCCAATTTTATCGAAAAAGCCAAACAGTCCCAACACAATATCCTTATTTCGGTCGAAGCAGATAAATGCATTTCAGCAGATTTGAAATTAACGGCACTACAAGGGCTGAATATATTTCGCATCATTCAGGAAGCTACCAATAATGCCGTAAAATATGCCGGAGCCAACCATATTCAAATCCGAATTTCTAAAAAGGAAAACAGTGTAAATTTCGTGGTGCAAGACGATGGAAAAGGTTTTGTGGAAACGGAAGTAGAACCAGGAAACGGGCTGCTGAATATGCGGAAACGAGCCGAAGAACTGGGAGGAGAACTGGTACTATTATCAGAAACGGACAATGGAACGAGTGTATCGTTCGGGGTAAAGAATAACTAACAATTATAATCAGCATAAATCAGAAATTATGAAATTTATCTACCTAATTTTATTTTTTGTACTTGCAACAGTAACAAGCTGTTCCAATACTTCACAACCCAACGACCCCATTCCCGAACACGAAACTTTTACTATCAAATCCACACAAGTTGGCGAGGACAGAGTTATCAATGTTTGGATACCCGAAGATTATAAAACGGGTTCAGACAGTTTACCTGTTATGTATATGGCAGATGGTGGAATAAAAGAAGATTTTTCGCACATCGCCAATACTTTGGCTAAACTTATCAAAGAGCAAAAAATAACGCCATTGATTTTGGTTGGTATTGAAAATACGCAAAGAAGAAGAGATTTGACAGGATTTACCGAAGTGGAAAAGGACAAGGAAATAGCACCTTTTGTCGGTGGTTCAGGAAAGTTCAGAGCTTTTATTAGCGAAGAGCTTTTTCCCGAAATCAATAAACGATACAGAACTACAAACGAAAAAAGCATTATCGGCGAGTCCGCATCGGGACTTTTCGTAATGGAAACATTATTTCTGACACCCGAAATGTTCGATAATTATATCGCTTTTGACCCGTCTTTGTGGTGGAACAATCATTATTTGGTAAGAACTGCAAAAGAACATTTAGCCAAGTTTCCCACAAGCGAAAAACGGGTTTGGTTTGCAGGTTCAAGTTCAACAGATATTTCCCCTTATACAAAGGGATTAGCAAATATTTTTAAAACCGAAAACCTTGCAAATTTAAAGTGGGAATATTCAGACGAACCCAAAGAAGAACATTCAACTATTTTTAGAGCGACAAAAGAGAAAGCCATCATCTGGACGTTAAACGACGCTGCAAATTAAAAGTGTGAATGCACAATATCATCAAAGTAATGAAAACAAGAATAGCCATCATAGAAGACAATAACTTTCTGATAAAAAGTGTCAAGGAAAAACTGTCGTTTTTTGAAGATATAAGTATTTCTTTTACCGCCAACAATGGGTTGGAATGTATGAGTAAATTGGATGAAGATAACCCAACCGATTTAATCTTGATGGATATTGAAATGCCCAAGTTGAACGGCATTGAAGCCACTGCTTTGGTCAAGCAAAAATATCCACAGATAAAAATCATAATGCTGACGGTGTTTGATGACGATGACAATATCTTTCAAGCCATACAATCGGGAGCCGATGGTTATTTGTTGAAAGATACCGCACCGCAGGCACTCTATGATGCCATTACACAAACTTTGGAAGGAGGAGCTGCTATGACGCCGTCTATTGCTGCGAAAACGCTCAATCTTTTGCGTTCTCCCTTGCCTTTACAAAACGATGAAAACATCAAGTTAACAAGCAGAGAAATTGAAGTGTTGGAACAATTATCCACAGGATTGCCCTATACTGCCATTGCTGAAAATCTGTATATTTCACCGTCCACTGTTCGCAGACATATTGAAAATATTTACCAAAAATTACAGGTGCATTCAAAAATTGAAGCCATTACATTGGCAAAAAAGAAGCGGTTTATATAATTTTGAACAATTAGCAAATTGTTTTACAACCTCCTGCCTTTCTTCTTTTTCTTCTTCATTTAATGGGTAAACTGTTTATTTCTTGTAGTCCACGCCCAGTGCATAGGTTAGAATGTAGAAATTTCAATTCATTGAAAAGGAAGTACTAATACGCTTCTCGAAACACACACCCGATTTACGAGATGTTTTGCTGTTCATAATCCCTGCCATTGGCTAAGCATAAACGTTCACATCCTTAAACTGATCGTTTTCAGCAAACTAATAGCTCCTTCGTCTGTCCGTTCCCGTTGATGAACGCTGATGCGGCCTGCCGGTTGAACCTGAAGGTGATTTACGGCGCTCCGGTCGCGGACCACGGTTTTGTCCGGGTGCCGGCCTGCTTTTTATTTCAGTAAAGGTGGTATGCCATGGGTGCGATTCATTCACCGGTATGGGCTTGCCAATCAGTTTTTGAATGTCGCGCAGGTCAGCCGTTTCTTCCGCCTCACAGAATGAGAATGAAATGCCCGACGCGCCCGCTCTGCCCGTTCTGCCGATACGGTGTACATAGGTTTCAGGTACTTCCGGCAGTTCGTAATTAATTACATGGGTGAGGTCATCCACATCAATACCTCTCGCGGCAATATCCGTGGCTACCAGTACGCGGGTGGTTCGGTTTTTAAAATTGGTCAGCGCACGCTGACGTGCATTCTGTGATTTATTGCCATGTATGGCTTCGGCAGATATTCCTGCCCGGTGAAGGTCTTTCACTACTTTATCCGCTCCATGTTTTGTTCGGGTAAACACGAGTACCGCATCGGCTTGGGTGTTTTTTAGCAAATGTTCGAGCAGTGCCCGCTTATGTTGTTTCTCCACAAAGAACATCCATTGTTCAATGGTTTCAGCTGTGGTGCTGGGAGGAGTAACGGTAACGTGTACGGGCTGATGCAGGATGGAGTTTGCCAGCTTTTGAATTTCATCCGGCATGGTGGCCGAAAATAAGAGGGTCTGGCGTTTTTCCGGCAATTTGGTGATTACCTTTTTTACGTCGTGTACAAATCCCATATCGAGCATACGGTCTGCTTCATCCAGCACAAATATTTCCACATCCCTCAACTGAATATATCCCTGGTTGTATAAGTCCAGCAAACGCCCCGGAGTGGCTACCAATATATCTACTCCTCTTTTGAGGGTTTCAACCTGTGGGTTTTGATTCACGCCGCCGAAGATTACGAGGTTTTTAAGCCGCAGGTGTCTGCCATAGGCATTAAAACTTTCCTGAATCTGGATGGCCAGTTCACGTGTAGGGGTGAGAATTAAGGCACGGATTGGTCGGGCACCCCTGCTTTGCATTTGCTTGGGCATGGCCAGTAATTGCAAGATAGGGATGGCGAATGCAGCCGTTTTTCCGGTGCCGGTTTGCGCACAGCCCAGCAGGTCTTTTTGTTGCAGTAAATGTGGAATAGACGCCTGTTGAATGGGCGTGGGCGTTGTATAGCCTTCTTCAGTCAGCGCATCTAAAATGGGCTGAATAATTTTCAAGTCTGTAAATAACAAAACGTATTTTTTAAAATTTTCGGTGCGGGAATGAAGCTAAACTTCATCATTAAAAACGTGGATATTCGCTGATGGTAAGGGCAGGAGGTATTCCGGCTGTTAATGCCGCTTAAATAATGAACTGGTGCAAAGGTAATACTAATCCCGTAATAATGAATGCTTTTGTTTTTAGCTGATTCGATGGGCAACAGCAGTCAATTCAGTGTTTTGAATTCAAACTACGTTTTTATCAAGTCAATAAAAAATCCCGATGCGTTTTAAAACATCGGGATTATCAGGTGCCCAGGACTGGAATCGAACCAGCACATCCTTGCGAATGGCAGATTTTGAGTCTGCTGCGTCTACCAATTCCGCCACCTGGGCATGTGTGCGAAGCGGGTGCAATATTACGTCAATACCATTTGTCTACCAAAAACACAGACATATTTTTAAACTTTTCATAGCCTGTCGTCTAGCGTAATAATCGTAACTTGCGCCTCAAAATCAATATACTTTGAAGATCGGATTAATACGTGAGGGAAAGGTTCCAACAGATAACCGGGTGGCATTAACGCCATCACAATGTCGGTGGTTAAAAATACACCAGCCACATATTACCGTAGTGGTTCAGCCATCACCCGGCCGGTGTTTCAGCGACCGCGAATACGAGAGCGCCGGAATCATGCTACAGGAAAATTTATCGGATTGTGATATCCTTTTCGGTATCAAAGAAGTGCCGGTGCACATGCTGATTGAAGGAAAAACGTACTTATTTTTCTCGCACACTAAAAAACTGCAACCCTATAATCAGGCCCTGTTGCAGGAAATCATCCGCAAACACATCACCCTGATTGATTACGAATGCCTCGAACATAATGATGGAGCAAGGATTATCGGATTTGGTTTTTTTGCAGGCATCGTAGGAGCGCACAATGGCATGCGGGCTTTTGGATTAAGAACCGGAGCATATGAATTGCCCAAAGTGAATTCCTCCAAAAATCTCCAATACCTGATTCATACGTATTTCGGATTGAAAATTCCACGTATTAAAATAGCCGTAACCGGTAGCGGCAGGGTGGCGCACGGGCTACTGGAGATTATGAATCTGATGGGGATACACGAAGTTGAGCCAGATGATTACCTCGAAAAATCATTTGAGTATCCGGTATTCGTGCATTTAAAAGGAGCAGATTTGTATGAAGATGCTGAGGGGAAATACCATCGTGATACTTTTCACAAGAACCCTCACCTGTACACCTGCAAGTTTCGCCGGTATATCCCGCATACCGATATATTGATGAATGGCATTTACTGGGATAAGAATATCCCGCGGTTATTCGAGATGGAGGATATCAGTAAGCCTGATTTTCGCATACAAACCATTGCGGATGTTACGGACGATATGCACGGGTCGGTTCCCTGTAACCTGGGTGATTCCACCATTGAGGATCCGGTGTATGGGGTGGATAAGCAGCAATTCACTAAAACAGCACCCTACCTGCCCGGTTCAGTGGATATTATGGCGGTTGGTAATTTACCCAATGAACTGCCGCGCGATGCCAGCCGGTATTTTGGCGAACAACTGATAAAACATGTACTGGCCGATTTGTTCAAAGGCGGTAGCGATATCATCCGCAGAGCTACAATTGTACAGAATGGTACACTCACCCCAGAGTTTGATTACATGAAAGAATATGCCGGAGTGCAGTAAGCCCGATCAGCAGTGTAGATAAAACGGTTCCATTAAGCCATACATTACATTCGTGTATGCGTTGTGGTTATCTCTGATGATTAGTGTCCTTTTGATTTCCACTGCCTCATCCTTCCTCAACTGATAGATTACCCTGAAGGGCTTGTGATGATCGGTATGTTGTACATACCACGAGGTATCTATATGCAGGTTTTCCTGCGTGGCACTTGCTCTGAACGCTTCATCCCGGTTGGCCGGCATTAGCACAAATGCAATCCCTTGTTCCTGTAACCGCAAATTTATTTCCTGCAGCAGGTGGTTTATACTCAGACCGTCTTCATGGCGTGCGCGATTGATACCGGCATCGGGCGATGGTAGGGATGATTTAAAAAAAGGTGGATTGCAAATTATGATATCATAGGCGTCCCGAACAACCGGAAAATCTTCAATGGGTACAGCGTGTACCATAATTCGGTCAGCATAAGGGGAGTTCTGTATATTGGCAGCACATTCCGCTGCAGCCTCAAGGTCTATTTCTACAGCATCCATTTTCAGTGGCGTATCCTGCGCCAGCATCAGCGATAATAGGCCTGTACCTGCTCCCACATCCAACCCGCGTACAAACAATGAACCATGTGTTCGCACCCATTCGTTGGCTAAAGCACCCAGAATGCAGGCATCGGTAGTAACCTTCATGGCATTCACCGCCTGTTGAACTGTAAACTGTTTGAATTGAAAATAAGGGTTGGGCATATTTACCATTGACTGCGTGCAGCAGGTGTTACATCCATACCTGCAAAGTCTCCTGCCAGAAATTTGTAATGCGCGGTGATGGCAATCATGGCGGCATTGTCGGTACAATACTGAAAGGCGGGAATGTATGTATTCCAGCCGTAGACGGCACCCGCTTCCTGAAGGGCTTTGCGTAAACCGCTGTTGGCACTCACGCCGCCTGCAATACATACCTCACGAATGCCGGTTTGATCGGCTGCTTTTTTAAGTTGTTTAATCAGGTAATGTACCAAACGGTATTGCACACTCGCACAAATATCTGCCAGGTGTTGCTCAATAAATGCATTCTTTTCTTCTTCCGTTGCGGTGAATTGTTCTTTAAAGGTGTATGATTTACCTGCATTCGAAAGGAAGTACAATACCGCGGTTTTAATTCCCGAGAATGAAAAGTTTAATCCTTCGGTTTTGGGTTCCGGAAAGTTGTAGGCTTTCGGATTGCCCAGTTGTGCGTGTTTGTCTATCAGCGGACCACCGGGATAGGGTAGACCGAGCAGCTTTGCGGTTTTATCAAAGGCTTCGCCCACGGCATCGTCTATGGTTTCGCCGATGACTTCCATGGAGTGGGGGGAATGACAAACCACAATTTGGGTATGTCCGCCACTCACCGTTAAACATAAAAACGGAAATGCAGGCCTGGGTGCTTCAATCAGGTTGGCGAGCACATGTGCCTGCATGTGGTGTACTGCTATCAGGGGTTTTCCGGTGGCCAGGGCGAGTGATTTGGCAAACTGTGCACCTACCATCAATGCGCCAATGAGTCCGGGCGACTGGGTAAAGGCAAAGGCATCTACGTCATTCAGTGAAACACCGGCTTTGTTGCAGGCCTCGGATACTACCGGCACAATATGCTGCATGTGTGCCCGGGAGGCCAGTTCAGGTACCACACCGCCGTATTGCTGATGGATAGCCTGTGTGGCAATGACGTTGCTGAGGATGTTGCCGTCTTTACTGATAGCAGCAGACGTTTCATCGCAGGAAGATTCTATGGCAAGTATCAGGGGCATATAGATGGTTTATTTTCTGATGGCCACTACAGGATCCATTTTGGCAGCCCGGGAGGCGGGAATGATTCCGGCCAGCACACCCACCACCAGGCAAATGATGATGGTAACAAATATCATGGGCACGGATACATAAACCGGAAACTCAAGCGGGCCCGACAGTAATAACGTTAACAGATATACGAACACCAGTCCGGCCATACCTCCTGCAATACACAGCAGTACGGCTTCAATGAGAAACTCTGCCAGAATGGTTTTGCTTTTGGCTCCGATGGCTTTTTTCAATCCAATCACCGAGGTGCGTTCTTTCACAGTAACAAACATGATATTGGCAATGCCAAACATCCCTACAATTAAACTAATGCCTCCAATGATGGCCCCTACAATGTTGAACGTAACAAATGAATCAGATAACTGCTTGCTCAGTGCTTCCACGGAGTTCAGGGCGAAATTATCTTCTTCGCGTGGCGATAACCTTCTGATTTGCCGCATGATGCCACGGAGTTCATCCGTAAACGCTTCTGCTGTAACCCCTTCTTTGCCTTTCGCAATAAAAATCGGGTTCATGCGCTGATCATCCACCAGCATTTTACTAAACTTGTAGGGCAGCATCACCGAGTTGTCGAAATCCCATCCTACAAAATTCTGCCCCACCTTTTTAATCACGCCCACCACACGCACCTTGCGGCCTTTAACATCCAGCATTTTACCCACAGCACTTCCCGCAATACCAAACAAATCCTCCGCATTGGTGTATCCCAGCAAACAAACCGGGGCGCCACTATGAAACTCTGAAGCGGAAACATAGCGTCCGGCTTCGAACTCAATGGGCTGAATGGCCATTTGGTCTTCATCAATTCCATACATCGTTACGCCATTGATTAAGGCGTCCTTGTATCCAATGTTCGTCTGACTTTGCAGTAGAAAAGTAATTTTATCGAGCAACTCACTGCGTTCAATAATCAGGGGCTTTTCTTCAAACTTCATTACCGGGCGCGCTCTGAGCTTCCAGAAGGGCACCGTACTGTTGCCGCCATAAATCCAGCGGTCTATGTATATGGTGTTGCTACCGAGAGATTTTAACTGATCCTGGATGTTGCGTTCGAGGCTGTTTACCGTAGCCAGCACGCCAATGATGCAAAAAATGCCAAAAGCAACCCCGGTTAAACTGAGGGCTGTACGTGTTTTGTTGAGCTTTAACTCGTTCCAGGTTTGATGGAGGGAACTGGCAAGGATGTTCAGCGTTTTCCGCATGCCCAAAAATACTGCATTTAATCAGCCGTTTCGCATCTGCATTGTACCGTTCAGAAAAAATAATTCCGGTTATCTTTGCGCACTTTATGAAATACATTCAGGAAATACAGCGCAGGAAAACATTTGCCATCATCTCTCACCCCGATGCCGGTAAAACCACTTTAACGGAAAAGTTTCTGTTATTCGGGGGAGCCATTCAAACAGCAGGCGCGGTAAAGAGCAATAAAATTAAGAAACACGCCACGAGTGATTTTATGGAAATTGAGCGGCAGCGTGGTATTAGTGTGGCCACCAGTGTGATGACTTTCGAGTACCGCGACCATCTGATTAACCTGTTGGATACACCGGGGCACAAAGACTTTGCAGAGGATACTTTCAGAACCCTGACGGCGGTAGACAGCGTGGTGTTGGTGGTAGACAGTGTAAATGGGGTGGAGGAGCAAACACGCCGGTTGATGGAAGTGATTGCCATGCGTAAAACACCGGTGATAGTATATATCAATAAAATGGACCGCGACGGTAAGAACCGGTTCGATTTATTGGAGGAAATTGAAAAGGAATTGCCCATCCGCCTGCATCCGATGACAGTGCCCATCAACAGTGGTAAAGATTTTAAGGGAGTGTATGATCTGTCGAAGAAGAGGCTGGTATTGTTTTCTCCCGGTTCCAAAGCAGAGGACGTGCTTGAAATTAGCAACCTGCACACCGGCGAGTTGGATAAGGCCATCGGCGAAAAAGATGCGGCCGTGTTGCGGGAAGATGTGGAATTGCTGGATGGAGTGTATGGAGCACTTAATGTGGAGGATTATTTGAGTGGCGATATCGCGCCGGTATTCTATGGTAGTGCCATCAATAATTTTGGAGTGAAGGAGATGCTGGATACGTTTATTGACATTGCGCCCACACCCAGACCGCGGGAGACTACCGTTCGTTTGGTGAAACCGGAAGAAGAAAAATTCAGTGGATTTATTTTTAAGATACATGCCAACCTTGATCCGAAGCATCGAGACCGCATTGCGTTCCTCAGGGTGTGCAGCGGGAAGTTTTCAAGGAACAAATATTACCGGCATGTGCGCCTGGAAAAAGACATCCGCTTCACCAATCCGTATAGTTTTATGGCGCGGCAAAAGGATGTAATTGAAGAAGCTTTTCCCGGTGATGTGGTGGGTTTATTTGATACCGGCAACTTTAAAATTGGTGATACCCTCACCGAAGGCGAATCATTTTACTTCACTGGAATTCCAAGTTTCTCACCTGAGATTTTTAAAGAGGTGGCTAATAAAGACCCTATGAAAACCAAGCAGTTGGAAAAGGGTTTAAATCAGTTAACAGATGAAGGGGTAGCACAGTTGTTCACGCAGTTCGGTGGGAATAAGAAGATTATTGGATGCGTGGGTGAGTTACAGTTTGAAGTGATCCAATACCGGCTGTTGCAGGAGTACGGAGCATCGGTGCAGATGAATGCGTTGCCTTTTTACAAGGCCTGTTGGATTACCAGCAAAGACCCCAAAAAGCTGTTGGAATTTACACGATTTAAGCAGGCGAATATCGCGGAAGATAAAGATGGCCACCTGGTATATCTGGCCCAAAGTGAATGGTTCCTCAACACAGAGCGTACCAACAACCCCGACATTGAGTTTCATTTCACAAGTGAGATTCACAAGTAATCAGGACTTTTTGGTTTTACAGGTATTGATGCCGAGCAGGGTGTAGAGCGGACAAAAACCAATGATGCTCGTAAATACAAAAACGCCACCCAGTAACAACAATACCAGCCCCAGCGTGCCCTTGATAACGCCGGTAGCATACAAAACGGCAATTGCTGCCGCAACTAAAAACCGAATGGTTTTGTCGGGTGTACCCATGTTATTTTTCATGATATGTTGTTTTAACGGTTGAATAAAACTGATTGGTTTCTACTTATTACAGATTAGTTGATGTGGATGAATTTTTACTAAAACTATCTTATTAGAACCACATTGCCTTTTTTATTCATTTTACCACAAGGTGTGTCTGCAATAACATAAAAGACATAATTACCGGCATTAGCTTGTTTTCCCTTGTAATTGCCGTCCCAACATTCATTCATGTCTCTTGTTTCAAATACCAAATCTCCCCATCTGTTGTAAATAGCAAAGTAAACATTTCTAGCATCCCCCCACTTTCTAATTCCAAAACAATCATTTAACCCATCACCATTCGGAGTAAATGCATTGGGGATAGCATAGGCTTCCAGTACTCCCATAGCTGTAACCGTAATGGTGTCCGAATTTGAACATCCCCTAACATCTGTGCCAACAACCACATACTGGGTAGTTGCTGTTGGTGAAGCAATCGGGTTTCGAATACTTGTGCTGCTCAATGTAGGATCAGGTTGCCATTGATATTGGCTGGCACCTGATGCTGTTAGTCTTGCTGTTTTTTGTGAGCAATTAATGTTGTTCGATTTTTGAATAGAAACGTTGGGCAGCGGATATACAGTTACATCAACTTCAAAATTTCTCTCATAGGAGCATAATAAATCTTTAATTGTTACAGTATAAGTAGTAGTAGCAGTTGGGGTAGCAATTGGGTTAATCACATTGCTGTTCGATAAGTAACTGGCAGGAGACCAAACATATTGGTAATTGAAACCATTTGCGCCATCCAGCTCAACTTGTTGACCTTTGCACATTGCCTTATCTGGTGGAGGTGCCAAATTGTTTGGGGTTCGGATGCTTACAGCAACTGTGTCTTTGCCTATACAACCGAAGTTATCTGATCCGGATACAATGTAAACCATTCCTGTACTACTTGAAAAGACAGGGTTGTTTACAGAAGGATTGCCCAGATAAGTGGGAGGGGACCATTGGTAAGTGTTAGCTCCTGTTGCACTCAAAACAGTAGGAGAATTGCTGCAAACAGCAGTGTCTGGTGTAGCGGTAACCAATGGCAAGGGCCTGTTGGTAACCATAACTGTGTCTGAAATTAAGCAACCACCGATAGGGTCAATGGCACTAACCACAAGCATTTGTGTTGGATTAATCCCTGAATATAGCGGGTTTGATGTAGTTGAATCGTTCACCAAATTTCCTGGCGTCCATTGATAATTCGTAAAACCTGAACTTGTTGTGAGCCTCAATGTTGTACCACGGCAAATGGCGGTATCAGGGATTGTATTGAATGGAGGAGATGGCTTAACGGTCAGCGTTAACGTAACTATTGAATCACATCCATTGTTACTGGTAAGGGTAGCATTGTAGTTACCGGGAGTTTGAATGTTTAAACCGTTCCAACTGTACGGAAATGAACTGTTGCAAATCTCTTCCGAAATTGAGCTGGTTACCGAATTTCCAACCTGAAGTTCAATCGTAGCTAACGAATCGCAACCTGCCTGAGAAATCAGGTTTGCCGTATAAGAGCCCGGCCCGTTCAAGGTTAACCCATTCCAGGTATAGGGTAATTGAGCAGTACAGATGCTTCTTTGAGTTGTGCTGGTTACAATTGAGTTCACTTGAAGCTGGAGAGTTGCAATAGAGTCGCAGCCATTGGCACTGGTTAAATTGCTTGTATAGGTGCCCGAAGAATTAATAGTTAGCCCATTCCAGTTATAAGGTAAAGCACCGGAACAAATGCTTGCGTTGGTATTACTGCTTCGTACAGGGTTTACCGTTAAGTTTAAATTAGCTGTTGAATCACAACCGTTTGCTGCGGTCAGACTGACAGAATAGTTCCCTGAGCTATTGAAAGATTGTCCATTCCAGTTAAATGGAGTGGCATTGGAGCAAATGGTTTGAGCGGAGTTTGAAGTGGATGAAGGCAGGAGAGATAAATTTAATCTGGCTATTGAATCGCAACCCAGAGAATTCATTAATACAACCTGATAGTTACCAGAGGATGTAATGGATTGGCCGTTCCAGGAGTAAGGAATTTGACTACTGCAGATTGTTTCGTTGCTTAAGCTATTCGAAATCGGATTGATGGTAAGATTTAAAGTTGCTACAGAATCGCAATTACTTGTGTTTGTTAATTCGGCGCGGTAAGTACCTGAGGTGGTTAAAGACTGTCCATTCCAATTAAAAGGAGCCTGGTTACTACAAATCGTAAGCTGATTAAAACTTCTGATGGTATCCTCTATTGTAAGGTTTAAAGAAACGGTAGAATCGCAACCAGCTGCTGAAGATAACAACGCAATATAATTTCCACCCGATGTAATATTCTGACTATTCCATGTATATGGTAATTGTGCGGGGCATATAGATTGTGATAGGTTTGTAAAAGGTAATGGGTTGACAGTAATGGTTAAAGAATCCCTCGCAGAACAACCGGGAGAAAGGGTAGAGGTGGCATATAGTTTAGTTGTATTGCTTACCGTAACGGTTGGGGTTGAAGAAGCAGGGTTATTAAACAAAACGGCGGGAGACCAGGAGATTGTGCCATTCCCATTGGCACTAACAGAAGTGGATACTGGCCCATTGGAGCAAAATTGTTGATCCGGACTCACAGCAACATTAGCTTCTACTATATTTAAGGAGAGTTCGCTGCTGTCAATACACCCATTCACATCAGCTCCATATAGCTTAACAGTATAACTACCGGGTGTTGAATAAACATGCGAGGGGTTAGCATTGGTTGAAATATTACCATCACCAAAATCCCATTCCCAGCTAATGATTGGATTTAATCTGGTGAAACCTTGAGCATTGAATTGAAATCCGGTACATGAAGTTTGGTTGCGGCTTATCCTGACAGAATCAATGTTAGGTGAGTAGGGGATATTGTCAACTGGCAATACCAAGTCAAAAAGATTTAATCCGGAATTCCCCACGGTAGCACCATTAATCGCATTCCCTATATTGGTGTTCACGCCATGTTGTCCACCTGAAATTGCAGTGGTAGCATTCGCCGGTGTTGAGTTTAGTTTAAACCATGTAACGCCACCGCTTCCACCTCCACCAGGGCCAAGACTTCCAATGTTTTCGCCATTCATGTCAGCACCCTTCCCACCTTTTGCGCTAATAGTAATATTGTCAATAAACTGATTGACATCTAAAAGGATTGTTCCTCCAGCACCACCACCGCCCATACCTTCATGGCAATATCCAAAGTTTCCATTCTGAACACACTCTGCGCCATTTCCGCCATTTGATACAATATGATTACTATTTGAAATTACTTTATCCGCTTTTATGATAATGATACCTCCTCCATTTCCACCACTTGAATTGAATCCAATATTGTTACAATGGCCAGCACCGCCGCCGCCGCCCATAAATATTTTATTGTTGCTGTTGTTGTAAAGAAGGGATTTGCCACCAATACCTCTGTTGTCAACAGTTCCTGAGCAATCCAGCCACTGAAATCCTCCAAAACCACCAACACCTCCATTTCCACCTCCACCACCTCCCGAGTTGTGGTCTTGGCCGCCCCCTCCGGCATTTGCAGGAGCTCCGCGCCCCTTATTATAAGCATTGTCAATAATTGCTATACCTTCTCCTTTCTCTGCTGCAACTGTAGAACTGCTGGGGTAGGTATATGCAGTTTGACCGCAATTGGTGGAATTAATAAAGGTGTTTATACCCAAGCCTCCCCTAAACCCAAAATTGCTTGCATTTATGTTGGCATTTAGAACTAAAGTATCCCTTACTTCAAAGGCAATAACACCACCTTTTTCCCCATCCCAGGGTAAGCAAGTGATTTCATTTTCAACAGTTAGTTTTTCATAATAAGGTACTCGTACAAGTTGTACTTTCCCGTTTTGGAGGTCATAGTTTCGTGTAATATTATTCAACAGGGTAATTACGTTTCCGTTAATACCACTAACATAGTTGAACTCATAGTTTCCGGTTTGATTGTAATCATTTATGTTCCCAAAACTATTGGTGTTTGAAACGTTTATATTAGCACCCTGCATTTGAATTATTAACACGGTATCCCCTATACCAAATGATGTTCCATCCGAAACGTGAATGTTATTTTTGCATTTATCTAAAGAAATAACAGGAGTATAATTATTAATTATAACTGGTGTATTGATAATAGTGTTACACGAGTCTGTAATTAACGCACAAGACGTATTTGTGTTATTAATTGTAGCCGTACCTGTTAGAACACCATTCCATGTAGTGTTACCTTGTTTGTTTGATAAATCGTTAAAAGTGTAGTATGCCATCAAACCTGTTTGCGTTGTTGGATTACTCAAACTGGTAAGCATATTGTTCCTGATTTGATCTTGTGTTCGTGCTACATTCCAGATTCTTACTTCATTGATGAAACCAACGAAATTAGTTCCAACCGGATTGGGATATGCATAATCTCCTATGGTGGTTATAAAATTATTGTTGACCAAGTTGCCGGATGCTGCTACCTGGCTCATGAGAAACCCATTTCTGTAGAATTTGAGTGTTGTTCCATCATATACCAGCGCTGCATGGTACGTTTTGTTTAACTGGATTAAACATATCTCAGGGGTTGCGAAATATCCATTTGAAGTTGTTATTTCTGCATTATTTGGTCGTAACAGATAATTCACGTTATTAGGCAAATCGTGCTTAGATACCAAATCACCCGCGTAAAGATAGTTACCACTCCAAGGAGCAGTTCGGTTAAAAACTGCCTCTATAGTTATCTTATTGCCGGAAACATCCAGATCACCAATTTTAACAGACGAACCTACAGTATTGGTAAATAGCCAATTGTTGCAATTTTGTCCTTTAGAGTTTAATCCTATTAATAAACAAAAGAAAAAAGTAATGAATAAATGTCTTGTAAGATTCAAATCATTAGAATTAATAATCCGAATTTAAGTTATTTATATTCCAGAATAGTTATATGGTGTGATTTTTTTTAATTCTTCTTTAAGTTCTTTTTTAACTTGCAGACCATCAATAAACTGATGAATCGTTTTTTTATTGATTGCCTGCTTGCCGCGGGTTAATGCCTTCAATGCCTCATAGGGTTGAGGATAATTTTCTCTTCTTAGAATGGTTTGAATGGCTTCTGCCACTACCGCCCAGTTCTTTTCCAGGTCGGCTGCAATGGCCTGTTCGTTGAGTACCAGCTTTTTCAATCCCTTTTCAATAGACAACAGGGCGATGTGTGTATGGGCCATGGGCACTCCAATGTTGCGCAGTACCGTGCTATCGGTTAAATCTCGCTGCAAACGGGAGATTGGTAATTTGGCAGATAAATGTTCCAGCAGGGCATTGGCTATCCCCAGGTTGCCTTCTGCGTTTTCAAAATCAATCGGATTCACTTTATGCGGCATGGCACTGCTGCCTACTTCACCGGTTTTGGTTTTTTGGGTAAAGTATTCCATGCTGATATAACTCCATATATCCCTGCACAAATCAATCAGTATGTTATTCAAACGTTTGATGGCATCAAAATGCGCTGCCAGCGTGTCGTAATGCTCTATTTGTGTGGTGTATTGCTGGCGCTCCAATCCTAACTTTTGCTCCAGAAAGAGGTTGCCAAGTTGTACCCAGTTTTTCTTCGGGTAGGCAACAACGTGGGCATTGAAATTCCCTGTAGCACCTCCAAATTTTCCGGTGTATGGTATATTACTCAGGAGTTGCACCTGACGTTGTATTCTATCCACAAAAACCATGATTTCTTTTCCCAGCCGGGTGGGAGATGCCGGTTGTCCGTGGGTGCGTGCCAGCATCGTTATGGCTTTCCATTGCTTTGCCATTGCGCCCAGTTGTTTTTCAAGATTCAGAATTCCCGGCAGATATACCTGTTCCATTGCGTTCTTCCACATCAGCGGCACTGCGGTATTGTTGATGTCTTGTGAGGTTAATCCAAAATGAACCCACTCTTTTAAATGGCCCAAACCGTGTATCTCCAAAACTTCTTTTAAAAAATACTCTACGGCTTTTACATCATGATTAGTAACCGACTCAGTTTCCTTGATGCGTTCGGCATCTTCGAGTGAACAGTCCGTTACCCGCTTGCGCAATAAGCCGGCCTGTACAGGAGTGAGTTTGAAGAACCGCTGCTCGCTCAGAAAAATGAAATATTCAATTTCTACGTATAACCGGTACCGTATCAGCGCGAATTCAGAAAAGTAACCTGAATAGATTTCGGTTTGTTTATGATAGCGTCCGTCGATGGGCGAGATGGCAGTGAGGGGTGATGGTTGCATGTGGAAGGATAATAGTAATTTCGGCCAAAATTAACGGATTGGCACTGGACAGAAAAATAAGGGTGGGAGCGGTGAGTTATTTGAATACGCTGCCCATGGTGTGGGGGTTCAAACAGCACGACTTTTCAGACGTTATGGAGATTTCATTCAACTATCCCGCCAAAGTGGCCGGAGCTTTGTTGAATGATGAAGTGGATGTGGGACTGATACCCGTGGCCATGATTCCGAAGCTCCAGGAAAGTTATATCATCTCTGATTTTTGCATTGGTGCTACCGGCCCGGTGGCCAGTGTGTGCATCTTCAGCGAAATGCCGCTGGAGCAAATTACCCACCTCTATCTCGATTACCAAAGTCGCACATCGGTAAACCTCGCCAGGGTGCTGCTCAATGAATACTGGAAATTATCGCCTGAACTGTTACCGGCACCGGATGATTTTATAGAACGTATCTCCGGTACCACCGCAGCGGTGGTGATTGGCGACCGTGCCTTAATACAAAGAGGAAAGTCAGCCTATATTTATGATTTGGCCGAAGCCTGGATAGATCATACAGGCCTGCCATTTGTTTTTGCAGCCTGGGTTGCCAACAAACGGTTGCCCGATACCTTCATTAATTCATTCAATCAGGCATTGGGAGAAGGGTTTCATCATTTGGATGAAATTATACAGGATGCCGGTTTCAGCCAATACGATCTGAAAAAGTATTTCACGGAAGACATCAGTTATACGTTAGATGAAAGTAAACTGAAATCCATTCGGCTTTTCCACCAGAAAATCAGCCTACTGCCTCCGCTTTAAAAATCGATTTTTCATCGAATACAGTATGGGTTTCACATCCGGTGAGATGTTGAGTTGATACACCATGGTGATGAAAATACCGGAGAACAGCAGCGGGTTTAAAATCAGTGCCGGTAAGCCATTCAAAGATTTTAATGCAAAATAGGTGATGAAATAAGCGCCGACTGCCACCAGGATAACTTCAACGGTTTTTCTGCTGAATGGTTGCATGTTGAATTTCTTCCACAGAAAATGAAAGCGGATATAGTTGTAAATGGTGAAGGAAATGATGTTGGCAATGGCCGGTCCGATTATGCCGTATCTTACCGTTAACGTATAACTCAACGGAATGATGAGGGCCGTCAGTAAAATACTGGTCCATAGTTCAAACCTCCAGTAAACTGAGGTGCCGATAATTTGTGCATTCACCCCAGAACCCATTTCTACCATAGTAACCATGCCCAAAATGAAAAACACCCATTTACCCTCCAGATAATCAGGATTAATACCAAAGTAGTGAATAGCCTGATCGAAGTTTAGCCAGATGCAAAAAAAGACAAGAAGTGAAAAAGTCAGTAAATTGATGGAAGAACGTTTATAAATCCGGTTTATCTCCTTAACGTCTTTACTTTTCCATGCACGGGAGAGAATGGGTATAGTTACTGCAACCATACTTCTGAAAGGTGCCTGCATTACAGATACCATATAAGCCGCCAACCCAAATATACCTACTTTGCCAAGGTCCTGTTTGGCTGCCAATACGATGCCGTCAATACTGCTTCGCAAAACCATTACCACCGCAACAATAAAAGTTAACCCCATAACTGAGATTATTTTTTTCTTGTATTTTATAGTGACTCTGCTGATTTTAAAACTTATCCATAATTGGTTTTTTAATTTCAGGTATACAGCAAGAATAATGACAATTAGGGCGTATTGGAAAGCAAAAAGAATAATAAATGTGTTGAAACTAATAATGTCTAAAACTTTAAGCACAATGATAACGAGTGTATAAAACCGCAAAACGGTTTCTTTTAGGAGGCTGGTAAGCACACCCTCATGGTAACCATATGCATAAGATTCCAGTATATTATATAAAAGGATGAAGCAAGCCATCGGTAAACACCAATAGAAATATTCAACCAGCAAAATTGATTTTTCACTAAATTTTCTGACGACGATGGGTTCAATGGCAATTAACCCTATGCTGGTTAGAATAAATCCAACAAAGGCAACTATTAAAGCCAGTCCAAGTATGTCGTTTTTCCTGTCTTCAACATTGTCTTTGTAATAAGGGAAGAATTTGAATAAATAAGTAGTAACTCCTAGCGTAGAAAATCCACAAATCAAAATACTGATGTCAATCATAACACGGGTGAGCCCGTTCTGATCGGTAGTAAACCAACTTTTATGGGTGAAAAAGTACGTATTGATTGCACCAATCAAGAAGCCTGCATAAATCCAAACTGCTGCTTTGAGGCTTCTTTTTCTAATTTGAGACATGGAATTACTTGCGGATGGGTGCTATTTATCCTTTATTTTTGCGAAAATATTGATATTCAGGTTAAATTTCCATAAATGAAAGTGGTAATATTTGCTGGGGGATTGGGTACAAGGATTTCGGAGGAGACCGATACCCGGCCTAAACCTATGGTTGAAGTTGGTGGTAAACCCATTCTCTGGCACATCATGAAAATGTATAGTGCCCATGGGTTTAATGACTTTATTATTTGCCTCGGGTATAAAGGGTACGTCATCAAGGAGTACTTTATGAACTATTTTCTGCACAATGCAGACTTAACCATTAACCTTAAAGACAATAGTGTTATCTACCATAACACCCACAGCGAAGCCTTCAAAATCACCCTGGTAGAAACAGGGTTGAACACTAAAACTGCGGGCAGACTTAAAGCCATTCAACCATACATCGGAAATGAACCCTTTATGCTTACCTATGGAGATGGAGTGAGTGATGTAAACATCAGGGAGTTGGTTAAGTTTCACGAACAACATGGTAAAATTGCTACGGTTACAGCCATTCAACTAGAAGCAAGGTTTGGCGGGATGGATTTAGCTCAGAACGGACAGGTAACAGATTTCAGGGAAAAAGTTAAGGATGAAGGCAAATGGATCAATGCAGGTTTTTTTGTACTTCAACCTGAAGTTTTTAATTATTTACAAGGTGATATGCAACAAATGATGTGGGAGGATGACCCCCTCGAGCAACTCACTGCTAACAGAGAGTTGGTGGCATACAGGCATATGGGCTTCTGGAAATGCATGGATGCACTGCGGGATAAACTAGAACTTGAACATTTGTGGCAAACCGGTAACGCTAAATGGAAAACCTGGTGAACCCTAAAACATTAGAATATTTATATAAAGGTAAAAGGGTTTTTATTACCGGACATACCGGGTTCAAAGGGTCCTGGTTATCCGAATGGTTGCTTTTATTAGGAGCAACTGTGAAAGGATATGCACTACTTCCCGCTACACACCCGAATCATTATACTATCCTTGATTTGTCCGGTAAAATGGACAGTGTGATGGCGGATATCAGAGATAAATCACGTTTGGAGGAAGCCTTGCTCGAATTTCAGCCTGATTATATTTTTCATCTTGCAGCACAACCGCTGGTTAGAAGGAGTTATGCAATTCCGGCTGAAACATTTGATGTGAATGTAACCGGCACGGCTAACTTATTGGAATCATTGATAAAACTTCCAAAGAAATGTGCTGTTATTGTGGTTACTACGGATAAGGTGTATGAGAATCTCGAGCAGGATGTTTTATACAAAGAAACTGACCAATTGGGCGGATTCGATCCTTATTCAACCAGTAAAGCTTGCACGGAACTTGTAGTGCAAAGTTTTCGTCGTGCATTTTTTTCTCCTGAAACTTACGCTTTACATGGAAAAACAATCGGAGCAGCACGTGCTGGAAATGTAATCGGTGGCGGAGATTACAGTGAAGACAGATTAGTGCCCGATATCATCAGAGCCCTGGAAAAAAATGAAGTATTAAAACTGCGTTATCCTAATTCCATCCGCCCTTGGCAACATGTGCTTGAGCCTTTGGGAGGATACTTGTTGTGGGCAGGAAAGTTGTATGAGGAAGGAACTGATTATTCCGGGGCCATTAATTTCGGTCCAATTGCCTCAGACCATTTAACAGTTAGTCAGGTGGTTGATACGGCCATCCGGATATTGGGCAAGGGTAGCTGGCAGCACGATGATGCAGTTTCAAAACCTCACGAATCAGGCATCCTTAAACTGGATATCCAAAAGGCTCAGCAGGTACTAAAATGGAATCCTAAATGGAACGCAACCCAAGCGATTCAACAAACATTAGAATGGTATGCTACTGATCCGTTACAACAGGCAAATATTACCCGATCACAAATTTTGAACTATATGCAGCCATGATATTTGAGCAAACCATATTGCAGGGGAATTATATAGTTCACCCCGAACCCAAAGGGGATGAAAGAGGCTGGTTTATGCGAACATACTGCAAGGAATTGTTCAAACATATCGGCCATGAAAAGGAATGGGTGCAAATGAATCATTCTTACTCAGCAAATAAAGGAGTAGTGCGTGGATTACATTTTCAGCAACCTCCATTCGCTGAAATAAAATTGGTTCGCTGCGTGCGTGGAAGGGTGTTTGATGTGGCAGTGGATCTAAGGACATCGTCTCCTACTTTTCTGAAATGGGTGGGAGTTGAGTTGAGCGCAGACAATAAAAATATGATGTACATTCCGGAAGGCTTTGCTCATGGGTTTCAAACACTCAGCGAAGATGCGGAGCTGGTGTATCTTCATTCTGAATACTACCGGCCTCAGGCCGAAGGAGGATTATTGTATAATGATCCTGCTATAGGAGTATCCTGGCCGGAGACTGTTACACAAGTATCTGAAAGAGACCGTTCATTCAGTGTTATCACAGAAAATTATAAATCAAGTTTTCAATGAAATGCAGATTTTGTAAAAATGAAGCAAGCCATGTGTTTATTGACCTGGTGAATTCACCGGCATCCAATTCCTTTTTAACCAAAGAGCAATTGGATTTTCCTGAAACGTTTTACCCGTTGAAAGTATATGTTTGCCCGAGCTGTTTTTTGGTTCAAGTGGATGAATATAAAAAGTCTGACACTATTTTTAATGAAGAGTATGTTTACTTTTCCTCGTTCAGTAAAAGTTGGTTGAAACACGCTCAGGAGTATACATCCATGATGCAATCACGTTATCATCTGAATGAACACTCACTGGTAATAGAAGTGGCAAGCAATGACGGATATTTACTTCAGTATTTCAAAGAAAGTAAAATACCCGTGTTGGGCATTGAGCCTACCCGAAATACCGCGGCAGTGGCAATGGATAAAGGCATTGAAACCATAGTGGATTTTTTTGGAGAATCTTTAGCATCAAAATTGGCAGCGGAGGGGCGCATGGCTGATGTGTTATTGGGGAATAATGTGCTGGCACATGTGCCAGACATCCTTGATTTTGTGGGAGGGATGCAAATCGTTTTGAAGCCCGAAGGTGTAATCACTATGGAGTTCCCCCATTTACTTCAGCTCGTGCATAACAATCAGTTTGATACCATTTATCACGAACATTTTTCTTATCTGTCGTTTACCACCGTAAAAAAAATATTTGAAGCCAAAGGATTGCGGATGATAGACGTGGAAGAATTGCCCACGCATGGCGGTTCTCTCAGGATTTATGCTTCACATATTAATAGCAGTCACACCGTAAGCAATCATGTAGAGTACATGTTGCAAAAGGAAATGGAAGCCGGTATGTCAGGCATGGCATTTTATGAAGGATTTCAGAAAAAGGCGTTTCAGATTAAATGCGACTTTTTGAATTTCCTGTTATCCCAAAAAGAACAGGGAAAGAAACTGGCTGGCTATGGTGCTGCTGCAAAAGGTAATACCTTATTGAATTATTGTGGTGTAAAAAATGATTTGATTGATTTTGTGGTGGATGCCAACCCCAATAAGCAGGGTAAATATTTACCTGCAAGCCATATTCCGGTTGTGAGTGAGGATTTTATTCGCAATGAAAAACCTGATTTCGTGATTCTGTTTCCTTGGAATCTCAAGTCGGAGCTTATGAATCAGTTATCATACATCCGGGAATGGGGTGGAAAATTTGTGTTACCTATACCGGAAGTCTGCATCATAGATTAATGAAAAGGATATTAGTTACAGGAGCTACAGGGTTTATCGGACGGTATGTCGTTAACCATTTGTTGCAAAGAAAATGCAATGTAGTGGTAGCTGTACGTGATACCGAACAAGCTAAAACTGTTTTTGGAAATGCGGATATCGAGTTGGTGCCTTTCAACATGAAAACAGTTGATCCGGATAAAAATTATTATGAATATTTTCAAAGTCCTGATACTATAATTCATCTTGCATGGGAAGGATTACCGAATTATAAGTCTTCTTTTCATGTGGAGGAAAACCTGCCGAGGCATATTAGATTTCTGGGTAACCTGATTCGAAACGGATTAAAAGACATGGTTGTTACAGGCACCTGTCTTGAATATGGTATGTTAGAAGGAGAGTTGTTTGAGGAAATGAGAGTTGAACCCGTTGTTCCTTATGCAATAGCTAAGCATCAATTGCATGATGCGCTGATACAAATGGAACAACAGTTTAATGTACAGGTGAAGTGGCTGCGCTTGTTTTATATGTGGGGAGAGGGGCAGGCTGCCGGATCCCTGATTCCACAGTTGAATCAGGCTATACAGGATCAATGTGAAAGCTTCCCAATGAGTGGGGGCAAGCAGGTTCGGGATTTTCTTCCGGTAGAGAAGATGGCGGAATATATTGCAGACTTTGCCATGGCAGAAAATATTGGAGGTTGTTTTAATTGCTGCAGCGGTGAACCTGTAACTGTAAAACAATTTGTGGAAACGTATTTGAAAAGTAAAGGGAGTAACATTAAGCTGGCATTGGGAGTTTATCCCTATCCTGATTATGAGCCAATGTCTTTCTGGGGGAGTACAAAAAAATTAAAAACAATAATACATTCGAATGAATCCGATCGAACAGTTTAAAGAAGAGTGCAGGCAACGCATCGCGGCTAATCCGCACAATGCAGAAATGGTTAAAGCTGCTAATGATTTCAATGTTGCGTCAAATTCAGCACAGTATTCTTACAATTTTACGTGGATGGGACGGCCTATTATTCAGTATCCACAAGATATGATTGCAATGCAGGAAATCATCTGGCGTGTTCAGCCCGATTTAATTATTGAAACAGGAATAGCTCATGGGGGGTCATTGATTTATTATGCTTCCATTCTTGAATTAATAGGCAAGGGTAAAGTTTTGGGTATTGATATTGATATTCGTGCTCACAATAGAATTGAGATTGAAAAACATCCAATGTTCAAGCGCATCGAAATGATTCAAGGTTCTTCAGTGGACCCTGAAATCATCGGAAAAGTGGGAGATATTGCGAAACAATATAAGACCGTAATGGTTAGCCTGGATTCTAATCATACACATGAACATGTGTTGAAAGAGTTGAAGGGATATGCCCCCATGGTAACCCCAGGTTCCTATTTGGTTTGCTTTGACACCATTGTTGAGCATTTGCCTGATGATTATTTGCCGGGCAGGCCATGGAAACAGGGAGACAATCCCAAAACTGCTGTGAAGGAATTCCTAAAAGGAAATGATTCATTTGAAGTGGATGTTGATATCGACAATAAACTATTGATCAGTGTGGCTCCGGGAGGTTACCTAAAGAAAATTAAATGACAGATTTAGATCAGGCAACGGTTAAACCTTGGGTTAGTTTCTGTATAAGTACATACAAACGACCCGATATGCTTCGTGAGCAGATTAAGGTTATTCTTCAGCAAACGTTCAAAGATTTTGAAATTGTTATTTCTGATAATGACCCGGAATCTGATTTATCTGTTATGATTGAAGAATTCAATGATAAACGAATTCGGTATTCAGTCAATGAAGAGAATCTGGGGATGGTGAAAAGTTTTAATCGAAGTCTTCAGCGTGCAAGAGGCGAGTTTGTGGTGATGATTACGGATGATGATCCGGTTGAACAAGATTTTCTTTCGGAAATGCACAGATTGTTTTTATTATATCCATCCTATTCTGTTTATGCTGGTTTTTTAAGAACAGGTAGGAAATGTAAAGAAGTTGAGATTATTAATAAAGCGAATGTATTTGAAGAGATTTTGAATATGAATAAAACACCCTCCATTTTATGGTCTAGTTGTATCATGAAAAAGGAAGTTGTTTTGAGTTTAGGAGGAATGCCGGATTATGGTAGTCCTCATTTGGCTGATCATGCATTAATTGTAATGGCAGGCAGTGAAAGTGGAGTAGTAGTATGCAACAAAATGTTCAGTTATATTGTTAAGCATAATGTCAACTTCTCAAAGTTTAATTTTAAAATGTATGTGGTTGGTTGTGAACAGTTTTACATTTTGATGTCTGACTTCATTAAGAAGAATAATATGCAGCAAGATGCACTGGTGGCTGTTAAAAAGCATTTATCATCTTGGTTTATAGTTTCTTACTTTGATCTCAAGCGATTCTATTTTAAAAAACGAGATGCAAACATGCTCACTGAATTGGAGTCTTTTAAAAATGAAATATTTCTTTTCCCATTTATGCAGCACGTGAAAGGGAAGTATTATTTAAAAAATTTGATTTTCACTTTTAAGAAGTATCTGCTGAAGCCCGTTATAAATGCCTAAATTCTCTGTCATATTACCCGTTCGGAATGGAGGCACTTATGTTAAGCAATGTGTTCATAGTGTATTAAGCCAGTCCTATTCCGATTTTGAACTCCTGATACTTGACAATTGTAGTTCTGATGGAACCCTGGAATGGATACGTCAGTTAAATAATTCCAGCATACGGGTGTTTCCCTCTGATACCCCACTGGATATTTGTGGTAACTGGGGACGAATCGTTCATACAGCTAAGGGTGAATTCATTACATTGATTGGTCACGACGACCTCCTCCTGCCGCACTATCTCGAAACCATGAACCGGCTGATAGAGCAACACCCCAAAGCGTCACTCTATCAGGCTCATTTTGATTATATAGATGCACAGGGCAGAAAGGTGAGGGCATGCCAACCGATGGATGCGGTATTAAAACCAGAAGTATTTGTAAACGGACAACTCACCCAAACCCTCGACAGTATGGGCACCGGATATATGATGCGCAGTGCCGATTACGACAGGTTGGGAGGTATCCCCATGCAGTATCCCAACCTCATTTTTGCGGATTATGAACTGTGGGTGCGGCTGTGTGGTATTGCTTACTTAGCGGTTACACCGGAAACCTGTTTCCAGTACCGACTGCATCAAAGTGTATCCAGGGTTACCAATGGGGAAGATTATCAAAAGGCCTATTTCCTCTACCTGCGTTTCCTGCAATCCTATATGCAAACCCATGAGCAGGTACAACGGGCATTTAATGAAAACGGGATGGCCTATATGGAATATTTCTGCGAAAGCCTTTCTCATCGCATCCTGAAAACTCCAGCCTCACGACGCGGCATAAACGTAAATCAATTTATTCAACAATGCCGTCAGGTGGCAAAGGAATTATTGCCGGATCAGGAATTTCGTGCTCATGAAAAATGGCGGGTACGCTTAGCCGTTGGGTTCGATATGAATGGCTTCACCCGGTCAGCTTTTAAGATTATCCAGCAGGTGACTTTGCTTTTCAAGCGCTAAATCGCTCGCCATCATCTCCCGAATCAGTTCCCTAAATGTAGTTTTAGGTTCCCAGCCCAGCACCTGCCTGGCTTTGGTGGCGTCTCCTACCAGCAGGTCAACTTCTGCCGGCCTGAAATATTTCGGATCAATTTCAAGAATTTCTTTTCCTTCCGGCAATTGATATTCGGGGTTGTTGCATTTCACTACATACCCCTTTTCATCTATTCCTTCGCCTTTAAAGGCTATTTCAATGCCCACTTCTTCAAAACACATACGCACCATATCCCGCACACTGGTGGTTATTCCAGTTGCCAGTACAAAGTCTTCGGGTACGCTATGCTGTAACATACGCCACATGCCTTCTACATAATCACGTGCATGGCCCCAGTCGCGCTGAGCATCCAAGTTACCCAAAGAAATTTTATCCAGTTTACCGAGGGCTACACGGGCCGTACTGATGGTTACTTTACGCGTAACGAAACCTTCGCCCCTAATCGGACTCTCATGGTTGAACAAAATGCCATTCACGGCAAAAATGTTGTAGGCCTCACGGTAGTTTACTGTAATCCAGTATCCGTATAATTTGGCTACACCATACGGTGAACGCGGGTAGAAAGGAGTGGTTTCCTTCTGAGGGATTTCCTGCACCTTTCCGTACAGCTCTGAAGTGGAGGCCTGGTAAAATTTTGTCTTGTTTTCCAGTTTCAGGATGCGGATAGCTTCGAGAAACAACAATACTCCGGTAGCATCCGCAGTGGCGGTGTATTGAGGGGTTTCAAAACTTACCTGCACGTGGCTTTGCGCCGCGAGGTTGTATATTTCATCGGGCTGTGTTTGCTGAATGATGCGCAGGATATTGCTTCCGTCGGTTAAATCGCCGTAATGCAGGAACAAGCGACCGGCATATTTATGATTAAAAATCAGATGATCGATGCGGGCGGTGTTCAACATCGAACTCCTGCGACGCATTCCATGTACGGTGTATCCTTTCTCTAATAATAATTCAGTTAAATAGGCTCCATCCTGCCCGGTAATACCGGTAATTAAAGCAACTTTCATCCGTTCTGTGCGTTTTATTTAATTTCGCAAATCTACACAAATATTGCATGAGGGCTGTTACTATTATGCGTATTGATCTGTGTACACTTAAATTACTATTTCATGCGTATTGTAGTGAATTGTTGGGTGCTTCGGAATAAACAACTCGACGGGATTGGTAACTTCACCGTGGAAACCCTTCAGCGCATGATGGTATCTCACCCCGAAGATGAATTCCTGTTGCTGTGCGATAAAAATTTCAACGAACCCTACTTTGATTTTCCCAATGTAACAGTGTACAGAAAGCTTCCGCCGTACCGGCATCCGGCCCTGTATGTAGTGTATATGGAAACGGTGGTGAAATGGTTTCTGCGCAAGCATCGTCCGGATGTATTTCTGGGCATGGAGGGCTTCCTCAGTTTAGGGAGTTCCTGCAAACAACTTCCGGTAATCTATGACCTGAATTTTGAACACTATCCTCAGGACCATACACCCAAAAACCGCTGGTATTACCGTACGTTCTTCAAACGCTTCGCCCGGAAGGCTACCCGTATTGCTACCATTTCAACCTACAGTAAACAGGATATTGTGCACTGGTATGGGGTGGATGAAAGTAAAATAGACAATGTTTCCTGCGGCATCAAGGCTAAGTTTCAGCCTTTGTCCCCCGAGGCCATACATGAAACCCGAATGCAATACACTGGTGGAGCCCCTTACTTTTTCTTTGTGGGTTCCATGCATCCAAGGAAAAACATAGTGCGCCTGTTACAGGCCTATGCCTTGTTCAGGCAACAGGGGAACGCAGAAGTGAAACTCGTACTAAGCGGCCATATCCTGTGGGATGATGCCAGCATTCAGTCTGTATTGAGCACGCATCCCTTTGCATCCGATGTAGTGTTCACAGGCCGAGTGTCGGATGATGCGCTGAAGCTGTTGTTGGGCTCGGCGCTGGCACTAACCTTTGTACCCACGTTTGAAGGCTTCGGACTGCCGATTGTTGAAGCATTTCAATCTGAAGTATCGGTGATCTGCAGCAACACTACCTCCATGCCTGAAGTAGCAGGAGATGCCGCCTTACTGGTGGATCCTTTCAAGCCGGAAGACATTGCAGCGGCTATGCAAAAAATGTATCAGGATGAGGCTCTGCGCAAGCGACTTATTGCCCTGGGTAATGTTCAAAAGCAGCAATTTACCTGGCAGCGTACAGCAGAATTGTTGTATCAGAGCATTGAAAAGGTGGTTGGAGAGGAGTCTGGGTCAATTTGATAGGGTTAAACGGCCTATCAGCTGAATTTCAGGGGTTTCCAAAATATTTTTTTTCTTTATAAATGTAGTGTTTTCAACTGTTTGCGCGAAAAATGCGCAATACACCGTAAAATTACTATCGCAAAAACTTGCATTTTCCGAAATCACTTTCTATGTTTGTTTTCGAAACCACGGATGACTACATCGATGAATGGTTTCTACCGAAACCCGGTGAAAGCCGGATGCTAAACCAACGAGAAATGAAAAATATCTACACCCTGATCCGTACCGTATCGTGTCTGCTGAACTCATTGTTCCCCACTCAAAGACCGTTGCTGCAACCAGAGCCAGTTAGGACAAAAAATCCTTTCATTCGCCATTAAACGCAGCATTCCCCTGTAATGAACAACCTCGTAATGCCTTTAGGTATACATAGGCAAAGTGTGTTCAGTAGGGGATAACAACCAGTACCTTCAGCGTGTATCCAACAACAAAAAATGATTATTAAGGTTTCAGTATAATAATAAAGATGTTTTCTTTGGGGGTTACAGAACCGGAAAGGTTCTTAACAAATGGCCGTATTTCTATACGGCTTTTTTTTATTGTTCAGGGTGAGGTAATTGAACAGGTGTGGTATCAGCTGCCGGGTAAGACTCCATCTGCCATTCAGGTATCATCACCCATTCTTCATTGATAAATACCAAGCGTATGGATTGAACGGTAGACTTACCGGTAGAGGCATCTACCTCAGTGATGGTTACCTGCTTTTGTGGAAGATGCTGAAGGTTCACCGGAAGATATATTACGGGATTAGCCTCAGGCATTTCATCCGGTGCAATCGCGGCGGTTAATTCCTGTACGGGAGTGATGGTTGGCTTCACCTCCACTGTACCGTTATTTTTCGGTTTGACAACGGGAACGCTTGTACGAATTTCAGGAGTGGTTTGTTCATGAAGCGCAGGGCTTCCGGTAAGGTATATCAAACCGTTATCCTGTACTACTTTCTGCGCGATAGCCGGAATGGAAACCGAAGCTGAGTGTTTCAGGCTTACTACAGCCAGCAACAGGGCAGTACAGCAAAGCATCAGGGTAGAACTGCAAATGAGAAAGCCGTTGTTTTTGGGTTCCTTGCGCGGTGTGGCAAAATACCGGATGCGCCGGAGCAGTTCATGCTTCTCCGAAACGGCTGCCAGTTGCCAGGCAAACTGTTTGCGCAGCATGGCTGTTTTCAGCAGGGCTTCTGCATACTCTTCCGCAGGATAACGATATTGTAATACGCGCTGATCACAGTTTAACTCACGCTCCAGTTTTATTTTTTCTGCCATCACCCTAAAGAACGGGTTGAAGAAATACAGCTGTTGTACTACGAGCAGGTACATGTTGAGGAGGTAATCTTTGTATCGGATATGCGACAGTTCGTGCAGTAATATCATCTCGATGTCTCTTACCGGCATACTATTTACCATCGCCACAGGCAATAAAATTACAGGCTTAAAAAAGCCATACGTCAGGGGAGATTGTATCTGTTGTACCAGGTGCAGGCGTACCGTACGGCGAATGCCCATCTCCCTGGCCCTTTCCATGGTGTAAAGCCTCAGGTGCACGGGCGGCTTTATATACTGACGCGCACCCCTGTGCAGGGTGATATAACCATACCATAATGTGATGAGTCGCCAGGCAACTACAACTGCGTATATCCATAACAGGTAGGTATCAAACGGTATAGCCCATTCACTCCAGGGCAGTACCATTACTGCAGACCAGCGAGGCTGGTAAATTAGTACCAGGGCTGTTATTACTGACAAAATCAACTGAACTGTGATGAATCCATACAATACATTCCTCGAGGCAAGCGGGGTACGGTTACGGAAAAGCATACCCGAAATTTTCCAGGCACCCAACAGCAAAGCCGATTGCCAGATACTGTGTAAAAGCGTTAAGCATAAAGCAGTGGCTACCGTCAACATCTTACATTTTTTCTTTCAGTTGTTGGATAAATTGACGTATCTGTTCCAATTCCTCCTCCGACGCTTCCTGATTTCCCAGCGCGTGCATCACCAGTTGGGCCGAAGAGCCGGCGTACAGGTTGTTGATCATTTTATGCAGGAACATTTCCTGTGTAGCCGATTTGGTGACTGCCGCCGTGTACACATGTGTTTTGGAAGACGCATCACGATGCACCAGCCCCTTTTCAAACATAATCTGCATCAGTTTCAGGGTAGTGGTATATCCTGATTCACGGGTTTTATTGATTTCTTCATGCACATCCCGTACCGTTGCCGCGCCTTTGTTCCAAAGCACCCCCAGTATCTCTAATTCACCATCCGTGGGTCTTACTGACTTGTTGTTGTTCATAATACGACTGATTTCGTACAGCAAGGTATTTAAAAAAATGGAACCGGCTTGTGCGCTCCTGTAATTTTCGGCATTCTTCTATACGTTTAACATTTCATTAAGAGCCTGTAGGTGAGCCCGGGACGGGGAGAAGCGGGATAGCTTCCATAAAAAAAGCTACCCGAAATGAGTAGCTTTTGAACTGTATTCAAAATGTGTTTAGTGCACATGGGATGCGTGCGAAACCGCCTCGGTTTGGGGAGCAGTTACTCCTTCAGCCGTTTCAGTGGTTGCAGTAGAAGGTGTCTTTACCGCTTCTTGCTGCAGTGCTGCCGTATTTTCAGTAGTAGCCGGAACTGCAACAGAAACGTGCTGCTCAATAGCCGCAGGGGTAGCCGCTTTGGCTGTATCAATGTGGATGCCCGAAATAGTTGGAGCAATAACCAGTGATACAATACTCATCAGCTTAATCAGGATATTCATTGACGGGCCTGAAGTATCCTTAAATGGATCACCCACAGTATCTCCGGTTACTGACGCTTTATGCGGTTCAGATTTTTTGTAGTACATCTCCCCGTTAATTTCAACGCCTTTTTCAAAGGATTTCTTTGCATTATCCCAGGCACCACCGGCGTTGTTCTGGAACATTCCCATCAGTACACCACTAACAGTAGCACCCGCAAGGAATCCACCCAACACTTCCGGTCCGAATATAAATCCGATAGCGATTGGAGCAAGAATAGCTATACTACCCGGCAACATCATTTTCTTGATAGAAGCTTCCGTTGAAATGGCCACGCATTTATCATACTCAGGCTTTCCGGTACCTTCCATAATTCCCGGGATGGTACGGAACTGGCGGCGCACTTCTTCCACCATAGCCATAGCAGCTTCTCCTACAGCCTTAATAGCCAGTGCGGAGAATATAAACGGAATCATACCACCCACGAATAAACCGGCCAGTACGTCTGCCTTATAAATATCAATACCATCAATTTTAGAAATACCCACAAAAGCGGCAAACAGTGCAAGTGCAGTGAGTGCGGCAGAAGCAATGGCAAAACCTTTACCGGTAGCGGCTGTGGTGTTACCTACGGCGTCGAGGATATCTGTTTTTTCACGTACGTCAGCTGGTAGTTCGCTCATTTCAGCAATACCTCCGGCGTTATCTGCAATAGGTCCGAATGCATCAATCGCCAATTGCATAGCCGTAGTGGCCATCATACCTGCAGCGGCAATACCTACACCATACAAACCGGCACACTCGTAAGAACCATAGATACCGGCAGCCAATACGAGAATAGGCAATAATGTACTTTCCATACCCACGGCCAAACCGGCAATAATGTTGGTAGCATGTCCGGTACCGCTCTGGCGGATGATGCTGTTCACCGGGCGTTTACCCATAGCCGTGAAGTATTCGGTAATGATGCTCATCAGCGCTCCTACAGCCAAACCTACAATTACGGCACCGAAAACACCCATTTTGGTAAATTCGAAACCGCGCAGTACCATATTCTCAGGCAATAACCAGTCGATCAGGAAATAGCAGGCAACCGCAGTGAGGATCATTGATCCCCAGTTGCCCATATTCAATGCACTTTGAACTTTAGCAGTACTTAAACCGGCTGAATCGCTGATTTTTACCATCCAGGTTCCCACAATAGAAAACAGGATACCGATAGAGGCAATCAGCATGGGGAGGAGGATAGGGCTCAATCCGCCAAAGGCGTCATCCGCAAAAGTTTCTCTTCCCAATACCATGGTTGCGAGCACCGTGGCCACATAACTTCCGAACAGGTCAGCACCCATACCGGCAACGTCTCCCACATTGTCACCTACGTTATCGGCGATGGTGGCAGGGTTTCTTGGATCGTCTTCAGGAATACCGGCTTCTACTTTACCTACCAGGTCAGCACCTACGTCGGCAGCTTTTGTATAAATACCACCACCCACACGGGCAAAGAGGGCAATAGATTCTGCTCCCAAAGAAAAACCGGTGAGGATTTCGATGGTACGCTCCATTTCAATGCTGTCTACAGCAGCACCGGGAGCAAAGATTTGTTTGAGGATAATAAACAATGCGCCGAGGCCCAACACGGCCAACCCGGCAACACCCATGCCCATTACACTACCGCCGGTAAAAGAAACCTTCAGGGCTTTACTCAGCGAAGTACGGGCCGCCTGTGCAGTACGCACATTGGCTTTGGTAGCCACTCTCATACCAATGAAACCGGCGATTGCACTGAAAATGGCACCGATGATAAATGCAATGGCAATAGACCAATGACTGTTTTCATGGCTTGATCCCATCACACCCAATAACAGGGCGGCTACAACCACAAAATAGAATAGCACTTTGTATTCTGCTTTCAAAAAGGCCATTGCCCCTTCAGCGATGTAATTGCTGATTTCTTTCATCCTGTCGGTTCCGGCATCTTGTTTGGATACCCACATGAACTTCACCAGGGTGTACAGTAAGCCTACTATACCCATAGCCGGAACTACATAAATCAAATTTTCCATAATAGATGTGCTAAATTTTGGTCGGCAAAAATAGGATAAAACAATTCAAAAAGGCAGGGATCAATGGATTTATTATAGTGTTTTTCAATTTATTACTAATTTGTTGGTTTTTTATAAACTGAACCGGAAAACACCATAAACCCCAATCCGCATGATACCAATTGGTGATGATGATAGTGGCCATACCCTCAGGCCGTGGGTAAATTACATATTGCTGGCCCTAAACGGGATCGTTTTCATCGTGTTTCAGGGCATGGGGCAAAATGAAAACTTCACCCTCGGATATGCCATGGTGCCCTGGGAGATTTTGCATGGGGAGGATGTGATTTACGATGGAATGGGCATTTCACCCACACCCGTTTATCTTACTTTATTGAGTTCCTTTTTTCTGCATGGTAGCTGGATGCACCTCTTAGGAAATATGTTGTACTTGTGGATTTACGGTGATAACCTGGAGAACCGTATGGGGCATTTGTCTTTTTTAATTTTTTATTTGGTATGCGGACTAATGGCTTCTGCAGCGCATATACTTTATACACAAATTGCTGAACGTCAGGATTTGATTCCGAGCCTCGGTGCTTCGGGTGCTATTGCCGGCATCATGGGCGGATATGTATTGTTGTTTCCCAACAACCGCATACGAATTTTGTTTTTTGGAGGCATTATATATGTACGGGCATTTCTGGCGCTGGGTATCTGGATATTGATGCAATTGATCAGCGGATACAGCAACCTGATGTCGGATGCCGGGGGAGTAGCTTACGCCGCGCATATTGGCGGATTCATCGTAGGTATGCTGATGGTGAAATTATTCCCGGCCAGAAAAAACAACGGGTTGGTTACTTAAGAAATGCTTTCCATGCATCAGCCATACACGTTACTACATCGCCTGCCTGCATAGAAGGTTGTGATAACTTTTCCGCCGCCACATCTCCTGCGAGTCCGTGAAGGTAGGCTCCGATAATACTGCTTTGGGTACTGTTGTATCCCTGAGCCAGCAATCCGGAGATAATACCGGTGAGCACATCTCCCATACCGCCCTTGGCCATGCCCGGATTTCCGGTGGGTATAAAATACCCTTTCCCTTCCGGTGTGGCTACCAGGGTGTATTTTCCTTTCAGTACAATTACAATCCGGTGTTGCAGGGCTCTTTCCATGGCAATGGAGATTGCATCTCCTAATCCAAACAACCTGCGGAATTCGCCGGGGTGTGGGGTGATGATAGTTTGTTCGGGAATCATCTGAAACAGATTGCTGTAGGAGGCCATTACATTGAGTGCATCCGCATCCAGTACCATCGGCAATCTTTTCATAAACAATTCGCGCAGCAGGTTAACATGTTGGGGTGAGGTGCCAAGGCCCGGCCCTGCACCAATAGCGGAAATCGTTGCCGTGTCGCCAGCTTCTTTAATAGTGTCTTTGCCGGATACGATGCATAACGCTTCCGGAACAGCAGTTTGAATGATTTCATATCCGCAGGAGGGTACATAACAGGTGAGCTTGCCCACACCCGAAGCGAGGCAGCCGCGCGCAGCCAGTATGGCGGCCCCCATCATGCCAAAACTCCCGGCAAGCAAGGCGGTATGTCCGTAGCTACCCTTATGTGAAAATGCAGCCCGCGGTTTAATCCAGTGCCTGATATCCTTCAGCTCCATGCATTCAAAGGTGGATGCAGTTTGTTGCTCATAGCTTTCGCTCAACCCAATGGGCAATACATGAACGGTGCCATTGAAAGCAGCATATTCCGGCCTGAAAAATGCCAGTTTGTATTGCTGAAAACTGAGGGTATGCGTAGCCTGTATGGCCGGGGCATCCACGCATTCATCTGTACAAACTCCACTGGCGATATCAACGGATACCACCGTGGCATGAAAGGAATTGATATGCTGAATTAGCGATGCTGTGAGGCCTTCTGCGGCTTGCTTCAAACCGGTGCCCAGCAGGGCGTCTATCACCAGGATGCCTTCCGGTATTGCTGGAAAATCGGTTGTTTCGGCGAGGTGCTTCAGGGGGATTTCTTTAGGCAGTTCGCCGGCCTGATAGGTATTCGCATGGCTGTAACTTCCTGATAGCCGGTATACACTAACGGTAACGCCTAATTGAAAAAGCATCCGGGCTATGGCGAGGCCGTCGCCACCGTTATTTCCTTTGCCACAAAATATCATCACCCCGTTGTAGGAGGGTAACAGGGGTTGCAGCCAGTTCATACATGCCTTTGCGGCATCATTCATTAAATCGGTTTCGCTGATTTGTTTTTCCTGTAGCGTGTAGGCATCCCATGCGCGGATTTGCTCCCGATTGAAAATTTTCATGTACCTAAGGTACGGCGTTATTTTTAAGGTCTGCCTTTGCCGGGTGGTAATTCGTACAGGATATTGATGAGGTTGTTCTGAAAATAGTCGGTGTTGATTTTGTATGATTTGCGCTGGCGCTCATCAATAATCTCCAGCATCGATGTGTTGGGGATGATGGAACCCTGATTATCGGCAATGAATATTATTTTGTTTACTCCGGCGTTCAGCTTAACAGAAATAAACTGTGGTCTTTTAAGCACGGGCATACCCTGAACCACCCAGGTGCCGTTGATATTGAGTGAGATGCTGTCGCCATCTTCTACGGCATCATCCCACAGCCCCAGCAATACTTCTCTGGATGTTGCCGTCATGTTTCCTACCACGGTTGCTTCACGCAGTAGTTTTCTTTGCACATCTTCGTTTACGCTTACCTGTTGTCCGTCGGTGTCAGGATAATAATAAATGGTTTCCCTGTTTTGCACCATTTGTTCCATCATGAGTTTAAGGTTGTTCAGTTTCGGACTGGCAGTATCTATCGGTCCGAAATAGGTAACGGGTAACAATATGAAGGTGGCTCTGTCATCTTTTTTATCGCCGAAATGCAATGCCGTTTGATGGGTATAGAAATCGAGGTCCAATTGTGCAGTTTGAGCAGGCTTCTTGCCATATTCTTCTACAAAAAGGGCGATGAGATTGGCGCCGGTATCCAGTTTAATTTCGTTAACTATTCGTTTGTCGCGCGCATAGGCATGATCAAAAATGGTACGGCCATTGACGGAGGCACTTACAATGCCTGTATGTTTTCCTGAAAACTTGGTAACACCGGTTAAACTTTTCACTCCAAAGGTGTCGCGCTTGCCATAATAAAATCCGGAGTAGGGAGAATGTAATATGTCTAGTACGGCAGGTTCATCCCAGGCGGAATCGCTGATTTTGGCAAAACGTACGGCATCGTTTTCAAGAAAGTTGAACAGCAGGGTGGAGGTGGTGGCGTGGCGGGCATGCGGCTTGTCTTTCTTTTGGTTCCTGAGTTTAACCTGACTGTAACGCAGTCGGTTAATCGTTAAAAATCCGCCACCGGAGCGGTCGGCCGATAAATCGAACACGCCGTTAAACTGATGCATGCTGGCGCCTGCGGTGAATGGAGTTTCTTCAATGATATTCCACTGACTGCCAATGGCGAGCTGACGAATACTTTTTTTGGCGAGCAACAGATAGCAGGTAGAAGTATATTCATTTACGGTGAGGGTGAGTTTAGCCGGATACAGTATGTGGTCCTGTACACCCGCTATGTGCAGTTTAGCATGCACCTTATCGGTTTCGCCTGCTTTTCCATATTCCCAAATACCCCGAAAGCGATCGTTGGCACCATTGCCGGTTTGTGCAACAACGGAATGTTGTAGCATTAAAAGTGTTGCAATCAAAAAGGTTAACAGCCTCATGAAGTTGGGGTTGGTCGGTTAAAGTTACTCAAACAATTCAAGTTTGTGTTTCGGACGCCTGTTGTCTTGCCACAGAAATCCTTTCAGGTATTGCTGATCAGCCGGTCGCTGGTCCATCGGGTACAATATACCGTTTACCTGTTGTATGAACTTCACTTTATCGAGTGCCTGATCTAAAAAATATACATACAGCCTTTCTCCGCTGCTTCGGTTCATGCCCGTATAAGCGCTGTCATCATTTTGCGGATAATAGATGCTTTCTGCATTGCCTCGTACATGCACCACATCAATTTTGCCCTCTGTAAAAAAAGCATTGAGGGTGCGTCCAGAGATTTGATTGAAGATGCCCCGGGTGGGATGGTTGATCACAAAGCTGTTGAAAAACACTTCCATTTTATCGGGCTTCTGATTCTTCGTGTACAGGTACATGGTATCCCCGCTAATCTGGCTTTGACCGTTCCATACAAGGGGTTGCTGGTAGAGTCTGAATATGGAGTCGTCGGTGGAGTAATAGAGGCTGTCGCACACGGCCTGGAGAGAATCATTGAATATCCGCACATGATGAAACGCCTCAAAAAAACGGATGCTGTCTGACGGGGCCTTGTCGAGCGATTGTATATTTAGTGTATCCGTTGATGTTAGTTTCGTGGTAAGGGTGGTATCGCGCAGCTTCACACCGGAGAAAAGAGTATCTGCTGCTATATAAGTGCTGTCATTGTCGCGGTAAAATATCATCACCGGCTTGCGTGTTCCTAGAAAGGTGTTTTTTTTCTGGTCCATGAAGATTTGTCCACCCAGCAAAATTACCTGATTGGCGCTGTCTACCACTTTGCCGTTTCCTTCAATGTTTACAATTCCTGTTTTTTCGTCGATGGCAATGCTTCGCCCGGTGGCCGAACGCAGACTGTCTTTTAGCACACTCTGGTCGTAAAAAAAAGCTTCTCCGGTTTCCAGGTTATAGTTGCCTGAACGCGTGAAAATGTTACCGCTTTCGCTTTCAATGTTGGTTGGGGCTATAAAATGTGCCGTTTTGAACTCTGTATTATACATCAGGCTGTCGGCACTGATTTTATATTTCGGGTCATTGAGTTGTACATTCTCTTTAAAATATACATCCTTGGTGTCGGAGTAATATACCGCTCCATTGCTGGTGAGCACTGTATTGCCATTCAGTACCCGTCCCCCGTTTTTATAGGTAGCAATGCCACTGGTAATATTATACTCCAGGTCTTCGGTGAATAACGTGCCCTTGCCATCGGTGAGTTTAACTCCTTTTTTCAGATAGGCTTGTCTTTCGTTGCCCACGTATCTCAGGTATTGAGCGTATGTGTTTACGGTATCGGCATCATTGATGTGCACGTTGCCAAACACTTCCATAATGCCGGTAGTGTTGTTCAGTACAATACTGTCGCCGCTGAGATAGGTATTGCCCTGGCGTACCCTGGCGTTGCCTGCCAATGTGCGGAGTACATCGCCGTTGGGGAGTTCGGTTTGCCGTAGATGCCGGGCACCGAGGATTTCAATTTTTCGGGTAGTGTCTGCCGTTAGTGTTTGTGCAGGCGGTGCCTGAGCAAAGGATGGGTGTGCATACAACCAGAGGAAACAAATCAGAAAATATTTCATCAGTGGCAAGTCTGCATCGGTTTAGTCGTTTACCTTTTGTATAATATACGGAGCATCCAGCGTATCCGGCAGTGGTGTAGTGAGGGGTTGTGCTTTTGCCTTGCCGCCAATCAGCGAAATACTCAGATAACGTTTAGGGTGAACGCGAATGTCATCCAGGAGCAGGTTTAGTTTGTTGGCGGTAGAAACAAAATTATTGTACAGCCGTGGGTCGTTGAGGAATTTACCCAGGGTGCCGTCCGGACTGTTCAGGCTGGTCATAATCTGATTCAGTTGTCCGATAGCCGCATCCAGTGTATCCATGGTGCGTTTTAATTCCAGGTTGGCCAGTTTGGCTGTGGTAGAATCGAGGTTGCTCATGATGCTGCTCACCTTGCCGTTATTGGCGGCCAGATTTGCCGTAACCGATTGCACATTCTCCATCGACTTGGTAATAGCACCTGTTTGCTGGTTCAATAATGCCTGAATGGAAGCAGCCGAAACAGTGAGCGAAGTGGTTGCGGTGTTCAGGTTTTCAAACGTATGCCGGAGATTATTTTTGGTATTGATATCAAGGATAGTGTTGAAGTTACGCAGCACGGTGTCTAAGGATCCAACCGCTTTCTTTACTTCATATAAAACCGGATCTACTTTTTTCAATACATCATCAAACAAACCGGCATTGGCCTGCGTTTGAATCACACTGTTGTTTTTCAGGAAAGTTTTAGAATCTCCCAGTTTAATTTCAATACTGGTAGTGCCGATGGGGTTGGGTTGAATGATGGCAATTGAATTATCCGGAATCACAATGTTTTTGGTGATGCTCATTTCCACATCAATATGGCGCATGTCTTTGGCCGGGGTAATTTTAGATACATTCCCCACTTGCATCCCATTAATCGTAACCGGATTAGACGTAGTTAATCCATTGATATCATAATACACTCCTTTGAGCGTAACATCTTTACTAAACAGTTTATTCCCTTTTAAAAAATTAAAGCCCAGAATCAGTAGGGTGAGCCCAACCACCAGCATAGCACCTACTTTTGTTTCATTAGAAATTTTCACTGAATGAATTTAAAATTGAATAATACCGTTCGTTTGATGGGGTTAAAAATACAGAACTCTGTAAAAAGGAGGGAGTAACGGAGGTTTTTTATTTATTTGCCGAAGTTACTTGTGGGTTTTCTAATTGATTTTTATAACGTATCACTGCTCTTGTAATCACTTCAGCCAACTCCTGTTGTCCCTTTTCACTTACAAGATAACGTTCATCTTCGTAATTAGCAATAAAGCCGGTTTCTACCAGAATAGCCGGCATGTTCGTGGCCTGCAGTACCCATATTCCCACCTGGCGCTGATATACTCCTAGGGCTTCACGGCCTACTTTAGCAACTTCTTCGTTCACCAGCGTGGCAATCAGGTCGCTTTTTTCCTGATAGCGCTTGGCATAAATCTGAGCAATATGTCTTCCTTCAGGGGTATTAAAATCTATACGGCTGGCTGTGGTGTCATCATGTCCATGCATCTCAAAATCTTCAATTTCACCGTCTTTAATGCTTCTGATTTTATCTTCCGTTTTATGTGCAGCAAATAAATACACACTGGTGCCTTTACGGGTGGTAGGGATTTTATAGTATTCGTACACCGGCACTTCGGCTTTGTAGGGGGTTGATTTCTTTTTACGGTTTTTACCTTTTCCGGTATAGGTAACTTTATATTTCGTAACCGTTTTGGTTCCAATTTGCCTTTTTCCGGTTTTAAGGTTTACGGCGTCGGCATGAATACTGATAAACAGATCCCCCTTATTGTCGTTGGCAATTTTAGCCTTGGTTTTGGGGTCCTGATAAATATCGGTGGTGCGGGTGGGTACTACTTTTACATCCGGCAGTTGTCTGCGAAGTTCAGCGACCAGTTTGTTGGAAATGGCGAGGGTGATGTCTTTTTCCCTTGCATTCAGGCTGCCTTCGTACTGGCCTACCGCTCCCACATCGGTACCGCCATGTCCGGCATCTACAATGATGGTATTTAATTTTTTGGTTTGAGCGGGAAGTGTGGCAGATATAAGCAGTGCAAAAAACAGAAGTCCGTTTCGGATAATTGAGTTTTTCAGCATGTTTTTTTAGGTTTACTTCCGGGGTTAGTTAGTTGATTATTTCACAGTTTGGTTATACCATTAATGGTTACTTTTGCTCCCTGACATCCATGAAGCACGCTTACAAAGGTAATGTAAAAATCGGTTTGGGTAGGCCCCGTGCAATTGTGTGGATATTATTAACATTCTATATAATCTTATCCAGCCATGCATCAGCGCAGCCACCGGTTAAAGCATTAACCGACAGCCTGCCTGCTTCAGCCGATACCACGCTCGTTCCGGTGACTGACACCTTTGATTTTAAAATTGCCCGAGATATTACTGCTCCCGTTCGCTATCATGCCGATGATTCCATGATCCTGGATGTGCCCTCCAAAAAAATGTATCTCTACGGAAAAGATTCCCGCGTGAGCTATATCGGGAATGAACTTACTGCCCCCCGCATTGAGTACGATCAGCAACAAAGTATGGTAACTGCCATGCTGCAAAAAGATTCAACAGGCAAAGTAATTGCCTATCCCACATTCAAGCAGGCAGATTTTACTTCGAAAAGTGATACCATCCGATTCAATCCCACCACGCAAAAAGGTATGACCAAAGGCACCTACACGCAACAGGGGGAGATGTATATATATGGTGAGAAGATTAAAAAAGTTTCGGAAGATGTTTTCTATGCGCTTCAGGGAAGGTTCACTACCTGTAATCTGGATACACCTCACTTCGCCTTCGTGAGCAAACGCATCAAGTTCATCAATCAGAAGATGGCTTTCACCGGTCCGGTGCATCCGGAGTTTGAAGGTGTGCCCCTGCCCATCATGCTGCCATTTGGAATTTATCCCATGTCTACCGGCAGGCATTCCGGATTAATCGCACCGTCTTTTACCGCCAACGAACAATTGGGGATGGCCCTCGAAGATCTGGGGTATTATCGTGTGTTCAGCGACAATTGGGATGCCGTATTCCGGGGAACAATTTATTCTTACGGTGGGTGGACGGCCTCCGTGAGTCCGCGCTATTATAAACGTTACCGCTACCGGGGCGATTTGTCGTTTCGGATACAACAATTCAGACAAAACTTTAAAGGCGATCCGGATTATGTCAGCAACCGGAATATGAATATTACCTGGAGCCATTCGGCAGATATGAAAGCCAAACCGGGGGTAACCTTCATGGCCAATGTTAATGCCGGCAGCAGCAGGTTTAATGAACAGGTACCCAACAGCCCCATGCGCAATTTTCAAAATCAGATGCAATCCACCATTTCGTATTCACGGGTGTGGAAGGATAAGCCCTATAATGTTGCCATACGCGCCAGTCATAATCAAAACACCAACCAGCGCCTCATCAATCTGAACATGCCGGATGTTACGTTTAATGTAAATACCATTTATCCGTTTCGTCGTGCTGAACCCGTAGGTAAAACACGCTGGTACGAAAACCTCGGCATAGCCTTGAATACGAATGCCCGGAGCATCACCAGTTTTTACGATACCGCCGGGGGCATCATGAATCAGATTTCGGATAATTTTCTTTGGGGTGCTACACACAATGTGCCCATCACCTTATCCCTGCCGCCACTCGGTCCACTGCAGGTAAGCCCCAACGTGAGTTACCAGGAAAAATGGTATCAGAAAAAACTAATACGTTCCTGGAATGCTGCCGAAAACAAATTAGATACCGTTACACAACAGGGATTCTATACGGCAAGGGAAATGTCATTTGGTTTATCCGCCAGCACACGGATTTTTGGAATGTTTGCTTTCAGAAAATCGAGTAAGGTGCAGGCCATGCGTCATGAAATTCGTCCTACCGTTTCCGTGAATTACAAGCCCGACATGAACCGCAGAAATTATTACAGCACTCAGATCAATGCTTCAGGAGCAACAGGCAGGTTTTATTATTACGACGATCGTATCGCCGGCATTTTCGGGGAAGGTGAATTTGGCGGAATCAGCTTCAGTTTAGATAATAACCTGTCTATGAAAGTGCGGCAGAAAGGTGATACCAGCAACAGTGAACTGAAAAAGATTTCTCTGATAGATGGGTTAGGCATTACCGGTAGTTATAACCTGGTAGCCGATTCATTCAAGCTGAGTAATTTGTTATTGAATTTCCGCACCAGCTTGCTGAGTAAAATTAACATTACCGCGTCAGCTATTTTTGATCCTTATCAGTATGATGCCAATGGAAACAGAATCGACCGGTTGATTTGGAGGAAACGCCCTCTTTCCTTAGGTACGATGAACAGTGCCAATATATCCTTACAGAGTTCGTTCAAAGGGGGAGAAGGGGTAACCAGCAATCAGGGCAACGCGGGGCGTTTACCCATGACCGGTATGGGCGGAATGCCGTTAACCGAGTTTGAGCAGGAGGCTTTGTACATGAGCAATAACCCCGGAGAGTTTGCAGATTTTTCTATTCCGTGGAGCATCGACGGAGGATATTCGCTCACCTATAGCCGGTTCAGGAATCCGTTGGGAGGGTTCACCTCGCAGATTACTCAGGATGTAAACCTGAATGCCTCCATGAATTTAACACCTCGCTGGAAAATTGGCATGACGGGTTATTACAATATCACCCGGAAGGAAGTAGGAACCGTGAGCATGTATCTCTCCCGTGAAATGCACTGCTGGCAAATGTCGGTAAACATTTCACCGGTAGGCCGTTTCCGTTTCTTCACCATCAACATCAGTCCGAAATCATCCATGCTGCGCGATTTGAAAGTGAACCGCACCCGTTATTTCTACGATTTTTAAATCAGCAGCATCAGGCTTGTATAACCACATGAACAGTTTAGCCCGATGGAAATTATAATCAGGGGCTGTGATCTGGAGGTTATCTAATCAGCACCGGTTCCGGCCATCTGTTGCAAGTCCGGCACACGGCCAACGCACCAACCCTTCACCGGGCTTTCCACGCCTGTCCGGCAGCCCTTTAGCATCCGTAATCCACAGGAGCAAAAAATCGGATATGCATTAACGTTAGTTTAATGCAGCCATGATAAGTAGGTTGTAACGACAATGTATTGAAGTGCAAATGGTAAATGAGTTATCTCCCTGCAGTTGGTTAAACATTCTTACGTAATCATTGCAGCAGTTTATTAATGAGTACCATGGTGATGGCAATCATGAGGGAGGTGTAAACTAGTTTATTGTACCTGGCCAGCCATTCCGGCAGGTAGATGTCGAAGTTGTCCTTCACTGAATTTGAATATTTTCTTGCCCATACCGTTAACGGACAATGCAATCTGAACAACGCTAGTGTGATTCCTTCCATTATAATTAATCCGTAGCAAATCCAGAGTCCGTAATCCAATCGGTTGGTGAGTACCGCATACGCGATATACAGAATAACGGCGTTAAAGAAAATCCAGATGGCTGTATGAATGAGCCGGATGAGCGTAAGTTGGACTCGCTGGTCATAGTAATTATGTTTAAAATGACTGCTATTCAACCATGATAAAAGGAAGTAGATTAACAGAAGAAAGATACAGCATTTGAAAATGAATATTCAGTACTTACGCCTTAAAATTTAATCATGCCGTATGAGGTGAAGTGAGTCATCGTCTGGGAGTATAAGCCTATAGGTAAGGGGAGGGTATCAGGCAAAAAAGTGGACTGAAATAAAATTATAATGATACCTAAAAAGGGGTAAAAATGCCTGTATATTTTTCACTTTCCCCCGGGGGATACGAGTATCCTTCCCCCTGATATGAAAATACTAAAAATTTTTCAAAATGGCGATTTTTTCAGGGGTACTATTCGGGTACCCTACCTCGTTAGTACCCTTGTATGTTGAATGGTATGTCCTCTCTGTTAGCAGTAATGCCGGCAGGCAAAATATCGCCAGACAAACTTTCTCACTCAAATAGTTTTCTTCCCTTTAGACAAATATCATAGTTAACAAATGCCTTTTTATTATCGCTGTACCCTTCGTGTTGAATGGCTACGAATGGATTACAGACAACAAATGTCCCTTTATTTGCCAGTGATCTATCTATATCACTTTCTTCATGAACTGACAAAAACACATCGTAAAATCTTTCGTGAATTATATACAACATCATTCCAGCAAAATCAGACACTGTATGATCCTCTTTGATTTTTCCGTAATAGATCCCACCTAAGTATAAATCGTATTGAGTAGGTTTGTTTTTTATAAAATAATTGTACGCTCCTTTCGCAGTAAACTTGACATCATCTTCTGCGATAACTATCGATTTTAATTTTTCTTTTTTTGCCCAAGCTACAATTTGCTTGTGTGCTTTAGATATTCCTTTTGCAGGATTGCTTTTATCAACTATTCCCTCCCAAAGTTTATAATCACTGATTCCTTGAATAATTAGCTGATCCTTTAGCAATGCTAATCTATCTTCTCTTTTGCTTAAATGTATGATATTCAACATATTATTCTAATTGTACAAATTATTTGTACTTATTCCTTTATTCGCGATTTGCGAAATGCGAAATTATACTTACATTCGTCTTATGAGAAAGCATAATGGCATGAGGCCTCAAGATATTGCTATACTGGTAAAAATAAGCTCACTTAAAGATGAAGCCTGGCAGCTTTCAACGCTCTCATCATCCTTGTTTATTAGTATTTCGGAAATTTCTGAATCACTTAACAGAAGCAGGCTTGCAAAACTAATCGACTATGAAAAAAAGAAAATTAATCGCCAAAACTTAATGGAGTTTTTGGAGCATGGGATTAAATATGTTTTTCCTCAACAACCAGGCTCAATGGTCAGAGGAATACCTACTGCACATTCGCACCCTTTTATTAAAAAGTACTTTATAAGTGACATGAATTTTGTATGGCCCGATCCCAAAGGAGAAATAATGGGACTATTGATTGAACCTTTATATCCTAAAAAAATCTACGCTGCAAAAATAGATGATGACTTTTACAAGTTAATGGCCTTAATAGATGTTATAAGAGTGGGGAAAATAAGAGAAACTAAATTTGCAATTAGTGAACTTAAAAAACAAATTACGAGTTGAGCCATCATACAAATACTGTAAGAATTAAAGCCGTACATAATAATCTCGCCGATCTTAAAGACAAAGTGGTGTATGTTGGTGGAGCCACTATTTCTTTGTACTCTGACAGAGAAACATTAGAGGTAAGGCCAACGGATGACATAGATTTAATAGTTGAAATCTTAAGTTACTGTGATCGCTCTGCTTTAGAGGAAAAACTAAGATTAATAGGTTTTGAACACGACATGGATCAAATGTAGTTTGCAGATATAAAATTCAAGGGATAATCGTTGATATTATGCCAACAGTTGATGAGTCAATCGGATTTAAAAATATTTGGTATGCTGAAGGTTTTAAAAACGCTATAGACTACAAAATTGACCATAGTACTACAGTGAAAATACTAAGCGCTCCATATTTCATAGCAACAAAATTGGAGGCGTTTAAGGGAAGGGGGCAAGGTGACGGAAGAACGAGTCACGACTTTGAAGACATAGTATATGTTTTAGAAAACAGACGCACAATATGGGACGAACTTCGTAATACATCCGGGGAACTTAAAAAATACTTCGTCGATGAGTTCAAAAAACTAAAAGAAAATCAAAACCTATTTGAATGGATTGATTGCCATGTTGATTATGGATCGCCTCCCGCAAGCTATTTTATAATGCAGGAAATAGAAGCATATATTAGTGGTTACTCGGAATAACTTTGTGTCAGGTACTACTTTAACTACTATTGGTTTTACTTTCTACTGTATTTTTCAAGCATTCGCTGATACGAAATGTTTTTGAGCGATTCAACGGTTTTTCCCTCCGGAGAAATAGGTTCCATAAATTCCATCCGAAGGATGTGTGGTAAAAGGTAAAAGGGTATATGCGTGGGCATGGCTTCTTTGGTTCCAAAAATCACACAAGGTATAATGGAGTGGCCAGAATCAATGGACAGTTTAAAAGCTCCGTCGTAAAAAGGTTTTAAGGGCGCTGACGTTCGGTTGCGCGTGCCTTCCGGATAAATACACATGTGCATACCCCGTTGCAGTACATTTTTCATTTCCAGAAAACTTTTTTTCCTGCTTTGTTCACTTTTGCGGTTCACCAACACAGAGCCTTTACTGTAAAACCATCCAAAAAGAGGAACCCGGGCGAAGGAATCTTTGGCAATCGTTTTGTTAGGCCCCGGTACAAAGGGTGCAGAAAGGGGAACATCCAACAAGGCATTGTGGTTAAACAGGATGATGTAGGATTTCCCTTTTTGAAAATGTTGCCAGCCCTTCACCCGTACCGGGCATCCTACCAGCGGCAGCCAGATCATCATCCATATTCTGGAAACGATGATGAAATATCGTTGCCCCATAGGGTCGGGTATTAAATAGGCAATCATGGAAAACGGGAAAATGAGCAGGAACGTAACTATGAACCAAACGAGTGCCCAAATTGCCCAAATACGACCGGCGATATTTTTTAAAATCAACATGCTGCAAAAGTACGATTAAAGCGACCAGTCGATGGGAGTGATTCCATGTTGTGCTAGGTATTGGTTGGCTTTGGAAAAATGCCTGCATCCGAAAAAGCCTTTATCTGCCGAGAACGGACTGGGATGTGCCGCTTTCAGTACGAGGTGTTTGGTTTCATCAATCAGTTCCTGTTTTTGATGGGCAAATTTCCCCCAAAGTAAAAACACGAGGTGTTCTTTTTTATCAGAAAGAATTTCGATGACACGGTTGGTAAATAAATGCCATCCCAGGGCGGCATGACTCATAGGCTCACCGGCCCGCACGGTTAGTGAGGCATTCAGCAGGAATACCCCCTCTGCTGCCCAATGAGATAAATTGCCTATTCCGGCAGGAATGGTTAAACCTATATCAGCAGTAATTTCTTTAAAGATGTTTACCAACGAGGGGGGCGGTTTAATGCCGTCGGGAACGGAGAACGACAAACCGTGTGCCTGTCCGGGCCCGTGGTATGGGTCCTGGCCAATAATCACCACTTTCACCTTATCAGGTGGTGTGGAATCAAAAGCGTTAAAAATGAGGTTGCCCGGCGGATAGATTTTATACCCGGATGTTTTTTCAATTTTTAAAGAAGTGGCTATTTGTTTGAAGTACGTTTTTTCAAATTCCTTTTCCAGCAGTGCTTTCCAGTCGGGATGAATTTTTACTTCCATATCAGCATTTAATACTTAAAGATACAGGGGGAACGGGAGGTTAAGAAATACAAGGCATTTAAAGCCTTTTCAAAATCATGAAAATACTTATCTTTGCCACCCTCCAGCGGTCCGGTAGCTCAGCTGGATAGAGCATCAGCCTTCTAAGCTGAGGGTCATTGGTTCGAATCCAATCCGGATCACACAAACTCAGGCCTCATAAGTACACCTTATGGGGCTTTTTTTTTGTCAGCAATTCGTTACGTTATTATTGAATATGTACATTCGATGCTGAATTCAATGCATATGGAAAAATCTACCTCCTATATCAACATCAACCGGCAGGCGTGGAACAATAAAACAGCCGCTCATCTGCAAAGCTCGTTCTATGATATGGATGGTTTTCGGGCAGGCAAATCTTCGTTGAAATCGATTGAACTGGAGTTACTCGGAAACATCAACGGCAAAACATTGCTGCATCTTCAATGTCATTTTGGTCAGGATACTATATCCCTCAGCAGAATGGGCGCAAAGGTTACCGGGGTGGATTTGTCGGATAAGGCCATTGAAGCAGCCCGGTCTCTGGCGGTTGAATTGCAATCAGATGCCCGGTTTATATGTTGTGATGTGTACGAGGTTTTACATCATCACCAATTATACGATATTGTATTCACCAGTTATGGAACCATTGGTTGGTTGCCCGATTTAACACGCTGGGCCCAGGTAATTTCTGCAAGTTTACATTCCGGAGGAAAATTTATTATGGCAGAGTTTCATCCGGTGGTATGGATGTTCGACAATCAGTTTAAAGACATTGGATACAATTACTTTAACACCGGCGCCATTGAAGAAACCGAGCAGGGCACCTATGCAGATCGCAACGCAGCCATCGAACAACAGTATATATGCTGGAATCATAGTTTAAGCGAGGTGATTCAGAGTTTACTGGATGCGGGATTGCGGATAGAGCACTTCGGCGAACTGGATTACTCGCCCTACAATTGTTTTGAAGGGACGGAGGAGTTTGAACCCGGAAAGTTTAGAGTTAAACACCTGGGAAATAAAATTCCTATGCTGTTTACGATTATTGCTACAAAATCATAAGTATAGCTTCTTGTTTACGGTATGAAAATAAATTCAATGGAGTAAATTTAGGTGTAAGGTTATACACTCAATAAATGCCGCACATGCATTATACAATACATTTCACGCCGCGATGGAAAGAGGAATTGCTGGCCACGAGCAAAGACGGTGTATTGGTATTTGAACTAACCATGGGGAAGCTACAGGTTTATTTTCCGGATACTGCCTTGTGGGAAAAGAATGTGCCCGGGTGGGCGAAAGATAAATGGAAGATATACCGCGAGGCATGTGAGCAGTGGTGTAATCAAAATGGCATCCCTTTTACGGTGGTGAGCAATGGTTTTGTGTATGCATTGAAATAGCTGCCTGTTGATGTAAAGCTATTTACTTCTTTGTTTATTTAAGAATCTATTACGGCCGAAAATACTGTTCAAAGTACTTGGTACTAACGGTGAATATTACACGATAAATTGCTTTACGTTATACTTCCTGTATAAAAATATTCCCTGGTAATGTGATGGTTGTGTATTCAGTAAATTTTCGGAGGCTTTGAAAAGCTTTGAGTCTTGGCATATGCCTGGCAAAGGCTGAGTGGAACAGACAAGTTAAAAAGATGTACCTTAAAGGTCTAAAACAACAAACATGGATATATCCTATAAAGATGACGGTAAGAAAGGCGCCTTTTATGTAGAAGCATCTGGCGAAGTATTGGCGGAGATGACATTTGTTTGGGCAGGTGAGCAAAAGATGATTATTGACCATACTGAAGTAAGCGAAAAATTGGCAGGTCAGGGAGTGGGTAAGCAGTTGGTAAATGCAGCTGTGGAGCGTGCCCGCGCCCAGGGTTTTAAGATTATGCCTCTGTGTCCTTTTGCAAAATCTGTGTTTGATAAAGTTCCGGCATACAGTGATGTGCTGTATTAACTACAGCACATCGTCTGCACTTGATTTAATAAAATTCAATACCCTGTTTTACCCTCGTATGGGGCATTGTTAGCATCGGCATTTTTTTGTACATTCGAAGTGGGGTTTGAGGGAATACCCGGCCCCGGGGAAGATGACCTGAGTGGGGTAGTAGTTATTATTATCTATTCTGTTCCTTCACTGCAATTGTTGGTTCATTCTACTCCATCATTCATGCGTATCAAGTGATTCAATAAAACTCAATACCCTGTTTTACACACGTATGGGGCATTGTTAGCGTCCGTAAAATTTTGTACATTCGAAGTGGGGTTTGAGGGAATACCCGGCCCCGGTGGAGATGGCCTGAGTGGGGGAGTTGTTATTTTTGTCTATTCTGTTCCTTCGCTGCAATTGTTGGTTCAATCTACTCCATAGTTCATGCTTATCAAGTGAATCGATAAAACTCAATACCCTTTTTTCCCTCTTATGGGGCATTGTTAGCGTCCGTAAATATTTGTACTTTCGAAGTGGGGTTTGAGGGAATACCCGGCCCCGGGGGAGATGACCTGAATGGGGGAGATGTTATTTTTTTTTCTATTCTGTTCCTTCGCTGCAATGGTTGATTCAATCTACTACATAATTAATACTTATCAGGTGATTCAATAAAACTCAATACCCTTTTTTACCTCTTATGGGGCATTGTTAGCGTCAGCAATTTTTTGTACATTCGAAGTGGGGTTTGAGGGAATACCCGGCCCCGGGGGAGATGGACTGAATGGGGGAGATGTTATTTTTTTTTCTATTCTGTTCCTTCGCTGCAATGGTTGATTCAATCTACTACATAATTAATACTTATCAGGTGATTCAATAAAACTCAATACCCTTTTTTACCCACGTATGGGGCATTGTTAGCGTCCGTAAAAATTTGTAAATTCAAAGTGGGGTTTGAGGGAATACCCGGCCCCGGGGGGATGGCCCGAATGGGGTAAATATTTATTCCCTCAATTTTATTACGCGTAATGTTAAACATTATTCCCGATTGAACAAACCCTCCCTGCCTGTTAAATACAAACTTTCAAATTTTCAGGTGTTGTACAATTCAAGCTGCAGATGTTGTTCCATGAAAGTATAGCGTGCATAATTATTTTCACTCCTTTTAGAAATGGTTGTATCCTTTTATCTGGTCAGTAGAAGAAGGCCCAAGGGCATTGTATCATTAGAATTCCTGGTGAGTGGGTTTTCTTCTTAATCCGGAGATTGATATTGCTTTTTATGTGGTATTTCAATATAAGAAATTCAGTTCTTGACGGGTGAGTGGAAATCATATATAGAAAATCATGCGGTAGGGATAACCGCTAATATCGGAAATCAAGTATGGGAATTATGTGTTATAAGTGATGCTTTAAAAAATACATATAAGTATTAGTAGACAATTAAAAGTGTTTTAAGTGGGGATGTTGTTTTACCGGCAAACCATCCGGTCTAGCCCCGATAGCAGCGGATAGCCCGGTGAGGGTTGGTGGTGAGGAGATTGTGCCGGACTTGAAGCGGATAGCGGGACGATGATGAATCGGAGACGTTATATTAGCTTCATAATCAACAATATATGAAATGTAGGGGGCGTGTGTGCCGGGGAGCATGCAATGGTATTTTGGGCGACTATTGTTCAATAGTTAACGCCAGGGTTAAATTTATACACATCTGCGCTCATACTCAAGGGATAATATTGTTAATTTTTGTTTGATTGGTATGATTTTAGGTGTTACTTTTGTTCCATCATTTTGCATGATTATGATTGTGTTATGCATTTTGATATTACTCATTAAAATATAAGTCTGTATGAAACAAAAATTAGCTCTTTTAACTCTTGTTGCGTTTTTGAGCTTCGGTGCCAATGCACAAATGAAGGGTTACCCTGAGAAGAAGGGGTCGATCGTTGGTTTTTACCTGAACGCTTTGGATTTCAAAACCATTGAATCTTTTAATGAAAGGAATTCTAATCGCAGAAGAATTGCGCGTTTTTCTGACATGGACTGGGGTTTATCTTTTGCCTATATGAGAGGTATTACCAAAAAGCTGGATTTCACTGCCCGCTTGAGTGGTGCGTTTCATTCTTATGCCAAGGATCGCGGAGAGAGCCGTCAGCTGGAAGAGTTTGGAGCTGAGTTAGAACCATCTGTAAACCTGCGTATGTTTAACGACAATCATTGGATTAACCCTTTCCTGAATGCAGGTGTGGGTGTAGGTATGTACTCCGGTGAGTTTGGTGCTTATGTGCCTGCCGGTGCTGGTTTCCAGTTTAACATTAAGAGTCAGACCTATGTTATGCTTCAAGCAAACTATCGCTATTCACTTACCGACGATAAGTTGAAAGACCACATGATGTATTCATTGGGTTTCTTCACCAATATAAAGAGTGTGGAGCCTGCGGCTAAAATGCCTCCCCCTCCGCCACCAGTTGTTGACCGTGATAATGACGGAGTGTTGGATAGTTTAGATCGTTGTCCGGATGTACCGGGTTTAGCATCATTGGAAGGTTGTCCTGATCGTGATGGTGATGGTATTGCCGATGATAAGGATAAGTGCCCTGATGTTGCCGGTTTAGCGAAATATGAAGGTTGCCCTATTCCTGACACTGACGGGGATGGTGTTAACGATGAAGAAGATAAGTGTCCTACTGTTGCCGGTTTGGCTCGCTACCAGGGATGTCCGATTCCGGACACTGATGGAGACGGTGTAAACGATGAGGAAGATAAATGTCCTAACCGTCCTGGTCCTGAAAGCAATATGGGATGTCCTGTGATTGCCAAAGAAGTAATCGACAAAATCAACTTTGCTGCGAAGAATGTATTCTTTGCAACCGGAAGTTCTAAGCTGATGGCAAAATCTAACAAATCGTTGGATGAAGTTGCTAAGTTGATGATTGCTGATCCATCTTTGAAAATGGATATTGACGGACACACTGACAGTCAGGGTTCAGACGAATTGAACCAGGCATTATCAGAAAAGCGTGCGGCTTCTGTACGTGATTATCTGATCAGCAAAGGGGTTGATGCCTCTCGTTTGAAAGCTACAGGTTATGGTGAAACCAAGCCGGTTGCTGACAACAACACTGCTGCAGGACGTGCGAAAAACAGACGTACTGAAATGACCGTTCGTAACTATTAATAGTTTTTGAATTGAATAGGAAGAGGCTGCCTTAAGGCAGCCTCTTTTTTTGGTTATAGTATGTGTGCAGACGCGATGAATTGGGTACCATATTCCAACCATATAAGAGGCTGGGGATACTCATCACAATCGTACAATAATTTTAGTTGTGGGGTTTGCCTGAAAGGCAACTACACTCTAACCCAACGTAACACGTTGGGAACGCGAATAATTATAATTAACCACCGTTGCCTGAAAGGCAACTATACTCTAACCCAACGCGACACGTTGGGAAGACTAATGCCAATGCAACACGTTGGGAAGATTAATACCAACGCAACACGTTGGGAACGCTAATAATTATAATTAACCACCGTTGCCTGAAAGGCAACTACACTCTAACCCAACGCGACACGTTGGGTAGACTAATGCCAACGTTACACGTTGGGAAGACTAATCCCACCCAAGCGTAGCAACACGTTGGGGAATACGAATGAATACAACTTAATCGAGGGTTGCCTGAAAGGCAACGATGTTATAACCCAACGTAACACGTTGGGAACGCGAATAATTATAATTAACCACCGTTGCCTGAAAGGCAACTACACTCTAACCCAACGCGACACGTTGGGTAGACTAATGCCAACGTTACACGTTGGGAAGACTAATCCCACCCAAGCGTAGCAACACGTTGGGGAATACGAATGAATACAACTTAATCGAGGGTTGCCTGAAAGGCAACTACACTCTAACCCAACGCGACACGTTGGGAAGACTAATGCCAACGCAACACGTTGGGAAGATTAATACCAACGCAACACGTTGGGAAGACTAATGCCAACACAACACGTTGGGAAGACTAATGCCAATGCAACACGTTGGGAAGATTAATGAATTCGACTTAATAATAACTGCCTGAAAGGCAACTACACCCTAGCCCAACCTAAGTGTAGTGGCATGTAGGGAATCGATACAGCGAGTTATTACGTGTTTTTCTTCTTCGCTGTTAGTATGGTGTGTACGTCAAACTCCCTTTCCGAAGTTTTGTAATTCACTTTGAAGGTCTCCATTTGGTCAAAATTTGTTTCTATCAACTTTGTCATTAAATCATCTAATGTATGATACTGAAAGTAAACTCGGCCAGCACTTCCAACTTTAAAATCAGATTTGTCCGGATCGCCTTCTACGAAACTTAAGTATATTAATCCATTATCGTTTAGCAAGTCGTAAGCGTTAGAAATGAGCTCGTTACTTTCTGCAGATGATAAATAAGGTAAACAAAACCCAACTATAATACCGTCATACTTTTGGTCAAGACTGTTGATTTGCCTGGTGTCCATGACAGCAAACGATGCTGTCGGATTATTTTTCTTAGCAAGTTCAACCATACTCGGTGCTATATCAATTCCAAAAATGTCAAAGTCAGGTCTTTTAGATAAAAGATATTTAGTGATGTTTCCCGGTCCGCAACCAATTTCCAAAAGTTTTGCATTAGGTTTATCAATGGAACTACAGATGAAGTTGTAAGTGTCATTATACAAGTCCAAATTCATAAACTTGTCTTGATATAATGATGCAATATTATTCCATGTGTCAAATGTCTCCTTATACCTGTCCATTGTTGATTTGCTTTAAAATGACCTGTAACATTATAGAACACGATGGATCATGTTAGGGTTTACAACTTGCACATCGTGCAACTTTATCACGCTGGTATGGTCTCTTCACCAGCAAAAACCTGTATCTCATTGTAGAGCGTATCGCGTTCCACAGGAATGCGGCGGGCTTGTTGAATGAGTTGTACCAGCTCAGTGGTTGACATAGTAGGTGTTTGTTCCTCACTGCCTGCCATAGAGTAAATTTTAGTGCTGTCATCAATGGTTCCATCAATGTCGTTCACACCAAATGACAGGGAGAGCTGCGCATTTTTTCTGCCCAGCATCGGCCAGTAGGCCTTCAGATGCGGGAAGTTGTCCATATACAAACGCGCGATAGCATACATCCGCATGTCTTCAATAAGAGATATCTCAGGGATATGACTCATATCGTTATTGGCATTGCGGAATTTCAGCGGGATAAATGTGTTGAAGCCACCGGTTTCATCCTGTAAATCCCTCAGGCTACGCATATGGTGGATCCTGTGTTCATATTTTTCGATGTGCCCGTACAGCATGGTCGCATTGCTGTGCATGCCCAACTGGTGGGCAGTACGGTGAATATTCAACCAGCCTGCACCATCTACTTTATCAGCACAAATTTGATTACGGATATCCGGATGAAAAATTTCAGCGCCTCCTCCGGGTAAAGATTCAAGTCCGGCTGTTTTTAAAATACGCATCCCTTCTTCTACAGAAACTTTTGCTTTCCTGAACATGTAATCCAATTCTACGGCAGTGAATCCTTTAATATGTAAATCGGGGCGGTGGGCTTTGATGCGTTGTATCAGCTCGATAAAATAATCCAGGGTCATTTTAGGATGTACACCCCCAACGATGTGCACTTCGGTTACCGGGATACCATCATATTTTTTTACAATATCCAGCATCTGGTCGATGCTCAATTCCCATCCTTCTTCCCGATGGGCATATAAACGGGAGTAGGAGCAGAATGCGCAACTGAACACACACACATTGGTGGGTTCAATATGAAAGTTCCGGTTGAAGTAGGTTTTGTTTCCGTGTTTTTGTTCACGGACCACATTAGCCAGCATGCCTACCAGGCCCAGGCTACCTTCTTCAAACAACAATAAACATTCTTCATCGGTGATGCGTTCTGCCGCATATACTTTCTCTGCAATGGTTTTGAATTCGGGGCGGGTGATGATACCGGATAACTGATTCATTTCTGCTATTCTGATTATTTCGGCAAAATTACAACTCTGTAACCGAACTTTCTGATACACAGATTATCTGATTTGTTAAAGACGAATGTATATTGTATCGAATAAATAAATAACTTACCAGGCTAAATATAAACACCTGTTTATGCAGATTAAACTTCGTTTGACCGTTTTGAGCTTTTTTCAGTTTTATGTGTGGGGGGCCTGGCTCATCACCATCGCTACTTATTTCTTCTCCAACAACATGGGAACGGGGGTGCAGTTCGGGAAAATATTCTCCACACTGGCAATTTCATCCCTTTTTATGCCCGCTCTAGCGGGTATTCTGGCTGATCGATGGATCAATGCTGAAAGATTATATGGAATACTACACATTTTATACGGACTCATCCTGTTGTATGTTCCGCAGGTGAAGGATGCCGATAGTTTATACTATGTCATTTTTGCCGCAATGATTTGCTACATGCCTACCATTTCCTTATCAAATTCAATTTCTTATACTATACTTAAGAACAATAATTTTGATGTAATTAAGGTCTTCCCACCCATACGGGTTTGGGGAACGATTGGTTTTATAGCCGCTATGTGGACCACCAATCTTAGCGGCAGCAAAGCAAACGCGAATCAGTTTATCATAGCTGCCGTAGCCGCAATTTTACTGGGCATATTCTCCTTTACCTTGCCCAAATGCCCGCCACAGCGTACGATCTCCAAAGATGCTTCCTGGATAGAACAACTGGGATTGAATGCGTTCAAATTGTTTGGCAACTACAAGATGGCGTTGTTTTTCATCTTCTCTATGTTTTTAGGAGCTGCCTTGCAGTTAACCAATATGTATGGCGATACCTTTATCGATGATTTCAAACATTTCCCGGAATATGCTGATTCACTAGTGGTAAAATATTCTACCATCATTATGTCAATATCACAGATTTCAGAAACCGTGTTTATTCTGGCTATTCCTTTCTTTTTAAAACGATTTGGTATTAAGAAGGTGATGTTATTTTCCATGATTGCATGGGTGTTGCGTTTTGCATTGTTCTCCTATGGCGATCCGGCGGAAGGGTTGTGGATGATCATCCTGTCCTGCATTGTGTATGGAATGGCATTTGACTTTTTCAATATCTCCGGTTCCTTGTTTGTAGAAACAACCACAGATTCATCCATACGTTCCAGTGCGCAGGGGTTGTTTATGATGATGACCAACGGGGTAGGTGCTTACTTAGGCAGCATGGCGAGTGGTTTTGTAATTGATAAATATTATATGCTGGAAGACGGAACAAAAGACTGGCCGGGCATTTGGCTGGCATTTGCTATCTACGCCGCAGTGATAGCCGTGTTGTTTTCAATCATGTTTAAGCATAAACACAACCCTGCAGAGATGAATCAGGTTCATCATTAGGATGACACGTGTTTTATTAAATTAATCCGTCTTCTTCTAAGTTGAGTTATAGAAATAAAAAAAAGTCCCGTGTTTGCGGGACTTCTTCATGTATATCTCGTGGTTATAATTATTTGTGAGCCTCTATCTTCTTAACGAAATTCGATTTTGGCTGAGCGCCTACCAACTTATCCACAACCTGACCGTTCTTCAGGAACAGGATTGCCGGTATACTAGTGATGCCATAGCTGGCAGAAATTTGAGGATTGTGGTCAACATTTACCTTTCCAACCTTCACCACGCCGTCATACTCCTTCGCGAGTTCTTCAATAACCGGACCTATCGCGCGGCAAGGACCGCACCACTCTGCCCAGAAATCCACTACAGATAATTTATCAGATTCCAGTACTTCGCTTTTAAAATTTGCGTCGTTAAATTCTAGTGCCATATTATTTTGATTTAGGATAATTGAGGTACAAATTTAAAACCATTCTACCAGAAGTGCAGATATGACATATCCACAGACCTGAATTTTAACAGTATGTCAGTTTAAATCAACCATAACCTGAATTTTCGGGTTGTTTTGAAGATATTGTGCCAATTCTTCATTCATGGTAAAATGTTGTTTGTGCTGTGTTTCCAATTTGGCTTTGCACTGAAGGGAATGGTCATTCAATTCAATCGATAGCCTGGTTTCGCCATTGAACTTAGAAACATTTTGCGACAGGAACATCACAAAATCTTCAGAAACATCCGCCGGGTGCACATACAAATTGATTTGTTTAGGCAGCGTGATCATAGCATCAGATAATAATTGAATCCTGCTCAACTTGAATTCAAACACATCTTTAGAAAATCGTTTGAGTTCAAAATAACCTTCGATCATCACAATTAACCCTTTTTGTAAATACTTGTTAAAGCGAACATAATCATCGCCAAACAGCATGAATTCCACTTTACCGGAGTAGTCTTCAATGGTTAATATGCCAAACTGATTGCCTTTGCGTGAAACGCGGGTAGCCGCTTCAGTGATGTAACCACTCAGCCGGATATTTTTCTTGTACGTTGACATCACCAGGTTGCTGGCTTTCATTTCATTGAACGCAGACAAGGGCGTGATGTTGAAGTAGCGCTGCTCGAAAGCGTAATGATCGAGTGGATGGCCGGTAAGGTACATGCCAATTACTTCTTTCTCATAATCGAGTTGTTCAATCAATTCCCACGGATTGCAGGGCGTTAATTTGGGAGCAGGAATTTCAGGCATATTGCTCTCCCCGAACAAAGTATGGGCCGATTGTGTAGACTGAGACTGATAGGCTTGTCCGTACCGGATGATTTTTTCAAGGTTGGAGGGTTCACCCGGTGGCTGGTACAAATACATGGCTCGATGTATATCAGGGAATGCGTCGAATGCACCACTGTATACCAGGCACTCCAACGCTTTCTTGTTCACAGACCGTAGGTTTACTTTTTTCACGAGATCGTATATGTCTTTAAACGGACCATACTTTTTCCGTACTTCAATAATACTGTCGATGGCCGCAGTTCCCACACCTGCAATACCGGTTAATCCAAAGCGGATTTCACGGGCGGTGTTTACCGAAAAACCATGGTACGATTCGTTGATGTGTGGCCCCAGTACCGGTATGCCCATTCGCTTACATTCTTCCATAATGGAAGTGATTTTTTCCTTGCTACTGGCATGGTTGAGCAGCGCTGCCATAAACTCACCCGGATAATGCGCTTTCAAATAGGCAGTCTGATACGCCACAAATGCATAACAGGTGGAGTGGGATTTGTTGAAAGCGTATTCTGCAAACGCTTCCCAGTCGGTCCATATTTTTTCCAATTTATCTTTGGGGTGTCCTTTTTGCGTTGCCCCGTCCATGAAATTGGTTTTCATTTTATCCAGCTGTTCCCTGTTTTTCTTTCCCATTGCTTTTCGAAGCAAGTCGGCATCACCTTTCGAAAAATCGGCAAGCAACTGCGAAAGCAACATCACCTGTTCCTGGTAAACAGTAATACCATACGTTTCATCCAGATAGGTTTTCATCTCCGGTAAATCATAAGTAACTTCCTGTTTGCCATGCTTACGGTTGATGAAGTCAGGGATGTAACTCAACGGTCCGGGGCGGTACAAGGCATTCATGGCTATGAGGTCGTCGAATTTATCCGGCTTCAGTTCCCGCAGGTATTTTTGCATACCCGGACTTTCAAACTGGAATGTTCCAAAGGTTTCACCTTGTTGATACAGTTCAAAAGTTTTAGTATCGTCGAGAGGTATCTGGTCGATGTCTATTTCAATATCATAGTTTTGTTTGATGAGTGCGAGCGAGGTTTTAATAACACTCAGTGTTTTTAAACCGAGGAAGTCCATCTTAATTACACCCGCCGATTCAATATTATCTCCGTCAATCTGTGTAACACATAAGGTAGAATCTTTTGACGTAGCTACGGGAATAAGGTCGGTAAGATTACTGGGCGCAATGATGATGGCAGAGGCATGCACGCCGGTATTGCGGACTGATCCTTCCAGGGCTTCAGCTTCACGAAGCACCTTTGAAAATTCGTCGTTGCTCTGGTAGATGCTGCGAAGCTTTTTAATGTTCTCCACATCATCCGGCGTTAATTGTGTTTTTTTAAGGTGGATGGATTGCTCGCCTTTCTTTTCTTCCTTGTATTCTATTTCAGAATGCAACACATCTTTCAGCGATATGCCCGGCTTTTCCGGAACAAGTTTGGTAAGCATGCGACTGTCAGCAATCGGGATATCCAGCACACGCGCCACATCTGCAATACTCGATTTGGCAGCCATCGTACCATAGGTGATGATTTGTGCCACCTGTTGCTTGCCGTATTTATCCACTACATAGTCTATCACTTTCTGTCGGCCAACATCATCAAAATCTGTATCAATATCGGGCATCGACTTACGCTCCGGATTCAGGAAACGCTCAAAGAGGAGATTGTACTTAATGGGATCGATGTTGGTGATACCTATACAATAGGCAACGGCACTGCCCGCAGCAGATCCACGACCGGGGCCTACAAACACGCCCATGTCTCTGCCTGCTTTAATAAAGTCACTTACAATCAGGAAGTAACCGGCAAAACCCATTTTACGAATGATGCCCAACTCGAAATTTAAACGTTCCTCAATGGCCGGGGTAAGTATACCATAGCGGATTTTAGCACCGCTCCAGGTGAGGTGTTCAAGGTATTCATCCTGCGTTTTGTAGGGTGGCGGAACTTCAAAAAACGGCAGTAAAATTTCACGTTTTAAATCAAGCAATTCAACTTTATCAACAATTTCATTGGTGTTATCAATGGCTTCAGGTAAATCGCTGAAAGTAGATAACATCTGTTCAGTGGTTTTCAGGAAGAACTGATCATTGGGAAAGGCAAAACGTTTGTTGCGAACCGATACATCATCATCTGCAAAATCAGACAGGGAGGGGGTGGATTGCTTTTCGCCGGTATTGATACACAACAGAATGTCGTGTGTGTTGTAATCTTCCTGTTCCACATAATGCGAATCGTTGCTGGCAATCACTTTCACATTATACTTCTTTGCAAATTTTAAGAGCACCTCATTTACCTTGTCTTGTTCGGGTATGCCATGCCGTTGTAACTCCACATAAAAATCTTCCTGAAATATATTGAGCCACCACTTGAATTCATTTTCTCCTTCTGCTTCTCCTTTTTTCAGAATGGTTTGAGGAACCAGTGCACCGAGGCAGCAGGTGGTGGCAATCAAACCTTCATGATACTGATGAATCAGTTGTTTGTCGATACGCGGATACTTGGAATACATGCCTTCCGTAAAACCCAGTGAAGTGAGTTTGATAAGATTTTGATAACCCGTAGCATTTTTGGCCAACAGTATCTGATGGTGCCGGGGATCCTTCTCTTCCTTACTGAAAGTTTTTCGCGTACGATCCTGAGTGATGTAAAACTCACATCCCACAATGGGCTTAACCAATGGTTTTCCTGCGGCATCCTTATGATTGTAGGCTTCTTTTACAAACTCAAACACGCCGAACATATTTCCATGATCGCTGATAGCAAGCGCCGGCATCTTATCTGCAATCGCCTTTTTGTAAAGTTTTTCAATTGAGGCTGCACCATCCAACAACGAAAACTGAGTATGTACATGCAGGTGTGAGAATTTCATAGAGAAAAGTAGTTAACAAGTTGAAAATCAGCCAAATGAATAAAAGGGCGTCAGTTCCTGCAAAGTTCGGAAACTATCCATTGCCGTGAAGGATGTGTTTTCCACAAAAAAGTGTAAAAGTTTACAAGTTTGAATAGGATAAAAGGGCCTATTTATTTAACTTTGCACCCGTGTTAGATCGGATTATGTTGTAACACAATAAGTTGCATAAAGAAGAACGGAAAGAAATCGGAAATCACTTCGGTGCTTTCTAATGTAAACCCCCAGAACTCATCGGAATGAAAAACTTATTGTCTCTCGCTTTATTTATCTTGTTGGTTTCAGGCCTGCATCTTCAGGCTAGTGCACAGCAGACTGACAATACAGCTACACAAACTGAATCCACACAAGAATCTGACGTTGCAACACCTGCAGCCAAAGCAGCCATCATTCAGAAAAAACCGCGCAGTACCACACAAACTGTATTGAACAAAATGGCGGCCACAGTACAGAATTTACCATTGTTTGGCTTTATTGACGACTGGTACTATACCCGCTATCGTTTTGGCGGTACCACCAAGAAAGGTGTGGATTGCAGCAGTTTCACCCTGCAACTGTTCCGCGATGTGTATCAGATTTCACTGCCTCGTACCGCCCGTCAACAATATGAAGTTTCCATTAAGGTAAATGAAGATGAAATGCAGGAAGGCGATCTGGTTTTCTTCAACACCCGCGGTGGTATCAGCCATGTGGGCGTATACCTGGTGAATGGTTATTTTGTGCACGCCAGTTCAAGCCGTGGCGTAATGGTGAGCAACATCCGTGAGCCGTACTTCAGTAAGCGCTTCCTTGGCGCCCGCAGGATTGTTGGTCCGATGAATGGGTTGCTTTAATCTATCCTTTTAATTTCAATGTAATAATTGCCCGCAGCGGTGAGCGTAGCATTGCGACAGGCGATTTTTTTCCATTCGGTGGTAGGTTCAAGTTTCAGCAACCGGTTGCAGGATGTTTGTACCTCCACCGGCATATTAAATCCGTCTATGCAACGTGTCCAGCGATAGTAAATCCATTTTTTATCTTTTCGCCACTCCAGTACCGGCACCTGCGTGGTGGATAAATACTGACTGAACATTTTGTTGAAATTTTTCCCGGTTTGTGTATTCCAAAAGTTAAGCAATGCGGGAGTGTTGATGTAACCATGACGAAAATGGGCAACCATCTTGCGAAGCGTGCTGCGAAACAACTCATCATCGCCAATGGTTAAACGCATCATGTGTATGAGTGCTGCGCCTTTCGGATACATGTCTGATGAACCTTCGTTCCGTACGCCATAGATGCCCACTACAGGACCATTATTTTCAATGCGATCTAAAGTGCCTTGCATGAAGGAATCAGCCGCTGCTTTTCCGGAGAGGGATTGCGTATACAACACTTCGTTATAAGTTGTAAAACCTTCGTGAATCCATAAGTCGGCCATGTCATCTGCCGTCAGGCTGTTTCCAAACCATTCATGTCCTGTTTCGTGCACAATGATGAAATCCCACAGTAAACCAAATCCGCTATTCGACAAATCACTGCCCAGGTAACCATTCATGTATGCGTTACCGTAAGCAATGTTGCTTTGGTGTTCCATGCCCAGATAGGGTGCTTCCACCAGCTTGTATCCATCTTCATAAAAAGGATAGGGGCCAAGCCAGTACTCCATGGATTGCAGCACGTGTGGCACCTGTTTAAAATGAGTTCGTGCCTTATTCAGGTGTGGTTCCAGCACCCAGTATTCAATGGGCAGTGTACCGGATTCGCCCGTGAATGTTTCCCGGAACGAGGTGTATTTTCCAATGTATGGGATGATGTTGTAGGTATTGATCGGATTCGTCACCTGCCAGGAGTATTGTGTTTTATCTCCGGGCAGCGCTTTTTTTTCTATGAGTTTACCATTGCCTATTCCCACGAGATGCTGTGGGGTGATGATCCTCAGTGTGGCACCGGAATCGGGTTTGTCGGCCATGAAATCTTTGCAGGGATACCATACGCTGGCACCATCTCCCTGGCAGGCTACACTGGCCCAGGGATGGCCTGCTGGATCTTTTTTCCAAACCCAGCCCCCGTCCCAGGGTGCATTGGCGGCCTCTGTGGGTTTACCGCTGAAATAAACGTCAATGCTTCGTACACCCGGTTGCACGCGATAATGATACAGACTGTTGGTATCAATAAACATCAGCGTATATACATTTCCGTTACGGCTGTAGGGTAAACGGTTTCCACTGTGTAATACACTGTCAATCACCATCGGTTGCTGAAGGTCAATTTGCATCAGGCGGGTGCCGGAATCGAAAAAGGTGATGCGGTTGACGCCCTGTATCGTACGTTGGTCAAAATCAGGCGTCAATGTTAAATCGTAATGCAATACATTCCATAATGCACGGTTTGGACCGTTGCTCCCACGCAATGAATCAAAGGCAGAAAACAACTGGGCTGAAGCCTGATTGCTGCTTGATAGCATGATTACTATTAGGAATGCAATTGAAATGGGACGCATCTTTATTTTTGTTTAAATTTAATTCAAATTCAACAACACATTGTTAAAGGTTTTTGTTTGTGGAGTATTGTGTAGTGTACTGTGGGCAGGATGTGCACGAAAATATTCGGAACACCATCGTTCCGTATTCCGGTATAATGAAACGTCGGGCATAGCTTCGCTCGATCCGGCATTTGCCAGAAATCAGTCAGCTATGTGGGCAGTACATCAGTTGTATAATACCCTCACCGAAGTGGATCATCAATTACAGATTGTCCCCTCACTGGCAACTTCCTGGGAAATATCAGACAGTGGCAGAACATGGCTGTTTCACCTGCGCACCGATGTGTACTTTCATAACGACAAAGTGTTTCCTGAAGGGCAGGGCAGGAGGTTAGTAGCCAATGATGTAGTGTATAGTTTTCAACGGCTGATAAACCCTGAAACGGCCAGTCCGGGTGCATGGATATTCAACACACGCGTGGCTGCGGAGCAACCATTTACCGCGGTGAACGACAGCACCTTTCGGTTACGCCTGAACGAACCTTTTCCTCCTGTGCTGGGAGTGCTTTCTATGAAGTATTGCTCCATTGTACCACAGGAGGCCGTAACATATTATGGCGCTGCATTCAGGCAGCATCCTGTGGGTACCGGTCCTTTTCGAATGGTACGTTGGAAAGAAGGGCAGGCCCTGATTCTCGAAAAGAACCCCGGTTATTTTGAAATAGATGAACAAGGCAACCGCTTACCGTATCTGGATGGAATTAAAATTACTTTCCTCGAAAACAAGGCCTCAGAATTTGTGATGTTCCGTCAGGGGCAACTTGATTTTGTCAATGATATCGACCCAACGTTTAAGGATGAAATCTTAACCCGCGGCGGACAACTAAAACCCCGGTGGAATGATCAGATTAAACTCCATACAGGACCTTACTTAAATGTGGAATATTTGGGTATATTGAATGATACAGCGAGAATAAGTCCGTTGCAACAACCTGCTGTTCGCAAGGCTTTGCAATACGGCATCCCCAGGGAGAAACTGCTGATGTATTTACGCAATTCAATCGGCAAGCCCGCCCAACAGGGTTTTGTTCCATCAGGTTTTTCAGAGGCTTCCCGCTTCATAGAGGGGTACACCTATCAACCCGATTCTGCCCGTGCCTGGTTAAAAAGATCAGACTATAATGGAGAAGAAATATTGCTGACTACCGTTCCGCAATATGAAGCAATCGGTTCTTTTATTGCAGGTTCCTTACAGGAAATCGGATTAAACGTACGCGTAGAACAAGTGCCCAAATCGGTTTTGCTGCAACGCACTTCGAAGTCTGAAATACAATTCTTCCGGGGCAGCTGGATTGCTGATTATCCTGACGAAGAAAATTTCCTCAGTGTTTTTTACAGCAAAAATCCTGCACCACCGAATTACACCCGTTATTCAAATCCGCAGTATGATCAATGGTATGAAATGGCCCTTCGCGAAACCGATGCAATGAACCGTCAGAAATATTACCGGTTAATGGATAGTTGCATCGTTGCCGATATTCCTGTTATACCCTTGTGGTACGATATGGTGATACACCTTGTACAACCGAAGGTCACGGGCTTCCAAACGAATCCGCTCAATATGCTCGAATTGCGTCGTGCCAGGAAAATGTAACTCTTTTAGGTTGTCTGGATTATTTCTTGTCGGAAGGTTTTAGTTTGTCCTTATACACTTTCTGAAATTTCTCCACTTTCGGACGAACCACCAGTGCGCAGTAATTGTTTTCAGGATGCTGGTTGAAATAATCTGTATGATAATCTTCCGCAGGGTAAAACACCGAAAATGGCTCTATCGCCGTTACTATCGGATCGGAGTAGGTGCCACTGGCTGCCAGTTGTTGTCTGTACTGTTCAGCAGTTTCCTTTTGTTCCGGAGTATGATAAAAGATTACACTGCGGTACTGAGTGCCGATGTCGTTGCCCTGTCGGTTCAGTGTAGTTGGGTCATGCGTATTCCAGTACACCTCCAGTAAATCAGCGTATGAAATCACCGAAGGGTTAAATATGATTTGAAGCACTTCTGCGTGGCCGGTATGTCCTTCACAAACCGTTTTGTAATCAGGATTCACTACATGACCACCACTGTATCCGCTCTGAACATCGAGCACTCCGTTCAGTTGTTGAAATATGGCTTCTGTACACCAGAAACAACCGTTTCCCAGGGTGGCGGTTTCCATTTTTGCTGTTTCCATCATCAGGTTTCGTATTAAAATCTTAACAAAGATACATAGCAGAATAGTCAGCCAATGCAATTAATTTTGCAAAATACATAATGAAATTTTATCCCGCATCCACCTTACAGCAACTGGAGTTTGATACCGTCAGGGAATGGTTAATGAGTTATTGCCGCACCACCTACGCCAGAAAAAAAACATCAGCGTTAAGGATCCATACGCACAGGAAATGGATCGTTCATGAATTAAAGCAGGCAGAGGAGTTTAAACAGATTCTTCAAAGTGGCTTTGTATTTCCCAATCAGTTTACAGACGATGTGCAGCCAGTAATTCAGTTGTTGTCGATCAGTGGAGCCACCATCCCCGAAGAGCAATGGATGCAGATTCTGGCCTTGTCATCCAATACCGAACAGATTGTTCGCTGGTTTAATGTGGAACGTGCCGGTCAGTATCCTGCGTTGTTTGAAGAGTTGAACGGAATTACATTCGATAAAAAGGTTGCTGAAAAAATCTCGGAAGTGCTGGATGAACACAGTCAGGTGAGAGATCAGGCCAGTGAAGAACTGGCGTCTATCCGCATGAGTATTTACCGAAAGCGCAATGAGCTGAGGCGCATGTTTGATGGGATATCTTCCCGTTACAATAAACTGGGATATTTATCTGACATTGGTGAGAGTTTCCTAAACGGCCGCCGGGTGCTGGCTGTAGTGGCAGAGTACAAACGCATGGTAAAGGGCGTACTGCATGGAGAGAGTGACAGCCGCCGAACCGCTTTTATAGAACCCGAGGAAACCACCTTCCTGAACAACGAACTGTTTTCCTTGCATTGGGATGAACGCAGGGAGATTCAACGATTATTGAAAAAACTCACTGCTGAATTAAGCGTATATGCTGAACCGTTGTCAGATTGGCTGAAGCTTTGCGGTTCTTTCGATTTTATTCAGGCCAAGGCCAAAATGGCAGTGGAATACCAGGGTAATGCCCCGGTAATTGAAGACAGGGCCGTGGTGGATTTAAAGGATGCAAAACACCCGCTGCTGTGGAGAAAAAATGCTGCCTTATCCAAACCGGTTGTTCCACTGAATATCCGACTGGATGAACAATCACGCATTCTTGTGATCAGCGGCCCAAATGCAGGAGGGAAAACCGTTACCATGAAAACCATCGGACTGCTGCAATTGATGGTACAGAGCGGTTTATTGGTGCCTGTAAACGCAGACAGTGTGATGGGTATCTTCAAGCAGATTTTTATTCATATTGGTGATACACAGAGCATCGAGTTTGAACTGAGCACTTATTCTGCTCAGTTGAAAAATATGAAGCATTTCACAGAGCACGCCAACGGGAAAACACTTTTTTTTATTGATGAGCTGGGTTCCGGCAGCGATCCTGCACTGGGTGGGGCTTTCGCGGAGGTATTTCTGGAAGCCCTGATACGAAAACATGCCATGGGAGTAGTTACTACTCACTATCTCAACCTGAAAATCATGGCTAACCATGTAAAAGGTATTGTGAATGGTGCCATGCAATTCGATGAAAAGAAATTATTGCCTCTCTATAAACTGCAGGTAGGCCAGCCCGGTAGTTCATATACTTTTTCTATCGCTGAGAGAATCGGTATTGATCCGGATCTGATCCGCAGGGCACGAAAGCTGGCTGAGAAGGAACACATACGGCTGGATCAGTTGCTGAACCGCACCGAACAGGATTTACAGCAAATAGACAAGGAGCGGGATCAGTTGCAACGCCTGATTCGAGAGAACAGCCGCCTGAAAGCTGATATGGAAAAAACCATTGCCCGTGAATTACATCAGCAGGAGATGGAAAGGCTTAAACACCAAAATAAGTTTACCACTGAAAGACTGGCGTACTTGAAAGATATGGAACGGAAATTGAAGGCTATGGTAGTAGAATGGAGGCGTGCGGAAGACAAAACCAAAGCCGTACAAATGATTCAGGCCCTGTTATTCGGACAGAAGGAAAAGTTTGTGGTGGGTAAAAAGGAAAAGCAACTGAATGAAAAATTCATGGAAGTGGGGAAACCACTCCAGGAAGGGGATCTGGTAAAATTGACTACGAGTCGTGTTGTAGGCACGCTTAAAGAAATGAAAGGAAAGAAAGCTATCGTGCAGGTAGGGCAAATGCCCATGACCGTGGATATTAAGAATCTGGTGGCAGTTGTGGAAAAACAAAATCCAAAGGCGGTATAACGTTATTTTCTCTGCTTCCAGCCTGTTTATCACATCTTTAAAATTAAAGTATGAAAAAGCTGGTTATTATAGGAGGTGGATTTGCCGGGGTGAATTTGGCAAGAGCGTTACGTAAAACCCCGAATGTAGACATCACCCTCGTTGACAAGAATAATTATAATTTCTTCCCTCCTTTGCTGTATCAGGTAGCAACAGGTTTTCTGGAACCATCCAATATCAGTTACCCTTTCCGTAAACTGTTTACAAACCAGAAGAACATCCGCTTCCGGATGGCATCACTGGAACGAATAGACGCGGATGCTAACCGGGTGATTCTATCGAACGGTGAACTGGAGTATGATTATCTTATTCTGGCTACCGGAACGGTAAGCAATGATTTTGGAATGGCCTCTGTACGGAGGAATGCCCTTCACATGAAAACGATTGACGATGCCATCGAAATCAGGAATACTATGTTGCAACGCATCGAAGAGGCAACCCTGATCCCCGACCCGGAAGCCCGCAATCCCTACAGAACCATTGTGATTGCAGGCGGCGGCCCTACCGGTGTTGAAATTGCAGGTATGTTGGCCGAAATGCGCAAAAATGTTTTTCATAAAGACTATCCGGAATTTAAAGGAACCGGCACCAGAATTTGTTTAATTGATGCAGCACCGGTGTTGTTAACACCCATGAGTCATAAAGCTCAGCAATACACCAAAGAAACGCTCACTAAAATGGGCGTGGAAGTAATGCTGAATGTGCAGGTGAAAGATTACGAGAATGATGAAGTGATATTATCTGACGGAACTAAAATTAAAACCAAATTGCTCGTTTGGGCAGCAGGTGTTACTTCATCTGTTTTCAAAGGTATTCCGGAAGCATCGATAGATCGGGGAAGAAGAATGCGCGTGAATGAGTTTCAGCTTGTAGATGGTACACAAAATATATTTGCCATAGGTGATACCTGCCTGATGCAGTCAGACCCGAAGTTTCCCAACGGCCATCCTCAGGTTGCCCAGGTGGCTATGCAGCAGGGAAAAAACCTGGCTCACAACCTGAAGTTACTCTTCAGCAATAAGCCCATGAAAAAGCCATTCCGTTATTTCGACAAAGGTTCTATGGCTATTATCGGCAGGATGAAAGCAACAGCCGATATTCCCAAACCCAAATGGAGTATGACCGGCTTTTTAGCGTGGATGATGTGGTTGTTCATTCACCTCTTTTTCCTGATCAGTTACCGGAACCGAATTCTGACGATGTATAACTGGACGGTATCGTATTTTACCAAAGATCAGGCATTGCGCATGATTATCCGCCCTAAAGTGAAACCGGAATAACTTATTCTTTCAGTTTCGATTTGAATACCTTTCGGAACTTTTCAATTTTCGGAGTGATTACAGCCCGGCAATACGGCGCATTGGCGTTGTTTCTGTAATACGACTGATGATAATCTTCGGCAGGATAAAATTTCGATGCCCGCGTAATTTCTGTCACTACCGGTTTGGAATAGACGCCGGAAGTGTTTAATGCATTTTTATAATGTTCCGCTTTGGATTGCTGCGCAGGGGTGTGATAAAATACCGCGCTTCTGTACTGTGTTCCAATATCCGCTCCCTGGCGGTTGAGCGTGGTGGGGTCGTGGGTTTCCCAAAAAACTTCCAGCAATTCATCATACGTAATAATTGTGCTGTCGTACATAATCTGCAAACACTCCGCGTATCCGGTAGTACCGGCACTCACCGTTTCATAAGTTGGGTTGGGTGTGTTGCCACCCATATAGCCTGAGGTTACTTTCACCACGCCTTTCAGTTGCTCAAAAATGGCTTCGGTACACCAGAAACAACCATTGGCAAAGGTGGCTATGTCATTAAAGGATGTAGATGGGGCCGGTTGAGGCACATGATCTTTCTGCGACGTTACCTGTGCACAGGAGGGTAAAATAAATGACAGCAGTAAAATGGCTGAGCATACTGTTTTCATGGGGAATGATTTCCTGCAAAGTTAGTAGCAGGAAACCGAAAATTCCCCAATGTGTACCCTATAAAATTTATTAAAAGTTAACTGTTCAATTGCCGTTTTCCTTCTTCTGTCATGCGCTCTGCGCTCCAGGGTGGACTGAAAGTGATGTGCACTTCCACGTTTTTATCCGGTGCAAGTTGCTTCACTGCATTGAACGTCATCTCTTTCAAAGTAGCGCCCATTGGGCAGTGCGGTGTGGTGAGCGTCATCGTTATTTCGATGGTTTGCTCATCGGGCAGTTGAATATCATAAATCAATCCAAGGTCTACAATGTTTACCAACAATTCAGGATCAACTACCGAGTACAGCTTCTCCAGAATACTGCATTTGTCTTTGTAATGAGGATCTGTTATTTCCGGTTCCATAATTAAAACATAATCTAATCAAAATATTGATGATATGTTCCAAGATGATTCACCAGCGAAATGACAGAATCAATACTTGCCTCAGGAGTAGCGAATGTTTTCAGGTGTTCCTGCACGGGAATCAAAAAGTGATGCAACTGGTCATGTGCCTCACCTTGCATCGTACATTGTTTGATAATACCCTGAAAGGCATCGTTCAATGGCGTTGCCATATCCTGAGGAGTAGATTTTGAATCCATACCGTTTTTAATTATGCCAATCATCTTTTTTATACCTTCTGTTGTTTCGGGGTTGGCTTTCCATTTCTGTCCATTGTTCAGTTGCACTACCGGTGTGGCCGGCGCATTTTCCGGTGCAGGGGCAACCACTTCTGTTGCCGGTGCATCGTGCGACTCATGTTGGTGTGTAGGTTGTTCAGGTTGCTGACAGGCTGCAAAGAAAAAAGGCGTGAGCATTAAAAGCATTGAAATTCGTTTCATGTTGTTGGTTTTTAATTTGAATGAATACTTTTTTTATTGGGTTGATATAGAATCATGCCGAGTACATTGAGCAGGTAAACCAATGCTACCGTAATCCACAGAATCATGGATGTTTGAATAACGGTAAGATTGGATAAGGCTATGCCGGTACATAACATCACGATGGATACTATAAACAGTGCAAATTGAATGTTTACCCACGATGATTTGTATAGATGTTTAGGCAGTATTCCGGCTTTTCCATGTTGTTGCTTTTTAAAATTCGTATTCCAGATCATGAATGGCAGGGTTTTAAATGTTTTGCCTAAAATGATTCCGGAGATGAAACCCATGAACAACAGGGATCCATAGAAAATGGCCGGTGCTGTTCCATGTAAAAAATAAATAAACGGGATGGATACCAGGGATGCCAGCAGGCACAGAACTGAAATGAGCGTATGCATCACCGGGGTGTCTATCTTTTTTCTGAGTCTTTTGCTGGCGGCATCGTACAGGTAAAGCAACCAGCAAGCAATGCCTGCCATCATGACGCCTGCATACAACAGGATACGGATGCCGAGTTCATTCAGATATCCATCTACCATAAATCCTGTGAGCGCAACATTTTGCAGTATGAACGCATAGGTGAGCAGATGGTTTTTGGTTGAATGGCCAACCAGGAACATGGGCACAAGCTTGCTGCTCACACCGGTTATCAGTTGTACAAACCAACCCGCAAGGCCAGCATGTGCATGCAGCTTAAGAATTTCCAGGTGATTCACCGCGAAGAAAGGACGGTACAGGTGGATAGCCAGCAGTAATCCGATGATCACGGTAATGAGTAACCAGGTAATGGAAGAAGTGATGAACAAAGTATGGATGCTTTTTTTGGCGGTCCCATAGGTGCCAAACACCTGAATCCAGCAGAGTATAACGGCCAGCACAATGAATGCCCCTCCCGTAATCATCGTCCATCCTGTTGTGAAATTCCGAAATGCATATACCAACAGTAAGGTGCCGGCAGTTAAGGAGTACCAGGATGCGGTGCAGAGTGGATACAGGTATAATTTTCGTTCACTCAATACCGGTAGTAACTGATACAGTGCTCCAAAAATAACCATGGTGCCCCAGCCCAATGCAGCAGTGTGCACCATCGATAACAGGTGCGGATTGAAGTAGTGCCCTGTAAAGGCGTCAGCACTCTGATACATCATTACAGTTAAAATCAAAAATGCCAGTGCACCCGTAAAATAAAACGGAAGTACATATTTTAAAGGTGTGGATGGTGCCGGCGAGTACATAGATGTATGATTATATATGCTGAATGATAAGCTGTACATCGGAATCGCTTCTTTGTAGTATCTGTATACTCAACGGTAACGAGTCTAACGCTTCTAACAGATGTACAGGCACACGCTGGTGCAATACATGAAGCGATTCATCTTTTTCCAGCAACTGAACAGCGGCCATAATCTGTTGCATGGGCAGTGGCATTTCCAGGTGACGCACATCCAGTGTATTTAGTTTATTGACCGGTATGTTCTTTAATATCAATTCAAATTGATCTTCCGATACCATCTCATAGGGTTGGGGCCTGTTTGCCACCTGATTGGGTTTGTGAAGCTTTTGAATATAGGTGTGAAACTCAAACGGACTCACTTCTACTGTATAACATTTCCCTCTTTTGTTTTTTTCAATCAGTGCAATCAGTGGCTCAGGTTTGAATGAGTTAATGATGCAGAGCGATTGGCTTGCAGGCAGCTCATCTAACTTTAAAAGAATATTCGACAACGGATCATCTCCCCGGGTAAGTTCTGCCCGAACATCATATGAAACAATTAGATTTCTGTCGATTTGTTTAAACCATTCGGGAATCGCTTCCTTTTCAGTCTTATCCGGAGTATCAGTGGTTGTTTCAAACTCAAACCCCAGGGGCTCCAGTGCCTGCTGAAAATCTTTCAGTGAGCATCCTCCAATTTTAGCAGCCTGCGCAAGGTTTACTCTGGGGGCCATCAGTTTGCGCAGGATTGGATTGTGCAGTTTTTTAAAATGTTCGGATATGCCTGCGATAGCCTGCACCGCATCGCGATGATGTCGGAGAATAGTACTCAGGCGTGTATCCGCTGAAATTTTCATATACATGGATTATGCAGATTACTGTTTAAGCAGTGCAGATACTTTCGGAAACAACAGGTTGTTCTCCAGATGAATATGCATATGCAGATCGTTTTCGAAAGCAGCCATCTTGTCGAACAGATAGGCATAGCTGTTGCAGGCATCTGCCGGTAATGTGTAGTTGTTGGTGAGTTTTCTGAAATACACCAGATCTTCTCCAGCCACTTCATGTTCTCTCACCATCAGGTTGATAACTGTTTGAATGGCATGTGCATCTTCGGGAGATGTTTTCGGATCCTCATTCAGCAAATTCAGTTCTTTGATTGCAGGGAATAAAATTTCTTCTTCTTTTACGAGGTGTAAATGCAACTCTTCCAGGAAGTGCCGAACCCCCTGCACCAAACGCTTCAGTTCAGGGTGCTGCAATTCATGATGTGCCGCAACCTTTTCAGCAAGCGACATCAAAAGGGGAGATTGTTCCTTCACATAACGGTGATGCGTTTCAACGATGTAATCAGCCAGTAGATTCGGCGACCACTTTGTCATGTCCAGAGCAGGTTGACTCACCACTTCGTCTACGCGTTCGAGTGCGGCATTTATTTCTTCTTCCGAAATACCGGCAGCTTCACCGGCTTCCTTCAATGTTTTATTTCCTCCACAACAAAAGTCGATGCCCATTTTCTTAAATACTTCCGCCTTACGGATATCTTTAGCCACCATTTCTCCCACGGTTTCGCCTGCTTTGGCTTCCTGGTTCTTACTGATCTGTACACGCCATGTTTCGGGTCCTTCTTCCAGATATTTCCAGCTAAATGTGTTTCCTCTTTCTCCCAACAACTGATAATACAGCGGTTTGGGGTCATGGTCGTTGTTGATGATAAAGCCTTCTCCATGGTCCAATGCATCAAAGTGCTTAAAAATGGTTGGATGTTTAAGTTTAGGTTCTATTTGTGTTACAATCAATTCTTCAATGAGTATCATATTCGGGGTTTTTATGTGATTAAATAATGATTAAAATCATACTAATTTGTCTTATTTTAAGTCAAAAAAAATTATTGTCGCTTCAGGTAGGCATCAGCCTGTACCTGCATATCCCTGAAGTGTTCCAGCGTAGCCTGTTTATAAATGCGATACACTTCTTTCCTGGTTTTTTTATATTCATGGTGGATAGGGCAGGGGTGTTTTTCAGAACAATAATGCAACCCTACACCACAGCCCGTAAAGATTTTATCGCCATCTACTGCCAGTACAATATCTGCCAGTGAGTTTCGGGCATCCTTTTCCGAAAGGTAAAAACCACCATTTCGTCCTTTGCTGGATTGCAGGAATCCCTTTTTACTTAGAGATTGAAGGATTTTCCCAATGAACAACTCCGGAGAGTCAATGTTGGCAGCTATTTCACGTATGTTCACCATCTTGTGCTCATTCGAATGCTGGGCAACATATATCATTGCACGGAGGGCGTATTCGCAGGTTTTCGACAACATTTCCTTTAATTTCAGTGCAAACATACAACAAAAATTAAAATAAGACAAAAAGGTATGATTTAATTTTTACCCGTGTAAAATCCCCTTCTTTACGATTCCATCTTTTAACCAGTATATTTGGTAAAACATCCGGTACAATTGAGATACACCGCCGTTTACATGTTGTTTGCACTGGGTTGGATGCTGCAGTTTCATTCAGTTTCTGCGCAGCAATATCAGTTTGTCAGAACTTACACGGAGCAACAAGGCCTCAGCGATAACCGCGTAACGTGTTTTTATAAGGACGTGCATGGTTATATGTGGATTGGCACGCGAAACGGACTAAACCGTTATGACGGCCATTCCTTCAGGGTGTATCAACCTACCAGCAGTCAGTCTGTTTCAAACGAAATTATCAACGACATCACCGGCGACAGCGCAGGGAATATTTGGGTGGCTACCATGAACGGTCTGAACAAACTCGATCATCAAACCGGAAAATGGACGCACTGGATGCCCGATGGCGAAAACAAGGCCAATGCCTTGCCCAATAATCTGGTGTGGGATATTGAGATGGATAGACAAGGCATATTGTGGATTGCTTCTGATGTGTTCTCTTTTGCAGCTTTCGATGAAAAGAAAGGTGTGTTTACATTGTACGACTGGCCGGGTTTTGTAAAAACTATCAGCGGTGTGCAAACGCCGGAAGGGTATCATTCCATCCTCCGGTTTGCAAAAACATACAGCGATACCTGCTGGCTTGGTACCAATAAGGGATTGGTGATGTTAAACATCCGCACGGAAAAATTCACCTTTATGGGTGGCGGATACAATAATCAGTTAGTTGATATGCAATGGGATTCCCTGCGCAGAAGGGTTTTGCTGGTAACCGAGAGTGGAGCCCTGTGGGTGTATGATGTAGATAAGAACAATTTCAGCACGCATCAGCCTGTTGCTGAACCGTATCCTTCCATTCAGTTAAATACCTACGAAGCGGATGAAATCTGGCTTGCCTCCCCAGGTGGGATCATCCGGTATGGGAATAAAATACCGGTACTGATGCATCACGTACCCGGCCTCGGTTTTTCCATTCCTCCCGGAGGGGTGAACAGGGTGTACAGAGATGATCAACAACTGAACTGGGTTGCAACACCCAATGGATTCAGTTTGATGGAACATCGCAATCATGCCGTTCGGTTCCTGCCTCTTACCACGGCGTCGGATAAAGAAGGGAATAATCGTATGACGAGTGCATGGTATGATGATTCACTGCAACTGTATTTTGTTACGGCTACCCAACCCGCAGGAGTTTTTTTGATAGATAAAAAATCCGGACAAATTAAGCATCTGCAAACGGATGCTTCCGGGAAGCGCTTGCCTCCTTGTTTGTCAATAAAAAAAATAAACGGTACCATTTGGTTGCTTACTTCGTCTGCGGTTTACCGTTACCAAACTTCTACGGGCACCTTTAAACCGTTCTCCACCCCATTTGATATTACCGGTGTGCAGTTTAATGATGTGCAGGAAGATGCATGGGGCAACACCTGGTTTTCAACATTTGGTGAAGGTGTTTTTTATTTCAGTGCATTGCATAATGAGTTCAGACGCATTGTTACCTCAGCAGATACTTTTCTGCTAAAAGGAGCTACAGCACTGGAAGCCGATGGTAACGGGCAGGTTATGTGGATATCCACCTATGGCAGTGATTTACACCGTTACAACATATCTACCCAAACCATGGAGGTTTTTAGTGAAAACCTGAAACAACCCTTGTATAAACCCCTGAATCTGGTGAATGATCTTGAACGCGACGGTCGCGGTGCTTTGTGGGCCGCTACACACGCCGGAGGCATTTTCAGATATCGTTCGAATGTGTCCGTGCAAAACGCTTTTCAGTCGTTCAGTATGTTGAACGGACTAATGCACAATGAGTACCTGTCGTTGAAAAAGGGGAAGGGGAATACATTGTACCTGTTATCACGTAAAGGCGTTTCATATATTGATATTGATCGTCCGGATAAAGAATTCACTATTCCGTATGTTTCCACGTTTTCTTCCTTTGGCTCGTTTGTTGAAACTCCACACCGAATGTTTTTTGATGAGCGTGAGGAAACCATTTTAATTCCGATTGCAGGCGGTTTATTTTTTTATAATCATCAGCAAGAGGCACAAGTGCATCCATTTAATATTGTTGTGGATGAAATAATAACAGAGGCAGGTACAGTGCAAACGTTGAAACCGAATCAGTTTACACTTCCGGTGCATCACAAAAAACTCCACATACACTTCGCCGGATTGTATTACGGCGCCAGTGCTATGTTGTATCAATATAAAATGGATGGATTGGATAAAGATTGGACAAACGCGGGGCCTGCAATGGTCGCAGCTTATCAAAATCTACCCAATGGAAATTATTCCTTTCAGGTGAGGGCAACCGATTTGTTGGGTAAGGAACTTACCCGGAGCGTGCCTTTTCAAATTCATATCATGCCACCATTCTATGATACATGGTGGTTCATGCTGCTCATGTTATTGTGCATCATCTGGATTGTGTGGCGCGTGATGCATCAACTGAAAAGTCGTATTCGTGATGAAAGGATTTTGAATCAGTTTGCAACTTCATTATATGGCAAGAATAGTGTGGAAGATATTTTCTGGGATGTGGCAACCAACTGCGTTCATTTAATGGGCTACCCAGACTGTGTAGTGTATCAGCTGGATGAAAAACGCAATGTGCTTATTCAGCGGTCGGCTGCGGGCCCTAAAAAACCGGGGCAGATGCGTGAAATTTATAACCAGATTGAACTGCCCGTTGGAACAGGAGTGGTAGGTTCGGTAGGTGCCACCGGAAAGGCAGAGCGTATATCCAATACACTGAAAGATAAACGGTATGTGGTGGATGATGCCATTCGGTTGTCAGAAATTACAGTCCCTATCCTCATTGATGGAAAAGTGTTTGGTGTAATTGATGCGGAACATCCCCGAAAAAATTATTTTAAGCGAAGAGATTTACGCATGCTTAAAAAGATTGCTGCCATTTGTGCTGAACGCATTTCTAAATTCATGACGGAGGAAAGATTACGCACCAAAATTGCGAGGGATTTGCATGATGAAATGGGTTCGGTTTTAACCAGCATTAACATCCTGAGTAAGGTGGCGATGAGTAAAACCAACGATACGCATACAGTAGAAACATATCTGGATAAGATAAAATCGCATTCGGCTGAGATGATGGAAAATATGAGTGATATTGTTTGGGCAATCAATCCATCTAACGATAGTATTGATCAGTTGCTGTTTCGAATGAAGGAGTTTGCCGCGGAATTACTCGAGCCTGCGGGTATCAAAGCAAATTTTATTACGTCTGAAATAACCGATACTACATTACTGAATCTGGAAGAGCGGAAAGACCTATACCTTATTTATAAAGAAGCGCTTCATAATGCAGTGAAATACAGCCGGGCTACGCATATAGATATTGAATTGCTGGTGAACGAAAATGAAATTGTATTGAGGGTTACGGATAATGGAGTTGGATTCCGAATGAATCCTGCATTTTCAGGAAACGGACTGAGGAATATGCAGTCACGTGCCGATGAAATTTCAGCTACGTTGCGCGTTGTGCCTGCAGAAGGAAAAGGAACCATGGTTGAACTGGTTAAACGCATCACATCATAAGGGGAGAAACATTAAATAATACGACTGTAAATTGCATACATTGATACATGTCAGCACCCATTCTCATAACGGTATTTGAAGACAATGATTCCCTTCGGGCCAGTTTGTTGAATCTCCTGGAATTATCCGGTGAGTTTACTGTGGTGAGCCAGTACTCCAATGGGGAACAGGTTGAACAGGCCATAAAAAATGATAAGCCCGATGTGGTATTGATGGATATTGATATGCCCGGAACTACAGGGGTTGAGGCGGTCAGGCGCATACGAGTGTTTGATCAGAAAACACAGATCATCATGCTCACCGTGTTTGATGACAATGTGCATGTATTGAATGCTATGGCGGCAGGAGCCAACGGTTATTTACTAAAGAAATATGTGAGTGATAAATTAATTGACGCCATCCATGAGGTGATGTCGGGGGGAGCACCTATGAGTCCGTCGGTTGCCCGCATGATCATCAACAGTATGCATCAGCAGGCGCCGGCGAACGCCTACCATTTAACTGCCCGAGAAAAAGAGACGTTGCAGTTGCTGGCACAGGGCAACAGTTTCAAAATGATTGGAGCTGAGTTGGATATCAGTATTGATACCGTGCGCACCCATATCAAAAGAATCTACGAAAAGTTGCAGGTGCGTTCACAGATAGAAGCTGTGAGCAAGGCAATCAATGAGAAGTTGGTGTAGTGAGCAGATTAAAACAGCTTTTGTAGCATTATTTTTTCTCCGCCAGCATCGCTTTAAATGAATCTTTGCACTCGGTTGCACAGAAACCATAAATTTTCCCATCTACCAGTAATGTGTCGGCAATGCCGGCTTTCAGGGGCATCCCGCAAATAGTGTCGTAGGCAGAAGCGAACTCAATATGGCTGAAGGCATCCTTATCCTCTGGGGCTTCCATATGGTTGTGCGATTCGTGTTTGTGTTGTTCTTCCATGGCATTTTGATTTCTGGTTTCTTCGTTGCATGCCGTGAAAAATACGGTGGTGGCCAGCATCAGGCAAATGGCTGTAAATCGATTGCTCATACTGAGGTGTTTAATCTGATAATTAAATTCCACACAAGGTACGAAAAAACAGGCTATTGGAGTAGGGGGGAGCGATGTGAGGCAAAGGGTTTAATAAATGGGCGGAGCATTACCTTAGAAGTATTTGGAGAAAATGCCATCAAAAAAAATGCCCCAAAAGAGGGGCATAATTTCATTCAGCGGAGAGAGAGGTGTCGACGATGAATGTCGGCATTCCGACAAGCTTCGCTTCGTCGGAAGATTCGAACCAACCCTGTCAACAAATTTAAAGTAGATGGGAGTATAAAAAAAAGCCCCAAAAGAGGGGCAAAATTTCATTCAGCGGAGAGAGAGGTGCCGACGATGAATGTCGGCATTCCGACAAGCTACGCTTCGTCGGAAGATTCGAACCAGCCCTGTCAACAAATTTTAAGTAGATGGGAGTATAAAAAAAAGCCCCAAAAGAGGGGCAAAATTTCATTCAGCGGAGAGAGAGGTGCCGACGATGAATGTCGGCATTCCGACAAGCTACGCTTCGTCGGAAGATTCGAACCAGCCCTGTCAACAAATTTTAAGTAGATGGGAGTATAAAAAAATGCCCCAAAAGAGGGGCAAAATTTCACTCAGCGGAGAGAGAGGGATTCGAACCCCCGGACCTGTGACAGTCAACGGTTTTCAAGACCGCCGCATTCGACCGCTCTGCCATCTCTCCGCGGCAAAAGTAAGGGTTGAATACATTTCAACAAAAATAATTTTAATCAAAGCCCTGAGCCTGCATCCGTTGGGGTTATACTTCCCCTAACTCCATCAGTTTTTCAAACACGGTTTCATATTCCTGATTGCAGGTGAAATACGATTCCGTTACTTTTTTATACTGCACTTCCACTTCCACAAATTTGTTTTTATCCGCATATATCTCAGGGAGGCCCAGCTGTGTTTCCAGTGATGCTTTTTCTTTAGTCAGCTTTGCCAGTTGTTCTTCCAGTTGTTTAAACCGGTTCTTCAGTTTCTGAACTTCTTTTTTCTGATCGCGGTCGGGCGATGATACCACCGGCTTCTTCACCTGCGTGTGATCTGCTGCCGCTTTCACCGGCTCAGGCTTGGGTAGGGTGGCGGCCACTGATGCGGCCTTTTCCCTGCGGGATTTCCAGTCTTCCCACTCTGCATAATTTCCTTTAAACTCACGCACTTTATGCTCGTCAATCTCCCATATTTTATTGGCAATGCGGGAGATGAAATAACGGTCGTGACTTACAATAATCAAACTGCCCTCATATTTATTCAACGCCTCTACCAGCAAATCCACAGAATGGATGTCGAGGTGGTTGGTCGGTTCATCGAGCATCAGGAAATTCGCTTTGCTGGCAATGGTTTTAGCCAGTGCAACCCGAGCTTTCTCTCCACCACTTAACACCTTGATTTTTTTGTCTACATCATCGCCGCTGAACAGGAATGCTCCAAGCAAGGCGCGTAACTCCAGATCATTTTTTCCGCTGCGCGCTTCCTTCATTTCGTCGAGGATGTTGTTATCCATATTGAGGGCTTCCAGCTGATGCTGCGCGTAGAAAGATTCTACCACGTTGTGCCCCCAGATGCGTTCCCCTTCAAAAGGTTCCACACCCGCAATGATCCGCAGTAATGTCGTTTTACCCTTACCGTTAGCACCAATGAGCGCAATCTTATCACCGCGTTCTATCTCGGCGGCGGCATCCTGCAATATTTCTACATCCTTAAAACTTTTGTTGATATGCTTCAGGGTAACAATGGTTCTTCCCGGCTGACGATCGATACTGAAATTGATTCGCATGTTGGGCCTTTCCAGTTCAACATCTTCTATGCGTTCCAGTCTGTCGAGGCGCTTTACAATACTTTGTGCCTGGGCCGCCTTGCTGGCCTTGGCCTTAAAGCGCTCCACAAATCTTTCCTGCTGACGAATATAATCCTGCTGGTTGTCGTAAGCCTTCTTCTGCAGGTCAATACGCATAGCCTTTTCCTGCTCGTAAAAAGAGTAGTTGCCTGAATAAAAATGCAGTTCCTGCTGGTACAGTTCCACAATTTTTGTCACCATACGATCCAGGAAAAAACGGTCGTGGGAAATAATCACTACAGCACCCTGGTAATGACTCAAATATTTTTCCAGCCATTCAATACTAGGCAAATCCAGGTGGTTGGTAGGCTCATCCAACAACAATACGTCCGGTTGTTGTAAAATCATTTTCGCCAGCAACACACGCATCCTCCAGCCTCCGCTGAATTTTTTATATGGCTTTTGCAAATCGGCATTGGCAAAACCCAATCCCTGCAGTATTTCTTCTGTTTTGTGGTGAATGCTGTAACCATCCAGCACATCCATTTCATGCAGCTTTTCCGCATAGGTAATGGCGAGCGCTTCGTCTCCGGTTTTTTCCAGTTCGTGCCCCAGCGTCTCCAATTCCTTCTCGAGTTGTTTAACGCGCTCAAAGGCACCCAAGGCTACTTCGAGGATCGAATCCTCAGTATCAAACCCCAGCAAATCCTGATGCAGAAAGCCTATGGTGGTTTCGCGGCCTTTTTCTACCTGGCCCGCAGAAGGTGTATACTGACCGGTAAGCACTTTAAACAAAGTAGATTTTCCGGTTCCGTTATATCCGATGAGTCCTATTCGTTCATTGGGTTGAATATGCCAGGTGGCATCTCTCACAATGGTTCGGGCCCCGAATTCAAATGTCACATTTTGTAAACCCAGCAGCATTTAAGAAAATTTTTGCAAAAGTAATTGATTGCAGCTACTTAACCCGTAGTGCCTGAATACTTAACTTTGCACAAATTCAGGATATGAAGAAATTTCTAGGACTTGTAGTGTTGATTTTTGCAGGATGGGCCGTTTGGTCGCTTTTTATTAAAGACGATGGCCCGGCCAAACCCAAGGCTCCCAAGCAGCAACCGGTTCAGCTGAATAAGAATTCCGATTCCTTTAATATGAAGCTGAACGATCTGATGCAAAGCTACCTGAAACTGAAAGATGCACTTGTTCAATCTGATACCGGTACCGCTACACAGCAATCCGGCATCTTCAATCAACTGCTGGATAGTATTCCTTATTTAGAATTGCATAATGACTCAGCCAAAATTGTGGAAGGGGTTGAGTTGATTGTGAAAGACCTAAAACATCATGCAACCAGTATATCCACTGCAGCTAACCTGCAAAATATGAGACAGCATTTCAGTAGCCTGAGCGATTTGTTATATCCCGGATTTTTAAAGATGGTCAATTATGAAGGCGATGTACTCTATGTACAACATTGCCCGATGGCTTTCAATGGCGATCAGGGTGCCAATTGGCTCAGCCGCGATTCTGAAATCATGAATCCTTATCTGGGTAAAGATCATCCCATTTACAAAGCCGGCATGTTGCACTGCGGTGAAGTACTGGATAGTATCGCCCCCTGATTTATATTCCGTTTAACCCTTAGTACCTTATGAGAAAAACTCTATTCCTGTGCCTGATGCTTATATCAGGCTCCATCCACATTCAGGCCCAACAGAATAAAACCCTGAGCGGTTTTGTGCGGGATGTTACCAATGGTGAAACCCTGATTGGGGCTACCATTACCGTATTGGAAACAAAAAAAGTAATCAATACCAATGCCTACGGCTTCTACTCGTTAACGTTACCTCCTGCTGAGTATACCATCCTTATCACTTTTGTAGGATTTCAAAGCGCCAGTTATAAGGTTGATTTAACGGCCGACCGTGAACTGGATGTACCGCTGGAACCTTATGTGGCTACCGATGAAGCAGTGGTTGTAGCGTCTACCAAAAAAGAGAGCAATCTTCGTTCGGCACAAATGGGAAAAGTGAGTTTGCCGATTGAACAGATCAAAACCATTCCGGCTTTTCTGGGCGAGGTAGATTTACTGAAAGTGGTTCAGCTGGTTCCGGGCGTGCGCAATGCCGGTGAAGGCAGTTCGGGCATTTACGTGCGTGGAGGCGGTCCAGATCAGAACCTCATTATCCTGGATGATGCCGTGGTGTACAATACCGGACACTTATTTGGTTTCTTCTCCATATTCAATGCAGATGCTATTAAAAATGTGACACTCATTAAAGGAGGAATGCCCGCACAGTATGGCGGACGTTTATCGAGCGTGCTGGATGTATCCATGAAAGAAGGAAACAATCAGGAGTTTCAAGCCGAAGGCGGAATAGGATTGATCGCATCCCGTTTCTCTATTCAGGGTCCGATAAAGAAAAATGTTTCTTCCTTCATTCTTTCCGGCAGACGAACGTACATCGACGCATTGGTAAAACCTTTTGTAAGTAAGGAGAGTCAGTTCCGTGGGTCAGGATATTATTTCTACGATCTGAATGCCAAAGTGAATTATACCATCAGCCCTAAAGACAAGTTGTATATCAGCGGATATTTTGGAAGAGATGTGTTTGATTTTGTGAATGGCCGCCAAAGCCTGAATGTGAACATCCCCTGGGGCAACGCAACCGCTACCATGCGCTGGAATCATGTGTTCAACAAGAAATTGTTTGCCAATACCACCGCCGTGTACAATGATTATAACTTTAGTTTCACCGGCGCACAGGAAACTTTTGAAGTAAAGCTGGCCTCAGGTATTCGCGATATCAGCCTGAAACACGATCTGGATTTTTATCCATCCACAGAACATAAAATTAAAATGGGTGGTCAGTATATCTGGCACCGGTTTACGCCGAGTGTAGTCAGCGGACGCCAGGATTCGGTGGTGTTTAATCCCGCGAATGCGCAGATAAAATACGCCCATGAAGCGGCACTGTATATACAGGATGATTGGGATGTGTCGCCTAAGGTTAAGGTGAATGCCGGACTTCGCTATTCATTCTTCCAGCAAACCGGACCATTTAAAATGTATGAAACCGATGCTGATGGAAACCGGTTGGATAGTACAGTGTTTGGGCGCGGACAAAAAGTAAAATCTTATGGCGGACTCGAACCCCGGTTATCCGTACGGTATAGCATAAACGATGTAGCATCCGTGAAGGGGTCGGTTACTAAAAACTACCAGTATATACACCTGGTCAGCAACGCCGGAACCACATTGCCTACAGATTTATGGGTGCCCAGCACCTACATGGTGCAGCCTCAGGAGAGTTGGTTGTATGCGGCGGGATTCTTCCGGAATTTCAAGAACGGTATGTATGAAACCTCGGTAGAAGTGTATTATAAGGATATGCAGAATCAGATTGAGTATGAAGAGGGATATACACCCCGTACACTCGAGGATACTGAAACGCAGTTTGTTTTCGGAAGAGGACGAAGCTACGGAGCGGAGTTCTTTGTGAATAAAACACGTGGACGATTAACGGGTTGGGTAGGATATACCATCAGCAGAACAGACAGAATCTTTAACGACCTGAATGAAGGGAAACGTTTCCCGGCTAAATACGATCGCAGGCATGATCTATCGGTAGTGGCTATGTATAACCTCAATAAAAAATGGAAACTGGCAGCCACGTTCGTGTATGGCAGCGGAAATGCAGCTACATTGCCACAGCGTTTCTATATTATGGAAGGGGTGTTGTCGCAGGAGTACAGCCGCATCAATCAGTACAGGTTGCCCTCATACCATCGCCTGGATCTATCGGCAACGCTTACGCCTAAACGCAATGCAAACCGTTCCTGGAAAACGGAGTGGGTGTTTGCTATTTATAATGCCTATAGCCGGCAAAATCCATATTTCATTTATTTCGATCAGGAAGGTAACCCACTGGATGGAAGTGTAAGGGTTCAGGCAAAACAAGTGGCGCTGTTTCCTATTATTCCTTCTGTAACCTGGAACTTTAAATTTTAATGTGGCGTTGATTTGAAAAGGTCATTCCACTTGCAACCTCGGCATTTTCTCGGGAGTTATAACGTTATTGAATGAATTCAACTATCACATTGGCCAGGTAGATTTTCTGTTTGAAAAGGCTTTTATTGCTTGTGGATGGATGGGAATGATTGAAATACTTAGGCATGAAAAACAGATAGAATATCTGCGTTCCAGACAGACTGAAATTTGTGTAATAGGTATATGTTGAACGATGCCTATTTGTTAGTAGGCTCCTTGAGAAAATGTATAACGGCATTGCGCTGTAAATCACAGCTTACCCGTACTTCATATCGTTTGTTTCCGTCAGTCACAATCATGAGTGCCGTATTCGGAGGGATGCTGCCTAAATTTTCAGCATACAACACCAGCTCGTGTTCTTGATGCCCGGCTGCAATAGGTAATGTTAAATTGATGGGTTTGTCGGTTAGTTTCTTGTTCTTTAAAATCTGATTGCCGTTGAAAAAAACTGAAATGCTGTCGCCGTCGATCTCACCATTATCATAAATGGAAAGTGTAACAACATCAGAAGTTACACGAATCGTTTTTTGTAGATGCAGATTTCTCTTTTTATATACGTCATCTTTCAAAACGGCACTTAATATTTCGTCAGGTGTATTTTCTATTCGCTGTACTTCGAAAGTGTTAGATAAGGGTTTGTGTTTTTCTGTACGGGTTGTAAACGTATTCGCCGGCAACTCTTTTTCGTTTTTGCTGAGATTGTTTTTGCGAACGGCTGAAGATGAATGGATTGCAGGAGCTTTGGCTGTCTGGTTTCGATTTACCTGTGACCGGTGTAAGCCGTGTGAAATATTTTCTACCGGACGCCACGATAACCACGTAACTCCATAACCACAATCCGTATCAATTGAATTGGTAGCCGGAATCCACTGTCCTTTAATAATCCTGGGCTGAGGTTTGTTGTCGTAATAGAGTTTATGCACCTGAAGGCAATGATCCCGCGAAGCCGGTACATTCGTTTTGGTTCGGGAAACTTCCTTCACTTCAATGTATCTCGATTTGGGATCAATAAATCCCTGCACCCGGCAAATGGAATAAAAGCGTTTTCCGCCCTGAGTAAAATAAGTATAGGAATGTCCGAAAACCTGTTTTTCCTTCGTTTCTAATTCCAGTACGTACTCAAACCGGTTGGTCACACCGTCGGAATCAACACTAACATCTTCGAAATAGCCTTTCCACTGGCCTTTCAATTGCTGCGCAGCAACCGACAGGCTCATTCCGGATAATAAAAATGAGAGTAGAAGTTTGGTCATGCCTTACCGTGACGTTCAAAATTAAATTACTTGGCAAAGATATTCTACAAACGTGCCGTACTCGCTAATTGTTCGTTAAATTTGCATCTTTAAAAGTGCAGTTATAGAGAGCAAATTATGATAAACATCACACTTCCGGACGGTTCCGTTAAACAATATGAAAAAGGAACCACTTCCCTTGACATTGCCAAATCCATCAGTGAAGGGCTGGCCAGAAAAGTACTGGCTTCGCGCCTGAACGGTCAGGTACAGGATGCTACGTTGCCCATCCAGCAGGATGCATCCCTGCAATTACTCACCTGGGAGGATGCAGATGCCAAGTCAACGTTCTGGCACTCCTCCGCGCACTTGATGGCCGAAGCAGTGGAAGCTACTTTTCCCGGAGTGAAATTCTGGGTGGGGCCTCCTGTGGACAAAGGTTTTTATTACGATATGGATTTGGGCTCATACAAGATAACTGAAGACGACCTCGTGGCCCTGGAGAAAAAAATGAATGAGCTGGCTCGTCAGAATAATCCTTTCGTGCGCAAAGAAATTGCCAAGGCCGACGCGGTTCAGTATTTCACTGAAAAAGGAGATGAATACAAACTGGATCTGCTTGGAAATCTGGAAGACGGACAAATTACCTTCTATTCACAAGGTGGTTTTACAGATTTATGCCGTGGCCCGCATATACCGTCTACCGGTCCGATTAAAGCGATTAAACTGCTGAGTATTGCAGGTGCCTATTGGAAAGGAGATGAGAAGAATAAACAACTGACCCGCATTTACGGAGTAACCTTCCCAAGCCAGAAAGAACTCGATGAATACCTGGCCATGCTGGAAGAAGCTAAAAAGCGCGACCACCGTAAACTGGGTAAGGAACTGAGTATTTATACCTATGATGATGAAATCGGGCAGGGGTTACCGTTATGGTTGCCCAATGGCGCGGTGATTATAGAAGAATTAGAGCGCCTGGCAAAAGAAACCGAATATGCACAGGGCTATAAAAGAGTAGTTACACCGCATATCGCCAAGGAGAGTTTATACCTTACCAGTGGTCATCTGCCTTATTACGAAGACAGTATGTATCCACCCATGGAGCTGGATGGTACCAAGTACTACCTGCGTGCCATGAACTGCCCGCACCACCATAAAGTGTTCGCTGCGGAACCACGCTCTTACAAGGATTTACCATTGCGCCTGGCTGAATACGGAACCTGTTACCGCTACGAACAAAGTGGTGAGTTATTTGGGTTGATGCGCGTACGCTGCCTGCACATGAACGATGCACACATCTATTGCACCCGTGAACAGTTTGCAGATGAATTCCGTGCAGTAAATGACATGTACGTGAAGTATTTCAAAATTTTTGGGATTGATAAATATGTGATGCGCCTCAGTTTGCATGATCCTGAAAAACTGGGTAAGAAATACATCAATGAGCCTGAACTGTGGCTGGAAACAGAAGCCATGGTGCGCTCGGTACTTATAGAAAGCAACATACCTTTTGTGGAAGTAAAAGATGAAGGAGCGTTTTACGGGCCAAAAATTGATGTACAGATATGGAGCGCCATCGGCCGTGAGTTTACCCTGGCTACCAATCAGGTTGATTTTGCACAAGGCCGACGTTTCAATCTTGAATTTGCTTCCAAAGACAATTCAACCGATACGCCATTGATTATACACCGCGCTCCGTTGGGTACGCATGAACGCTTCATCGGATTCCTGCTCGAACATTTTGCCGGTAAGTTTCCTACTTGGCTGGCACCGTTACAGGTAAAAGTGTTGCCCATCAGCGATAAGTTTATGGACTATGCACAACAGGTAACCAGCCAGCTGAGATCAAATATGATTCGGGCTGAGGTGGATGACCGAAGCGAGAAAATCGGTAAAAAAATCAGGGACGCTGAAATGTTGAAGATTCCTTATATGCTCATTATCGGTGAAAAAGAGATGCAGGAAGAAAGCGTTTCGGTTCGCAGGCAGGGGCTGGGAGATACCGGAATGGTGAAGTTAGAAAGCCTCATCCATAGCCTGTTACAGGATATCCGGGAACGTAAAAATGATACTATCCCGGCACAAGGATAGCAGCTACCCCTTAATTTTTTTATTATCTGTCAAAAATTTAGGATAATTGCAGTTGGATATAAGATCCGATTTTTAATCAAAACAAATAAATGGCATTTCCTCCAAAGAAGCCGCGTGGAGCTTTTAATCCACGGTTTAAAAAAGAACAACAACAGGAACACCGTACCAATCATTTAATCCGCGCCATGGAAGTGAGGTTGGTGGGAGATAACGTAACTCCGGGTGTTTATTCTATTCAGGAAGCACAACAAATTGCAAATAACCTGGGTATGGACTTAGTTGAAATCTCTCCGGGAGCCAATCCGCCGGTTTGCAGGGCCATTGACTACAATAAATTCCTCTACGAAGAAAAAAAGAAGAAAAAAGAAATCAAGGCGAAATCCAAAACCAGTGAGGTAAAGGAAATTCGCTTTACACCCAATACCGACGATCACGATTTTGAATTCAAAGTAAAACACGCGGAAAAGTTTTTACTCGAAGGCGACAAAGTGAAGGCGCATGTACAGTTTAAAGGACGTGCGATTATGTTTAAAGAACGCGGTGAATTGCTGTTGCTGAAATTCGCCGATCGCCTGAAAGAAGTGGGAGCGCTTGAAAGCATGCCCAAGATGGAAGGTAAACGCATGTTGGTGATGTTTGCGCCTAAAACTCAAAAGAAAAAAGCGCAGGATCTGGGCAAGCTGATTGAAAAGGCAAAGGTTGAAAAAGATACCCCCGGGCCTGCGGCTGAGTAAGCAATAACGACACGGTTGCAGCGTTTTTCCTCAACTTAATACGTTTGTATGTATACATACGATTACCTCGTAGTGGGGGCCGGTTTGTTTGGTGCCACCTTTGCCTGGCATGCCCGGCAGCAGGGAAAAAAAGTGCTGGTCATTGATAAAAGATCACATGCAGGCGGAAATGTATTTTGCCGTGAGGTGGAAGGAATTCAGGTACACGCTTACGGTGCCCACATCTTCCATACCAATGATACACCCATTTGGGAGTTTGTGAATCGCTTCGCCCATTTCAACCGGTACACCAATGCTCCGGTAGCCAATTATAAAGGCGAACTCTACAACCTGCCGTTCAACATGAATACCTTTTACCAGTTGTGGAAGGTAACCACTCCGGCAGCAGCAAAAGCAATCATCCAGCAACAAATTGAATCCCTTCAAATTGGTGAGCCACAAAACCTGGAAGAACAGGCCCTCAAACTGGTGGGAACAGATATTTACGAGAAACTCATCAAAGGTTATACCGAGAAACAATGGGGATGCAAGGCTACTGAACTGCCCGCCTTCATCATAAAGCGTCTACCCGTTCGGTTTACCTTCGATAATAATTATTTTAACGACCGGTACCAGGGTATCCCCGAGGGTGGATATAACCGCATCATTTCCGGCTTGCTCGAAGGCATTGAGGTTCGGTTGAACACCAACTACTTCAACGATAGAGATGCATTTAACCGGATGGCACAAAAAGTGGTGTACACCGGGGCTATGGATGAGTTTTACGACTACCGGTTCGGTGAACTGGAATACCGCAGCCTGCGTTTTGAAGAAGAAATTTTGCCGGTTGAAAACTTCCAGGGCAATGCCGTAATAAACTATACCGAGGCCGAAGTGTCGTTTACCCGCATCATCGAACATAAACATTTTGAGTTTGGTACCCAGCCCGTTACGGTGATTACCCGCGAATATCCCGAGGCATGGCGCCGGGGGAGCGAGCCCTATTATCCTGTTAATAACGCATTGAATAACAATAGGTTTAAGCAATATCAAACCCTGGCACAACAGGAAACTGGGGTATTGTTTGGTGGCCGCCTGGCCGAATACCGGTATTATGATATGCACCAGGTGATAGGTTCAGCTATGGTGATGGCCCGGAAAGAGCTGGAAATTTAAAAATTTATACTGCTCAATATAATATTTTACCCTACCTTTGCCGCCCGAAAAGGACAGCTTTTCGATATTTCCCACAAGGCCCCATAAGTGTCCGGCAGTCCGGAACGCCAGCAGGGAGTAACTATTAATGATTTAAAAAATGCCAAAGGTTAAAACCAACAGCAGCGCCAAAAAGCGTTTTAAAGTTACCGGTACCGGTAAAATCACCTTCCAGAAAGCCTTCAAAAGGCATATCTTAACCAAGAAAAGTACAAAACGTAAACGCCTCATGCGTAAAGATGGTGTGGTAGGAAGTGCCAACCAACACTTTGTACTCAGATTACTTGGAATGAAATAATCGATCACTTTAATCATTAAAAACATTAAGATATGCCACGTTCAGTAAATGCAGTTGCCAGTCGTGCACGCCGCAAAAGAGTTTTGAAAGCCGCCAAAGGCTATTATGGAAAAAGAAAAAATGTATACACCGTTGCGAAAAACGTAATGGAGAAAGGTCTCACATACAGCTATGTGGGCCGTAAAGTTAAAAAACGCGATTACCGCACCTTATGGATTGCCCGTATCAACGCAGCAGTTCGCGAAGAAGGTATGACGTACAGCCAGTTCATTCACAAACTGACTGAAAAAGGAATTGACCTGAACAGGAAAGTGCTGGCTGATCTGGCTATGAACGAACCTGAAATGTTCAAAAGCCTCGTTCAATCAGTAAAATAATATGGTCTGCAGCTTTTTACCAGCCGCCCCGGTTTGGGGCGGTTTTTTTTTGAAATGCCGGTTGCTTTCCTACATTTTCGTTTTCTTTGTACAGCTTTTTAACCCATGTAAATGAACAATACTTACCACGACCTCGTTCAACAGACATTTGTTTTTCCTCAGGAAGATTTTAAACTCGTGGATGGCTACCTCCGCTATAATGATGTAGACGTCAAAGCATTAATAGATAAGTACGGTACGCCGCTCAAAATCAGCTACCTGCCTAAGATTGGGATGCAGATTAACCGGGCTAAAAAAATGTTCGCCAATGCTTTCAAAAAGCATAAATATGAAGGCGAGTACAATTACTGTTACTGCACCAAAAGCTCGCATTTCAGTTTCGTGGTGGAAGAAGCACTGAAACACAATATCCATCTGGAAACTTCGTACGCCTACGATATTGAAATCATCAAGAAGTTATACGCTAAAAGAAAAATCAATAAAGACTGCTACATCATCTGCAACGGGTTTAAGCAGAAAGTGTACACCTCCCGTATTGCACAGTTGCTGAACAGCGGTTTTAAGAATGTGATACCGGTACTCGATAATGTAGATGAACTGAAAGCCTACACCCGTTCAGTGAAGGTGCCTTTTAAACTCGGCATCAGGGTGGCAACGGAAGAGGAACCTTCTTTTCCTTTTTACACCTCACGGTTAGGTATACGCGCAAAAGATATACTTGAGTTTTATGTAGATAAAATTGAAGGCAATGAAGATAAGTATCACCTGAAAATGCTTCACCTGTTTTTGAATAAAGGCATTAAGGATGATATCTATTACTGGTCGGAACTGAATAAGGTTATCAACCTGTACTGCCAGTTGAAAAAGATTTGTCCTGAACTGGATTCAATCAACATCGGTGGCGGTTTCCCTATCAAACATTCACTTGGGTTTGATTACGACTACCAGTTCATGATCAACGAAATAGTACGCAATATTAAAGTGGCGTGCAAAAAAGCCAAGGTGCCTATGCCAAATATCTTCACCGAGTTCGGAAGTTTTACAGTAGGGGAGAGTATGGCTCATGTGTACAGTGTAATTGCTCAGAAAGTACAGAACGATCGAGAAACCTGGTACATGATTGATTCTTCATTCATTACCACCCTGCCGGATACCTGGGGCATCGGTGAGAAATTCCTGATGCTACCCATCAATAAGTGGGAAGGCGAATATCAGCGCGTGGTGCTGGGAGGAATTACCTGCGACAGTCACGATTATTACGACTCCGAAGAACACATCAAGGAAGTGTTCCTTCCCAAAGTGGATGAAGGCGAACCGCTTTATTTGGGATTCTTCCATACAGGTGCTTACCAGGATCAACTGAGCGGATACGGTGGCATTAAACATTGCCTCATCCCATCCCCCAAACATGTAATTATTGATAAGGATAAAAACGGCAAACTCACCGACTGGCTATACGCCCGGGAACAATCCGCTCAAAGTATGTTGAAATTGCTGGGCTATACTTAAACCGGTTATGATTTGGGCGGACGAAAGGCATCATTCGTATGCATGGATTTATTGTAGAGGTAATATTTACCATCCTGATAATTTTTCCAGTAACGCTTACCTTCCAAATCGTAATATAATCTGCCATCTACCGACTTTCTGGCTACCTTGTCGTTCACAGCAATCACAGCAGGAACAGGAGTTTTAACCACCGCAGTTTTTGGTTTAGATACAACGGTTGTTTTGCCGGATACTTCAGGTTTAGATACCGGAACCGATTTTTTACTGCAGGCCGCTAAACTCATACAAATGCCGCCTATATAAAACAGCCCTTTCAGATAGTTGGATGTGTTCATACCGGCACCTATATCAATAACTTTACCAAAAAAACCGGTTATGAAAATATTTTTTCTCGCAGCCACTCTTTTTTGCATTTCCACCAATGCCGTCCGGGCACAAAGTGATTCTGCGGATGTAGTGCAGGCAGTGCAACAGATGTTTGCTGCCATGCATTCAGGAGATTCAGCCTCAGTGGTACAATCTTTTACATCCAATGCCATTTTACAAACCATCACGGTAAAAACACCTGGTAACCCAGTAGTGCGAACGGAGGACATTCAGCAATTCGGGAAGTTTGTGAAACAGGCGGTGCCGGGGTCAGTCCGTGAGGAATACAGAATACAATATGTGCATGTTGAAGGTGTGCTGGCTCATGTGTGGGCGCCGTATCAGTTTTTTTTTAACGGTGTGTTCAGTCATTGCGGAGTAAATGCATTCATGCTCATTCAAACATCCTCAGGATGGAAAATTCAGTACCTCACTGATACACGGGTAAAAGAAGGGTGTAAGTGAAAATAAAAAAGCCCCGGAAATCCGGGGCAGAAAATGAAAAAAAACAACATGCATTACTGAATATTGATTTCCTTGGTAGGGGCTTGGCTGGCCTGCTTTTTAGGAAGCTCAAGTTTCAATACACCGTTTTCATAACGGGCGTCAATTTTTTCAACGTCAATTTTTTCATCCAAAGTAAAACTGCGTTTGAAAGCCTTGTAAGAAAACTCACGGCGGATAGATTTATCGGTTTCTTCTTTCTGCTCATCTTTTTTCTCACTGCTGATGTTTAATACATTGCCTTCCATGCTGATCTTAAAATCTGCCTTGTCATAACCCGGTGCTGCCAGTTCAATCTGGTAAGCATTTTCTTTTTCGGTGATGTTGATGGGCGGAAAACTCATTACATCCTCACGGAAAGTTTTGCTGACTGCCACCGGAAAATCATTGAAGAAATCATTCATAAATCCTTCAAAAGTGCGGCTTAACGGACGATTAACTTTTACGAGTGTCATTGTATTTTGTTTTTAAGTTATTTAATGATGTACAGTGAAACAGGCTCAATTCATGTACCACCCTCATGTTATATGACAAAACTTCCTGATTTGTTGTGGAAGTCTGACGTTCTTACTTAAAACACCATGAATCGTCTGTAATAACAGCAGTCAATTAATCCATTTACCTTCCATAACTTTGCACCTTAAAATATTACACTATGTACCCAGAACAAATAGTACTTCCCATGAAGGAAGAGTTAACCGAACAGGGATTTACGGAATTGCTTACAGCAGCAGATGTAGATAACCTGATGAGTAAGAAAGGAACTGCTTTGGTGATGATCAATTCTGTATGCGGTTGTAGCGCCGGAACAGCTCGTCCGGGAACCATCCTGGCTGTTCAGCAAAGCACGGTGAAACCTGATTATATTACCACAACCTTTGCCGGTTTCGATATGGCGGCTGTTCAGAAAGTGCGTGAATATATGCAGCCATACCCGCCATCTTCCCCGAGTATTGCCTTGTTTAAAGATGGTCAGCTGGTACACATGATCGAACGGCACCTCATTGAAGGCCGCAGCGCTCAAATGATTGCTGAAAACCTCAAAGGTGCTTTCGAAACGTATTGTAACTAATCACCCTGTTGATGCATTCATCCCCCTGAACAATATTCAGGGGGATTTTTATTGCAATATTGAAATATATTGCATCACTCAAATCACGCTATTATGTATCCCAATCTGTATTATGTATTCAAAGACTGGTTTAATGTTGAAATAGAGGCGCTGGCATTTCTGAATACATTCGGGTTGATGGTGGCTGTGGCATTCATTGTAGCTGCCTATATATTAACCCTCGAATTAAGGCGAAAAGAGAAGCAGGGTTTACTCATCGCCCGAGAGGAAATGATAATTGTAGGCAAGCCGGCTTCTGTGGCAGAACTAATTACCAACGGTATCATCGGTTTTATTTTTGGCTACAAGCTATTGGGAATTTTCTTCAGCAAGCCTCCCGATATGGATCCTCAATCTTTTATTTTTTCAGGATTGGGCAGTGTGGCGGGTGGTATACTCGGAGCAGCATTGATGGCCGGATTGAAGTGGTACGAAAAAAATAAAAATAAGCTGGCCACCCCTGAAAAGCGCAGCGTAAGAATCTGGCCGCACGACAGGGTAGGAGATATCGTTATCCTCGCACTGGTATTTGGTATACTGGGCGCAAAGCTGTTCGATAGTGTGGAACACTGGGATGATTTTGTTGCCGACCCAATGGGCATGCTGTTCTCCTCCGGAGGATTAACGTTCTATGGTGGATTGATCCTGGCCAGTGTGGCCATCATCTGGTATGCACGAAGCAAAAACATTCGCATCCGCCATTTGGTAGATGCTGCCGCACCCGGATTGATGTTAGCGTATGCCATCGGCCGGCTTGGATGCCAGATTTCAGGTGATGGCGATTGGGGCGTATATAACAGTGCATACGTTAGTGATGCCTATGGAAATGTGCGGGAGGCTGCCCCGGGAGAATATGAGCAACAAATACAGAAACATATTACCTACTTTACAGAAGGCTATGTTTCGGATAGCCTCAACCGTAAGGACTACGTTACCGATCGTATTTATGCTAGTGCAGAAGCAGTACCTCACATTCATTTTAAAGGGCCTCCCTTTTTGCCCAACTGGCTGTTCGCCTACGCGTATCCCGGGAACGTAAACAAAGATGGAATACCAATCCCCGGCAACCTGAGCGAACACAACCGTGTATTACCTCAACCCGTATATCCTACACCGTTATATGAGTTTATCCTGTGCGGACTCCTCTTCATGCTTCTATGGTATTTAAGAAAGAAAAATCTTCCTCCTCTGTTTATTTTTGGGTTGTATCTCGCTCTGAACGGGATGGAACGCTTCTTTATTGAAAAAATCCGTGTCAATAAAGTGTACCATGTGATGGGATTTGAATCTACCCAATCTGAACTGATTGCGCTGGGACTGGTACTCACCGGTATCGTAATCATGGCCTACAGCCGTAAAAAAGGGTAACCCCGGCACATAAAATCACCCTTTCTACTTTCCCCCTAAGCCATTCCAATGGCCAAAGGGTAGTGATTTGTCTACCCTATACCATAATTTTTTCGCACTCATCCATCTGGTTTAACCATTGGCCTCATTTTATGAAAACTTTAATACGAGTTTGTTCGTACTTGCGTATGTAGATTTTGGAATTAATGTTAAGTACTGAAAAACAATGTATTAATGAAAAATGAAGCTAAAAACAGGCCCCATTTCAGCCTCAGCCGTTCATACTATCCTAATGTATTTCATCATTTTATTTTGCCGTTCAGTACAAAACAATGTACTTTGCATTGCACAGTACCTACCTTTGGATGGTAGTTAACAATAAAAACAACTTGTTTTAACCAATAAATAAACAGCCATGAAAAAATTGATCATCATTCTTTGCTTGCTGACAGTGTCAGTTGCAACGATGGCTAACAATGTAATTACCTGCCTGAACGGGGGGGGTAATAAGGAATGTCATGATACCGGAGCGTATGAAGCCATAACCATTGAGCCGGTGGTTAAGCATCACATTCGTTTGAACGGATGGATGAATGCATTACCGCTCTATGAAATCATTGAAACAGAACCCGTGTTGAAAAAGGAGCACGACCTCAACCTGGTGTATCCGAACAGTGCAACCTATGAAAACATTACCCTGGAGCCGGTTATACCATCTAACCTCCGCATAAAAGGTATGCAGTATGCCTATCTCTATGAGGAGTTACCAACAGGTCTTACCATCCGGGAACCTAAACAACTGATGCCGGGAATGGATATTACCACTGATGTAGCGGATGGGATTGCTCCTGAACCCCGGGAAGAAATTGCTTTCGAGCCTCAGGTGAAAACTTCAAAGTCTTTACAGCAGTTGATTGATGCAGTTGAAAATTACAATCAGCCAGTTTTTGAAAATATACTGGTAGAGCCTGTTATCAAGTCGTCGGGTTTTTCACCTGCTGATACAACTCAACCTGCTGCTTCATCTGCTGCAGTGCAATTTGATGTTGCTGCCAACAACATAGCAAGCGTGGACACCCTGAAAAAGAATAAAGCATTTTCGAAAGACCTGGATGCAGTGGTAGTTACATCACGCAAGCCTCCGTTCGAAAGAAAAGCAGATAAAATGATTGTGAACGTAGAAGCCAATATTACCAACAGTGGTGCCTCAGCGATGGAGGTGCTGGAAAAAACTCCGGGAGTATCAGTAGATAAAGACGGAAACATCAGCATGGCCGGTAAAAACGGTGTAATGGTTTTAATAGATGGGAAGAGAACTTTTATGACACCAACAGATTTGGCAGATTACCTCAGGAATGTACCTGCCAGCAGTCTGGATAAACTGGAAGTAATGACCAACCCTTCTGCGAAGTATGATGCTGCCGGTAATTCCGGAATCATCAACATTGTTACCAAAAAACAAAAACAAAAAGGGTTCAACGGATCATTGAGTACAAGCATCGGCTTTGCACAATATCTTTTCAACAACAACAGCCTGAATCTGAACTATCGTAAAAACAAACTCAACCTGTTCGCTAATCTGAGTGGTAATACCAGAAAGAGCTATGATGACCTTCAACTGAACAGAACTTTTTTCAGGCCCGATGGAACACCGGAGTTATATTTTGATCAGAAATCAGAAAACACGCGCAGGCGTAACAGCTTAAATGCGAAAATAGGATTTGACCACATCGCTTCGCCTCAAACTACATGGGGGATGGTGTTTACAAGTTTCTACAGCCCGGGGAAAATCAATAGCGTGAACACGTCTTATTTGAAAAACCACGCCCGTGTACTTGACTCTACTGTAGTTTCAACCAATTACGAAGAGCGCACCTGGAAGAATGCGGGGGTAAACTGGCACCTCGTGCATCAGTTTGATTCTGCTCGCAGTGGCAAGGAAATTTCGGTAGATCTGGATTATTATCGGTACAACCGATTGCAGGATCAGGAATTCCTGAATGAGAATTTCGATTTGAATGGGGTTAAAAGCGGAAGCAAATTATTGCAGGGGCACTTGCCATCTGATATCAAGATCATGAGTGCCAAAACAGATTATACCCAGAAAATATTTAAGAAATATAAGCTGGAAACTGGGTTAAAATACAGCCAGGTTCGTACAGAAAATGTAGCGGGATATTTTGATGTAATCAACAACATTCCGGTGCCCAACGATAACATCACCAACAGTTTTGATTATGAAGAAGCTATCGGTGCCGCATACCTGAACATGAGTGCCACTTTTGGGAAGTGGAGTGTGCAGGCCGGCTTGAGGGCAGAACATACTCGCTATAAAGGATTTCAATATGATAATGCTTTACAGCCCGACAGTACATTTACCAATGATTACACCAGTTTGTTCCCAACTTTTTATGCATCGCATAAACTGAATGCAAAACACAACTTTACCATGTCGTATGGCAGGCGCATCAATCGCCCGGATTATGCCGATCTGAATCCGTTCAGGTTCTTTATTGATCAGTACACTTACGCCGGTGGAAATCCGTTCCTTCGTCCGATGTACACCAATGTAGTGGAAGCCGGGCATTCATTCAAAAATGTATTGCACACCCGCTTATCCTATAGCAAAACCAATCAGTTAATCACACAAACTTTTGAAACCGATGGCTTCGCTGCGTTTGTTCGTCCGGGTAACTATGGCACCCAGGAAGTGGTTAATTTGAATGTAACCTATCAGTTCAAACCGAAGTCCTGGTTTAATTCCACAATATATACTGAAGCAACACATAACATATTCGATGGGATGGTGAGTGGTAAGAATTTTAAACAAGAAGGAACCACTTATTTATTACACCTGAACAATCAGTTCACTTTCCGCAAAGGTTGGAGTGCAGAACTGTCAGGATATTACAGAACCAAAGGTTGGGAAGGACAGGTGGAAGTGCGTCCGGTACACCTGTTAAATGCAGGTGTACAGAAAAAAGTGTTGAAAGATAAGGGAACTTTAAAACTGGCATTGAACAACCTGCTGCAATATCAGGTGTACACAGGTACCATCCTTCTGAACAATGCTGAAGCAAAATTCCGCAACAACCAATTCAGTCGCTCTGCCGCCCTTACTTTCACGTACCGCTTTGGAAAACCCCTCAAAGGAACGCCCGTTAGAAAACAAGGTGGCAGCACTGAAGAACTGAACAGAGTTAAAAGTTCGTAACAGTGGCTGTTACAATTGGGATCACAAACGCAACGCCTTATGGGTTGCGTTTTTTATATTTGTAAAAAATACAACTATGCCATCTTTTGATATTGTTAGCAAAGTGGACGTACAAACTTTAGACAACGCCGTGAATGTCACCAAGAAGGAAATCACCAACCGGTTCGATTTCAAGGGTTCGCATGTAGTGATTGATCTGGATAAAAAAGCAATGAAGTTGCATCTGGAGGCTGACAGTGAAATGAAAATGGATCAAATTATTGATGTACTGATTAGCCGAAGCATGAAACAGGGCCTGGCGGCTGAAGTGTATGACCAAAGCAAGGAAACCTTCCCGAGCGGCAAGGTGGTAAAACGCGAAATTCCCGTGCGCAGCGGTATTGCCCAGGACGATGCCAAGAAAATTGTGAAACTGATCAAGGAAAGCGGATTAAAGGTTCAGGCAGCCATCATGGACGATATGGTACGGGTAACCGCTAAGAAAATTGATGATTTACAGGAAGTTATACAGGCATCGAAGCAATGGGCCCTGGGTATTCCCCTGCAGTACGTAAATATGAAGAGTTAATTGATATAATTTAATATAAAATTCCTATCTTTGCGCCCTTATACGGCAAAATCCGTAGTTAAAAAGCAAGATTATGAAAAAGGACATCCATCCAAAAAATTACCGCACCGTTGTCTTCAAAGACATGAGTAACGGTCATACTTTCCTCAGCCGCTCTACTGCTGAAACCAAAGAAACCATCGTGTACGAAGGCGACGGTCAGGAATATCCTGTTGTAAAACTGGAGATTTCCAATACCTCACATCCTTTCTATACCGGTAAAAACGTACTGGTGGATACTGCAGGTAGAATTGACAAGTTTAAGAAGCGTTACGAAAAGAAAGCGAAGTAATTCTAATCGTACTTCTATATATTTTGAAGCCCTCCCGAACGGAGGGCTTTTTATTTAAGGTTATTTACTACTTTTAAGTCTATGGCAATTATATTAACGGATAAGGAAAATAAAAAGGGACTGTATCCTTTTACCCATACTCAGCATGCAGCTGATATACGCATCGGCATTTTTAGCATTCGTGAAAAGTGGGAAATGCTCACCGGCGAAAAAGTGGAAACAGGTGATGAAGGTATTTCTGCAGCCTTCATCCCGTGTATGGAAGATTATATACAGATTAAAACCGGTACAGCCATTACCGATGATATCCGCAAACTTCAATATGCCTGGCAGATTTTTCAGATGAATGAATGGGCCATCCGTCGAGATTTCGACTGGTTGATGAATAATCGTCGTTCAGCACCCATTCCTGCTACCAATCGCTGTGTAAACGAAAGAGAAATTTTTATTGAGCCCGGGGCAACAGTAGAACATGCTTATCTCAATGCCTCGACTGGTCCCATTTACATTGGGGCTGGTGCGGTAATTATGGAAGGTGCCATGCTACGCGGACCGGTGGCAGTGTGTGAGGGCGCCGTGGTAAAGATGGGAGCCACCATTTACGGAGGTACAACCATCGGTAAGTATTGTGTAGCATCCGGTGAAATAAAAAATTCAGTCATCATGGACTACTCCAATAAGGCACACGATGGGTATTTGGGAGACAGTGTAATTGGAAGATGGTGCAACATTGGTGCCGGTAGTTCCAACTCGAATTTAAAAAATAATGCAGCCGATGTAGTGTATGAATTACCCCATCTTGATGCACCAGTGAATGTGGGTAAAAAAGCAGGACTAATCATGGGAGACTATTGCCGGGCTGCCATCAACACCTCATTCAACACTGGTTCGTTTATTGGTGTATGTTGTAATATCTTTGACCGCTCTTTCCCCGATAAAGTGATTCCTGATTTCAGCTGGGGCAATACCAAGTATGAATTTGTAAAAGCACTGGATGATATCAGAAACTGGATGTCGATGAAAGGGAAAACATTAACCGAAGCTGAAGAACATACTCTTCAGGAATTGTATTATAAAACATTTGAAAAATGAGACAACAAATTGCGGCAGCTAACTGGAAAATGAATTTAACCCTGTCTGAAGGAGAACAACTTGTAAAGGCATTGATTCAGGCAAATATTCCCTTGAAGAACCACCAGCGCGTTTTAATAGGCGTACCCTTTCCATACCTCGTACCGCTGCAATCTCTTGTAAAAGATATCAACGGATTTGATTTAATGGCACAGAATTGTGCCGCCACCCTCAACGGGGCCTATACCGGCGAAGTAAGCGCCACCATGTTAAAAAGCCTGGGCATTCAATGGGCGATTGTCGGCCATAGTGAAAGAAGGGAATATCAGATGGAAAGCAATGCGCTGCTGGCCCAAAAGACCGACCGCCTGTTGGAGCACGATTTGTATCCTGTGTTCTGCTGCGGGGAGCCGTTACAAATCCGCGAAGCGGGTACCCATAACAGTTATGTTGAAACGCAGTTAAAGGAAAGTCTCTTCCACCTCAACGAAGAAGCACTCCGCCGCATCGTTATTGCCTATGAGCCAATCTGGGCGATAGGAACCGGCAAAACAGCCAGTACCGAACAGGCGCAGGAAATGCACAAACACATCCGCTCAGTACTCGAGAAGCAGTATGGTGCTACACTGGCGAATATGATTCCGGTATTGTATGGCGGTAGCGTGAAAGCCAACAACGCATCCGAATTGTTTGGTCAGCCTGATGTGGATGGCGGTCTCGTAGGTGGTGCCAGTTTGGTAGCCGATGATTTCGCTGCCATTATCCGCAGCCTTAAAGCCTAAAGATTTATCATGTTTCTGGTTCAGCTATACCGGTATCATAAATTACTCTTCGTACTATTTGTGGGCTGGTTAGTGGCCTTCGTGTTCCTGAATGTGAAATGGGGAATGGTGGCATCGCCGGTGTATCAATACGGGATGTTCAGCCGGCCAATGGATATCCTTGAACCCCGCCCGGCATATCGCATCATGATCAATAACGAACGGTTGAATCCTGTTGAATATTCATTCGCTCAAAGGGATATCCTGTACGTTTCGCTGGACAAATACCGTTGGCAATCTGCACAGAATGCCAAAGTGTTTCAGGCATTGAATAAGTTTCTGCCTGTGCATCAGGATACGCATCCATACTTCAGTAATGCCATTAGCCAGCAGGAGTTTGCTGCATGGTACCGGCAACGTGTATCCGAAATTACCCGGCGCACGGTTCACTCGCTGGAAGTGTATCATGAATACTGGTTGTGGAATGAAGGCGCGCTCATATTGCAATCATCAGAAAAGCTAAGTTATTTTGATTGAGTACAGGCACATACGGGTGTTTGCATGGATATACGCGGCTACTGCGGTGGTGTTTTTTTTGTGGATGGTGTTGAACGGATTGCATTTTTCGGCCTACCAACCGGTGTTCTTCAATAATCAAACCGATCTTACGGGGAATTATATTCTGCTCACCGGTATCCATCTGAAAGTAATGCAGCATCCTTGGCTACGGGTAATGCTGGATGCATCCTTTGTACTATTGCCCGTGATGCTGAGTGTGCTGGTGACCGGCAGGAAAAAGATCGCCGTACCATTGGCGTACCTGACAGCCGGGTTTGCGTTATTGTATGCCTGGTTATATTCTATCCTGGGAGTTATAAGTATTGAAGTGTTTACTGCATGGATCTTCACGCCATGTGTGTTTACAGCCATCTCATTGCGGGGTTTTTATTTTCGTCTGCAGATATTACGGCTCATTTTCCTGATTATTTTCTTTTCTACTGCATGGTGGAAGTTCAGGGCAGGAGGGTTTTTTCATTTTGAACAGATGCAAACCATTTTGTTTCGTCAGCACACGGCCGCATTGGCATACGGATCAAACGATTTATGGAGCACACTCTACAAATTCCTGATACAACACCCGCTGGTTTCCTGTAGTTTATATGTAACAGCAACGTTACTCGAAGCATCCATGGTTATTGGTTTTTTCACCCGTCGGTTCGACCGGTGGTTGCTGGTACTCGCGCTGATCTTTATTGGAATGGATTACCTGTTGATGGAAATCAATTATTTTTCCTGGATTCCGATGGTGGCTGCTTTGTATTTCTCAAGAATGCAACCGCCTCCCGAAGGTGTTTCTTCCCAAACAACCATCCTGTAAGCAAGATGCCCGCGAATCCTGCTCCCAATTGTACATAGGTTGAACTGCTTTGTGTGGCAAAATATAAACCTGCTGTTATGGCGAAAGAAGCGGTGGTTAACATGGCAATGTATGTAAATGGCAACAGTCTGTACCACGGTATGCCTGTAATGCGTGCGGAAGCCCACAGATAATATCCTGCCTGTATCCAGGTACTGATGACCACGGCGAGGATGATGCCACGCACATGTAGCAGTGGATATAATATGAACATGAGTATGATGGCCGTAATTAAATCGATAATGGCCCCGAGCACAATACGGTCGCTCCGCTGATAAAATTGCAGCACAGCGGTGAAGTTGGTAATACGCAACGGAAGGATGAACAACGCAATGAAAAATACCGGAACTGCATCAGCGTAAGTATTACCAAAAAACAACAGAAAGAAATTTTCGTGATGCCATATTAAAAATACAAACGCGGGCAACACCCATGCGGCCAGCAATCGCGTAGCATGGTGCATGGTTTGACGGATGTGCTCTGCTGAGTTGTGGGTGCGACCCCATTCCACCAGCATGATATGGCCCACCGCACTCACCAGTATTCCAAACACCGGAATCTCATAGGCGCCGTTGTAATAAAGAGCAAACTGTTGAATGGTTAAAAAACTCAGGATAATCCATTTATCCAGCCATTTGTAGAGCGTGTTGATGGTGTCAAACAATCCCAGGTACAGCCATTGTTTACCTGTAATCTGCACCGGTATGGCCGGGAGGGAAGGGGCAGTGAAATGCTGAGGTTTTAGCATGGCAGACTTAATCATGAACACTCCGATGAGTAACATTAAGAGGGTGTCTAATGAATACCGGTTGCCGGTCATCGCCAAATGTGCCAGTAAAAACAACACACTGAAAACAATATTGGCCAGCAAAACCTTTTTATGGCTTCCATGTTTTAATACCAGTACTTCCCGAATGGCTGCAATATTCTGTGCGAGTATCAATAGGGTCAGCAATCCTTTTTGCAAAAAAGTAAATCCCGGTTCAAGCGTCCATAAAAGCGCAACGGGAAGAATAAACAACAGGAGGGCAATGATGGTTGTACGAGTTTTATAGGTGTGAAAAAAGGTGAATATATTTTCACTGCCTGAGGATAGAATGAGTGCGGGTAATCCGAACAGGGATACTGCACTGATTACATTGGTGTACAGCCAAACTGATTGATATTGTCCGTATAAATCAACCGGCAACATGCGTGCATACAGCAAGATAACGGTGAGCTGTACCAGCATTTTTACCATGCCGGAAAGCATCAGCATAACCGAACGCCCCGTGAAAATGGCCGGGTTAGTGTGGGTGGTTGGATGCAAACCGTTTGCACTCATCAGAATCTAATGTATTGATTATGGTTGCGGGATTTCCTGCGATTACACAATAGCCTTCCGGAAAACTTTTGGTAACCACGGCACCGGCTCCTACAATGGTAAAGTCGCCGAGTGTTACTCCCGGCAGGATTACAGCGTTCATCCCAATCCAGCAAAACTTACCAATGTGGATGGGCGGTGCGTCTTCATGACGGGCGTTGTTGATCTTATCGTGGTTGGCAGATAATATACCTACCCCCGGTCCGATATTGGTATAATCTCCAATATGAATGCCATTATAAGCTTCAATGTAATTGTTGGGAGAATCGCCGGGAAATACCTGTTTGCCCCGGGTGATATTTTGAGGGCACACCACAGTGCTCGTGTAATGCACTGCCCACGACGTTCCAGCATTCTGGCGTAATATCTTTCGGAAGAAAAAATCTGCTACATAAAAATGCAGTCCAACGTCTGTTCGCAATCCGAATAATTTCTGGATAAACCTTTTCATATTAACAGGGTGAAGTTAAGCATTAAGGAAATGAATGCACAGCGCCGGGGTTTCGTATTTTTGCAGGATGAAGGCATATTGTATCAGTGGACTGGGAGCCGACGAAAGAATTTTTTGCAACCTGCATTTTCCTGAAGCACTGGAACCGGTGTATTTGAAATGGATAAAGCCGAAGCCCAACGAAACATTGGAACAGTATGCTATGCGCCTGAGTGAAAAGATCGAGGGTGATGAACCGTTTGTGCTGATTGGGTTATCGCTGGGCGGGATGCTGGCGGTAGAAATCAGTAAAAAGAAACATCCGCTCGCTACCATCCTCATTTCGAGCGCAGCCACCAGCAAAGAATTACCGGGTTTGTACCGCTGGGCAGGCCAGGTAGGATTGCATAAACTGCTGCCGGCCGGTTTGTACAAAACGGCTTCATTTATGAAACGGTATTTTACCACAGAAAGCATGGATAGCAAGAAATTGGTGCAACAACTGATTCGGGAAGCTGATCCTGCATTTATCCGCTGGGGTGTAAATGCAATCGTGCAATGGAAAAATGACGAAGTGCCCGAGAGGGTGTACCGGATTCACGGAACAAGGGATGAAATCCTGCCCCTGAAAAATAAAGACGGCATTCAGGCCATTCCTGGAGGAAAACACCTGATGATACTCGACCGGGCCGGTGAAATCAACCCAATGATCGAGGCCATCTGTGCCAATGCTTGTTCAGGAGTGCACAATAGCGACGGACCTAAAAAGTAGGTGAAAATCCGCCGAATTAGCCTATTTTTGCGCCCTTAAAGTTTAAATCAATCCATGAAGCATATCCGTAATTTTTGCATTATTGCACACATCGATCACGGAAAAAGTACCCTGGCCGACCGCCTGCTCGAGTTCACTAAAACCATCAGTGAGCGCGACATGCAATCACAGGTACTCGACGACATGGATCTGGAGCGTGAGAAAGGGATTACCATTAAAAGTCACGCCATTCAAATCAGCTATAAGCATAACGGTCAGCAATACACGCTGAATCTGATTGATACACCCGGTCACGTTGATTTCAGTTATGAAGTGAGTCGTGCCCTTGCTGCCTGTGAAGGTGCCTTGTTACTGGTAGATGCCTCTCAGGGTATTCAGGCTCAAACCATCAGTAATCTGTATCTCGCTATTGATAACAACCTGGAAATTATTCCGGTTATCAATAAGATAGATATGGAAGGTGCCATGATACCTGAAGTGAAAGATCAGATTGTGGAACTGATAGGTTGTAAGGAAGAAGATATTTTACTGGCCAGCGGAAAAAGCGGCATTGGCATTGAAGAAATACTCACTGCCATCATTGAACGTATCCCTTCACCGAAAGGGGATGAAACAGCTCCCTTGCAGGCATTGATATTCGACAGTGTGTTCAATTCTTTCCGCGGGATTATCGTTTATTTTCGTGTATTCAATGGCGTTATTCGCAAGAACGACAAGATTAAATTCTCCAACACCGGTTCGGAATATATTGCGGATGAAGTGGGAATCCTCCGGCTCGGCATGGAACCCCGAAGCGAAGTACGGGCAGGGGATGTAGGTTATGTGATTACCGGAATTAAAGTGGCGAAGGAAGTGAAGGTGGGAGATACCATCACCACGGTGGTGAATCCCTGTAAGGAATCCATTAAAGGATTTGAAGACGTTAAGCCCATGGTATTCGCCGGTATTTATCCGGTGGAAACCGATGCGTTTGAAGAGCTGAGGGATTGCATGGATAAACTGCAGCTGAACGATGCCTCACTTACCTATGAACTCGAAACATCTCAGGCACTGGGTTTTGGTTTCCGTTGCGGCTTCCTGGGGATGCTGCACATGGAAATTATTCAGGAACGCCTGGAACGGGAATTCAAGCAAACTGTTATTACTACCGTTCCAAACGTAAGTTTTATTGCCACTACGCATAAGGGTGAGGTGATTAAGGTGAACAATCCCACCGAGATGCCGGATCCTACCAGGATGGAGAAAATTGAAGAGCCGTTCATTCGTGCCCAGATCATTACCAAACCGGAATACATCGGCAACATCATGACCTTGTGCATCAACAAACGCGGGATTCTCATTAACCAGGGATATCTTACCCCAACGCGCGTTGAGCTAACTTTCGATATGCCGCTTACTGAAATTGTATTTGATTTCTACGATAAGTTAAAAAGCATGACGCGTGGTTATGCATCCTTCGATTATCACCCGCTGGAATATCGAGAAAGTGATATTGTAAAAATGGATATCCTGCTCAATGGTGACAAGGTAGATGCGCTTTCTGCACTCATTCACCGCAGCCGGGCTCATGAATTTGGCCGCAAGCTTTGTGAAAAGCTGAAAGAACTTCTTCCGCGCCAGCAATTCCAGATTGCAATTCAGGCGGCTATTGGTGCCAAAATTGTAGCCCGGGAAAACATCAGTGCTATGCGTAAAGATGTTACCGCGAAATGTTACGGTGGTGATATCAGCCGTAAACGTAAACTGTTAGAGAAACAGAAGGAAGGTAAAAAACGCATGAAACAAATCGGAAACGTAGAGGTTCCGCAGGAAGCCTTCCTGGCCGTACTGAAACTGGATGAGTAACGCGTATTGGCTTAAGGTTTCTTTTTCTTCTTATTCTTTTCTTTCGTATCCGGGATGCCATCCATGTCAGGCATTTTGGAAGCATCGAACGATCCATCGTCGTTCAGCAGCTTAGAAGGCATGGGTACTTCATTTTCCGGCGTTACCTGTGTAAATATTTTGGAGATATACACCCATTTGTCTTCCATCCATTTAAACCCTTCGTAATCTCCATCACCTACCAGTGTATATTTTTTATTGGGTTCATTGGTTTCAGAAATGAGGTGCTCCTTAGCAATCAGTTGCAGATCTTCATCGTAGGTTAATCGTGCAGAAGCATCTTTCTTGTACTCCATCACCAGGCGAGCCGTGGTTTGCGGATAGAGTGTGTTGTTCGGAACAGTGAATATTCTGTCTCCGAAAACCGGTTCACCCTCTTTGAACTGCAGAATCTCAATATACTTTCTGGAACTTCTAAAATTATTTTCATCGAAACCTAATAAAGTATAAACTGGTTGGCCACCCCGTTGCGTGAGGATAATTTTATAGTATAAGGCTCCAACCCATGCTTTATGATTGGTGATGGTGTCTTCAATACGGTCAATATCATCAGACATGTCAATGAGCGGAAACAGTTTGAGTGAGCCATCAGCCGTTTTCATTTGAATAGCTCCTTTTTGTCTGACCATATTTTCATGTACTACCAGTTGCCAGGTAAAAATGCGGAAGGCACTGTCGGGCGCATAAAGTTTCGACACGGTAATGACGGAGTCGAACGGATAATGAAAGGAGTGTGGTGTTTTCAATGCACGCACCAGCATACGGGTAAACAGACTGTCGGCAATGAACCGGTCGGCGGGTTCTTCAGCACGAATCATATCCAGTGCCGGGCCTTTCAGTGAATCTTCTACCTGCATCAGGGTTTTCAGTTGTTCAGGCGACTGTTGTGCGAGCGCGGAGCCGGAGCACAATAAACCGATGAGTGCTGTTACAAAGCATTTTTTCATTCGATAAAAATATACAATACTTTGTACCTGCGGACAAATTCCGGTTAGATGTTCCTGCTTTTTAACGATAGGTTATCATGCAGGTGGAGCGCAAATGCTTCCAGCGATGGGAAAACCGCGTCAATGAGTGGATGCGGCCGGTGAGGTTCAGATGAAGTGGTGGTTAACAGCACGGTGTACATGCCGAGGTTTTTTCCGAAAGCCATATCGCTGAGGTTATTGCCCACCATAATAGAAAGCAGCGCCTTTATATCCTGAAACTCATTCATGGCCTGCAACCCCATGCCGGGGTTGGGTTTACGGCAGGGATGGTTGTCTTCAAGAGCCGTGCAATAATACACTGCGTCAATCCGTCCGCCGGCAGCATGAATGTGTTGTTTCAGATTAAGATGAATCTGTTGCAATGCATCCTCAGGCGTAACACCCTTGCTCACACCGCGCTGGTTGGTTACAATCACGATATGTTTGAATATGCCGGCAAATAGTTGCATGGCATGTTCAACGCCTTCATACATTTTAAATTCATCCCAGGAGTTGATGTAATCATTTTCTTTTTCAACATTGATTACGCCGTCGCGGTCGAGAAATAGCGACCATGCATCATTAACCTGATCATAAGGAATTCGGTGTGCCTGCAAATCGATATTGGCTTTTTCAAAATCTTCGGGTATGCCGATGTCAATAAAATACTGGTTGCTGATTACACCGGTGAGTATTTCTGTAGCTGCATATTTTTCTAAGAAATCACGTTCGAACGAACCGGGAACCGGCATGGGGAGCGCTAAGAAACGCTTTCGGTTGAGGAGGTACACGCCTCCGTTGATGAGTCCGTCGGCCACTTCTTTCTTCTCTTCAAATTTCAGGATACGCCCCTGTTCGCCGGTAATAACCGTTCCATAGCGGTTGAAGTGTTGCATGGGTTTCAGGGCGAGGGTACACAGTGACTGCTGCTGCCGGTGCACGTGATACATTTCCCCGAGGTTTGCCTGGAAGAGGGTGTCGCCGTTTACAATACATACCTCATCGGTGGTGCAGTATTCCAGTGCCTTTCGGATAGCGCCACCGGTGCCCAGGGGTTCTTCCTCCACAAAGTAGATCGCTTTCAGATCGGGGAAGGATTGGGCTACAAAGGAGGTAATCATTTCATGTTTATACCCGAGGGCAAATACCATGGTGTCAATTCCTTCTTTCAGTAAATATTGAATGACATAATACAGGAAAGGGTGCCCGGCAACGGGAGCGAGGGGTTTGGGTAAATCGGGTACGCGTTCCCGTAACCTTGTGCCTAATCCTCCTGCTAATATGATGGCTTCTTTGTTCATGGTAACCTAACTTCCGAAAAGGTTTGATTCCACCAGTTCGCAGAGGGTGTGTCCGGCCAGCATGTGCATTTCCTGAATACGTGGAGTATCCTGAGACGGTACCTGAAATATATAATCGCTGTAGGGGAGCATCTTTCCGCCACTTGCTCCGGTGAAACCAATGGTGATAACACCTTTCTGCTGTGCGGTTTGAAATGCTTTTACAATATTTTCGCTGTTTCCTGAAGTGCTGAGTCCGATGAGTACGTCTCCCGGTTGTGCAACGCCATCTATCAGCCTGGCGTAAATCTCCGAGTATCCGTAATCGTTAGCCACAGCTGTGATGTAGGAAGTGTTTACATGTAGGGCTTCTGCGGGCAGGGCTTTGCGGTCTTTATAAAACCGGCCGCTAAATTCGGCAGCCAGGTGTTGTGCATCTGCTGCGCTGCCCCCATTGCCACAGAGCCAAAGGGTATGTCCGCCTGAAAAACACTGAGTAATTACCTGAACACAATCTTCCAGCACCTGCAGGTAATGATCCGACTGCATTATTTGTTCTTTCAGTAAAATGGATTCCGCGATGCGTTGTTGAAAATGTTTCTTCATCATTCAAAGTGTGGTGCAAATGTACACCATGCAAAACAAACGTGTTGTAGCCTTATACATTCCAGGAAGTTAAGCCTTCCGTAGTAAAGCCAAAGGGTTTGAAATTCCCGCCAAAGGATTGCAGGGCTTTTACCACGGCGTGCCGGGTATTTCCGGGGCAGTAGAAAATCATAAAGCCACCGCCGCCGGCCCCGCTGATTTTACCACCGGTAGCACCGGCTGCTTTCGCGGCATCATACATTTTTTCTATTTGCTGATTCGAGATGTTGTTGGCCATTTTTCGTTTCTGATTAAAGCCATAATCGAGGATGTGGCCGATATCATCCAGCTTGCCTTTCAGTAAGGCCTCTTTCATCATGCGTGCCTGTTCTTTCAGCTGGTGCATGGCCTCAATGCTGGCGGTGTTTTGCGTTTCTACATTTTTCACCTGCTCTTTAATGATGGCCGCACTCTCTCTCGTGTTGGAAGTAAAATAGAGGAGCAGGTTGTGTTCCAGTTCATGTAAATATTTTGAACGAATGCGCAGAGGATTCACAATCACCTTGTCATTTTCGTAGAATTCCATGTAATTCACTCCGCCAAAAGTGGCGGCATACTGATCCTGCCGGCCGCCGGCCAGTTTCAGGTAACTGCGTTCAATCTCGTAGGCATAATGGGCGGTGTCATAATCACCCAATGGCAAACTGAGCATTTCTGCAAAGGCTCCGATGATGGCTACCATCAGGGTGGAAGAAGTGCCCAGACCAGAGCCTGCGGGGGCATCTACATAAGTAGACAAATGAAAACCGGTTTTAAAATCCCCGTAATCTCTCCTGATACAGTTTACGGCACCTGACAGCAGCGCCAGTGGTCCTTCAGGCGTTATGTCGGTATTCAATGGATATGTTTCGCGTTGAGCCTGATCTACCGCTTCGAGCACCATAACGGGCTCATTTAAAATTTCAATGGATGCATGGGCATACAACGAAATGGTGGCATTCAGGATGGCTCCGCCGTAGAGGTCGCAGTAAGGACTCACATCGGTTCCACCACCGGCCAGCCCTATACGAAGAGGTGCTTTACTTCTGTAAATCATGTGTTGTTATTCTTTGCAAAGATGTACGGATTTATGCTGGGTAGCAAGAAAAGTGCGATAAACTTTACCGTTTGTGTTGCGAGAGCCGGAAGTGGTAACAGGTAGAGGATTTCAAAATACACGCCTGGCAGAGTGAAATCAACTGGTTCAGCGGGCATGAGGCTGAAAGGTTACAAAAATTTAATATACCTCTCTTGGAATGCGCATAAAATTGTCTAACTTCCACAACCACTTTCATCACCTCATTAAAGCCTTCTTGAATGGAACAACAACTATTTATAACCGATCTGGATAAAGTAGGTATTGAAGATATTGATCTGGTAGGCGGGAAGAATGCCTCCCTGGGCGAAATGCTTCAGCACATCAGCAAGCTGGGCGTACAGGTGCCCAATGGTTTTGTAATTACGGTGCACACATATTACACATTTCTGAAGTTTAGCAATCTCGATGGACAAATACGTGATTTGCTGAACGAGATTAATTATGATGAGCTGGAAAGTTTGAGGCGTGCTGGGATGCAGATCCGCACCCTGATTCGCAACTCGAAGTTTCCTCCTGAACTGAGTAAGGCGATTATTGAGAAATACACTGAACTCTCACGTACATACGGACAGGAAGTAACGGATGTGGCTGTACGCTCTTCGGCCACTGCGGAAGATTTGCCGGATGCCTCCTTTGCCGGCCAGCAAGAAACCTACCTGAACGTACGGGGCCCTGCCGCGCTAATCAATGCAGTAAGAAATTGTTTTGCTTCACTTTTCACCGATCGTGCCATCAGTTACCGTCATTCAGCGGGTTACAATCATTTCAACATTGGGTTATCGGTTTGTGTGCAGAAAATGGTTCGTTCTGATCTGGGAGCATCGGGTGTGGCTTTTTCACTGGATACGGAGAGTGGGTTTCGCGATGTGGTGGTAATCAATGCAACCTTTGGCTTGGGTGAAATGCTGGTGCAGGGCGCGGTTTCACCGGATGAATACATTGCGTATAAACCTGCGATCCTCAAAGGCTTCAACAGCATCATTGAAAAAAAGCTTGGAAAAAAAGATCAGATGATGGTGTATGGCGATGGACCTGATGAAAGGGTGCGCATCATACCCACGGATAAGCAACTGAGGGGGCGGTATTGTTTAACGGATGAACGCATCATGCAGCTCACGCGCTGGATTATTGATATTGAACAATACTATACCAAAAAGAGAGGCGCCTGGTGCCCAATGGATATTGAATGGGCGGTGGATGGATTAACACGTGAGTTATTTATAGTTCAGGCACGCCCTGAAACCATTCATTCTCAGAAAGACCACAGCAAAATTACCGGCTACCACATTAAAGCTCAAGATAACCATAAGGTACTTACCAAAGGCATTGCGGTGGGCGACGGACTCGGTGTAGGTAAGGTGAATATTTTGTATTCGATGGATAAACGTGTAACTGAAGGACAGGAATTTAAACCCGGCGATATTTTAGTGACCGATATGACGGATCCTGATTGGGAGCCCATCATGAAAAAAGCTTCTGCCATCATAACGAATAAGGGTGGACGAACTTGTCATGCTGCGATTGTGGCCCGTGAAATGGGCGTTCCGGCTATTGTAGGTTGCGGCCATGCCACCGAGGAATTAATACAAGGACAGCTGGTAACAGCCAGTTGTGCTGAGGGCGATACCGGTATCATTTATGAAGGAGAGGTGCCCTACGAGAAAGTAGAAACCGATCTGGATGATTTGCCCAAAGTAAAAACGCCCATCATGCTGAATGTGGCATCGCCCGGAATGGCTTTTCACTATTCGCATTTCCCGAATGCGGGAGTAGGGTTGGCACGTGAAGAATTCATCATCAATAATTTCATTCAGGCACATCCCCTGGCATTGATGAAACATCAGGAGTTGAATGATAAGGAGCTCACCGAAGCCATACAGCAGTTAACCGCCGGATACGAAAGCGGTGAGGCGTATTTCATTGAAAAGCTAAGTTTTGGGATTGCGCGCATTGCCGCAGCATTTTATCCGAATAAAGTAATAGTGCGTTTCTCTGATTTCAAGAGCAACGAATATTACAATTTGCTGGGCGGAAAATATTTTGAACCCCATGAAGAGAATCCGATGATTGGCTGGCGGGGTGCTTCGCGTTATTATTCCGACAGTTATAAAGCAGCATTTGCACTGGAATGCAAGGCCATTAAAAAAGTGCGTGAAGACCTGGGGTTGGATAATGTGATTGTGATGATTCCTTTTTGCCGCACAGTGGAAGAATGTATCCGCGTGCAGGAGGTGATGAAAGAAAACGGACTGGTGCGTGGTGAAAACGGACTGGAAGTGTATTTGATGGCAGAGTTACCTTCCAACATCATGATGGCAGAAGCATTTTGTAAATACATTGACGGATTCTCCATTGGCAGCAACGATCTTACGCAACTTACGCTGGGGCTCGACCGTGATTCATCATTGGTGGCGCATATATACGATGAAAGAAATCCTGCCGTAAAGGCCATGATTCAAATGCTGATTGAAACGGCCAAACGAAATAAAGTGAAGGTGGGGATATGCGGACAAGGCCCGTCAGATTTTCCGGACTTCGCGCAGTTTCTGGTGGAATTAGGCATCGACAGTATTTCTGTTACGCCGGATTCATTGGTGAAAACCGTGCGCGCTATTGCGGAAGTAGAAAACAAGTTACAATAAGCAAGATGTTTATTTGTATGACTGAGTTGGTCATTGCTGGTGAAGGGCTGCCGGACTGACATGGAAAGCCCGGTGAGGCTGGTGTGGCGGGGAGCGTGCCGGACTTGCAATAGAAGGCCGGAACAAATGCTGAACAAAATTCCTGAAGTAGATAGCCCCGTATTTCAGGCGTTAATTGCAGCGCAAGCTGAACATGTTTCAACAATACTTTGCTGAAGGTAGATGCAGTATTGTTATACATACTGCACGAGTTTCAAATTGAGTTTGGGAATAATTATTTCACCTGATCGATGGCGTCAATCAGTGATTGCCAGCTGTATTTCTTTTTTTCTTCGCGGAGGCCCAGCACAAAATTTTCGCGGGGTAAGTTGTAGAAACGGATGATGGTATCGGCGATGGATGCGGGGTTGGGTTCGGCAATCAGTCCGGTTTTTTCATCAGGCACCATGTCGGGCAGTCCGCCTACGCGGGTTACAATCATTGGTGTTTCGAAATGATAGGCGAGAGGCGTTACACCGCTCTGGGTGGCATTTTTATAGGGTTGGATGACCACGTCGGCAGCACAGAGGAAATACTTTACTTCGCTGTCGGTTATGAACTGAGTGTGCAATATAACGTTATCGCGTAAACGAAGATTGTCCAGCAATGCTTCATACGGTTTGGAGTCTTCGTAATATTCACCGGCAATCACGAGGGTGGGCATTTCAAAACCGGGATGCTGCTCAGCATGTAACTTCAATAGGTGCATGGCTTCGAGGAGCCAGTCTAACCCTTTATATTTTCTGATAAATCCAAAAAACAACAGTATGCGTTTATTATCGGGGAGCTGCAGGTGTGCCCTGGCTTCTGCCATGGGAACGGCGTTGCCGAAATTATCGTAGAGCGGATGGCTTACCAGCTGCGCGGGCTTTTGGGTGAACTGTCTTAAATCGCTGAGCACTTTGTTGCTCATGGTAATGAATGCGTCAACGGGTTTTACAAAATACCGGGTAAACGCTGTATCTCCGGGGCGTGATTCGTGCGGAATGACGTTGTCGGCGATGCACACCACGCGGGTGTGTTTATTCTTTTTTACTTTGCGCAACAAGGTTCCGAGGCATGGCCCCATGAAGGGCAGCCAGTAGCGGACTACAATCAGATCGGCCTGCATTGATTTTAATCTGTTGCCCACCCGCAGCCAGTTCAGCGGATTAACGGAGTTAATCATGGGCAGGATTTTCAAATCAGCCGGTGCCGGTTCGCTGGAATATTGAGTGGTGCCGGGAAACAGAAACTCAGGATATTGGAGCGTGAAAGTACAGATGGTAACATCATCACCGTTATGCATAAACGCTCTTGCCAACCGCTCATTGAATGAGGCGAGTCCGCCACGCAACGGATGGGCGGGGCCAATGATGATTACTTTACGCTGGGCCATAATTCGGGTTGTGTCAGATGCGCAATTTATCTTCAATAAGATACTGGTTGCGTATGCTGGAGTTTCGGCTGATGAGTTCTCCGAGGAAACCGGCGAGGAATAACTGCACCCCGATTACGAGGGAAATAATACCCACATAAAAGATGGGCCGGTCGGTCATGTTGTATTTTAAAAATGCAAACTTGGCAATGAATAAGTACACCCATATCATCATACCCACGCCGAATACGAGGGTGCCCCACAGGCCGAACAGGTGCATGGGCCTCTTGCCGAATTTACTTACGAACATGATGGTGGCCAGGTCGAGAAAGCCATTGATGAAGCGTTCCCAGCCAAATTTGGTAACGCCATATTTTCGCGGGCGGTGTTCCACCACTTTTTCGCCGATTTTTCTGAAGCCGCTCCACTTAGCCAGCACCGGAATGTAGCGGTGCATTTCGCCATACACTTCAATGGTTTTGACCACTTTGTTGCGATAGGCTTTCAGGCCGCAATTGAAATCGTGTAGTTTGATGCCGGATGTTTTACGGGCGGTGGCGTTGAATAATTTTGAAGGAAGATTTTTGGTAAAGGTGTTATCATATCTTTTTTTCTTCCATCCGCTCACGAGGTCGTAACGTTCTTCCAGTATCATGCGTCGCAGTTCGGGAATTTCATCCGGACTGTCCTGCATATCAGCATCCATAGTGATCACTACTTCTCCCTGGGCTATTTTAAATCCTTCATTCAGTGCGGCGCTTTTTCCGTAGTTGCGCTGGAATTTAATTGCACGAATAGTAGGGTATTGTTCAGATAGCTGTTCAATTATTTTCCATGAATCATCGGTACTGCCATCATCAATAAAAATGATTTCGTACGAATACTGATGCTGTGTCATCACCCGTTGAATCCATTCCGTTAATTCGGGCAGCGATTCCTCTTCATTGAGCAGGGGAATTACAATCGACAGGTCCATTGAGTATTTTTGTGCCATCAGTGTCGTGCACGTTTTTTATTCGTGAGTAATAAAAAGAACGAAGTGATTACGGTAACGGCGGTGCCTACCAGCAGGTAAAAGAATATCGCCATCGAAGTAATCATGGTGCTGTAATATTCCTTCATTTGCAGCACGAGATTTTCAATTTCAGCAGGGGTTTTATTGCCTTCCTGCATCAGTTGAGCCCGGTAGTTCTGTGCCATTTCTTCCTTGATGGAAGGGTTCATGTTCATGAACACGATGGTGAACAGCACCATTAGCATGGTTACTACAATAAAGTATTTGAAGCCCTGACTAAAATAGGTTTTGAATGTTTTGAGCACTTCCTGCTGATGGTATGAAATCAGGGTCCATATAAGGCCACCCACGTATAATGCATAGGTGATGTATTGCATGTTGTTTTCGAAATTTCCATACGTTGAGTATATGTATATGGAAACAACAATCATGAGTACGCCCGTGATAAGACCTTTTAATGTGGGGTTGAGGTTAATCATCATGCAAAATGGATTTGGTTTTCGGTAATAATGCCGGCAACTTTTCCGGTTAATGATTTATTGAGGAATGGATTGTTGGTTGAAAGTGAACGGTTCATCTCTTTTGTAAATGTATAGTTTTCATCCGGATAAAACATCGTTAACCGTGCAGGAGTGCCTTCTGCTATGATGCATTCATGTCCGGTAAAAATTTTGCGGGATGCAGTCAGCCGTTCAACGATGGTTTCAATATCGTTTGTCCATGACCGTAAGGCACTGAATACCTGCTGGATGGTGTTCATGCCCGGGGCGGCGTGATTAAATTCACACAGTTTTTCATCTGCATGAACCGGGATGTGGTGAGAAGCCACACTGTCTGCCACTCCGCTCAACACCGCGGCACGCACCGCTTCCCGGTCGGCGGTGGTGCGCAGGGGCGGGAATACTTTCAGGTGGGTATTGTAGGTGGCGAGGTCTTCATCCGTAAACACTGTATGATAAGCGGCCACCGAACAGGTAACCGGCAGTCCTTCTGCTTTGGCCTGTTGAATCAGCTGTAATCCCTTTTGAGTGGAAACTCCGGTAAAGTGAATGGGAGAGGAGGTGTACCTCACGAGTTCAATGTCTCTCATAATCATCAGCTCTTCTGCCATAGCAGGGATTCCGGCTAAACCGAGTTTTGTACTCATGATGCCTTCATGCATCAGTCCATCGGATATCATTTTTCTTTCGCCGGGCACCTGCACCACGGGTATTTGCATAGGCAGGGTATACTGCAGTACTTTCAGCATAAGTCCGGCAGACATTACCGGGTTACTACCGTTGGTGAATGTGAGGGCACCTCCTTCGCGCATGTCGTACATTTCGGTGAGCCCCCCTTTATCGTCGAGCATACTCCCCAGAGGGTGAACGTTAACCGGTAAAGTCTGTGAAAGGATAAACTCTACGATGGAGCGGTTGTGAACGGGTGGGGTAGTGTCGGGAGAGAGCATTACATCGGTAAAGCCTCCGGCGGAGGCTGCCGCTGAACCGCTGCGTAACGTTTCCCGGTTGCCGTATCCGGGTTCCGCGAAATCAGCAAAAGCATCAAACCAACCGGCACTTACACATAAACCTTCGCCTTCTACCATTTTATCCACATCAGCGGAAATGTTTGCAGCAATTCTGACAATATTTCCGTCTTGGATGAGCAAATCCATTGTTTGAAGATGGAAGGGTGACCTTTTGCAATAGATTTTGGCCTGATGTATAAGTATGCGCATGTTGTTGAGGTTAGGCAAATATCTTAAATCTTCACCAATAATAAAAAGATTGCAGTATTAATGAGGGTTTGAGAGAAGTAGTTGATTCTTAATTGAAAAATAAGTCATATACCTGTAAAAAATATTTATTTATACATCAATGAATTCAAGTTTTGTTAACAATTATTTGTAAGTTTGTTCCGGTCAATCGACTAATGCAAGAGTGCATTGTCTGTATTGTCATGTGTACTTACCCCACCGGAAACAATGCGACTCTTCGCAATCCTACGCTTAACCAATAAGAACAACCTAAGGAAAAGCCTTTAACAGCTAAATTTTACTAATTAACGGAATATGAAAAAACGTTACATGTCCAGTTTTATGGGTAGATTTCTAGTGTGTGCCTTGTTTACGATTGCCGGTATAGGCAGTTTAAATGCGCAAACTGTTGTAATCAATACGGGAACCCCGGGTACGCCCCAGTACAATGCGGGCCCTATTTACCGATCTGCTGCCAGCAGTGCTTACGATGCCAGCCGTTATTCTTATTTGTATACGGCCGACGAGTTGGCTGCTGTGGGTATTACGTCCGGAGCAGTTATCAATGTGCTTGGTTGGATCAAGGATAATAACGCCACCTCTACGGGTGGCGGTATTTTTAGGATTTACATGAAGAATTCTTCTGCCACCACGTATGGCTTGCCAACGGAATCTTGGGCAAACCTGAACAACGGAACCACGATGGTGTATGAAAATCTGAGTTTTACCGTTCCGGCTACACAAAATCCGGATTATATCACATTCCCACTGTCTGTACCGTTTACGTACACCGGGGGTTCATTGGAAATTTCTACGGAATGGGATATTAATGGTGTAGCGGGGAACGCATCTACCGGAACCTTCAACTGGATGTGGTCAACCGTGGTAGATCGTATTTATGGAACCGGACAAACGGTACTGGCGAATGCGGGTACGTTGTCGTCTACTTCTAATTCTATTTCTGACATCAACGACCGTCGTCCGTTTTTACAAATCACTTTTACACCCGGTGGCCCGTGTACCAATCCTCCAACACCTGGTACGGTTACAGCCAATCCTTCTTCGGTTTGTTTAGGAGAAACCTTTACGCTGAGTATGGCGGGAGGTACCAGTGGAACCGGTCAAACTATCCAGTGGCAATCCTCACCGGATGGGGTAACCTGGACGGACATCGCCGGTGCTACAAACTTTACTTATTCATCTACTCAAACCACCACAACTAATTACAGGGCATTGATTACCTGTGGCGTGGCTGTACCAACCAATGCAGTACAAATAAGCACTCCTGCCTCTGTATTAGGTACCTTCACCATCAATAATGCATTGCCCACCGGTGGCGGTAATTTTGCTTCATTTAATGATGCTTACGATTTTATCAAGTGCGGTATTGGCGGTAACGTAATTTTTAACGTGGTTGCCGGTTCTGGTCCGTACAATGAACAATTGATCATGAATCCGGTTCCGGGTGCCGGTCCGGGTGCAACGGTAACGTTTAATGGTAACGGTGCCAGTATGAATTTCACATCTACCAATACCAATGAACGTGCTGTGGTAAAACTGAATGGTGCTGATTTTATCAACTTCAATGATTTAATAATTAATAGTTCCGGAACAACAACCTCTGAATATGGTTTTGGCTTCCAGTTATTGAACAATGCCGACAACAACACCATTAACAATTGTACCATCAACCTCAATACATCCTCAACTTCTACCAACTATGCAGGTATTGTAGTGGGTGGTACCAACACTTCAGCTACAGCTTCCAGTGATAACAATGAGTGTGATAATAATATTATTGTAAACAACACCATCAATGGCGGATATTATGGTATCACCATTGTAGGTAGCGCAACTGTAGCAAACAGGGCGAACCAAATCATTGCCAACAATATCAATGATATTTATACTTATGGTATTTACGCGTTGGGTACTTCTTTCATGGAAGTGGAAGGCAACCAGATTCAAAGACCTACACGTACTACCCTCGGAACATTCTATGGTATTTATTTTACCAGTTTAAGTACTGCGGCCATTGTTACCAAGAACAGAATTTCAAACCCTTGCGGTGGTGATCCCAACTCTACTGTGGCGATGTATGGTATTTACGTAACAGCTGTAGATGCCTTTGCCGGTGTGGAGAACCGTTTTACCAATAACCTCATCCACAATTTCAACGGTAGCGGAGCCTCTTATGGTATATACAATGCCGGTTCAGATAATGTATTCTTCTACCATAATACCATTTCATTGGATGGAACTGCACCTTCCGCAACCAGTTCAACCATAACCCGTGGCTTCTATCAAACTACACAGGCTGGAGGAATTCAGTTTAAAAACAATATTATTTCTATAACCCGTGGTGGCGATGGACCTAAGTATGCTATTTATCTGAATACGCTCACTTCAGTTGTTGATATCAACCGTAACGACTATTATTTAGGTTCACTTACGGGCGTGAGTCATGTAGGATATAATGGTGCTGACCGAACTTTATTGTCCGACTGGCAGGCACAGGGGTATGATTTAAACTCTGTGACTAATGATCCGGAGTTTACCAACCCGGCTATCGGAAACTACTCTCCACTGAACCCGGCTATTGATAACCTCGGTGAACCTCTGGGTGTTACACAGGATATCAACAACGCAACCCGCAGTTTGACAACGCCTGATTTGGGAGCTTATGAATTTACGCCTCCGCCATGCGTGGCTCCACCGGTTGGTGGAACCGCTGAGTTAAGCCAAGCCGTAGTTTGTGAGAATGAAATTGTAGCCTTGAGTGTTACCGGTAACTCTGCCGGTTTAACACAAACCTATGTATGGCAATCCTCTCCGGATGGAGTGAACTGGACCGATATCAGTGGTGTGCTTACCAATCCTAACTTCAACATAACGGCTACGGTTACACTAAATTATCGTATCCTGATAACCTGTACCGGGCAAACCACACCTTCTGCGTCGGCCTTGTTGACGGTGAATCCTGCATTGCCTCTGGGGAACTATACCATTAACCCGGATATTCCTGCCAGTGCCACCAACTATCAGTCGTTTGCAGATGCTATTTTGGCCCTGCGTTGCGGTATTGCCGGACCGGTTACCTTCAACGTAAATGCTACTCCGGCTACTTTACCGGGAGGATTTTATAATGAGCAGATTATTTTACCAACTATATTGAATGCGAGTGCTATCAATACCGTAACCTTCATTGGTAACGGTGCTGTAATTCGTTTCCTGCCGCAGGTAAACGATCAGCGTGCGGTGATTAAACTGGATGGTGCTGACCATGTAACGTTCGACGGTTTTGATATCGACGGAAGCTTGCAGGGTGGAACCTATGCCTTCGGCGTACAGTTGATTAACGGCGCAGACAGCAATACGTTCCGCAATAACATCATTCGTGTTCCGGCTGATCAAACTACTACTGCTTATGCAGGTATCGTTATCAGCAACTCAGCTACTGCAGCCACTACTACAGGAAACACCGATTGTGATTTCAACCTGTTTGAAAATAATGATGTGATTGGAGGATATTATGGTGCTACCATTGTAGGTGCAACGGCAACACCTGTAATAGGCAACCAATTGGTGAATAACCGTTTCCGTGATTTTTACTTTTACGGTATTTACATCAATGCAACAACCAATACCCTGGTGGAGAAGAATGATCTAACCCGCCCTACACGTACTACCAATTCAGCGTTTTATGGAATCTACGCAACCGGTATCAGTACCGGAATGAAGGTTTCCAAAAACAAAATTCATGATCCGTTTACAGGTATACCCGGTGCCACTGCTGCCTTCTATGGCATTTATTTCACCGGTGTAGATGCAACGCAGGGAGCTGAAAATGACGTAACCAATAATCTCATTTATAATGTGATTAGTAATGGAACGGTTTATGGTTTATATAATACCAGTTCAGATTTTGCCCGTTACTATCACAACACCATTTCATTAGACGACCAAACCAATACTTCAACTTCTTTAACCCGAGGTTTTTATCAAATTACAACTTCGGCGGGTATTGAACTGAAAAACAACCTCATCACCTTAACGCGTGCAGGAGGTGGTACCAATCATGGCTTGTATTTTGGTACTTCAACGAGCGATATCGTTCACGATTATAATAATGTATATACGGGTGGATTGTCTACCACCTACTGGGGGTATAACGGCGCAAACCGTGCTACCCTGGCCGACTGGGCCACTTCAACCGGGCAGGAAGCCAATGGTGAAGAACTGGATCCTGAATATGCCAACGTACCGGTGAACGATTATACACCTACGCTTGGAGCGATTGATAATCAGGGCACGCCTGTACCGGGTGTAACAACCGACATCAATGATGCTCCACGCAGTGCAACTACACCGGATATTGGTGCAATTGAGTTTGCAGTACCTCCGTGTGTGGAACCTCCGGTAGCCGGTGCCGCTACGGTTGTACCTAACTCAGGCATCTGTTTAGGCGTAACCGTTACCCTTTCACTGAGTGGTAACTCCATTGGTGGCGGACAAACCTATCAGTGGCAATCAGCACCAACTGCTGCCGGTCCGTGGACAGATATCAGCGGATTGCTGAACAACCCGGTATTACAATGGCCGGTAGGGGTTGATACCTTCTTCCGTGCTGTGGTGATTTGTAACGGTGGTCAGCCTGCATTCTCTACCATTACGCAGGTGAGCCTTAACCCGCTGTTCCTCGGAGGCGTGTACACCATTAATCCGGTGGGCGGAGATTTCCCTGATTTCACTTCTGCTGTACTGGCATTGGATTGCGGTATTACAGATGCGGTTACCTTCCTGGTTGCACCGGGAACATACACTGAACAAATTCGTATGAAGTATGTGGCCGGAACTGCTCCAAACAAACGGGTAACTTTCCAAAGTGCCAATGGAGATCCTGCATCTGTTACTTTAACCTGGGATGCCTCAACCTCTGCAGGAAACTATGTGTTGATGCTGGATAGTTCTGAATACATCACGTATAAAGACATGACCATTACGCAGATCAGTGCTACCAATGGTCGTGTGATTCAAATGGCGAATACAGCTTCTTACGACAGCCTAACCAATCTAATCATCAATACACCTACCAGTACATCTACTGCTGATATCAATGCAGCGATATATGGTACTGACCTGCGCGGAAGAGAGAATGTGGTTAGCCACAATACTATCAGCAGCGGTTCTCAGGGTATTCGTTTAGAAGGATTGTCCATTGCTATTCCGGCTGAAAGTTTTGTAATCGACAGCAACCGCATCAGTGGTTTCTACAGCCATGGTATTTATAATGATTTCACTAGCCGACTGAAGGTGAGAGGAAACATCATTACGGTAACCTCTCCATCTGCCGGTTCAATTTATGGTATCTATGGAACCAATACAGATTCGGCGTTTGATATCAGTGCCAACCGAATCACCATAGAAAACTCAACCTCTATTTCTTACGGTATATATAATACCATCAGCAATGCAACAGCCGCAGCGCGTGCTCGCATCGCCAATAACAAGGTGACAGCCGTGAATGGTAATACCGGAAACCTATATGGTATCTACCAAACAGGTACAACCTTCTGCGATGTTCGGAATAACGTAGTGAGCGTAAATTCATCGGCTTCAACTGTGTATGGTTTATACCTCACCGGTGGAAGCGGCAATACGTACTATAACAACTCTGCCAACAACAACGCTACAGCTACAGGAAACAATAACGTGGCAGCGTATTTCAGCCAAACTTCAGGCGGCAGTGGTGATGTAGATATCCGCAACAACGTGTTCACCCACATGGGTGGAGGTATTGCCTATCATATTGCCAATACTAATTTTGTATATAGTGATTACAACTATTTGTACACCACAGGGGCAACCCTTGTGAGAGCGGGTACAGTGAATCATCCTACATTACAATCATTGATCAATGCCGTGTTCTGGGATGTGAACTCAATCGTTTATCCGCCGGCCTATACGAATATGGTTGATCTGGAACCCGATGTTACTGCCCCGGACGTATGGGCTATGCACGGAAGAGGTGTACATATTGAGACGAACACGTACGACTTTAATGATCAACCCAGACCGGTAACCCTCACCACCGGCGTGCCAGATATGGGAGCCTTTGAGTTTGTTCCAAGTTCATTGCCTACCATCTTGATCGGTACACCGGCCACCCCTGCACCGGGTATTACTCAAACCTTTATGTATGGTACAGATACTGTGATTAAAGTAACATACGCTGCGGGATCTACCGTTCCGGATAACCTTACGTTCAGAAGATATTCCGGAGTAATACCTCCGGCTTTAGCTACCGGTCAGGAATCCATGTATTTCTATACCGAAGCACAAATTACCGGAAGTCAGCCTTCGAATTATAGTGTGAAGAAATATTACATCGATCCTTGGCAAGGATTCATCCCTGCTCAGCCATACATTAAGTTGGGTAGAACGGATAATACCAATACCTGGTTAGTAAACGCTGCCAGTACGGTTGATGAGATTGCCAATGTGTTTGAAGAGAATTCACTCAACTTTATGGATAAGTTCACCGGTTTAACCGATGGAACGATTCCACCGCCGGTAGTTCAATTACCTACTCCGGATAGCTCTAACCGGGGTACCAGATTCTGGGTAGGATACGGCCATCACCAAAACTTTGGCAGTGGTAACTCTCAGGATATGATTCTCTACTTCAGTGCAGAACAAGCTGCCAACGTAAAAGTGCGATTAAATGGAACAGGTTATGTGCGCGAATACAGTGTGCCTGCCAACTCCGTTATCACCAGTCAGTTATTGCCTAAATCAGGTATTTATGATTCACGTTTGTTGGTGGATGGAAAATCAACCCGTGGTATCAGCATTGAAAGCGATGTGCCTATTGTAGCCTATGCTCACATTTATGCAAGCACTACCTCAGAAGCAGCCATGCTGATGCCGGTAGGTACTTACGGTTACGAATACACGGCGTTAACCACCAAACAGAATTATGCTTCAAATACCTATTCATGGTTCTATGTTATAGCAGATCACGACAGTACCTGGCTGGAGGTTACTCCATCCAATGTAACACTGGGCGGCTCACCTGCTGGTGTTCCGTTTATCGTGAAACTGAATAAAGGGGAAGTGTATCAGGCACTGGGTGCTATCATCAGCGGTAGTGATGGGTTTGATTTAACGGGTAGTACCGTGAAGTCAATCCAAAACAACCAGGGACGTTGCCTGCCGTTTGCGATGTTCTCCGGTAGTAGCCGTACCAACATTGGTTGCGGAACATCTAACCCAACAGCGAGCGGGGATAACATCATTGAACAAAACTTCCCGTATAGTGCGTGGGGTAAAAAGTATCTCATTGCACCAACGTCTAACAGTTCCAGTGCGAGCAGCTTCCACACCAACATTTTCAGGGTGGCTGTGAAAAATCCGGCTACGGTTGTAAGAAGAAATGGTGTGCCTTTAACCGGATTGGTTAACAATTTCTACTACCAGTTTGAAAGTAATACGGCTGATGTAATTGAAGCCGATCAACCAATTATTGTGGCACAGATCATGGCATCATCAACCTATTGCCCGAATACCAGTGGTGGTGGTGATCCAGCCATGGTGTATGTAAGTCCGGTTGAACAGGGTATCAAGCGCACAGGTATGTATCGCAATACTCAATCAGCGATTACTACTCAATACCTGACATTGATTGTTCCAACAGCTGGTTTGGCTAGTCTATCCATTGATGGAGGAACGTACGATCATACGTATGCACACAATGAACCTGGTTATTCTGTTGCTGTTAAACGCTGGTCGCCGGCTACCAACGCACAGGTGATTGTGGAATGTGATTCAGCCTTCACCGCTATTACCTATGGTTTGGGTAGTGTAGAAAGTTATGCTTACAATGCAGGTACGCTGGTGCGTAACCTCAATGGTAGCCCGGCTATCAATAATACCCTGGCCACCGGTACGCAACCTGATTATACCTGCGTAAATGCACCATTTGAATTCAGCATTCGTGTGAATATTAAGCCGGTGGTACTTACCTGGGGATTGAGCCAGGCTCCAACCCTGACACCTAACGTAGATGTAGTGGAAAATAACCCGACACCGGTTGATTCTACATTTACGAACGGACAGTGGTACTACGACTTTGTATTAGCCGGAAGCTACAGCTTTACACAAGCCGGAACATTTAATATCCCGATATATATCGAACATCCGGATGTGGAAGGTTGTGGTAACAGACTGGAGATTACATTGTCTGTGCTGGTAAAACCGGCTCCAGTAGCCAGCTTTACCGAAGACTTTACAGGTTGCCTCGGAGATGCTACGCAGTTCAATGGTGTGGGTGTTACTCCGGATGGCGTGAACATCACCACATGGAGTTGGAACTTTGGCGATAACACCACCAGTACGGTTCAAAACCCAACACATACTTACGCTGCACCGGGAGTGTACACGCTCAACTTTGAGATTGTAGGGGCTGACGGTTGTATTGGCGATAGTACAGTGGATTACGAGGTATTCGACCGTCCTGTACCTGCTGTGGTAGAAGATACTTTGAATGTATGTAATGCTACAGATGCGGTATTTGAAATCGACAACCCCGTCACAGGAGTTACCTATAACTGGTACAACACAGAAACCGGCGGTACACCGTTGGCTTCCGGTACAACCTTTACAGCTTCGGGAGTAACCGGAACACAGATATTCTGGGTAGAAGCAGTAGCCGGCAACTGCACCAGTGTATCACGGGTACGCGTAGTGGCAATTGAAACGCCACCACTTGCCGCACCGGTGGTAACATTAGGGGCAACCGGACCGGATTTTGTAACCTTTAACTGGAACGCTGTAACCGGAGCCACAGGATACGAAGTATCTGTAGACAATGGTACCACCTGGGCGGACCCTTCAACCGGTCCTACAGGCTTAAGCCATACGGTAAGTGGTTTATTACCATTAGAGTCAGTAACCCTGATTGTAAGGGCTACTACAGGAACAGCCTGTTTGTCTGCTGCCTCTCAACCGGTAACCGGAACAGCAGGCGGTGATGACCTTTACATACCGAATGCGTTTACACCTAACGGTGATGGATTAAACGATGTGATGCAGGTATACGGACGAACCATAGAGTCACTGAAGTTTGTTGTCTTCAACCAATGGGGTGAAAAGATTCACGAATCAACCAATCAATCTAATGTTTGGGATGGTAAACATCGTGGAAAAATACAACCATCAGGTGTTTATATCTATGTGTGTGAGATTATATTGAGAGATGGTACGAAACAAATTAAAAAAGGATCCATCAATCTTATCCGATAAAAAATGAAAAAATCACTGTATTATATCATACTGGCAAGTTGGGGACTGCTTCTGGGCAGTTCCTCAACCCGTGCCCAAAATCTATCCAACCGTGGAACAGAATTTTGGGTAGGGTATGGGCACCATCAGTTTATGGAGGTGGGCCAATCCAATAGTCAGGAAATGGTATTGTATTTTAGTGCCGAGCAGGCTGCCAACGTAAGGGTAACCATCAACAATACAACCTACGTGCGCAACTATGCAGTGCCTGCCAATTCAGTGATTATTTCTGAACTCATACCCAAGTCCGGTGTGGATGATGCCCGATTAATTACCTTACCCTGTTCATTTGTTCCCCCCGGTTTTCCCTGTGGAGGAGAAGGGGTGTTCCCGCGTCATGGCATTCATATTGAAAGTGATGTACCCATTGTAGCCTATGCCCACATATATGGTTCTGCGTCTTCGGGTGCCACCATGTTGATGCCCGTAGAAACCTGGGGTTATTCTTACATCACCCTGAATTCAAAACAAAACTATGCGGCCAACTGCTTCTCCTGGTTTTATGTAGTGGCTTCAGAAGATAACACAGTAGTGGAAATTACACCATCTGCTACTACACGTACAGGTTACCATGTGGCTGGGGTACCCTATACCGTTACTTTAAATAAGGGTGAAATTTACCAAACCATGGCTGGCCCTGAAACCGGTAATCCTAAAAATGAAATGACGGGAACCCGTGTGCGTTCAATTGCTAACGCTTCCGGTAACTGTTATCCGATAGCTGTTTTTTCCGGCAGTAGCAGAACCTATAACACACCCGTATCCTGTGGGGCATCTTCAGGAGGCGATAACGACAACCAACAATGCTTCCCTGAACAGGCGTGGGGCAAACGATACTTAACAGCTCCTACTTCTGCATCTACATCCGCCAGTACTTTCCAGTTTAATACGTATAAAATTATTGTAAAAGATCCTGCTACGCAGGTTCGCAGGAATGGCACATTGCTTACCGGGATGAACCCAGCCGGCTTTTATGAGTTCAATTCCAACCAGGCGGAGTATATTACTGCAGATCAACCCATCATGGTGGCACAGTTCATTCACGGTGGAACGGGGTGTATGGTAGCAGGAGTAGGAGACCCGGAAATGATGTATATAAGTCCGGTTGAACAAGGCACTAAGCGCATCGGATTTTACCGGAACAATGAAGAAAATATCACGGTCAATTATCTAACACTCGTTATTCCCAATGGAGGGGTACCATCATTGCGTATTAACGGTTCAGCCACATTCGATCATACGTACATTCACCCGCGTGATCCGAATTATACCGTAGTGGTAAAGAGATGGGCGGCAGCTAAGGCTCAGGCCGTGGCAGAGAGTGATTCAGCATTCACAGCTATTACTTATGGTTTAGGGTCTGTGGAGAGTTATGGATACAACGCCGGTACATTAATCAATAACCTTGCCGGGGTGGGAGATATCAGAAACGTACTCGATCCTACATCACCCAGCCATCCCTTCACCTGTACCAATACACCCTTTGAGTTATCGGTATTGGTTGGCTATCAGCCAGACAGGATGGTATGGAAGTTGAGCCAGTTAGCGGGTATATTAACACCCAGTGTAGATGTAACGGATAATGCACCGGTGTCAACGGGCACGGTTGTTTTAAACGGTATTACGTATTATAAATACACACTTCCAGGAACATACATGTTCCTGCAGGAAGGAAACCATACTGTTAAAATAGACAATACCCATCCTTCCATTGATAATTGTAACAACACGGAAGAAATTCGTTTTGTGCTGGAAGTGAGGGGCAAACCCATAGCAGCTTTCACCACTACCAGTAGTGGATGCGGTTTAGACCCGGTGAGTTTTAATGCTCCGGATACAAGCCAGCAGGGCTACGATTTGTCAGTTTATAACTGGGATTTTGGCGGAGGCGCTACGGCATCGGGGCAAACAACCACTCATACCTTTACTACACCGGGTACCTATCCGGTGAACCTAGAATATATTGCTACCAATGGTTGTGTAGCGGATACCACTATGGATGTGAGTGTGGGAAGTCCACCATCCAGTGCATTCACCGCTTCAGATTTACTTATTTGCGAAGGGGAGGATGTAACCTTTACCGATAACTCCTCTTTTACCGGAGCAGCGCCTATTGATTCCTGGTATTGGGATTTTGGAGACGGTACCACATTGAATGCCCCTGATGGAAATCCGGTAACTCATACGTATACCTCTTATGGAACCTATACGGTTAGGTTCTCGGTGGGAGTGGGAACTACTTGTCCGGGTGATACCGCTACCCGCACTATAACGGTAAGGGCTAACCCAATTGTGGATATGGGGTACCCTAACGGATGTTTGCCTGCCGATGGCATCATAAACTTTACGAATGAAAGTACAGTTCCTGACGGACAGGCCATGAGCACCTTTGCGTGGGATTTTGGCGATCCTTCTGCCACACCTCCGGGAAACCCGAACACCTCCACCCTGGAAAACCCAAGTCACACTTATAGTTCATTCGGAACTTATACCATCAGCCTCACGGTTACCACAGCCGATGGCTGTACGGCAACCTTAACTGAAAGCCCGACCTTCAACCTGAAACCCACATTCAGTTATCCGGCACTTACCGCGGTATGTGCTGCGGATGCGCCATTCTCTGTGGCCAATGCCACCGTAACCAACGGAGTACCGGGTACCGGCGTATATAGTGGTCCGGGTACCAATGCGGCGGGTTTGTTTGATCCTTCGGCTGCAGGTTTTGGCACCCATGAAATCAAATACCTGTATACTACCAATGCAGGCTGTGTAGATAGTGTATCAAGCAACATAACGGTAAGGGCTAACCCTGTAGTTGATTTTGATATTGCTTCCGGAACCTGTTTGCCTGCTAACGGCCAGGTACAGTTTGTTAATAACACAACTATCGCTGACGGACAAACGCTCACCTGGCTTTGGGATTTTGATGATCCGAATGCTACCGGCGCTAACCCCAATACTTCTACAGCTCAGGCACCTACTCATAATTATCAGGATGGAACGTATGATATTAAACTCACCGCCACTACCAATAATGGCTGTGTGAGCGAAACCACCATCACCAAAACGCTGAGTGTTACTCCGGCACTGAATTTCCCGGCCATTGCCGATCAGTGTGAAAGTACTACTACTCCGGTATCGATTGCTACGGCTACCGTAACCAACAGTGTACCGGGTACCGGCGTATATAGTGGTCCGGGTACTACCTCTGCCGGTATGTTTGACCCTTCCGTGGCCGGTTCAGGTACACATACCATAACGTATGATTACACTTCAACTTCGGGTTGTACTGCCAGCATCACCAGTACGGTGTTGGTGCGCGCTAAACCTACAGTTGATTTTACTGATAATGTAACGGGATGTTTAGGCCCGAATGGCACGGTGAATTTTACCAATAATTCTACTATCGCCGACGGACAAACGCTCACGTATGCCTGGGATTTTGATGACCCGAATGCTACGGGTGCTAATCCGAATACCTCCACGGTACAAAACCCGTCACACAATTTTGGTGAGGGTACATACGATGTAACATTAACGGTTACCACCAACAATGGCTGTACCGACCAAAAAACTACCACATACACCTATGGGGTAACGCCGGTGATTAATTTCCCTGCATTAACCAGTGAGTGTGCCAATAACACTTCACCGATATCAATTGATGTGGCCACCATTAGCAACGGAGTTACCGGTACGGGTGTTTACAGTGGTCCGGGTACCACGCCTGCAGGATTGTTTACTCCAACCGATGCCGGTTTTGGTACACATACCATTACGTATGATTTCACTTCTGCGGGTGGATGTACGGCCAATGCCACTCAAACCATTCAGGTACGTGCAAAGCCTACGGTTGATTTTACCGATAATGTAACGGGATGTTTGGGTACCAATGGTACGGTGAATTTCACCAATAACACTACTATCGCTGACGGACAAACGCTCACGTATGCCTGGGATTTTGATGATCCGAATGCTACTGGAGCAAATCCGAACACCTCTACGGTACAAAACCCGTCGCACAATTTTGGTGAAGGAACCTATGATATTAAATTAACCGCCACCACCAATAATGGCTGTACGGATGAGGTAATTATTACCCGTACGTATGGAGTAACACCGGTGATCAACTTCCCGGCATTAACCAGTGAGTGTGCCAATATTTCTACTCCTGTTTCAATTGATGTGGCAACCATTAGCAATGGTGTTACAGGCACAGGTGTTTACAGCGGCCCGGGTACAACGCCTGCCGGATTGTTTACTCCAACCGATGCCGGTTTTGGTACACATACCATTACGTATGATTTCACTTCTGCGGGTGGATGTACGGCCAATGCCACTCAAACCATTCAGGTACGTGCAAAGCCTACGGTTGATTTTACCGATAATGTAACGGGATGTTTGGGTACCAATGGTACGGTGAATTTCACCAATAACACTACTATCGCTGACGGACAAACGCTTACCTATGCCTGGGATTTTGATGATCCGAATGCTACGGGAGCAAATCCGAATACCTCCACGGTACAGAACCCGTCGCACAATTTTGGTGAAGGAACATACGATATTAAATTAACGGCAACCACCAATACCGGTTGCACTGATGAAATAACCATAACCCGCACCTATGGGGTTACACCGGCGCTTGATTTTGCCGCACTCACAGCACAGTGTGCAGATGTTTCTACTCCGGTATCGGTTGCTACGGCAACTGTAACCAATGGAGTAACCGGAACAGGCGTATATAGTGGTCCGGGTACAACTGCAGCTGGTTTGTTTACCCCTGCCGATGCCGGTGCAGGATTGCACACCATAACTTATACATTTACTTCTGCGGGAGGCTGCGTATCCACTGCAACTCAAACTATTCGGGTGAATCCTAAACCCGTTGCTGCATTTAATGCCACAGCGGATGTTTGTTTAGGAGGAAATACAACATTAACCAGTACATCTACCATACCATCAGGAACTATTCAAACCTGGAACTGGATATTGGGAGACGGAACTTCGGATACGCGTAACAGTGGGGCTACCTTCAGTCATACCTATACAGATTTTGGCAGCTATACAGTAAAACTCGTTACGGTAAGTGCGCTGGGATGTATCAGCGATACCGCGTTTAGAACGGTGAATGTTCATGCAATACCGGAACCAGGATTTACACCTCCGCCGTTTATTTGCATGCCGGGCGGGGTAGCGGCGTTTGTCAACAACTCCACCACACCTGATGGCGCATCACTCACTTACCAGTGGAATTTTGGTGATGGTTCAGCCACCTCAACGGCACTGAACCCTACCCATGTGTACAGCAGTACCGGTCCGTTTGATGTTACTCTCCGTGCTACTTCCAATTTTGGTTGCACCGCAACGGAAACACAGACGTTGTCTGTTTTCTACGATCAGCCAGTAGCAGCATTTGATGTAACACCGGATAATTTATGCCAAGGCACAGAAAATGTATTCACCGATAACAGTACAGCACCTGGCAGCACCATCAGCAACTGGTTGTGGAATTTTGGCGATGGCACCACCTCTAATCAGCAAAATCCTGTTAAAGTGTACCGCAATGCCGGAAACTACACAGTAACCCTTACGGTAGAGAATGAATTCGGCTGTGCTTCTGAACCGGTAACCGCCAATGTAATGGTGAATTTCCAGCCGGTTATTGACGCGGGTCCATCCTTTGCCGTACCATTGGGCGCTACTGTTCAGTTGAATCCAACGGCCAATGATTTCAGTGTAACATCATTTTTGTGGACGCCCACTGGTGATATTACAGATCCTACCGTATTCAACCCGAGGTTTGTGGCCAGGCAGAATATGATGTACATACTAACGGCTACGGCTGTGGGCGGTTGTTCAGCTACCGACAGTTTAACGGTACAGGTACAACGTAGCATTGTTATTCCTAATGCGATATCACCGAACGGAGATGGAATCAACGACCGCTGGGTGATTAAACATATTGAGGATTATCCGAACGCAGTAGTACAGGTGTTTAACCGGTACGGACAAAAATTGTTTGAGTCGAAAGGATATCCTCAGCCATGGGATGGAACCTATAAGGGAAGTCCGTTACCTTTGGCCACTTATTATTACGTAATTGATGTGAAGAACGGTTTCGATGTGTTTACCGGTTCCATCACCATTTTAAAATAAAGTAGAATAAAGCATAGATTATGAAATCACTTAAGTTCATTTGTTTGTTTTCCCTCACGCTGGCCATGCAAAATGTGAAGGCTCAGGTTGATCCTCATTTTACACAATATTATGTGTATCCATCCTGGCTGAACCCGGCGCTGACGGGCGTGTTTGATGGCGACTGGCGCGCATCGGCTATTTATCGTACACAATGGGGAAACATCACGTCACCGTTCTCCACACCGGGAGTGTCGGTAGATTTTCAAACCAATAAAAATGCAAACTTTGGTATCAGTGCCCTGAACCAGACAGCTGGTGATGGAGGGTATAACTATACCACTGCTTATGGTAATGCGGCGTTTACCGGATTAAGATTTGGGGTGAATGAAACCCATCGTGTAGTGATTGGTATGCAGTTTGGTTTTATCCAACGCAGGTTCAATCCCAATAAGCTTTCTTTTGGAGATCAGTGGAATCCAATTACCGGATACAATCCATCTAACCCCACCGGCGATATCATCGCAAACAATACCACTTCTTCATTTGATATGGGAGCGGGGGTGCTGTATTTCGACGGAACGCCCGGAAAGAAAGCAAACATTTATGGTGGTTTTGCCATGTCACACATCACCAAGCCAAAAGATCAGTTCAGCAATATTGATGGTGCGGTTATCCCTATCCGTTATACCGCACACGCCGGTATGCGTATAGCAGTGAATCCAAATTTCAGTATTACCCCTAACTTGTTGTATCTGCGTCAGGGAACGGCCGAAGAAAAAATGCTGGGTGCGTATGCGCAGTTCAAAGCGGCTGCCAATACAGATTTAATGCTGGGAGCAAACTATCGTTTTGAAGATGCCGTATCTCCCTATGCCGGATTTGTGCACAAAAATTTTATGGTAGGAGTTAGTTACGATATCAATGCTTCTGACCTGGGTAAATATGTAAATGGTTCAAACAGTTTTGAAGTTTCAGTGTCCTTCATCGGAAAAACAAAAGTGAAAACTCCTGAAGCTGAATTTATTTGTCCACGTTTATAATCCAAGTACCTCAAAGAAACACACAACAATATAAAAGAATTGTAATAAGAATAAGATATGAAAAAGAGCTTACTAATGCTGATACTGGTTTTTGGAGGTTTATCACTTCATGCCCAGGTTAATTACGAATACGTAAAAGCTGCTGATCAATATTATGCCAAAGGCGATTATTATTCTGCCGCGCGGTGGTATGAGAAAGCGCTGGGCAAAGGAAAAATAAAGGGTAGAACTTCAGGAGGTTTTTCTCCTTATGGATCTAATCGTGCTGTTGCCCCCAAGCAAAAAGTTGCGGTGAGTGATAAAGAGCAGGCTATGTTTAATCTGGCAGAAAGCTATCGTAAACTGCATTTCCATGAAAAAGCACTGCCTTATTATCAGGATGCGGTGAAAACAGAGCGTTTCCCGCTGGCGCGCTACCATTATGCTACCACCTTGCGTGCCATGCAGCAAAATGAAGCAGCCGAAAGCATGTTCAATGAATTCCTGAACAGCTACACGGAAAATGATCCTATCCGCGAAAGCGCCCAAAGAGAATTAGCCAGTTTGCAGTATCAAAAAGTGCAGACAGATGTAGTGGACATGAGTCAATATAAAGTAACTAAAGTAACCGGCCTGGCCGATACCGGAGGTTTGTATGCTCCGGTATGGATTGATAACACCGTATATTATACATCCACCAAACCTGAGGAAGGTGCGCCTAAATTACAGGTGAACAACAACCGTGTCTATCAGGCTTCTTATACCAATGGTACATTCTCGGCACCCGCTAAAATGGGACTGCCCGAAATGAATGATGTACATCAGGGAGCTGTTGCATTCTCTCCCGATGGCAATAAGGTAATCTTTAACCGCTGGACGATTGGCGGCGGAACAAAATCATCTTCATTGTATATCAGCAAAATGCAGGATGGAAAATGGACAAATCCTGTTGCATTACCCGAAGCAATCAATATGCCCGGATACAATGCCCAACAAGCTTTTTGGATGAATGATGGAAAAACATTGTTATTCTCCAGTGACATGCCGGGTGGTTTTGGTGGATTTGATTTATGGATGACCACCCTCGATGAGTTGGACAATGCCACCCCACCGGTAAATATGGGAGCAGGCATCAACACCGCCAATGATGATCAGGCACCATACTATCATGTGCCGTCACAAAGCCTGGTGTATTCCAGCAATGGCCGCGTAGGTATGGGTGGAATGGATTTATATTATGTAAAAGGAACACCCGGTGGAACATGGGGCGAAGTGAAAAATTTTGGAGCTCCGCTCAACTCAAACAAAGATGATATTTATTTTGCCAGCAAAGGCAAAGCTTCTAATATTCTGGAAGATGTATTGTTCAGTTCAGATCG
>ENA-UOUJ01000032-UOUJ01000032.1-activated-sludge-metagenome-genome-assembly--contig:-NODE-32-length-143813-cov-10.104592_pt1 | contig 143813 bp, 140 predicted proteins | sample MGYA00249839_ERZ747224 | MGnify/ENA primary metagenome ERZ747224 (study PRJEB28782, sample SAMN03220277) | activated sludge metagenome | biome: wastewater; feature: sewage sludge; material... | reverse complement strand
GCACCGCTGCGCTGGAAGAGGTGCGCATTATAGACACCCAACACCGAAGGTCAAGAACAAGCATCAACAAAGATTCTGATGAACCTATGCAGGCATGTGCCCGACAACCAGCGGCAGATCATCGGAAGGCTATACACCACGCCTCGGCGACGAACGGCTCGTGCTTCACCCGAGAAACTTGGCAGCGAGAGATGCGCTTTTTTTCACTGGAAGGTGCGAGACCAGCGGGCGAGCACCGATCCCATCCAACGCACGCGCGCCCCTCAACTATGGTCCGCGCCCGCGGGAGACACGCCAGGCACTTGCGAGCAACGAGCCCGCAGCCTGCATCGGCATCCGACAATGCCTCCGTCACGGTTGCGGCGCGGCGGGAGCAAATGTTATCGTCCGCGCGACACGCGGGAGAGAACTCCTCCTAGATGGAGTCGCCGAAGGCGCAACCCCCGGAACCGCTCAGGCAGAAGGACCGCGTGCGCAGCAAAAGTCTGGAGAGCGGTACGGGCGCAGGGCGCCGGCGTACCCACCGAAGGGGCGCACCGTCGGCAGCGGCAGCATCTATATATGTAGAGCTGGCGCGTGGCCCACGGGAAAATCTCTCAGGTAAAAGGACAGATGGGGCGTGCGCGGCGAGGAGCCGTGCCCGCCCTTTTCTCGTTCACCCTGACGGAGCGCCTTCGCGATGACTACCTCTGCCAAGCAGACCCCCCTCCATGCCGCCCACGTCGCCGCTGGCGCACGCATGGTCGACTTCGCCGGCTGGGACATGCCGGTCAACTACGGCTCTCAGATCGAGGAGCATCATGCGGTGCGTCGCGACGCCGGCATGTTCGACGTCTCGCACATGCTCGCGCTCGACCTCGCCGGCCCCGACGCCACCTCCTGGCTGCGCGGCCTGCTCGCCAACGACGTCGCCAAGCTCAAAGACAGCGGCAAGGCGCTCTACTCCTGCATGCTTGACGAGCGCGGCGGCGTGATCGACGACCTGATCGTCTACCGCTTCAGCGATGCCGACTATCGCATCGTGGTGAACGCCGGCACCGCCGACAAGGACGTCGCCTGGATGCGCAAGCGCATCGCCGCCACTGGCGCCAACGTGACCCTGCAGGCGCGCCGCGACCTGGCGATGATCGCCGTCCAGGGCCCGCGCGCGATCGAACGCGCCTCTGCCGCCCTGCCCGAGCTCTCCACTGCCAACGGCGTGCCCGGGCCCTTCGTGGGCGCACGCGTGGGCGACCTGCTGATCGCGCGCACCGGCTACACCGGCGAGGATGGGCTTGAGATCGCCGTCCCCGCGAGCCGCGCCGAAGCGATGTGGAACGCGCTCGCCGCGGCCGGAGTGCGCCCCTGCGGCCTGGGCGCTCGCGACACGCTGCGCCTCGAAGCCGGCATGAACCTCTATGGTCAGGACATGGACGAGCAGGTCTCTCCCCTGAACGCCGGCCTGTCGTGGACCGTGGACATGAAGGACGAGGCCCGCGACTTCGTCGGTCGCGCCGCGCTGCAGGCCAACCCGGCCAGCCAGCGCCTGCTCGGCCTGATCCTCGAGCACAAGGGCGTTCTGCGCTCGCACATGAAGGTCTTCACCGCCGCCGGCGAGGGTGAGACCTCCAGCGGCAGCTTCTCCCCCTCTCTGGAAAAATCGATCGCCTTTGCGCGCGTCCCGCTCGCCACCCAGCCGGGCGAGACCGTCGAGGTCGACATCCGCGGCAAGCGCCTGAAGGCGCGTACCGTCAAGCTGCCCTTCGTGCGCAACGGCAAGGCGCTCGTCTGATCCGGATCACGAGGGCGACCACCTGGCCGCCCTCTGCTCGTGCCCGCGCGTGATCGCCGCACAGATTCGACCACGCGGACGCAAGCAAGCATTTCGCCACCCTCCCCGCACACTCCCACCTTTCCGACCGGAGAACACCATGAGCAACGTCCCCAGCACCCTCAAGTACACCAAGTCCCACGAATGGATCCGCATCGAGGACGACGGTACCCTGACCATCGGCGTCACCGACCATGCCCAGGAAGCCCTCGGCGACATCGTCTTCCTCGAGCTGCCCGAAGCCGGCCGCGCGCTGTCCGCCGGCGAAGCCTGCGCGGTGATCGAGTCGGTCAAGGCCGCCTCCGACATCTACGCCCCCGTGGCCGGTGAAGTGATCGCCAACAACCAGGACGCGATCGACGCCCCCGAGAGCATCAACGCCGACGCCTACGCCAACTGGCTGTTCAAGCTCGCGCCGGCCAACGCGGCCGACGTCGCCGCGCTGATGGATGCCGCGGCCTACGAAGCGGAAATCGCCCAGGCCTGACCATGACCGACACCCTGCTTTCCGCCCCGCTCGCCCGCCTCGAGCAGCGCGACGCCTTCGTCCACCGCCACCTCGGCCCCGATGCCAGCGAGATCGCGCGCATGTGCGCGACCATCGGCGTCGCCGACGTCGATGCCCTGATCGAGCAGACCGTACCCGCCGGCATCCGCCTCGCGTCGCCGCTGCCGCTCGCCGGCGCGATGCCCGAGCACGAGGCGCTCGCCCGCCTGAAGGCGATCGCCGGCCGCAACGTGGTGAAGAAGTCCCTGATCGGCCAGGGCTACTACGGCACCCACATCCCCGCGGTCGTGCTGCGCAACGTGCTCGAGAACCCGGGCTGGTACACCGCCTACACGCCCTACCAGGCCGAGATCTCCCAGGGCCGCCTCGAAGCCCTGCTCAACTACCAGCAGATGGTGATCGACCTCACCGGCCTGGAGCTCGCCAACGCCTCGCTGCTCGACGAAGCCACCGCTGCCGCCGAGGCGATGACGATGGCGCGCCGCGTATCGAAGTCGAAGTCGAACGTGTTCTTCATCGACGAGGCCTGCTTCGCACAGACCATCGACGTGGTGCGCACCCGCGCCCACTACTTCGGCTACGAGCTGGTCTACGGCAAGGCCGCCGAGGCCGGCAGCCACGACTGCTTCGGCGCGCTGCTGCAGTACCCGAACGCGCGCGGCGAGGTCGTCGACCTCACCACGCCGATCGCCGAGCTCAAGGCCAAAGGCGCTGTCGTCGCGGTCGCCAGCGACCTCATGGCCCTGGTGCTGCTCAAGAGCCCCGGCGCCATGGGCGCCGACATCGCCCTCGGTTCGGCGCAGCGCTTCGGCGTGCCGATGGGCTTCGGCGGCCCCCACGCCGCCTTCTTCGCCACCCGCGAAGGCTACGTGCGCTCGATGCCGGGCCGCATCATCGGCGTCTCCAAGGACGCACGCGGCAAGACCGCGCTGCGCATGACGCTGCAGACCCGCGAGCAGCACATCCGCCGCGAGAAGGCGAACTCCAACATCTGCACCTCGCAGGTGCTGCTCGCCAATCTCTCCGGCTTCTACGCCGTGTATCACGGACCCCAGGGCCTGCGCACCATCGCCGCGCGCATCCACCGCCTTGCCGCGGTGCTCGCCGCCGGCCTGCGCGAGGCCGGCTTCGGCCTGCACGACCGCCCCTTCTTCGACACCCTCGAAGTCGAGGTGGGCGCGCGAGCGCCTGCCATCCTGCGCGCGGCCGAGGAAGCCGGTTTCAACCTGCGCAGCGTCTCCGGCACCACGCTCGGCCTCTCGGTGGATGAGACCACCACCCGCGACGACGTCGCCGCGATCCTCGGCTGCTTCGGCGCATCCATCGACGTCAGCGTCCTCGACACCCACGTCGCGGCCGCCGGCGGCGCGCTGCCCGCGGAGCTGCTGCGCAGCGACGCCGTGCTCGCCCACCCGGTGTTCAACACGCACCACACCGAGCACGAGATGCTGCGCTACCTCAAGAAGCTGCAGAACCGCGACGTCGCGCTCGACCACTCGATGATCTCGCTCGGCTCGTGCACGATGAAGCTGAACGCCACCAGCGAGATGATCCCGATCACCTGGCCGGAGTTCGCCAACCTGCACCCGTTCGCGCCGCGCGAGCAGGCCGCCGGCTACCTCGAGATGATCGAGGGCCTGGCCGACTACCTGCGCGCGGTCACCGGCTTCCCGGCGATCAGCATGCAGCCGAACTCGGGCGCCCAGGGCGAGTACGCCGGCCTGGTGGCGATCGCGCGCTACCACGCCAGCCGCGGCGAAGCCAACCGCAAGATCTGCCTGATCCCGAAGTCCGCCCACGGCACCAACCCGGCGACCGCGCAGATGTGCGGCATGCAGGTGGTGGTGGTCGAGTGCGACGACAACGGAAACGTCGACGTCGCAGACCTCAAGGCCAAGGCCGAGAAGCACGCCGCCGACCTGGCCGCGCTGATGATCACCTACCCGTCCACCCACGGTGTGTTCGAGGAGTCGATCCGCGAGATCTGCACGATCGTCCACCAGTACGGCGGCCAGGTGTACATGGACGGCGCCAACCTCAACGCCCAGGTCGGCCTGACCTCGCCGGCGACGATCGGCGCCGACGTGTCGCACATGAACCTGCACAAGACCTTCTGCATCCCGCACGGCGGCGGCGGTCCGGGCATGGGGCCGATCGGCCTGGCCGCGCACCTCGCGCCCTTCATGGCCGACCACGTGATCCAGCCCACCGGCGGCGCCGGCCGGCCCAACCTGGGCCAGGGCGCGGTCTCGGCGGCGCCCTTCGGCTCGGCGAGCATCCTGCCGATCTCGTGGATGTACATCACGATGATGGGCGGCGAAGGCCTCAAGCAGGCGACCGAGGTGGCGATCCTCAACGCCAACTACCTCGCCGCGCGCCTCGGCGAGCACTACCCGGTGCTGTACACCGGCAGCCAGGGCCGCGTCGCGCACGAGTGCATCCTCGACATCCGCCCGATCAAGGCGGCGACCGGCATCTCCGAGGTCGACATCGCCAAGCGCCTGATGGACTACGGCTTCCATGCGCCGACCATGTCCTTCCCGGTGGCGGGCACGATCATGGTCGAGCCTACCGAGTCGGAAGACCTCGGCGAGCTCGAGCGCTTCGTGGCCGCGATGATCGCGATCCGCGACGAGATCCGCCAGATCGAGGCCGGCACCTGGCCCGCCGAGGACAACCCGCTCAAGCACGCGCCGCACACCCAGAGCGACTTCCTCGGCGACTGGAACCGGCCCTACGCGCGCGAGCAGGCGGTGTTCCCGCTGCCCTGGGTGGCCGAGAACAAGTTCTGGCCGAGCGTCAATCGCATCGACGACGTCTATGGCGACCGCAACCTGTTCTGCGCCTGCGTGCCGATGAGCGACTACGCCGAGTAAGCGCCGCCCGAAGCGGCGAACGACGCCCCGAGCGCTGGTAGAATCCGCCAGCCTCGGAAGCAGGAGCCACGCCCGCGGGCGTGGCTCTTTTTTTGCATTCAGCCGGCGCCCCGCGCCTCCCCTCGAACCTGGAAGGAACCGGACACGGTGATCTTCGCTCCACGCACCGACCGCAGCCAGCTCTGGCTCGCCCTGCTCATCGCCAGCACCGCCATGCTCCTGTTGCTCGCCGCCATGCTGTGGCAGCAGACGCGCCCGGTGCCCATGCACGACCTGCACCTCGCCGACGGCGAGAAGCTGCGCTGCGTGTCCTACGCACCGTATCACCGCCCCGGGCAGACGCCGCTGATCGAGGACACCCGCATCGAGCGCGAGCAGATCGCCGCCGACCTCGCCGCGCTGGCGAAGATCACCGACTGCGTGCGCCTGTACTCGATCGACCAGGGCCTCGAGCACGTCCCCGAGCTCGCCCGCCCGCTCGGTCTCAAGGTGCTGCTCGGCGCCTGGATCGGCTACGAGAAGGCGAAGAACGCGCGCGAACTCGAGCGCGCGATCACGCTCGCCAACGCCAACGCCGACGTCGTGCGCGCGCTCATCGTCGGCAACGAGGTCCTGCTGCGCCGCGAGCGCACGGAGGACGAGATGCGCGAACTCATCCGCCACGCCAAGCAGACCGCCAAGGTGCCGGTCACTTACGCCGACGTGTGGGAGTTCTGGACCCGCCACGACAGCCTCGCCGCCGAGGTCGACTTCGTCACCGTGCACATCCTGCCCTTCTGGGAGGACGAGCCGGTCGACATCGAGCTCGCGCTCGAGCACGTGGCCGAAACGCGGCGCCACGTCGGCGAGCACTTCGCTGGCAAGCAGATCCTCATCGGCGAGACCGGCTGGCCGAGCGCCGGCCGCCAGCGCGAGGAATCGAAGCCTTCGCGGGTCAACCAGGCGCGCTACATCCGCGAATTCGTCCATCGCGCACACGCCGAGGGCTGGGACTACAACCTCATCGAGGCGATCGACCAGCCGTGGAAGCGCCGCCTCGAGGGCACGGTGGGCGGCTTCTGGGGCATGCTCGACGCCGACAGCCTGCAACCCAAGTTCCCGCTCGCTGGCACCGTCGCCGAGCGCGAGAGCGTGACCGGCCCGCTCGGCGGCGCGGCCGTGGGCGGCGTGCTCGCCTTCCTGCTCGCGGCCACCGGCCGGCGCACCCGCTGCCTGCGCGCGAGCGCGATCGCAGCCTCCGGCGCGCTCGGCGGAATGGTCGCGGTGCTGCACTGGGAGCACGCCCATCTGGCCTATCGCGACGCGCTCGAATGGAGCCTGCTCGGCGGCATCGCCGTGCTCGCCGCGCTGCTGCCGCTCACGCTCGCGCGCTGGTACGGCGAGCCCGTGCCCGAAACCGGCCTGGCCGCGCGCATCCTCTGGCGTACCGAGCGCCTGCGCTCCAAGGCCGCCTCGCTCGGCATGCTGCGCGGCCTGCTGTTGTTCGCGGCGGCGGTCGCCGCGCTGCTGCTGTGGGTCGATCCGCGCTACCGCGACTTCCCCACCCTGCTCTACCTCGTCCCCGCGGTGGTGCTCGGCGTCGTCGGATGGTGGCGCAGCGGCACCACGCGCGCCGAGATCACCCTGGCGCTGGTGATCCTGATCGGCGTGGTCGCGCGCTGGTCAAGCGAGCCGGCCAACCCGCAGGCGATCGCCTGGCTGCTCACCGGCCTCGCCCTGGCCCTGCCCGTGCTGCTGGTGCGGCCGCACCAATACGAGCAGCGCGAGTAAGGCACCGACCGCAGCCGGATCGTAGCTGTAGAGCACCAGCCCGGCCACGCCGCACAGCCAGCCCGCCCAGGCCAGGCCGCCACTGCCACGCACAAAGGCGAGCACACCCGCGGCGAGGCTCACCCAGCCGATGCGCTGGTCGAGAAAGCTATGCACGAAGGCCTGCTTGAACAGGCAGGCCAGCGCCGGCGCGTCGGTGACGGTGCAGTCGCGCGGCAGCAGTCCGGCCTCGAGCACGCCGTGGCGGAGCCAGAGCGCGAGCGCGGCAAGGGCAAGCCCGGCAAGCAGCGGGCGAGCGACGCCATGTTTGGGCAAATTAGTTGGCATTTGAAGACGCTTTCCCTTCAAAATCAGTGCACGCCGAAAAACCGCGCAAAGTGTTGCAAATTGGCACCCCGAGCGGCTCGTAAGGGGCTGAAATGGCGAATAAAATGCGCGCCGTCGGAGTGAAGGACGGACACCTCGCCGGGCGCGCGCATTTTGTCACAGTGCGGCCGGGTCCGCGATTGCGGCAGCGCAGCGCCGGCATGGCGAATGCGGCGCTTCCATCCAGGCTCGCCCCGACACGCGGCCCACGAGGCCCTCGCAATGCATCCGCGCCGTTCCTGCAGGACGGCGCCCAGGAACCACGATGAAGAACGCCGCCTCCTTCGCAGCCCGCATCCTCACCGCGATCGCCATCGCCGCGCTCATCGCCTTCGCGCAATACTGGATCTGGCAGCAGCTCAACCGCAGCACCGAATTCATCGGCACCAACCAGAGCATCAAGGGCTTCGCCTACAACGGCTTCCAGCGCGACCAGAGCCCGCTCAAGGGGACCTACCCGACGCGGGCCGAACTCGCCTCCGACCTCGACCTGCTCGGGCGCTACTCCGACGGCCTGCGCACCTACGGCGTCAATGACCTGCCCGAGTTGCTCGGCCTCGCCGGCGAGCGCGACATGCTGGTCACCGCCGGCGCCTGGATCGACGCCCGCCCCGACTCCAACGCACGCGAGGTGACGGCACTGATCGAGGCCGCACGCACCATGCGCCACATCGAGCGCGTCATGGTCGGCAACGAGGCCATCCTGCGCGGCGACGTCACGGTCGACGAGCTGATCGTCTATCTGGACCAGGTGCGCAAGGCCATCCGCAAGCCCGTCTCGACCGCCGAACCCTGGCACGTCTGGCTGCGCTACCCGGAGCTCGCCAAGCACGTCGACTACATCACCGTGCACCTGCTGCCGTATCACGAGGGCCTGCCTGTGGACAAGGCGGTGGAGTATGCCTTCCAGCGCTACGACGAGGTCGCGCGCGCGCATCCGCGCAAGAAGATCGTGGTCGGCGAAGTCGGCTGGCCGAGCCGTGGCCCGACCATCGACGCCGCCATCCCCTCGCTCGACAACCAGGCGCGCTTCGTACGCGAGTTTCTCGCCCACCCGCGCACCGCGCGCATCGACTACTTCCTGATGGAGGCGATCGACCAGCCGTGGAAGGTGGACGTCGAAGGCTGGGCCGGCCCCTACTGGGGCATGTTCAACGCCGACCGCGAGGCCAAGTACCAGCTCGAGGGCTTGGTCGAGCGCGACCCCTACTGGTCGCAGAAGGCCAGCAACGCCGCCGCGCTCGCCTTCATCCCGATGATGCTGGCCGCCTTCTTCCTGCCCGGCTGGAGCATCGGTGGCCGCCTCTTCCTCGCCGCGCTGATCCAGGCCTGCATCTCGACCCTGATCATCGGCATCAACGTGCCGGTCGAGTACTACCTCACCCAGCGCGACCTCATCGGCCTGGTGCTGCTGATCAGCGCCACCTGCATGACCGCGGCGGTGCTGCTCTCCCACGGCTTCGAGTTCGGCGAGGTGCTGTTCAAGAAGAAATGGGCGCGCCGCTTCACCCCGCTGCCGCCACATCCGCCCGAGCAGCAGCCCTTCGTATCCATCCACCTGGCCTGCTACAACGAGCCGCCCGAGATGGTGATCGCCACCATCGACAGCCTCGCGCAAATGAACTACCAGAACTTCGAGGTCCTGATCCTCGACAACAACACCCGCGACGAGGCGCTGTGGAAGCCGCTCGAGCGCCGCTGCGCCGAACTCGGCCCGCGCTTCCGCTTCTTCCACCTCGCCAACTGGCCCGGCTTCAAGGCTGGCGCGCTCAACTACGGCCTCAAGGTCACCGACCCGCGCGCCGAGGTGGTGGGCGTGGTGGACGCCGACTACGTGGTCGATCCCGACTGGCTGGCCTGCCTGGTGCCGCACTTCGACCAGCCCGAGGTCGCCGTCGTGCAGGCGCCACAGGCCCACCGCGACTGGGAGGGCCAGCCCTTCAAGCGCATGTGCAACTGGGAGTTCGACGGCTTCTTCCGCATCGGCATGCACCACCGCAACGAGCGCAACGCGCTGATCCAGCACGGCACCATGACCATGGTGCGCCGGCGCGCGCTGGAAGAGGTCGGCGGCTGGTCCGAGTGGTGCATCTGCGAGGACACCGAGCTCGGCCTGCGCCTGATCGAGAAGGGCTACGACACGCGCTACATCGACCACATCCTCGGCCGCGGCCTCACCCCCTCGGGCTTCGCCGCGATCAAGAGCCAGCGCTTCCGCTGGGCCTTCGGCGCGATGCAGATCCTCAAGGCCCACCTGCCACACATGATCGGGCGCAGCACCCTCAACCTCGCGCAGCGCTACCACTTCCTCACCGGCTGGTTCGCCTGGCTGGGCGACGCGCTGCAGTTGGTGTTCGCCTTCGGCAGCCTGCTGTGGACCCTGGGCATCCTGCTCTTCCCCAAGGCCTTCGGCCTGCCGGTGGTGTCGCTCGCGCTACCGATCTTCGGCTTCATGATCTTCAAGGCCGCGCTCGGTCCCATCCTCTACCGGCGCACCATGGACTGTCCGTGGAAGGACATCCTCGGCGCCTCGATCCTGTCGGTGGGTCTCGCACATGCGATCGCACGCGGCGTGTTCGCCGGTCTGGTGAAGAAGAAGGGCGTGTTCGTGGTCACACCCAAAGGCTGGCGCGGCGGCGGTGCGCTCGCCTTCTTCAACCCGATCCGCGAGGAGATCGGCATGCTGGTCGCGCTGCTGATGGGCGCCGCCACCCTGGTCGCCCAGCGCGGCGCCAACAACCTCGAGACCCAGCTCTGGGTCGGCATCCTGTGCCTGCAGTGCATCCCCTACGTCGCCGCGATCCTGTGCCAGGTGGCGGCCTACATGCCGGAGCGGGGAGCGGCGGCGGGGGAAACGGCCGCAGCTGCGTGAGGCGTCAGGAGTAAGGAGCGGAGGGCGCTGCAGCGCTCGCGGCCTTCTTGCAGCTCGGTGAGGGCCGGGCGCGGGAGGGCTTGCTTCGCTCCTCACGCCTCGCTCCTCACGCCTCACGCAAGCGCAATCAGCGCCGCCAGCACCAGCGCCGGGTAGACCAGCACGGTCACCCCGCTACCCCCCAGGATCATCATCCGCTGCGGCACGTGGCCGCTGCCGAAGACGATCGCGTTGGGCGGGGTGGCAACCGGGAGCATGAACGCGCACGAGGTACCGACCGCGACCAGCACGGCCAGTGGCGCGCGCTCGACGTGCGGGGCGAGGCCGAGGAAGAGCGGGATCAGCAGCGCCGCGCTCGCGGTGTTGCTGGTGACCTCGGTGAGCAGCAGCGCGAACAGCACCATCAGCGCGATGCACACCCAGGCCGGCAGCGCGGCGAGCGGACCTCCGAGCTGGGTGGCGAGCCAGGCCGCCGCGCCGCTGGCGGCGAGCGCCTTGCTCAGCGTCAGGCCACCGCCGAAGAGCAGCAGCACGCCCCACTCGGTGCTGCGCTCCACGTCCTGCCAGCCCGCCAGGCGCAGGCCATGCAGCAGCACCAGCGCGAGCAGCGCCACCGCGGCGTCGTAGCCCTGCGCGAAGCCGAGCACGGCGCCGAGCGGCGCGCCGAAGACCCACAGCAGCACGGTGAAGCCGAACAGCGCGAGCATCTTCTGCTGCGCCGTCGTCCAGCCACCCGGTGCCGGCGGCGGCGTCACCATCACGTCGAGCCGCGGCCGCAGCACCAGGCGCAGGCCGATCTCCATCAGCGGCATCATGACCAGCACCAGCGGCAGGCCCCAGCTCATCCATTCAGCGAAGCCCATGCCCACCGCCGCGGCGGCGATCGCGTTGGGCGGGCTGCCGACCAGGGTGCCGATGCCGCCGATGTTGGCCGAGAAGGCCACACCGAGCAGCACGTACATCCAGGTGCGCCGGTGCTCGTCGAGCGGCAGCGGCGCGAGCAGGCCGAGCGCCAGCGGCAGCATCATCGCCGCGGTCGCGGTGTTGCTGATCCACATCGACAGGAAGGCGGTCAGCCAGAACAGCCAGCGCACGGCCCGCCCGAAGCTGGCGCCTGCGCGGCGCAGCACCTGCCCCGCCATCCAGCGATCCAGGCCCTGGCGCTGCAGGCCGGCGGCGAGCGCGAAGCCGCCGAGGAAGAGGAAGACCACCGGATCGGCGAACTGCAGCAAGGCCTCGGGAAAGGCGAGCACCCCGCTCGCGGCGGCGAGCAGGGGCACCAGCAGCGCGGTGACGCTCACGTGCAAGGCCTCGGTGAGCCACAGCCAGGCGATCGTGGCGAGTAGCGCGAGCCCGGCGCCGGCGCGATCCGGCAAGCTGTCAAGGCCCCACTGCAGGCCCAGGAAGAGCACGCCGGCGACGACGAGATTGAGGTTCCGCATCAATTGATTCATCCCTGCACAGTGGCGCGACCGGCTCGGGCGCAGCCCCGCACGCGCACGCCGCGGTCCGAGCCCCTCAGGCCTGCCACGCTGGCAGCCGGCGCGCCACCGTGACCCAGTCCCAGCGCCCGTAGTCCGGCAGGCCGCCCGCCACCGGCGGCGCGATCTCGCCCTCGATCAGCGGGCGCATGTAGTCGCAGGCCGCCGCGGTCACGTGCAGCCCGTCGGCGCGCACGAAGCCGTCCGGCAGCCCGCGCTCCAGGTTGGCCACCGCAGCGGCGTCCACCAGCGCCACATCCCAGCGGTAGGGCGCATCCTGCAGGCGGCGGATCGCCGGCATGGTCCCACCCTTGCCGGCGAGCGCGTACTCCACCGCCACCCGACCCACCGCCTCGGCCTGCGCGCGGTCGGTAGCCGACAGCCAGTGCCCGGCCGAGCGCTGCAGGTAGTCCGGGATCGCCCAGTGGAACTTGTAGCCGAGGCGCTCGTTGATAAGCCGTGCCACCGCCAGGCCGGCGCCGCCGAGCTGGACATAGCCGCGCGCATCGCGCGACTTTTCCATCAGCAGGCTGCCGTCGGGGCGGCGGATGCCCTCCGCCACCGTCACCGCACAATAGCCCAGCCGCTCGGTGATCTCGCGCACGCGGGCGAGGAAGGCCGCCTCGTCGAAGCCGACCTCCGGCACCAGCACGATGTGCGGCGCGCGGTCGGGATCGCCCTGCGCGGCGAGCGCGGTCGCCGCGGCGAGCCAGCCGGTGTTGCGCCCCATCACTTCCATGACGAAGACGCTGCCCTTGCTGCCCACCATCGACGCCGTATCGAGCCCCGCCTCCAGCATCGAGGTGGCGAGGTAGCGCGCCGCCGAGCCGAAGCCGGGACAGCAGTCGGTGCCGACGATGTCGTTGTCCACCGTTTTGGGCACGCCCACGCACACCAGCGCATGGCCGCGCCGCGCGGCCTCGGCCTGGATGCGCGCGACCGCGTCCATCGAGCCGTTGCCGCCGTTGTACAGCAGCCAGCCGATGTCGTGCGCATGGAACACCGCGAACAGGCGATCCATCGCCGCGCCGCCGTCGTCGTGCGGCAGGTCGAAGCGGCAGGAACCGAAGGCCCCGCCCGGGGTGCGTGCCAGGCAGGCGAGCGCCGCCTCGTCCAGGCAGGCGGTATCGATCAGAGCCTCCTCGAGCACACCGACGATGCCACGCCACGCGGCGAACACCTTGCCGACCCGCCCCGAGGCGCGCGCAGCCGCGATGACGGCCGCGGCGCTGGCGTTGATGACGGCGGTCACGCCGCCGGAATGGGCATACAGGAGGTTCTGGTGGCGCATCGGCCGGGCCTCGATCGATCGGTGCCGCGCGCCGCACCGGGCGGACAGCGCAGGGAGTTCAAAAGCGCGCGCGGCCGCAGCCCCGTGGGGGCGCGGCCGCGCCGGATAGGGCCGGGCAAGCCCGGCCGGGGTGCTGCTGCTTACTTCAGCGCCGCAAAAGCGTTGGCGGTGATCGCATCCACCGCGCCGAGGCCGGAGATCTTGCGCACCTTGGGTGCCTTGGCGTCGCCCGAAGCGGCCCAGGTGCTGTAGTACTCGACCAGCGGCTTGGTCTGCGAGTGGTAGACGTCGAGGCGCTTCTTGACCGTCTCCTCCTTGTCGTCGTCGCGCTGCACCAGGTCTTCACCGGTGACGTCGTCCTTGCCCTCGACCTTGGGCGGGTTGTACTTGACGTGATAGGTGCGGCCCGAGGCCAGGTGGGCGCGGCGGCCGCTCATGCGTTCGACGATCTCGGCGTCGGGCACGTCGATCTCGAGCACGAAGTCGATCGCCACGCCGGCGTCCTTCATCGCATCCGCCTGCGGAAGGGTGCGCGGGAAGCCGTCGAACATGTAGCCCGCCTTGCAGTCGTCCTGCTGCAGGCGATCCTTGACCAGGCCGATGATGATGTCGTCGGACACGAGGCCGCCGGCATCCATGACCTTCTTCGCCTCCAGGCCCAGCGGGGTGCCCGCCTTCACCGCGGCGCGCAGCATGTCGCCCGTGGAAATCTGCGGAATGCCGAACTTCTCCTTGATGAAGTTGGCTTGCGTACCCTTGCCGGCGCCCGGCGGTCCCAACAGAATCAGTCGCATACTCCCTCCCGTGAATGGCCGGCCATCTAGCATGGCCGTTTCCTTATTGAATAAACAGCTGAAACTTAACCGACGCGCGCCGGGTGGTCAAACCCCTGCGGCGGCGAAAATCGCCCGCACCCGCTCCAGGTCGTCCTGCGTATCGACACCGGCGGCCGGCGCCTGGTCGAGCTCGAGCACGCGGATGCGGTGGCCATGCCACAGCGCACGCAACTGCTCGAGCGCCTCCCAGTGCTCCAGCGGCGAGGGCTCGAGCGCCGCATAGCGGCGCAGGAAGCCGACGCGGTAGGCGTACAGGCCGACATGGCGCAGCACCGGCAGGCCGGCGGGCAGGCCGCGCTCGCCGCCGCCCCAGGCATCCCGTGCCCAGGGTATCGGCGCACGCGAAAAGTACAGCGCGCGCCCGGCGGCATCGCACACCACCTTGACCACGTTGGGGTTGAAGACCTCGGCGGGATCGTGGATGGCGTGCGCGGCGGTGGCGATCGCGGCCTCGGAGTCGTCGGCGAGCGCCCGCGCCACCGCGGCGACGATCGCCGGGTCGATCAGCGGCTCGTCGCCCTGCACGTTCACCACGATGTCCTCGTCGGCCCAGCCGCGCACGAGCGCGACCTCGGCGAGGCGGTCTGTACCGCTCGGGTGATCGGAGCGGGTCATCACCACCGCGCCGCCCGCAGCCTGCACCGCGTCGCGCACGCCCTCGTGATCGGTGGCGACCCAGGTCTCGCTCGCACCGGCTGACCGCACGCGCTCGAGCACGCGCACGATCATCGGCTTGCCGCCGATGTCGGCGAGCGGCTTGGCAGGCAAGCGGGTCGAGGCGTAGCGCGCCGGGACGACGATGCGGAAGTTCGCGGCCATGCTCCGGCTCACTTGCGCAGCGCGTCGACTTCCTCGGCGCTCATGGCGCGCGCCTCCTCGTCCAGCATCACCGGGATGCCATCGCGGATCGGATAGGCCAGCCGGTCGGCCTTGCACACCAGCTCCTGCTTGTCCTTCAGGTGGTCGAGCGGCCCCTTGCACAGCGGGCAGACGAGGATTTCAAGCAGACGTGCGTCCATCTTCGAGTTTCTCCAGGATGCGTTCGGCGGCGCCGGAACCGATCTGCGCCCGCACCGGGTATTCCCAGCAGTCGGCAGGCGCGAAAGCGCGGCATTTTACCGCATCCTTCGCGGTCATCAGGATCGGCGACGCATCGCCGAAGGCAAGATCGGCGGCGACGAAGCGATGATGGTCGGGAAAGGCGTGGGCGACCACGTCCAGCCCTGCGTTCGCGAGCTGCTCGAAGAAGCGCTGCGGGCGGCCGATCCCGGCCACCGCATGCACCCGGCGGCCGCGCAGCGCCGCGAGCGGGAGCCGGCGCGCGGGGTTGTCGAGCGCGATCAGCTCCTCGCCGGCCAGCCGCATGCCGAACACCGGCACCGCGCCGATGGCCGCGCGCAGCTCGGCATCCAGCTCGCCATGGGCCAGCACCAGATCGACTTCGGCGAGGCGCGCGAGCGGCTCGCGCAGCGGACCGGCAGGCAGCAGCAGGCGGTTGCCCAGCGTGGCCGCGTCCACGACGGCGATCTCCAGGTCGCGGGCAAGGCGGTAGTGCTGCAGGCCGTCGTCGGCGACGAGCACGTCGCACTCGGGGTGCAGGCGCAGCAGCTCGCGCGCGGCGGCCGTGCGGTCGTGCCCCACCACCAGCGGGCAGCCGGTGAGGCGCGCGAGCAGCACCGGCTCGTCGCCGTAGCGGCCGGGGTCGCCGTCCGCGGGCACGAGGGCGAGCCCGCCCTGCGCGCTCGCCGTGCCGCCATGGCCGCGGCTGACGATGCCGGGGCGGTGGCCGGCGGCGCGCAACACCCCGGCCAGCCAGTCCACCACCGGCGTCTTGCCGCTGCCGCCGACGGCGATGTTGCCGACCACGATCATCGGCACCGGCAGGCGCTGCGGCCGCGCGCGCGCGCGACGGCGGCGGGCGAGGACGCCGAACAGCAGGGAGAGCGGACGCAGGGCGTGCGCGAGGGCGCCGCGGCGCTGCCAGAACGCGGGAGCCTGCGTGGCCACGCTCAGTCCCGGGCGCGGCGCGGGCCGGGCGGCCTCACTGCGCCGACGACTGGGTGGCGAAGGTGATGTGCGGCAGCCCGGCGCGCTGCGCGGCCTGCATCACGTCCACCACGCTCTGGTGCGGAGTGCGCGCGTCGGCGTTGATCACCACCACCGGCGGCGTGTCGCCGTCGGCCGGGGCCGACTTGCCGAGCGCGGCGGCGATCGCCTCGACGCTGCGCTCGCCCACCGCCTGGCGATTCACCAGCACCTCGCCGGCGGCGGTCACCGCAACCACGATCTCGCGCGTCTCGGCCTCGCTGCCCTCGGCCTCGGCGGTGGGCAAGTTGATCTCCAGGCCGGAGACCTTGGAGAAGGTGGTGGTCAGCATCAGGAAGATGATGATCACCAGCACCACGTCGATGAGCGGGATCAGGTTGATCTCGGGCTCGCCGTTGCGGCTGCCGCGGCGGAAGTTCATCGCCCGCTCCCCTACGCCCGGCGCTCGCCGTGCGCGACCTCGACGAGCTTGATCGCCTGCTGCTCCATGTCGATCACGAAGCTGTCGATCAGCGCGCGGAAGTGACGCCAGAAGATCATCGCCGGGATCGCGATGATGAGGCCGAGGCCAGTGGTATACAGCGCGATCGAGATGCCCTGCGCGAGCTGGGCCGGGTTGGCACCGCTGACACCCTGCGAGGCGAAGATGTCGATCATGCCGATGATGGTGCCGAGCAGGCCCATCAGCGGGCTGATCGCGGCGATCGTGCCGAGGGTGGTGAGGAAGCGCTCAAGCTCGTGCACCACCGCGCGCCCGGTCTCCTCGATGGACTCCTTCATCACCTCGCGCGGGCTGTGCACGTTGCGCAGGCCGGCGGCGAGCACGCGACCGAGCGGCGAGTGCGCGGCGACGCGCTCGACCATCTCGCCCGAGGGCCCGATCTGGCGCAGGTCGTTCAGCACCTTGTCGAGCAGCCCGGGGGGCACGATGCGCGAACGCCGCAAGGTGATCGAGCGCTCGATGATGAGCGCCACCGCGATGACCGACGCCAGAATCAGGGGCCAGATCGGCCAGCCAACGGCCTGGATGATCGCGAACACGCGGGCTCACCTCTTCATGGGAAAGGCGAGACTCTAGCGCCGCGCCCCCCGCCCGGCAAGCCGCATGCATCACGCTGCGCATGCCGGCCCGAAGCGCATGCCGCGACATGCGGGGCTTGTACACAGCGGCCGCGGGACAGGTCGCGGCAATCCACAGAAGCTGTGGATAAGTTTGTGGGCGATTTCGGAATCCTGCCCGCAAAGCCCGCAACGGCAAGCTTTCCCTCACTCCGATGCAAAATTGTGCAAGCCAACGAACCCTTATGAATCAATAGCTTGCAACATCACCCCTTATCGATCAAGGACTTGCGAGCACACCCTTGACAAGGTCGAAAGCCTGTGGATTCCGCTACAATCCGGCGATGCCCGCGAACCCCTTCTTGCCCGCGAACGGCGCCGCGACGCCCGCCGCGCAGGTCCTCAGCGTCTCCGAGCTCAACCGCATGGCGCGCGAACTGCTTGAATCGGCGCTACCCCTGATGTGGGTGGGTGGCGAGATTTCCAACCTCGTCCGCGCCGCCTCCGGCCATGTTTACTTCACCCTCAAGGACGCCTCCGCCCAGGTGCGCTGCGCGATGTGGCGCAACCGCGCGCAACTGCTCGCCTTCCGCCCCGAGAACGGCATGCGCGTCGAGGCGCGCGCGCTCGTCACCCTGTACGAGGCGCGCGGCGACTACCAGCTCAGCGTCGAGGCGCTGCGCCCGGCCGGCATCGGCAGCCTGTTCGAGGCCTTCAACCGGCTCAAGACCAAGCTCGCCGCCGAAGGCCTTTTCGACGAGGCCGGCCGTCGCGCGCTGCCGCGCTACCCGCGCGCGCTCGGCATCGTCACCTCGCCGCAGGCCGCCGCGCTGCGCGACGTGCTGGTCACGTTACGGCGGCGCGCACCGCATCTGCCGGTCGTGCTCTACCCGGCGCCGGTGCAGGGCGCCGACGCCCCCGCGCGCTTGGTCGAGGCGGTCCGCAGCGCCGCGCGGCGCGCCGCGGAGGATGGCGTCGATGCGCTCCTGCTGGTGCGCGGCGGCGGCTCCATCGAGGACCTGTGGGCCTTCAACGACGAGGCCCTGGCGCGCGCCCTGCGCGCCTGCCCGCTGCCGGTGGTGTGCGGCGTGGGCCACGAGACCGACTTCACCATCGCCGACTTCGCCGCCGACCTGCGCGCGCCCACGCCGACCGGCGCCGCCGAGCTCGCCAGCGCGGGCTGGTACGCCGCGCGCGGCGAGCTCGCGGTGCTCGAGCCGCGCCTGCACCGCGCCGTCGAGCGCCGCTTCGGCGAGCTCGCCCAGCGCCTGGATCGCGCCGCGCTGCGTCTGGTGCATCCGCACGAACGCCTGCGCCGCGAGCGCGACACCCTCGCACGCCTGGGCGAACGCCTGCGCCACGCCACCGCACGCCGGCTCGAGGCTGCCGACCTGCGCACCACCCGCGCCGGGCTCCGCCTGCATGCCGCCGCGCCGCGCCCGCAGGCGCTCGCCGCGCGCGTCGACATGCTCGGCGAGCGCCTCGCGCGTGCGGCCACGCGGCTACTGGACACCCGCAGCCAGCGCCTCGACGCCCTCGCCGCCCACCTCCAGCACCTCGCGCCGCAGGCCGTGCTGGCACGCGGCTATGCCATCGCCCGCGACGAGCGCGGCCGCGTCCTGCGCAGCGCCGCCGGCGTCCCCGAGGGTGCGGCGGTGAGCGTGCAACTGGCCGACGGCCGTCTCGACACCCGGGTGGTCGGGCACGAGAAGACCTGAACGCGCCGATTCCGCAAATCCCCCGCATGGGCTTAACATGCGGGGCGCAAGCTTGTTCGGGGTCTAAATCCAGACTAAAATAGTCCGGCTTCCACCCCCAACCCGAACACAGACAGACCAACGACGGAGATCACGCATGGAACACACCCTGCCCGCCCTGCCCTATGCCAAGGACGCCCTCGCCCCGCACATCTCGGCCGAGACCCTGGAGTTCCACTACGGCAAGCACCACCAGGCCTACGTCACCAACCTGAACAACCTGATCAAGGGCACCGAGTACGAGAACCTCGACCTCGAAGCCATCGTCAAGAAGGCCCCCGCCGGCGGCGTGTATAACAACTCCGCGCAGGTCTGGAACCACACCTTCTTCTGGAACAGCATGTCGCCCAACGGCGGCGGCGAGCCCGCCGGCGCGCTGGCCGACGCGATCAAGGCCAAGTGGGGCTCCTTCGACGACTTCAAGAAGGCCTTCCAGGCCTCCGCGGTCGGCAACTTCGGCTCCGCCTGGACCTGGCTGGTCAAGAAGGCCGACGGCTCGGTCGACATCGTCAACATGGGCGCCGCCGGCACCCCGCTGACGACCGGCGACACCGCGCTGCTCTGTATCGACGTGTGGGAACACGCCTACTACATCGACTACCGCAACCGTCGTCCGGACTTCGTCGCCACCTTCCTCGACAAGCTGGCCAACTGGGACTTCGCGGCGAAGAACTTCGCCTGATTCCCGCAGCCGGCCGACGGCCGGCCGTGCTGGATGCGAAAGCGACCCGCGTGGTCGCTTTCGTGCTTTATGGCCTGCGCACGCGTCGGCACCCGCGCGCCTTCCTCCATGCCTCGGCAAGGCGCCGACGACGAGACACGAGATGCTCGAGATTCTCTACCGCGACGATTGGCTGGTCGCGATCCACAAGCCTTCCGGACTGCTCGTGCACCGCAGCCCGATCGCCGCGCACGAGGAGCGCTTCGCCGTGCAACTGCTGCGCAACCAGATCGGCCGCCGGGTGTATCCCGCCCATCGCCTGGATCGCGGCACCTCGGGCGTGCTGCTGTTCGCACTCGACCGAGAAGTGGCACGCAAGCTTGCCCAGCGCTTCGAGTCGCAGGCGGTGGACAAGCGCTACCTGGCGGTCGTGCGCGGTCATCCGCCCGAGCACGGCATGATCGACCACGCGCTGGTGCGCCGGCTCGATGCGGTCGAAGTACGCAGCGGCAAGGGCGCCGGGGCGCGCGATGCGCTGCCCGAGGATGTCGACGACAGTGATGCGCCAGAGGCTGCCGAGCCGGTCGCCCAGCCCGCGCGCACCCGCTTCCGCCGCCTCGCCACGGTCGAGCTGCCGCATGCGGTGGACCGCTACCCCAGCAGCCGCTACGCGCTCGTCGAGCTCTTCCCCGAGACCGGCCGTCGCCACCAGCTGCGCCGCCACCTAAAGCACATCGCCCACCCGATCATCGGTGACGCGACCTACGGCAAGGGCCGCCACAACCGCCTGTTCCAGGCGCTCTTCGACAGCCAGCGCCTGCTGCTCGCGTGCACACGGCTGGCGCTGGCGCATCCGGTGACGGAACGCCCGCTGGAGATCGAGGCGCCGGTGGCGGAGGATTTTGCCGCCGTGCTCGCGGCACTCGGCTGGCAGACGGCACAGCGCAACACTTTCGAGGCAGAATCCAGGCTTTCCGCCGCCCGCAGCCCCACGCCCGAGCGGCACCCTTCCCACGACACTCCAGGCAAGACGATGAATCCGCTGCTACAGGTACGCCAGCACGGCCAGCAGATCTGGCTCGACAACCTCTCCCGCACCCTGCTCGAGGAAGGCCACCTCGCTCGCTTCGTCGCCGACGACGGCGTCGCCGGCGTGACCACCAACCCGGCGATCTTCCACAAGGCGATCTCCGGTGGTCGCTACTACGAGGACGACCTCGCCACGCTCAAGCAGCAACCACTGAGCGCCGAGGCGCGCTACGAGGCCCTGGTGATCCCCGACGTGCAGCGCGCCTGCGACCTGCTCGCACCGCTGCATCGCGACAGCGGCGGCAGCGCCGGCTACGTCAGCCTGGAAGTGTCGCCCGCGCTCGCCCACGACGCCGACGGCACCGTGGCCGCCGGGCTGCGCCTGAAGGCCGCGGTGGATCGCCCCAACCTGCTGATCAAGGTACCCGCCACGCAGGCCGGACTGGTCGCGATCGAGCGCCTGATCGGCGAGGGTGTCAGCGTCAACGTCACGCTGATGTTCTCGCTCGCGCACTGCGAGGGGGTGGGCGAGGCCTACCTGCGCGGGCTCGCGCGGCTGCGCGCGGCGGGCGGAGACGTCGCTGGCGTGATGTCGGTGGCGAGCCTGTTCCTGTCGCGGGTCGACACCCTGGTGGACAAGCTGCTCGAAGAGCGCGGCGGCGACCTGCCGGAGCTGCGCGGCCGCACCGCCGTGGCGATGGCGCGGCTGGCCTACGAGGCCTACCAGGCGCGCTTCCACGGAGCCGGGTTCGAGGACCTGGCCGCGGCGGGCGCGCGTCCGCAGTTCATGCTGTGGGCGAGCACCGGCACCAAGAACCCGGCCTACAGCGACCTGCTCTACGTCGAGCCGCTGATCGGCGCCGAGACCATCAACACCCTGCCCGACGCCACCCTGGACGCGCTGCGCGACCACGGCCGCGTCGCCTCCAGGCTGGAAGAGGACGTCGAGCAGGCCGCCGCCCACTTCACCGCGCTGGCGGCCGCCGGCATCGACCTCGTGGCCGTGGGCGAGCGCCTGCAACAGGAAGGCCTGGCGCAGTTCGAGCAGGCCTTCTCCGGGCTGCTCGAACTCACCGCCTGAGCGCCGCCGGGGCGGTCGCTAGACCGCCTCGAACAGCGTCGAGCGCGACACGCTGCGCCGTTCGCCAGCCGATTCGAGCAGCTCCTTCATGTCGAGGATCAGCACGATCTGGCCGTTGGCGAGCGTGGTCACCCCGGCCACGCCCTTCGGGCGGAAGACCTCGAGCGACTTGATCACCGCATCCTCGCGCCCGGCAAAGCTGTCGATCGCGAGGATGAACACCGAGGCGCCCGACTGCATCACCACGCCGTACTGCGGCACCGCCTCGCGCGGCCAGCCGAGCAGCGCGGAGAGCGGCACGATCGGCAGCACCTCGCCGCGCACGACCATGGTGGCCTTGCCGCCGACATCCTGGATGCCGCCCGGCTCGATCGGCAGGATCTCGCGGACCATCGACAGCGGCACCGCGAAGGGCTGCTCGCCCAGGCGCACCAGCAGCACCGGCAGGATCGCCAGGGTGAGCGGCAGATGGATCAGCAGCGTGGTGCCCTTGCCGAGCTGGGACTGGATCTCGATGCTGCCGTTGAGCTTCTGGATGTTGGTGCGCACAACGTCCATGCCGACGCCGCGACCGGATACGTCGGAAACCTTCTCGGCGGTGGAGAAGCCGGGCAGGAAGATGAGGTCGTAGCTCTGGCGCTCGTCTAGCGTGCTCGCTTCCTCGGCGGTGATCACGCCCTGGGCGAGCGCCTTCGCGCGCAGCCTCTCGGCGTCCATGCCGCGGCCGTCGTCGGCCACGGTGATCACGATGTGGTCACCCTCCTGGCGAGCCTCGAGGCGCAGCACCGACTTGGCCGGCTTGCCGGCGGCGGCGCGCCCGGCGGGATCCTCGATGCCGTGGTCCACGGCGTTGCGGATGAGGTGGATGATCGGGTCGGAGAGATCCTCGACCATGGTCTTGTCGATCTCGGTGTCCTCGCCGACCAGCGCCAGCTCGACCTCCTTGCCGAGATTGCGGGCAAGGTCGCGGGCGATGCGCGGGTACTTGTGGAACAACCGGCCGATCGGCTGCATGCGCGTCTTCATGACCGCGTTCTGCAGGTCGGAGACGAGCAGGTCGAGCTGGCTCACCGCGACGTCGAGCGCCTGCAGCGTCTCGGTGTCGGTGCGCCCGGCGAGGATGTCGCTGCGCAGCGCGTTGAGCCGGTTCTTGGTCAGGCCGATCTCGCCCGAGAGGTTGAGCACCTGGTCGAGGCGGGCGGTATCCACGCGGATCGAGTTGTCGCGTTGGCGCTCGCCCTCGCGGCGGCCGACCGGCGCGCCGGCGCCGGGAACGTCGCCGGCACGGCGGCCGAAGGCGGCAGCGATCACCGGATCCGCGACTGCCGGGACGGGCGACGCGGATACGGGGACGGTTACGGGTCGGACGATGGGCGCGGCCGCAGCCGGTCCGGCAGGGGCGGCGACTCCGGTGACCGCGGCGTACAAGGCATCCCAGTCGGGCTCGCCCGGCCGCGGCAGGACGACCCCGGCGGGCCTCACGTCGGCGGGCTCGGCCACGGCCGCTGCGGCCTGTGCCGTGGCGACCGGCTGCCCGGCGACGGCGATGCGCAAGGCCTCGAGCAGGTCGGGCGCCGCCGGACCCGGCCGGCTGCCGCGTCCGAGGTCGACGAACATGTCGCGCACCGCGCCGGTAGCCGACAGGATCACGTCCATGCGCTCGGGCGTGACCTCGAGCTCGTGCTTGCGCAGGCGGTCGAAGAGGCTCTCGGTGAGGTGGCACAGCGTGACCAGCTCGGCGGCACCGAGGAAGCCGGCGCCGCCCTTGATGGTGTGGAAGCCACGGAAAATGTCATTGAGCAGGCCGGGGTCGTCCGGACTGTGCTCGAGTTCGACGAGCTTGTTGTCGACGTCGGACAGCAGGTCGCCGGCTTCGACGAGGAAGTCCTGCAGCAGATCCTCCATCCCGGCAAAATCACTCACGGCTTGCTCCTGTGTACGGTTGCGCCTCCCTCGAGGCGACCACCGGTTGTCGCGGGGACCGGCCCCGCGGCTTGATCAGAATCCGAGGCGTTCGAGCAGCTCGTCGACCTGGGCCTGGTCCTGCACCACGTCGCTGCGTCCGGCCGGATCGATCACCGGGCCGTTGAGCAGCCCGGCCGCCTGCTCGGACTCGAGCACCTGTGCCGGCGCGGCCTCGATCAACACCTGCAGCAGCTGCGTCTCGAGCGTGCGGGTGAGCTCGACGAGGCGCTTGATCACCTGCCCGGTGAGGTCCTGGAAGTCCTGCGCCATCATGATCTCGTGCAGCTGCGCACCGGTGCTGCGCGCGCCCTCCCCCACCGTGCCGAGGAAGGCACGCGTGTCGGCGGAGAGTTCGCGGAAGGCCTCCGGGCTCAGGCGGCCGGCGTAGAGCTCGTCCCAGCGCGTGCACAACACGTCGGCGCCGCTCGCGAGCTCGGACTGGATCGGCGCCGCCACGTCGGTGGCGTTGAGCACCCGGCTGGCCGCCTGCTCGGTGGTGCGGGCAATGTAGGTAAGGCGCTGGCGCGCATCGGGCACAGCCTCGGCTGCATGGTGCAGGGTGGAGTCGAGGCCGAGCTCGCGCAAGGCGTCATGCACCTGGCGGGCGAGCTGGCCGAGCCGGTTGTATACCACGCCGTCGCTCGCCGCCGCGGCGGGCTCCTCGGCGCTGCAGGCCGGCTCCGCGGTCTGTTCGGCGACCGCGTCGAAGAGCGCCTGCAGCTCATCATTGTCCCCAGACTCATCGACCGACAACACCGCTCCCGCCGGCTCGACGCCCCCCCCGGCCGCCGCGAAAGGATCCGCCGCGATACTGTCGAAGAGCGCCTGCAGTTCGTCCGAATCACCCATCGGGTCCACCTTGGACTTCTTGCTCATATCCATGCTCCGTCTGCGCTGCGGACGCCGTTCAAGCCCGACCGCGGCCCATCTTCTCGAAAATCTTCTCCAGCTTCTCGGCCAGCGTCGCCGCAGTGAAGGGCTTGACCACGTAGCCGCTGGCGCCGGCCTGAGCTGCGGCGATGATGTTCTCCTTCTTGGCCTCGGCGGTGATCATCAGCACCGGCAGGTGCTTGAGTTCGGGCGTGCGGCGAATGCTCTGCAGCAAGGTCAGGCCGTCCATGTTCGGCATGTTCCAGTCGGTGACGACGAAGTCGTAGGGAGCGGTCTTGAGCTTCTGCAGCGCCACCGCGCCATCCTCGGCCTCATCCACGTTGGCGAAGCCGAGCTCCTTCAACAGGTTGCGCACGATGCGGCGCATGGTCGAGAAATCGTCGACGACGAGGAAGCGGGTCTTGGGGTCGGACATTGCGTGTCTCCGGGGTTCTTTGCCTGTTCGGTCAGGAAGTCCGACGCGTCCGCTGCAACATCGGGCGGATCGTGTCGGCCAGCACTTCGGCGTCGAATTTTGCCACGTAGGCGTCCACCCCGACCCGGGCACCCATCGCGCGGTTGGCCTCGGACGACAGCGAGGAGTGCATCACCACCGGAATGCCGGCGAAACGCGGGTCGCCCTTGATCCTGCGCGTCAGCACATAGCCGTCCATTTCGGGCATCTCGGCGTCGAGCATGATGAGGTCGATCTCGTCGATCAGGCGGCGCCCGGTGTTCTCGGCGTGAGCGGCAAGGCTGTCGAGCCGGTTCCACGCCTCCATCCCGTTGGTGGCGTGCTTGTGGCGCACGCCGAGGCGGTCGAGCACTTCGGTGATCTTGCGCCGGGCGACCGTGGAATCATCGACGAAGAAGACGCTCACCTCGTGCCCGTTGCCGATCGGTGCGATGTCGCCGACCACCGCCTCGCCGAAGGTGTCGGCGAGGATGGACTCGACGTCGAGGATGGACACCAGGCGACCGTCGTCGAGCTCGGTGATCGCGGTGATGAAGCCCTGCGCACCGATCGAGACGTTCTCGGGCGCGCGCACGCGCTCCCAGTCGACACGCACGATGCGATCGACCGAATCGACCAGGAAACCGAGCGTGCGCTTGCTGTACTCGGTCACCATCATCGCCTCCCCGAGCGGAGCCCCGGCCGGGATCAGGCCGAGGATCACCCCGAGCGACAGGACCGGGATGACGTTTCCGCGCAAGGAGATCAGGCCCTCGACACCCGAGGGCATGTTGGGCGTGCGGGTGATGAAGGGCGTGCGCGAGACCTCGCGCACCTTGAAGACATTGATGCCGAAGTTCTCCCCGGTGCCCAGGGAGAACAGCAGGATCTCCATCCGGTTCGAGCCTGCCAGCGTGGCGCGGCCATCGACAGCGTCGAACAGGGCGGATTCTTCGTGGTGGTTCCGTTCCATGATTCTTCCTCAGCGTCCCGTCGCCGTGTCGCCCATGCCGAGCAAGCGGGTCAGCACCTGGGAGAGGCGCTGCGGTTCGAACTTGGACACGTATTCGTCCACCCCGACCGAGAGGCCGAGCTGGCGGTTCGATGTCCCCGACAGGGACGAGTGCATGATCACCGGAATGCCGGCGAAGCGGCGGTCGGCCTTGATCTGGCGGGTGAGCATGAAACCGTCCATCTCGGGCATCTCGACGTCGGTCAGCACCAGGCTGACGAAGTCGCTCACTTTTCGACCGGCGGCCTCGGCACGCGTGGCGACCCGGCAGAGTTCCTCCCAGGCCTGGCGGCCGTTGACCGCACCCACGTGGCGCAGGCCCATGGCGTCCAGGGTCTGGGAGATCTGCCTGCGCGCCACCGAGGAGTCGTCGGCGAAATACACCACGTGCGCTTCGCCGCCCGGCAGCGGCGCGATGTCGCGGAACAGGAAGGCGTCGTCGTAGCGCGAGGTCTCGGAGAGCACGCGCTCGACGTCGAGCATCATCACCAGGCGGCCGTCGGCAAGCGAGGTGACTGCGGTAACCAGCCCGCCCAGGCGTGCGGTGAGCATCTCCGGCGGCACCCGCATCTGCGACCAGTCGAGGCGCAGGATGGTATCCACGCCCTCGACCAGGAAGCCCTGCGTATGCCCGTTGTACTCGGTGACGATCATGATCTCGCGCGGGGCGTCCTCGCCGACCCCGACGTAGCGGCCGAGATCGACCACGGGGACGAGCGCGCCGCGCAGGCTCACCATGCCCTGCACAGCATCAGGCATGTCGGGTGCGGCGGTGATCGTCGGCCGGCGCATCACCTCGCGCACCTTGAAGACGTTGATGCCGTAGGTCTCGCGGCAGCCACTGCGCGCGTCCACGCCGAGCGTGAACAGCAGGATCTCGAGCTTGTTGGTGCCGGCAAGCCGGGTGCGGGCATCGATGTTCTTCAGCAGTTCGGACATGGCTGCAGCCTTGCGTTCAATTGGGTGCCGGGGACATCCCCGCGCTCCCTCTCATATCGGCCGGATTGCGCCCGACTTGAGCCCCCTGGATGGGCGGCGCCGCGCCAGCGGTGCCGGCGGGCACACCGGGCGCCTGCTGGCTGCGCATCGCCTCCTCCGCCGCGCGGTTGAGCACGACGATGCTGATCCGGCGGTTCGCGGGATCGAGGGGATCGTCCGGATTCAGGTGTGCGGTGTCGGCCAGGCCGACCACCCGCAGCATCTTCCCCGCCTCCAGCCCCCCGGCAACGAGCTCGCGGCGCGCGGCGTTGGCGCGATTGGACGACAACTCCCAGTTGGAGAAGCCGCGCTCGCCCCCCGCGTACTGTGCGGAGTCGGTGTGTCCGGACATGCTCACGCGGTTGTCCACGTCGTTGAGTGCGGCGGCGATCTCGCGCAGCAGCTCTCGCGTGTAGGGACGCAGGTCGGCGCTCGACGAGGTGAACATCGGCCGGTTCTGCGCGTCGATCAGTTGTATCCGCAGCCCCTCGCTGACGATGTCGATGAGGAGCTGGTTCTTGAACTGGCGCAGAGAAGGGTTGGCCTCGATCACCGCCTCGAGCTTGCCCTTGAGGTCGATCATCCGCGCGCGCTCGCGCCGCTCGGCGATGGCCTGGGCGGCAATCTCGGCATCGCTCTTGACGCGCGCGGGCGCGGCATCGAGGTTGATCGCGCGCGTGCTGGGCGTATCGCCGCGCCGCACCTGGCCGACCTTGCGCGAGAGGTCCTCGCCCCCGCCCTTGATGATGCTCGAGCTGTCGCCGGTGCCCTCGCCGCCCTGCATGGCGAGCTTGAGCGGGTTCTGGAAGTAGTCGGCGATGCCCTCGAGGTCGCCCTGCGCGGTCGAACCGAGGAGCCACATCAGCAGGAAGAAGGCCATCATCGCGGTCACGAAGTCCGCGTAGGCGATCTTCCATGCGCCGCCATGGTGACCGCCGCCCCCCTTCTTGATGCGCTTGACGACGATCGGTTGCTGGGTGTCGTCGCTCACCGCGGACCTCCGCACGGCAGCGCGCGGGGCGGCACCTCGCAACGACGGGAGTCAGGGACGCAGCGGCTCATCGCGATCAGCCCTTGCGGCTCTTGATTTCCTGCTCGAGCTCGGCGAAGCCCGGGCGGTCGGTCGAGTACAGCACCTTGCGGCCGAACTCCACCGCGACCTGCGGCGCATAGCCGTTCATGCTCGCCAGCAGCACCACCTTGATCACCTGGTAGATCTTGCCGCTCTCCTCGACCTTCTGCTCGAGCTGGCTGGCGATCGGCGCCACGAAGCCATAGGAGACCAGGATGCCGAGGAAGGTGCCGACCAACGCGCCGCCGATCATCTTGCCGAGCACGGCCGGCGGCTGGCCCACCGAGCCCATCACGTTCACCACGCCCATCACCGCGACCACGATGCCGAATGCGGGCACCGCGTCGGCGACCTTGGAGACCACGTGCGGAGCGGTGTGCGCCTCCTGGTGGTGGGTCTCGATCTCCATGTCCATCAGGTTCTCGATCTCGAAGGCGTTGAGGTTGCCACCCACCATCATGCGCAGGTAGTCGGTCATGAACTCGACGGCGTGGTGGTCTGCGGCGACGCTCGGGTACTTCGAGAAGATCGGGCTGGAGTCGGGGTTCTCGATGTCGTTCTCGATCGACATCAGGCCTTCCTTGCGTACCTTGGCGAGGATCTCGAACAGCAGCGCGAGCAGGTCGACGTAGAGCGCCTTGTTGTACTTGGAACCCTTGACCGCGAGCGACAGCGAACCGAGCGTGCCCTTGATCGCTTTCGGGCCGTTACCGGCGACGAAACCACCGATCATCAGGCCGATGATCGCGATGTATTCCATGGGCACCCACAGCGCGGCCAGGCTGCCATGCACCGCATAGGTGCCCAGCGAGGCGGCGAGGATGATGACGTAGCCGATGATCAGGAACACGGGGAAACTCCGGAGCGTTTCGCTGCGCCGCGCGCGGACCGCCACGGCTCTTGCCGGGAATAACGGCGGCGGGGAGAGGAACTTGAACGCACCGGGTGCATGGCGCCAGGGCACGCCCGAATGCGACATGGGCCGGCTGTCTCCAGCGCGGCCCATGCGGGAACCTGTCGACGACGGGCAGGCTCGCCTGCCACGGTCAGCAGACTACCCAAGCCACTGCGGCGGGCGACGACTCAGGCGACGACGGCCTTGCGGCTTGCGGCGGCAGTCTTGCGAGTGGGTGCGACCGCCTTGCGGGTGGCGGTCTTGCGGCGCGCGGAGCCGGCACGCGAGGGCATGTTGCACAACCCGCACACGTAGTCGTGCACCGGATCGTGAGCGTGCGTCACGAAGGCGCCGCCGCAGCGCGTGCAAGCGGCCATCTGCAGCAGGTCGGCGTCGAAGAAGCGCACCAGTGTCCACGCGCGGGTGAGGCTCAGCGCGGGCTCGATCACGTTGGTCTCGATGTGGTCGAGATAGAGGTGATAGGCCTTGAGGATCGCATCCAGCCCCTGCACACCGGCCGGGCCGGTGAAGTAACGGTGCAGGTTCATGAACAGCGAGGAATGCACGTTCGGCTGCCAGGTCATGAACCAGTCGGTGGAGAACGGCAACATGCCCTTCGGGGGCGAGGCCCCGCGCACCTCCTTGTAGATCTTCAGCAGCTTCTCGCGACTCAGCGTCGTCTCGACCTCGAGCATCTGCATGCGCGCGCCGAGTTGCACCATCTCGACGGCGCGGCGTACCTCGTCGCTTTCCTCGATCACACTCTTGTTCTTCATTCGCTACTCCTCAGCGCGCATCGGCCGCCGCCTTGCCGGCGGCGAGGATCGCCGCATGCAGGCCCGCGCTGGCGGCATCCCGCCCCTCTCCCGCCATCAGCCGCGCGAGCTGCGCGTCGTCGAAGCGGAAGCAGGGCAGCAGGGTCGGGATCGACGCCATCCTGACCAGCTTGGCCGCCGACATCGACTCGATCAGGTCCGCGAAAGCCTCGTCGATTCCGAGCCGGAACAGTGCGGTCGCACGGTCGCTGCGCAGCATCTGCTGCGCCAGCATCAGGTAGGCAAGGTTGAGCTCGCGGATGTCTTCCTGGAAGTCGGGGCGATCCATGTTTTTCCATCCCGCACGGGGATCAACGACTGCAAGTTAAAGTAGTTTCTCAGGAGCGGCAAGCTGCGCCCCCCTACTCCGTGCAGCATTTCACACAAAGAGTGTCGCCCGCGAGCAACACATGCCGAGGCGGCGCGGGAAGCTTCGCGCAGACGGTCAGCCTGCGCCGGATTCGAGCTGGAGCGCGGCGATCCGGTTGCGGCCACGCTGCTTGGCGCGATACACGCCGTCGTCCGCACACTTGATCAGCGCATCCACGCCATCCATGTCGGGCAAACGCATGGCCACGCCGACGCTGGCGGTGAGGAAGATCTGCGGACCGCCGGTGTCGATCGGCCGGGCCTGCACGGCCACGCGCAAGCGTTCCGCGACCAGCATCGCAGACTTCAGGTCGGTATCGGGGCACAGAACGAGAAACTCGTCGCCACCGGTACGGCAGATCAGGTCCTGGGTGCGCAGTGCGCCACGCAGACTCTCGGCAGCCTGACGCAGCGCCATGTCGCCGACGTCGTGCCCGTGGGTGTCGTTGATGGTCTTGAAGCCGTCCAGATCGACGATCATGACCGAGAAGGCACGGTTATGCCGCATCGCCGTGGCCCACTCCGCCTGCAAGGACTCGATCGCCTGGCGACGGTTGGGCAGACCGGTGAGCGGGTCGGTCAGCGCCGCCTCCTGCAGGCGGCGATTCGAGATCGAGAGCTCGGCGGCGAAGTTGCGCAGTTCCTCGCGCTCGCGCTCGAGCTCCTCCTGCAGCACCAGCATGCGCAGGCATGCGCGCAGGCGCACCGCGAGCGGCGCACGATGCAGAGGCCGGACCATGAAATCATCGGCTCCGGCACCGGCGGCGGCCAGCAGGCGCGTCTCGTCCTCGTCCGCCAGCATGCAGATCACGTAGATGCTGCGACCGAGGCGCATCTCGCGCAGGCCGCGCACCACCCGCTCCCCCTCGTCCGACCAGTCCGCCACCAGCAGCTGTGGCTGAACGGCGAGCGCAGCCTCGAGCGCTGCCTGGGCCTCCTCGGTTACGAAGACCGCAAAGCCTTCCGCCTCCAGCTGGCTGCGCAGCAGCTCGCGATCCTCGCACGCGCTGGCAAGGACCAGCGCCCGCATCCGGGGCGGCCCCTCGGCCTCGGCGGCGACCTGCGCCAGCTCGACGACGGGTTCCGCAGCCGCGTTGCCCAGTTCGGCAAAACGCGGCGCATCCTCGGTACGGATCTGCAGCAGCTTGCCCCACTCCGCCCAGTCGCGCCCGACGCGCTCGCACAAGGAGACGAACTCGCCGCGCCCCAGACCGAGGCGCCCCGCCAGGCGCAACATCGGCGCCATCAAGCGGATGTGTTCGGCCTCGGGCGCAAGGCATAGCTGCGCCACCGCACGCGCCAGCACCAGGCAGTGGACGATGCCCGCCGCACGCGACTCTTCTTCGTAGCCCGCCAGGTCCGGCTGCTCGTGGAAGCGCACCGGCTGCACCAGCGCGTCCGGCACCCCCCAGTCGGCGAGCATCGCCGCGCCGAGCTCGCGGTGGTTCATCGCGAAGGCCTGGTCCTCGAGCACCACCTGCTGCAAGGCCGGGTTGCGTTTCAGCTCACCGAGCAGGCGGGAGAAGGCTTCGGGATAGAGGGTCGCGAGCGAGAGTTCGCCGACCCGCGCGAGCAGGCCGAGGCTGAACGCCTCGTCGGGCGCGACCACGCGCACGCGCTGGGTCAGCGCCTGCATCGAGATCGCCATCAGCAACGCGGAGGACCAGAAGCGAGGGTAATCGAAACCCTGGCAGGTGCCCTTGCGGTAGGTCGACAGCAGCGAGAAACCCAGCGCCAGTGTGCGCACCGCCGGCAGGCCGAGCACCATCAGCGCCTCCTGCACCGACACGATCGCACGCCGGCTCTCGGCGATCAGGCCGTTGGCTGCCTTGATCAGGCGACCGACGAAGGCGGGGTCGCCCTTGATCACGCGACCGAGCTCGGCCAGAGACACGTCGGGCGCCTGCGTCAGCCGGATGATCGCAAGCGCGACTCCGCGCGGCGAGGGCAGATCCCCCGCGGCCTTGAGCTGCGCATATCGCTTCATGTCGATCGCTTGCGGCATCCCTTCCTCACCCCTCGTTCACTGTCGCCGAGTCATTCTGGCACAGCGCCCCCGTTCACGGCGGACCGGCCTGATTCTTTAGCCCGCGTTGCAGGCGCACGCGGGAAAGCAGGCTAGAATCGCCGAAAACTCCTGCCCGCGACCATGAAATACTGCTCGAACTGCGGCGCCACCGTCGCCTTCCGCATCCCGCCCGGGGACAGCCTTCCCCGCCACGTCTGCGAGCAGTGCGGCACCATCCACTACCAGAACCCCAAGCTGGTGGTGGGCGCGCTGGCCGAGTGGGAAGACCGCATCCTGTTGTGCCGGCGCGCGATCGAGCCGCGCCACGGGATGTGGACGCTGCCCGCCGGCTTCATGGAGAACGAGGAGACCACCGCCCAGGCAGCCGCCCGCGAGACACTGGAGGAGGCCTGCGCGCGCATCGAGGTCGGCGAGCTGTATACGTTGATCGACGTGCCGCATATCAGCCAGGTACACATCATCTACCGCGCCCGCCTGCTCGACCTCGACTTCCGCCCCGGCGAGGAGTCGCTCGAGGTCGCGCTCCTGCGCGAAGACGAGATCCCCTGGGACCGGATCGCCTTCCGCTCGATCGCGATCAGCCTGCGCCATTTCTTCGAGGACCGCCGCAGCGGTAACTGGCAGCTGCATACCGCCAGCCTGACGCCGCCACCGCCCGAGTGGCGCTGACGCCGAAGCGCCTCGCCGACGGATACATGCACGCTCATCAGGGTTGATGCGGAACTCCGGCGAGGAGGATAATCCCGCAATTCCCTTCCGCGCGCGGATCATGACCAGCTACATCTTCGTCGTCATCGGCGCCGTCCTGGTGAACAACGTCGTCCTCGTCCGCATCCTCGGGCTGTGCCCGTTCATGGGCGTGTCGAAAAAGCTCGAGACCGCCATCGGCATGGGCGCGGCCACGACCTTCGTGCTCACCGTCGGCGCCGGCACCAGCTACCTGATCGACCACTACCTGCTGCAGCCCTTCGATCTCGGCTACCTGCGCACGCTGGCCTTCATCGTCGTGATCGCGGCGATCGTCCAGCTCACCGAACTGATCATCCAGAAGACCAGCCCGCTGCTGCACCAGGTGCTGGGCATCTACCTGCCGCTCATCACCACCAACTGCGCGGTGCTCGGCGTGCCCCTGCTCAACGTCGGCTTGAAACACGACCTCCTGGAGTCCCTGCTGTTCGGCTTCGGCTCCTCGCTCGGCTTCACGCTGGCGCTGGTGCTGTTCGCCGGCATCCGCGAGCGCCTGGACGGCGCCGACGTGCCGATCGCCTTCAAGGGCACTGCGATCGCGATGATCACCGCCGGTTTCATGAGCCTCGCGTTCATGGGCTTCGCCGGCCTCGACCGCTTCCACTGAGGCCCGCGCCACCATGTTCACCGCGATTCTCGTGATGGCCGGCATCGCCATCGTGCTCGGCCTCACCCTGGGCTACGCCGCGATCCGCTTCAAGGTCGAGGGCGATCCGCTGGTCGAGAAGATCGACGCCATCCTGCCGCAGACCCAGTGCGGCCAGTGCGGCTTCCCGGGCTGCAAGCCCTACGCCGAAGCGATCGCCAACGGCGAGGCCGACATCAACCAGTGCCCGCCCGGCGGCGAAGAGGGCGTGCGCAAGCTCGCCGACCTGCTCGGGCGCGAGTTCAAGCCGCTCTCTGAAGAGCACGGCGTCGAGAAGCCGAAGTCGATCGCAGTGATCGACGAGCAGGTCTGCATCGGCTGCACGCTGTGCATCCAGGCGTGCCCGGTGGATGCCATCGTGGGCGCGGCCAAGCAGATGCACACCGTGGTCGAGCCGCTGTGCACCGGTTGCGAGCTGTGCGTCGCGCCCTGCCCGGTCGACTGCATCGCCATGGTGCCGGTGGCCGAGACCGTGCAGACCTGGAAATGGAAATACCCCGTGGTCGAAATCAGGAAGGCAGCATGATCGGGCGTCTGTTCAAGTTCCACGGCGGCATCAAGCCCGACGCACACAAGAACGAATCCTCCGGCGGCGCGATCCGCAAGGCACCACTGCCGGCGAGGCTGGTCGTACCCCTGCGCCAGAGCGCGCGCGCCGGCGCGGCCTGTATCGTCGCGGTCGGCCAGCGGGTGCTCAAGGGCGAGCGCATCGGCGAACCGGAAGGCTTTCTGGGCACCGGGGTGCACGCGCCCACCTCGGGCACGGTCGCGGCGATCGCGTCCTGTCCGATGGCCCACCCCTCCGGCCTCGAGACCCCCTGCGTGGTGATCGAGCCCGACGGTGAAGACCGGTGGATCGAGCATGCGCCCTTCGACTACCGGGCCGCCAGCCGCGACGAGGCCCTCGCCTGGCTGCGCGACTGCGGCATCGTCGGCCTCGGCGGCGCAACCTTCCCCAGCCATGTCAAGCTCGGCCGCGGCTCCGGCATCGAGACCTTGATCCTCAACGGTGCCGAGTGCGAGCCGTGGATCACCTGCGACGACCGCCTGATGCGCGAGCGAGCAGTCGACATCCTCGCCGGCGCGAACATCCTGCGCGAGCTGATCGGTGCGCGCGAGCTGGTGGTCGGCGTGGAGGACAACAAACCCGAGGCGGTCGCCGCGATGCAGGCCGCCGCGGTCGGCACGCCCACCCGTGTCGTCGCGGTCCCGGCGCTCTACCCGGCTGGCGGCGAGAAACAGCTCATCCGCGTGCTCACCGGCGTCGAGATCCCCTACGGCAAGCTCGGCGGCGACTACGGCGTTCAGTGCTTCAACGTCGGCACCGCGCACGCGGTGTACCGCGCGTTCATCCACGGCGAGCCGCTGATCAGCCGCATCGTCACGCTCACCGGCAACTGCGAGACCCCGGGCAACTGGGAGGTCGCGATCGGGACCCCGGTCGAGGACCTGCTCGCCCTCGCACGCCCCAAGGCCGACACCGACCGCATCCTCATGGGTGGCCCGATGATGGGCTTCGCGATGCCGCGCCTGGACGTCCCGGTGGTCAAGGGCACCAACTGCATCATCTCGGCCTCGCCGCGCCTGTTCCCGCCGGCGCCGCCCGAGCAGCCCTGCATCCGCTGCACCGAATGCGCCAAGGCATGCCCGGTCGAGCTGCAACCCTTCGAGCTGTACTGGCACAGTCGCTCGAAGAACTTCGGCAAGGCACAGGAATACCACCTCTTCGACTGCATCGAGTGCGGCTGCTGCACCTACGTGTGTCCGGCCCACATCCCGCTGGTGGACTACTTCCGCTTCTCCAAGAGCGAGATCTGGGCGCGCGAGCGCGAGAAGACGGCAGCCGACCAGGCGCGCGAGCGCTTCGAGTTCCGCAACTTCCGCCAGGAGCGCGAGAAGGCTGAGAAGGCCGCGAAGCTCGCCGCCAAGGCGGCCGAGACGCGCGCCAAGCTCGCCGAGGCCGGCACGGCAGAAGCGCCCGCGGCGGCCGATGCGCCCGCCGCAGAAGACCCCAAGAAGGCCCTGATCGCTGCCGCGCTCGCCCGCGCCAAGGCGCAGAAGGCCGAGATCCAGCCACAGAACACCGACAACCTCAGCCCGCAGACGCAGGCCGAGATCGCCGACATCGAGGCCCGTCGCAAGGTGCTCGAGGCGGTCGCGGCCACCCCGGCGCCGCAAGCCGCCGAAGCGGCCGCCGCCCCCGACGAGCCCCGCTCCTGAGTTCCGCATGATCCACTCCCCCTACGTCCGCAAACCGGTCAGCGTGCAGCGCACGATGGGCCTCGTGCTGCTCGCGCTCGTCCCCGGCATCGTCGCGCATGCCCTGGTCATCGGCGCCGGCGTGCTGGTCAACCTGGCGATCTCGACGATCACCGCGGTGGCCGCCGAGGCGCTGATGCTGCACCTGCGCAAGCGCCCGGTGGGCATCGCCGTCGCCGACCTCTCCGCCGTGGTCACCGCCTGGCTGGTCACGCTGTGCTTCCCGCCGATCGTGCCGTGGTGGCTCACGGTATGCGCGGTGCTGGTGGCGATCGTCGCGGTCAAGCACCTCTACGGCGGCCTCGGCCAGAACCCCTTCAACCCGGCGATGATCGCCTACTGCTCGATGATCGTCGCCTTCCCGGCGCTGATGTCGCAGTGGCCGCCAGCCGGCCACCTGTCCTTCGACACCCAGCTCTCGCTCATCCTCGGCGGGCCGCGCGACATCGACGGCATCACCGGCGCCACCGCGCTCGACGCCTTGCGCACCGGCCTGCGCTCGGGCACGCAGACGGTCGACACCGTACTGAAGGGCTCCGCCTTCGGTGCGCTCGGCGGCCGCGGCTGGGAATGGGTCTCGATCGGCTATGTCGCAGGCGGCCTCTTCCTGCTCGCGATGCGCATCATCACCTGGCACATGCCGGTCGCCTTCATCGGCGTGCTGGCCGCCATCTCCGGCCTGTTCTGGCTGGTCGATCCAGCCGGCTTCGCCTCGCCGCTGTTCCACCTCGCCAGCGGCGGCGCCATGCTCGCCGCCTTCTTCATCGTCACCGACCCGGTCTCGGGCGCGACCACGCCGCGCGGCAAGCTGCTCTTCGCCGGCGGCATCGCGCTCATCGCCTGGCTGATCCGCAACTTCGGCGCCTACCCCGAGGGCATTGCCTTCGGCGTGCTGCTGATGAACATGTGCGTGCCCCTGCTCGACATGAAGACCCAGCCGCGGGTCTTCGGTCACCGCCACGACATCGAGGGAGGCGGCAAGTGAGCGCGCGCTACTCCGCAACCCGCACGTCCCTGCGCACCGGGGCGATCATGCTGCTGTTCACGCTGGTGTTCACCGCGCTGATGGCGACCACCTGGGACGTCACCCGTCCCGCGATCGAGGCCTCGGCGCAGGAGGCGCAGCGGCGCCTGATCGACGAGGTGCTGCCGCCGGGCAGCTACGACAACGACCTGCTCGCCGACGTGGTGCGCTTCGGTCCCGCGCCGCAGATCGGCATGGACGATGGCGGCCGGGTCTGGCGCGCGCGCAAGGGCGGCGAACCGGTGGCGCTGGTCGTCGAGGGCGCGGCCACCGACGGCTACGCCGGGCGCATCGCGCTGGTCGTCGCGGTCAACACCAACGGCCTGCTCTCGGGCGTGCGCGTCACCCAGCACAAGGAAACCCCCGGTCTGGGCGACTACATCGACCCCAAGAAGGACCGCCGCAAGGACCTGCCCTGGATCGGGCAGTTCGCGGTCGCCACCTGGAAAGACGTCAACACCGCCGAATGGACCGTGCGCAAGGACGGCGGCACCTTCGGCTACCGCACCGGCGCCACCATCAGCGCGCGCGCCGTGGTGCGCGCGGCCGGGCGCAGCACGGCCTTCGTGGTCGAACGCATGGATGCGCTCTTCGCCGCCCCCGCCGGCGGCGTGTTGGGAGAATGAGCATGAGCCCGCAACAGTTCCGCGAGATCGCCTGGAACGGCCTGTGGAAGCAGAACACCGGCCTGGCGCAGCTGCTCGGCCTGTGCCCGATCCTCGCCGTCAGCACCAGCATGGTCAACGCGGTCAGCCTCGGCCTCGCCACCATCCTCGTGATGGCGCTGTCCAACCTGGCAGTGTCGGCGCTGCGCAACTTCATCCCCTACGAGATCCGCATCCCGGTCTTCATCCTGATCATCGCGGCGCTGACCACGGTGGTGGACCTCTCCTTCAACGCCTTCTTCCACGACCTCTATCTCGTGCTCGGCATCTTCATCCCGCTGATCGTCACCAACTGCATCGTGCTCGCGCGCGTCGAGGCCTACGCGGCCAAGAACGACCCGCTCACCTCGACGGTAGACGGCATCATGATGGGCATCGGCCTGGTGTGGGTGCTCGCGGTGCTCGGCGGCATGCGCGAGCTGCTCGGCGCCGGCACGCTGTTCTCGGGCATCGAGATGATCCTCCCCGGCGCCTCGGCGTGGAACGTGTTCGGCGACGACTACCCCGGCTTCCTGATCGCCATCCTGCCGCCCGGCGCCTTCTTCGCGCTCGGCGTGCTGATCGCCGCGTTCAACGCCATCAACGTGCGCCTGGCGGCACGTGCGCGCCGGCGCCCGCCGCCTGCCCCGACCAGGACGGCCGAGCCGGAGGAAGACTCCGCAGAGCCGGCCGCCGCGAGCTGACGACCCGCATGGCTGCGATGAAGCGCGAGGCGATCCGCGAGTTCTTCCGCCGCCTGCACGACGCCAACCCGAACCCGCAGACCGAGCTCGAGTACGCCTCGCCCTATCAGCTGCTGGTCGCGGTGGTGCTGTCGGCGCAGGCCACCGACCGCAGCGTCAACCTCGCCACGCGCAAGCTGTTCGCGCTCGCCCCCACGCCCGAGGCCATGGTCTCGCTCGGCGAGGAAGGCATCGCCGACTGCATCAAGACCATCGGCCTGTTCCGCAACAAGGCGAAGAACACGCTGGCGCTGTCGCGCCTGCTGCTCGAGCGCCATGGCGGCGAGGTGCCGGCCGAACGCGAGGCGCTCGAGGCCCTGCCCGGCGTCGGCCGCAAGACCGCCAACGTGGTGCTCAACACCGTCTTCCGCCAGCCGGCGATGGCGGTGGATACCCACATCTTCCGGCTGTCCAACCGCACCGGGCTCGCGCCGGGGAAGGACGTGCTGGAGGTCGAGAAGGCGCTGCTGCGGCGCGTGCCCAAGGACTACCTGCTCGACGCCCACCACTGGCTGATCCTGCACGGCCGCTACGTGTGCACCGCGCGCAAGCCGCGCTGTGGCGAATGCGGCGTGCGCGACCTGTGCCTGTTCCGCGACAAGACCGACTGAAGCCCCGCGCGGGTGCCCGCCGGCGCGACGCGCTCGCTGCACACCCGCCACCCCGCGCCCGAGGGCGCACGAGAACCGAGGACCCGACATGTTCAACCCCAGCCGCGACCAGGTGCGCAGCTTCTTCATCGACACCTGGCGCAAGGCGCGCGCCAAGGAGGTGCTGACGCCGATGGAGACCATCGCCGCCGACATCATCGCCCTCCACCCCGAGTACCACACGGTGGTCGAGGACCCGGAGGCGGTGCACCGCGACTTCCCGCCCGAGGCCGGACAGATCAACCCCTTCCTGCACCTGTCGCTGCACCTGGCGATCGAGGAGCAGCTCTCGATCGACCAGCCGCCCGGCATCCGCGCCGCCTTCGAGGCCGCCTGCCAGCACCGCGGCAACCGCCACGACGCCATGCACGACGCCCTCGAGTGCCTCGGCGAGATGCTCTTCGACGCCCAGCGCAAGGGCACCCCGCCCGACGGCGCGGCCTACGTCGGCGCGCTGCGCAAGCGCGCCGGGCTGGCGATCTGATCGCGGCCGCCTCGCGCCCCGTCCCACCCGCCGTCCCCCCAGTCACACCTCCACGCCTCGCCCTGCACACGGGCGAGGCGCTAGAATGAACGTCTTCGGACGAATGGATCGGACCCTGCGCGCCCGGCGCCTGCCGCATTCCCGGCCTGCGCCCGGGCATTCGCGTGCCTGAATCCCCACCGACTCCACCGACTCGCCCACCCTTCCGCCAAGAATCCCCGCCCCCCAGGAGGTCTCCATGCCCGGTCTGCTCACCAACGTCGATCCCGATGGCCTGCTCGAATACTCGGTGGTCTACACCGACCGCTCGCTCAACCACATGTCGCAAGCCTTCCAGGGCGTCATGCGCGAACTCTCCACGACCCTGAAGAAGGTCTACCACGCCCACGCCATCGCCATCGTCCCCGGCAGCGGCACCTTCGGCATGGAGGCGGTCGCGCGCCAGTTCGCCACCGGGAAAAAGACCCTGGTGATCCGCAACGGCTGGTTCAGCTACCGCTGGACGCAGATCTTCGAGATGGGGAACATCCCCGCCGAATCCGTGGTGCTCAAGGCCCGCCAGGTGCGCGACGAGGCGCAGGCGCCCTTCACCCCGGCGCCGATCGACGAGGTCGTCGCCGCCATCCGCGAGCACCGCCCCGACGTGGTGTTCGCGCCGCACGTCGAGACCTCGGCCGGCATGATGCTGCCCGACGACTACCTGCGCGCGGTGGCCGACGCCACCCACGCGGTCGGCGGCCTCTTCGTGCTCGACTGCATCGCCTCGGGCACGGTGTGGGTGGACATGGACGCGGTCGGCGTCGACGTGCTGGTGAGCGCGCCGCAGAAGGGCTGGAGCGCCTCGCCGTGCTGCGCGATGGTGATGCTGAGCACCGCCGCGCGCGGGCGCATCGAGGGCACCACCAGCACCAGCTTCGCCTGCGACCTCAAGAAGTGGCTGCAGATCATGGAGGCCTACGAGGGCGGCGCCCACGCCTACCATGCCACCATGCCCACCGACGGCCTGGTCACGCTGCGCGACGTGATGCGCGAGACCGAGGCCTACGGCTTCGCCAAGGTCAAGGAAGAGCAGCTCGAGCTCGGCCGCCGCGTGCGCGCCCTGCTCGAGGCGCGCGGCTTCGCCAGCGTCGCGGCCGCCGGATTTCAGGCCCCGGGCGTGGTGGTGAGCTTCACCACCGACGACGGCATCAAGACCGGCGCCAAGTTCGCCGCCGCCGGCCTGCAGGTCGCCGCCGGCGTGCCGCTGGCCTGCGACGAGCGCCCCGACTACAAGGCCTTCCGCATCGGCCTCTTCGGCCTCGACAAGCTGCACCACATCGAGCGCAGCGTCGCCACGCTCGAGAAGGCGCTCGACCAGGTGGCCTGACCCGGTTCGATCCACCGGGGCACGCACCCGCCCGCCCCGGCCCTGCATGCGCACCTGCGCGGGCGCATTGCCTCACGCACGAACGCCACCCTCGCGGTGGCGTTTGCTTGTCAACGCGTCAGGGCGTCAGCGCGTCAGGGCAAATTGCGCGCGCAAGCGCTCGACGGTGTCGGGCTCCGCGCGCAGCCTGAAGACCGCCCCCTCATCCTCCGCCCGCTCCTCCAGCACCTCGCAGTTGGCGTAGATCTCCTTGCGCAGTTGCTGCGCCGACCACGGCAGCAAAAGCTCCGCCTCGACCAGGTCCTGCTGGAAGAAGGCGACGATGGTCTGCCGCAGCCTGGCCACCTCGTCCGGCCGGCGCGCGCTCATGACGATGCAGCCGGGGTATTTTTCGCGCAGCGCGGCCTCGCATTCGGCCTGCGCCGCGGCATCGCCGACGTGGTCGATCTTGTTGAAGACGCGGATGCGCGGCACCTCGTCGGCGCCGATTTCCTGCAGCACCGTGTCGGTGACTTCGAGCTGGCGTTCGAAGCCGGGATCGCTGGCGTCGATGACGTGCAGCAGCAGGCCGGCGTCCAGGGCCTCGTCCAGGGTGGACTTGAACGAGGCCACCAGCCCGTGCGGCAGGTTCTTGATGAAGCCGACGGTGTCGCTGACCAGCACGCGCGGCACGCTCTCGGGGTAGAGCGTGCGCACGGTGGTGTCGAGCGTGGCGAAGAGCTTGTTGGCGACCAGCACCTCGCTGCCGGTGAGCGCGCGCATCAACGTCGATTTGCCGGCATTGGTGTAGCCGACCAGGGCCACGCTGGCCGGGGCCTGGCGCCCCTGGCGGCGCGCACGCTGGGTCTTGCGTTCGGCCTCCATGGCGACGATCTCCAGCTGCAGCTCGGCGATGCGGTCGCGGATCTTGCGGCGATCGAGCTCGGTGTGCGACTCGCCGGCACCGCGACCGCCCACGCCGCTGCGCTGCCGCCCCTGCGGCCCGGCGAGCTTGGCGGCCTCGCGCAGGCGCGGCGCCATGTAGCCCAGGCGGGCGATCTCCACCTGCGCCTTGGCCGCGCGCGAGCGTGCGTTGCGGTGGAAGATCTCGAGGATGACCATGGTCCGGTCCATCACCTCGCAGCCGGTCTCCAGCTCGAGATTGCGCGCCTGCGAGGGCGAGATCTCGTGGTCGACCAGCAACGCCTCGATCGTACCGGTGCGCGGCACGGTGTCGGTCGGCGCGGCCTCGAAGCCGGCCTGGGCGGCCACGAACTCGCGCACCTCCTGGCGCTTGCCGACGCCCAGATAGCCGTGGGTGTCGAAGCCGGTGCGCTTCTGTGTGAAGGTGTGCACCACGCGGTAGCCGAGGGTCTTCGCCAGCTCGCGCAGCTCGGCGAGCGAGGCTTCGAACTCGGCATCGCTGACGTTGGGGCGTTGCACCGAGGCGACGATGGCCTTCCGGGGTTCGTCGGCGAGTTCTATCTGCATTCAGGGCGCTTCTATCGGAGGGATGGGGATGCGATGGTAACCCGCCGCGCCGCCGTTCAGCGCCCGCCGCCCGCGTCCAGGTCGGTGAGGATGGGGCAGTCCGGACGCGCATCGCCATGGCAGTGCGCCGCGAGCGTGCGCAGCGTGTCCACCATCCCCTGCAGCTCGGCGATCTTGCGCTCGAGCGCGGCGACGTGCCCGAGCGCGATGCGCTTGACGTCGGCGCTCGCCCGCCCCTGGTCGCGCCACAGCGCGAGGAGCCCGCCGATATCGGCCACCGCGAAGCCGAGGTCGCGCGCGCGGCGGATGAAGCGCAGCACATGCACGTCCTCGTCGGTGTAGAAGCGGTAGCCCGAATCGGTGCGCCGCGCCGCCGGCAACAGGCCGATCGACTCGTAGTAGCGGATCATCTTCGCCGACACGCCCGAGGCGGCGGCGGCCTTGCCGATGTTCATCATGAACTCGCCCCCCTCAACCCGCCGCGGGCGCCTCGGCGCCGAAGCGGCGCAGGCGCAGCGCGTTGCCGAGCACGAACACGCTCGACATCGACATCGCCGCCGCGGCGAAGACCGGCGACAGCAACAGCCCGAAGGCCGGATAGAACGCCCCCGCGGCGAGCGGGATCAGCGCGCTGTTGTAGGCGAAGGCCCAGAACAGGTTCTGGCCGATGTTGCGCATGGTGGCGCGCGACAGCGCGATCGCGCGCGGCACGCCCATCAGGTCGCCCGACATCAGCACCACGTCGGCGCTCTCGATCGCCACGTCGGTACCGGTGCCGATCGCGATGCCGACGTCGGCCTCGGCGAGCGCGGGCGCATCGTTGATGCCGTCGCCGACGAAGGCCACGCGGCGGCCGGCCGCCTCCCCAGCCTCACCGCGCCCAGCCAGCCTGCGCAATGCCGCCACCTTGCCGTCGGGCAGCACCTCGGCGACGACCTCGTCGATCCCCGCCTGGCGCGCGATCGCGCGCGCGGTGCGTTCGTTGTCGCCGGTGATCATCGCCACCTTCAGGCCCAGCGCATGCAGCGCCTTCACCGCCGCCACCGAGGTCGGCTTGAGCGGGTCGGCCACGGCGATGATCGCAGCCAGGCGACCATCGATCGCCGCGTAGAGTGGCGACTTGCCCTCGTCGCCCAGGCGCGCGGCAGTGTCGGCAAAGACGCCCACATCCAGGCCGAGCCTGCGCATCAGGCGGTCGGCGCCGACCTCCACCCGCCGGCCCGCCACCGTCGCGCTCACGCCGTGACCGGCATCCGCCTCGAAACCTTCCGCCTCGTCGAGCGCCAGCCCTTCGGCTCGTGCGGCGACGACGATGGCCTCGGCGATCGGATGCTCGGAACGGCGCTCGACGGCGGCCACCGACGCGAGCACCTCTGCGCGCGCGAAGCCCTCGGCCACCACCAGGTCGGTGAGCTGCGGCTTGCCCACGGTGAGCGTGCCGGTCTTGTCCACCGCCACCACCGCCGCGTCGCGCAGCAGCTGCAGCGCGTCGCCCTTGCGGAACAACACGCCCATCTGCGCCGCGCGCCCGGTCGCGACCATGATCGAGGTCGGCGTCGCCAGGCCCATCGCGCACGGGCAGGCGACGATCAGCACCGCCACCGCGTTCACCAGCGCGAAGCTGAGCACCGGCACCTCCGCCGGCAGCCAGGCCGCGCCGAACAGCAGCCAGGCCAGGAAGGCGAGCGCCGCCAGCCCCATCACCACCGGCACGAAGACCATGGTGACCTTGTCCACCCTGGCCTGGATCGGCAGCTTGGCGCCCTGCGCCGCCTCGACCATGCGGATGATCTGCGCGAGCACGGTGTCCGCCCCCACCCGCGTGGCGCGGAAGGCGAAGGCGCCGCGGGTGTTGAGCGTGCCGCCGACCACCGTCGCGCCAGCGCCCTTCTCCACCGGCACCGGCTCGCCGGTGATCATCGACTCGTCGACAAACGAAGCCCCCTCGACCACCTCGCCATCGACGGCCACCTTCTCGCCCGGGCGCACCTCCACCACGTCGCCCACCGCCACCTCGGCGATCGGCAGCTCCACCACCTCGGCGCCTGTCGGCCCGCCCCGGCGCACCCGCGCGGTGCGCGGCTGGATGCGCATCAGGCGGCGGATCGCGTCGCTGGTCTTGCCGCGCGCGCGCGCCTCGAGCAGGCGCCCGATCAGGATCAGGGTGATGATCACCGCCGCGGCCTCGAAATACACATTGACCGTGCCCGCCGGCAGCAGCCCGGGCGCGAACAGCGCCACCACCGAATAGCCCCACGCCGCCGAGGTGCCCACCGCCACCAGCGCGTTCATGTCGGGCGCGCCGCGCAGCAGGGAGGGCACGCCCTTGCGGAAGAAGCGCAGCCCCGGGCCGAACATCACCGCGCTGGTGAGCACGAACTGCAGCAGCCAGCTCTCGCGATGGCCGATCGTGGCCATGACCCAGTCGTGCATGCCGGGGATCAGGTGCGAACCCATCTCGAGCACGAACACCGGCAGCGTCAGCGCCACCGCGATCCACACCGCACGCCGCAGCGCCGCCTCCTCGGCCGCGGCCTCGGCCTCGCGCGCGCCCTCGCTCACCTCCGCCGCTGGCTTGGCGCCGAAGCCCGCCTTCTGCACCGCCGCCACCAGCGCCGCGGTCGGCACGCCACCGGCGAGTTCGACGTGGGCGCGACGCGAGGCCAGGTTCACGTTGGCCGTCACCACCCCGGGCACGCGCTGCAGCACCTTCTCGACGCGGCCGACGCAGGCGGCGCAGCTCATGCCCTCGATGTCGAGCTCGAGCGCCTCGCGCCGCACCGCGTAGCCGGCCTTCTCCACCGCGGCGATCAGCGCCGACAGCGGCACGGTGGCCGGCGCGGCGACGGTGGCGGTCTCGGTGGCGAGGTTGACGCTGGCCGCCTGCACGCCCTCGACCTTCAGCAAGGCCTTCTCGACGTGGGCGACGCAGGAGGCGCAGTTCATGCCGGCGATCGCAAGGGTGCGCGCCGCAGCGGCGGGCGGGGGAGTGCGGGGGACGTTCATCCTGTGAATCCTTTACTTTTCCGCGATAGGTGGCACTGTAAACCTTGCCAACGCTGGAAGGTCAACCCGTGCCCGCCGCATCGCATGCCGGACTGCCGGACGCGGAGGCAAGCCGATGCCGCAGCGGCCTGCGCCGTGCCCGTGGGGCCTCGCCGACGCCGCTGGAGCTCCCTCTCGCCGCTCGTTGCACACGTCCCGGAGCGGGCAGAGGCCATAATTCACGGCTCGTTCACGCCTTCCCGGGCACAATGCAGGGCAGCATTCCGCCCGCTTAAGCCTCATTCCCATATAGATGAGTACATCCAACTCGATTCGCAACGGCATCAAGTGGCTCATCACCGGCAGCCTCGGCGGTCAGGTCCTCCAGTTCGCCTTCGGTATCGCACTCGCTCGCCTGCTCGTCCCGGAGGATTTCGGCTTCATCGTGACGATCCAGATCTTCACGGGGTTCGTCGGCCTGATCAGCGGCGGGGGCATGGGACAAGCGCTTGTTCAGTCGAAGGAGGCTGGAGCACGCGATTTCGACGTGGTGTTCACAGCGCAACTGCTGATCGGGATCCTGATCTTCGCCGGCTTCTACCTTGCCGCGCCCTGGTTCGCACGCAGCTTCGGCGATCCGCTCTACGCCGATCTGATCCGCGTCTCGGCGATCAGCTTCCTCCTGCGCCCCTTCGTGAATACGCGCGCGAGCGCGCTGCACAGGGACATGCGCTTCAAGGAGCGCTCCGTGATCGGCCTCGCCGTCGCAGTGCTCACGGGCCTCGCCAGCATCGCGCTTGCCATGGTGGGCGCAGGCCCCTGGAGCCTCATCCTGTCCGGCATCCTGGGGAGCCTGATCACGCTCGCCATGCTCGACAGGGTGAGCGACCGTCGCCCGCAACTGTGCCTGGATCTCGAGGTGGCACGACGCTTCGGCGCCTACGGAGTCAAGGTTTCCCTCAACGACCTCGCGGCCTATTTCACCAAGCAGGCCAGCAACGCGATCATCAGCCGGGTTGCAGGGCCCTCGGCGGTCGGTCTCTTCAACAAGGGCGAGAGTCTTGCCTGGCTGCCCTTCTCGACCGTGAGCGGTGCGGTCTATGACGCCGTCTTCCGCGCGATGGCGAAGGCGCAGGACCGCCCCGACGAGGTCAAGTACCTGTTCTATCGCATGATCGGCCTGATGGTCGTGTACACGCTGCCGATCTATATCGGCCTGGCCTGGATGGCCGAGCCCTTCATGCTCTTCGTCTATGGCGAAAAATGGCTCCCCTCCGCCGACCCGCTGCGCATCGTCTCGCTCGCAGGCCTGTTGATCTGCATCGGCCACCCCTGTGGCGCGGTGCTGGCGGCGATGAACCGCCTCGGCCGCGAGGTGTGGATCCACATCGCGCAGGGCGTGCTGGTGTCCGTCGCGTGCTACTACGGCTTGAAGCACTGGGGCATCAGCGGGGCCGCATGGGGCGTCTTCGCGGGCATCGCGTTTTCCACCCCGGTGATGTATTTCCTCGCCACGCGCTGCTTCCCGAGCCGCATCGGCGACCTGGGACGCGCGCTCGCGCCCGGCGTCGGCCTCAATCTGATCCTGCTCGCAGTGCTGGCACTCGCCGATGCGGCATTGCCGGCGGACTGGCGTGATCTCCGCCCAGCGCTGTACATGCTGATCGCGGGCGGAAGCGCTGCAGTCGCCTACACCGCCGCCTTCCTGTTCCTTCCGCTTGCCGCAATCTCGGACGAAAGCCTGCGCTGGCGCCGCACGCTCCGGCTCGCCCGCTGACGAACCATCATGCTCCTCGACCTCCTCAAGCACTTTTCGGCCGACGACGGCCGCGTCGCGATGCAGTTGCGGGGCGCGCAGCGGCACATCGGATCGCAGGACGGTGTCGACATCGTGCGCGACGACTTCTCCGACGAGGCCGCGAGCGCCCTTTTCCTCCGCGTCCATTCGTCCGCGGAGGGATCGGTCAGGCTCCGGCTCGCCGGAAACCACTTGTTGAAGCGCTGCGCCATCGGAGGCTGGATGTTCCAGCCGACGACGCCACACGAGGCGGTCTTCTGGGTGCCGCGCCTGCCGATGTGCCGGACCCTGGATGCCTTCGGACGCATTTGCGCGGAATCTCCCGCGACGCTGGCGAACATGGAGATCGGCGGCGGAGAGGCATCGGCAACGTTCGAGCTCCCGCCCGGCCAGGTGCTGGACTGTGTCGTCTGGAGGTTGCAGTCCGCGAACCCTGGCGCGGATGAAGGACACTCCGTCGACGAGTTGATGACGACGACCTCACTCGAGTCCCAGCCCTACTTCATTTACGCCTCCCATTCCGCGACACGATGCGCTGCGGACTTCTACACGCACCTCGTGCACGGCAAGGTGTACGGCGCCTGCTGGGCATGGCCCAAGAAGCTGAAGATCTGCGACGAGCTCGACGCACTCGCCCTGCACATGGTCGCCAGCGCGCTCGGCCAAAGCACGGGCAAGCGCGTCTACCGGCTGCTGCGCCGCCAGATCGTGCTGGCAGTCCTCTGCCGCCAGGACGCCGACGGCGGTTTCCGTCACGGAGAATGGACCGACCAGTATGAAAGCCACAACCGGCTGATCAACGGGGCGATGCAGTTGCTGGCGACCGAGTTCGCCGCCGCGCCCGAGCCGGCCCTGGAGGGTGCGCTTCGCGGGATCGCGCGCTACCTCGCCGAGCAGGTCGACCAGACCGATGCCGGGGCCTGGTTCCTGCACGATTCGCTGGAGCGCTCCGAGGAAGGCATGCGCCACTACCCGCTCGGCTGGGAACGCGGAAACTGGCTGGGCAAGTCGCCAACGAACCTCCTCATCCTGAACACCCACCTCGATTGCATGCTGGCGCTGGCACGCGAGCGGGCGGCCTGCGGCGACGACACCCATGCCGGACTGCTGCAATCTGCGGAGAGCTGCCTGCGCACGGTGATGTCCGCGCGTCCGGCCGACTGGCTGTTCCGGCCTTTGCTGAACGTGATCGCCCTGTCCTTGCTGCCGAAGGCCGAGCAGGAACGACTTCCGCTGGTGCACCGCGCGCTGAAGCGGCTCGGCTGGAAATACCTGATTCCGCGCTGGCACCTGATCCGCCGGCGCTTTCCGCGCCTGCAAATGCCCGCGGGCTACATCGAACGCAGCCTGGGCCAGGCCGACTTCGTGCATCGTTACCACGGGGTGCATCTGATGGATTTCGAGCGCCTGCTCGCCTGCGCCGCCGTTGATCCGAAGGACCCTCAGTGGTCCTCCATCAGCGACGGCCTGGTCGAATTCGGCGTGACCAGCCACGTCACCCGGCTGTGGAAGGAAACCGCGGCCAGCCGCGACTCGCTCGCATTCTGGGCGGAAGGCCTCTATCGCCGCTGTCTGCGCACGAAAGCGGAACGCGACCGAGACCTGCTGGCCGCCGCGGTGCTCGATCTGCACGATGCCGGTCTTGGCCTGCCGCCCTCGCTGCTCGGCGCCAACGGCGAGATCGTGCCCCCGGACGAGACCCTCCCCACCCCGTCGGCCACGGATGCGCGGCTCACGGTCATCAACCTGGGCGACCGCAGGACGCCGTGCTTCCTCGTGGTCAACACCGCGACGACGGATCTCCCGCTCGCCTTCGTTCCAAGGCTTCCGGCAGCACTGGACGGCACGGATCACGAGACGCGGACCGTGCCCTCGCGCGGCTGGATCCTGCTGCAGCCCGGCTCGCAGCATGCAGACACCGGTGCCGCCTTCTCCTCACACGCATTCACTTCTACGCATTCCCGGCAATGATGAGCAACGCGCGCGCAATCGCCTTCCACCTGCCCCAGTACCACCCGACCCCCGAGAACGACGAGTGGTGGGGCAAGGGTTTCACCGAGTGGACCAACACCACGCGGGCGAAGCCCCTGTACCCGGGGCACTACCAGCCCCACCTGCCTGCCGACCTCGGCTACTACGACCTGCGTCTTCCGGAGGCCCGTCACGCGCAGGCCGAGCTCGCGCGCGAATACGGCATCGAAGGCTTCTGCTACTACCACTACTGGTTCGGGGGGCGGCGCATCCTCGAGCGCCCGGTCAACGAGATCCTCTCGAGCGGCGAACCGGACCTGCCGTTCTGCCTGTGCTGGGCCAACCATAGCTGGAGCAACATCTGGCAGGGCGTGGCCGATCGCATGCTGATCGAGCAGACCTACCCGGGCATGGACGACCACCGCCGCCACTTCGAATGGCTGCTCGCCGCGTTCCACGATCCGCGCTACATCCGTGTGGACGGCAAGCCGATGTTCCTGATCTACAACCCGCCCGACATTCCCGATGTCGCGCGGGTGATGGACTACTGGCGCCAGCTCGCCGCCCAGGCGGGGCTTCCGGGATTGCACCTGGTCGCGGTCAACTACCGCGGCGCGCAGGTCGATCCGGCCGACTTCGGCATGGACGCCTCGACCTGGCAGCCGCTGCCGCCCAAGAGCGGCCACATCCCTTGGCGCTACCCGGCCTTGAAGGCACGCATGCGCATGGCCAAGGGAAAATACAAGCTGACCGTGCTGGACTACGCCCGCATCATGAGCGGGCTCACCCGCGGCAGCCCGCCGCAATTCACCGAGTACCCCACGGTGCTCCCGAACTGGGACAACACCCCGCGCTCGGGTCTCAACGGACTGGTGCTGCACGGCTCGACCCCGGAACTGTTCAAGACCGTGCTGCGTCGCGGCGTCGACCTGGTGCAGGGCTACCCGGCCGAGCAGCGCATCGTCTTCATCAAGGCCTGGAACGAGTGGGCCGAGGGCAATTACCTGGAACCCGACCAGCGCTTCGGCCACGGCTACCTGCGCGCGGTGCGCGACGTCCTTCAGGAGACGCGCTGAAGTGTGCGGCATCAACGGGATCTTCGCCTACGCCCCGGCCGCGGCCGCGGTGGACCGCACCGAACTGCTGCGGGTCCGCGACTCCATGATCGCTCGCGGCCCCGACGGCGCCGGGGTGTGGATCGGCGGCGACGGTCGGGTCGGCCTCGCCCATCGGCGCCTCGCCATCCTCGACCTCAGCGAGGCGGGCGCACAGCCGATGCACTCGACGGACGGCAGGCTGGTGGTCAGCTTCAACGGCGAGATCTACAACTACCCCGAGCTGCGCAGCGAGCTCGAGCGGGACGGCATCGCGTTCCGCTCCCATTCCGACACCGAGGTGTTGCTGCACCTGTATCGCCGCCACGGCCCCGCGATGGTGGGTCGGCTGCGGGGCATGTTCGCCTTCGCGCTGTGGGACGCGCAGGCGCGCAGCCTGCTGCTCGCACGCGACCCCCACGGGATCAAGCCGCTCTACTACGCGGACGACGGCAGGACCGTACGCTTCGCCTCCCAGGTCTCGGCCCTGCTGGCCGGCGAGGGCATGGACACGCGCCCTGAACCCGCGGGCGCGGTCGGATTCCTCCTTTGGGGCTCGGTTCCGGAGCCGTTCACGCTCTACCGCGGCATCCGCCTGCTGCCGGCAGGCTCGACCCTGATGGTGACCGAAGCCGCCGGCGCCAGCGCCGCGGTGCGCTACTGGAGCCTGTCCGCCGCCCTGAAGCGCTCGGTGCAGGCAGCGGAGGGCGTCCCGGTCGGAGGTGAGCCCGCCTTCATGCGCGAACGCCTGCTCGACAGCGTGCGCGCCCACCTGCTCGCCGACGTTCCCGTTGGCGCGTTCCTGTCCGCAGGACTGGATTCTTCGACCCTGGTCGGCCTCGCCCGCGAAGCCTCGCCCGCCCGCCTGCGCACACTCACGCTGAGCTTCGACGACCTGCAGGGCACCCAGCACGACGAATGCCCGGCCGCGAGCCTGATCGCCCGTCACCTGGACGTCGACCACACCTGCATCGTGCTCTCTGCGGGCGAGCAGGAGGACGAGCTCGATCGCTTCTTCGCCGCGATGGACCAACCCACGATCGACGGCATCAACACCTGGTTCGTGAGCCGCGCCGCACGGCAGGCAGGACTCAAGGTCGCACTGTCGGGCCTCGGAGGCGACGAATTGCTCGGCGGCTACGCCACCTTCGCCGAGCTTCCCCGGCTGCGCGCACGTGCGCAAGGCAGCCTCTGGCGGCATGCACCCAGCCTCTACCGCGATGTTCACCGCCTGCTCGGCGCCCGACTCGGCTGGCCACCGAACGCGGCCGGGATCCCGGGTTACGGCACCGATCCGGAGGGGGCCTACCACCTGCTCAAGGGGGTGTTCATGCCCTGGGAACTGGACGGCGTGCTCGACGCCGATGCCCTGCGCGAGGGCCTGCACGCCCTTGCCGAAACGGATGCAGCGCACATCGAGACGCTTGCAGGACTCAACGACTTCGGCCAGGTCGCCAGCCTGGAGTCGGTGCGCTACATGCGCAACCAGTTGCTGCGCGACACCGACTGGGTCAGCATGTCGCACTCCCTGGAGATCCGGGTTCCACTCGTGGACCACGTGCTCAGCGAGGCCCTGCTCGGTCTCGCCGCAAGCGGGCGTCTGGGCGCGGGAAAGAGCATGCTGCCACGGACCCTTGCCCGCGGCCTGCCCGACGAGATCCTGAATCGCCCCAAGAGCGGCTTCGTCGTTCCCACCTGGCGCTGGCTGCGCCACCATCCAGGACTGGATGCCTGGCGGTCCGTGCCCGCGCTGAAGCACCCGCGCATGTCCGACGGTCGGCGCTGGGCCTATACGTTGCTGAGCCGCCACCCGGCAGGCAAGGCCCTGATCCGCAACTGAGTCCGTCTCACCCGACGCAGCCCTTCATCGTCCGCGCCATGGAAACCCAGCCCGCTCCGATCCCGACACGCATCAGCGTGGTGATGCCCTGCTACAACGCCGCGCCTTTCGTGCGCGAGGCGGTGGAATGCGTAATGGGGCAGACCCGCGGCGACGTCGAACTGATCGTGGTCGACGACGGCTCGACCGACGCAAGCCGCGACCTCCTGCATACGCTTGCCGCGGCGCACGCGCCGCGCATGCAGGTGTTGCACCAGGATCGCAAGGGCCCCTACCCCGCGCGCAACCTGGGTTTGCGTCACGCAGGCGGCAGCCTGATCGCCTTTCTCGATGCCGACGACTACCTGAGCCCCGACTGCCTCGAGAAGCTCGCTGCCGCCCTCGACGAAACGGACGCGGACATTGCCTACTGCGGCTGGCAGAACGTCGGCGAGGGAGCCCCCGGCACCACCCCTTACGTGCCACCCGACTATGCGACGCTGGACACGGCGGCCGAGTTCCTGCGCGCCTGCCCATGGCCGATCCACGCCGCGCTCGTGCGTCGCGCGGCGATCGATGCGGTCGGCGGCTTCTCGGAGCGCTGCTTCTCTGCGATGGACTACGATCTGTGGCTGCGCCTCTACGCCCACACGCAGAAGATCGTGCGCGTGCCCGAGGTGATGGCCTTCTACCGCTGGCACGGCGGCGGGCAGATCTCGAAGACGCGCTGGAAGCAGGTGCTCGACGCCCTGCGGGTGCGGCGCGACTTCGTCGCCGCGCACCCCGAGCGGGTCGCCCACCTGCCCGCCGCCCGCCTCGCCGAGCTGACCGACGGCTACCTGCTGCGCGAGGCCTACCGCGCCTACTGGCGGCGCGACCTCGACGACGCGCAGGTGCTGCTGCGCGCGGCCCTGCGCGAAGGCGCCTGGCAGCTCCGCGACCTCAAGTACATCCTGCCGGCCCTGCTGCCCGCCCCGCTCTTCCGCCGCCTCGTCGGCCTCGCCGGGGGGCGGGCATGAGCCCTCTCTCCAAGTCTTCCGAAGAGCGGACCCTCGCTCCGGAGCACACTGCCGCGCAATCCGGGGAGGCGGGTGCGGCGCTTGCGACGCCGACCCTTTACCTGATCTTCTCCCACGACCGCCAGCGACAGCTGGCACGGCTGGTGAAGGCGATCCGCTGGCTCAGCCCGACCGCACGGATCGCAGTCCATCATGATCCGCAGGGTGGTCCGCTCGATCCGAGGCTGTTCGACGGGATCGACAATGTGTATATCGTTCCCGATCCGGTTCGTGGGGAATGGGGCGATTTCTCGCTGGTCGAGCAATATCTGCACGCCCTGCGCTGGTGCACGGAACGACTCGAGTTCGACTGGTGCTGCACGCTGACCGGTCTCAGCTATCCCCTGCGGCAGTTGAGCGAGTTCGAGCGTTTCCTTGCTCAGTCGGGCAACGACGCCTACATCCATCATTTCAACGCCTTCGATCCTTCACAGTGGCCGGAAGGGACTGCGGAGCGGCGTTTCCTCTTCGCCTATTACCGCCTGCCACGGCTCCCGTACGCATACCGGATACCGCAACCTGTGCAGCGGCTGCTCGCGCGCATGCGCGAGCGCTTCAACCGCGTCCAGCCCTTCTTGCGCATCGTCCCCATGCCGCGCAAGGCGCCGACCCGCCTGGGCATCCGCCGACTGCACCGGGCTCAAGGCGACGACTTCCTGCTTTACGGCGGTCGCCAGATGCTCAACATGAACCGCCGTGCGCTCACGCGCATGCTCGACTTCGTCGACACGCACCCGGAATGGACGCGGTATGCGCGGCGCGCGTTGATCCCGGACGAGTTCTTCTTCAATTCGATCCTGGTGAACGATGACGGTTTGCGTGTCGGCAACGACGTGCTGCGCTACATCAAATGGCCCAAACTGCATGCTGCGAGCGGCGCAGCGATCGAAGCAGACGAGGTCGAACAAGCACTGTCGTCGGGCGCCCCATTCGGCCTGAAATTCGACGAGCTCGTCGCACCCGACGCCCTCGACCTGATCGACGACCATCTCGGCCTTCCTTCCAACCCTCCGCCCAATCCTCGTTGAGCAAGCCCATGACATCCCCCGCCCAACGCGTCCCGGTCCTGATGTACCACCGCATCGGCGCCGCGCACAACGACTGGGAGCGCAAATACTGCGTGAGCCCGGAAGCCTTCGCTGCACACATGGATGCGCTTGCGCGCGCCGGATGGAAGGCGGTGTCCATCGACGACTTCTTCACCTGGCTGGACGGTGGCGCCTCCCTGCCGGAGGGCGCGTTCCTGCTCACCTTCGACGACGGGTTCCGCGGCGTGCACGACCACGCGGGCCCGGTGCTGCACAGGCTCGGCTGGCCGGCGACGGTATTCCTGGTCAGCGGGCTCATCGGCGAGCGCGACGCATGGTGCGAGAAGCACAATCCGGACGGCCACACCTATCCGCTGATGGATCGCGAACAGATCCTCGCGCTGCGCGCCCGGGGCTTCAGCTTCCACTCCCACACCCGCGACCACGCCGACCTGCCGACGCTGGACGAAGCGGCGCTCCAGGCCCAGCTCGCCGGTGCCCGCCACGACCTCGAGGCCCTGCTCGGTGAACCGGTCGACTACCTCGCCTACCCTTACGGGCGCTACGACGAACGCGTGCTTCGCCAGGCACGGCACGCCGGCTACCGTGCCGCGTTCTCGGTACAGCCCGGGTTCAACCGTCCCGATGTCGATCGCTTCCGCCTGCGCCGGCTCGATGTGTTCGGCACCGACACCCCCGCGATGTTGCGCCGCAAGATCACCCTGGGCAGCAACGACGGCCGCCTGACGGCGGCGCTGCGCTACAACGCCGACCGGGCCCTGACCCGACTCGGCATTCGACACTGAGGCGGGATCATGGACGAATCCACGCCCTTCATCACGGTCGCACTGTGCACGCACAACCACGCCGATCGCCTCGCACGCACCCTCGAGACGCTCGTCGACCTGAATCCGCCCGGACGGCCCTGGGAACTGCTCGTGATCGACAACGGCAGCACGGACGGCACGCCAGCGCTGCTCGCACGCGCCGAATGGCACCCCGCCGGGGTTCCGGTGCGGGTGGTGCGGGAAGAACGCCTCGGACTGTCGAACGCGCGCAACCGGGCCCTGCGCGAGGCGCGCGGCGAGTACCTGCTGTTCATGGACGACGACGAGACACCCGACCCCGAGTGGCTATGCGCCTATGAGCGGGGCATGGAAGCGTTCGAGCCGGACGCGCTGGGCGGTCGAATCGAGGTCTTCTTCGAGGACGGCGTCCGGCCACGCTGGCTGCAGGACGAGCTGCTCGGCTTCCTCGGCAAGCTCGACCACGGCGAGGCGCGCTGGCTGGATGCGCCGGGAACACCGATCTTCGGCGGCAACTTCGCCTTCCGGCGTGGCGTCTTCGACACCATCGGCGATTTCGACGCCCGCCTCGGACGCATGGGCAAGGCCAACATCGGCGGCGAAGACACCGAGATCTACCGTCGCCTGCTGGCGCACGGCTGCCGGGTGCGCTGGGTTCCGCAGGCGATCATCCACCACCGCATCCAGACCCCGAAGCTGCGCCGCGGCTATTTCCTCGACCTGCACTTCCGCCAGGGACGCACCGAAGGGTCGGCGAAGCGCGGCAGCGGCCGACGCATCCCGCCCCCCTACCTGATCGCACAATGGCTGCGCGCCCTCGGCCGCGCCGCCGCACACAGGCTGCGCGCAGGCGCCGACCATTCGCTGCGGCTGGAGATGAATGCAGCCTACTTCTGCGGTTTTCTGCTCGGCTGGATGCGCGACCGCGGCTGAACCGCCGCCTCCCCCTGTCTCTCTGATTGGACCTGTCCCGATGTCATCGTTCCGGCTGTCGCACCTGCACAAGCTGCTCGACCCCGAGATCCGCGCCAAGAATATCCAGTGGCTGCGCTGGCGAGCCCGGGAGCTCTACTGGTCGGTCGCCCATCCCGTCATCCCCGACCCGGTCTTCGTGATCGGCTGCTCGCGCTCAGGCACCACCGTCACCTTCGAAACGCTCGCCGCGTCGGGACACTTCCTGCACTTCGATTACGAGCTGCCGCAGCTCTGGGACGGGCTCTACGGGCCACTGAACAACGGCTGGGCATCGGAAGCGGCGGGCCCGGAACATGCCGCCCCCGAGCACCGCGAGCGCGCGCTCGCCCACTTCTATGCCCGCCTCGGCGCCGGCCCGGTGCTGGACAAGACCTGCATCAACACGCTGCGCGTGGGCTATCTGAACAAGCTGTTCCCGCAGGCGAAGTTCGTCTTCATCCACCGCGACGGACGCGACAACATCAGCTCGATGATCGACGGCTGGCGGCTGGGCCGTACCGACGGCGGCTTCGGCCTGGAGAAATTCTTCGGTCCATCACCGGTGCCAGTGGAGATCAACCGCGGCGAATTCCACGAATGGCACTTTTTCCTGCCGCCGGGATGGCGCGAGTACAACCGGGCCAGCCTCGAAGAGGTGTGCGCGTTCCAGTGGATCAGCGCCAACCGGCTCGCTCTCGACGCGGCCCGCGACGTTCCGGCGGAGCAGTGGATCCAGGTGCGCTACGAGGACATCTTCGAGCGCCCGGTGGAGATGTTCCGCACCGTGTTCGCGCGTCTCGGCCTGCCCTTCGACGCGCGCATGGAAGCCCATTGCGCGGGACTCTCGGGGCGTCCGACCAGCATCGTCAAGGGCACGCCGAAGAAGCAGAAATGGAAAGAGAGCAATCCCGAGGCGATCGAGCGCATCCTGCCGGCGATCGCTCCGCTGATGTGCGAGCTGGGCTATGCGCTCGACGACTGAGCCGACGGTCAGCGTCGTCATCCCGGCGTTCAACGCCGCCTGGTGCATCCGGCGCGCGGTCGATAGCGTGCTGGCACAGGACTTCACCGATCTCGAGCTGATCGTCGTGGATGACGGCAGCACCGACGACACCGCGGAGGTCCTGCGCGGCTACGGCGACGCGCTGCGCGTCGTCTCCCAGCCCAACGGCGGCATGAGCCGGGCGCGCAACGCCGGCATCCACGTCGCGCGCGGCCGTTACATCGCGTTTCTCGACGCCGACGACCGCTGGCTGCCCGCCAAGCTCGGACACCAGGTGGCGCTGCTCGAGCAGCGCCCCGAGCTGGCCTTCTGCGCGGCGACAGCGAGCCTCGAGGACCCTGACGGCAAGCCGGTCGGCACCTGGGCCTGCCAGGGCGACGGCACCGCATCGGTGGCCGAGGTGTTTGCCGCGCATGCGCTCATCGCGGGGGGGGCCTCGTCGGTGCTTGCCCGGCGCGAGCCGGTCCAGGCACTCGGAGGTTTCGACGAGACCCTGTTCGGCGCGGAGGACACCGACCTGTGGATCCGTCTGGCCGCATGCGGCGGCTTCGCGTGCATCCCCGAGGCGCTCGTGGTGGTGCTCAAGCGTCCCGGCAGCGTGAGCCGGAACCGCGCCCGCATGCGCGCCGGCGCGCTGGCGATGACGCGCAAGAACCGTCACCTGCTGCCCGCCGACAAGCAGGGCGCCTACTGGCGCGCACTGTACGCGGGCACGCTGTGCGACTACGCCAAGTGGGCCTGCCGCGAGGGCGATCGCGGCGCTGCGCTCGCCGATCTCGCGCGCGCCTTCGCGTGCGCGCCCGTCGGGCGGGGACGACTGATCGCCTCGATCGCCCTCGCCGTGCTCGCCGGAGGACGGCTATGAACGTCGCCACCGCCGCCCGCAGCCTCACCATCCTGATCTGCACGCACAACCGCGCGGACCTGCTCGCACGCGTCATCGACTCGCTCGAGGCCGCCCACCAGCCTGTCGGCTGGCGCGTCCGCCTGTTCGTCGTGGCCAATGCCTGCACCGACGGCACGCACGAATTCCTGGCCGCGCGCAGCGACCGGGCAGATCGCCTCGCCTTGTCCTGGATCGCCGAACCGACGCCGGGAAAGTCGCATGCGCTCAACCGCGCCCTGCCCTTGATGGAGGACGAGCTGGTCGCATTCGTCGACGACGACCACCGGGTGGACGGCGATTACCTGCTCGGGGTCACCGCCGCCGCGGAGCGCTGGCCCGAGGCCGACCTCTTCTGCGGGCGGATCGTGCCCGACTGGGACGGGAGCGAGCCCGCCTGGGTTCACGACGAAGGCCCGTACCGGATCTACCCGCTGCCGGTCCCGCGCTACGACCAGGGGATGGAAGACTTCGCGATCGACATCGAGGGGCCGATCCCGGGAGGCGGCAATCTCGTCGCCCGCCTGCCGGTGATCGGCACGACGGGTCCGTTCGCGATCGAACTCGGGCCGACCGGACACGACCTGGGCGGCTCGGAGGACGCCGACTGGATCCTGCGCGCCCTGCGCAACGGTGCCCGCCTGCATTACGCGCCGCAGATCCTCCAGCACCACTATGTCGATAGCGAACGCCTGACCTTGTCCTACGTCGCGCGCAAGGGCTACCAGCGCTCGCAGTCGGTCACCCGGGTGCGTGCGGAGTTCGATCGGGTGCCGCGCTACATGTGGCGAAAGGCCGCGGGCTACGCGCTCGGGCTGGCGTTGTCGTGGCGGCTGCAGGCACGGCGCTTCTATCTGGTCCGCCTGGCTTCGTCGATGGGCGAGATCTCGGGCATCCGCGACCGTCACCGGCGAAAGCGGAGGCGTGCGGCACTGCCGATGCTCGGGGCGGAGGCGGGATCGGCGGCCTTGCTCGCGGCCGCAGCGCTCACGCTCGCGCTGGCGGCGGTGCTCGCGCGCCACTGGCTGGGCGAAGCCCTGCTCGGCGCCGGTGTGGTGGGAGCGCTGACCAGCGCCGTGCTGGTGGCCAAGTCGGTGCGGGATTTCTCGCGCACCGGGCCGGGCCTGCGCGAAGAGATCCTCGCCCGCTATCGCGGCTACGTCGTGTTCGCCCTCGCCCGCCTCGGGCTCGCGGCCCTCGGCCTCGCCACGTTCTGGGCCTTCCCCGGCGCCGCGCTGTGGATCACCGCGGCGGAAGCGCTCGGCCGGGAGCCGCCGCTATGGACGACCGCAGCGGGCGGTGCCCTCACCCTCCTGCTCGCCACGGTCTATGCCGGCTGCCGCGCACTTTCGCAAAACCCGGGCCTGGTGATCGCGTCCTGGCAATATCGCACGGTCCGCATCCATCGCCTTTGGCGTGCACTATCGCAGCGCGGACTCGACCTCATCGCGCGCATCGTGCTGCTCACCGGGGTGGGCCTGGTCGGCTCGATCGCGTTGCTCCGCTACCATCAGGGCGGCAGCGCCGACGCGGGTGCCATGCTGCTCGTCACCTGCGGCTACATCGCCCTGCTCGCCTGGGCGATCTGGGAGCCCGACGCCACGCAGGCAAGCACCACCGGTCGGCGCCAGCGGCGCAACGTCGTCATGATCGGCAGCGACACGTTGCGCGCAGACCGTATCGGAGCGCGACGCAACGGCGCCTCGATCACTCCGAACATCGACGCACTGGCCGCGCGCGGCACGCTGTTCGGCGCCTGCTATGTGCCCTGCGCCCGCACCGCGCCAAGCCTGATCTCGCTGTTCACCGCCACCTGGCCACATCACCATGGGGTACGCGACAACTACGTAGCCGGCGCGGAGACGCGACTGGAAGACAAGACGCTGCCGAACATCCTGCGCGCGCTCGGCTATCGCACCGCCGCCGTTTCCGACTGGTGCGGCGCCGATCTGGGCAAGTTCGACTTCGGCTTCGACATCACCGACCTGCCAGAGGATCAGTGGAACCTGAAATATCTGATCCGCCAGGGTCCGAAGGACATCCGCCTGTTCCTGTCGCTGTTCCTGCACAATCGCCTCGGCCGCCACCTTCTCCCCGAGATCCACTACCTCGGCGGCGTGCCGCAGACCGGCATGCTCGGACGCCGTGCACGACGCACGCTGTCGCGCCTGGCCGCGGGCGACGACCCCTTCCTGCTCAACATCTTCTATTCCACGACGCATCCGCCGTTCGCATCCGAGCACCCCTACTACACCCGCTTCTCCAATCCTGCCTATTCCGGCGCGTCCAAGTTCGCCATGGCCCGGCTGACCGAGCCGTTCGAGATCATCCGCCGCCAGGGCGAGCCACGCGAGGAGTTCGACCTCGACCAGATCCTCGACCTCTACGACGGCTGCGTGGCCCAGTTCGACGACGAGGTCGGACGCCTGATGCGACAACTGGACGACAGCGGCCTCGCCAAGGACACCATCGTGGTGCTCTACAGCGACCACGGCATGGAGTTCTTCGAGCACGGCACCTGGGGCCAGGGCAACTCCGCCCTGGGCGATTTCAGCGCGCGCGTGCCCTTGATCATCGTCGACCCCGTCCGACCGGGTGGCCAGCGCGTCGACCAGGTAGTCCGCAGCGTGGACATCATGCCTACCCTGCTCGAACTGCTCGGTGCGCCCTCGGTCGGCTGTGACGGGGTATCTCTGCTGCCCGCGATCGTCGACCCCACCATGGACCTGCACCTGCGCGCGTTCAACGAGACCGGGATCTGGATCGCTCCGGTTCCCGGGCTGCCCGAAGGACACCTGAGCTACCCCAACCTGCTGGAACTGCTCGACATCCCGGACACCGCGGCGGGGAGCCTGTCGCTGCGCGAGCAATACCGCCGCGCGGTGCTGATCGCCAAGGACCGCATGGTGCGGGACGGCCGCTGGAAGCTCGTCTATCAGCCGCTCGAGCACGGCAGGCTTCTGAGCCTGTACGACGTCGCCAGCGACCCCGGGTGCACCGAGGACGTGGCCGCCCGCCACCCCGCCGAGGTCGAGCGCCTGTGGGCGCAGCTGCGCGCCTGGATGGCGAACGACCCGGCCCTGCGCGGCGACCTCCGCCTGGACCTGCCGCCGACGCCCGCGACGGCCTCAGCCGCCCGCGCGCCAGAAACGGATCTCGTGCCCGAGGTGCGGTAGCGGAATCACGATCTCCGCATCGGCCGCGGGAACATGATCGCGGTAGCGATAAAGGATGATCTGCTCCGGCGCCTCGGCCCCGCCGGAGGCGCGCACGACGACCTGCAGGGCAAGGAGGGCGTCGTGCGGTCGCCGCCCCTGCAGCAGAAAGAGCGGACGGGCGGCCAGCGCGGCGAGCGCGGGTAGGGCATACAGCGTCTAGCGCGGCGCATTGCCCGCACCGCCGAGCACCAGCGTCATCACCACGTACCAAGTCATCGCGGCAGGACGGCGGGGCTTCGAACTACCGGCCTTGCCGGCAGGGGCCGGTGGGGTGTGAACGGCTACTTCCGGAGCTCAACCGCATCAAGAAGCACTGGCATTTGGTCAAACACACTTTGAGGGATTGCGCCCACGCACCGCAACTCCCAGACGCTGGAGAGCGGCATGGGTGAGATCCTGGACAATTCCGGCACGCAGTATCACATGACGTTTTTGTGTTAAAAGTTACTGCAAACGACCTACACACGGAACCACGAAATGCAAGAGACGATTTCGAGTAGAGCACCTGCGTTGGCCACGGGAGAAACCACACACGGCTTGGCGTCCGGAAGCTTCAAGCCGCGAGAAAGGGGATGGATCATCCTGACCTTGCTGGTTATTGGATGCGCTCTGCTGCCTTTTCGTCCTCAAGAGATGATTCGGGACAGTGTGTATTGGGCAGGGCTGGTCGAAACTCTCGACCCTAGGATATGGCATCCTCACCATCTGATTTACATGCCGATCAACGTGCTATTTTTGGAGATTCTGCGGATATTCTGTAAGGGCTGCAATGCAATAAACGCGGGGCAACTGCACAGTGCGCTCTGGATGCTTGTCGCCGTCCTATGCATCCAATCAATCACGTATCGGGCTACAAAAGATCACTTAGTCGCTTTCTTGGTGGCGGCGCTGCTGCTTACCAGCCAGATGGCGTGGGTTTTCGCAATGCAACCCCAAGCCTATTCTCCCTTGATGGGAACGCTGGCCCTGCTACTCTGGACTCTTTTTTCTACTAGATCGGGAGAGTACAGTGTGAAGTGGTCGATGCGGATCGCAGCAATCTATGGCCTTGCGGTCCTGTATCACCAAGCCATGGTTCTTATTGCGCCACCATTGGGCTACTATCTCTTCGCGACAAAAGGGAAAGATGGATTTCGAGCAGCACTCACCGTACTTCTAACCTCAGGCACTGCAGTTCTCGCACTATACATCTGGGCGGCCTCACATGTGCAAGGCACGCTTTCAATCCGATCTTTTCTGGATTACCTGGTCTATTTCGGCCAGGTAATGGCAGACCCGAAATATTTCAACTTCTCAAATTACAGCTGGAGCAATCTATGGATCCTCGCGAACAGTCAGTTCAATGCCTTCCAACTACCTGTCTGGCAGATGAAAGAGGGGATCCTCGGCACTTTTCTGGCGGGACTGCTCGTCATGCTCGCTTGGAACATACGACAGGCTTTACGGAAAAGGCCCTATGCGGCCGAGCGCACCTTCCTGCTCCTCGTACTGGCAATCTTCTGGGCACTTACGCTCTGGGGAAACCCGATCGATGACGGCTGGCCCTCCTTCATCCTCATACCCCTGTTCGTCCTCTTTTCCCTTTCACTGGCAGACGCCCGCAACTGGATTGCAAATAATCAGACAAGACGTTCAATCCTTTGCCTTGCCCTTTTATTTTTCTTTTCCATCGGCACCGTGAGAAATCTGCACGGCCGAATTCTTCCCATGCATCATGAAAAGGGGGCGGAATACGCTTCTGCTGAAGCGATAGCCTTAGCCACCCCGGCCGAATGCACCGTTTTTGAGAGCCGGATGCTGACTTATTACAATCTCGGCTACTATTTCGACCGAACGGTTCGCGACTACTGGGACATAATTACGGCTGCATACTACGGCAGCATCCAGCAGCGCGTGACTTATTTTGGACAATCCGCTGAAGCTCCATGTTTCGTGATCGACTCGCGCTACCTGCATCCCTCATATTCGGTTTCCGGAAAGACGGCATTCGACTTGCCCGGAGAGTGGATTGCACTAATAGCCTGGATTTTTGATATCCAGGCAACGCCTGGGGGCGGTTACGATTGGCGCGCCTTCGAACTCATCGAGGCTAGAAACGGCTCGAGCTACTTGCTTATTGCAGGCGGAAAGCAGAACGATCCCCAGCCGATCGCAAGTTTCTGGAACGCACTGAGCGTAATTGACAAGGCGGGCGACGCCACACGAAGTTCGCTGGCACGATGGTTCGAGGAAACGTGCGTTCAAGAAGGCAGCCCGCGACAGCCCTTACATGCCCTCTCGTGTGAAGTTCGATTCGCCGTGCAGGAGCCCAGGGATCATGCCGGACATGACCACGATCGACCGCCGCTCGGCACCTCAGCCGCCCGCACGCCGGAAACGGATCTCGCGCCCGAGGTGCGGTAGCGGAATCACGATCTCCGCATCGGCCGCGGGAACATGATCGCGGTAGCGATAAAGGATGATCTGCTCCGGCGCCTCGGCCCCGCCGGAGGCGCGCACGGGAAACTCGGCCACGCGTTCGAAGTCGGCCTGCGCGACCAGCGCGGAGAGCATCTCGAACTCGGGAACGCCGACGATGTCCGGGCGCTCGATCACCACGTATTCGATCCCGTAGCGTCGAATCAGGGCGCGGATGTCATCGACGCCGGAGACATGCGAAGTCATGCCGAAGTACTTATGCACCGCAAGCGAGACCAGGACCTTGTCCGCGCGCAGCACCACCGCCTCGCGCGCCTCGTCCAGCCGCCGCAGATGGAAGATGAAGCTGCCGTCATGCTTGCCGGCAAAGAGCACCGGAGCGCTCGTGCGCCGCTCGTGGATCGCCTGTGCCGCCTCGCGATAGCCGTCGATCCGTGGCACCGGCTGCGTCAGCGTCCGCCAGCCCTGGAAGGCGAGCACGACGACCAGCAGGGCAAGGAAGGCGTCGTGCGGTCGCCGCCCCTGCAGCAGGAAGAGCGGACGGGCGGCCAGCACGGCGAGCGCGGGCAGGGCATACAGCGTGTAGCGCGGCGCATTGCCCGCACCGCCGAGCACCAGCGTCATCACCACGTACCAGCACAGCAGCCAGGCGTGGATCAGAGCCAGCCGGCCCTCGCCCGCGCGGGCCGGAAGCAGCGCCCCCGCCAGCGACAGCAGCGCCAGCGGCCAGCCCCAGACCTCGATCAAGGCGCGCGGATAGGTCAACCAGCGCTCGAGCGAGAGGCGGGCCGCGCTTTGCCCCACGTCCACCCGGCTGTCTCCCACCGTGGCGGCGAGCCCGAGATTGCCGAACTTGAGAGCGTGCAGGGCGACCAGCGCGATCGCCAGCGCCACGATCAGGTAGGCGGCCAAGGCGTGCACGCGCCACAGGGCGGCACGGCGCGAGGACATCAGACCGTAGGCCAGCAGTGCCGGCAGCAGCAGCGCGACGGTCTGCTTGACCGCCAGCGCGGCGGCGATCGCCAACCCGGTCGCGATGGCGCGCGACCACGTCGGGCGGTCGAGATAGCGCTCGAAGGTCCACACCACGAGGATGAGCAAGGCGATCGCCGGCGCCTCGAGCATGACGCTGCGCGCCCAATGGTTCCATTCGGGTACCGCGATGAACAAGGCCGTCGCCATGAAGGCCATCAGGGGGTTCCAGCCCGCGCGCACCCAGTCGAACCACAGCCCGGCGGCGAGCAGGACGAAGGCGAACACCGTCCAGTGCGCGACCGTCTCGCTCACCCCGAAGAGCGCGAAGAAACCGGCCTCGACGACATAGAAGCCGGGCAGGTACCAGTTGAGCGCGAGCGCGGGATACTGCGCGAAATAGCGCAGGGCGTAGCCCATCGGATCGTCGAGTGGCAGGTCGCGCAGCAGGTCGAGGATGAACACGCCGCCCATCGCATGCCGCGTCTCGTCGGTCCACCAGAATCCGCTTCCGCCCAGCGCGGGCGCGAGGAACAGCGCGGAGAGGGCGAACAGGAGCGCGCAGGGGAGCCAGGATCTCATGGCGGGGAACCTTCTGGAGATGGATCGGGAGCGGGCGACGACCCGACTTGCTCGAGCACGAAGCCGGCGGTCTGCAGCAGCGGCGAGGCACCGGCAAAGGGGGGATCGGCCACCCGCAGCAGACGGAGCACACGATGCCCCACCAGGCTCGCGGCGAAGGCCAGATAGCTGCGCGGGCCCGCGAGCGGATGGAAGACGGCTGAGTAGGCGCCGTCGGCGAGCATAAACGCCAGCCAGATCCACACGCTCTCGACCCGCACGGTGTAGCCGAGGAAGGCAAGCACTCCCGAGACCGCCGCCCGCCCGCGTCCGTGGCGGTCGACGCCAGCAAGGCCCAGGCCGCCGCCCCGAGCTCGAAGCTGACCACCTCGCTCACCAGGTTGCCACTCACGTAGCCATGGATGTCGGAGAGCACGAACAGCAGTGCGCTCAGCGCCAGCCCGCCGGCCCCCATCCCACCCGGTTCGAGCGCTCGTCCGGCCAGATGACCCACCCGGCACCAGGCCAGCATCCCGAGCCCGACCGCGAGCCAGATGAGGCGGTTCACGCCCCCCCTGCGCGTTCGCGCGCGGCACGCGGGCCCGGCCCGCGCCCGGCAGGCACACTCGATGGCGGCTCATGTGGTTCCGTCGCGCCCGCGGCAGGCGGCGCTCAGAGCGCGGCGAGCACTTGCTGGATGATCTCGGCCTGCACGTCCTCCATGCCCAGCCACAGGGGTAGCCTCACCAGGCGGTCGGCGATGTCCTCGGTGACGGTCAGCTCACCGTGGGCACGACCGAAGCGGCGGCCTGCCGGCGCGTCGTGCAGCGGGATGTAGTGGAAGACGCAATGGATTCCGATGCCGCGCAGGCGCTCGATGAAGGCGGTACGCTGCTCCAGCCCGGGCAGCAGCAGGTAATACATGTGCGCATTGTGCGCACAATGCGCGGGAATCACCGGGCGCCGCAGCCTGCCCTGACGCTCGGCCTCGGCGAACCACTGATGGTACGTGTTCCAGATGCCCAGGCGGCGACGGGTGATGTCGTCGGCCTCCTCCATCTGTGCCCACAGGAAGGCCGCGATGAGTTCGCCGGGGAGATAGGACGAGCCGATGTCCACCCAGGTGTACTTGTCCACCTGGCCACGGAAGAACTGGGAACGGTTCGTGCCCTTCTCGCGGATGATCTCCGCACGCTCGGCGCGCCCCGGGGCGTTGACCAGCAGGGCGCCGCCCTCGCCCGAGATGATGTTCTTGGTCTCATGGAAGGACAGCGCCCCCATGTGCCCGATCGCGCCGAGCGGCCGGCCCTTGTAGCTCGCCATCACCGCCTGCGCGGCGTCCTCCACGACGAGCAGGTCGTGACGGCGGGCGATGTCCATGATGGTGTCCATCTCGCAAGCGACGCCCGCGTAGTGCACCGGCACGATCGCACGCGTGCGCTCGGTGATCGCCGCCTCGATCAAGCGCTCGTCGATGTTGAGCGTGTCCGGGCGGACGTCGACGAACACCGGCACCGCACCCCGCAACACGAAGGCGTTCGCGGTGGAGACGAAGGTGTAGGCCGGCATGATGACCTCGTCCCCCGGCTCCAGGTCGGCGAGGATCGCCGCCATCTCGAGCGCGGCGGTGCACGAATGGGTGAGCAAGGCCCTCGACGCACCGGTGCGCGCCTCGAGCCAGCGCGAGCACTGGCGGGTGAAGTTCCCGTCGCCCGCGAGGTGGCCGTTGGCGTGGGCCTGGGCGATGTACCAGAGTTCCTTGCCCGTCATGTGGGGCTTGTTGAAGGGGATGTTCATGGCGGCGGCCCGGTCGTGTGCGAGGGGGAAACGGAAGTCGGACGGAAAACCCAGAACTTCTGCATGAGAAAGAGCAGGATCGCGAGGACGACGATCGCCACGCCCTGGACGAGCTGATGGGGATAGCCCATGCGGTCGACGAGCACCATCAGCGCGACCAGATTGATCAGGTAGCCCGCCAGGTACGAAACACAGTAGCGCACGAACGCCGGCCCGTGCATCCCGCCGTGGCGGAAGGACCAGCGCTTGTTGAAGATGAAGGTCTGCACCACCCCGAGCAGATAGAGCAGGCTCATCGCGAGCTTGGCCCCGACTCCCGTCGCCGTCAGCGCGAGATAGGCGAGGTAGAGCACCACGTTCGATACCAGCCCCACCGTCGCATAGCGGACGAACTGGCCCAGGGTGGCTTGCGAGCTCATGCCGCCCGAACCCGGTGGAAGGTCATGGAGGGCGCCGGAAAACTGAAGCCGAGCCGTGCGTAGAGGTTGAGCACCCGATGGTTGCGCGCCACGATGCTGGTACGCACCCTCGTCGCCCCTTCGAGGCGCGCCTGGTTCATCATCGCGCGCCAGGCGCGCAGGCCGTAGCCCCTGCCCTGCCGGTTCGGCGCGACCGCGTTGAGATGCCAGTAGCAGGTGCCGTCGGGCAGCCGCTCGGTGACGAAGAAGGCGACCAGTTCCCTACCGTCGCGTAAGGCGTGGAGACGTTGCGTGGGATGTTCCAGACTGCTGCGCACCCAGTTCTGGTAACGCAGGTCCCCGAGCCTTGACGGCAGCCGCGGATCGACATGGAAACGCTCGTTCCCGAAGGCGCCTCCCGCCACATCGACGATCTCAGCGAGATCTTCAGGTCGCGCACGTTCGACCACCAGCCCTTGGTCATCATGCGGAGCAGCAGACTGCAGATCGCCGAACTCGGGCTGGAAGACCATCTCGATGAAGCGAAAGCCGACCTCCTCGAGCAACATCGATTCGCGCAGACGATCATGAGGGAGGCGGCAGCTCGCCAGCCCAACGCCAGCGGCGTCGCAAGCCGCGACGAAGGGCACCAGATCCGTCGCGCTCGCGCCCGTGCGGGCCTCGACATGCGACACCTGCACCACGGGATAGCCGAATACCGCCGTGTCCCAGGGCGCTTCGAGCCAGTCGAGGCGTATCACCGCGGTGTCGATGCTGCCGTGCAGGGGGTCGGACCGCACGGCTTCAGCAGCACTGGTCATGGCCGGTCTCCGTGTCGGCCCGCGCGTCGGTGGAGGATCGCAGCGCATAGGGCGGACGCTCCATCGAGCGGAAATGCATCCTCGCCAGATACTCCCCGAAGATCCCGAGCGCGAACAACTGGACGCCCGAGAAGATCGCGATGATCGAGGCCAGGAAGGGGAATCCGGGTACCGCGCTTCCTTGGACAAGATAGCGCAGGAGCACGTACAGCAGCACCAAGAAGCCCATCGAGCCGAACGCCAGCCCGAGCACGCTGGCGACCTGCAGCGGCAGCACCGAGAAGCCGGTCATCATGTTGACCGCATGGTTGATGAGCTTGCGCAGGGTGTAGCCGGAATCGCCCACGGCACGCTCGTCCTGGCGGACCAGGACGGAGCCGAATCGGGTCGTGCCCCAGGTGAGAAGCACGTCGATATTGACCGACGGGCTACGGTAGGCCGCGAAGGCATCGCGCAGACGGGTGCGGAAGACGCGGAACGCGCTCACCTTGCTCGCCGAGTCGACACCCATCGCACCCTGCAATGCGAGCTTGGTGATCCTCGAGGCCTGGTCGCGGAGAAATCCGTGCGTCTCGGCCTGTGGCGAACCGTAGACCACGTCGTAGCCTTCATCCAGCCTGGCCAGAAGGCGATGGATTTCTTCGGGAGGATTCTGCAGGTCGTCGTCCAGGGTGACGACGAGTTCCCCACGCGCCGCGCGGATGCCGCAAAGCAGGGCATTGTGCTGGCCATAGTTGCGCGCCAGACGTAGCCCGCGCACGCGGGGGTCGGCCGCGGCCAACTGCTTGATGACGCTCCAGGAGTCGTCGCCGCCGCAATCCTCCACGAGAAGGATCTCGAACGGCCGGCCGATCTGCTCGAGCGCAGCGACGAGCCGTCGATGCAGTTCGGGCAGCATGGCCTGCGAGCGGTAGACCGGAACGACGGCGGAGATGCGGACGGACATGTGGAGGAGCCTCGATCGCTTACGGTTTCTGCGCTTCGCCGAAAGACTCGCGCCAGCGCTTCTGGATGTCCTCGGGCGGACAGAAGCGGCACGCACCCGCGGCCCCCTCCTCGGCAGCTTCGGCCTCTCCCTCCCCCGTCGTCGTCGCCGAGCGCGGATCGGCCGTATCCTGGACGGCGGCGGCATCGGGCTGCTCGGACACGGCATCCGCCGCAGCCGCGGGTGGGGACGGCGCTGCAGCGGGCGTCCTCGCCGGGACAGGCGGCAGCGCCACGCCCAGGTCCTGGCCCATCTTGCGCAGGCGCGGATCGCCCGGCGAAGCGGCGAGCGCGGCCTTCACCACCTCCTCCGCCTTGCCGCGGCGGTCGGAACTCCGGTAGAGCGAGACCAGCAGCATGGCTGCACGCACGTGGCGCGGATCGAGATGCAGGGCGACGAGCAGGTCCGACTCCGCCTCGATGCTGCGCCGCGACGAGTGGTAAGCACGCCCACGCAACGCGTAGACCTCGGGGATCAGGAAGTGCGTCCGCGGTACGTGACGGATAACGTAGGAAGTCTCATTGATGATCGTATTGGCAGCGGCCACGCGATCCTTCTGGTTGGCGGCCGAAATCAGCTTGTTCTCCCACTGCATCGCGAAGCAGTAGTGATGAAAGTGGAAATATCTCTGCGGATTGTTCGCGGCCTGCCAGGCCGCGTTATCGTGGTTCGCCGTGCGCTGCACGCACCAGGAACGCAAGGCCTGGTAATCGCCTTCCGTTCCGGCGGCGGCGCCAGCGACCATGCCGAACGAGCCGGCGAGCAGGATCACGCTTCGCAGCAGTCTTTCCATCATTCTCTCCTGTCACTTTGCCGCGGCGGCCCGCGCCACCGCGGGCGGGGCGGTCGAATCCGCGGTCGGGTCACGCAGTTCCAGCAGGCGTTCCATTATGGCCTGCGCCGCGACGGCATGCCCCGCCGTGCTCCAGTGCGTGTCGTTAGGCATGTAGACGTCCATCACCCCGCTCGCCACGGCGTCGCGCACCGCGAGGTCGAGACGGACGTCGGGGACTGCGAGGTCGTCGAGCAGAGCCCCAAGTCGCTCCGGCGGCAAGCGCGCAGGGTCGCGGGCCCACGCACGATACGCGCTGGACTTGTCAGGCGCCAGCGCGGACACGAAGGCCGTCCGGCCATTGGCCTGAAAGCGCGTCGCGAGTTCGGACAGCGCGCAACGAATGCGCCGGAGATGCTCGTCGCTCCACCCCGCTTTCCGGAAGTCGTCCGCGTACACAAGCAGGGTGCCCGCCTCGCGTGAGGAAAACAGGTCCTCCCGTGCGAGCTCGACGCGGACCGTATTTCCCGCCTGGGCCTCGAAAAGCGTGCGCATCGCCGCGCGATGCAGCCAGGTGCGCGCAAAGCCAGGATTCACGTCGAAAAGCGCGTGCGGACGCGAGACCGGATGCGCACTGGCCTCGACCGCCATCGGTGCCGGCAACGCCACCGGCAATCCGGTACCGACGGCACCGCAGGTGCGTGCGTACGTCGCGTGGTCGTCGGCCAGGTTGCGCTCGACCACGTTCCAGACCACCACCGCTGGCGGATGCTCCACGAACCGCCTGGAGGCGACCAGCGCCTCGACATCGACCTGGTGAACGTCGAGCGTATGCACGCGCCAGCCGGTCCGCGCGACGAGATGGTTCTGCCACTGCTGGGCCGGCCGCAGGTTGGCGAACGAATCGCCGATCACAAGGATGTCCACTGGCTGCGTCCACTCGCCAAAGCTCGAGGGCAGCGGTTCGAATTCGCTCACGGGTTCGTTCCAGCCATAATCGCGTTCGGCATATCCGCCGAGGCGGGTCAGGTCGCCATAGACGGGCTGCAACCACCACCCCAGCGCCCAGGCGGCGGCGACGAGGGCCAGGGTGAGCCCGACGACGAGGAGGGAAAAGGCGCGCGGCTGCATCAGAACTGGAAGTACAGGAATTCGGAGATTGCATCGCCTCGGGTCAGCGCCGCGGCGAGCAGCAGGACGGACGCGATCATCCAGGGCGTGGCGATGCGGAAGCGCAGCACTCTGCCCCCCTCGGCACCGCCGCGGAAATCGAGCGCTGGCCGGTAGCGGCACATGATCTGCTGTGTGTTCGGGGCGAAGAAGGCGATCGCCGCCAGGATCGCCAGGTCCCGCCAGACCCATGCATCGGCGAACTGCCCGGTCAGCAGTCCGGCGCCCACGCCGATCTCGCCCGCGAGGCGAATCAGCCGCCAGTGCAAGGCATTGAGCCAGTCGGGCGGTACGGTCACGCCGTTCGCGCCCGCCATCGCGCCCAGCATGGAGAGCGCCGCATCGAAGGAGTTCGCGCGGAAGAACACCCACGCGACGACCACCGCCACGAAGGTGAGCGCCCAGCCGAGCACCCGCCACGCCCGGCCGCCGCGCAGGCCGAGCCGGCCCACCAGCCAGCGCCAGGCATGATTCACCATCAAGTAGAACCCGTGCAGCGCCCCCCAGACCACGAAGGTCCAGCCGGCACCATGCCAGAGGCCGCCCAGCACCATGGTCACGAACAGGTTCGCGTGGCGCCGCAACGGTCCCTTGCGGTTACCGCCAAGCGAAATGTACAGGTAATCGCGCAGGAAGCGAGACAAGGTCATGTGCCAGCGCCGCCAGAACTCGGAGATGCTGCCCGCCTTGTAGGGAGAATCGAAATTGAGCGGCAGCTTCACGCCGAACATGCGCGACAAGCCGATCGCCATGTCCGAATAGCCCGAGAAATCGAAATAGAGCTGGAAGGTATAGGCCAGCGCTCCACCCCAGGCATCGAGCAGACTGAGCGCCTGGCCATGCTCGGCAGCCTGGAACACGGCGTTCGCATGCGGCGCGATGCCATCGGCGAGGACCACTTTCTTGAAGATGCCGAGCCCGAAGATCGCCAGCCCGACCGCGATGTTCTCCCAGTCGAGCCGGTACGTGGAGGGTTGTGCGAACTGCGGCATCATCTCGCGATGATGGAGCACGGGCCCGGCGATCAAATGCGGGAAATAGGTCACGAACAAGGTGTAGTGGACGAAGTTGAACTCCCTGGCCTCGCCCCGCCACGCATCGACCAGGAAGGCGATCTGGGTGAAGGTGAAGAAGGAGATCCCCAGCGGGAGCACGATGGCGTCGAAATGCCAGTGGCCGTCGAACACGACGCGGGCGCTGTCGGCGAAGAAGTTGAAGTACTTGAAGTAGCCGAGCAGGAGCAGGTTGGCGCCTACCGCGAAGACGAGGAACGCCCGCCGACGCTCGCCCGGCGGGCGTGCCGATTCCCGCGCCAGGCGGATGCCCATGCCGTAGTTGAAGACGATCGAAGCACCGAGCAGGCCGAGGTAGACGGGGTTCCACCAGCCATAGAAGAAGCAGGACGCCGCCGCCAGCCATACCGCGGCGATACGGTGGCTCGTGGCGGCAAGCCAGAAGAAGCCGACCAGCACGATCGGCAGGTAGAGATAGATGAACTCCGGCGAGTTGAACAGCATCGTTCAGCCGCGCAGACAGTTTCGGGTCCGCTCGGCCACCGCCTGCCAGCTCAGCGACTGGCGCACGCGCGCGAGCCCCGCCTGCCCCATCGACTCGAGCAACGATGGGTCGCCGAGCAGGCGCGCGAGGGCGGCAACCAGTTCGGCCTCGGCGCTCGCATCGACACGCAGACCGGTCACGCCGTCGAGCACGGCCGAGCCGGTGCCGCCGGCACGCCCGGCGATGGCCGCCTTGCCGCAGGCCGCCGCCTCGATGAACACCATGCCGAAGCCTTCGGTGTCGCCGCCGATCTCGCGATTTGCCAGGACGAAAACATCACACGCGTTGTACCAGCGCGGAAGATCCTCCATCGGCACGTGGCCAAGCCGATGGACGCGGTCCACGACCCCCGCCTCCTTCGCCACGCCATCGAGGTAATCGGCGTCCTCGCCGATGCCGACGATCGCCAGATGCACGTCGAAGCCGTGCGCGCGGAGCGCCGGCAGGCTGCGGATCAGCGTGTCGAAGCCCTTGCGCCGGCTCAGCCGGCCCACCGAGAGAACCAGCTTCGACGCCGCCCCCAGGCCAAGACCTGCACGCAGATCGTCGGCACGCAGGCCGGGGCGAAAGCGTTCGGTGTCGACACCGGGATGAATGAGCACGATACGCCCGGCGCTGACGCCCATGCCGATCAGCGTGTCCCGGGTGAAGTCGCTGTTGGCGATCACCTTGTCGGCATGCCGCAGCGCAAAGCACATGGCCTTGTACTTGTTGCCCTTCCCCCAGCCGGTGAGCTCTTCTCCATGGGCGTAGATCACGACCGGCCGGAAGGTGAGGCGGGCAACGAGCCAGGCCACCAGTCCCTCGGGCAAGGCCCGCCCGGCATGAACGGCATCGATACGACGGGTGACCGCCAGCCGCAACGCGGTGAAGAAGAACTTCGCGTACATCAGCAGCGACTCGGGCTTGAGCCAGGGTACGCGCTGCAGCGCCAGGCGGTGGATGGTGTTGGGGTGGCTGCGATCGTGTTCGGCCGCACCCGGCACATCGGCAGTCACGATGTGGATCTCCTTGCCGCCGAGTCGGCGATACACCTCGTCGAACCAGACGGCAGTACCCCCCTTGGTCGGCAGGAAAAGCTCGGTAAGAACCAGATAGCGATCTGTCATTGCGATTTCCATTTTTTGCCACCGAATGCTAGCACCACGCCAGCGCGCTGCCGGCGACAGGATTCACACTCTCGACAGGATCCGGACCAGGGGCGGCAGCACGAATCTCAAGCCGGACAGTTTCAGGGCACGCACCAGGACGGGCTCCGCAAGCAGGCGGCGCAGGAACACGCAGAAACGCCGCAGCCTTCCCGTCAGCAAGAATGGACTTCCAGGAAGATGCATGGCTTCGGCGAGTGCGGCCGTGCTCAGAAAACGGATGTCGGGATGGCGTTGCCGTAAGCCTTCGAGCGCGCGGCCGAGCTCGGCAAGGCAAGCCTCGCGGACTTCCGGGGCAGCGATGAAGCTCTCGCGGTGCGTCTCCAGCAAGGTCGGGCGGGCCACTGCGACGTGCTCGTCCACCGCCCTCCAGACTTGCTCGGCCCGGTGGCCGCGAATCGGTTCGAAATAGACGTCACGCACCACGTATCCCACGCCACCCGATCCGGGTTGGCCATTCACGATCCGACTCGACGCGGGCAGCAGACGGCCATCCGCGGCGCGCCCTTCGTAGCGGCGACCGCAGGTGACGACCCAGCGCACGCCGGAATCCGCCCACGCACGCTCGACCACATCGTCCCACACGAAGGTGTTCGGGACCGCAACCTCCGGCGCATCCCCGAAGACCCTGCGAAACAACACGGCTTCCTCGATCACCGCGGCCCGGATCTCCGCCTCCTGCAGTGCCCGGCTGGGCAGCACCGCGGCATCCACCCAGCGGCTCTGCAACGCCGGGGGCAAGTCCTCGCTACGCGCGCCGGGGTCTGCCAGCCAGGCACGCAGGCCGGCATCGCGGCGTGCCTGGCCGAGCAGGGAGTCCGGCCAGCAGTGCTCGAGCCCATGGCGTTGGAGTGCGAAGACCCCCTCGGCGCACCCCCGCATGATTGCTGCCACGATCGGTGCGTAGCGTGGCTCGTCGAGCGTGCTGCGATGGTAAGCACCACAGTCGTCCGCCAGGATGGCAGCCCCATCCGGCTTGCCGAGGACGACGCCGAGGGTCATCACCGGAGCGCCTCCAGCCGAATCGCGGATCCCGGCGAGCAGCCCTGTGATGCGATCCAGCACCTCGGCATCCTCGACCGGCCCCGGGCCCCAGTCGTCGCTCTCGACGATCACGACCGGCGCAGCGAGGGCCGGTTCGCGCCACAGCCGGATCAACGTCCGTGCATGGAACAACCACAACAGTCCGCAACCCCCGGCGAACCAGAACAGAGGAACCAAGGAAAGAGTTGACATCGATCTCGCCGCTCGTATTTGGGCCGAGCCCGTATCCCTAGAAATCGAAATAGATGAACTTCTGCGTCGGGCCGCCGAACATCACAAGCAGCAGTACGAATGTCGCATAGGCCGTGCCGCGAATCGGGAACGGCACCCGCCACCACCAGGCGACGCCGGCTCGTCGAAAGCCATCGACGATACGCGGCTCGGCCAGGACGAGCACCACGGTGAGCAGGACCCCGACGATCTCGTACATGCGCACGGGCGCGAGCACCGACGGCTGCGCCATGCCGAGCATGGCCGCACAGATCTGCCAGGCATGGTCGAAACCGGGCGCGCGAAAGAACACCCAGGTGAAGTGCACCGCAACGAACATCGTCGGCCAGCCGAGCAGCGAGATCAGTCGATCGATCCTGTAGCCCTCGCGCATCTCCAGCAGTCGAAGTCCGCCATTCAGCAGCCGATGGAGCACCAGCAGGGCGCCGTGAAGGAAACCCCAGAACACGAAGGTCCAGTTCGCGCCGTGCCACAAGCCACCGAGAAGCATGGTCAGCATCAGGTTGCGGTAGGTGTTGAACTGCCCCTCCCGGTTGCCGCCCAACGATACATAGAGATAGTCCCGCAGCCAGCGCGACAGCGTGATGTGCCACCGACGCCAGAACTCGGATGGATTCCGGCTGATATAGGGGAACTGGAAATTGAGCGGCATGACCACGCCGAACATGCGTGCCAGGCCAAGCGCCATCTCGCTGTAGCCCGAGAAATCGAGATAGATCTCCATGCCGAAGGCGACCGTCGCCAGCCAGGCGCGCATGAGATCGAGCCGCTCGGGATGCGCATAGAGGTCGTCGACCACGGGGGCAAGGTTGTCGGCGAACAAGGCCTTCTTGATCAGCCCCCCCGCGAATATGAAGGCACCGACGCGCAAGTTGTCCCACGCAATCGGCTTGAGCGCCTGCAGTTGGTCGACGAGTTCGTGGACATGCAGGATCGGACCAGCGATCAGTTGCGGGAAGAAGGTCACGTAGAGGCACCAGTCGCGGTAACCGATCTCCTTGGTGCAGGCACCGCGGTACACGTCAATCATCGCACTGAGCATCTGGAACGTGTAGAAGCTGATGCCCAGCGGCAGCGCCCAGTCGATCCATGACGGGCGGGCGACGGCAACCTCACCGCCCGCTGCGTTCGCCACCCAGAGCATCGATTCGATCAAGAGCCCGAGGTACTTGAATCCAGCCAGGACACCCAGGTTGATCGCGATGACCGCGATCATCAACGTGCGCGAACGGGTCCCGAGCATCCACCGGTAGGCATACCAGTTCGCGGTGACCGAAAGCCCGATCAGAAGCAGGTACACGGGTTTCCAGCTCGCGTAGAAGAGGATGCTCGCCGCGAGCAGCACGCCCGCCCGCTGCCCGGACGTGCGCGCCCCGGCATACACCGCCAGGACCGCGATGAAGAAGACGATGAAGCTGGCGCTGCTGAAGATCATAGCCCGGTCACCCGCTGGATCTCGGCCGCCGGCGACCCGGCGAGCGCGGCACCGAGCGCGGCGCTGAAGCGCTGCGCCCCATGGTCGTTGAGATGGCCGGCATTGACGAACTCGGCTGGCACCATGCGACGCTCCGGCGCGAGAGCGAACAAGGGAATCCCTCGTTGCTCGAGGGCCCGGCGCACGGCAAGGTAGGGGGCGGCCGCAGGATGCTCGGGCTCGAGGTAGAGCACTTTCCGGTTCAACAGCGGGGGGAACACCACCGCAACCGCCACCCCTCTTTTCCGGAACAGATCGACCAGCCTGAGCAGGGCCACTACCTCCGCATCACTTGGGGGAGCGGTCGAGCCGGCCTCCTGACGCGCCACCTGCCCGGCATCCTGCTGCCCACCGAAACCGGGTCGGTAGCCCTGGCGATCCGCGGCGGCGCCTCCGGCCGGCTCGAGCCCGGAGTGAAGGGCCTGGAAGAACTGCAGAAGCTTGGCCGGTTCGCGCAACTGCTTGAGGTTGTCCGCATAACCCCAAAGCCTGATGCGGGTTCGCAGGAATGCCTGCAAACCGTGGTCCCACAGCAGCGGTGCGACGAAGAAGACCTCGTAACCCAGGGCGTCTCCACCCTGGAGCAAGGACTCGTCAATGCCGATAAGTACGTTCCCGATGCCCGCCGGCCCGAGCAAGCCTCTTTCATCAAGGCGCTGGGCGATCCCGAGCAATGCCGTCGCACCGGCACCGGGCAAGCCGAGATTGAACATGCTCGGCCCCGTAGGCAGGGCACGTGCCACGGTACGGGGATCGATGGCGTTATCGACACGACTGTTGCCGAGGACAAGCCACTGTGGCGTGTCGTGCTCGACATGCAGCACCTTGTCGAACGCACGGCCGACAGCAAACACCGCACGCAGCCGATACATGAAAGCGTCGGAGTGCAACAGCGCCTCCGCGCCGGCGAGCATCACCACGGCAACGACTACCCCGAGCCCTGGCAGGCCGATGCTTCGCCAGATTTCCATCCTGCTTCCCATAAGCCCATCCCGACGTGATCCGCACCGCACTTGCTTTCGTTCACCTCGGCTACCATTGGGGCATTCCGACGAGCCAGAGCATTCTAGAGCGATGACGAAACGACGAGTACTGTGCGGCTGGGTGAATTTCAACGAGCGTGTCGCAGCGCACGACCCGCTGCCCGCGATGCTGGCTGCCGAAGGACTGGGGTTGACCGACGTCCAGGTCCAGGCGAGCGAAATCGGCATGGTCGCGGGTACATATCCGGCCTGCACCACCGCGACCGACCTCGCGACAGGCTGCATGGCGGCGGTCCTTGGCCGCCCGCGCTGGCTCGACGCAGAACTGCGCGAGCGGGCAGAAACCGGAGGTCACGCGTCCGCTGCGCTCGCCGCCTGGCGCAAGGCCGGCGACGGGATCCTGAACATCCTGCATGGCAATTTCGCCATCGTCCTGATCGATACCCGCAAACGCTGCGTAACGCTTGCAATCGACCGCACCGGGATCGAGCGTCTGTGCTTCGCGGACGTCGGTGACGCGCTGGTATTCTCGACCAGCGCCCGCGCAGTCGCCCGCCACCCGCTGACCGCGGCAACGATGAACCGGCAGGCACTCTACGAATATCTCTACTGCCACATGGTACCCAGTCCGGATACCGCGTTCACCGGCGTCGAGAAGCTCCTTCCCGCCGAATGCGCGAGCTTCACCGCTCACGCGCCGGCGAAGCGCTCCTTCTACTGGCAACTGGCTTACGATGCGGTTGGCGGTGCCGACGACGCTGCGCTGCGGCAGCGTTTCCTGGACTTGACCGAACAGGCGGTGGCGCGCCAATACGACATCGGGCAACCGACCGGAGCCTTCCTGTCCGGTGGCACGGACAGCTCGACCGTAAGCGGCATGCTCGGCAAAGTCGCCGGCGTTCCGGCCAAGACCTTCTCGATCGGATTCGAGGCCGAAGGCTTCGACGAACTCGAATACGCGCGCATCACCGCTCGGCATTTCGGCACCGAAGCGAACGAGTACTACGTCACCGCGGACGATCTGATCGAGGCGATGCCCTTGATCGCGGCCGCCTACGACGAGCCCTTCGGCAACGCGTCGGCCGCGCCCACCTACTTCTGCGCAAAGATGGCGCGCGAGCGAGGCATCGACGTGGTGCTCGCGGGGGACGGCGGCGACGAATTCTTCGGCGGCAACGAGCGCTACGCCAAACAGGGAGTTTTCGAGCACTACCACCGGGTACCGTTACCGCTGCGCAGACTGCTCGAGCCGATGTTGATCAACTTTCCCCTCGGGCAGTCGATCCTGCCGATACGAAAGGCTCAGAGCTACGTCAGGCAGGCCCGCATTCCGCTGCCCGACCGCATGGAAACCTACAACTTCCTGCATCGCAGCCCGCTGCAGGACATCTTCGAACCGGAATTTCTCGCCTCGGTCGATACCGACCGGCCGCTCCAGCTGGCGCGCGAGGCCTACTTCCGCTGCGCCTCGCCGGAGATGGTCGAGCGCATGATGCACCTCGACCACAAGATCACGCTTGCCGACAACGATCTGCGCAAGGTTACGCGCATGTGCGAGGCGGCAGGCGTGGAGGTGCGTTTTCCGCTACTGGATGACGACCTCGTCGAGTTTTCCGGGCATCTGACGCCGCGGCAGAAGGTGGACAAGGGACGCCTGCGCGTGCTCTTCAAGGATGCGTTGCGCGGCTTCCTGCCCGATGCGACGATCACCAAGAGCAAGCACGGCTTCGGGCTGCCGTTCGGGATCTGGCTGGAGGACCATGCACCGCTCAAGGCGCTGACGGATGACGCAATCGACAGCCTGGGGAGGCGCGGCATCGTCAGACCCGACTACCTTGCGCTACTGCGCCGCGAGCACGCCAGCGGTCACGCGAGCTACTACGGGGTGATGATCTGGGTGCTCGTCGAACTCGAGCTCTGGCTGCGCGCCAACACCTGAGCGCGAAGGCCGGTTCAGCCCGGCGGGGAGGCCCCCAGGCCGCGAGCCGCCACGGACGGAGTACTTCGGTGGCGTGGAGTCGCTGACGTGGACGCTGGGAGCTGCCCCACGAGCTCCTTTTCCAGCATTGCACGCACCACCACGATGATCACGATCAGGTGGTAGAACAGGTCGAAATACTGCAGGCCCAGGAAGGAACCCGCCGACATGTAGCCGATCAGGCTCACCTGGATCATCGCGGCGAGGTCTCGCGCCCAGGTCAGCTCCTGGTGCGGCTTCGCCATGCGGATGATCTGCGTCGCCGACCGCCAGGTGAAGACGTGCAGCAGCACGAACATCAGGAGACCGGGCCAGCCCTGCTCGCCGAGCGTGCCGAACCAGTTGCTGTGCGAGTCGGTGCCCCCGTAGCCCGTTACGGCGCGGAAGCCCCCTCCCAGCAGGCTGGAGTTGGCGATGTCGATCGCATTTCCCCAGGCGTAGATCCGCCCTTGTGCCGAACCGTCCTCGTCATAGGTCTGGATCGTGTGCATGCGCTCGAACCACTCCGGCGGCATGACGTAGAGAACGACCAGCGCCACCGGGATGATTCCGATCAGCACCCCGAGACGATTACGTGCCTTGAGGAGAAAGAACATGCCCATCGCCCCAAGTCCGACCAACGCCCCGCGTGAATGCGTGCCGATCACCGCAATCAAGGTGAGAACGGACATGGCAAGCAGCCCAAGCCTCTGCCAAGCCACCTTGAGCTGGAGCCTGACGTACCAGAGCAGGGGGACCGTCATCAACAGGGCCAGGCCGATCGAGTTGCGGTCCTCGATGAAGGAGCCTCCTGGACCGCGCACATTGTTTCCGCTGCCGCCAGTCAGGACGAAGATGCCACCCTTCACCCCGTAGAAGGCCAGCGAGAAGGCGATGACGACCACCAGCCAGTGGACCCGATCGCGGTCGCGAATCAGCATCAGCGTGACGTAAGTCATCAGCATGATCCGCCACACCTTGTCCCACTGCGGCCAGGCAAGGCCCGGATACCACGAGAAGATCGTGGTCAGGAACATCCATCCGGTAAAAATCAGCATCAGCCAGGTCTCGCGCGACCACACGATCTCCTTCTTTTCGCGCGAGAACAGGATCCCGACGAAGGTGGCGATCGCGACCATGAACGCGAACGGCATCGAGGTCGAGAAACCCCAAGCCATCCGGTGCGGATTCATGTAACTCAGCCACGACCAAGCGAGGATGCCGATCCATGGGTACCTGAGGATGAAGGGCAGCGTGCCGAACACCGCGAGGGTGACGATCAGGTCGCGCATGACACCTCCGACCCGACGACCTTGCTCAGGACATAGCGGTACTTGCCGGACCTTTCCGGCTCGATCGCACCGACCTGCTCCACGTCGATCCGCACGCCTTCACCAAGCCGAGCTGCGAGGCCGCGCGCGATGCGGGCGACAATGTCGGCGTCGAACCCGACGCCCGGCACCACCTGCACGCGCGTATGCTCCAGTGTCTCCTGCACGATGCGGAAACCCGCCACCTGCGGAAGGTCGCGCAGCACGTAGATCAGTGCCAGTCCGTGCATGACGGTGCCGTCCCGGGCGACGACGAAATCGGTGGCGCGTCCCTGGATCTCCCTCAGCATCGGCAGGCCGCGCCCGCAGGCGCAGGTCGCCGTGTCCATCACCGCCACGTCGCCGGTGCGGTAGCGGATGAAGGGGAAGTCGCCGGTGGCCAGATGGGTGACGACGATCTCGCCCGCCTGCCCGGGCGGCAGCACCCTGCCCTCGCCATCGACGATCTCCACGACGAGATCCTCGGCGGTGAGGTGCATGCCGCCCGACGGACACTGGTGGGCGATGAAGCCGGCGTCGCGCGAGCCGTAGCCGTTGGCCACCGGGCAGCCGAAGACGCGCTCGATGGCCTCGCGCTGGTGGTCGTAGAGGCGCTCGGAGGTGCAGAACGCCACCTTGATCCCCAGATCGTCCATGCGGATCCCGCGCTTTTCGGCGTGCAGCCCGATGTGGGACAGCGCCGAGGGGTAGCCGAAGAGCATCTTCGGGCGGCGCGTACGGATGCGGGCGACAAAGCCGTCCAGCTTCGTCCCGGACATCTCGAAGGCGGGAAGGAGCTCGGTGCGGAACAGGCGATCGCGGATCGCACGCACCCGGTCCTGCGCGCCGAGCTCGATCGGCGAGCCCCACACCACGATCTCGGGGTCGCCGATGTCGACGCCCCACCAGCGCGTGGCGCGCCACTTGGCGGCGACGTCGTGACTGACGCGCTGGTTGCCGATGAAGAAGATCAGCGGCTCGCCGCTCGAGCCGCCCGTGTTGAAACGTGCCAGGCCGACGGCGTCGTCGGCCTTCAAGCCCTCGGTATTGGCGCGGATCTCCGCCTTGCCCAGGAAGGGCAGGCGCTGCAGATCGGCAAGGCTGCCGATCGTGGTGGGGTCGAAGCCGATGCGCGCGAAGCTCTCGCGGTAATAGGGCACGTGCTCGCGCGCATGCGTCAACAGCGCGCGCAGGCGGTCGAGCTGCAAGGCCTCGATGCGCTCGCGCGGCCACCACTGGCTGTCCTCCAGGCCGCGCCGGAGAGCGACGCTGTCGTGATGCTTGAGGCGCTCGTGGAGTGGGAACAGCAGGTCGGAGACCAGACGGGTATAGAGGCCGGACATTTCGTTTTCCTCCGCCTCAAGGGTTCGCGGTGCGATCCAGCATGGCCTGCAGGGGCCCGCCCATCTCGCGCGCAAAGTCATCGAGCGCAGCAATCGCGCTCGCGCGACCGCCCTCAGCGTGGGGCGCATGCAGCATGACCACCGCCGAATCGTCCCCTTCGCCACGCAGGCGGCTCAAAGCCAGGTAGACCTTGGCGAGATGATCGCTGGTGGTCCACCGGCCGCCGATCCAGTACGCATGCCGGACCACCATGCGCGCGCTCGCGCTCGCCATCTCCAGCTCGCGCCACGCCTGCATCCGATCGCCGAGCTGCACCTGGACAGGGCCCGCGGCGGTCATGCGCCACACCGGGTCCTTGCTGATCAGCACGCGGTTCTCGGAATTGATCAACTCCCTGCCGGGCCCCTGGTCGCGGTAATAGCCCACATACACCCCGACCGGAACGCTGCCCGCCCGCCAGGCCGATCGGTGGGTGTCGCGCATCCCGTCGTAGCTCGGCGACCACGGCGGCAGTTCGTCCATCTGCGCCCGCTGCCACGCCCCCTGCCCATCCAGCGCGGCGAAGCGAACCGGCCCCTGCTCGACCTGACGTTCGAGATAACCGAGGACCGGCACCCACAAGCCCACCGCGACCACCGCCGCGGCCAGCCAGCCCAGGCCGCCCGCACGGGCGCCCTGCGAAACCGCGGAGCCGGCCGGGACGACCGGCGCCTGCTCCTCGTCCTCCTGCCAGCGCGAACCGATCCAGAACAGGGCCATGATGATGATGCCGAAGAAGACCCAGCCGTAGATCAGGTGATCGGCCCCTGCCGCGAGGCGGTTGTCGGTGAGGTGGCCGAGCATCACGATGCCGTAGGCGCGCAGCCAGTTGGCAAGAACCGGCATGACGATCGACGCGGCCACGAAGAGCAGGCGCTTCTGCATGCTGCGGTAGTTCAGGTAGGCGTACAGGCTGCCGACGACGATCGAAGCCATCAGGTAGCGCACGCCGCTGCAGCCCTCCACCACCTGCCAGCGCCCCGAGGGGATCACCAGCAGGAAGCCTTCCGCGTACACCGGCACGCCGGAGGCACGCACCGCCCAGATGATGAAGTCGGCGGTCCACTGCATCATGGTCGGGAAGAGGAACTCGCCGATCGGCACCATGAAGAACAGGAAGCCGATCGGGAAAGCATAGGTGCGCACCACGGCGGTACCCATCACCGCCCAGATGAAGCCCACCAGCATGCCGACGAAGGCGAACTGCGACACCGCATCGACGCTGGCGAGTTCGCCGAGCAGCCAGGCCGCGCCGGCGACGACTCCGCCGCAGATGCCGAGCAGAGAGGGCGCGATCGGCACGTGGTCGATGAAATGCCGGCGCCGCCAGACCAGCCAGGCCGAGATCGGAGCGATCACGAAACCGTGGGCGAACGTGTCCGAACGATCCCAGATGCCCACCATGGCCATGAAGGTGTCGCGATACCACAACAGCAGCCACAGCAGCCCGAGCGCGAGCACCGTCAGGTGAAGCCTGCGCGTGCGCGGATCACCGAAGCTTGCTTCGCCGGCATCCGTCGCCTGCAGGTGGGCCGGCATCTCGCCCGGCCGCAGGGATTGAAGCATCGCAGTTCCTTTCATGTTCATGTGGCCTTCTTCGCGGCGATCGCATCCACGTAGGCGGCGAGCAGCTCCGCGCGCACCGAACTCCAGCGATAGCGCTGCACCTCGTCCCGCCCGGCTGCGACCAGCGCGGCATGAAGACTGGCGTCGGCAAGCACCTCATGCGCGGCCTTGGCCATGGCCTGCGGATCATCGGGCGGAACCAGCATCGCCGTCTGGCGTTGCCTGACGATGAAGGGGATGCCGCCGACGTCGCTCGTGACCACCGCCAATCCGCTCGCCAGTGCTTCGAGGAGGGCATTGGGCATGTTATCCACCCGGCTCGCATTGAGCATGAGATCTGCGTCACGGTAGAGCGCAGCCATCTGATCGCGGTCCAGGCGGCCGGTGAAGCGGACGCGATCGGCGACACCGAGTTCCTGCGCGAGCGCGGCAAGCGCGGCGGCTTCGGGCCCGCTGCCGGCAATCGAGAGCCGCGCGCCCGGCCAGGACTCGGACAGCAGCGCGAAAGCACGTAGCACCGTATCGTTGCCGTAGATGGCCTCGAGGTTTCGCGCCGCGATCAGAAGCGGGCCATCGACGGATCGCCGTGGCACCTCGCGGGGACGGAAGCGTTCGAGATCGACGATGTTGGCGACGATGCGCCCCGGCATCCCGTAGCGCGCGAACACCTCGAGCAGGAAGCCCGAGGGCAGCACAAGGCTCGCAGCTCGACGCAGCGTCGCGCGTACGCTCGCCGCCGATCGCGCGAGGAATGGCTCGGCCTCGCCACCACGATAATTGACCACCACCGGCACGCCGCGAAGCCAGCCGATCCACACCGCTGGCGCGGCGAAGAGATGCCACGACCAACCCGAGTTCGCCATCACGTGCATCAGGTCGGCTCGTCCCGCGCCCCGCCACAAACGCAGCAGATAGGGCACGAGCCGGAAGAACGCACGCACGCCCTTGAGCCGCTCCGCCCAGGCGGGCCGGTACGGCGCGTTGACCTGCACGAGTTCGACCGCTGCACCCTCGCCGCGCAGGAGTTCGGCGAGCTGGCGGGTCTGGTTGGCCATGCCGCCGGCGGGCGGCGGTAGCGGACCGACGAGCAGGACACGCAGCGCGGAGAAATTCATGCCGCGGCGCGAGACTTCGCAACCAGGCCGCGATACACCGGCGCGTAGTTCGCCACGCTGTTCTTCCAGTTGCGCACGTCCTCGACGAAGTGCCGCCCGGCCACGCGCATCGCCGGCCAGCGCTCGCGGTGGGCGAGCATGCCGTCGATCGCCTCGGCCAGCGCCTGAGCGCTGCCGGCCTTGAACAGCTTGCCGGTCTCGCCGTCGCGGATCAGTTCCTTGTGGCCACCCACGTCGGAGGCCACGAACAGCCGGCCCTGGGCCATGGCCTCGAGCGGCTTCAGCGGGGTGACCAGCTCGGTGAGGCGCATGGAGTGGCGCGGGTAGGCGAGCAGGTCGATCTGGTCGTAGTAGCGGCTGACGTCCTTGTGCGGCACACGGCCGGTGAAGACCACCTTGTCGGCCACGCCGAGACGCTCGGCCTGGGCCTTGAGATTGGCGTCCTGAGGGCCGCCGCCGACGAGCAGCAGGCGCAGTTCGGGGCGCCTGTGCAGCAGCGCGGGGAAGGCGTCGAGCAGCAGGTCGAGGCCTTCGTAGGCGTAGAAGGAGCCGACGAAGCCGACCACGGTCGTGCCGGCGAGGCCGAGCTGCTCCCTGAGGACGGGGTCGGCGTCGCCGGAGAGCTGGAAGGATTCGATGTCGACCGCGTTGGGGATCACCGTGACCTTGGCCGCCGGGATGCTGCGCCCGACGATGTCGGCGCGCAGGCCTTCGCAGATGGTGAAGACGTGGTCGGCACGCTTGATCGCCCAGGTTTCCAGCGCCTTCGTCGCGCGGTAGCGCAGGCTGCCCTCGGAAGTGGTGCCGTGGTCGACCGCGGCGTCTTCCCAGAAGGCGCGGATCTCATAGACGACCGGGATCGCGAGCTTGCGCCCGGCACGGATGGCGGGAATGGCATTGAGCACCGGCGAGTGCGCATGCAGGATGTCGGGCCTGATCTCGACCGCGAGCTGCTCGATGCGCGCCTGCACTGCAGCGATCTGGCGCAGTTCCGCGATACCGCTGCGCGCCGGCGCCGGGATGGCGGTACGGTGAAAACGCAGGCCCTCGACCTCCTCCACCATGGACTTCGTCTCGCCCTGCTTGGGCGAGGTCAGGTGGAAGGTCTCCCAGCCGAGCGCGCGCTGCTCGCGCAGGATCGCCGCGGTACGGAAGGTGTAGCCGCTGTGCAGCGGGATCGAGTGATCGAGGATGTGCAGGATGCGCATGAGATATTCGGAACGTCGCGTTCAGACCGCCTCGGCCATCGCGGCCGGGAGGATCGCGCCAGCGGCGGTGTTGCGGACGAAAGCCTCGAACATCAGCAGCGTCCATAGCGGGGCGCTGTAATCGCGCGCGCCGGACTGGTGGGCGTCGACCAGATGCTCGAGGTAGCTGCGCTCGAAGATACCCGTGGCGGCCAGGGTTTCGCCAAGCACTGCGTCACGCACGCGCTGTTTGAGCGGACCGCGGAACCAGCGCTCGAGCGGGACGGCGAAGCCCATCTTGGGGCGATAGAGCACGTCGTTGGGCAGGAAGGGTTCCATCGCCTTCTTGAACAGGTACTTGCCCTCGTTGCCCTGGATCTTGAGGCCGGAGGGCAGCGTCGCCAGCCACTCGACCAGCTTGTGGTCCATCAGCGGCTCGCGCACCTCGAGCGAGTGCGCCATGCTCGCGCGGTCGACCTTGGTGTTGATGTCCCCGACCAGGTAAGTCTTGAGATCGAGGTACTGGATCAGCGCGAGCGCGTCCTCGGTGCCGGCCGCAGCGGCGTGGCGGCGGAAGACCTCGAGCGCGTCGTAGCCGCCCAGCTTGCGGCGGAAATCGGCCGAGAACAGGCGCTGGCGCATGTCACCGCGCAGCAGCGAGACGGAGTGGAAGTAGGCCTCGACCGAATCCCGCGCCATGGCCTGGAAGGTGGTCTTGGCGCGGAACACGCGCGGCGCCCAGTCGGCCTTGGGATAGACGCGCCCGAGCAGGCCGAACACCGGCCGCCGCACCCCCATCGGCAAGGCGGCGCGCATCTTCTCTTCCATCAGGTGCATGCGGTAGCGCCGGTAGCCGCCGAAGCTCTCGTCGCCACCGTCGCCCGACAGCGCCACGGTGACCTGCTTGCGCGCGAGCTGGCACACGCGGTAGGTGGGGATGGCCGAACTGTCGGCGTAGGGCTCGTCGTAGAGCGCGGCCAGGGTGTCGATGAGGTCGAAGTCGTCGGACTTGACCGTCTCGACGAAGTGCTTCGTGCGATAGCGGTCGGCGACCTTCTGCGCGAATTCGGATTCGTTGTACTTCGGGTCGTCGAAGGCGATGGAGCAGGTGTTGACGGGCTCGTCCGACAGCCCCGCCATGGTGGCGACCACCGCGCTGGAATCGACCCCGCCCGACAGGAAGGCCCCCAGCGGCACGTCCGAGATCATGCGCAGGCGCACGGATTCGCGCAGGCGCTCGACGAGCTCGGCGGTGGCTTCCTCGAGGCTGATGTCGTTGTCGAGCGTGAAGCGCACGTCCCAGTACTGCCTGGGCTCGGGGATCGGCTGGCCACGGCGGATGCAGAGCGATTCGCCCGGGCCGAGCTTCCTCGCGCCGAGGAAGATGGTGCGCGGCTCGGCGACGTAGCCGAGGGCGAAGTATTCCTCGACGCCGAGCGGGTCGATGCGGCGGTCCAGGTCGGGGTGCTGCATCAGCACCTTGAGCTCGGAGCCGAAGGCGAGCGTGCCGTCGGGCAGCAGCGCGTAGAACATCGGCTTGACCGCGAGGCGGTCGCGCGCCATGAAGAAGGTGTCGCGGTTGCGGTCGTGCAGCGCGAAGGCGAACATGCCGCGGAAGCGCTGCACGCAGTCCTCACCCCAGGCCTCCCAGGCGTGGACGATGACTTCGGTGTCGCTGCGGGTGTGGAAGACGTGCCCCAGGGCTTCGAGCTCGGGGACCAGCTCCTGGAAGTTGTAGATCTCGCCGTTGAACACCACCGCGACCGAGCCGTCCTCGTTGAACAGCGGCTGCTGCCCGGTGGCGAGGTCGATGATGGACAGGCGGCGGTGGGCGAGCGCGACGCCCGGCTCGAAGTGATAGCCGCCTTCGTCGGGACCGCGGTGATGCTGGACGTCGTTCATGCGCTGCATCAAGGCGCGCTCGAAGTCGCGTTTGCCACGGGTGTCGAAGAGGCCGGCAATGCCGCACATGATCGCGTTTCCTCGTCAGGCCGCGCCCTGCGGGCGCAGAAGGGATTCGTAGAGCTCGGCGTAGCGCGTCACCATGCGCTCGATGCTGAACTCCGCCTCGACGCGCCGGCGCGCGGCCAGGCCATGTTCTTGCCGCAGCGCAGCATCCGAAGCGTAGCACAGCAGCGCCTCGGCCATGCCGCGAGGGTCTTCGGCCGCCACGAGCGCGCCGGTCTCGCCGGGCACGACCAGCTCCGCGTTGCCGCCGACTGCGGTGGCGACCACCGCCAGCCCGCTCGCCATCGCCTCGAGGATGGTGTTGGAGATGCCCTCGGCGCGCGACGGCAGCGCGAACACATCGAGTGCGCGCATCACCTCGGGCACGTCGGCACGCTCGCCGGCCAGCCACACCGCGTCTTCCAGGCCGGCGGCGCGCACCTCGGCCTCGAGCGGCGCGCGCAGCGGCCCGTCGCCCGCGAGCAGCAGGCGCAGCCTGCGCCCGTCCTCGCCGCTTGCACGCGCGAGCGCGAAGGCGCGCACGAGGGTGAGCGGATCCTTCACCGCCTGCTGCCGCCCCACCGTGCCGACGACCACCGTCCCCGGGGCGGCGAAGCCGTCCGGAAGCCCGGCGAGGCTGCCTGCAGGCACGGACGCCCGTGGATGGAAGCGCAGCGCGTCGACCCCGTTGCAGATGCGCGCGACCCGCGCCGGGGCGATCCCCACGCGCTCGACCAGGTAGGACTCGATGTGGCCCGAGAGCGCCACATAGCGGTCAACGAAGGGGCTGTAGGCGCGCCGCAGCCATTGGAACCTGCGCCGCGTCCCGCCGGGGTCGGAGACGTCCCAGCCGTGCTCGCCATGCACCCTGGCCGGCACGCCGGCGAGGCGCGCCGGCACGACGGCCTCGAGGGCGGCGAGGTTGCGCGTGTGCACGATTTGCGGACGCAGCTCGCGGAACAGGCGGTACAGGCGCGGGTAGAGCTTGAAGCCGTGGCCGGGCGGCTTGTGCAGCGAGACGAAGCGCACGTCGTCGCGCACGATGCGGCGAGAGAAGCCCTCGGTGCACTCGGTGAGTGCCACCACTGCATGACGGAAGCGCTCCGCGGGCAAGTGATTGATCAGGTTCACCACCCCGTTCTCCAGGCCGCCGACGTCGAAGCGGTAGACGAGGTGCACGACCAGCGCTGGAGCCGCGTCCTTCATGGCATCCGCACGAATGCCGGCGCAGCCGGCGCCGCAGCCTCCCCGGCAAGTGCCGCCGGCGCGGAACCGCCGTCCGAAGCCTCCGCATCGAGCAGCCAGTCCAGCGTGCGCAGGTGTGCCGACCAGCTGTAGGCGCCCAGCACACAGGCACGCGCTGCCTCGCCGATTGCGGCACGGCGTGCCGGGTCGCCGAGCAATTCGACCGCGCGCGCGCAGAAGGCGTCGCCGTCGGCGGCGATGCTGCACTCCTGCCCGTCCCGCGCCGCCAGGCCCACGGCAGGCGGCCCCGAGAGCACGACGGGACGTGCCATCGCCATCGCCTCCAGCACCTTGTTCTGGATGCCGCGTGCGATCCGCAGGGGCGCCACCACCAGGTCGGCATGGGCGAGGTAAGGCCGCACGTCGGGCACCGTACCGGAGACCACGACGTCCTCGCCAGCCAGCGCCTGCACCGCCGGCGCCGGGTTCATGCCCACGATCCAGAACCGGACCCCGGGAACGGCACGGCGGATTACCGGCAGCAGCTCGGTTGCGAACCAGCACACTGCGTCGACGTTGGGCCAGTAGTCCATCGCGCCGCTGAAGGCGATCACCGGACCGCCTCCCGGATAGGGCGAGACACCCGCGTGCTCGGGCGAGAAATACTCGGCGTCAACGCCGTTCTGCATGACACCGACGCGGTGGCCGACCTCCGGCGCAGCGCGACGGAAGACCTCGGCCTCGGCCTCGGTGACGAAGAGGCTCGCCTCGACGGCCGCCGCGGCGCGGCGCTCGAAGTCGAGCAGGCGCTCGCCCTCGCGCCGGTACAGCCAGGACATCGGCCAGCGCCGATCGGCGGCGTACTGCGTCCACTTGGCCGAATCGACGTCGCAGAAATCGACCACGCGGCGGCTCAGCCCGGGCACGTCGAGGTATTGCGCCATCGGCCCGGAGAAGGCCACGGCCGAGCGGATGCCCTGCTCGGCCACCACCTGCCCGACCCAGCGCGCCAGCCGCGGGCTGCGGTAATACGGCAAGCTCAGCGCCTCGCCGCGCAACAGGCCGCGCAGGCTGGCGACACGGCGGATGCCGGGTTCGATCGGGATCACGCAGGTCTGCTCGCACCACTGGCGGAGGGTCGGGATATGGCGGTGGTCGTCGGGATGATCGACGAAGCTGCCCAGCCACACCCGATGCGTGCGGGCGAGCTGGCGCAGGATGTTGAACGACCGCAGCTTGTCGCCCTTGTTGGGCGGATAGGGGATGCGGTGCGTGAGGTAGAGGAGCGGCGGCCGGCTGTCCTGCACCGCCCTACCCCAGGTTGCGCACGATGTGCGGCCCGAGCCGGTTCGCCACGCCGATCGGCAGGCGCTTCCAGAGGGCGATGAAGGCCCGGTACTTCGGGTTCATCGGGTTGTTCTGCGGGATGCTGTCGCGCTTGTACAGGCGGTACTCGTAGGACAGCGGCTGCGGCTCGAAGCCCCAGTTCTTCTTGAAGGCGTAGGGGCCGGTGCCGACCTTGCTGCGGCCATAGTCGAAAACCTTGCAGCCCCGTTCGCAGGCGCGCCGCATCAGCTCCCAGTACTTGAAGTCGTTGGCGGCGAGCTCGCGCGCGGCGAGGTCGTCACCGGCGTAATAGGGCAGCACCTCGTCGCGGAAGTAGAAGCTGAGCACGCTCGACAAGGGCTTGCCGTCGGGAGAGGTCACCGTGAGCACCTCGCAAGCCTCGCCGAAGCGCTCCTTGAGCTGCTCGAAGAACCTCTTCGGCAGCGCCGGCGTGCCGTGGCGCAGCACGTTGTCGGCGTAGAGGGCGAAGAAGCGCTCCACGCCGGCGTCGATCTCGCCCACCAGGCCGTTCTTGATGCCCTTGCGCACCATGGCGCGCTGCTTGCGCGGGATGGCGAGCAGGTTGGCCTCGACCTCGGGCAGGATCTCCTTGCGGAAAGTGACGTAGAGCTCCTGGCGCGGCCAGTCCTCGTGACGCGGCTGCAGGTTGCGGTACTCGAGGTGCTGCACGCCGAGCGCCAGCGCCAGCGTCTCGGCCTTGGCCTCGAGCGCGCAAAGGGTCTCCGGTCCGGCATCCGCGGCCGCGGCGATGCCGCCGTAGACGCAGAAGGGCAGCGACACCAGGGCATGGCCGAACAGGCGGCTGCGCACCTCGGCGAGCGGCAGCACGCCGACGATGTCGCCGGCGCGCTCGGCGTACAGGTAGAAGGTGCGATGGTCGAACACCCCCTCCATGATGTCGCGCCAGGCGGACAGGTGGAAGAAGGTGGCCTGCGGGCAGCGGCGCACGAAATCGTCCCAGCGCAGGGCATCCTCGCCCTTGAGCAGATTCACGACGATCGGCAATCGGTCCATGGCGCGCATCCGGATCCAGTCGGGTTCAGGCGGCGTCGCGGAAGACTTCGTCGGCGCGCCCCCAGGAAAAATCGGAGAGAAGCCGGTCGAGCCGGGCTTCCGTGTGCTGCAGGTTAATGTAGTGCCTGAACCGGGTCTTTGCCGTGGCAGCGGTCACACGTGGCTGCTCGGGATCGATTTCCCAGGGGTGGAAGTAGAAGATCGCCGGCCGGCGGTCGGCGGCATTGACGCGCGCGATCTGCCAGCGCGACAGCGCATACGGCAGCAGGCGGAAGAATCCCCCGCCGCCTGCTGGCCAGTTGCGCCCGAGCATCTGCACGGTGCTGATCGGCACCTCGACCAGGCCGTTGGGCAGCCGCCACGGGAAGCGCGGCGCGTCGGGAATGCCATAGTGGTCGTGGCGGACCGGATACACGCTCGAGCTGTACCGGTAACCCACCTCGGCGATGCAGTCGTGCGCCCACAGGTTGGCTTCGCCGATCGAGAAGCTCGGCGCACGGTAGCCGGTCACCGCATTGCCGGTGATGTCCTCGAGGATCACCTTGGCCAGGCGAATGTCGGCCGTGAAGGCCTCGGGCGTCAGGTCGCTCGCGCGCTGGTGCGCGTAGCCGTGGCTCGCCACTTCGTGGCCCGCGGCGGCGATGCGCCGAACCAGGCCTGGGTAGCGCTCGGCGAGCCAGCCCAGGGTGAAGAAGGTGCCGCGTGCGCCGTGGCCGTCGAGCAGCGCGAGGATGCGATCGACGTTGCGCTCGACACGACAGGGAACGCTATCCCAGCGCTCGCGCGGGAAATGCGGTGCCAGCGCGGAGACCTGGAAATAGTCCTCGACGTCGCAGGTGAAGGCATTGGTGATGCGTGCGGCCATCTCAGGCTCCAGCGCTGGCGTGCATCGCCTCTTGCTCGACGAGCCAGTCGTGCAGATGGGCGGCGATGCGCTCTGCGCAACGGCCGTCCCAGTACTCGGGCACCCGCCCGGCCTTGCCGCCAGTGGCGAGGATGTCGCGCGCAGCGGCGACGATCGCCTCGGGGCGGATCCCGACCAGGGTGTTGGTGCCCTGCTCGACCGTGATCGGGCGCTCGGTGTTCTCGCGGATGGTCACGCAGGGCACGCCGAGCGCGGTGGTTTCTTCCTGGATGCCGCCGGAGTCGGTCAGCACCAGGCGTGCGCCCGACATCAGGCCGAGCATCTCGAGATAGCCCTGCGGCGGCAGGATCAGAAAACCTGGGCCGGAAAGGCGGTCGAGCATGCCGAAGCGCTCGAGGTTGTTGCGCGTGCGCGGATGCAGCGCGACGACCAGCGGCAGGGCCTCGCTCACCTTGCGCAGCGCGTCGATGATCGGGCCGAGGGTGTCGGCGCTGTCGACGTTGGACGGACGATGCAGGGTGACGACGCCATAGCCGTCGGCGATGCGGCTGGCGTCCAGGCCGGCAGCTGCAAGCAGCACATCCGCCGGGATCGCCCGCGGCAGGCTCGCGCGCAGGCTGTCGATCATGACGTTGCCGACGAAGACCGCACGGTCGGCCGGAATGCCTTCGCGGACGAGGTTGTCGTGGGCGGAGCGCTCGGTGGTGTAGAGCACGTCGGAGATCTGGTCGGTGAGGATGCGGTTGATCTCCTCGGGCATGCGGCGGTCGTTGCTGCGCAGGCCGGACTCCACATGGACCACCGGGACGTGGCGCTTGCTCGCCACCAGGGCGCAGGCCAGCGTGGAATTGACGTCGCCCACCACCAGCACCGCGCGCGCGCCGTGTTCGTCGATGACCGGCTCGAAGCGCTTCATGACCTCGGCGGTCTGCACCGCGTGCGAGCCGGAGCCGACCGCCAGGTTGACGTCGGGCTCGGGCAGGTCGAGGTCGGCGAACAGGCGGTCCTTCATCGCCGGATCGTAATGCTGCCCGGTATGCACCAGCAGCGTGCGGATCGGTGGCTGGTGGGCAGCGAAGGCGCGGATGATCGGCGCCACCTTCATGTAGTTCGGGCGCGCGCCGACGATGCAGATCACCGGCGCGGCCGAGGGCAGGCGCACGCTCATCGACTGTCCTCCTCGGTCGCGGTATCCCGGCGCACCGCCTGCAGCAGCTGGTTGAGCACCGCGAGGGTGGCCGAGACCGACTGCTCCAGTCCGGCCAGGCGTGCCTCGATGCGCTGCAGGTCGTAGCTGCCGGCCATGCCGGCGACCTGGCTGGCGAGCTCCGGCGATGCACGCAGGCGATCGACCGCCAGTGCCTCGACCGGCGGAATCGCCATGGCAGGCTCGGCCTCCGCCAGCACCGCGCGCCCCATGCCCGCCACCGGGCGTGGGCGCGGGGCGGCGAACTCTTCCTTGAGCTCTGCGATCACCTCGCGCACCTGGGCCTCGGTCACCACATGGCTCTCGCCGAGGTAGGCGGCGAGCAGCAGGCGGTCGCACAAGGTGTTGATGGTGCGCGGGATACCACCGGTGTGGCCGTAGATCGCGTTAAAGGATCCGGGCTCGAAACGCGGGTCCTCGTTCCAGCCGACGTGGCGCAGGCGGTGCTCGATGTAGCCGCGCGTCTCCTGGAGGTCGAGCGGCCCGAGGTGATAGGAGGCGATCACGCGCTGGCGCAGCTGCTGCATTTCCGCGCGCTGCATCACCTCACGGAACTCCGGCTGGCCGACCAGGAAGCTCTGCAGCAGCGCATGGTCCTCGAGCTGGAAGTTGGACAGCATGCGCAGCTCCTCCACCGCGGCGGCGGACAGGTTCTGGGCTTCGTCGATGATCAGCAGCGCACGCTTGCCGGCGGCTGCGAGCGAAACGAGATAGGTCTCGATCGCGAGCAGCAGCCCCGCCTTGTCGAGGTTGCGACTGGGCACGCCGAAGGCGCCGGCGACCATGCGCAGGATGTCGGAGGCGTCGATCTGGGTGCTGACGATGGTGGCCGCGACCACCTTCGCGGGATCGAGCTGCTCGAGCAGGCTGCGCACGATGGTGGTCTTGCCCGCACCCACCTCGCCGGTGATGACGATGAAGCCCTCGCTTTGATGCAGGCCGTATTCGAGGTAGGCCATCGCCCGCCGATGCCCGCGGCTGCCATAGAAGAAGGCGGGATCGGGGTTGAGCTGGAAGGGCTTGGCGCTGAGCTTGAAAAAGGTTTCGTACATCGGATTTCCGTTCAGAACCGCATGCCGAGGGTGGCGGTGACGGAATTCGTCGCGTAGTCGCGGTCGCCCTCGGTCTTTTCGTACTGGTAGCGCAGTCCCGCCCGGGTCCGTGGGCCGAGCGTCCGATCGACGCCCACGGTGCCGGTAAGACGACGCAGCTCCAGGTCGGCATCGGCCGCGCCCTCGGAATCCGAGCGCGCGAGCGTGGCGTACAGCGAGCTCGTCCCGCTGAGCGTGTGACTCCAGGCGAGCGTGGCCGTGGTGATGCGCACCCGCTCGGTGTCGCGCAGGTCGTCGTCCGGAAGCAGGCCGGTGATCGAGCCGATTCGGCTGCGATCGCTGCGGCTGGCCGAGAGGCTGAACGTGTTGCGCACCCCGAGCAGCGAGAAGCCGCCCCGGAACGAGCGCTCGACGTAGGCGGAGTTGGAGCGCAGCACGCCGAGGCTGAGGCACTCGATCAGCGCTTGCTCGCGCTCGATCGGGTCGGCGATCTCGCGCACGCGCGCAAAACAGTCTCGATCCGCGAGCACCACGGTACCCAGCGACTGCGCGAGCGAGGACACGTCTCGCCCGGCACCGAGGAAGAACACGGCACGCCGCATGCGATGGTTCAGGCCGAGATCGTAGCCGCGCCCGAAAACGCGATCCTCGACCGTGGCCGTGATCGAGGTACGGTCGGTCGGGTACCAATCCACCCCGGCACCGACGATCCCGCTGCTGTCCTCCACGCCGTCCGCGTAGTCGTTGGACTCGTGACCGACGATCCCGCGCAGGCGAAGCTGCTGCGAGAGATTGGCGTACAGCGTGCCGCGCACGGATTCCTCGCTGCGCTGACCGGTGGCGGCCGTGCCTCCATCGCTGTCGCTACGGGTATAGTTCAGCCCCCAGCCAAGGAAGCGGAATCCGCCCGGGTCGGCGAGGCTGAGTCCCCACGTGTCGGCGCTCTGGTCCCCGAGGCCGCCGCTGTTGGAACGCACCCCGCTGGACGAGTAGCTCACGGAGCCGCGTGCTGCCTCGCCGAAGCGCAAGTCGGACTCCAGCCGCGGAGTGATCGACCAATAGCGGGCTTCGTTGTCCTCGTCGAAGCCGAACGGGTCGCCCGGCGCCCTCTGGCTGAAGGCGGAGTAGTCGTTACGGGTGATGCCACCGCTGAAATCGAGAAACAGCAGGTCCTCCACCGCCTCGAAGGCCCCCCTTCCATCGAAGGAAAGATAGGTGGAGTCGTCCTCGCTCCCTGCGGAATGGACGAGATTGCGCAGGCGCGCGCTGAGGCTGCCGTTGAGGCGCCCGGCGCTGCGGCTCACCGATAGCCCGGGCGAGACCTCGAACAGCCAGTCCCGGCCCCCGTCGCGATCGATGCCGGCGTTATCGGTCCAGGTCAGCGCGGTGTCGAGCGTCGGCGTAACCCGCGTCGATTGAGCGGCCACGTCCGCAGGCAGGCAAAACAGCGCAAGCGCGGACATGCCGGCCACCAGGCCGGAGCGCCTGGCTTCAAGCCGCCTCGGGGCGACCTTCTGGCGCATTTCCATATCCGTATCCGTATCCATAGCCGTAATAGCCCCCCACCGAGCGATCGCGCGACTTGTTGAGCACCATCATGCGGATCGGGCACGGCTCGATCGCAGCGAGGGCCTGGCGCACATGGGCGTGGGTTGTCCGCTCGGCTTCCACAACGAGGACCACCTGGCCCATGTGGGCCGCGAGCACACGCGACTCGGTCGTCACCAGCAGCGGAGGCGAATCGAACACGATGATCCGGTCCGCGTAGCGGTGTGCCATCTGCTCGAGCAACTGCGTCATGCCTTCGGACGCGAGCAGTTCTGTCGCGCGCTGGTGCGGCATGCCCGCCGGCAGGATGGACAGCTTGTCGATGTTGGTCTTGAGCAGGACCTCGGAGAGGTCGTCCACCTCGCCCGCAAGCACGTCCATCAATCCTGGCTGGAGCGGAACGTCGAGTTCTCGAAGCACCGAGGGACGCGATACGTCCGCATCCACCAGCAGCACCGTGTAGTCGAGTTCCATCGCCATGCTGATCGCGAGATTGATCGCATTGAAGGTCTTGCCCTCGCCGGGGAGCGCGCTGGAGATCATGATCAGGTTGCCGTTCTCGACCGCCGCCGGCCCTTCGAGGACTGCGTTGGCCAGCAGCGGCCGCTTGATCAGGCGAAACTCCTCTGCAATGGCCGAACGCGGCTGATCGGGCGTCACCAGCCCGCGCGCGGCCAGCCGAACCAGGTCGATGCGCACGCTCTTGGGCTGCGCGCGCACCGGCGGCGGGACGACGGGCTCAGGCGCGCCCGGCTTCTTCGCCAGCGGCTTCTCCTCGGGCACGACGAGCGGCTCCGGCGCCTGCACGGCTTCGAACCCGCCCTCTCCGCTTGCGCTCTTGAGCTGGTCGAGACGCTTGACTGCTTTTTCGATGATACTCATCCCGATACCTCGTTCAGCTCTGCAGGAACACGATCGCGACCGTAACCGCGGCGAACACCCCGGCGTACGCCACCAAGCCACCGCCGAAGGCGACCAGTCCATTGCGGCGGCGACGGCGGCGCTCGGACGTGCTCAGCATCGAAACCGTACCGAGTACCGGCAGGCCGGTAATCTCGCGCAACTGGCGTGCATCGCTGAACGCCGGTCGCAGCTGGCTGATCAGGAAGGTGAGCGCAAACCCGGCTCCCAGCCCCACCAGCGCCGCGAGCGGCAGCAGCAGCAGCCGGTTTGGCGCGGAAGGTTTGGTGGGCAGGGTCGGCGGATCGATGATGCGGAAATCCGCAATGCCGGACTGCGTGCTCATCTCGGCGGCGATGTTCGCGGACTCGCGCCGCGACACCAGCTGATCGTAGTTGCTCTTGTGGACACTGTAGTCGCGGTTGAGCTGCGACATCTCTGTCTCGAGCTCAGGGATGCGCTTAGCATCCTCCGACAGACTCACCAGCCGGCTTTCGAACTCGGCCACCCGCGCACGTAGGGATGCCACCCGGGCCTCCGCCTGCGCCACGGCGAGCCGGGTCTGCTCGACTCCGGAGCCCATCGCGCCCGGAGCGCCAAACGTGGCGCCCCCCATGCTGGCGCTGAGCTCGGCAAGTTGCGTCTTCTTCTGCTGCTCGAGGTCGTCCAGGACCCGACGCGCACCGACCACATCCGGATGCAGCTCGGTATACCGCTGCAGCATTTCGTCGAGATTGCGCTTCAGGAGATCGATGCGGGCGTCGATCTCGGGTGTCGCCACGATCGGCGGCGGCGCAATGCCCGCGTCCGACGGTTCGGCGGAGAGCTGCTCGCGGAGCGCGTCACGCGAATTCTCGGACTCGCGCAACTCCAGTCGCGCTTCGCGCAACTGTTCATTGGTTTCGGCGATCTGAGTGACGTAGTCGCGTGCCCCGGTGCCGAGCAGCGCCATGTTGCGCAAGCGGAAGTCCTTGAGACGGTTCTCGGCATCGGTCAGCTTCTGCTCGTAGCTGCGGATCTGATCCTCGATGAAACGCCTCGCCGCATCGGTGTCCTGGCGTTTTCCGCCAAGGCCCGATTCCACGAACAGCGACAGCAGCGACTGCACGACGCGCTGTGCGCGTTGCGGCTCCATGTCTTCGTAAGAGAGCGTGAATAGATTGTCGCCGCGACCGGACTGGATCCGCAGCCGGCTGGTCACCGATGTGATCAACGCCTCACGCTGCTGCGCGTTCTGTACCGTGAGGTCGAGGTCGGCCATGGTGATCAGCTTCTCGACGTTCGGCCGACTGATCAGCGTGCGGCTGAGCAGATCGATCTGCTGACCGATGTTGGGCTGGACCGCGAGCCCCGACATCAGCGGACGCAGAACCGACTGTGTATCGACGTGGATGCGCGCGGACGACTCGTAGCGATCCGGCATGAAGTAGATCGCGAGGCTGCCGACGAAACCGACAACCCAGGCGAGCGCGAGGCCCCACCAGCGGAACCGCCACATGCCGCGCAGGTAGCCGATGATCTGTGTTACGAGTTCTTCCATGGGTCACGGTCGTGCAGAGCGCCCGCAGCCAACCTTTCGGATCGGCCCGCGGAGCGTGTGGAATGGGAGATCAGAACCAGCTTTGTGGGATGATCAGGACGTCGCCGGGACGCATCTCGACGTTCGCCGAGACGTCACCACGCTTCACCAGGTCGCGGATGCGGACGCTGTACTGCTTGTTGCCCTCGGCCGTGCGCAGGATGCTGGCGCCGTTGCCGTCGGCGAAATCGGTGAGGCCACCGACCGCGATCATCACGTCGAGCAGGGTCATCTTCTGCTTGTATGCCAGCGTCTGTGGGTTGGCCGCCTCGCCGATCACACGGATCTGCTCGCTGTAGGGCCCGACGAAGCCGCCGACGATCACGGTCACGACCGGGTCGCGGATGAACTTCGCGAGCTGCTTCTCGATATCGCGCGCAAGCGTGCTCGAGTCCTTGCCCATCGCGGGCAGGTCCTCGACCAGCGGCGCGGTGATCTTGCCGTCCGGGCGCACCGGAACGGAGGTCGACAACTCGGGGTTGCGCCAGACCACAATATTGACGCTATCCCCCGGACCGATCACATAGTTGTAATCCGCATCGGCGGCGGACGCAGGCGCCGGAGGAAAGGAGGATGCACACCCGCCGAGCACCCCGCCCACCGCAGCGAGCACCAGGAATTGCAGAACCGTGAAACACGCCCCTCTGACGCTTCTGAACATGACAAGCCTCTTCGTAAGTCCCGGACGCCGCATGATATACGACGGCGCAAGCATGCGTGCCATCCTATGGGAGCCGACGATGATTACGCCAGGCACCATTGCACACAATTGCTAACATTTCTGGGAAGATGAAGTCGGCTAGATTCACGACCCACCGGTTCCGGATTATCATTGGTCCGATGGGAGTCGTGCGCAGTCGCCACGCCCCCAAGAACACCCAGCACGTAAACGAATTGGGCCACCTCAATGCGCCAGATCCACACCTCGCGGGGCGTCACCTGCCCCCCGTCCGTACGCGACCTTGCCTACCTGGCGTTGTCTGGTGCCGGATTCCAGGCGTCGGAAATTCCGCCGAAGCAGTGGTTCGACGAGAAGACCGCCGCGCTCCGCGGCCTCTCGTTCGAACGCAGCGGCTTCCAGGTCTGCATCGCCAACGGCAACGAAGCACTCAAGCGGCAGACCGCCAAGCTCATCGAGCGCATGTACTCCGCGCGCGGCCTGTTCCCCTACGGGATGCATGCGAGCATCGACGCTCGCGACGTCACCGTGGTCGCCCTCCATGGCGGCGAGGCAGTGGCAACTGCAACGATTCGTGTGGATCACGGAAGCGGCCTGCTCGCCGACACTTTGTACAACAAAGAGATCGACCACGTGCGCTCGACCGGAGGCCGAGTGTGCGAAATTACACAGTTGGCGATCGATCCGGAGCACGGATCGCACGAGGCACTCGCCGGAGTGATGCAGGCCGTATACGTGATCACCCAGGCGACGAAGCGTGTCACAGACATCTTCGCCGAGGTCAATCCGCGCCACGCGGGCTTCCACCAGCGCGTTTTCGGATTCCGTCGCGTCGGCATGGAGAAGATCTGCCCCAGGGTCAACGCCCCGGCAGTGCTTCTCCACCTGCCCTTGACGGAGTTCGAGGAGCGCGTGGCCCGCCACGAGCGCCTGATGCACATGAACGGCGACCGCGTGCACCGCCTGCTGCCGGATCCGGTCCAGTCAAGGCAATTGATCAAGGCGATGGCTGGCTAGTTCCCCCGGGTCCGTCCAATCCCGATCGGGGCGACGGGGAAGACGTTGGCCCGGCTTCCCAATCTCCCGTACGCCGGGCAGTCGAGTGCCCCGACTCAGAAGACGTGCCGCAGTTCCACGTAGGCTCGGTCGTTCCGGTCATACTGGCTGAAAAGCCCCCTTCCATTTCCGCCAAATACATCCACACCGCCGACGACCCGCCACGCCGGGGCGAATTTCCACGTAAGCTTCGGGCGGATCAGATGATCCGACCGATTGACACTGGAGATCGCAAGGATCTCCGCCTCGACGTTCGTTCCCGTGCCATGGACGACTTGCAGGGTCACACCCTGTTCGTGCCGGTCCGTCATCATGACGGGAAGATGCTCCTCCAGCCAGCGCCCGTAATATTGGACGTTGAAGCGCCAATCCCCTACCGGCACATCGACCCCGAGGGCGTAATCGATCATGTCGGTCGCCTGCAAGCCGACCCCACCCCCTGGCGGAAAGGTGTTCAGGCTGCGGCCATGGGTGTGGACGGCCTCGCCCTTGAGCACGAAGCTGCCCAGATCCTTGCTGAAGGTCCCCCCGACCTGTCCGATCCGGTCGTGGCGCAGGTGCGCGACACCCTGATTCAGCGAGTACAGCGTCGGCGAGATATCGTAGCTGCGGTAGTAGAAGGCGCTCAGGTCCCACCCATCGACGAGCCGGGAGACTCGCGCGCCCCAGTTCGAGCCATCCAGGTCCTGCCCGGGACGGTCCTCGTCCAGGACCGTCCCCGCAGGCAGCCAGGGAAAGGAGAAGAAGTCGCTGCCTGGCTCGCCGATCTCGTCGAAACCAGGCTTGGGCACCCACAGGAACTCCAGGTGCGTGTCGGAGCCGAAATGCTCCGCGCGCAGGGCCCACTGCCCGATCCGCATGCTCTCGAGTTCGGGGAGCAGAAAGTCCCGCATGTCGCGTGCGGACACGACATCCGCGAAGAAGAACCCGACCATCTCGCCCCAGACCACGTGCTGTCGGCCAAGACGGAACTCCCAGTCACCATGCCCCAGGTCGACGTAGGCCTCACGCAGCACGAAATCTGTGCGGCGGTCCCGCCGTACCGCTGCCGGATAATGCTCGTCCTCGAGATCGAAGGCGCCATCGGCCTCGGCGCGAGCACTCAGCCTCCATTTCACCCGCGGTGCCAGCTGGCCGCTCACTCCGAGCTCTCCGCGCGCGCGCAGCCGTGACCAGCGCTCGGGATCCCGGTACGTGTAGGCTGCGCCCAGTTCGGTGTAACCGCTCCATTTGAGCCCATGGGCCGCCCCCTCCGCAGAAGCAGGGGCCCCGACGTCGAGCAGCGCGTCGAGTTCGGCGTCGGACTCCGTCCCCTCCGTTTCCGGCTCGTCCGCAAGCACCTCCTCCACCTCCTCGGCGGCAACCATGCTCGACTCCGCCGATGGCTGCAGCGCCCGCACCGGGCTCGCAAAGGCGCCCAGAAGCAGGGCGAGGATCGTCAGACAAGGCAGCTTCTTCGAAAATTGCATTGCACGCTTCCCTAGATTTCGCGAATGTCCTCGTCTCGCGGCGTCCGCCCCTCGACGAAAACCCAGCGGTCGTCCGCCTTCATGCCGAGCGCGGTGATCTGACCGTCGGCGATGCGAACCAGCCGGTCGGCCGTGTTCATGACCTTGCGGTCATGAGTGGAAAAGACGAAAGTCGTCCCGGACTCGCGATTGATGTCTCGCATCAGTTTGAGGATGCTGGTCCCCGTTTTGCTGTCGAGGTTGGCAGTCGGCTCGTCGGCGAGGACGATCTTGGAGTGGGTCGCCAGCGCACGCGCGATTGCCACGCGCTGGCGCTGGCCGCCGGAGAGCTGGTTGGGCCGGTGTTCGGCGTATTTCTTCAGCCCGACCACGCCGAGATAGTGGCGTACCCGCTCCGCACGCTCCTTCTTCGTCAGCTCCGGTATCTGCAACAGCGGATACTCCACGTTCTCCGCGGCCGACAACACGGGTAGCAGGTTAAAGGTCTGGAAGATGAAGCCGATGGTACGGGCACGCAGGTCGGCCAGTTCGTCGGGAGTTCGATTGGACACATCGTGGCCGTCCACGACGACCCGCCCCGAGGTCGGCGTGTCGATGCAGCCGATGATGTTCAGCAGGGTCGATTTGCCGCTGCCCGAAGGTCCCGCGATCGCGAGGAACACCCCGGGCTCGATCGCGAGCGAGACATCATCCAGCGCCAGCACCATCTGCTCGCCTAGACGAAAACTCTTGCTCACGTGTTCGATCTGGACGATGGCCATCTGTACGACCGAAAATGAAGGACACCTTCAGAGGATAGCACTCATGACGCCAAGCTTACGATCCCGCCGCCGATTCGTCGCCTGCCTCGCCGGCAGCCTGCTGCTGCCCGCGCTGGGCCACGCTTCCGACGCCGCAACCGCCACCGCGCCGGCAGGCACGGAGACGGTCGATCCGGTCGCAATCGAGCTGGTCCAGCGCGCCGACGCGATCCGCTTTCCGCGTGAGAGCTTCCAGACGGAAATCGTCGTACGCAATTTCGCAGCGGGCGTGGAGGGCGATTCGCGCACCTTCCGGGTGCTCTCGCGCGGTAACGAAAACACCATCGTGCTGACGCTCGAACCCGCGACCGAACGCGGCCAGGCCTTGCTGATGCGCGCGCGCGACCTGTGGATCTTCATGCCCAGCGTGTCCCAGCCTGTGCGCCTGTCGCTCGCGCAGCGCCTGACCGGCCAGGTGGCGAACGGCGACCTGGCAAGGGCGAACCTCGCCGGGGACTACACCCCGACCGTCGCCGGCACCGAAACGCTCGACGGCCAGCCCGCGGTCGTGCTGGACCTCAAGGCGATCGACCGCGGCGTGACGTATGCGCGCGTCCGCTACTGGGTCGGCGAACGCGACAGTCGCCCGCTCAAGGCCGAGTTCTACGCGCTCTCCGGCCGCCTGCTCAAGACCGCGCGCTACGAGGAGTTCCGCGAGATGGCCGGCGCGATCCGTCCCACCCGGCTGGTCATGGAGGACGCGCTCAAGAAGGGCGAAGTCTCGGTGCTGACCTACGAGAACATGAACGTCCGGGATCTTCCCGAACGCATGTTCACGCGTGAATACCTGCGTCGGCTGCAGCAGTAGGACAAGCACCGATGCGGCGCGCGTCCTGCGGGAAGCTCAGATCACGACGCGCACGCGTTCGCCCGTCACTTGCTGGAGGTGGCGGGCGAAGGCCGCACGCACGGCATCCTCGCCATGGACGAGACGCACCTCCTCGGGCAAGTGGCGCATGCGGGTGACGAAGCGGGTCAGGTCGTCGCGGTCGGCGTGCGCAGAGTAGCCCGACAGGGTATGGATGCCGGCGCGGATGTCCACGCGCTCGCCGTCGAGTTCCACGTAGCCGCCGCGCGGCCCGTGGGTCTGGATCGCATGGCCTGGCGTGCCGCGCGCCTGGTAGCCGACGAAGAGCACGTCGTGGCGCGGGTCGCCGAGCATCTCGCGCAGGTAATTCACCACCCGGCCGCCGGCGCACATGCCGCTCGCAGCGATCACAACCGCCGGTTCGCGACTGCGCGCAAGCCGACGCACATTCGCGAGATGATCCTCATGGCTGTCGATCGCCACCAGCTGCTCGTAGGACAGCGGCTGCCGCCCTGCACGCACGCGAGCACGCGCCTCGGCGTCCCAGAACGGCTGCAGCTCGCGGTAGAGTGTCGTGAAGCGCTGCGCCAGCGGCGAATCGAGGAAGATCCGCAACCCGCCCCACGCGGCGGCATGCGGCCCTGGTCGCAAGCGCTGGCGATGCAGGATGTCCTCGAACTCGTAGAGCAGCTCCTGTGTACGTCCGATACTGAAGGCCGGCACGATCACCGTACCGCCATCGCGCAGCGCGTGCTCGACCACCGCCTGCAACCGTGCGCGGCGGTCGCGGCGATTCTCGTGGACGCGATCACCGTAGGTACTCTCCAGCACCAGCACGTCGGCCCGCCAGGGCGGACGCGGCGCGGGCAGCAGCGGCGCGTGCGGCGCCCCGAGGTCACCCGAGAACACCACCCGACGCGGCTCGGGCCACGCCGCGCCGGAGAGCTCGCACTCGATGTAGGCCGAGCCGAGGATATGGCCGGCACGCTGCAGGCGGACCCGGCAGTTCGCGTCCGGGCTGCGATACACCAGGTGCCACTTGCCGTACGGTAGCGCACGGATGCGCGGCTCGACCTTGCCCAGATAGCGCTCGATCAATGCCCTGTCGCGACTCACCCCCACCGCGAAGGCGTCGGCGAGCACCGTGGGCAACAGGCGCGCGGAGGGTTCGCTGCACAGGATCGGCCCCTTGAAGCCGGCAGCGAGCAGCCATGGCAGGCGGCCGCAGTGGTCGATGTGAACATGCGTGAGCACGAGCGCACCGACGCCCTCGAGCGGGAAATCGATCTCGAGGCGGTCGGCGGCGGAGCGGCCGTCAGGCGCGGTCTCCGCGCCCTGGAAAAGCCCGCAATCGACCAGCAGGCTATTGCCCCCCTCGACGAAGAGCTGGTGGCAGGATCCAGTGACGCCATTGCGCGCACCATGGTGCAGGATGCTCGGATTCATGACGTCATTCTAGACGCCAGCGCGCCGACGTCCACCCTGGGCACCGGCGCCCGCGCTCGAAGGCAGGGGGCACCAACCCGATCCCTACTCCATTCCCCACTTCTGCAATCGATAGCGCAGCTGACGCAAGGTCATGCCGAGGCTGCGCGCGGCCGCCGAACGGTTCCAGCGCGTCTGCTCGAGGGCGCGGATGATGCGCAGGCGCTCGACCTCTTCGCCCTCATCGCCGGGCGCCCCAGGATCGGACGGCGGCGTTCCGGGGCGCTCCGCACCACCGACAGCCGGCACCACGAGCGGCGTGCAATCCGCATCCACCCCGAGGTCCCCGGAGCCGATCTCGACGCCTTCGCACAGCGCACAGGCGCGCTCGAGCAGGTTCTCCAGCTCGCGCACGTTGCCCGGAAAGTCGTAGCGCTGCAGCAGCTCGAGCGCCTCCGCGGACAGCCGGCGCGGCGCCTCGCCCTCCCGGACCGCGAGACGGGCGAGGATGTGGGCCGCAAGATCGGGGATGTCCTCGCGGCGCTCGCGCAGCGGCGGCACGCGCAAGGTGATCACGTTGATGCGGAAGAACAGGTCCTGGCGGAAACGTCCCTCCGCGACGAGTCGGCCGAGGTCCTGGTGTGAAGCGGACAGGATGCGCACGTCCACCGGCTCTTCGGCGTGCGCACCCACCGGGCGCACCGCACGTTCCTGGATCGCGCGCAACAGCTTGACCTGCATCGCCAGGGGCAACTCGCCGATCTCGTCGAGGAACAGGGTGCCACCGCTCGCCGCCTGGAACAGGCCGCTCTTGTCCGCGGAGGCCCCGGTGAAGCTGCCTTTGCGGTGCCCGAAGAACTCGCTCTCCATCAACTCGGGCGAGATCGCCCCGCAATTGACCGGCACGAAGGGACCGGCGGCACGTGCGCCGCGCGCGTGGATGAGGCGCGCGATGACCTCCTTCCCGGTACCCGATTCGCCATGGATGAAGACCGGCGCCTGGTTGCGCGCCAGCTTCTGGGCCTGGCTGCACAACTGGGTGAAGGCCGCCGAGCGCCCGATCAGGTTACGCTCGGCAGGCGCAGCGACGTGCTCGGCAGACTCGCCCTCGCGCAGCCTGAGCGCATGCTGGACGAGCTCGCGCAAGGCCTTGAGTTCGACCGGCTTGGTGACGAAGTCGAAGGCGCCGAGCTTGAGCGCACGGATCGCGGTCTCGATACTGCCGAAGGCGGTAATGACCGCCACCGGCAGGCCCGGCTGGACGGCCTGGATGTGCTCGACCAGTTCCAGCCCGTCCCCGTCGGGCAAGCGCATGTCGGTGAGGCACAGGCGGTAGCGCCGCTCGGTCAGCAGGGCGCGCGCGGCGGTGACCGAACCCGCGGTGTCGCAGGCCAGCCCCATGCGCATCAGCGAGAGTTCGAGCAGTTCGCGGATATCGTCCTCGTCATCGACAACGAGGACATCTGCGGCGCGGGGCCGGTTGCGGCGTTCGACCTGGGTCATGGCTGCTGGCTCGCGGTGAGGATGAAATCGGCCCCAGGGGCGCCCGATCCGAGCGTGAGCCCGGCGTCGTTGGCCTCGGCCAGCTCGCGCGCGATGTACAGGCCGAGGCCGGTCCCCTTGGGGTGAGTCGTGAAGAAGGGCTCGAAAAGATGCGCCCGCATCGCCTCGTCGAAGCCCGGACCGTCGTCCTGGACGTGCAGGGCGACCTTGGCATGCGGCAGGGCCTCGGCCCACAAGCGGACGGCACCCGGCTTGCCCGAAGCATAGCGCGCCGCATTCGACACCAGGTTGTCGAGAATCTGGTGCAGGTGGGCGCGATCCATCGCCAGGGTCAGCGCGGGATCGATCGCGAGCGCGTACAGGTGCCCCTCGGCAGGCTCACGGAACACGCGCGCATCGAGGATCTCGCGCACGAAGCTGGCCAGCGGGAGGGCCTCGGGCATGGCCTGTTCGCGCCGGCCGAGGGCGAGCACGTCACGGATCATGCGCTCGATGCGGCGCGCGTTGTCGTTGATGATTCGCACCAGGCGCACCTGCATGTCGGCGCGCTTCTCCTCGCCGAGCAGTTCGGCGGCCTGGGTGACCGCCGACAGCGGATTGCGGATCTCGTGCGCCATGCTCGCCGTGAGACGGCCAAGCGCAGCGAGCTTGATCTGCTGCAACTGGCGCTGGATCTCCTCGTAGTCGGTGAGATACAGCAGGGTGTCGCCCTCGGCCGCGCTCCCCGGGTCGCCCTGCACACGCCGGCAGCGCAGCAGGCGGCCGGCGGCGCCCACCCGCATCAGACGCCCCTCGTCCCCGACCCCCGGCTGGAGCATCTCCTCCAGACCGGCGTCGAGGTCGGCAAGCGCGAGACCGTCGAGTGCCGCGTCGCCTGCACGCGACAGGCCGAGCATCTCCAACGCCTGCGCGTTGGCGTGGAGAACGCGACCACGCTCGCCCAACACGATCACGCCGTCCTGCATGTCGCGCAGGATGTGGGCGCTCACCGCCTGCTGCTTGGCGAGCGCCACCCCGCGCTCGGCCGCGAGCGAGGCGTTGGCTTGCGCGCGTAGCGCGAGCAGGCGTGCGATCGCGGCGATGCCGAAGAAACCGGCGCAGAAAATGCCGACCTGGAGGAACTCGACCGACTGCCCACCGCCGACGAGGCGTGAGCCATTCTCGGCCAGCACCGCCAGGGTGGCGAGCGCAGACGAGAACATGACCATGCGCCCTTCGCCGATCAGACCGGCACCGGCGAGCATCACCATCATCAGCACCGGCATGCCGCTACGGTATCCGCCGCTCACCCACATGATCGCCGCGAGCGCGACGATGTCGGCGATCGCGAGCAGAATCACCACACGCTCGAAGCCCAGCCGTCGAACCGCATCGGGGAAGCCGAGGGCGAGGACCGCAGCGAGATAGCCGACCACCGCAGCGAGATAGAGGCGCGGGCTTTCGCTGCCGAGTCCCAACGCCTCGCCGGCGACGAGGAAGAGGCCGCCGAGGATCAGCCGGAAGAGGTTGAGGTAACGCAGCGCACGCTGGCGCGCCCGGTCGGCCGAATCGACCGCGAAGGCGGCCGCTTCAATCGGATCGAGTGCCGGCACGGCGATGTTCGTCGCAGCAATAGAAGGTTTCGCCGACGCGCACGCCCTCGGACTCCGGCACGATCAGCCCGCAGTGGCGGCACTCGAGCATGGCCTCGGACTTGCCCAGGCGGCCGTCCTCGGCCTTGCGCCCGAGACCACCGCGCGCCTTGAATCGCCGCACTGCGCCGCGTGCCCACCAGATGCCGAACACCACGAGGATCAGGATGAGCAGGTTGCGCACGTCGGGGACCGGATGGAAGTCGGGAACGCTCGAATTCTAACATGCGGCCCCTGCCGTCCCGGCCGCACACGCGCCGCCTACCGCGCACCCGGCCGGTTTGCGACAATACCGGTCTGTACCGGACCGAGCCCCCGCCGCCATGCCGCACTTCCCCGCGCCGATCGAATCCCGCCTGCCGCACGTCGGCACGACGATCTTCACCGTGATGTCCCGCCTCGCCCAGGAATGCGGCGCAATCAACCTGTCGCAGGGCTTCCCCGACTTCAACGCCGACGACCTGCTGTTCGAGCGCGTCGCGCACTGGATGCGCGCCGGCCACAACCAGTACGCGCCCATGGCCGGCACGCAGGCGCTGCGCGCGGCGATCGCCACCAAGGTCGAGACGCTCTACGGCACCGCCTACGACCCCGAGCACGAGATCACCGTCACCGCCGGCGCCACCCAGGCGCTGTTCACCGCGGTGACCGCCTGCGTGCATGCGGGCGACGAGGTCATCGTGTTCGAGCCGGTCTACGACTCCTACGTCCCCGCCATCGAGCTTGCCGGCGGCAAGGTCGTGCGCATGCGCCTCGCCGCCCCCGACTACCGCCCCGACTGGAATGCGGTGGCCGCCGCGATCGGGCCGCGCACGCGCATGATCATGATCAACACCCCGCACAACCCCACCGCCACGGTGTGGACGCGGGGCGACCTCGACCGCCTCGCCGCGCTGGTGCGCGGCACCGGCATCGTCGTGGTGGCCGACGAGGTCTATGAGCACATCGTCTTCGACGGCGCCGCGCACGCCTCCTGCGCCGCCCACTCCGAGCTCGCGCAGCGCAGTTTCGTGGTGTCGAGCTTCGGCAAGACCTACCACATCACCGGCTGGAAAGTGGGCTACGTGCTCGCCCCGCGCGAGCTCATGGGCGAGTTCCGCAAGGTGCACCAGTTCAACGTGTTCACGGTGAACACCCCGGTGCAGCTTGCGCTCGCCGACTACATGGCCGACGCCTCGCGCCACCTCGGCCTGGCCGCCTTCTACCAGGCCAAGCGCGACTTCTTCCGCGCCGCGCTGGCCGCCTCCCGCTTCGAGCTGCTGCCCTCGCACGGCACCTATTTCCAGCTCGCGCGCTATGCGGCGATCTCGGACCTGGGCGATGCCGCCTTCTGCGAATACCTCACGCGTGATGTCGGCGTGGCGGCGATCCCGGTGTCGGCCTTCTTCGCCGACGGCCGCGACGAGCACGTGATCCGCTTCTGCTTCGCCAAGAACGAGGCCACGCTCGCAGCCGCCTGCACCAGGCTGGCGGCGCTGTAGCCCCCCGTCCAGCCCCGCCCCCACTCCACCAGAGCGCTCCGATGTTCGAACAACCCATTCCCACGCTGCAGCGCGACGGCGACACCGTCCGCATCCTCGACCAGACCCTGCTGCCCTTCCGCACCGAAACCGTCGCGCTGCGCACCCTCGCCGAGGCCGCGCACGCCATCCGCAGCATGCAGGTGCGCGGCGCACCGCTGATCGGCGCCACCGCCGCCTTCGGGGTCGCGCTCGCGCTCGCCGAAGAGGGTGCGGACGACGCCACGCTCGCGCGCGCGCTCGCCACCCTGGGCGCCACCCGGCCCACCGCGGTGAACCTGCACTGGGCGCTCGAACGCATGCGCCGCGCGCTGCAGCCCTTGCCGCCCCCCGCGCGCGTCGAGGCGGCGTGGGCCGAGGCCGAGGCGATCCGCGCAGACGACGCCTCCACCTGCGACGCAATCGGCCGCCACGGTGTGCGCCTGATCCGCGAGATCGCCGCCCGTCGTCCTGGTCCGGTTCGGCTGATGACGCACTGCAACGCCGGCTGGCTGGCCACCTGCGGCGCCGGCACCGCGCTCGCGCCGGTGTATGCGGCGCAGGCCGAGGGCATCGCGGTCGAGGTCGTGGTGAGCGAGACGCGGCCGCGCAACCAGGGCCTGCTCACCGCCTGGGAGCTGCGCGCCGCCGGCGTCCCGCACCTGCTCATCGCCGACAACGCCGCCGGCCTGCTGCTGATGCGCCACGAGGTCGACCTCGTAATCACCGGCGCCGACCGCATCGCCGCCAACGGGGACACCGCCAACAAGGTCGGCACCTACCTCAAGGCGCTCGCCGCCCGCGTCGCCGAGGTGCCCTTCCACATCGCCGCGCCGCACTCCACGCTCGATTTCGCCTGCGCCGACGGCGCCGCCATCCCGATCGAGGACCGCGGCGCCGACGAGGTCCTGCACGTGCGCGGCGAGACCGCGGACGGCGCCACCGCCGAGCTCGCGCTCGCCCCCGCGGGCACGCGCGCCGCCAACCCCGCCTTCGACCTCACCCCGGCGGCGCTGATCACCGGCATCGTCACCGAGCGCGGTATCGCCCGCCCGGGCGAGCTCGCCCGCCTTTACCCGGAGCAGGTGCGATGAGCGCCGGCACGCCCGGCTGCATCCACGAGGAGGCCGGCTGGCGCGGCGAGGACGACCCGCGCGCGCGCCTGCTCCACACCCTGCGCGCGATGGGCGCGGCGCGGCTCAACGTCGGCACCTCGGGGAATGCCAGCCAGCGCCTCGAGGGCGGGCGCATGCTGATCAGCCCAAGCGGGATCCCCGCCGAGCGCTGCCGCGCCGAGGACATGGTGGTGGTGGAGGCCGACGGCCGCTACGCCGGCGCGCGCGCGCCCTCGTCCGAATGGCCGCTGCACCACGACGTCTACGCCGCCTTCCCGGCAGCCGGCGCGGTGCTGCACGCGCATTCGCCCTTCGCCACCGCGCTCGCCTGCCAGCGCCTCGACATCCCGCCCTTCCACTACATGATCGCGCGCTTCGGCGGCACCACCGTGCGCTGCGCGCGCTACGCCACCTTCGGCACCCAGGCGCTGTCCGACGCCACCGTGGCGGCGCTGCACGAGCGCAGCGCCTGCCTGCTCGCCAACCACGGCATGGTCGTGCTCGGCCGCGACCTCGAGCACGCCCTGGCGATGGCAATCGAGTTCGAGACCCTGTGCGAGCAATACTGGCGCACGCTGCAGCTGGGTGCGCCGGTGCTGCTGTCGGAAGAAGAGATGGCCGAGGTGATCGAACGCTTCAAGTGGTACGGCAAGCCACGCAGCTGAGACTCCGATCGGACCGTGGAAGCGGGCTTGTCCGCGAAACGCACCGCCCGGAACCTACCCCTCCAGCACCCGCAGCAGGCTCGCGGTGTCGTCCCGCCCCCAGCCCGCCCCCATCAGCGCGTCGAGCTGCTGCCACACCTGCGCCGCCACCGGCAGCGGCGCGCCGAGGCGGGCGGCCTCTTCCATCAGGATAGCGAAATCCTTGTGGTGCAGGCGGGCCTCGACGCCGGCGGCGAAATCGCGCTCGACCATCTTCGCGCCCATCACCTCCAGCACCCGGGAGCCCGCCGAGCCGCCGGCAAGCGCACGCAGCACCGCGGCCTTGTCGACCCCGTGCGCGCCGGCGAGGCGGAAGGCCTCGGCACAGGCCTGGATCGCCGACACCATGATCATCTGGTTGCAGGCCTTGGCGACCTGCCCGGCCCCGGGCGGGCCGATGTGCACGATGCGCTTGCCGAGCACCCCGAGCAGCGGCCGCACGCGCGCCAGCGTGGCGGCTTCTGCGCCGGCCATGATCGCCAGCGTGGCGTCACGCGCGCCCTGGCCGCCGCCGGAGACCGGCGCATCGACCCAGCCGATGCCGCGCTCGGCGTAGCGTTCGGCGAGCACGCGCGCCGTCGCCGGGGCGATCGTGCTCATGTCCACGTGGACGGCCCCGGGGGCGAAGCCCTCGGCCAGCCCCTGCGCCCCGAAGGCGAGCGCCTCGACGTCGGCGCTCGCGGTCACGATGGTGATCACCACCTCGCTGCGCGCCGCCAGCTCGGCCGGTGTCGCACACAGCAGCACGCCCTCGGCCACCAGCGCCGCGGCCGATTCGGGACGGCGCGCCCACACCGCCAGGTCGTGGCCGGCGGCGCGCAGGTGGCCGACCATGGGCCCGCCCATCACGCCCAGGCCGATGAATCCGATCTTCATGTGCTTCTCCGTTACCACGCTCACTCCCCCACCCCGCCGCTCATGCGCTCGAGCAGCTTCAGCATCGCCACCGAGTCGTCCTCGCCCATGCCGCAGCCGATCATGCCGTTGAAGAGCTGCGCCGTGGCCGCAGCCGTGGGCAGCGCCACGCCGAGGCGGTGCGCCTCGGCCATCACGATGCGCACGTCCTTCTGGTGCATCCAGGCCTTGAAGCCGGGCCGGAAGTTGCGCTCGAGCATGCGCTGGCCGTGGTTCTCGAGGATGCGGGAGTACGCGAAGCCGCCGAGCAGCGCCTCGCGCACCTTGGCGCCGTCGACGCCGCTCTTCGAGGCAAAGTTGAGCGCCTCGGCGACCGCAGCCACCCCGACCCCGGTAATGATCTGGTTGCAGGCTTTGGCGACCTGGCCGGCGCCGGCCTCGCCGATGCGGGTGATGGACTTGCCCATGGCCTCGAACAGCGGCTGCACGCGCGCGCAGGCGTCCGCATCGCCGCCGACCATGATGGTGAGCGTGCCCGCGATCGCGCCCGGCTCCCCGCCCGACACCGGCGCATCGAGCGCCAGCACCCCGCGCACGGACAGGCGCGCCGCGATCGACTGCGCCGCGGCAGGCGCGATCGTGCTCATGTCGATGTGAATGTGACCGGGGGCGGCACCGTCGGCCACGCCGTCCGGGCCGAGCGTCACCTGCTCGACGTCGGGCGCGTCGGCCACCATGCTGATCGTGACCGCTGCGCGCCGCGCGACCTCGGCCGCACTCGCGCAGTCGCCCGCGCCGGCCTCGAGCAGCGGCTGCATCGATTCTCGCCGGCGGCTCCACACCTGCACGCGATGGCCCGCCTTCAGCAGGTTGAGCGCCATGGGCCGGCCCATGAGGCCGAGCCCGATGAATCCGACATCCATTCGTCGAGTCTCCACGGGATTGCTTGTCTTGCGGCGGGTGCGGCGCATGAACACACTGGTCGGGCGGCACGAAGCTCGCCATAATCGCCGCCATGAAATACGGTCCAATCATCAAGGAAATCGGGCGGGGCGCCAAGGGTGCCCGCGACCTCGACACGGCCGCGGCTGCGGCGCTCTTCGGCGATATCCTCGATGGCGTCGTGCCCGAGCTCGAGCTCGGCGCGATCCTGCTCGCCTTCCGCATCAAGAGCGAGGCGCTGCCCGAGTTGCTCGGCTTCAAGCACGCGATGGACGCGCGCACCGCGCAGGTCGCCGTTCCAGACGGCCCGCGCTGCGTGGTGCTGCCGACCTACAACGGCGCGCGCCGCCAGGCCAACCTGATGCCGCTGGTGGCGCTGCTGCTCGCGCGCGAGGGCGTGCCGGTGCTGATCCAGGGCCGCCACGACTTCGAGACGCGGGTGAGCCCCTTCGAGCTGCTCGCCGCGCTCGACCTGCATCCGGCGGTAGACGCAGCGGACGCCTCGGCGCAACTCGCGCAGCGGCGCATCGCCTGCATCGGGGTGGACAAGCTGCTGCCCGGGCTCGACCCGCTGCTGGCGCTGCGCCTGCGCATGGGCGTGCGCGCCAGCGGCCACACCATGGCCAAGCTCATCGACCCCTGCCGCGGACGCAGCGTGCGCGTGGTGGCGGTGACCCACCCCGAGTACCTCGAGCGCATGGACGCCTTCCTGCGCGCCGACGGCGGGCGCGCGATGCTGATGCGCGGCACCGAGGGCGAGATCTACGCCAATCCGCGGCGCTGCCCGGAGATGAAGGTGTATGTGGATGGAGGAGCGAGCATCGGCGTCCCCGCCGAGGAAGGTGGCGCTCCGCCCCTCGCCGGGCTGCCCGACGCGCCTTCGGTGGCGGACAACGCCGCGCTGATCCGGTCGATCCTGGCGGGCGCCGTGCCGGTGCCCGAGCCCGTCCTCAAGCAGGTGGCGGTGCTGCGCGCGCTCGCCGACTGAGGTGGAAGCGGGCTGAACGAGCCCGGTCGCGGGCAAGCCCGCTCACGGCGCGAGCCCCGGCGGCGATGCCCGTGGGGCGCGCCAGGATCAGGCCGCCAACCGCCCGGCGCGGTAGTCGGCGACCGCCTGGTAGATCTCCTGCTCGGTGTTCATGACGAAGGGGCCGTACTGCGCGATCGGCTCGCCGAGCGGGCGGCCGGCGATCAGCAGCACGCGGGCCTCCTCCGCCGCGTCGATGCGCACGCCGTCGCAGTCCGCGGCGTTGGCGAGGATCGCCATGTTGCGCACCGGCACCTCCACTTCGCCGAGCCTCACCTGACCGCGATACACGTAGACGAAGGCGTTGTGCCCGACGGGCAGCGGCTGCGAAAAGCTCGTGCCGGCGGGCAGGTGCAGGTCGAGGTAGAGTGGCGCGGTGACCGCGCGCGTCACGGCGCCGCTCACGCCGTGGCTCTCGCCGGCGATCACGGTGGCCTCGACGCCATCGTCCGTCGTGAAGCGCGGCAGCTCGCCCGCGGCGAAGTCGCGATACCAGGGCGCGCTCATCTTGTCCTGCGCGGGCAGGTTCAGCCAGAGCTGGAAGCCCTCCATGACGCCCTCTTCCTGCTGCGGGATCTCGGAGTGGATGACGCCGCGGCCGGCGGTCATCCACTGCACGCCGCCGTTCTCGAGCAGGCCCTCGTGGCCGGCGCTGTCGCGGTGCAGCATGCGCCCGGCGATCATGTAGGTCACAGTCTCGAAGCCGCGGTGGGGATGGTCGGGGAAGCCGGCGATGTAGTCGTCGGCCTGGTCGCTGCCGAAGGCGTCGAGCATCAGGAAGGGGTCGAGCCGGCGCTGCAGCGGCTGGGTGAGCACGCGCGTGAGCTTGACGCCGGCGCCGTCCGAGGTCGGATGGCCGGTCACGAGCCGCTCCACCGTGCGCGGGTGCTGCACGGTCGCGGAGGGGTGGCGGGGGGCGGGGGTCGTGCTCATTTGCGTGCTCCTCTGTTTGGGGTCGGGGGTGCGGGGCGGGTGGGCCCGCCCTCGTCGTCCAGGCCGGCCTCGTGCCGCGAGCGGCGGTCACGAGGCTTGCCGCGCATGACTCAGGCGAGCGCGGCGGCGATATCCGCCTCGGCCTCGGCGAAGCCCTGCTTCGTGGCCTCTTCGCCCATGTTCAGGCCTTCGGCGTAGATGAAATGCACGTCGGTGATGCCGAGGAAGCCGAGCAGGGTCTTCAGGTAAGGCGTCTGGGTGTCGGCCGCGGTGCCGCGGTAGCGCCCGCCGCGCGCGAAGGTGACATAGACCTTCTTGCCCTTGAGCAGGCCTTCGGGGCCGTTCTCGGTGTAGCGGAAGGTGACGCCGGCGCGGGCGATCGCGTCGATCCAGTTCTTGAGCTGGGTGGAGATGCCGAAGTTGTACATCGGCACGCCCAGCACCAGCACGTCGGCGGCCTGCACCTCGGCGACCAGCGCGTCGCTCAGCGCCACGCGCGCCGCCTGCTCCGGGCTGCGCTGCTCGGCCGGGGTGAACAGCGCGCCCAGCGCCGCCTCGTCGATCGCCGGCGCAGGGTCGCGGGCGAGGTCGCGCACCACCACGCGGGCGGCCGGCTCGCCAGCGACGAGGCGGGCGACGAGTTCGTTGGCGAGGCGGGTGGAGTTGCCGGCTTGGGAACGGGCGCTGCCGTTGATCTGCAGGATGTTCATATGCTTGTCCTCTGGCTTGGGGATGGGATGGACGACAGTGTATTGGACGCGGGGGATTGCATTAAGCCCCTTCGAAGCACATGATTGTTCCTCAAATGGAACAAATCGACCCCAACGACCTGCTCGTCTTCGCCCGCGTCGTGGCCGAGGGCAGCTTCACCGCCGCGGCAGACAAGCTCGGCCTGCCCAAGTCCACCGTCTCGCGCCGGCTGTCGCGGCTGGAGGAGCAGCTCGGCGAGCGCCTGCTGCTGCGCACCACCCGCCGCCTCAACATCACCGAGTTCGGCGCCGCCCTGCTCGACCACGCCCGCCAGCTCGAGAGCGAGGTCGAGGCGGTGGCGGCGCTCGCCGAGAGCCGCCAGGCGCGCCCGAGCGGGCGGCTGCGGGTGTCGATGCCGAGCGACTTCGCCAACCTGCTGCTCACCGACATGCTCGCCGCCTTCGCCGCGCTGCATCCGGGGGTGACGCTGGAGCTCGACCTGTCGCCGCGCCGGGTGGACCTGCTCGGCGAGAACTTCGACCTCGCGATCCGCCTCGGCGACCTGCCCGACGACGCGCTGCTCGCCGCACGCCGGCTGGCGGTGTTTCCCTGGGGGCTGTATGCCGCGCCCGCGTATCTGGCCGAGCACGGCGAGCCGCAGGCGCCGGACGATCTCCACCGCCATCGCGCACTACGCCTGCTCGCGCGCACCGGCGACGCGATCCGCTGGACCTTGCTGTGCGGCGAGCAGCGCTGGGAGGGCGTGCCGCCGGGCTCGATCACCGCGAACTCGCCCGAGCTGCTGATCCGCTTCGCCTGTGCGGGCGCGGGCATCACCACGGTGCCGGAGTATTTCGCCGCGCCCCACGTGCAACGCGGCGAGCTGCGCCGCGTGCTGCCGGACTGGCACCCACCCTCGATCGCCGCCTGGGCGGTGTTCCCCGGCCGGCGGCTGATGCCGGCGAAGACGCGGGCTTTCCTGGACATGCTGCAGGCGGCGCTGGGGGACGAGCGGCGCGGATGAACCGGCGCGGCGAGACTGCGGGCGCAGGGAACACGACAAACGCGCACAGGTCCGACTGCACGGACGCAGCTCCCCCGCTCGCCTACAATGGCGCCCTCTCCCCGAAGAACGAAGATGATGACCCTGCTTCACCGCATCCTAAACCTGCCCGCGCGGGCGCTGTACCTCGCCCTCTTCCTGGTCGCCGCCGGGCTGCTCGGCTTCGGCCTCTACCTCCAGCATGTCGTGGGCCTGGAGCCCTGCCCGATGTGCATCATGCAGCGCTACGCGTTCGCCACCGCCGCGCTGATCGCGCTGATCGCCGGCCTTCACGCCCCTGGACGCGGCGGCGAGCGCGTCTATGCGGCACTGATCGGTGCTGCCGCGCTGATCGGCGGCAGCATCGCCGCGCGCCAAAGCTGGATGCAGATCAATCCGCCGCTGATCCCGGAATGCGGCCCTGGGCTGGAGTTCATGCTCGAGAGCTTCCCGCTCGCGCAGGCGCTCCCGATGATCTTCCGCGGCGCGGGCGACTGCACCGTGATCGAATGGACCTTCCTCGGCCTGTCGATCGCCAACTGGTCGCTGGTGAGCTTCACCGCGACCGTGCTGTTCGCCGGCTGGATGCTGCTGCGGCGCGGCTGAAGCCTCAGCCGCAGCTCGCCGGGCCGTCCTTGACGCCGAGCTTGTGCAGGATGTTCACCAGCGGGCACAGCCCGGTGAAGGCGCTCTGGAACAGGTTGAGGCCGACGAAGCCGGTCACCCACAGGAAGTGCTTGCTGACGAAGAGCGGCGAGGCCTCGACGCCGAGCGCGAGCGAGATCAGGACAAAGGCGCCGGCGAAGGCGCGCACGTATTCATTGGTGGTCATGCGGGATTCTCCTCGGGGTTCTTGAGGCTTGCGATGCGGCCACGCATGGCCGCGTAGTAGAGCACCGGGATCACCACCAGGGTGAGCACGGTGGACACGAAGATGCCGAAGATCAGGCTGATCGCCAGGCCGTTGAAGATCGGGTCGTCGAGGATGAACACCGCGCCGATCATCGCCGCCAGCGCGGTGAGCCCGATCGGCTTGGCGCGCACCGCGGCGGCGCGGATCAAGGCCTCGCCGAACTCCATGCCCTCGGCGACCTGCTGATTGACGAAATCCACCAGCAGGATGGAGTTGCGCACGATGATGCCGGCGAGCGCGATCATGCCGATCATCGAGGTGGCGGTGAATTGCGCGCCGAGCAGCGCGTGGCCGGGCATCACGCCGACGATGGTGAGCGGGATCGGCGCCATGATGATGAGCGGCACCAGGTAGCTGCGGAACTGCGCCACCACCAGCAGGTAGATCAGCACCAGGCCCACGGCGTAGGCGGCGCCCATGTCGCGAAAGGTCTCGTAGGTGATCTGCCACTCGCCGTCCCACTTGAGCTGATAGCCGGCGTAGGGGTCGTCGGGCTGGCTGATGAACCATTCGCCGAGCGTGCCACCGAGCCCGGGGGCACCTTCGAGCGCCATGCCATTGACCTTCGAGCGGATATCGAACATGCCGTACAGCGGCGAGTCGAGCTTTCCGCCCATGTCACCGGTCACGTACACCACCGGCAGCAGGTCCTTGCGATACAGGATCTGCTCGCGGCGGGTCTCGGCGACCTGCACCACCTCCGAGATCTTCACGAGCTGGCCGGCGTTGTCGCCGCTGCGCGCGCGCACCTGCATCGCGAGCAGGTCGGCGAGGTCGGACTGGCGCACCGCCGGCAGCTGGATGCGCACCGGGATCTCGTACTTGTTGTCGCCGCCGTGCACCGGGGTGACGTTCTCGCCACTCAAGCCCAGGCGTACGACCTCGACGATGTCGGCCTGGGCCACGCCCATGCGCGCTGCCTTGGCCTGGTCGACACGCAGCACCCGCTTGGGCGCGTCCTCGTCCACCGTGTCGTCGACGCCGACGATGTCGGCCGTGTCCTCGAAGGCGGCGCGCACCTGCTTCGCGACCACCACCTGGCCGTCGTAGTCGGGGCCGTAGATCTCGGCGACGATCGGCGACAGCACCGGCGGGCCGGGCGGCACCTCGACGACCTTGACGTTGCCGCCGCTGCGCAGCGCGATCGCGGTCACCGCGTCGCGCACCGACACCGCGATCTCGTGGCTCTGGCGCTCGCGCGCCGTCTTGTCGAGCAGGTTGACCTGGATGTCGCCCTGCTCCGGAGCGCTGCGCAGATAGTACTGGCGAACCAAGCCGTTGAAGTTGATCGGCGCGGCCGCTCCGGCGTAGGACTGCCAGTCGGTGACCTCGGGCACGGTGGACAGAAAGTTGCCGATCTCGTTGAGCACGCGCGCGGTGTCCTCTACCGGCGTGCCCACCGGCATGTCGAGCACGACCTGAAACTCGCTCTTGTTGTCGAAGGGCAGCATCTTCATGACCACGAGCTGCACCACCGGCAACGCGACCGAGGCGCCGATGAGCGCAAACACGACCACCCACAGGGCCAGCCGGTTACGACCGCCACGACGGGCATCGAACATGGGGGTCATCACGCGGCGGAAGAGACCATCGAGCCGCCGGGTCATCCTGTCATCGCCGCCGTGCTGGTGAGCGTCGACGTTCTTCAACATCCTCTGCGCCAGCCACGGCGTGACCACGAAGGCCACCACCAGCGAGATGAACATGCCCATCGAGGCGTTGATCGGGATCGGGCTCATGTAGGGGCCCATCAGCCCGGTGACGAAGGCCATCGGCAGCAGCGCGGCGATGACGGTGAAGGTGGCGAGGATGGTGGGGCCGCCGACCTCGTCCACCGCCTTGGGGATGAGTTTCCACAAGGGCGTGTCGGGCTCGAGGGTGTGCCAGCGGTGGATGTTCTCGACCACCACGATGGCGTCGTCGACCAGGATGCCGATCGAGAAGATGAGCGCGAACAGCGACACCCGGTTGAGCGTGAAGCCCCAGGCCCAGGAAGCGAACAAGGTGGCGGCCAGCGTGAGGGTGACGGCGATGCCGACGATGATCGCCTCGCGCCGGCCGAGCGCGAAGAACACCAGCGCCACCACCGCCGCGGTGGCGAAGGCGAGCTTGCCGATGAGCTGGTTGGCCTTGTCGTTGGCGGTCTTGCCGTAGTCGCGCGTGACGGTGACTTCCACGCCCTCCGGGATGACGCTGCCGCGCAGGTTTTCCAGACGCTGCATCGCCGCCTGGGCGACGTCGGCGGCGTTGGCGCCGGGCTTTTTCGACAGCGCCAGCGTGACCGCGGGGAAGAGCCCCTGTTGCTCGATGCCGCGCGCGTCGGCGGCGGCGCCGGTGCCGAACCAGACGTATTGGGAGGGCTGGTCGGGGCCATCCACGACCTCGGCGACGTCGCGCAGAAAGACCGGCTTGCGGTCCTGCACGCCCACCACCAGCGTGCGCACGTCCTCGGCAGACTCCAGATAGGTGCCGGTCTGCACCAGCACCTCGCGGTTGCCCGCGACCAGACTGCCCGCGGGCTGCGAGGCGTTGGCGAGCTGCAGCGCTCCGCGCAGGTCCTGCGCGGTCACGCCGTGCGCGTTCATGCGCTCGGTGTCCATGTCGACCCGGATCACATGGCCGGGGCCGCCGATCGTGGCGACGTCGCGGGTGCCGGGGATGCGCTTGAATTCGGTCTCGGTGGCGCGTGCGACCTGCTGCAGCGAGAACGCAGCGCGCTCGGGGTCGGCGGTCCAGAAAGTGAAGCTGACGATGGGCACGTCGTCGATGCCCTTGGGCTTGATCAGCGGCTTGCCGACGCCGAGTTGCGGCGACAGCCAATCGGCGTGCGAATCCACCGTGTCGTAGAGCCGCACCAGCGCGGTCTGGTTGGGCACGCCGACCTCGAACTGCACGGTGATCACCGCCATGCCGGGACGCGACACCGTATAGACGTGTTCGACGCCGGCGATGCGCGACAGCACCTGCTCGGCCGGCCGCGCCACCAGGGCCTCGACGTCGCGCGCCGAGGCGCCGGGGAAGGGCACCAGCACGTTGGCCATGGTGACGTCGATCTGCGGCTCTTCTTCCTTGGGCGTGATCAGGGTGGCGAAGATGCCGGCAAGCAACAGCACGAGCGCCAGCAGCGGTGTGATCGCGTTGCGCTGGAAGCCGGCCGCGATGCGGCCGGAGATGCCGAGAGGCTTTTCCATGACGGTCTCCCAGCTCAGCGCGCGGCCGCAGCCGAGCGGGCCTGGATGCCGGCCTGGACCGGGTCGAGGGCGAGGGTCTCGTCGCCCTTGAGGCCGGAAAGCACCTCGACGGCATCACCACCGGGTAGCGCGCGGCCGAGGCGGATCTGACGCAGCGTGAAGCCGCCCTGCTCGTCGGTGGCATACACCGCGGTGAGCTCGCCGCGACGCAGCACGGCGGCGGCGGGGATCACGACGGGGCCCGCGGCAGCGGCAGGGGCAGCGATGGCGGCATGGAAATGCACGCGTGCGAAGCTGCCGGGGAGCACGTCCTCGACGTCGGCCGGCAGATCCACCCGGACGCGCACGGTGTGGGTGCGGGCATCGGCGGCGGGCAGCACGCTGACCGCGGCGGCCTCGATGACGCGCCCGCTGGCGGGTAGCTCGACGCTGGCGCGCAGCGGGCCGGCGCCGAGCTCGGCGAGGCGCTGCGGGGCGAGGTCGGCCACCGCGCGCATCTGTGCGGGGTCGTAGACGGTGAGCAGGTTGCGCCCGGGCTGGGCCATCTCGCCCGGCTCGATGTGGCGCGCGGCGACGAGCCCGTCGAGCGGAGACACCACGCTGGCATAGCCCTTCACGGTGGCGGCCTGCTCGCGCTGGGCGCGCGCGGCGCGCACCTGGGCCTCTGCGGCCTGGAACTGCGCGCGCGCGTTGTCGAGCGCCGACTGGCTGAGGAACTTGCGCTCGACCAGGCTGCGCGCGCGCTGGTATTCGGCGCGTGCGTTGGCGAGCACGCTCTCGGCCTGGGCGATACCGGCCTCGGCCGCGGCGACCGCGGCGGCGCCCTCGGCGGGATCGATGCGCACCAGCAGCGCGCCCTTGCGCACGCGATCGCCCGCATCGGCGGAGAGTTCGAGGATACGGCCGGGCATCTGCGCGGCCAGGGTGGACTGGCGCACCGCCTCGATCGTGGCCTCGGCGGCGATCGCGGGCGCAACGGTGCGTGCCTCGATGCGGACGGTGGGGACCTCCGCACGCACCTCAACGGAGGTGGCGGCGAGCAGGCTCAGGACGAAGACGGCAGAAATACGCGCAGGATTGGGGAGCTTGATCGGCTTCATAAGAATAAGTATATTCTTATATTGAAGACCGTCAAGGAATAGCCCTCGTAAAGCAGCGAGATTGCGTTTCCGCGTGGAGTGCTGCGCCGGATTGCGCGCCCTCTCGCCCCGAGGCTCAGCCCAGGCAGCCGAGCGCGTAGTCCGCCATCGCGGCGACCACCGGGTCGGCCTCGCCGGCAGCGGTGGCGAGGATGATCTCGCAGCCGGGGTGGGCAGCGCGCGCCTCCTCCAGCAACACCGGCAAGTCGCGCTTGAGGTGCCCGCCCTGGGCGAGGAAGATCGGCACCACCGCGACCTTCCGCGCGCCCTCGGCGGCGAGCGCGGCGATCGCCTCTGGCAAGGTCGGGCTCATGAACTCGAGGAAGGCGAGCTCGACGCGCGGAGCCCCCGGACGGGCAAGCGCCGCCTCACGGATGCGCCGCATCGGCCCGGCCCACTCGGGGTCGCGGGCACCATGGCCGAAGAGGACGAGGGCGGAAACGGACGGATTGGCTGCGTTCATGCGGAGGACTCCGGAATAGCGACACGCGCAGGCGCTTCGGCCTGGCGCAGCAGGTGTTCGAGTGCGCGCGCCGCGCACAGCAGGCCGACGCTTGCGGTCACCGCCATGCTCGAGCCGTAGCCGGCGCACGCCAGCCCCTGGGGGGCGGACGCGGCACCGGGATGGGCCACGTCGCAGGCATCGACCTCGGGAAAGCGCAAGGGTTCGGTGGAGAACACCGCCTCGATGCCGAATTTCTTCTTGGGGTCGCGGGTGAAGCCGTGCTCCTTGCGCAGGCGCGCACGCACCTTGGCGAGGAGCGGATCCTGCAGCGTGCGCGCGAGGTCGTCGGCACCGATGCGCGCCGGATCGCGCTTGCCGCCCGCCCCGCCCGCCATCACCAGCGGGATGCTGCGTTGCGTGCAGGTCAGCGCGATCGCCACCTTGGCGCGCACGTTGTCGATCGCGTCGATCACCAGGTCGTAGCCCTGCAGCAGCGCACCGGCGTTCTCCGGGGTGAGGAAGTCCTCGATGGTCGTGACCCGGCAGTGCGGGTCGATCCCCGCGATGCGCGCCGCCATGGCGCCCACCTTGGCCATGCCGAGGGTGTCCTCGAGCGCGTGGGCCTGGCGGTTGATGTTGGATTCGGCGACGTGGTCGAGGTCGATCAGGGTCAAGCGCCCCACCCCGCTGCGCGCGAGCGCCTCGGCGGCCCACGAACCCACGCCACCGATGCCGATCACGCAGGCATGCGCGCCGGCGAGGCGCTCGGCCGCACCGGCGCCATAGAGGCGGTCGATGCCGCCGAAGCGGCGCGTGCGGTCGGTGGCGGCTGCGCTCATGGCAGGCTCAGGCACCGGCGGCGCTGGTCTGGCGGCTGTCCAGCCACACCCCGAGGCCCTGGGCGTTGAGCTCAAGGTCCATGCGCAGGAGCTCGAGGGTCTCGTCCTCGCCGAGCGCCCAGTTCTGGCGCGCGGCCTCCTCGCGGAAGATCTGCTCCAGCCCGGCGACGATCTCGACGTGGCGGGCGACGCCGTCGCCGCGCGCGGCCTCGGCCACCGCCAGCATGGTGTCGATCAGTCGATGCAGGTCGGCGCCGAGACGGTCGACGTCGGCCACGCGGCTGTAGTGCGTGAGGTACATCGCCTGCGGCCGCATCGCCAGCATGCGATCGATCGAGGTGTGCATGCCCTCGGGGTCGAACTGCGTCGGCGTGGTGGTCGGCACCACGAAGGCGCGGCCGTCTACATCCAGCTCGCGATACGACAGGCCAAACGTGTCGCCGGTGAAGAAGGCGCGCGCGACCGAATCCCAGATGCAGATGTGGTGGCGGGCGTGGCCCGGAGTGTCGAACACCCGCAGCATGCGGCTGCCCACCTGGATCTCGAGGCCGTCGGTGGCCGGCACGATGCGCTCGGCGGGCACCGGCACGAGCTGGCCGTAGAGATCGAAGGCGCGCTCGGGTCCGTATACCGCGCAGGTGGCCTCCCACAGCTTGCTCGGGTCGATCATGTGGCGCAGGCCGCGCGGATGCACGAGCAGCTTCGCCTGCGGCAGCGCGCACATCAGGCTGCCTGCACCACCGGCGTGGTCGAGGTGGATGTGGGTCAGCAGCACCCAGTCCACCGCCTCGGGGGCGATGCCGAGCGCGGCGAGCGCACCGAGGATGCGCGGCACCGAGGCGTTGCTCGCGGTGTCGACGACTGCGGCGCGCCCGTCCTGCACGATCACGTGGATGGCGGCGAGCTGCGGGCGTCCGTAGCCCGAGTCGATCGCATGCACGCCGTCTTCGTAGTGGATCAGGTCCTTCATTGTTCCTCCCCAATGGCCGGTTCGCTGCCGGGCCTCTTCATGTGAAACGGGCGAGCGTACGCGTCGCGTCGCCCGCCCGGTCGTCCGCAGAGCGCTGGCTGCGCTCCGGGCCTTCGTCAGAACGGAATGTCGTCGTCGAAGTCGCCGAAGCCGCCCGACTGCTGCGGCGGCGCCGATTGCGGTTGCGGGCGCTGCGCGGGGGACGCGGGCTGGCGGGCCGGGGCAGATTGGGTGCCGGCCTCCCAGCCACCTCCCTCGCCACCACGCATCGGCGCATCGCCACCCTCGCGGCGGCCGAGCATCTTCATCTCATCGGCTCGGATCTCGGTGGTATAGCGGTCCTGGCCGCTCTGGTCCTGCCACTTGCGCGTGCGCAGGCTGCCCTCGATGTACACCTGGCTGCCTTTGCGCAGGTACTGCCCGGCGATCTCGGCGAGCTTGCCAAAGAAGGCGACGCGGTGCCATTCGGTGGCTTCGCGGCGCTCGCCGGTGTTCTTGTCGCGCCAAGTCTCGGTGGTGGCCAGGCGGATGTTGCAGATCGCATCGCCGGAAGGGGCGAAGCGGCTTTCCGGATCGGCGCCGAGGTTGCCGATCAGGATCACTTTATTGACGGATGCCATCGGGTTCTCCTTTGCATGCGGTTGCCGGCCGCGTCGTGCGCGCCGGCGGTGAGTGTGGTCGAGCCCGGCTCAGCGCGGCGCGCCGGCTGGTGCCGCGCGCAGCGGCGGGGGATTCATCGTGCTCGCCAGCGCGAGCCAGAGCAGCGCGAGCGCCGCGCACGACAGGCTCACCGCGGCCGGGCCGAAGGTCTGGCCCAGCCAGCCGCCGAGCACGCCGCCGAGGAACAGGCCGATCGACTGCAGGGTGTTGTAGACGCCCAGCGCCGTGCCCTTGGAGCCGGGCTGAGCGATGCGCGAGATCCACGACGGTTGGGTGGCCTCGAGCACGTTGAAGGCGACGAAGAAGAGCGTCAGCAACAATGCCAATGGTATCAATCCGTCGCCGAAAAGCCACAGCCCGATCTGCACGATCGCGAGCAGCACGATCGCGGCGTTGAACACCGGCTTGAGCTTGTCGCGGCGCTCGGCGACGATCACCGCCGGCACCATGGCGACGAAGGACAGCAGCACCGCCGGCAGGTAGACCTTCCAGTGCTCGGGCATCGGCAGGCCGCCGCTGGCGACCAGGGCCGAAGGCACCATCACCCACATCGTGGTCTGGATGAGGTGGAGCGCGAACACGCCGAAGTTGAGCCGCATCAGCTGGCCGTCACGCAGCACGTCGATCAACCGGCCGGTTGCACGCGGCACCGGGGGGGCGACCGGGACCGCCCACAGCAGCACGCCAATCGCGCCGGCGGCGAGCACGGCGGTGAGCCAGAAGATGCCGTCCATGCCGACCGCGGCATAGAGCAGCGGCGCCGCCACCATCGAGAGCGCGAACACCAGGCCGATCGAGGAGCCGATCATCGCCATCACCTTGGTGCGGTGCTGGTCGCGGGTGAGGTCGGCGGCGAGCGCGGTGACCGCGGCGGAGATCGCCCCGGCGCCTTGCAGCACGCGTCCGACGATGATCATGTGGATGCCGTCGGCAAGCGCCGCGACCACGCTTCCAAGTACGAACAGCACCAGGCCGAAGACGATCACCGGCTTGCGGCCGAAGCGGTCGGAGGCGGCGCCGTAGGCGATCTGCAGGCAGGCCTGGGTGAGGCCGTAGGCTCCGATCGCCAGGCCCACCAGGGTGAGGTCGTCGCCCCCGGGGATGGTCGCGGCGTGCACCGCGAACACCGGCAGGATCAGGAACAGACCGAGCATGCGCAGTGCGAAGATCGCCGCCAGGCCCATGCCGGCGCGGCGTTCTTCGCGCGTCATGGCGTCGCGTGCGGGAACGGACATACGGGAGAACCGGCTTCAAGAAAGACCGCGATTCTACCATCTGCGCGGACCGCCTTGGCTTCGCAGCGGCTTCCCGGCGTATATTGGGGAGTTCGTCCTTACCCGCACGCAGCCATGGACCAGATCCGCATCCGCGGTGCCCGCACGCACAACCTGAGGAACGTCAGCCTCGATCTGCCGCGCAACCGGCTGACGGTGATCACCGGCCTGTCGGGCTCGGGCAAGTCCTCGCTGGCCTTCGACACCCTGTACGCCGAAGGCCAGCGCCGCTACGTCGAGTCGCTGTCGGCCTACGCCCGCCAGTTCCTGCAGCTGATGGAGAAGCCCGACGTCGACCTGATCGAGGGCCTGTCGCCGGCGATCGCGATCGAACAGAAGGCGACCAGCCACAACCCGCGCTCCACGGTCGGCACGGTCACCGAGATCCACGACTACCTGCGCCTGCTCTATGCACGCGCCGGCACGCCGCACTGCCCCGAGCACCCGCAGCACGCGCTCGAGGCGCAGAGCGTGGCGCAGATGGTCGACCACGTGCTCGCCCTGCCCGAGGACACGAAGCTGATGATCCTCGCCCCGGTGGTGGCCGGGCGCAAGGGCGAGCAGGGCGACCTCTTCGCCGACCTGCGCGCGCAGGGCTTCGTGCGCGTGCGGGTCGACGGCGAGGTGCTGGAGCTCGACGCCCTGCCCGCGCTGGAGAAGGGCCGCCGCCACGATGTCGAGGTGGTGATCGACCGCGTCAAGGTGCGCGCCGACCTGCGCGGCCGCCTGGCGGAGTCCTTCGAGACCGCGCTGACCCACGCCGACGGGCGCGCGCTCGCGGTGGAGATGGATTCGGGGCGCCAGCACCTGTTCTCCGCCCGCTTCGCCTGCCCGGTGTGCGGCTTCGCGCTCGCCGAGCTCGAGCCGCGCCTGTTCTCCTTCAACAACCCGGCGGGCGCCTGCCCGAAGTGCGACGGGTTGGGCGAGGTCGAGTTCTTCGATCCGGCGCGCGTGGTGGTCCACCCCGAGCTGTCGCTGGCCTCGGGCGCGATCCGCGGCTGGGACCGGCGTAACCAGTTCTACTTCCAGATGCTGGCGAGCCTTGCGGCGCACTACGCCTTCGACATCGAGACGCCCTGGGAGGCGCTGCCGGTGCGCGTGCGCGAGATCGTGCTCGACGGCTCGGGGCGGACGAAGATCGCCTTCCGCTACATGGCCGACAACGGCCGCATGGTGCTCAAGGAGCATCCCTTCGAGGGCATCCTGCCCAACCTCGAACGCCGCCTGCGCGAGACCGACGCCGTGGCGGTGCGCGAGGAGCTGTCGAAGTACCGCGCCACCCGCCCCTGCCCGGCCTGCCACGGCACGCGGCTGCGCAGCGAGGCGCGCCACGTGCTGGTCGGCGGGCAGCCGCTGCACGAGGTCGGCCACATGCCCCTCGGCGAGTGCCGCGACTTCTTCGCCGGGCTGCGGCTCGCCGGCGCGCGCGCCCAGGTGGCCGAGCGCATCGTGCGGGAGATCGCCGATCGCCTCGGCTTCCTGATCGACGTCGGCCTGGACTACCTCTCGCTCGACCGCTCTGCCGACACCCTCTCGGGTGGCGAGGCGCAGCGTATCCGCCTGGCCAGCCAGATCGGCTCGGGCCTGACCGGCGTCATGTACGTGCTCGATGAGCCCTCGATCGGCCTTCACCAGCGCGACAACGACCGCCTGCTCGCCACGCTCGCGCGCCTGCGCGATCTCGGCAACACGGTGATCGTGGTCGAACACGACGAGGACGCCATCCGCAGCGCCGACTATCTGGTGGACATGGGCCCGGGCGCGGGCGAGCACGGCGGCGAGGTGGTCGCGCACGGCACGCCGGACGAGGTCATCGCCTCCCCGCGCTCGGTGACCGGCGACTACCTCTCCGGCCGGCGCCGCATCGCCATCCCGGCGCGCCGTGCGCGACCCGACCCGGAGCGCCAGCTGCGCATCGTCGGCGCCCGCGGCAACAACCTGAAGGCGGTGGAGGTGTCGCTGCCCGTGGGGCTGTTTACCTGCATCACCGGCGTATCGGGCTCGGGCAAGTCGACCCTGATCAACGACACCCTGGCGCGCGCCGCCGCCCACCGCCTCAACGGCGCCGCGACCGAACCCGCGCTACACGAGGCGATCGAGGGCCTGCAGCACTTCGACAAGCTGATCGACGTCGACCAGTCGCCGATCGGTCGCACGCCGCGCTCCAACCCGGCGACCTACACTGGCCTGCTGACTCCGATCCGCGAGCTCTTCGCCGGCGTGCCGGAGTCGCGCGCGCGCGGCTACAGCCCGGGGCGCTTCTCCTTCAATGTGCGCGGCGGGCGCTGCGAGGCCTGCCAGGGCGACGGCCTGGTCAAGGTCGAGATGCACTTCCTGCCCGACATGTACGTGCCCTGCGACGTCTGCCACGGCCGTCGCTACAACCGCGAGACCCTGGAGATCCGCTACAAGGGGCGGACGATCGACGAGGTGCTGGGAATGACGGTCGAGCAGGCGCTGGCGTTCTTCTCCGCTGTGCCAGGTATCGCGCGCAAGCTGGAGACGCTGATGGACGTGGGCCTCGGCTACATCCGCCTCGGGCAGAGCGCCACCACGCTGTCGGGCGGAGAGGCGCAGCGCGTGAAGCTCGCCCTCGAGCTGTCGCGCCGCGACACCGGTCGCACCCTGTACATCCTCGACGAGCCCACCACCGGCCTGCACTTCCAGGACATCGAGATGCTGCTCGCGGTGCTGCAGCGCCTGCGCGAGCACGGCAACACCATCGTGGTGATCGAGCACAACCTCGACGTGATCAAGACCGCCGACTGGCTGATCGACATGGGGCCCGAGGGGGGCGGCGGCGGCGGGACGGTGGTGTGCTGCGGCACACCCGAAGAGGTCGCCGCGCATCCGGCGAGTCATACGGGCCAGCACCTGCGCAGGGTGCTCGACGGCTGAGGCCCAGGCTAGGCGGGCCGCCCACCGGCGCCCACCGCTACGCCGGCGCCCGTCACCCCGGGCGCGCAGCTCAAGCGCTTTCGTAGCCCCGCGGGTTACCGCTCTGCCAGCGCCACGCATCCTCGCACATCGCCCGCAGGTCGCGCTGCGCCCGCCACCCCAGCACCCGCTCGGCTTGCGCCGGGTCGGCCCAGCACGCGGCGATGTCGCCCGGCCGGCGCGCGACGATGTCGTAGGGCACCGGCCGCGCGCTCGCCGCCTCGAAGGCGCGCACCATCTCGAGCACGCTGTAGCCGCGCCCGGTGCCGAGGTTGAGCGTGGTCACGCCGGGCAGCTCGCCGATACGTTCGAGCGCGCGCAGATGCCCGAGCGCCAGGTCGACCACGTGGATGTAGTCGCGCACCCCGGTGCCGTCCGGCGTCGGGTAATCGTCGCCGAACACGCGCAGGCGCGGCAGGCGGCCCACCGCGACCTGGCTGACGAAGGGCATCAGGTTGTTGGGCAGGCCGTCGGGATCCTCGCCGATGCGACCGCTGGCGTGCGCGCCCACCGGGTTGAAGTAGCGCAGCAGCACCACGTTCCAGCGCGCATCCGAGGCCGCGAGGTCGCGCAGGATCTGCTCGCCCATGAGCTTGGTCCAGCCATAGGGATTGGTCGCCGTGGTAGGGAAGTCCTCGCGGATCGGCACCGAGGCCGGATCGCCATACACCGTCGCCGACGAGCTGAACACCATGCGCCGGCATCCGGCCGCATCCATGGCCTGCAGCACCGACAGCAGGCCCTGCAGGTTGTTGTCGTAGTAGGCCAACGGCTGCGACACTGACTCGCCCACCGCCTTCTTCGCGGCGAAATGGATCACCGCCGCCACCTCGTGCTCCGAGAAGGCGCGCGCGAGCACGGCGCGGTCGCGCACATCGCCCTCGACGAAGGCGGCCAGGCGCTTGCCGCCGAGCTCCTCGATCCGACGTACCGCCTCGTAGGATGCGTTGGAGAGGTCATCCACGACCACCACTTCCTGCCCGGCGCCGAGAAGCTCGACGCAGGTATGCGAGCCGATGTAGCCCGCACCGCCGGTCACCAGAGTCACTGCCATCTTTCAACCCTCCCGTCCTGTCCGCCCGTGGGCGCGTTGCGCTCGACGCTAGCACGCACAGGCGAAAAAAAACCGGGCAGAAGCCCGGTCTTTCGTGCGAGTCGCGATGTTTACGCGGCCTCGGCTTCCTCGACTTCCACCGCTTCGACGTCCGGACGGTCGAGCAGCTCGACGTAGGCCATCGGCGCGTTGTCGCCATCGCGGAAACCGCACTTCAGGATGCGCAGGTAGCCGCCATTGCGGGTGGCGTAGCGCGGACCCAGCTCGTCGAAGAGCTTGACGACCATGTCGCGATCGCGGAGGCGGTCGAAAGCCAGACGGCGGTTGGCGAGACTGGGCTTCTTGCCCAGAGTGATCATCGGCTCGACCACGCGGCGAAGTTCCTTCGCCTTCGGCAGGGTCGTCTTGATGACTTCGTGTTGCAGCAGCGAGTTGGCCATGTTGCGGAACATCGCCTGGCGGTGGCTGCTGGTACGATTCAGCTTGCGAAGACCGTTACGGTGACGCATTTCAATTCCTCACTTGCCCGGCGATTCAACCGAGCTTTTCAAGCCCGGCCGGCGGCCAGTTTTCCAGTTTCATGCCAAGCGTCAGCCCGCGGGAGGCCAACACTTCCTTGATCTCGTTGAGCGACTTGCGGCCCAGGTTCGGGGTCTTCAGCAGCTCGGTCTCGGTGCGCTGGATCAGGTCACCGATGTAGTAGATGTTCTCGGCCTTCAGGCAGTTGGCCGAACGCACCGTGAGCTCCAGATCGTCCACCGGACGCAGCAGCACCGGGTCGATGGTCGGCGAGGCCGCCTCGACGCGCTCCGGCGCGGTGCCTTCGAGATCGGCGAAGACGGACAGCTGGTCCATCAGCACGCGAGCGGCGTAGCGGATCGCCTCTTCGGGATCCACCGCGCCGTTCGTCTCGATGTCGATGATCAGGCGATCCAGGTCGGTACGCTGCTCGACGCGGGCGCTCTCGACCAGGTAGCTGACGCGGCGCACGGGACCGAAGGAGGCATCGAGCACGACGCGACCGATGGACTTGCTCTCGGCGTTCTCCGGGCGCGAATTGCCGGGCACGTAGCCACGGCCTTCCTCGACCTTGATCTGCATGTCGAGCTTGCCGCCCGGCGCGAGGTGGGCGATCACGTGATCGGGATTGATGATCTCGACGTCGTGACCAACCTCGATGTCGGCCGCAGTCACCACGCCCTCGCCGGACTTGGCGAGACGGACGGTGACCTCGCTGCGCCCGTTGAGCTTGAACACCACGCCCTTCAGGTTGAGCAGCAGATCGACGATGTCCTCACGGACCCCGTCGAGCGTGGAGTACTCGTGAAGCACCCCTTCGATCGTCACTTCGGTCGGCGCGTGGCCGGGAAGCGACGACAGGAGGATGCGCCGAAGCGCATTCCCCAGCGTGTGACCGAAACCGCGCTCGAACGGCTCCATCGTCACCCGCGCCTGAACCGGCGAGGTGCTCTGGACGTCGATGATGCGCGGTTTCAGCAGTGCATTGCTTTGCATCAGCATTTCCTCGGAACTAGAAGAGGATCAGCCCCCCGCTCAGCGGGAGTACAGTTCCACAACCAGGCCTTCGTTGATCGTCGGGGGCAGTTCGCTGCGCACCGGATAGGCCTTGAACGTGCCCTTGCCGGCCTTCGCGTCCACCTCGAGCCACTCGGGGAAGCCACGCGATTCGGCAGCCTCGAGGGCGGCCTTGACGCGCAGGTGACCACGCGCACGCTCGGTCAGCTCCACCACGTCGCCCGGACGAACCACATACGACGGAATGTTGACGCGCTTGCCATTGACCAGCACGCCGTTGTGACGCACCACCTGGCGCGCCTCGGCACGCGAGGCACCGAAGCCCATGCGATAGGCGACGGCATCCAGACGGCCTTCCAGCAGCTGGAGCAGGTTCTCGCCGGTCTGGCCGCGGCGGCGGTCGGCTTCGGCATACACCTTGCGGAACTGACGCTCGAGCACGCCATAGATGCGGCGGATCTTCTGCTTCTCACGCAGTTGGACGCCATAGCCCGACAGACGCTGGCCGGAGCGCTGGCCGTGCTGCCCAGGCGCATAGGCGCGGCGCTCGATGGAGCACTTGTCGGTGAAGCACTTTTCGCCCTTCAGAAACAGCTTTTCGCCTTCGCGACGGCACTGACGGCACTTGGGATCGAGATTACGAGCCACTTATCAACTCCTTGTCAGATACGGCGCTTTTTCGGCGGACGGCAGCCGTTGTGCGGAATGGGGGTGATGTCCGTGATGCTGGAAATCTTGATCCCCAGCGCGTTGAGCGCACGAACCGAGGACTCACGACCCGGGCCGGGGCCCTTGATGCGAACCTCGAGGTTCTTGATGCCGCATTCCTGCGCCACCTTGCCGGCCGCTTCGGCCGCGACCTGAGCGGCAAACGGGGTGCTCTTGCGCGAACCCTTGAAGCCGGCGCCGCCCGAAGTCGCCCACGACAGGGCATTGCCCTGGCGGTCGGTGATGGTGATGATGGTGTTGTTGAAGCTCGCGTGAACGTGCGCGATACCTTCGGCGACGTTCTTCTTGACCTTCTTGCGAACCTTGGTTCCAGTCTTAGCCATTATCGGATCCTATTACTTCTTGCCGGCGATCGGCTTGCGCGGGCCCTTGCGGGTACGCGCATTGGTGCGGGTGCGCTGACCGCGAAGCGGCAGGCCGCGACGATGACGGACGCCGCGGTAGCAGCCCAGGTCCATCAGTCGCTTGATGTTCATCGTGACTTCACGACGCAGGTCGCCTTCGACCACGAAACGCGCGACTTCGTCACGCAGCTTCTCCATGTCGGACTCAGTGAGATCCTTGATCTTCACCGAGCGAACGATGCCGGCAGCGTCGCAAATCTTCTGAGCACGCGAACGGCCGATCCCATAGATGGCGGTCAGCGCGATCTCGGCATGCTTGTGATTGGGAATGTTTACCCCAGCAATACGGGCCATCCGTATACCCCGAAACGAAAAACGTTAAATTCTAATGCCTGCGGTTGACTAGATCAACCCTGGCGTTGCTTGTGCCGCGGATCGCTGCAAATTACGCGAACCACACCCTTGCGGCGGATGATCTTGCAATTGCGGCAGAGCCGCTTGACTGAGGCCTGGACTCTCATGGTCTTGCTCCTGTTTCTTTAAGCTTCACTTGGTCCGGAAAACGATCCGGCCCTTGGTCAGGTCATAGGGGGTGAGTTGCACGGTCACCTTGTCGCCGGGGAGGATGCGGATGTAGTGCATCCGCATCTTTCCGGAGATGTGCCCAAGGACCATGTGACCGTTTTCGAGCCTGACGCGGAACGTTGCATTGGGAAGGTTCTCGGTGACCTCGCCCTGCATCTCGATGACATCTTCCTTCGACATGCGCTCACCTGCCGGGCAGACCCGCCCCCTTGAAATTCGCCTTCTTCAGCAGACTCTCGTATTGATGCGACATCACGAACGCCTGGACCTGGGCCATGAAGTCCATCGTGACGACCACGAGGATCAGCAGCGACGTACCGCCGAAATAGAACGGCACGTTCCACTTCAGGATCAGGAACTCCGGCAGCAGGCAGACAAGGGTGATGTAGATCGCCCCGGCCAGCGTCAACCGCATGAGAATCTTGTCGATGTATCGCGCGGTCTGGTCACCAGGACGGATCCCGGGTACGAAGGCCCCACTTTTCTTCAGGTTGTCCGCCGTTTCGCGGGCATTGAACACCAGCGCCGTGTAGAAGAAGCAGAAGAACACGATCGCCACCGCGTACAGCATCACGTAGATCGGCTGACCGGGCGAGAGCGTGGATGCGATGTCGCGCAACCAGTACATGCCCTCCGAGGAGCCGAACCACTGCCCCAGCGTCGCCGGGAAGAGGATGATGCTCGACGCAAAGATCGGCGGAATCACGCCCGACATGTTCAGCTTCAAAGGCAGGTGCGAGCTTTGCCCCCCGTACACCTTGTTGCCCACCTGGCGCTTCGCGTAGTTCACCAGAATCTTGCGCTGGCCACGCTCCACGAACACCACGAAGGCCGTCACCAGCACCACCAGGATGCAGATGAAGAGCGCGGTGAAGGGATGCATCGCGCCGGTTCGCACCAGCTCGAACAGCCCGCCGATCGCACTCGGCAGACCCGCGATGATGCCGGCGAAGATGATCATCGAGATCCCGTTGCCGATGCCGCGTTCGGTGATCTGCTCACCCAGCCACATCAGGAACATGGTTCCAGTCACCAGCGTCGCCACGGTCACGAAACGGAACATCAGCCCCGGCTCGAGAACCAGCCCGGCTTGCCCTTCGAGCGCAATCGCGATGCCCAGGGACTGAGCGAGCGCGAGCACCAGCGTGCCGTACCGCGTGTACTGCGTGATCTTGCGTCGTCCGGCCTCGCCTTCCTTCTTCAACGCCTCCAGCGTAGGCACCGCCACGGTCATCAACTGCATGATGATGGACGCGGAGATGTAGGGCATGATGCCCAGCGCGAAGATGGTGAAGCGCGACAGGGCGCCACCCGAAAACAGGTTGAACACGCCCAGGATGCCGCCCTGCTGGGACTGGAACAACTCGGCCAGCCCCTGCGGGTCGATTCCCGGAACCGGGATGTGCGCACCGATGCGATAGACGATCAGCGCACCCACCAAGAACAGCAGGCGACGCTTGAGATCGCCGAACCGACCGGGGCTTCCCAGCGTGGCAGCAGGATTCGCCACAACCGTATCCTTCTGTTACTCGGCCGCCACGGAGCCGCCAGCGGCTTCGATCGCCGCCTTCGCACCCTGGGTGGCACCGACACCGCGCAGAATCACCTTGCGGCTGATCGAACCGGACAGCACGACCTTGGCCGACAACGCGTCGGCAGCGATCACACCGGCCTGCTTCAGCGTCAGCAGATCGACCTCATCCACCGGCAACTTGTCGAGCTCGGACAGTCGCACCTCGACGTTGCGGGCACGCGTCAGCGACACGAAACCACGCTTCGGCAGGCGACGCTGCAGCGGCATCTGGCCGCCCTCGAAACCGACCTTGTGGAAGCCGCCGGCGCGGGACTTTTGACCCTTGTGGCCGCGACCGCAGGTCTTGCCCAGGCCGCTGCCGATGCCACGACCGACTCGGCGCGCGACCTTCTTCGAACCCTCAGCGGGCTTGATGCTATTCAGGCGCATTTCAACCCTCGCACTTGACCAGGTAGGACACCTTGTTGATCATCCCGCGCACCTCGGGGGTATCCGCCAGTTCGACCGAGTGGTTGAGCCGACGAAGACCGAGGCCGCGCACGGTGGCGCGGTGGGACTGCTTGGTGCCGATCACGCTCTTGACGAGCGTCACCTTGATTTTCTTGTCCGACATCTCTTACCCCAGGATCTCTTCGACGGACTTGCCGCGCTTGGCAGCAATTTCCGCCGGGGTGTTGATCGCCATCAGGCCGTTGATCGTGGCACGGACGACGTTGTACGGATTGGCGGAGCCGATGCACTTGCAGATCACGTCGGTCACGCCCATGACTTCGAACACGGCGCGCATCGGACCGCCGGCGATGATGCCGGTACCGGCCGGAGCGGGCTGCATCAGCACCGAGGCGGCGCCATGCTTGCCCATCACGGTGTGCTGCAGGGTGCCGTTCTTGAGCGAGACCTTGCGCATCTTGCGACGCGCTTCGTCCATCGCCTTCTGCACCGCCACCGGCACTTCGCGGGACTTGCCCTTGCCCATGCCGATCGCGCCGTCGCCGTCGCCGACCACGGTCAGCGCGGCGAAGCCGAGGATACGACCGCCCTTGACGACCTTGGTCACGCGATTGATCGCGACCATTTTTTCCTTCAGGCCGTCATCGCGCTCGTCGGAGGCTTGCGCACGTTTGGTTTGCTGCTTGGCCATACGATTCCTCGCTTAGAACTTGAGACCGCCTTCGCGGGCGGCCTCGGCCAGCGCCTTCACGCGGCCGTGATACAGGAAGCCCGAGCGGTCGAAGGACACCTGCTCGACGCCGGCAGCCTTGGCGCGCTCGGCAATCAGCTTGCCGACCGCTTCGGCCGCGGCCTTGTTGCCGCCGTTGGCGACCTGGGCACGCACGTCCGGCTCCACGGTGGAAGCCGCCGCGAGCACGCGGGAACCGCAACCGGAGATGATCTGGGCGTAGATGTGGCAGTTGGACCGGAACACCGTCAGGCGAACCGCCTTGAGCTCCGCAATCTTGGCGCGAGTTTTGCGCGCACGGCGAAGACGAGTTTCTTTCTTGTTCATGACGAACCGCCTTACTTCTTCTTGGTTTCCTTGAGCACCACCACCTCGTCCGAGTAACGGACGCCCTTGCCCTTGTAGGGTTCGGGAGCGCGGTAGGCACGCACCTCGGCAGCGACCTGGCCGACCTTCTGCTTGTCGGAACCCTTGATCACGATTTCGGTCTGGGTCGGGGTCTCGACCTTCACGCCTTCAGGCATCTGGTGGACCACCGGATGCGAGAAACCGAGCGACAGGTTGAGCTTGTCGCCCTGGGCCTGCGCGCGATAACCCACGCCGACCAGGTTGAGCTTGCGCTCGAACCCCTTGGTCACGCCGGTCACCATGTTGTTGACCAGGGCGCGCACAGTGCCGGACATCGCGCGGGCGTTCTCGACGCCTTCGCGGGCCTTGCACACCACCGCATCCCCTTCGCGGACCACGCTGACCTCGCCGGTCAGCGGCTGGCGCAGGGTGCCCAGAGGCCCCTTCACTGCGATCTCGGCGTCGGAAATCATCACTTCCACGCCCTGCGGGATCGCCACCGGATTCTTGGCTACACGAGACATCGTATCCCCCTTAGGCGACGAGGCAGATGACTTCGCCACCGACGCGGTTCGCGCGCGCCGAGCGGTCGGTCATCACGCCACGCGGCGTGGAAACGATGGCCACGCCCAGGCCGTTCATCACGCGCGGCAGATCTTCGCTGCCCTTGTAGATGCGCAGGCCGGGACGGCTCACGCGCTCCAGGCGCTCGATGACCGGACGACCGGCGTAGTACTTGAGGGTGACGTCGAGCGAAGCCTTGCCAGCCTCGTCACGGACGGCGAAGCCGTCGATGTAACCCTCGTCTTGCAACACCTTGGCGATCGCAACCTTCAGCTTGGACGAAGGCATCGACACCGAAGCCTTCTGGGCCTGCTGGCCGTTGCGGATGCGCGTCAGCATGTCGGCGATCGGATCGGACATACTCATCTTCGAATTCTCCTTACCAGCTCGCCTTGGTCATGCCAGGCACTTCGCCGCGGAAAGCGATCTCGCGCAGCTTGTTGCGGCACAGACCGAACTTGCGGAAGACACCACGCGGGCGCCCGGTCAGCGCGCAGCGGTTACGCTGGCGAGTCGGGTTAGCGTTGCGCGGCAGTTGCTGCAGGGCCAGGCGGGCAGCCATGCGTTCTTCTTCGGACAGACTGGTGTCCTTGATCGTCGCGACCAGTGCGGCACGCTTGGCGGCATACTTTTCCACCAGCATCGCGCGCTTCGCTTCGCGGTTGATCAGAGCGAGTTTCGCCATATCACCCTCAATTCTTGAACGGGAACTTGAACGCACCGAGGAGAGCACGAGCTTCCTCGTCGGTCTTCGCCGTCGTCGTGATGCTGATGTTCATCCCGCGCAGCGCGTCGATCTTGTCGTACTCGATCTCGGGGAAGATGATCTGCTCTTTCACGCCGAGGTTGTAGTTGCCACGACCGTCGAAACCCTTTGCGCCGATACCGCGGAAGTCACGAACGCGCGGCAGCGCGATCGTGATCAGGCGATCGAGGAATTCGAACATGCGCGGACCACGCAGGGTCACCATGCAGCCGATCGGATAGCCATCACGAATCTTGAAACCCGCGATCGACTTCCGCGCCTTGGTCGAAACCGGCTTCTGACCAGCAATCTTGGTCATGTCGCCAATGGCGTGCTCGAGAATCTTCTTGTCGCCGACAGCCTCACCGACACCCATGTTGAGGGTGATCTTGGTGATGCGCGGCACTTCCATGACGGACTTGTAGCCGAACTGCTGCTGCAGCGCCGGCGCGACTTCGTCCTTGTAAACCTGTTGCAAGCGAGCCATCGTCACTCCTTAGGCGTTCACCAGCTCGCCGTTCGACTTGAAGAAGCGGACCTTGCGGCCATCTTCAAGCGTCTTGATCCCGATGCGATCACCCTTCTGGGTGGCGGGATTGAACAGCGCGACGTTCGACACATGGATCGGCATCTCCTTCTCGACGATGCCACCCACTTCACCCTTCAGCGGATTCGGGCGCACATGCTTCTTCACCCGGTTCACGCCCTCGACTACGACGCGCTCGTCATCGACGCGGCGCAGCACGGTGCCGCGACGACCACGATCCTTGCCCGTCAGCACCAAAACTTCGTCACCCTTGCGGATCTTGTTCATCTCTGGACTCCTCAGAGCACTTCGGGCGCCAGCGAGACGATCTTCATGAACCGCTCGGTGCGCAGCTCGCGCGTGACCGGCCCGAAGATACGGGTGCCAATCGGCTCGAGCTTGTTGTTCAGGAGCACGGCCGCATTGCTGTCGAATTTGATCAGCGAACCATCGGGACGACGAACGCCCTTGGCGGTGCGAACGACGACCGCGTTATAGACGTCGCCTTTCTTGGCACGACCACGCGGCGCGGCATCCTTCACGGTGACCTTGATGATGTCGCCCACGCCAGCGTAGCGGCGCTTCGAACCACCCAGGACCTTGATGCACATCACCGAGCGCGCGCCGGAGTTATCGGCCACGTCCAGCTTGGACTGCATTTGAATCATGAAAGTATCTCCAACTTATCCCGCATGCGCGGACAGTCTTGGAACCCGTCAGGGTAGGATGCCCCGAGCGAGCCCCGGAGCAAAGAGGCAAAATTATAACAGCCTGGCACCGGGGTGCCAAGCTGTTTCTTTGCTACTCGCTGCTTGCAACTCGAATCAGATGATCGTCGCCTTCTCGAGCACCTTGGCCACACGCCAGGTCTTGGTGCGCGAGATCGGACGGCACTCCTCGATCTCGACCAGGTCGCCCTGGGCCGCGACGCCGTCCTCGACGTGCGCGTGGTACTTCGCCGAACGGGTGATGATCTTGCCGTACAGCGGGTGCTTGACCCGGCGCTCGACCAGAACAGTCACCGTCTTCTGCATCTTGTCACTCACCACACGCCCAACCAGCGCGCGGCGAACCTTCTCGACGTTCTCGCTCATTGCTGACCCGCCTTTTCACTCAGGATGGTGCGCACGCGCGCGATGTCGCGGCGAACCTTCCCGATCTGGCTCGTGTTGCCGAGTTGCTGCGTGGCGTGCTGCATGCGCAGCGAAAACTGGGCCTTCAGCAGCTCGATCAGTTCCTTGTTCAACTCGTCGGCGCTCTTGGCGCGGAGTTCCGTAGCGTTCATGTTCAACCCCCAATCAGTCGGGTGACGAACACGGTCTCGATCGGCAGCTTGGCGGCAGCAAGGCGGAACGCCTCGCGCGCCAGGGCCTCGTCAACCCCGTCCATCTCGTACAGCACCTTGCCCGGCTGGATCTCAGCAACCCAGTATTCCGGGTTGCCCTTGCCGTTACCCATGCGGACCTCGGCCGGCTTCTTCGAAATCGGCTTGTCCGGGAAAATCCGGATCCAGATGCGGCCGCCACGCTTGATGTGACGGGTCATCGCACGACGGGCCGACTCGATCTGGCGGGCGGTCAGGCGACCGCGACCGATGGCCTTGAGGCCATACTCGCCGAACGACACCTTGGCTCCGCGAGTGGCGACGCCGGTGTTGCGGCCCTTCTGCTCCTTCCGATACTTCCTTCTAGTCGGCTGCAGCATCATTCACTCCTGCTTTCTTCTTGCCGGCCTTCGCCACGACGGGCGGGACGACGACCCGGACGGCCCTCGCCGTCACGCGGGGCGCCACGGCGGCCGCGGCGGTTGTCGGCTTCCGGCTCGGCGGCCACGGGCTGCTCGTTGCGGCCCAGCATCTCGCCCTTGAACACCCACACCTTGATCCCGATGATGCCGTAGGTCGTCTTGGCCTCGGACACGCCGTAATCGATGTTGGCGCGCAGGGTGTGCAGCGGCACACGGCCTTCGCGGTACCACTCGGTGCGGGCGATCTCCGCACCATTCAGGCGGCCGGCGCTCATGATCTTGATGCCCTGGGCACCGAGGCGCATGGCGTTCTGCATCGCGCGCTTCATCGCGCGGCGGAACATGATGCGCTTCTCGAGCTGCTGGGCGATCGAGTCAGCGATCAGCTTGGCGTCGAGTTCGGGCTTGCGCACTTCCTCGATATTCACGTGGACCGGCACACCGACGATCTTCTGCAGATCGCGCTTGAGCGCCTCGATGTCCTCGCCCTTCTTGCCGATGACGACGCCCGGACGGGCGCTGTACAGGGTGACGCGGGCATTCTTTGCGGGACGCTCGATGACCACACGACCGACCGAAGCGTGCGCAAGGCGCTTCTTCAGGTAGTCGCGGACCTTGAGGTCCTCGTGCAGCATGCCGGCGTAGTCCTTGCTGTTGGCGAACCAGCGCGAGCCCCAGTCACGCGTGACGGCGAGGCGGAACCCGGTGGGATGGATTTTCTGACCCATGTTTACTCCTTACTCGCCAACGGTCAGGTAGACGTGGCAGGTGGGCTTCAGGATGCGGTTGCCGCGACCCTTCGCACGCGCGGTGAAGCGCTTGAGCGTCATGCCCTCTTCCACGTGAATGGTCTTGACCTTCAGCGCGTCGATGTCGGCACCGTCGTTGTGCTCGGCGTTGGCGATCGCCGACTCGAGCACCTTGCGGATGATCTTCGCGCCCTTCTTGGGCGAAAAGGCCAGAGTGTCGAGCGCACGGCCGACAGGCATGCCGCGGACCAGGTCGGCCACGAGACGGCCCTTCTGAGCCGACAGCCGAACGCCACGGAGAATAGCTTTGGTTTCCATGTCGTCCCCTTAACGCTTGGCCTTCTTGCTGGCGGCATGACCCTTGAAGGTCCGCGTCAGCGCGAATTCGCCCAGCTTGTGACCGACCATGTTTTCGGTCACGAACACCGGAATATGCTGCTTGCCGTTGTGCACCGCGATCGTCAGACCGATGAAATCGGGCAGGATCGTGGACCGGCGCGACCAGGTCTTGATCGGGCGCTTGTCATTGCTCGTCCGAGCCGCGTCGACCTTCTTGAGCAGGTGCGCGTCGATGAACGGGCCTTTCTTGATAGAACGTGCCATCTTTTACCCCTTAACGCTTGTGACGACGCTGCACGATCATGCCGTCGGTGCGCTTGTTCGAACGCGTCCGATAGCCCTTGGCCGGCGTACCCCACGGGCTGACCGGTTCGCGCGCCTCGCCGGTACGGCCTTCGCCGCCACCATGCGGGTGATCCACCGGGTTCATCGCCACACCGCGGACGGTCGGGCGGATGCCGCGCCAGCGGTTCGCGCCGGCCTTGCCGATCTTGCGCAGGCCATGCTCGCCGTTGCCGACTTCACCGATGGTCGCGCGGCACTCGACGTGCACGCGGCGAATTTCGCCGGAACGCAGGCGGAGCTGGGCGTACGAGCCTTCGCGAGCGAGCAGCTGCACCGAGGTTCCTGCGGCGCGCGCGAGCTGGGCACCCTTGCCGGGAACCATCTCGATGCAATGGATCGTCGAGCCGACCGGGATGTTGCGGATCGGCAGGGTGTTGCCCGGCTTGATCGGCGCCTCGGCGCCACTGATCAGCTGCTGGCCGACTTCCACACCGCGCGGCGCGATGATGTAGCGGCGCTCGCCATCGGCGTAGCACAGCAGCGCGATGTGCGCGGAGCGGTTCGGGTCGTACTCGATACGCTCGACCTTGGCCGGAATGCCGTCCTTGTTGCGACGGAAATCGACCAGGCGGTAGTGCTGCTTGTGACCGCCACCCTGGTGGCGCATCGTCACGCGGCCATAGTTGTTACGACCGGCGTTCTTGGTCTGCTTCTCGATCAGCGCGTCGACCGGGCGACCCTTGTACAGATCGGGGTTCACCACCTTGACCTGGGCGCGACGACCGGCAGACGTAGGCTTCAGTTTAACGATTGCCATGATCTATCACTCCCCAGCCGCAAAGTTGATTTCCTGGCCAGGCTTCAGGCACACGAAAGCCTTCTTCCAGTCCTTGCGGCGACCCATGGTCTTGCCAAAGCGCTTGGCCTTGCCCTTCACGTTCAGGATCTGGACCGACTTCACCTCGACCTTGAACAGCGACTCGACCGCCGCCTTCACTTCGGGCTTGGTCGCATCGGACGCAACCTTGAACACCACTTGCTCGTTCTTGTCGGCGACAAAAGTCGCCTTTTCGGAGATCTGCGGGGCGAGCAGCACCTGCAGCAGACGTTCCTGACTGATCGCGCTCATTGCCACGCTTCCTCCATCTTCGCCAGCGCGCCCTTGGTGACGAGCACCTTGGGAAAACGCACTAGCGACACCGGATCCGCCTCATTCACGTCCAACACCAGTACCTGGTGAAGGTTGCGCGAGGACAGGAACAGGTTCTCGTCGATTTCGTCGGTGATGACCAGGACCGAGTCCAGGCCCATCCCCTTGAGCTTCTGCGACAGCAGGCGGGTCTTCGGCGCCTCGACGCTGAAGTTCTCGACCACCGCCAGTCGGTCCTCACGAGCGAGCTGCGACAGGATCGCGGCCACGCCGGCACGGTACATCTTGCGATTGACCTTCTGGCTGAAGTTCTCGTCCGGAGTGTTCGGGAAGATCTTGCCGCCGCCACGCCACAGCGGGCTCGACGCCATACCGGCGCGGGCATTGCCCGTACCCTTCTGGCGGAACGGCTTGCGGGTCGACTTGGCGATCTCGGAGCGACCCTTCTGCTTGCGGTTGCCGGAACGGGCGTTCGCAAGATAGGCGGTCACGACCTGGTGCACCAGGGCTTCGTTGTAGTCACGGCCGAACAGCACGTCCGACGCTTCGAGCGTCGACGCTGCCTGACCCTGATCGTTCAAGAGTTTCAATTCCATTGCGCGCTCCTCAGGCCTTGACCGCCGGACGGACGACGACGTCGCCACCCTTGGCACCCGGCACCGCACCCTTCACGAGAAGGAGCTGGCGCTCGACGTCCACACGAACGATCTCGAGCCCCTGCGTCGTACGCTGCACGTTGCCGTATTGGCCCGCCATGCGCTTGCCGGGGAACACACGACCCGGATCCTGGGCCATGCCGATCGAACCCGGGGAGTTGTGCGAGATCGAGTTACCGTGCGAGGCGCGGTTCGACGAGAAGTTGTGACGCTTGATCGGGCCCGAGAAGCCCTTACCGATCGTCACACCGGTGACATCGACCTTCTGGCCGACCTGGAAGAGATCCGCACCGATCGCATCGCCGGCATTCATGCCACCGGCCTGCTCGGCTTCGACGCGAAATTCCTTGATTCCACGGCAGGGCTCGACGCCCGCCTTGGCAAGATGACCCGCGACCGGCTTGGTGATGCGGCTGGCGCGGCGCTTGCCATAGGCAACCTGCACCGCGGCGTAGCCGTCGGTGTCGATCGTCTTGATCTGGGACACACGATTGTCCGACACGTCAAGCACCGTCACCGGAATGGTCTTGCCATCCTCGGCGAAGATGCGAGTCATGCCGACCTTGCGTCCAACAAGGCCTAGACTCATTTTCTTCTCCTGAATCCCGGTTGCGATTGACCGGGGGTCACAATTAATGCGCCAAAAGGCACAAAGGCCGGATTATACCGGCCTGTTCGAAACTTCCGCAAGCAGCGTGTGCTTACTGGAGCTTGATCTCGACATCCACGCCCGCGGGCAGATCCAGCTTCATCAGCGCGTCGACCGTTTTGTCGGTCGGGTCGATGATGTCCATCAGGCGCTGGTGGGTGCGGATTTCCATCTGGTCGCGCGAGGCCTTGTTGACGTGCGGCGAACGCAGCAGGTCGAAGCGCTCGATGCGAGTCGGCAGCGGCACGGGACCACGGACCACAGCACCGGTGCGCTTGGCGGTGTCGACGATCTCGAGGGCCGACTGGTCGATCAGGCGGTAGTCGAAGGCTTTCAGGCGGATGCGGATCTTCTGGTTCTGCATGATTTTTTTCCTAAAGAGCTGGTACTGCGAAAAAGAGCACAAAGAGCGATGGGGCGTCTCCAGCGGAGGCGCCCCGGACCGAGCGATTACTCGATGATCTTGGCGACGACGCCAGCGCCGACGGTGCGGCCACCTTCGC
>ENA-UOUJ01000031-UOUJ01000031.1-activated-sludge-metagenome-genome-assembly--contig:-NODE-31-length-147405-cov-56.540970_pt1 | contig 147405 bp, 126 predicted proteins | sample MGYA00249839_ERZ747224 | MGnify/ENA primary metagenome ERZ747224 (study PRJEB28782, sample SAMN03220277) | activated sludge metagenome | biome: wastewater; feature: sewage sludge; material... | reverse complement strand
CTCTTTGATTGTTCTCCAGTAACGCAGCAACAATACGAGGCAAGGCCAGAGAAGAACCGTTCAGTGAATGCAGCAACTGCGTTTTACCGGCCTCATCCTTATAGCGTATCTTCATCCGGTTCGTTTGAAAAGTTTCAAAATTACTTACCGAACTTACCTCTAACCATTTCTGCTGCGCCGCACTGTACACCTCAAAATCGTAGGTTAGCGCTGAAGTGAATCCCATATCGCCACCGCATAAACGCAGTATGCGGTAAGGCAGTTCCAGGTACTGCAACAAGCGCTCTACGTGGTTCACCATCTCTTCCAGGGTATCATAACTTTTCTCCGGTACGGTAAGTTGTATAATCTCCACCTTATCAAATTGATGCACCCGGTTTAAGCCGCGTACATCACTTCCAAAACTACCCGCCTCCCTTCTGAAACAAGGAGAATAGGCCGTCATCTTCACCGGAAGCTGGTCTGCATCCACAATGGTATTGCTGTACACATTGGTTACCGGTACTTCTGCCGTGGGTATCATATACAACCCGTCTTCCTGCATATAATACATCTGCCCTTCCTTGTCGGGTAATTGTCCTGTTCCATACGCCGTTTTATCATTTACCATCAGCGGTGGTAAATATTCCCGGTATCCTGCCTGAGTGTTGTAATCTAAAAAGAATGATACCAGCGCACGCTGGAGTTTTGCTCCCTGGCCGGTATATAACGGAAACCCGCTGCCAGTTAATTTGGCACCGGTTTCAAAATCAATCAACTGGTATTTTTTAATGAGCTCCCAGTGTGGCTGCGCATCAGCAGGCAACTCCGGCATCACACCGCCGGTATTTATAATTTCATTGTCATCAGCCGATTTGCCCGCTTTCACTGAAGCATGTGGCAGATTCGGCAGCATCAGTATTTTCTGTTGTATGGCTTCTTCCAATTCCAGCAATGAGGTTTTACCGTTTTGCAACGCCTCTTTTATAGATGCTACTGCCTGTTTTTTAGCATCGGCACCCGAGGCATCGCCGGCAGCCATGAGCTGACCAATTTGCTTTGACAGGCTGTTCACTTCCGCCTGCATGGTTTCTGTTTCCAGTTTTTGTTTGCGGAGTTTTTCATCCAAAGCCAAAATATCATCCACCCATTCAGGTTTGGCGAAATGCCTCACCGCAAGCCTTTCTTTCACATATGCAGCATCCTGACGTAATAAACTGATCGTTAACATCCTTAAATTTTTGAAATCATTATGTGCGCAAAGATAAAGGTCAAACGCTTAATACCTATTTTTGCCGCATGGAGCATGCAGCGGCTGATTTACAGGTACGATGGCTGAAACTGAGGATAAAGCTGAAAGAGCAGTTTGGAATTAAGCCCGATATGAACGGGGTGCTCCTCCTCATTGGCATCCAAGAACTGGGGCAGGGCCCGCAAAGTTTTTCCAAAGAACAAAAACAAGACCTCATGCACATTGCGGTGTGTAAAGTGTTATCGCAAAGCGGCTATTATGTGTATGAAGGAGATGATGAGGAAGGCTGGCCGCACTACGCCCCGGCACAACCTCTTCCGCCTTTTAATTTGATAGAGCAGGAAAATTTCCTGAAAGATCATATTTTGCTTTACTTTCAACAAAACGGATTTATAGAACCATGACAAAAAAAATGCTATCCCTCGCCCTGCTGGCTATGTGTTTCAGCCTGACATCTTTGGCGCAAAAAAGCCCGATACGTGTACAAATCAGTACCGATTCCGGAACCATTGTGGTACGACTGTACGATGAAACGCCGTTGCACCGCGATAATTTTATTAAACTCGTGCGGGAAAGATTTTACGACAGCCTCCTGTTTCACCGCGTGATACCTGAGTTTATGATTCAGGGCGGAGATCCTACCAGCAAGAACGCACAACCCGGTACCATGCTGGGCGGCGGAGGAGGAAATATGGAGCGCATCCCTGCTGAATTTCACCCCAACCTGTTTCATAAAAAAGGCGCATTGGCAGCGGCACGAGATAACAATCCTGCAAAAGCCAGCAGTGCTTGTCAGTTTTACCTTGTACAGGGAAAAAAATATACCGATGGTGAGTTGAGTATGATAGCCAACCGTACCGGAAAAACCTTCTCCGATGAACAACGGAAAATTTATACCACGGTGGGCGGCACGCCGTTCCTGGACCAGGATTATACCGTATTCGGCGAAATTGAATCAGGCATGGAAGTGGTAGATAAAATTGTATCGGCACAGAAAGACGGTGCCAACAGGCCACTCACCGATATCCGCATGCAAATCACCGAACTCCCGTAAGCGAACATTTTTTATAGTAAATTGCAGTCCAATCTTTTAAATCTTTATTATGAATTATCCGGAAAACCTTCGCTACACCAAAGACCACGAGTGGGTTTCTATAGAAGGTAATGTTGCCACCATTGGCATTACAGATTTTGCCCAACATGAACTGGGCGATATTGTATATGTAGATATCAACACTAAAGGCAAAGCCCTGAACGCCGAAGAAATTTTTGGCACCGTGGAGGCCGTTAAAACAGTGAGTGATTTGTTTTTGCCCGTGGCCGGAACCATTTCCGAAGTAAATCCTGCACTGGATGGTTCACCGGATTTAGTGAATACCGATCCATACGGCGAAGGCTGGATGGTGAAGGTTACCGTGAACAACCCGGCTGATGTGGATGCCCTGATGGACGCTGCCGCGTATAAAGCCATGGTGGGGTAATGCCATTCCGCATTTCGAAAACTTATTGGCCGGGCATCATCTGGTTTCTCATCATGCTGTTCCTGCTCACGTTGCCGGGAAGCGAGTTTCCCAATCCCATTCCCTGGATGCAAAAAATCTATTTTGATAAATGGGTACATGCAGGATTGTTTGCCGTGCTCACCTGGCTGTGGTTGAATCCCGGAACACGGAACGAACCCCCAATCTCTGTTCAGCAAACCGTGATATGGGTTTTGGCCATAATTGCCTGGGGCCTGGCTACGGAGTTTATTCAGGATCAATGGGTGCCCTTCCGTAGTTTTGAGTGGGGCGACTGGGCCGCGGATGCCGCCGGAACCCTTATTGGGGCGGTTTACTTTCACCGGATCACCCTCCGGAAACATAAAACCGGGAAATCAACGTTTAAATAGCAACAACCCGTAAACTTTAGTTTACATTTGTACATATGGAATATAACACCACCCGAAACAAACTGGAGATGAAGGAATATGGAAGACATATTCAGAAAATGGTTGAACATCTCCTGAAAATAGAAGACCGGGAAGTGCGTCAGAAAAATGCGTATGCCGTTATTGAATTGATGGGCTTTCTGAATCCACACCTGAAGAATGTGGAGGATTTCCGGCACAAACTATGGGATCACCTGTTCCTGATCAGTGATTTTAAACTCGATGTGGACAGTCCGTACCCCATCCCCACCAGAGAAACCCTGCGCGCCAAGCCCGACCGGCTTCATTACCCCAAGCGTTACCCGAAGTTTAACCACCTCGGTAAGAACATAGAAATTGTGATTGATAAGGCACTGCAGGAAGAAAATCCTGAAAAGAAACAGGGCTTTGCGAATGCCATTGCCTATTATATGAAACTGACGTACAGCAACTGGCACAAAGAACTGGTGCAGGATGAAACCATCCAAAGTGAATTGAGTACCATCACCAAAGGGGAGTTGGAATTCACCAACCGTCCGTTTGTAAAACACCGTGCCGATAATCGTTCGGATATGGATGATTATGCTTCCAGAGGCGCCTACCGTAAAAACTATGGCGCACGCGATGGCCGCCAGGGGCAGCAGGGAAGAGACAACCGCGGGGGGCAGCGCCGCGACGGTGGTGGCAGAGACCGCAACATGGGCGGGAACCGTAATTTTAAAAAACGCTACTAGGCGATACCGTTAGTTAAAAATTTTAAACCCTAATCTTTGATCAGATCGGGGTTTTTTGTTCAACAGACACAACTCATTTTTATGGCTGTATTCGAAGTACTCGGCGGCAAAACATTATCAGGCAGTATTGAACCACAGGGTGCTAAGAATGAAGCCCTGCAGGTAATCGCCGCCGTGCTGCTCACGAAGGAAACGGTAACCATCAGCAATGTACCCGATATCATTGATGTGCGGCTGCTCATCGAATTACTCCAAAACCTGAATGTACAGGTAGAGCGCATCAATACCCACACGTGGAGTTTCACCGCCGGGGATGTACAGGTTGAGTATCTGAAATCTCCTCAATTCCTGCAGGAGAGTGCCCGCCTCCGGGGCTCTGTTATGCTGGCGGGTCCGCTGCTCGCCCGTTTTCAAAAGGCGTATCTGCCCAAGCCGGGAGGAGATAAGATAGGGCGCAGAAGGGTGGATACACACATCATCGGACTGGAACGCCTCGGTGCTACCTTCCATTATGATGAGTCCAGCGGATTCTTTCAACTGGAAACGCCCGGACTAAAAGGCACCCATATGTTGCTTGATGAACCAAGTGTTACCGCTACCGCAAACATACTGATGGCCGCTGTGCTGGCTGAAGGCACCACCGTGATGTACAATGCCGCCTGTGAACCTTATGTTCAGCAGTTGTGCAAAATGCTGGTACGGATGGGAGCCAGGATAACCGGCATCGGCAGTAACTTACTCACCATTGAAGGAGTTGACATACTGAACGGCACGCAACACACCCTGTTGCCTGATATGATTGAAGTAGGCAGCTTTATTGGTATGGCAGCCATGACCCAAAGTCACCTTACCATAAAAAATGCAGGGGTTCAACACCTGGGTATCATTCCGGAGAAATTTGAGCAGTTGGGAATACAGCTTCAAATTTCAGGAGACGATATTATAGTGCCGGCGCAGGAACGATATACCATACAACGGTTTTTAGATGGGGGCGTACTTTCGGTATATGATCATCCCTGGCCCGGCTTTACTCCTGATTTGCTCAGCATTGTGCTGGTAACCGCCATCCAGGCCAAAGGCAGCGTACTCATCCATCAAAAAATGTTTGAAAGCCGCCTGTTCTTTGTAGATAAACTCATTGAAATGGGTGCACAGATTATCCTGTGTGATCCGCACCGCGCTGTGGTGATTGGCCTCGACCGCCAGAAGCCACTCAGGGGCATACACATGACGTCACCGGATATACGTGCCGGAGTAGCCTTGCTGATTGCGGCCATGAGCGCTGAAGGCACCAGTGTGATTCAGCATATTGAGCAGATTGATCGCGGATATCAATCCATCGACACACGGCTGAATGCATTGGGGGCCTCCATTCAAAGAATCAGTTAGGGCATAAGTGCCTTTTTATTCTTTTCTTTGCGCATGAGCCGAACGTATCATAAAATCATCATCATCACCGCTCCGTCCGGTGCCGGCAAAACATCCATCACACGGCATTTACTGCAACATTTTCCGGTGCTTGCCTTTTCGGTTTCCGCCACTACCCGCAAAGCCAGAGCCAACGAAACCCATGGAAAAGATTACTATTTCATCAGCCTGGAAGATTTCAAACAGAAAATTGTACAGGATGAATTCATTGAATGGGAGATGGTGTATGTGGGCAATTATTATGGTACACTAAAAACAGAAATTGAACGCATCTGGAGTGAAGGTAAAGTGCCCGTGCTGGATATTGATGTAAAAGGAGCCATTCACGTACAAAGAGAATATCCCATCAATACCCTTAGTATTTTTATTGAACCGCCTTCGGTTGAGGTGCTACGCCAGCGCTTATCCGGCCGTGGCAGCGAAACACAGGATACGCTCGAAACAAGAGTGAGCAAAGCATCTTACGAAATTACTTTCAAGGATCATTTTGATGAAGTGATTGTAAATGACGACTTACAGAAAGCCTGCAACGAAGCGGAAACCCTCGTTGGCCGTTTCCTGAACAAACCCTTGTAATGTAACCGTTAAACCGTATATTTATTAATATGGAGTGGGTTTCATTCATCGCAATTATAATTTCACTGGTGATTATCGGTTTTTTAGCCGGACTGGAATCAGCGTTTATCTCTTCCAACAAACTCTCTATTGAACTGGCACGCAAGCAGGGTAAATATGCCGGTAAAACCTGGAGCCATTTTGCGGATAACCCTACCCGTTTTATGGGCACCTTACTTCTTGGATATAGTGTGATGCTGGTGTTGTACGGATTGCTCATCGGTGATTTACTGTCACCGGTGTGGAACTGGATAGAACCGAAGCTGCCTCCTTCCGCGGAAGCATACCTGAAGTACATTCGTTTGCTGGTGGAATCTGTATTGGCCTTGTCTATCATTCTGTTTGTGGAAGTGTTGAGCCGCGCCATTTTCCGTTCAAGCCATCATGCCATTCTTCAGAACGGCATCATCAGTTACATGGCCAATTTCTTCTACTGGTTGTTATCGTCCTTATCTGCCGTATTTGTAAATGCTTCGGAGTGGATGCTCAAGTATGTATTTAATGTAAGTCTCAGTAAAAGGAAGGAAGTATTCAGTAAGGTAGATCTGGAACAGTTCATTCAGCAGTTAAGGTCGGGCGATGATGAAGATGTATCAGAATTAAACAAGGAGTTATTTGAAAATGCCCTGTCGCTGAGCGAGGTGAAACTCAGGGAATGCCTCATCCCACGCAAAGAAATTGTGAGTATGGATGTGAGGAGTACCATTGAAGAAGCCCGTCAGAAATTCATACAAACCAAACTCACGCGGCTGATTGTATACGATCAGTCTATCGACAATGTGGTGGGATACATTCATCAGCTGGATTTATTTGGTCACCCTGCCCGTATTCAGGACATTCTCCATCCTATACCTATGGTGCCTGAAAGTATGTCGGCCACGGATCTGATGAACAAATTCAACCGCGAACGCAGAAGCATTGCCTGGGTGGTAGATGAGTTCGGCGGCACCTCGGGCATTGTAACCATGGAAGATTTACTGGAAGAAATTTTCGGAGATATTCAGGATGAATATGATGTGGGCGAAACGCTGATTGAAAGAAAATTATCTGACACTGAATACTTATTCAGCGGACGACTTAAACTCGATTACATTGAAGAGAAATACGGAATGAAATTTCCGGAACATAACAATGAAGCGGAAACGCTTTCAGGATATATTGTGCAGTACAATGAATCTATCCCCAAACAAAGAGGGCGCATCATTGCCGGAAAGTATGAATTTGAAATCATAACGATGAGCGGTACACGCATTGAAACCGTGAAATTAAAAGTGTTGAGGTAGCATGACCATTGCCGTGCATATTCCCGGGAGTTCACCCGAACATTCGTTTTATTACTGGTGCTTCAGCCACATGGCCTCAATGTATCCCGATCACCATTTTATTTTCATAACAGACCATCCCTTTACGACTCCGCCCGGTCTGCCACCGAATGTTACACCTCATCATTGCACGCCGGTAATTAAAAATACGCTGATCAGGTATTACTGGTATCAGGTAAAACTTCCGGCAGTGCTCGAAAGATATCAGGCCAATTGCCTGTTTACTCCCGGTTTGTTTGTGAGCCTGGCTACCAAAGTGCCGCAGGTGATGTTTTTACATCAGTCCCCTTCGCTAAAAGCCACTCAGGGAAATGTATGGATTAAAAAGTATGTGCGCAAAGCCACTGCCATAGCCTGTACCACGCCGGCTATATCATCAAAAGTGCAGTCAATGTTTCCCGGCGTTGCCCATAAATGCCATGCTACCGGTAAGGGCATTCATCCGCTGTTTGTTCCCCATCCCGAAGAGGAACTGGAAAGGCACCGGCAGCAACACACTAACGGTAACGCATATCTTGTTGTTGAAATAACGGAGAAGAACAAGGCAGCCTTTCGCATCCTGTTAAAGGCATTTACCATATTTAAAAAATGGCAGCGCTCATCCATTGAACTGGTGTGTTTGTTGCGTACGGCATCTGCTCAGCCACCCATCCCTGACTTTTCAAGTTACAAACTCAGGCAGCAGGTACATTGTATCCACCGTCCGTCTCCCGCGGAAACCGCCATCTGGTATGCCGGATGCTACTCCTGGCTGGATGTGGATACGGAAACGAGGTTGGAAGAGCAGGCACTTTGTGCGATGCAGGCACAGGTACCGGTGTTGTCTGCCTCTGTCTATACCGCCATTCCTGCTGAAGCCTGTCTGAAAACAGTGCTTACAGAGCAGGGGGTGGCTGAAAGTATGATGCGTATATACAAAGATGAAGTAATGCGCAACCAGCTCATACAGCATGGAATACAAACGGTTCAGCCATATAGCTGGCAACACCTCTGCAACGCATTGTTTACCCTGGCCTCGGCAACAAACCCTTAAACACGTATTTTTGCAGAAATGTAAACCATGCAAAAATCATCTATACAGATTGATGTAATTCTCGATCCGCATAAAGTACCGGAACAAATAAACTGGAACGCCAGCGACACCCGCAGTGAAATGCAACAAAGGGCCAAGGCCATGTTTTTGGCTTTTTGGGACGGTGCCGATAAAACGGCCCTGCGCATTGATTTATGGACTAAAGACATGATGGTGGATGAAATGGGTGATTTCTACTATCAGATGTTTATGACCATGGCCGATACTTTTCAGCGTGCTACCCGGCAGGAGGCACTGAGTGAAGAAATGAAAACCTATGCGAAGGATTTCTTTAAAAAATTCAAGGAAGCACTCCTTAAAGAACAACAACCATAAAATTGTAGGATATGCAACTCGAACAAAAAGTAATGGCTGAAATGAAAGAGGCCATGAAAACCAAAAACGAAGCAGCCCTGCGCGCCCTGCGTGGCATAAAGGCGGAAATCATCAAGGCCAAAACAGAACCCGGAGCCAATGGTACGGTGGATGAGGCCGGTGAAATGAAACTGCTTCAGAAAATGATGAAACAGCGCAAAGACTCTTACGATATTTTCATCCAGCAAAACAGGGCTGAACTTGCCGAAAAGGAAAAAGAAGAAATGGATGTAATTGCCCGATTCATTCCGGCACAGTTAACAGAAGAAGAAATTTCTGCCATCATCAAACGCATCATATCAGAAACCGGAGCTTCCTCCGCGGCGGATATGGGCAAAGTGATGGGCGTGGCCACTAAGGAAATGGCCGGCCGTGCTGATGGAAAACTGATTAGTCAGCTCGTGAAATCACTCCTCGGTTAATCCTGCATGATGCTGGATATTTTGATAGCCGCCCTGGGCTTCATGGCCATTATGCAAGGGCTCAGGAACGGTCTGGTGATGGCTGTATTCTCCTTACTGGCACTGGTGGCGGGGTTGGCGGCAGCAACCAAACTCTCGGCAGTGGTGGCGGTGCGTTTATCAGCCACGGGCTACACTTGGCTTCCCTTCCTGTCTTTTTTACTGGTGTTCATCACCGTGGTATTGCTGGTACGTATAGCGGGAAACATCATGCAACGGGCCGTACAGTGGTCATTGCTGGGATGGGTGAACCGACTGGCCGGAGTGGCAGTGTATCTGCTGTTGTACGGAATCGTCATCAGCGTATTTCTTTTTTACTTATCGGAAATGCGATGGTTATCTGCCGAAACATCAGAAAAATCTTTTTTTTATAATGTGTTGTATCCCATTGCACCTACGGTGATTGAAAAACTGGGCGCATGGATACCGGTTTTCAAGGATGTATTCATTGAACTTCAACAGTTTTTCGGTACCCTGGAAGATAAAATATAAGTTGGATAAGAAGCATTTGTTGTAAAATGACTAATTTAGTGAGTGGCGATAAACAGTTGATTGACATTTGCAAACTAAACCGGCGAAGAGGATGAGTTTTGAAATTAAACAAGACGGAAAATTTAAATTTATTGAGGAGGGAGAGGGCGAACCGCTGATGTTGCTGCATGGTTTATTTGGAGCCCTCAGCAACTTCTCAGCCTTAATCCAGCATTTTAAAAAAACCAATAAGGTGGTAGTGCCTATGCTGCCTTTGCTCGATCTCGACCTGCTGCATACCTCTGTAGGTGGTTTGCAGAAATACGTTCACAAATTCATCGAACAAAGAAAGTATCAGGGTATCCACTTGATGGGCAATTCTCTGGGCGGCCACGTTGCACTGGTACATATCCTGAAACACCCGGAAAAAATCAGGTCGCTGATCCTCACCGGAAGCTCCGGATTGTTTGAGAACGGTATGGGTGATACCTATCCAAAACGAGGCGATAAAGAATACATCCGCAAGAAAACACAACTCACTTTTTACGACCCAGCCATGGCTACCGATGAGCTGGTGGATGAAGTGTTTGAAATAACAAACAACCGCCTGAAGGTGATTAAGATTATCGCACTGGCTAAAAGCGCCATTCGCAACAACCTGGGCGATGAACTTACACAAATCACCCAACCGTGTTGCCTCATCTGGGGAAACAACGATACCATTACTCCACCCTTTGTGGCCAAAGAGTTTCAACGGTTGATTCCCAACAGCGAACTGCATTTTATTGATAAATGCGGACACGCCCCCATGATGGAAGTACCCGGTGAGTTTAATCAGATTCTGGAAGGATTTCTGAGCAGGATAAAAATACCCGCTGCAACAGTTTAACGTGTTTTTTTGTCTTGTTCCCATAGGTTCTCCGATCATCCCGATTACATTTGCCTGAATACAACGAAACACCCATGTTAACAAAAGACCTGATCAACCATAGCATTCCACAGTTACAGCCCCGGGATACAGTGGCCAAAGCCCTGCAGCTGATGAACGATTTCAGGTTAACCCATCTCCCCGTTGTTCAGGAAAATTTATTTGCAGGGTTAATCAGTGAAGATGATTTGCTCGATGTGCTCGATGATAAAACCACACTCCAGGCATTACACCTACAGTATATCGGTTCGGCAGTAAAAGCTTCAGATTATTTTTTAACGGCGCTCGATTGCTGTATGCAGTTTGAATGCAGGGTAGTGGCTGTGGTGGATGAAAAAAATGAGTATCAGGGGTGCATCAGTTCCTGGGATTTATTGAAAACCATCGGTGAATTCATCGGCTCCGGACATCAGGGAAGCATCATCGCCTTATCGGTTGACAGAATCCATTACAACGTATCGGAAATTTGCAGGATTATTGAAAGCAATGATGCCACCATCCTGCACCTCAATACAATGTTTCATCCCGACACCGATATCATGACCGTTACCATTCAGATAAACAAAACGGAAGTACACAGTATCGTATCCACTTTTGAACGGTTTGAATACAATGTAATTTATAACCATGGTCCTGAAAACCGCGAAAGTGAAGTGGAAAGTAACTATAAACACCTGATGAACTATCTCAATATCTAAACTGTTATATCTCCCTTTCGTAACCGGAAAACCTGCACGGTTGCGCAGCCTGCTTTATTTGATGGCCGTGTGGGGATTGCTATGTTTGGCCCCGTCTGCCGCTGCACAGTTTACACCCACTCCTCCGTTACCGGCCAATATTGAAATGCTGCTGGCAAAAGACAGCACACTTCGTGTACACGTAACCGAATGGTTGGTTACCGGAAACAAAAAAACCAAGTCTTACATCATTGAACGTGAAATGCTGATTCGGAAGGGTGATACCCTCGAGTTGAAAAACCTGCACTCGCTGCTCGACGAATCCAGAAGGCTTGTGTATAACACGGCTTTGTTTACTTCGGTTGACATCACCCCGGTGCTGCTCGAAAATCAACAACTCAGCATCGTTGTGAGTGTGCAGGAAAAATGGTACATATATCCACTGCCTCATCTGCAACTGGCCGACAGAAATTTTAATGAATGGTGGAATACCTATAATGCAGATTTCTCACGATTGATTTATGGCGTAAGATTCATGCATTACAATACAGGCGGGCGCAGAGACCCGCTTACCATTATGGTGAATTCCGGCTATACCAGAAATATATCCGTTCTCTACACATCACCTTATTCCAACCGCACACTCACTGAAGGGTTTTCCATACAGGCAACATATTCCGATAACCGGGAAACCATTGTATCCACCTCTGCCAATAATAAACTGCAACTTTTTAAAACCGATAATTTCTCCCGAAAAAATTTCTTTTTCGGTGCCAATTATATGCGTCGAAACGGTTTTTACTTCAGGCATCAGATTGGTGCAGGAATCAATTATACCGAAGTGGATGACTCGGTGGTATTGTTGAACCCGCGGTTTTTCAATACGAACAAAACCGGGATGCTCTATCCTGATTTCTCATATAAACTACAGTTTCTCAAAGTAGATAACATCAACTACCCGCTCGATGGATTGTCGTTCACTGCGGGTATACTTAAACGTGGTTTCGGCTTTACCGGCGGAATGAACATGACCGCCCTGGACTTTACCGTTAACCGCTATAAGCCCCATGGGAATAACTGGTACAGTGCGTTTACGGTAGCCGGACAACTTAAAGCGCCCTTTCGTTTATCGTACCTCAACAACCGCGCTTTCGGATATAAGGAGTATTACATCCGCGGATTGGAATATTACGCCATCGACGGACCTGTATCCGCCCTCGGGAAGTATACATTGAAGAAGAAAATCCTTCAGTTTAATGTACCCGTGCCGTTTAAAAATGTAATTGCCAATCGCGTACCCTTTCAGATTTTTGCTAAAGTTTACGGAGATGCCGGATACAGTTACAACGTGCCCGAAACGGAAACCCGCCTGAATAACCGCTTCCTGTATTCGAGCGGGTTTGGCCTGGATATACTATCCCTGTACGATATGAGCCTGAGGCTCGAGTACAGTTTTAACCAGTTAGGTGAAAACGGCCTATTTTTGCATATTACAGGAGCATTTTAATTCCTGATTGTACTATGAGGATAGCGATTTACAGCCGGGGAGTTGACAGTAACCAGATACAGGATATCAAAACCCTGCTGGAAGTGCTTGCACAGCAGGGAGTAGAACCGGTGTTCTATCAGGATTTTTTTAACAGCATCTATTCAGCCATTGACTTTGGCGGAACATACTCAACCTTCAACGCCTCCGATAACCTCGATACAGATATTGATTGCATGATCAGCCTGGGAGGAGATGGTACCATGCTCGATACCGTTACACTGGTGAAAGATACCGGCATCCCGGTGCTGGGCATCAATTACGGGCGACTTGGTTTTCTGGCCAATATCGGAAGAAACGAAATCAACGAGGCCATGGATGCCCTCATCAACCGAAAGTATGTGCTCGATAAAAGAACACTGCTGCACCTCGATGCCAATATTCCATTGTTCGGTGATTGCCCCTATGCGCTGAATGAATGCGCGCTGCATAAAAAGGATACGTCACCAATGATAAAAATTCATACGTATCTGAACGGTGAATTTTTGAATACCTATTGGGCCGATGGCCTCATCATTGCTACGCCTACCGGCTCTACCGGCTATTCACTCAGTTGCAATGGTCCGGTGGTTTTCCCCGACAGCAGCAGCTTTGTAATCACTCCCGTATCTCCCCACAACTTATCGATACGCCCCATCATTATTCCGGATAATACCATTGTTTCTTTTGAACTGGAAGGGCGCGCCGATGGGTTCATCTGCTCGCTCGACAGCCGCCGGGAAATGGTTACCAGCGAAGTACAACTGGCAGTGCGGAAAGAATCTTTTGGCATCAACCTCATCCGCCTGAACGAAAATCATTTTCTGCAAACCCTGCGCAACAAACTGTCTTGGGGTATTGATAAAAGAAATTAATCACGCTCACGCAAAGCATGACAACCAAACCCAAAAAAATTCAAATCATTTATATCATTTATTGGGTGATGCTGGCCTATATCGTTGCGGCGTTGATTTGGTGGTTCATAGCCCTCGACCAGCAAAACCGGGAAATGACCAATTACATGTTTCTTTCGCTGGATAGCGGAGATCCTCAATATATCCGGGAACTGGAGCGCATCCAGGATTTCAGAAGCAGAAAGCAGGCACAATATCTGGGCGAAGGACTCACTTTTTTTCTGCTGATTATAGGTGCAGCCATTTTTGTATTCAGGGCCATGCGCAATCAGCTGAAGCTCAGTCAGGAAAGACAAAGCTTCATGATGGCCGTTACGCACGAACTCAAAACACCGATTGCCGTTTCTAAACTCAATTTGGAAACATTACTCAAGCGCAGGCTGGAAGAGCCCGTGCAACAAAAATTCCTCCACAACACCCTCGATGAAATGAACCGGCTGAATGCGCTGTGCAGCAACCTGCTGATGTCGTCTCAACTCGATAGCGGTGGTTTTTCATTCACTCCGGAGAAGCTGGATCTTTCCCAGTTACTGCAAGGTTGTATCCGCGACGCATCTATCCGTTTCCCTGCACGGCGTATACACGATACCGTTACCCCGGGCATCAGGGTTACCGGCGACCGGTTTCAATTGCAGGTGGCATTGAATAATCTCATTGAGAATGCTGTGAAATATTCCAAAGATGACATCATGGTAACTTTGCAGCAGGATAGTGATACCTGCACCATTCAACTCAAAGATTCAGGTCCGGGTATACCGGACATCGACAAACAAAAGATATTTGAAAAGTTTTACCGTGTGGGAAATGAAGCTACCAAATCAGCCAAAGGCACCGGGCTCGGACTGTACCTCGTTGCCCGCATTGTAAAAAAACATGGAGGCACGTTGTTTGTAACCGACAATCAACCCACCGGTAGTATTTTTAATATTCAATTACCCCTATCCAGATAGTATGGTACAGGAAAAAAAATATTCAATCCTTATTGTAGAAGATGAAGAGAACCTCATGGAGGCACTCAAGCTTAACCTTGAACTCGAAGGGTATGAGGTAACCAGTTGTTCCAATGGCGCCCTCGCGCTCAATATTGTACATAAAGAACATTTTGATCTGATTATTCTCGACATCATGCTCCCCGAAGTTGATGGCATTACCGTATGCGAAACCATTCGCCTGCAGAACGATGAAATTCCTATCCTCATCCTGAGTGCCAAGAACACCGGTGCCGACAGGGTGCTGGGGCTGAAAATGGGAGCCGACGATTACCTCACCAAACCCTTCAACCTCGAAGAACTTTTATTACGGGTGAAGAAACTGTTGCTTAAAAGTACACAAATGCACAGCGGACATTCCCTGCCTGATGTGTATACCTTTGGGAAGAATAAGATTGATTTTAAAGGACTGGTATGTTCCGGACGTTCAGGTGAACTGATTCCCCTCACCAAGAAGGAAGCCATGTTGTTGAAGTTACTGGTTGAACACAAAAATGAAGTAGTTACCAGGGAAAAGATTCTGCAGACAGTTTGGGGTTATAACGTGTATCCCACCACCAGAACCATCGATAATTTCATCCTCAATTTCAGAAAATACTTTGAAGACGATAGTCGCCACCCGGTGTATTTTCACTCTGTGCGGGGGCTGGGCTATAAGTTTACCCCTTCTGAAAGTAAAGGCTGAGCGAGGCCATCAGTGCCATCGCCCGTTCCAATACCTCTTCCGGCTGATGTGCCGGAGTAACAGGTGCGTACATGTTCATTTCCAATTCCTGAAACAGTTTTTCGGTGGTTTGGTGCAAGGATTCAGGCACACCTTGTTTGTCGAGCGTTTCCGTAATGGTGGACGTATCAGTATAGGATGGAACCTGCAACATCGAACACAACGCACTTCTTAATTCATGGTGCAGGGTTTTGTAAAACGGCTGCGCATTTCCCTGTGTTAATGCCATCCGGCTTTCTCTAAACCAATCAACCGGTTCTGCAGGCGTTTCATGAGTTGTCTCCGTATCAGTAACCACAACCGGAGCTGGTGTTGAGGTTGAACGTTTTCTTTTGAACCACATCAAAGCAATCAACAATAAAACTGCTGCACCGGCGAGTACATACCATCCACTGCGCGACAGGAGGGGTTGCTTGTTTGAAACCGTATTACTCGTGGCTTCGTCATCCGTTGCGGCGAGTACATGAAATTCCAGTGCGTTGGTTGTTAGAGTTTCATAGTGCTTTGTATCCGGATTAAACACAGTATAGGATACCGGAGGAATGGTATAGGCTCCCGGTGTTTTAACCAGAAACGGAATGATAAACTTTCGGCTAACTGGTACGGTTTGATTGGATGATTCTTTATCATCCTCTATAATAGCTTCCAGTGGTTCAAGTGCATCAGGCCAGTTCACTGCAGGTGGGGTTAACAGCTGTAAATTGCCTGTACCCCGAACTTCCAACACCAGTTTGCCTTCTTTTTGTACGGGAAACACATACTGAGTGAGGGTAGCATTGAAATCAAAATTTCCCACCGCTCCGCTGAAACCTTCCGGCGCATCTAACGGTAACGGCAACACGTTGATGGTTGCTTCATTGCTCTCCAAGTTTAAACGATGTACCCGAACACGTGTTAAGAACGGATCATAATTGGGGTCAAACGGGTCTAAGGATACACCTTGTGGGATGAGGTATACGTTGTTTTCCAGCTCAGCTTTTTCAATGAGTAATTTCCCGGTTTGCAGTGGAATTAGCTGAACCTTGCGGATGGTGTACACATTGTATTCCCTTCCCTGAACAGTGGCTGTTTTTTCTTCCCCTTCATTTTCTTCGGGGATATCGGTTACTGAAAATCCGTTGAACGATGGATTTCGGGTGAGCTTACTGTCGCACTTCAGCCTAGAATACATTTTATATTCTGCCAGAATGGGCTCACCATTGTAACAGGTGGATTTGTCGGTTTCCAGCCGCACAAACACTTCCTCACGAATTTTTTCTTCCAGTGCCTTTGGGTCCTGCGGCCAGTCATCCGCACCCGGCTGAAACGGATTGGCGGGTTTCCGGTTGTTCGCTGCCTTCAGTTGTCTGGCCGGCTGAATCCGTAGGTTTAATGAGGGAAAGGAATGTAGCTTGTCTGCTATACGCACCATCGCCGGAGGCAGGGTAAACGCTCCCGGCTTGTCCATCACCACGGTAAAGCTTACACTAAATGTTTTGGATACTTTGCCATTGATGTTCTGTTCACTGGCCGATTGATACGGCCCGTCAATATAACGCAGGTTTTCATGCGTCGGTTGCCTGAACTGCCGGATGTTGGTGGTTCCTTTTATGGTAAACTCCAGGTTGAAGGGTTCATGGGCAAATAATTCCCCGGGTGCTGTGGTTACATCCAGTTGTATTTGCGCATAGGTATGCCCGTTAGAAAACAGTAGAATCAGCAATAACAATCGTAAAACCTTCTTCATGCGTAAGGTACAAAGCTATAGGATATTACAACGTATATTCAATACCGGTTTGGCTTAGCGGCGAAAGGATATGTTAATTATAAATCGCCCAGTTGCGGCCGTACCACCAGTTGTTCCACGGTTGCCTGCGGACTCAGTTTTGAGGTAGCCACTACCAGCGAGGCAATGTCTTCCGCTTCCATAATTCGTCCGGTGGAGTTATCAAACCCTGTCCATGAATCGGTGTACACCGCTCCGGGATATACTGCGGTAACTTTAATACCGAGGGTTTTTAATTCATGCCGCAGGTTCATGGAAAAACCGTGCAATGCATGTTTGCTGACGCTGTAACTTCCACCGCCCGGGTAGGCATTCAGCGATGCAATGGAACACATATTGAAGATATGTCCCCGCCCGGCCTGTATCATAGCCGGCAGTACGGTTCTGGTTACATGATAGGCACTGAAAAAGTTAACCCGCATCATAAAATCCATTTGTCCTTCAGCCTCATCCATGCAGTTTCCCGGTTCAAATTTCCCGGCATTGTTTACCAGTACATCCGGTGTGCCATACTGTAGGCACCAAGCACCAAATGCCTTTGCTTCTGATGCTTCCGCAAGGTTGGCCACAAAAAAATGTACTTCGGTTTGAGGAAATGCTTTTCGGATAGCATCAGCAGCCTTTTCCAGGGAACCGGCCTGGGTGGCGCACAAAAGCATTCGGCAGCCCTCAGCGGCAAAATGGCTTGCAATGGCATATCCGATACCACGGCTGGCTCCGGTAATAATAACATTCATACCTGTAAATTAACGGCAATTGATAACTTTGCACAAATTTATTCCCCGGTATAAACACCTCCACCCGTATGCCTTCTTATCAACACTTGTTTTTTGACCTGGATCACACCTTGTGGGATTTTGATAAAAACGCTTCCATTGCACTGAAGATTTTGTTTGAAGAGGAAAGCCTGCACAACACCATTCAGGCACCTTTCGAAGATTTTTATCAGCACTATCTGCATCACAACGAAGTGTTGTGGAACCGGTACCATCATGGGTTCATATCCGCTGATGATTTAAAGTGGAAAAGGATGTGGCGTACGCTGCTGGATTTTAAGGTGGCCGATGAGCATTTGTCAAAAGATCTGGGTATAAAGTTTCTGGATATTCTGCCCAAGCAGAAGGAAGTGTTTCCCTACACCTTTGAAATACTGGGTTATTTATCGGGCAAAGGTTATGAGTTACACCTGATTACCAACGGTTTTCAACAAACACAACGAAGTAAGTTAATACACAGCGGACTTGAACCCTATTTTCAACACATGATTACCTCGGAATGCAGCAACAGTGTGAAGCCTAAAAAGGAGATTTTTGAATATGCACTGCAAAAGAGTGGGGCAGGGCTGAACGAAAGCCTGATGATAGGAGATAATCTGGATGCCGATATTCAGGGTGCCATCAATGCAGGTATGGATTCTGTATTTGTGAACCATACTCAAAAAACACATAATAGTTTATCTACATACACCATAACCCACCTGAAAGATCTCGAAAACATTCTATAAAAAATCCCGCACTATGGCGGGATTGTCAATTCGTTTCAACGGATTACAACTTAGCTGTTTTTTCCGCTTTGCTTTTGCAGCAGGATTTTTTTTCTGCTGTTCCTTTATCTCCCTTGTCTCCGCATGAAGCAGATTTTTTGGTAGAGCAGGAAGATTTTCCTTTTGCACATTTCTTTTTCTTTCCACCCTCACCTTCGTGTGCAAATGCAGCACCGGTAAAGAGGAAAGCAGCTGTGGCCAGTAAAAAAACTTTTTTCATTCGAATGAACATTTAAAGTGATTAATCAACGTAAAGTTAAGCATTCATCGCCAAAACTGGAAACACATTCGTTAAAAGGCTTATAAAGTGGCAATGACGGTTACGCCACCCTGTACCTTCTGATTCATTTGCACCTGTACTTTTGTACCTGGAGGTAATAACAAATCAACCCGGCTGCCAAACTTGATAAATCCGAGCTCTTCACCCTGCTTAACATCCTGACCTTCAACCAGATAATTCACAATCCGCTTCGCCAGGGCGCCGGCAATCTGTTTCACAAGGATGTCGGTTTGTCCGGTACGGATCACCACAGAATGCCTTTCGTTTTCGGTTGAGGATTTGGGATGCCAGGCCACCAGGTATTTTCCTTTGTGGTATTGGTTGTACACCACTTTTCCTGAAACCGGATTTCTGTTTACATGCACATTGGCCGGACTCATAAATATGGATACCTGTAATCTTTTTCCTTTGAAGTATTCATCATCCTGTGTTTCTTCAATCACCACCACTTTACCATCAGCCGGGGCAATGATGCTGCCATCCTGAATGGTGAGGGTGCGTTTGGGAATCCGAAAAAAAGAAACAATGAACAACAGCAGGATGAAGGTGAGCGCAAGCACGGTATAGCAGAGCCAGGGATACTGTGCCCGGAATATCCAGAACATGGTGAGGTTGATTGCTCCAAAAATTAAAGTAGCTAAAGCAATTGATTTATATCCCTCATGGTGAATGGTCATGATCAGTATTTAAGCAGCAAATGTACGCTCTTATTTATACATAAAGAGCTGCACGTAAAGCCATACAGCGGGAGCTGCAAAGAGGAGAGAATCGAAGCGGTCAAGAAATCCGCCGTGCCCGGGCAGGATGCTGCCGCTGTCTTTTACACCGGCCAGTCGTTTGAGTTTACTCTCATACAAATCACCCATCGTTCCAAACACAGAACAGAGGGCACTGATGACCAGCATATCGCTCCAGTGTATCATCTTGGTATAAAACCAGGCAAAAATGGTCATGGCAACTATACACAACACTGCGCCTCCAATAGTTCCTTCCCATGTTTTTTTAGGAGAAATAGCACTGAACGGTGTTTTGCCAATCAGGGAGCCCACCACGTAGGCCATGGTATCATTGATCCAGATGGAACACATCAGCAAGGTGGGAATCACCGGATCATGAAAGGGCAGATACTCGGGATGGGGCATGGCAAATCCTAAACTGGCAAACAGTAAAATTGGTATAACGATATACACAATGGCATGCACGTACTTCATGCCGCCGCGTTCAGGGTTTATGAGATGCATCAGCTGAAAGAATTCCTTCAGGGCTCCTATAGCAATGAGGGCACACAAAACAGCAAATGCATATCCGTTCAGCATTAAGCCGGTCAGCATAACCACAGCAAACACTACCGCTGTGATGGCGCGCTTTTTAAATATGTCTTTATTCAGTGCCACCCGTTGTGTTTTTAAATGGGTTACCGGTTGATTCCATTTCTGTTAATGCCTTTTCTTTTTCGGCTATGCGTAACCGGTTGTTTTTAGAATAGCGGTTGATCCAGTAAAATCCGCCAATGGTTAACATCAGTGTGGGGAGGATGGTCCACCACGGTAACCGGGGATCTATTTCATCCAACTTAACCTCTGTATGGGTTTGATTATACCAGAACAACTGTGCGGCGGCCAGGGCGTTGTTGGCAAAATGCACAAAAGTGTTCACCCACAAATTTCTGGTTTTATAATACAACAATCCCAGTACTATCCCTAATACCACCCGGCTCATAAAAAGAAACACAGAGGCATGAATCAGGCTGAAAATAAGCGCTGTTACCACAATCGCCAGTATGGGTTTCCCCCACCAGCGTTCGAACAGGGTTTGCATGGTGCCCCTGAAAAACATTTCTTCAAACAATGCAGGCAGCAGGGCCATGAAGATGAGGGCCATGATGAATTCGCCCCAGCCCGTGAGGTTTGCCAATACCTTTACCTGACGTTCATAATCATCTTCCAGGCTTATAGCTATTTGGTTCAGTTCCGGAAATCCTGCCACGAAGCTTTTGGTTAAATCTGCCATTGGGGTGGCAATCAGATTGGCAAAGAAGATGAGCGCAAACCCGATGATGAGCTGCTGAACATTAAACCAGCGGTTAAATCCCATCCAAAACCAGCTTTTCCCGTGTACAATCAGGGAGAATACCACCGCGGGCAGAAACATCATACAAAAAGTACCGGCAGCGTTCATCAGCCTCACGTAATTGGCATGTTGAGGCTGTAACAGCTTATCCATGAACCCTTCAGTACCCTCTGTTAGGGAAACATTCATCCCGTCTATCTGCGACAAAACCAGCATTTGGGCAAAGGATGCCAGTATCAGCCCCGCGCCGAGAAGCGCTATTAAAACGCCAGTTTGCCCCCAGCCTGTAAAACCCTTTAAACTTCTGTATTGCATGCTCACCGGATATATAGTAACTTTGCAGCCGCAATATACATAACTAAATGCCCAAAATAGGCAACATTACACTACCGGAATTCCCATTATTGCTTGCGCCCATGGAAGACGTAAGTGATCCGCCCTTTCGTGCTGTTTGTAAAGACAACGGAGCCGATTTGATGTACAGTGAATTCATCAGCAGTGAAGGATTGATCCGCGACGCCATGAAAAGCCGTAAAAAGCTCGACTTTTCAGAAGAGGAACGACCTTTTGGTATTCAGATTTTTGGAGGGGATGAAGAAGCCATGGCGCTAAGTGCCAGGATTTGCGAAACCGTTCAGCCCGATCTGGTGGATATAAACTTCGGTTGCCCGGTTAAAAAAGTAGTGAGTAAAGGTGCCGGTGCCGGTGTATTAAAAGACATCAACCTCATGGTGCGTTTAACCGAGGCCGTTGTGAAGAGTACCAACCTGCCGGTAACCGTTAAAACCAGGCTGGGGTGGGATGATCAGTCAAAAAATATTGAAGAGGTAGCTGAGCGGTTACAGGATGTGGGCGTTAAAGCACTGGCCATTCATGGCAGAACCCGTTGCCAGCTGTACAAAGGAGAAGCCGACTGGACGCTGATTGGAAAAGTGAAGAACAACCCGCGCATCCAGATTCCTATTTTCGGGAATGGTGATATCGACAGTCCGCAGAAAGCACGTGAATACAAGAACAGATACGGGGTAGATGGAATTATGATTGGCCGTGCTGCCATTGGATATCCCTGGATTTTCAGAGAGATCAAACATTTTCTGGATACCGGCGAAGTGCTTCCTGCCCCCACACTGGAAGAAAGAGTGGCGGTGTGTAAAAAACATTTATATCGTTCGGTGGAATGGAAAGGACCGGTGGTGGGCATCAACGAAATGCGCCGGCATTATACCAACTACCTGAAGGGCTTACCGAATATCAAAGAATTCCGTTCAAGACTGGTAACACTGCCTGAAATGCAAGCCGTGGAAGCCGTGCTGGATGAAATGCTGGAATATTATAAAGGGTACGAGTTTGAAAGAACACCGATAGAAATCATCGACTATCACCAGAAATGTCCGTTGTAAGGTTAAGACAAGGCCTGAATTAACCGTGTATCCAGCGGGTCAACCGCATGTTCAATGTAATGCGTTAATCGCCCGGTTTCATCTATTACATATTTACCAAAGTTCCATTCAGGGGCACGGTTGTTCCATCCGTTCTGTCCGGCATTGCTCAGCCATTGATATACGGGATGTTGACCGGGCAATTTTTTTACTACACTTTTTTTGAATAGCCGATAATTGATGCCATATTGTATACTGCAGAAAGTGGATACTGCCTCATCATCTCCCGGTTCCTGATTCCTGAAATCATTGCTGGGAAACGCCAGTATTTCAACGTGTGGCAAACGCTTTTTGAGTTCGGTAAGTTGACCTAACTGTGCCGTATACCCGCATTCTGATGCGGTGTTTACCAGGAGTATTTTCTTACCGCGTAAACTGCTGAACGAAAAGTTTTCCCCGCCGGAGCTATCGGCGTTCAGGGTATAAAAGGAGGTGGCCGGAGTGTCCGTTCCCTCCACAATACGCGTATTCATTTTAAATAATCCCGAAAAGAAACGCAACACGGGATAAAGCGCACGTAAAAAATTTTGTTTTGCCGACATTGTTCAAAAGTACAACTTTACAGCATGGAAACCGGACACGAACAGTATATGAAACTGGCACTTGCCGAAGCCCGGAAAGCATTTGAGGCCGGTGAGGTACCGGTGGGCGCGGTGGTGGTGATGCATGAAAAAGTAATCGCCCGGGCACACAATCAGGTAGAGTTGCTAAACGATTGTACCGCACATGCCGAAATGCTCGCGATTACATCCGCCTTTCACTCGGTAGGCAGCAAGTACCTGCCCGAGGCCACTTTGTATGTTACGGTTGAACCCTGCCTCATGTGTTGCGGAGCCCTGTACTGGAGCAAGATTGGAGCCGTAGTGTTTGGTGCCAGCGATGATAAAAACAGTTACCGGCGCTCTACCGGCAACCACGTTGCGTTCCATCCTAAAACAACCTTACAGGGAGGCATACTCGAAGATGAATGCGCTCAGCTGATGAAAGATTTTTTCAGACAGAAGAGGTGACGGTTATTTAACTCCTTTTTCTTTCATGATTTTATTCAGCCATTTTAACATGGCTACCATAATGCCCGTGGCGAGCAACAGCAATCCGAAGTTTACCCAGAAAAAGTTGGCCTTGTTTTCATAGCCATCCCACAAACTGGATAGTACACCGGATAGTTTATTACCGATAGAGGTAGACAAAAACCATCCGCCCATCATCAGCGAGGTAATGCGCACCGGACTCAGTTTGGATACGAGCGATAAACCCATCGGACTCAACAGCAGTTCACCAATAGTAATTACACCGTAGGTCATGATGAGCCACCACACACTTCCTTTCTCTGATCCGTTGTGGGTGGAATACACTGCCATCACCATCACCAGTACAGAAAGTGCTGATACAAAAAGACCCAGTGCAATTTTGGTTGGTGTAGAAGGTTCCTTACCCCTGCGGTTTAAAAAGGCAAAGAATGCCACAATCAGCGGTGTTAACAGGATTACCCAGCCGGGGTTGATGCTCTGACTCAAATTGGTTGCCCAGGCGTAAATACTGCTGCCTTCTTCAGGCAGTTTTTCAGGAGCTACATTTTTAAAGTAGTAAGGATAGTTGTATTCGCGCTGAACTACATTATCTACTTTCTGTAACCTGAACTGCTGATCGTACAGTGGTACTGAATCCATTTTATACGGAATGGTTTGTGCCTGTTTCAGGGTGTTGAAAACTTCGGCTACCTGTCCTTTTACTTCACGGTCGGTATAACGATCGGCCCAGGTATTCAGGGCAGTACCGTTTTGTTTAAATACAGCCCAGAACAAAATCACCGCAGCAAAAATGGCCAGTAATGCGGCGATTGGTCTTTTTTCATCGGCCGGTGCCCGGAAGTACAGGTTCGAATAAAAATACAACACAGGTAAACAGGCAAAGATGAACGCATCGGTACTGTCGGATCCGAAAATATCACCCGGTATCAGCCAGCCCAACACACCCGCAATGATGGATGGAACCAGGATGAGCATGATGATGCGGGTAAACGACATGTCTCCGGGTTGTACTCCTTTTTTTACGTCATAGGCAATGTAGTGGCGTGTACCGGCCAGGAAAATGATCACTCCAATGAACATACCGATTCCGGCAGCAATAAAAGCATAACCCCATCCGAGCATGATGTACAATGCGGCGCCAAAGAAATTACAAATGAAGGCACCAATGTTGATGCCCATGTAAAAGATATTATATCCTTCATCTTTCCGGTGTACATATTCCGGGGTGGAATACACATTCCCCAGCAAGGTGGAAATATTGGGTTTGAAAAATCCGTTTCCTAAAATCACTAGCGTCATGGCTACATACAATGCCGTAAGGTTGTGAATAGCCATGAGGCAGTAGCCTGCCCCCATCATTAAACCACCAATGATGATGGATTTGCGGTACCCCAGATAACGGTCGGCAATCAGGCCTCCGAGAAACGGGGTGAGAAACACCAGGGCAATGAATGTACCATAGAGGTCAGCACTTTCGGCTTCCGTCATGGCAAATCCACCTTTTACATCTTTCAGGTACAGAGTGAAAATACCAATCATCAAATAATAACCGAATCGTTCCCACATTTCAGAGAAGAACAAAAAGGGAAGGGCCTTAGGGTGTTTACGCGTGGTACTCATGAAGCAATCGTTTTTTTCTGGTAATAAAAAAAATGGCAACGGGTTTCGCTGCCATTCGAAAATACGGTATAAAATTTTATTTCAGTCCGTGCATCATCTTCAGCAATTTTCTGCTGGTGAAGAAGAGCACCACGGAGGCCACTCCAGCAAACACCACAAAAATCATGAAGAAGGCATAGAGGCTGTCGATCTGATAGCCCAGCAGGTTGGTAACATTTCCATCTTCCGGAAACAGTTTACTCAACATACCGGCAAAGTCATTGGCCATCGCATTCGCTAGGAACCAAACGCCCATGAGCAATGAGGCAAGTCTTGCCGGAGCCAGACGCGCCACCATCGATAACCCAATGGGTGAAAGACACAACTCACCAAAGGTGTGCAGGATGTACATACCAATCAACCAGAACATGGAAATTTTCATGGCGGTATCTACTCCTTTTACGCCAATGGCAATCACCAGGAATCCTACTGCCAGCAGGAACAATCCGATGGCTTGCTTTACGAGCGACGGGGGTTCTTTATCTTTCTTACCGAGCGACGTCCAGGTGCTGGCAAACAACGGAGCAAATAAAATGATAGCGAGCGGGTTGATAGACTGGAACCAGCTGGCCGGCATTTCCCATCCAAAGATGAAGCGGTCGGTATTTTTATCGGCAAAGATCGTCAGCGATGCACCGGCCTGTTCAAAGGCACTCCAGAAGAAGATTACAAAGAATGCCGCGATATAAATAACGATGATACGATCTCTTTCAATTTTGGTGAGGTTAGGATCAGAGATGATAAATCCTGCTGCAGAAATGGACGTGGCAAAAACAAGCGTGCTGATCCAATTGAAATCAACCACATACAGGAAGAATAACCACAGGGCTGCATAAATAAATACCCATATTCCAATACGCGATGCTGTGAACTCGGGTTTCTTTTCAGCAATGGTTTCAAAAGAGGATAATTTATCTTTTCCGTCAGATGATTCCGTTACATCCGGAATGATTTCTTTAGCGGAAGGTAATACACCAATCTGACGGCCATCCGCTGCTACGATGTATTTGTTTTTCAACAACTGGAACATGATAATGCCAAACACCATACCCACACCGGCTGCAAAGAAACCCCATTTGTAATCAATTTTTTCGGCCAGTGCTCCGCAGATGAGTGGTGAGAAAAACGCACCGAGGTTAATACCCATATAGAAAATAGAGAAAGCGGCATCTACGCGTTTGTCGCCTTTGGCATACAACTGATTCACCATGGTGGAAATGTTCGGCTTGAATAAACCGTTACCCAGCACCAGGGCTACCAATCCCAATACAAACAATGTTTTGGCAAGATCCATGTTGGTTGAAACAGCAGCAGCACAGAAAAATAAAGTAAACTGACCGATAGCCATCAGCACACCGCCCCAGAAAATTGATTTGCGATTGCCCCAGTAACGGTCGGCAATGAAACCTCCGATTAAAGGTGTTAGATAAACCACTGCTGTGAAGTTTCCGTAGATACCGGAAGCCAGTTTGGTATCAAACTCCAGCATTTTGGTCATGAATAAAACGAGGATGGCTCTCATCCCGTAGTAACTGAAACGTTCCCACATTTCAGTAAAGAATAATACAAATAACCCCTTGGGGTGTCTGGTAGATGTTGTTTCGGCCATGCGGCTTAGTTTTGGTATATTAAATGAATAATAAGCTTACAAAGTAAGGAAAATCTGATGAAGTGAATCAACCACTTAAAAAATATTGCAACAACAGTAAACGCATAGTAATAATTAATATATGGTTATCCGTTCTCATCGTTTTACATTTGCTGCCGTAATCTATCATCCATGAATATACTTTTGATTGGGGGTGGAGGCAGGGAACATGCAATGGCCTGGAAACTGCGCCAGAGCCCATTGTGTAATGCTTTATTTGTAGCACCCGGTAATGCCGGTACGGAACAACTGGCCACCAATTTACCCATCTCCACTACTGATTTTGCAGCTCTCGCCCGGGCAGTACTCGAACATCAGATTGATATGGTTATTGTAGGCCCGGAAGAACCACTGGTGAATGGGATATGGGACTATTTCCAGCAAAATGCTGCTGTACGCCATGTGCAGGTAATTGGTCCTTCTGCTGAAGCTGCCAAACTGGAAGGTAGCAAAGCTGTAGCGAAAGCATTTATGCAGCGATATGGTATTCCCACTGCAGGATACCGTGAGTTTACCAAGGACAACTTTGAAGAAGGTATGGAATACATCCGCAACCACCCGTTGCCGATTGTGTTAAAAGCCGACGGACTCGCAGCCGGTAAAGGAGTAATCATTTGCCATCATGTTGTGGAAGCACTGGCAGAATTTGAGCTGATGCTTCAGCATTCCAAGTTTGGAGAGGCAGGAAAAAAAGTAGTGGTTGAAGCATTTTTGAAAGGAATTGAGATGAGCCTGTTTGTAGTAACCGATGGAAAAGATTATGTGTTACTGCCGGAGGCTAAAGATTATAAAAGAGTGGGAGCAGCCGATACCGGCCTCAATACAGGAGGAATGGGCGCTGTAAGTCCGGTGCCTTTTTTCGATGAAACTCTGCGGAAGAAAGTAATTGAAAGGGTGGTGGAGCCTACCATCCGCGGATTGCAGGCAGAGGGATTGAAATACACCGGTTTTTTATTTTTTGGGTTGATGATTGTGGATCAGGAACCTTTTGTGATTGAATACAACTGCCGCATGGGCGACCCGGAAACCCAGGTAGTACTGCCGCGTATGGACATCGATTTGGTACACCTGATGCGCTGCGCGGCCGCAGGAACACTGCATTCGGTTGAGATGGCACAACTGCCTCAGGCAGCTGCAACGGTGGTGGCAGTGAGCGGGGGGTACCCCGGCCCCTATGAAACCGGAAAAGCCATTCACGGACTCCACCAGATACCCGATACCCAATCGGTTATTTTTCATGCCGGTACACGCCGGCAGGGAAACGAGGTGCTCACCAACGGTGGACGCGTATTGTCGGTAACTTCATTTGGAGACAATATTCAATACGCGGTGCAGGAAAGTATTTTCATTCTCGAATTGCTCGAATTTGAAGGCATGTATTTCAGAAAAGACATCGGGTATGAATTCGAACAAAAACCTCAGAATAACGGATAGGCATAAACGAAAAATTTTTTCATTGGGCTGAAGTGATATTTCGCTAAATAAATTAGTATTCTGCACTTTCTGAACAATGGTTTAAAAAAATGCCGGAGAAACCACGAAAAATCTTTTAATTTCAATGCTTTGGCATTGGTTTATCCAATTATTTATTTCAAATTTGCACACACTCGCTCTGTCAGCCAGTGAACGATATATTTTATGGGAATTTTTAACTTTTTAACGCAGGAAATCGCGATGGATTTGGGTACGGCAAATACCCTGATTATCCATAACGATGAAGTAGTGGTGAACGAACCTTCCATTGTTGCCCTGGATCGCAACAATCCGAAGAATTTATTGGCGGTGGGAAAAAAGGCGTTGATGATGCATGAAAAAACCCATGAAAGCATTCGTACCGTGCGTCCGCTGCGCGATGGGGTGATTGCTGATTTCAATGCGGCCGAGCTGATGATCCGGGAGATGATTAAAATGATCTTCCCCAAAAAGCCGCTGTTTCCACCCAGCTGGAGGATGATGATTTGTATCCCCAGCAGCATCACCGAAGTTGAGAAGCGTGCGGTGCGCGATAGTGCCGAACAGGCAGGCGCCAAAGAAGTATATCTCATTCATGAACCTATGGCAGCCGCACTGGGTATAGGAATTGACGTGGAAGAACCCGTAGGGAACATGATTATTGATATTGGTGGTGGTACCACCGGTATCACGGTGATTGCATTGGCCGGTATTGTGTGCGATCAGAGCATCCGGATTGCCGGTGATGAATTTACAGCCGACATCATGGAGGCGCTGCGCCGTTATCACTCCCTGCTGATTGGTGAAAGAACCGCTGAGCAAATTAAAATTCAGGTGGGTGCAGCCTTGAAAGATCTCGAAAATCCGCCGGATGATATTCCGGTGAATGGACGCGACCTGGTAACAGGTATCCCCAAGCAGGTTATGGTGAGTTATCAGGAAGTGGCCGAAGCACTCGATAAAAGCATTTTCAAAATTGAAGAGGCCATCCTTAAAGCGCTTGAAACCACACCTCCGGAGCTGGCAGCCGATATTTACCGTCGTGGTTTATACATCACCGGTGGTGGTGCCTTGCTGCGCGGACTCGACAAACGCCTGACTGCAAAAATTAAATTACCCGTTCACGTGGCTGATGATCCGCTGAAGAGTGTAGTGCGTGGCACAGGTATTGCATTAAAAAATTACGACAGATATCCGTTCGTAATGCGTTAAGCATTTCCGTTTCGCAACTGTTATTCGTAAAAAGCCCTGCAGGTGAGAAATATCTTCTTATTTATTCGTCGTTACTTTAATTTCCTCCTGTTTATTTTTTTACAGATACTCTGTGTGTATTTTATTGTATCCTACAGCAAGTTTCATGAAGCGGCATTTGGTAAAACCGCCAATCAAATTACCGGAAAAATCAACAAGCGCTACAGCAATATTCAGTATTATTTCAATTTGCGTAAAACCAATGATTCACTGGTGAAAGCCAATGAGCGGCTCTACAATCAGCTCCGGCTCGACAAATCGTTGGATGACACCCTCCACATGGCACAGATGGATTCCCTGTTTACCGATTCGCTGGTGCATGCTTCTTCGTTTGTATTCCGCGGTGCGCGGGTGGTTTCCAATTCGGTGAGTACCCCCAATAATTTCATTGTGCTGGAAGGAGGCTCGGCCAACGGATTTCATAAAGGAATGGGGGTGATATCAGCTGAAGGAGGTGTGGTAGGTATCATTACAGAAACCAGTGCAGATTTTTCAGTGGTGATGAGCCTGCTGCACAAAGACAGTCGCATCAGCGGTAAAATTTTTAAAACAGGTGAAACCGGAACCGTAACCTGGGACGGTGAGCAGCCCAATGTGCTTTACATGAATGGTATTGCCAAAAGTGTGAAAGTAGCCAAGGGAGACAGTATCATCACCAGTGGATTCAGCACCACCTTTCCGAAAGGGTTGCTGATTGGCAGAGTGGAAGGTGCTTATGCCGTACCCAATACCAACTTCATCAAAATTAAAATCACCACCCATACTAATTTCTACAACATACAGCATGCCTATACTATTGAAAACAAAAACGCCACTGCTGTAAATGAATTATTGAAACAAGTTCAAAAACAATTGCAATAATGCCGCCCCTGTTTAAACATACCTTCCGGTTTATCCTGCTGATATTGTTTCAGGTGTTTGTGCTGGATAACATCCGGCTGCATCAGCTGGCTACACCCTATCTCTATTTTCTGTTTATTTTATGGCTGCCGTTCAACATCAACAGAACGGTTCTGCTTCTTACAGCCTTTGTGCTGGGCTTCACACTCGACAGCTTCAGGCACCATCCCGGATTTCATGCCGCGGCCTGTGTAATGATTGCTTATGTACGCCCTTTCCTCATCAACTTTTTAATTCCGCAGGAAGGTGCTGAAACCAACTATGAGGAACCCTCCATACAAAGTATGGGCGGCTTATTACCGTATATGATTTATGCCGGCATCCTGGTGTTTATACACAATGCATGGCTGTTCCTGCTGGAAGCATGGCAGTTCGAAAATGCGTGGTATTTTTTTAGCAAGACTTTTCTCACTACAGCAGTTTGTTTAGTCTTAATTTTGATTACTGAATGGATTTTTCCACGGAAACAAAAATTCAGGACAAACACGATTTAGTTTTCATTGTTAATGTACGGTATCCTTGTCTTCATCTAACCATTCGAGGAAAAATGTAGTTAAGCTCATGTTTGGGCTGACGGTGATTATTATCATTGTCCGCCTCTTCACGCTGCAACTCGTATCTTCCAAATACAAAACGCTGGCAGATGATCAGGGCACTTTCAGAAAAGTGGTGTATCCTGACCGCGGGTTGATATACGATCGAAAAGGCAGGGCGATTCTTCAAAATACCATTATCTATGATCTGATGGTGGTGCCTTCCAAAATTAAAGGAACGGATACCATGGCCCTGTGCAATATCCTGGGTATCGATACGGCTGAATTTCGCAAGCGCATTATTACGGCTATTATAAAAAACCGGAGTTACCGGCCCTCTGTTTTTGAACCGCTGCTGAGCGATGAAAAGATGGCTAAACTCAATGAAAACCTGTATCGTTTTGCACCGGGTTATTATTTACAGGAACGCCCGGTACGCGATTACCCATATGATGCAGGCGGAAATATTCTGGGGTATTTATCAGAGGTGGATACTAACTTTTTAAAGAAACACGAAAATGAAGGTTATGTTTCCGGAGATTATGCCGGAAAAACCGGACTGGAACTTTCATACGAAAAAGTGCTGATGGGCCAACGAGGTATTGAATACCTCAAGCGCGACAATAAAAATAGAATCACCGGTAAACTGGAAAACGGCATGTATGATACAGCCGCCATTTCGGGCCAGAATTTATATACCTCACTCGATATTGAACTTCAGGCTTTTGGTGAAGAGCTCATGGAAAATAAAGTTGGTGCCATTGTGGCTATCGATCCGCAAACCGGAGGGATCCTGGCCATGGTCAGCAGTCCCACCTATAAACCCCGCCTGCTTACCGGTTCAGAAAGAAAAAAACATTACGTAGAATTATTGCTGGATCCGCGCATACCCTTCCTGAACCGTACCATTGGCGCTTATTATGCACCCGGCTCTACGTTTAAAACCTTACAGGGTTTGCTCGGTTTACACGAACGAGTGGTGGACGCAAAAACCACCTTCACCTGTAATGGCGCATTTTATGGTTGTGGCAAGCCCATGCGTTGTCTCGACCCCGGTGTGTGGGCACTGGAAGGAGCCATCGCACACTCCTGCAACACCTACTTTGCACACGTGATGCAGCGCGTTATCAATAACCCCAAATATGAAAACATCGACAGCAGCCTGAACGCCTGGGCACGATACATGAATGCATTCGGGCTGGGGGTAAAACTGGGGGTGGATTTGCCTTTTGAAAAAGCTGGCAGAATTCCAACTGCAGCTACGTACAATAAAATTTATGGTAAAGGGCGCTGGAATTTTTGTACGTTCCGCTCGGTGAGTATTGGCCAGGGTGAAGTAGAATCAACCCCGTTACAGGTAGCCAATGAAATGGCCTACCTCGCCAATAAAGGCTGGTATATTACTCCACATGTGGTGGATTCTATTGATGGCGGCGATAAATTCGGATTGCTGGAACCATATAAAATAAAACACACCGCCGTAGATATTGCCGACAGTTTGTTTGAAGCCATTCACGACGGGATGCAGGGGGTAATGGAAAGCGGTACCGGAAGGCGCGCCAAAGTGCCCGGCATCGTTGTTTGCGGTAAAACCGGAACCGTTGAAAACTCCTATAAAGGAGTAAAGCAAAAAGACCATGCCTTTTTCTCTGCCTTTGCCCCCAGGCATAATCCTCGTATAGCCATTGCCGTTATTTGCGAAAATGCCGGCTTTGGAGCCAGCTCAGCTGCACCTATTGCCAGCCTCATGATTGAAAAATACCTGAAAGATTCTATTGAAGGCAAGGAACGTAAGGAAAGGGCAGAGCAGATTAAGAAAATGAACCTCATGCCTCCCCGCCTGGTGGCTGCCATGCGTACGCACGATTCGCTGATGCATAAACGCGATTCAGCGTATCTCATAGCCAAAGGTTATATTAAAATGGCAAAAGACACTACAGGCATAGCCGAAGAAGATGATTCTGATGCGCTGGATAATTTTAAAAAGAAGGAAAAGGAAAACAAAAACAACGAACAACCTGCGGATAGTTTGCCCACTCCGTCACCCGCCATATTACCGGGTGCCATTCGGCCTGCATCCGACACTTCAAAAACCAGAACCCATCGATGAGTAATCAACCGGTAATAGCGAAAGGAATTGACTGGCTTACAGTGTGGCTGTATGCCCTGCTGGTGATTATCGGGCTGATCAGTATTTTCTCTGCAGAGTATAAAGCAGGTGATGATTTCTTTCAGCAATTGCTGGGTTTCGAAAAGAATTACAGCAAACAGGTAATGTACTTTGCCATTTGTATGGTGATTGCAGTATTCATTCTGTTATCCGACAGTAAAGTGTTTCCGGCTACAGCCAACCTATTATATATAGTTGGGGTGGTGCTGATGATTGCCACCTTTGTCATCGGTAAGGAAGTAAAGGGTTCCAAAAGTTGGATACCACTGGGTTTCATGAACCTGCAACCTGTTGAAACCGCTAAAATTTTTACATCCCTCGCTTTAGCAAAATACCTTTCCCTGCCTGACCTGAATTTAAAACAACCCCGCAGTCAGGCCATTGCTGCCGGTATCGCTTTCCTTCCTATTGTGTTCTCGGTGTTGCAGAATGAAACCGGACTGGCCCTGGTGTACTTCGCCTTTGTGCTGCCAATGTATCGGGAAGGATTACCCTCGGTGTATTTAATTTCGGGTGCCTCACTGGCAGCATTGCTTATTGTTACATTATTGTTGCCTACACAAACACTGATGATTGTGCTTACGGTGCTGGCAGCGCTGGTTATCCTGTTCATGCGAAGATCGTTTAAGCGTAACAGTAAGCCCCTGGTCATGATTGTTGTTTTTTGGGGTGTATCCATGTTGTTTGTAGGACTGGCCGTGCCGTTTATGTTTAAAAGTGTGTTTCAGAAACATCAGGCCGACCGTATTTTTAGTTTGGTTGGAAAAGACAATCCCTTTATCAGTGCGGATACCACCATCTTAGATACCAAGAAGCCGGTTCGAAAAAAGCCCGTAGAGAACTATAATGTAAAGCAATCTAAAATTGCCATCGGCTCCGGCGGATTAACCGGAAAGGGGTTTTTGAAGGGAACCCAAACCCAGGGCGATTTTGTACCCGAACAACATACCGACTTTATCTTTACGGCAGTAGGCGAAAACTTTGGTTTTATCGGGAGTACGCTGGTGGTGTTGCTATACGCTGCCCTACTGTTCCGGATTATTTTTCTGGCTGAAAGGCAAAGGAGTACGTTTTCAAGAGCGTATGCGTACTGCGTGGCCGGCATTTTATTTTTTCATGTGTTGGTGAATATTGGCATGACCATAGGGTTGGCGCCGGTAATTGGTATTACACTCCCCCTGATGAGTTACGGTGGTTCTTCGCTGCTCACTTTTACCATACTCATTTTTATTTTACTGAAACTGGATTCCGATCGGCAGATGGTAATCCGATAATTGTGTGCCCATGAAAATTATTCCTCTGAGTGAAGGCTCTTTTACAATAGACGGAACGAAAGACTTTGTACCGTTTAATACCGCAACGGATGATTTGCAGGAAAGACCGAGGGGCAGTTTACTGGTAGAGATTCAGCCCTTTGCCATTGTGATGCCAAACGACATTATTTTGCTGGATACAGGATTAGGTTTTCAGGATGCAACCGGCAGCCTGCAAATTCACCATAACCTGATGAACGCCGGCATACAGCCTTCGGATGTTACCAAAGTATTGCTATCACACCTGCATAAAGATCATGCAGGAGGCATAGGAAAAAACAACCGGCTTCATTTTCCGAATGCACAGTATTTCATACACCAACAGGAACTGGATTTTGCCTTGCAAAAAGGTGCGCCCTCGTATGATATAAATGATTTTGAAGTGTTAATCAACCACCCCCGGTGCACCCTGCTGCAGGAGTCTTCCGGATACATCAACGAACACATCCGCTACGAAATGCCGGGCGGGCATTGCCCGTACCATTTGGCTTTTTGGTTATCCGATACTGAAGAAACAATTTTTTACGGTGGGGATGTGGCTCCTCAATTGCAGCAAATGAAACATAAGTTTATTGCCAAATATGATTACGACGGGAAAGTAAGCATGGAGCAGCGGGCCCGATGGTGGCAGGAAGGAAAAGACAATCAATGGACTTTCTTATTCTATCACGATATAAAAATCCCCTCCTTCAAGGCCGGGATTTAAAAAGGAGGCCTGCCCTAGACAGAGCTGGCCGTGCTAACCTATGAAAAACACCTGATACAAATGTATTATAAATAATATAAATTCCAATGCCTGCCCCCTTTTTTGTAATCAGTGACTGAAATGTAGATATATAAAAAAACCACATCTGAAGGATGTGGTTTTTGATACTCGTTTTTTAAGTTTTATGGCCTTCCGTTGCCTGGCCGTTGTCTGGCTTGTTTTAGTCTTTCAACCAGTTTTTTCCTGAATTCCGCATCTTTCCGATAAAATTCATCGGTTCTTTCTTTGCCAATAATGCCGGAAAAGCGGCTTTCGTATTTCTTTTTAATGTTCAGCAATTGCTGCTGACGGTCTAACTCAGGCAAATCGCGGGGCACCTTTTTCATTTCTTCATCAAAAGAAGTATGTATCGGCCAGAATTTTTCGGCTTCCTCAGAGGTTAGCTGTAAGGCACGCGTAATGTATGCTACGTAGAGTGCTTCCACCCGTTCACCGGGGCGGCCCCCACGATCACCGGGAGGCTGGGCCATAACGGATGTACCGGATAAGAGTAAAATTAACGCGAGGTAAAATGTTTTCATGTTACATTTCTTTTATTTCAGGTAAGTTGAGCTTATTTAAAAACTGATCGAGGGTGTTATCATCCAGCCAGTAATCTTCCGGGGCGGGTAAATCCTCTTCCATTGCTGCTTCAGCCACCAGAGCGGCATTCACATCATAACCCGAGCTTTCCAGGTAGGCAATGATTTCATCTCCGGTGATACTCTGCAGCACTTCTTCATATTGATTTTCGCTGATGATCTGTTGTGCAGAAACGGTGTATGGATCATTAGAATGGTGCGGACCGGGCTGTAGCCACTGAAAAACTGCCAACCCCAGTAAACCGGTACACGCGGCCGCAATGGCATAGCGCATCATGGAAAAACGAGGGGAGGCGATGGTGCGCACCGGAGCTAACGGCTGTGCATCAGTGGCGGGCAGATTCTTGGGTGCATCCAACTTTATCTTTGCTAAAACGGAATCAGCAAAATGTTCAAAATAACCCGAAGGAACATCCTGAATTCCGCTACTATAGCTAACGGTGTGTTTTAAAAGGGTGAGCGGGAACGAGGTGAAATATCCTTCCGGCACCTCATACGTAGGTGCTCCCAATGCTGGAAGCAGGCTGGGGGCCAGTTCACTGAGTTCGTGACGTATATTTGGTTCGTTCTCAGACATCTATTGTTCGACCTGTTCAGGTACTCAGGGTTTAATGATTTAAAATATATTCTTCCACCTTTTTTACCGCGTGGTGGTAGCTGGCTTTCAGGGCACCTTCGCTGGTTTCCAATATTTTACTCATCGCCTCGTAGGGCATTTCTTCATAATATCTCAGGTTGAATACCACCCGTTGTTTTTCGGGTAACTGCTGGATAGCTAATTGCAGTTTCCATTCCAGTTTGGAGGCATCGAAGTGCTTTTCGGCACGTATGGTGTTGGAGAGATTCAGTAATTCATTGTCGAGCGAGGCAGCATGGCTATTCCGCTTTTTATTCTTTTCGAGATACGACAGGCTTTCGTTGGTAGCAATGCGGTAAATCCAGGTGAAGAGCTGACTGTCTTCACGGAACCCATCCAGATGTTTCCACATTTTAATGAAAACATTCTGCATTACATCATTAGTGTCTTCATGATGTATCACCATGCGGCGGATGTGCCAGTAAATACGTTCCTGATATTTTCTTACAATTCGGGTATAAGCCGATTCACGGGTTGCAGGGTCGGCAAACTCCAGCAAAAGGGTTTTATCGTCAGCATGAACCGCCATAGATTACATACTCTTTTTACGGGCGATGGCTTTTTCAGCAGCTGCTACAATGTGCTGAACGTCCAGTCCGTATTTCACGAGCAGTTCAGCGGGCTTGCCGCTTTCTCCAAACGTATCCTGTGTTCCCACGAATTCTACCGGTATGGGATGGTATCGGGCCGCGGCCTGCGCAATGCTATCGCCTAGTCCGCCAATCACATTGTGCTCCTCAGCAGTTACGGCGCAACCGGTTTTTTTAAGAGAGGCCACAACCGCATCGTTATCAAGTGGTTTGATGGTGTGGATATTCAATAAGTCTACACTGTAGCCTTTTTCCTGCAATATTTTTCCGGCTTCAATCGCGTTCCAAACCATGTGTCCACAGGCAAAAATGGATACATCGGTACCCGATTCAAACTGTTGAGCTTTTCCGATTACAAAATCATCCACCTCGGTAAAGATGGGCCAAACAGGGCGGCCAAACCGCAGGTATACCGGTCCTTCAAAGTCTGCAATAGCCATGGTAGCGGCTTTGGTTTGATTATAATCAGCCGGAACAATTACCGTCATGCCCGGAAGCATCTTCATTAAACCGATATCTTCCAAAATCTGGTGGGTAGCTCCATCCTCTCCGAGGGTGAGTCCGGCATGAGAAGCGCAGATCTTTACATTCTTATTGCTGTAGGCGATGCTTTGGCGGATCTGATCGTACACCCTGCCGGTAGAGAAGTTTGCAAAGGTGGTAGTATAGGGGATTTTTCCTCCTATGGTGAGGCCGGCGGCCACGCCCATCATATTGGCTTCTGCAATACCGCACTGAATGAACCTTTCGGGAAATTCCTTCATAAAAGCGTTCAGTTTCAGCGATCCGGCCAAATCGGCGGTAAGCGCCACTATCTGATCATTTTTTCGGGCGGCCTCTACAATGCCGTCTCCAAAACCGCTGCGGGTGTCTTTTTTTCCTGTAACCTGTATATTTTTAAGCATAGTGTGATTTCATTCTGAGATGCAAGTTACGGTGCATCAGTTTAACAATGGGTCTACCTGTCCGGGTAAATCTTTTTGCAGCTTCTGTTCCCATGCCCAGGCGGTGCGCATCATGTCTTCCAGTGAGTATCGGCACTCCCAGTGTAACACATTTTTGGCCTTTTCGTTGTTGGCATAAATGGCTATTACATCTCCCGCCCTGCGCGGCCCGATGGAATAATTTAATGCGGAATTGCTCACTTTTTCAAACATATGAATCACTTCAAGCACGGTAAATCCGTTTCCGCTGCCGAGGTTGAAGACATCGCAGTTGGTTTCGTTCCTGCCTTCCATGAGGTAGTTGAGTGCCAGCGTATGGGCGTGTGCAATATCAGACACATGGATGTAATCTCTTACGCAGCTGCCATCCCGGGTGGGGTAATCCTGTCCGAACACCTTCATTTCCGGTAAAATACCGGCAGCAGTTTGAGTGATGGCCGGAACCAGGTTGGCCGGTTTCCCCAGCGGCATTTCGCCTATCAGGGCAGAAGGGTGAGCACCTACCGGATTAAAATATCTCAACAGCACAGTTTGAAGGGGCGATGTTTTAACCAGATGCCGGATGATTTCCTCGCCCATCTGTTTGGTATAGCCATAGGGCGATTCCGCGGGCTTCATAGGTGTATCCTCGGTAACAGGTACATGATCGGGATTGCCATAAACGGTACAGGATGAGGAGAACACAAAATGCGGCACCTGAAACTCTTCTGCGCAACGCAGGATATTAATGAGTGCATTGAGGTTGTTATCAAAATAGAGCAGGGGCTGTTCCACGGATTCCCCCACCGCTTTATATGCCGCAAAATGAATGATGCCGGTGATGTGTGGGTTTTCCTGAAAAACGGCCTGGGTATCGGTAAAGTTGCAAAGATCCACCGGGTAGTTTTTAACCTTTTTACCGGTGATGCGCTCTACGCCGTGCAGGATGGAAGCGTGGCTGCGGCTGTTGTTGTCGATAGAAACTACGTCAAAACCGTTCTCTATAAGGTCTACAAGGGTGTGTACTCCAATGTACCCGCATCCCCCGGTAACCAGTATTTTTTTCATGATGCAAATAAACTGAAAAATAAAAGCATCACCACGGTAAACCGAAGGTTGTTATAAAAATAATTTAGTGATGAAGTAGGTGATGGTAGCCAGCACCGCGCTCACAGGGATGGTGAGTATCCATGCCCAAACCAGGTTGATGGTAACTCCCCATCGTACCGCACTCAGCCGTTTAGTGGCGCCTACTCCAATGATGGAACCGGTAATGGTGTGGGTAGTAGACACCGGGATACCCATTTGTTCAGTCATGAATAGGGTCATGGCTCCGGAGGTTTCTGCGGCTACGCCTTCCAGTGGGGTTACCTTGGTAATTTTTGTACCCATGGTTTTAATGATCTTCCATCCACCACTCATAGTACCTAGGGCAATGGCAGAATAACACGCCAGCGGAATCCAGTTGGGCATCTCCTTGATATCCACCAACATACCTTCCGCCACCATAGCCGCGGCAATAATTCCCATTACTTTCTGGGCATCGTTACCTCCATGGCCAATACTGAAAATGGCAGACGATAGTAACTGAAGTTTCTTGAACATGCTACCGGTACGCAGGGCGCTGGGCTTACGCATTTTTTCTACATAGAAGAAACTCAGGATGAATATAAGTGCAATTGCAGCTATGCCATACCGTAAGTAACTATTATCGGCACGGGCAATTTGTTTTTCAATGTCTTTCCGTAAGCTTATGCCATTGATGGCTGCGAGCAGTTGACGATAATCAGCAGCATGTAATCCCATGATATTGCTGATGCTGTCGGCTAGTTGGGTATTATCCATTATCCCGAACTGAGCATAAAGGTGTGTGGTTTTATCTACCAGTGCAAACATGCTGTCTGCCTGCGGTTTAAACTCCGGTTTTTGATCGGCCTTTCTCTTCAATCCTTCCAACCGGAAAGTGGTATTCATCACATCCATCATTTCAGGCTCTCCCATACCTACTAAATACCCTCTGGATTCTATTTCTTCCGCAATGGCGGCGGCACCAATTTTATTATAGTCTTTTGCCAATACTACGGAACTGTCGTACCGCGCGAGGGCTGTTTGGTACAAGGTTGCACGGGAAGGATCCTTTTTCAGCTTCTCAATCTGATAAAACTTGGCCAGGTTTTCCTTAATCTTTCCTTGTTGTAGGTAATTGAACACCATCCATACTCCTGCGGTTGCCACCACAATGATGGTTGTTTTTAACCAAAATCGCCGGTTGATGATGACCAAGGTGAGGAACATGGATACCAGCATCCCTATGAGGGGGGCTAAGAAGATGAACAGGATGATCTGCAATACTTTTTTATCCTCAATTATTTGAGATATACCGATGAATCCTTTCTTGTCGATGGCATGCGCAATGGCTGCGCCGGCAAACCCGCCAATCAGGGTGTGTGAAGAGGAGGAAGGAATGCCATACCACCACGTGAGCAGGTTCCACGCAATAGCCGCAATCAGTCCGGAAAATATTACCGGCAGGGTAATGAATTCAGATTTAACCGTTTTGGCGATGGTGTTGGCAACGGCATGGTCTTTAAATATAAAAAAGGCAACAAAGTTGAAAAAGGCTGCCCATGCAACCGCCTGAAAAGGAGTAAGTACCTTGGTAGATACTACCGTGGCAATAGAGTTGGCTGCATCATGAAACCCGTTGATATAATCAAACACGAGTGCGAGGAATATGATAACAAGGAGCAGAGTAGACATGTCAGCAGTTTATGCTTGGTGAAGAATACATAACGGTTACGCATACTTGATGATAATGCTCTCAATCACATTGGAAGCATCTTCACACTTATCGGTTACAATTTCCATCACCTGGTATATTTCTCTTTTCTTAATTACTTCTTTGGCGTCGGGTTCAGTAGCAAACAGGCGTTCAATACTCATGTCGAATATATCATCTGCCTGATTTTCGATGCTGTTGATGGCCACCAGGGCATCGGTAATCTGACGCATGTTTTTCATATTGCGCAGCTCGGTAACGGCTTTGTGTACCTGAACAGTTCCTTCCTGAATCAGCTCACCCATTTTACGAATACCCGGATCATCTGGGTTTACATGGTAAAAGTTTATTTTTTTAACGGATGCATATATATAATCTGCAATATCATCCAGTGCCGAAGCCAGGTAGTGAATATCTTCCCGGTCGAAGGGCGTAATAAAGTTTTTACCTAATTCCGTAAAGATGGAGTGGGTTAAATCATCGTTCACGTGTTCCATATCATCTACCTCCTTTATTAGTTTTGCCCGCTCTTCGTAGCTTGGTTCGTTGATGATTTCAACTACTTTATCGCCCATTTTCACCAGTACTTCTGATACGTTCTCAAATAGGGCAAAGAATACCCGGTCTTTTGGTAAGAAAATCTTCAAAATGGAGTTCAATGACATATTCCAGAAATTTTGGCAAAATTAGCCATACATTATGCTGAATGATTTCTCTTCGAAATTGATAACATTTACATAATATTCGGGTAATCTTAATTTCTTATTAGTTTTGCCCACATGAAAATCAGGCAGATATATCTGGTTGGGCTGTTTGTGTTGAGTACGCTATGCGGAAAATCACAATTTTTGATGGACATGGTAGATACTACTTCCGGATTGGGGAAGGCATTTATTTCTATGTATGAGAATTACGGTAAGATACGTATAACCGGATATATGCAACCTCAGTTTCAGGCGGCACAGTCTAAAGGTGCGCCTAGTTTTATCGGGGGAGATTTTGATCCTGAAGTAAACAATCGATTTATGCTTCGCAGGGGCAGGATTCGTTTCGATTATCTGCATTTTCCCAAGAAGCTCAATGGTCCCTCCCTCCAGTTTGCCTTTCAGTTTGATGGTACCGAGCGGGGCGTGAACATTCGTGATTTCTGGGGAAGGGTGTTTGAAAACCGCTATCAGTTGTTTTCGTTTACCATGGGTATGTTTGCCCGTCCGTTCAGTTATGAAGTCAATCGCTCCTCCGTTGACAGGGAAAGTCCGGAACGCGGACGATTAACGCAGCTCCTGATGAAAACTGAACGTGACATGGGGATGATGTTTTCGTTTGATCCCAGGATTGAAAAACATCCATTCAAGTATCTGAAAATTGACGCCGGTTTATTTAACGGACAAGGATTAACCGCACTGAGGGATTACGACAGCCACAAAGATTTCATCATGCGTGTGGCACACAAGCCGCGTAAAGTGAGTAAGCGTTTGGAACTCAGTGGAGCAGTATCTTATCTGAACGGAGGCCTAATGCAGAACACGCCCTATATATATACCACGCAAACATTCAATGGTGTAAAACAGGTGATGGTAGATTCTACTACAACCAATGTTGGCAAAGTTGCACCCCGTGATTATTATGGTGCGGACGCACAGGTGAAATGGCACCACAAAGCAGGAGTAACCGAGCTCCGCATGGAATATGTAAATGGAAAACAAACAGCCTCCGAGCTAACTTCAGAAACACCCATACGCCTGTTTACAGATCGTGAAGGATATTACATCCGCAATTTCGATGGAGGATTCTTTTATATGCTGCATAACATCATCAATAAACAACATCAGGTAATTCTCAAGTATGATTGGTATGATCCGAATACCAGTGTGCAGGGAAAAGAAATTACGCAAGGCAATCATTTTACCGGTGCGGATGTTCGCTTTTCAACCTTTGGTGCGGGATATGTATATTATGTAAACGATCACCTGAAGATTACTGCCTGGTATGATCATGTGCGCAATGAAATCACTGAACTTCCGGGTTTTACCGAAGACATTAAAGATGATGTGTTTACCCTTCGCTTACAGTTTGAGTTTTAGCACATAACATTTCGGAAACATTACCGTAACACTTGATTAACGGATTGTTTACCTCCTGTTCACGCAGGGTTTGTCTCTTTGCATCAAACAAAGAGGCATGAAATTTTTTACTTTTTTATTGGGAGTGCTCATCTCAGGAGTAACCTTTGCGCAACAAGGAGTGGTGGAAGGCCAGGTGATAGACGCTGCAACCGGAAACCCAGTTGCGGGTGCTACGGTTCAGGTTGCAGGTGAGAAAGCACAATATGTATCCAATCAGGAAGGTAGATTCAGCATCAGCCTGGCGGCAGGTAAAGTGCATTCGATTACCGTTTCATCTGTAGGGTTCTCAACCAAAGCCATTGATGATGTACAGGTAGAAAAAGATCAGGTGATTAGCCTTACCATTGCATTAGAGCGAAAAGCAAAAGAAGAAGAAGCTGTAGTAGTGAGGGCCAGTGCGCGCAGGGAAACGGTGAACGCCATGATTGTTTTTCAAAAAAACACGAATACTGTTGCACAGGTAGTATCAGCAGAAGCCATCAAAAGATCACCGGATAGAAATACGGGAGAAGTATTAAAGCGTGTGCCCGGTACCAGTGTGCAGGAAGGGAAATACCTGATTGTACGTGGGTTGGCCGACAGGTACAATCAGGCCATGCTGAACGGAGTGTTGTTGAGTAGTACGGAGCCTGACCGGAAAACCTTCAGCTTCGATTTGTTCCCTTCAACCATCATTGAAAACATTGTCATCAACAAAGCATTTATTCCGGAATTGCCGGGTGAATGGGCCGGAGGTTTGGTACAGGTGAATACAAAGGATGTTCCGTCGAAAGGATTTATGAATTTTCAAATTGGAACCGGATTTAATACGGCTACCATCGGAAATGATTTTTATACTTATCGTGGAGGTAAAACCGATTTTCTGGGATTCGATGATGGTACGAGGAGTATTCCCAACGCCTTACCGGTGAAATCGACTTTTAATCAATTGTCTACTGCACAGAAGACGGAATTAGGAAAGCAGTTTAAAAATATATGGACTGCCAATCCGCTGAACAATGGTTTGGCCGGAGTATTGAATCAGTCTATTCAAATCAACGGAGGGTTTAAGAAATCACTCGGAAAGCGCAATTCACTGGCAGCCCTTTTGGGTGTGAATTACAACCGCAGCAATCGTCGCTCTTCATTTGTGAATCGCATTTATTCTATTCAGAATAATACAGCGGATGTAAATTTTGATTACAACAACGAAAAATATAGTACAGATATCCTGGCCGGTGCCATGGCAAACTTCACCTTGCAGTTAGGTGCCAACCATAAAATTTCATTCAGGAATATACTCAACGTAAACACCACCGATTACTCAACCATCAGAACCGGAAAAGATTTTGAAACCGATCCGATTGTGGGAGATAACATCCGTGCCACAGAACTGGCGTTTAAAGCCAACACCTTTTTCAATACGCAAATTGCAGGTGACCATTTCATCAAACCGCTGAAAACAAAATTGCAGTGGTATGGAAGTTTCAACATTCTGGATCAGCATATTCCTGACCAGCGCCGGGTGCAGTACAATCAATTAGATCCTAATGATCCGAATTCCCCTTACTCATTATTGGTGAGCTCTTCCAAAACATCGCAGAAGAGCGGCAGCAGATACTTTGGTTTTTTAAGTGATTACAATTATACTCTGGGAGTAAATGTTTCCCGTCCGTTTAAAATCGGAAATCAGGTACACCATGTGAAGGCCGGTTATTTCTTTCAGGTGAAAGACCGTTTGTTTGATAGTCGTCCGTTTGCCATTTATTTGCCCGTTGATAATCCTACCCTGCGTTTAATGGATCAGTCCAGTGTGTTTGCACCTGAAAATTTTGGAAACGGATTTGATAATCTTTTTGCCTTCAACGAAATATTTGATTACCGCTACCGGTATGTGGCCAACTCCATTCTCAATGCCGGATTTCTGCAATTCGACCAACCGGTGGGTGAAAAAACCAGAATAGTATGGGGCGCAAGGCTGGAGCATTTCGATCAGGTAGTGGGCAGTATGGAGAAGAACGATCCTCGCCATGTGTATTCCAAAAAAATGGATGTATTGCCCGGAATGAACCTTACTTACAAGTTGAATAACAAAACGAATATCCGTGTTTCAGCTTCACAAACGGTGATTCGTCCAGAGTTCAGAGAGTTGAGTGCGTTTAGTTTTTATGATTTTGATTTAGGTGCTACCGTAACGGGCGAGCCTAATCTGGTTCGTACCAAGGTAACGAATGCGGATATACGCTATGAGTTGTATCCGGCAGGAGGAGAGATGTTTACTGTGGGTGTGTTTTACAAATATTTCAAAAACCCCATTGAATTATTTTTTAATCAGTCAGGCGCCGGCAGCAGCAGTACGTTCAACTACCTGAATGCCACTGAGGCCAGCAGCTACGGGGCGGAGCTGGAGTTCAGGAAAAAACTTGATTTCAACAGTACGTTGAAAAACTTTACCGCACATGGAAATGTATCGTACATCTACAACCGTATTCCCGGTTTAAATCGCCCGATGCAGGGCCAGAGTCCTTACCTGTTAAACCTGGGCTTACAATATGATTTACAAAAGCACGGCTTGAGCACCACTGTATTGTTTAACCAGATTGGCAGAAGAATTTATTATGTAGGTACAGCCTCCAATTCGGGCCAGGTAATCAGTGATAACTATCCTCCGGTGTGGGAAGCGCCAAGGGCCATCCTCGATTTTCAGGTATCTAAAAAAATCATTCAGGGTAAAGGAGAACTGAGATTAAATGTATCGGATATTTTAAATCATAAAGCTAAATTTTATCACGATCTGAACGGTAATAAAAAGTACGATAAGAAAGAAGATGCGCTGGCCATCAGAAGAATTTACGGAACCAATATTTCAATCTCATTTGCCTACGGGTTTTAATCATTTCAAATTATAAAATAAGCATAAAACATGAAAAAGGTATTGTTAGGATTAGCCATTGTATCAGCAGTTTCGATGCAATGCCGGAAAATTGAAGTGGATGGCGAGGGAGGCACCAATCTCCCCACAGATCCAACTGAAAATGTTATCCTGGAAGGTAGGATAACGGAGAACCGTACACTAAAAGCAAACTACACGTACAAATTACGTGGACTGGTGTATGTAACCAATGGCGCCATCCTCACCATTGAGCCTGGAACTAAGATTGTGGGAGAGTCAGGAAGAAACGGTGGACTGGTGATTACCAGAAGCAGTAAGATTATTGCAGATGGTACACCGGATAAACCCATTGTGTTCACTTCTGAAGAATCTACTCCGGCACGTGGCGACTGGGCCGGTGTGGTTATTCTGGGAAATGCGCCTACCAATGCCTCTTTCAATGGTATTCAGGGCGTAGGTGAAATTGAAGGTGGTATCAACAACAGTGATGGATTGGGTTTATATGGAACTCCGGTTACACAGCAGCAAAACCCGGCAGATAACAGCGGTATCCTGCGTTATGTAAGAATTGAATATGCAGGTTATGCGTTTTTACCGGATAAAGAAATCAATAGTTTAACCATGGCCGGTGTGGGCAGCCAAACCATCATAAGTCACGTACAGGTTTCCTATGCCAACGATGACGCGTTTGAATTTTTCGGTGGAACGGTAAATGCCTCACACCTGATTGCTTATAAAACACTGGATGATGATTTCGATACCGACAATGGATACAGTGGAAAAGTTCAGTTTGGAATCGTACTGAGAGACAGTGCGGCAGCAGATATCAGCAAGGTGGAAGCATTTGAAAGCGATAACGATGCAAACGGCAGTACCTTAACACCTAACACCAAAGTGGTGTTCAGTAACTTCACGGTGCTAGGCCCTCGTGCTACCACGGCTAATGTAGGGAACAACCTGTATCTCGCCGGTGCTCAGATCCGCAGAAATTCCAGCATGAACCTGTTTAATTCAATCATCGCCGGTTGGCCTGTGGGAATATTGATTGACGGTAGCAAAGGTTCACCCACTGATTTAAACATTACCGGTGCTTCACCCACATTGTTTGTACAGAATACGGTAATCTCCGGTTCACCCGATGGTTATGCAGTTCGATATGCACCAAGTGCATCGAATCCTACCGGCAGCACCCATCAAACCATGCTCGATTGGTTTAACACCCCGGCTTACGGCAACACCATTCTGGCTACCAACAGTGAGTTGGGCTTAACGGATCCTTTTAACTACACCAACCCCGACTTTAATCCTGCACCGAATGCATTGGTGGCTACCGGAGCAAGCTTTAGTCATCCGAATCTGTCAGGCGGTTTTACTTCAGTTGCATATCGTGGAGCATGTGCACCGGGTGATACCTGGTGGAAGAACTGGACAAAGTTCAATTAAGATTTGTTCTCGTATTAGGTTTATATATATTCAATCCCCCTCTTGTTCTCAGGAGGGGTTTTTTATTCGGGTGCTGACACCTTCGTGGAGAGTGTGAAACCAAAGGTAGTTCCTACATCCAGCTTGCTGCGCACGTGTATGGTTTGTCCGTGCGCTTCAACGATGTGCTTGCAGATGGATAATCCTAAACCGCTGCCACCCGTACGCCTAGCGCGCGCTTCATCGGTACGGTAGAAGCGTTCAAACAAACGGGAGAGCTGATCTTCGGCAATGCCAAAACCATTATCGCTGATTTCAGTGAGTATGCGGTTTTCATCCAGGTTATAAAAACTGGCCTCAATAATACCTTCCATTTTTCCATACTTAATGGAATTCTCAATCAGGTTGGTAATCACCTGACGGATTTTTTCTTTGTCGGCATACACCGTCAGCGGCGATTCACATCCTTTTTTAATAAAGGCTTTTATCTTCTTTTCACGCAGGTGTATTTCGAGCGATTCAAACACTTCAAGCACCAGATCCTGAATGATGAAATTTTTCTGATGCAGCTTAACCTGTCCGCTTTCGAGGGATGAAATTTCATCCAAATCATCCAGCAGGTTTACCAGGCGCTCCACATTTCGTGCAGTGTTCTGTAAAAATTTGGTGTTTACTTCTTCGTTGTGCAGTGCGCCGTTCAGCAATGTTTCCACATAACCCTGAATGGCGAATACCGGCGTGCGCAGTTCATGCCCAAGGTTTTGAAGAAACTCTTTTCTGAAGGCTTCGTTTTTGCGTAATATTTCAACTTCCTGTTTCTTCTGCCGCGCCCAGGATTCCACATCGGCCCGCACTTCTTCAATGCCTTTTTGAGGCAACAGATTTTTATAATAGAACTCTTCTTTTTTACTTGCCTTGGTTTGGTAAATCAGTTTGTAAATGAGTTTTATTTTCCGGTAAATGAAGTTTTGAAGCGTGAACAGAATCAATCCGTAACTGCCTGCAAAAATGACGATAAACGATAGCAGCGCAATCCACCATACCGGTTTGAATATGAAGATACCGGTGGCGATGGGCACTGATAGGATGAAGGCCGTAAAGAGAGATAACTCCTGGGGGGTGAAACTTTTATTTCTAAACATGAGCCTGACAAGTGAAATTTACACCCGAAGATACTGCAATTACTTACAGTAAAACGGGCGGTTGAACTTTGTATGAGAACAGGTAAACAAGCAGCACGTACGCAGTTGCTATGCCACTTTACCTAAGTGTGAATCGAGTGAACGAATCTCGCATCAGACAAAAACACATGAAGAATTAAAAAAGTCTGATGATACAAATGGAATATTGAGGATTTAACCTGTGAATTTGTAGCCTACACCTTTTACAGTGGCAATACAATCCATATCGAGTTTCTGACGGATTTTCCGGATGTGAACATCTATGGTGCGGTCACCCACGATTACTTCAGTTCCCCAAACCTGATTCAATATTTCATTGCGCAGAAAAACTTTACCGGGTTTGGAAGCGAGTAAAGCCAGTAGTTCAAATTCTTTTCGGGCAAGTACTACTTCACGTCCCTGAACGGTAACCAGAAAACGTTCACGGTCTATTTTTAAATCTCCCGCAATCAATACCTTGGCATCATCGTTTCCAACTCTTCTGAATAAGGATTGCACTTTACTGAGTAACACTTTCGGACTTACAGGTTTAGTGAGGAAGTCATCTGCGCCGGCTTCCAATCCCCTGATTTCTGAATTGTCATCTCCCAGTGCGGTCAGGAATATAATCAGGGTATGCTGAAATTCGGGCTGTAGCCTGAGTTGCTGACAAACTTCAAAACCGTTCTTCATCGGCATCATGGCATCGAGGATGATCAGGTCGGGTTGGTAAGAACGGGCAATCTCCAACGCTTCGGCACCGTTTTTTGCGGTCATCACATCATATCCATCCTTACGCAAATTGAAAGAGATGATCTCCAGAATATCCGGTTCATCATCTGCAATAAGTATTTTCCCTTTTATCATAATCAACGGTTTTGCAAAGTTACCTTTTGCCCAAGCGTTAACCGGTTGTTATAATATTATCAAATTGTTAAACGCCCGGTGTTTTATGTGTAAATTCAATGCGTCGGTTACGTACAGATGTTAAATAATCGGCATCTTTGCAGTTAAGTTAACACATGCGCATCACTTTACTCGTCTTAATTTTATTTTCAGGTGCTTCGGTTGCGAGGGCAGATACTTTATCCATTCCTATCAACCGTATGTTTTTTCATGATAAAATTACAGCTGAGCAAAAATTAATTGATAAGCTGGATGGAAAAGTGGATGGGGTTTTCACAGCAGGTACTCATGAAGAAATCAATCACCGGTTAACGGATGCTTTATTCAGAAAGGTGAAAGACATCACCTATTGGATTGAACGCAACGACAGTCTTGCCACAAACAATGCTAAAGTAAAGTACCTCACGTATGTGGAACAAATGCTACGCCAGTTCAGGGGTATGTTGAAGAACCATGAAATCCACGCAATAGATTTCGCTATGCTCAACCAGGTTTTTTTTGATGCGATGCAACTGCACGCGCAAGGGGCATCTTTTACTGATGTAATTGAACCTGCGCCTTACGGTGTAGCAAAAATTGTAACAGACGTGTTGCAGGATAATGCGCAAATTCTACCTGCACGGGAAGTGGTATACACTAAGTTCTGTCACGCGTATCCGGATAAAATCCTGCAAACCATTCGCCCGTATGTAAATCATCCCATGGCCGATAGTTTTTTAGTACTGGCGGCTAAATCCAACCCTGCACAGTTGTATTCATACGCGCAATCGCACAGCACTCCCGAAGGGGTACTCATTCACCGAAATACGCATCCGGTGGTACAGGGCATAGCAGCTCTCAGTCATACACCGCAGGCGCTTTTTTACTTTCCGTTTTTGGATAACATCATGCATGGCCGGCAATCGGTAGAAAGCATACAGAAAATGCTGGGAGACGGCACCGGTAAGTACGATAGTGTGGCGTATTTTAAATTGCTGGTACAAACTGAAATAGATTATTACAAACGCATGGCGCCACCGCTGAAAGATACGCCGGTAGCAATGTTTGGTGCCAACGGGCTGAGAGATATGCTTCGAAAAAAATCAATCGAGCATTTTGTAACGCCCATCAATGAATTACACAATGTATCCAACCTGCAGGTGCGGATGAAAGCCATTGAGCCACTTACAGCCACTGAGTTGTATTACATGATGGTGATGGGAGAACATGAACTGTACACATCCAGTTACAAGCATTCATTCAATCGTATGCTGATGCAGATGGGACCCAAACCCCGCGGAGATGAGTTACTGAAATCTGTTCATTTTGATCAGTTTAAAAAGTTTATCAAACTGGCAGCAGGATACAATAAGCTGGACACTTTTTTGCGCACCATGCCGGCCGCCAGCGCTGAGTTACTGATGAAGGCTTTTGTGGCGAATCTGGATAAAACAGAAAACCTCGAAGATGCAGTGGATGTAGCTGATTCTTACAGCAGCATCACCGATGAAAAGTTGTTGCAGTCGATACTGAATTATGTGGATGAGAATCTGGAACTCCATCGGGAAACCGGAAATGAAAGAGGACAGCTGATTTATGGTTTATTGCGGGAAATATTTTTGTCGGCTGATTCCAGTAATCAAACCAACCTCACCTCCACCCTGGGCATTCCGTCTATCTACGAAATAGGTCATCAGCAATTACAGAATGAAGAAGGGAAGGTAATACAGCAGGTGTTTTTCTATGGCGATGAAGATGGCAAGGCCTTTTTTCCTGCGTTTGTACAATCTTTTTCATCGAAAGACTGGAAGGTGGTTCCTAAAAAAGAGTGGATTGAATTTATTTCACACAACGGAAAAGTGGAAGTGTATGTGAATCGTCCGCTGGATAATGATGCCAACCTCGATGACAGTGCGCAGGTGCATCTGATTCGGTACATGGAAGATTTGGGCAAATTCCCTACAGTGGTGGTACACCGCGGACACAGTTATTGGTTGCCGCGAACCATCAGCCGCATGTCCTCCGAAGCGCGTATTGTTTTGTTAGGCTCGTGCGGCGGATACAAAAACCTAAACCAGATTCTGGAGGTTTGCCCGGATGCACATATCATCTCTACCAAGGAAATCGGAAAAGGGGATTTGAATCAACCCATCATCAATTATCTCAATCAGCATTTTGTGGGTGGAAAAGATATTGGATGGAGAAACATGTGGCGCACGTTAACCACACAATTTTCATCCGCTCCCAGAGAAACACGCGAAAGCTGGGAAGATTATGTACCTCCGCACCGAAACCTTGGAGCCATATTTATTAAAGCATATCACAGAAAAATTCAGGCGGAATAGCATGGCCTAAGTGTAAAAGTTCATGAGTAAACCGAAAAAAACATTCAACCTTGCCTTGCTGAAGCGTGTATATCGTGTAGCGGCCCCCTATAAAAACAAATTTTATCTCTCGCTTTTTCTGGCGGTGTTATTGGCGGTGCTGGCACCGATAAGGCCCTGGCTTATTCAAATCACCATCCATTACGGAATAGAAAATCATGCAGCAGGCTGGTGGCTGAAAGGGGCCGGAGCGTTTCTGATAGAAATTACGGTAATTCAGATTTTACTTTTGCTGATAGATGGAGCTGCCCGGTTTTGGTTTGCTTTTACGTCTGCCCGGTTGGGGCAATATGTGGTGCGCGATCTGCGGGTGAGTACCTACAAAAAAATTCTCAATCTCAATGTGAGGCAATACGATACAACCCCCATTGGTACTCTAACCACACGTACCATCAACGATATAGAATCAGTGAATGATATTTTCAGCGACGGACTGATTCCGATTATTGCTGATTTGCTGGCGATACTCTCCATACTGGGATATATGTTTGCAGTTGACTGGAAACTCACGCTGGTTTGTCTGGCTCCATTTCCGGTGCTCATCATTGCCACTTATTTTTTCAAGGAGAGTGTAAACAAATCTTTTATTCGTGTACGCAATGCCGTTGCCTCGCTCAATGCGTTTGTGCAGGAGCACATTACCGGGATGCCTGTAGTACAGGCCTTTGCCGCCGAACAACAGGAGCAGCGGAAATTTGAAAAAATTAACACGGAGCACAAAAGGGCCAACATCCGGGCCATATTTGCTTATTCAGTTTTTTTTCCGCTGGTAGAACTGGTATCGGCAGCCTCCATTGGCTTGCTGGTGTGGTGGGCAGGCCGGGAATCGGTATTTGCCGGGGCAGGCAATGAGGTAGCAGGCGTAATCACGGCTTTTATTCTGTGTTTGAATTTATTGTTCCGGCCTCTGCGGGTGATGGCCGATAAGTTCAATGTGTTGCAAATGGGGATGATTGCCAGTGAACGCGTATTTAAGGTACTCGACAATGAAGATGTTACACCGGAATCAGGAACTGCTACCACTCCTATTCACGGTGCCATTGAATTCAGGAACGTATCCTTTGAGTATAACGAAGGAACGCCGGTGTTGAAAAATGTAAGTTTCTCCATCCCCGCAGGTAAAACACTGGCCATTGTTGGATCTACCGGAAGTGGCAAAACCACCATCACCAGCCTCATCAACCGGCTATACCCGGTATCACAGGGTGAAATTCTGATAGACGGGGTATCGGTGAACGACTACGAACTATCCTATTTAAGGAGCCGGATAGGCGTGGTGTTGCAGGAAGTATATCTTTTTAGTGGCACCATTCGCGATAACCTTACGCTGCGAAACCGGCAAATTTCGGAGGATGCCATGGTGGAGGCAACAAAACTTGTTGATTTACATCCCTTTATAATGAATTTACCGGGTGGCTATGATTTCAATGTCCGGGAAAGAGGGGCCGTTCTTTCCATGGGGCAGCGCCAGCTGCTTTCGTTTGCCCGTGCTGTTTTGTACAATCCGTCGGTGCTGATACTGGATGAAGCCACTTCATCGGTGGACGGTGAAAGCGAAGCCTTGATACAGCAGGCGATTGACAAGCTCATAGCCGGACGAACCTCCATTGTTATTGCCCACCGGCTGAGCACCATCCGCAAGGCAGACCGTATCCTGATGATGGATAGGGGCACCGTGGCAGAGTGGGGAACCCATGAGGAACTGATGGAAAAACAAGGTGCTTACTACCGCTTGTATCAAACACAGTTTAGCCAGTCGGCAGTAGTTTAACAGGAAAAGGGATTAAATTTTACTATTAATGATTCCGCCCTTATCTTTGCGCCAAAATTGAGGAAAGCATGGTGCAAAAGTGTTTAAAATCTTTACTGGTGGCGGTTTTTGGCCTTATGACCGTACTGACACCTGCCAAAGTTTTGGCGGGTGGCGCACCGGGTGAAAAATTAGATCCTGCCAAAATTATCTTAGACCACATCAAGGATGCCCATGAATTCCATTTTTTTACCCTGGGCGATTTCCATGCAACCATTCCGTTGCCGATTATTTTATATAGCCCGGAAAAGGGCTTATCGGTTTTCTCTTCCTCTCGTTTTGAACACGGCCACGCTGCGTACATCGGATATGAGCTAAAGGAAGGGAAAATTGTAGCGCAGGATGGCAGTCAGGTGTACGATTTCTCGATGACCAAAAACGTGGTTCAGATGATTCTGGCCCTGGTGGTGCTGGTATTGCTGATGAACGGCATCGCAAAAAAATATAAAAAAGGTATCGGTGTTACCTCTGCTCCTACCGGATGGCAAAATGCAGTGGAGCCGGTAATTACATTTGTACGGGATGAAGTGGCTAAACCCAACCTGGGTAAGAAATGGGTGAAATACATGCCTTATCTGCTGACACTGTTTTTCTTCATCCTCATTAATAACTTATTCGGATTGATTCCCGGTGCGGCGAACGTAACGGGGAATACAGCTTTCACTATTGTGTTGGGAGTTATTTCACTGATCGTAATTATGTTCAGCACCAACAGCCATTTCTGGGGTCATATTTTCTGGCCTCCCGGAGTGCCGTTGCCGGTAAAACTGATTTTGATTCCTATTGAATTATTGGGTGCTGTGGTTATTAAGCCTGCCGCGTTGATCATTCGTTTGTTTGCCAACATGGTTGCAGGTCACATCATCATCCTGAGTTTTGTTTCACTGATATTTATTTTTGGAGCGATGAGTAAAGTAGCCGGAATAGGATTCTCGCCAATTTCCGTTGCCTTTACTGTCTTCATTTACTTTATAGAATTGCTGGTAGCGTTTATCCAGGCTTTCATTTTCACCAACTTAACGGCGGTGTTTATTGGCCAGGCATTTGAAGGTGGGCATGATGACCACCATGATGAGAAAAATGCACACGGACACGCACTGGCATAAAGATTTTATTCATTTATAAAAACCAAGTATCATGACTTTGATGACTTTGTTACAGGAAGTACAATTGGGTTACTCACACTTTGGTGGAGCAATCGGAGCAGGCTTAGCCGCTATTGGTGCCGGTATTGGTATCGGACAAATCGGTAAAGGCGCTGTTGAATCTATTGCCCGTCAGCCGGAAGCATCCAATGACATTCGTGCAAACATGATCCTGACTGCCGCTTTCGTAGAGGGTGTTGCCCTTTTCGCGGTTATCGCAGGCTTGCTGGCCGTTCTGAAGTAATGGCTGCACAAAATCATTACTGCACCTTAAGCACAGGGCGGCGGGTGCAGTAATCTTTACATCGAAAAAACATAATTAATAATACTATGGATTTATTATTGCCACACGTAGGTTTAATTTTCTGGACGCTCCTTGCATTCCTGATTGTATTTTTTCTGCTGAAAAAATTTGCATGGAAAACCATCCTGAACGGATTGAACGAAAGGGAAGCCAACATCAACGAGGCTATTGCCACTGCTGAAAAAGTGAAGATGGAAATGGCTCAGATGAAAAGCGAAAACGAAGCTTTGCTGGCCACTGCCCGCGAAGAGCGCGCACAAATGCTAAAAGAAGCCAAGGAAATTAAAGATAAAATGATCAACGATGCACGGGATGAGGCTAAAGTACAGGCAGCAAAAATTATTGCTGATGCACAGGCGTCTATCCAGAACCAGAAAATGGCTGCAATGATTGACATTAAAAATCAGGTAGGTAAGATGGTGATTGAGGTGAGTGAGAAAATTCTCAGAAAAGAATTATCCAACAAACCGGAGCAGGAAACCTACATCCGCCAGTTAACCGACGAAATTAAATTGAACTAATTGGTTTGATTCTTTTGCCGGCAGGCATTCAAATTAAAAGCACATGAATAATCCACGTTTAGCAGGACGGTATGCAAAAAGTCTGATCGGACTGGCCCAGGAAAAAGGTCAGTTGGAACAGGTGTATGCCGATATAAAAATGTTGAAGGGTATCACCAAATCGAATCCCGATTTCATCGCATTGATGAAAAGTCCGGTGGTTTCTGCCGATAAAAAACAGAAAATCCTGACTGCCGTGCTGGAAGGAAAGGTTACTGTTATTACTGCAGCGTTTATTAAACTGCTGGTGAACAAACGCCGCGAAAGCAACCTGCCCGAAATTGTTACTGCGTTTTTAAAACAGTACAATGAGTTGAACAATATTCATGAGGTTAGAATCACAACGGCACAGCCTATGAGCGCTGAAATGCAACAGGCTATTGTGGAGAAGGTGAAATCAAATGCGCATTTCGAAAAGATTGAGTTAACCACACTGGTGAAAGATGAACTCATCGGCGGGTTTAAACTTGAAGTAGGAGATACGTTAATCGATGCCTCTATTTTACGTGATCTGAAAGATGTGAAGCGTCAGTTCCAAAGCAACGAGTATATCCACAACATCCGCTAATCTGGTTTTTAAAATTATAAATACAGCTGCTTCCATCCGGAGCAGCTTTTTTGTTGTCTGAACTTCAGCGAATCTCACCGCTCGGTATATACCTGTTACTGCAACTGCCGGATGAATGAATCGGGTGTAACTACAACCATTAAAGCTTATTCAAAGTATATTAACCATAGCAATTGTCGGCACCATGGTTTTCAGTCAATTTGTACAAATGATTTGAACCTGCGGGATGTTTCATTCACTCGTATGCACCTGGTTGTATAGAAATACATGGGCGATTCAACTGAGCAGCTTCTCTACATTAACAACTCCATACTTCCCTTTGTGCAATCGTATGTCAAGGGAATCAACGAACCACCGTTGTATCCTTTTCAGAACAAACGGATGAATCTTTAATGTCGGGAGCATTTGCACCGGTAAGGGGTGCTTTTTATTTCAGTATCAGCAAAACGTGGAAATAAAAAAAGGGTTGCGCAATGGCAACCCTTATCATGATTAAATAATTACTGAATTATCTGTTCACATGAACCTGTGCTGAGCGAACGAACTTGCCGTCTTCAGTCAGTACCAGCATGTAATTTCCGGCGGCAACATTCCTCATATCTACCTGCATCACATCCACTGCGGTGCCGGGGTTAGACGTGTAGTATTTCGCATACACTCTTGAACCTTTGGCATCGTACACAGCTACCAAGCGTTGCACCGGTGCGCTGCCGGAAGCGTTGCGTACCCTTACCTGGAATACTCCATTATTCGGGTTAGGCGTAATAAAGGAGAAGTTAGGTTCAGCCAGTGTGATGATTAAGGTATTGGATGTACCGGTACAGTCGTTCACATCGGCTGTAGCCGTGTATGTTCCCACTTCATCAGAGCTTACTACCAACGTATTACCGGTTGCACCGGGAACTACACCACCGTTTTTGAACCAGGTGAAGGTTGTGGCAGCCGGAGTGGCAGTAGCCGTTAATGTAGTTGAACTTCCTTCTTCCACTGAAGTATTGGCCGTACTGATAACCACCGTTGGAACCGGGTTAACCGTAACCGTTATATCGTCGGTTGAAGTACAGCCATTCGCATCAGTTCCGGTAACTGTATAAGTAGTGGTGCTGCTGATGTTGAACGCTACGCCGTTGGTTACACCATTATTCCAGGTGTACGTATTGGCTCCATTTCCAGTCAGTGTTACAGCACTGCCACTGCAAACAGCGGCAGTTGGTCCGCTGGCAGTAACTACCGGTAACGGGTGAACGGTTAAAACGGCAGCAGTTGAAGTTACGCTGTTGCAGGCACCATCAATAACTATACGGTATTGGTTGTTGTTGTCGGTATCATTTACACCTGCAGTGGTATACGTTGCAGAGGTAGCCCCGGTGATGTTGGTCCAGGTGGTACCACCATCGGTGCTTACCTGCCATTGATAGGAGATTGCATTAGTTGCCTGAACGGTAAAGCTCACATCTGAGCCGCTGCATCCTGCATCGTTGGCAGGTTGGGTAGTAATACTTGCCGTTCCGGTTACGGTTAATACAGCTGCATCGGATGGCAGGTCTGACGTACAAACTCCATTCACCAGCACTCTGTAACGGTTGTTGTTCATGCCGGCTGTTACTGCGTTTACAGTGAGTGTAGTAGCGGTAGCTCCGGCGATATTGGTCCAAGTAGTACCTCCATCAGTGCTCACCTGCCATTGGTAGGTAAGGCCTATCCCGTTGGCAGTTACAGAGAAGGATACATCACCACCCGGACAGGCAGCAGCGGCGGCCGGTTGAGCGGTAATGGTTGCAGCAGCATTCACTTCCAGGCTGGCAGCAGATGAGGTTATTACACCCGGTGAGCAACTGGTAACCAGTACCCGATAGGTGTTGCCATTGTCAGACGTATTTACACCATTCAGGGTAAGGGTTGAAGCGGTAGCCCCGGTAATATCATTCCAGGTGTTACCTCCATCGGTACTTACCTGCCATTGATAGCCCAGGCCGGAACCGGTAGCCGTTACACTGAATGAAGCGTTGGTGCCGGCGCAAACCGTTGTATTCACCGGTTGTGTGCTGATAGCCGCAGTAGCGCTGATGGTTAAGGTGGCTACGCCTGAGGTGAGTGATGGAGTACAAACATTCGAAAGGATGGCCCTGTAACGGTTACCATTATCCGAAGCAGACAGATTGCTGATGGTAACTGAAGTGGCAGTAGCTCCCGGAATATCATTCCAGGTTGTGCCTCCGTCGGTACTTACCTGCCACTGAACAGCGGGGCTGGTACCGCTGAGCGCAATACTGAATACCGCATCATTGCCGGTACACTCCGTTACGTTGGCAGGTTGTGTAGTAATAGTAACCGGACTGTTCACGGTTAAGGTTGCATTTCCTGAATTCAGTGCACCGGCGCAACTGGTTACCACCGCACGGTAGGTCAACCCGTTAAATGTAGCATCGGCATTGTTGATGGATAAGGTGGCTGAAGTAGCACCTGATATGTTGTTCCAGGTAGTGCCTCCGTTGGTACTCACCTGCCACTGGTAGGTAATCGCCGTGCCGGTGGTGGTTACCGTGAAGGCAGTATTTTGTCCTGCACAAATGGTGACACTTTGTGGTTGTGCCGTAACAGTAGCTGCCACACTTACGATGAGCACGGCAGGATTGGATATAAGGTTGGATGTGCAGGCATTGTTCAGTATCACACGATACTGGTTGTTGTTTAAACTTCCGTCAACAGCCGGAATGGTTAAGCTGGATGCCGTAGCTCCGGAAATATCATTCCAGGTGGTGCCACTGTTGGTGCTCACCTGCCATTGATAAGTAACGGCTTGTCCGGTTGCGGTTACGCTGAATACGGCATCACTGCCGGAGCAGGCATTCACATTCGCCGGTTGAGAGGTGATGGCTGCGGATTCATTGACTGTTAATACTGCGGCACTGGATGGAAGATCCCCGCTGCAACTGGTAACTACAACGCGGTAGCGGTTGCCGTTTTGCGAACTAGCCGCATTGTTGATGTTGAGGGTGGGAGCTGTTGCACCGGTAACATTGTTCCAGGTGTTTCCTCCATCGGTGCTCACCTGCCACTGATATGTATTGTTACTACCGGTTGCGGCTACACTGAAAGAAGTGTTGTTGCCTGAGCAAACGGTGGTGTTGGAAGGTTGGGTAGTAATGGTAGCAGCAACGCTCACCGTTAATACAGCGGCAGAGGAAGTTAAACTGCCCGCGCAGGTGTTGGTAACAATTACGCGTACACGATTATTATTCATGGCGCCGGTAACAGATGGGATAGTGAAGGTGGCGGTATTCGCGCCGGATACATTGCTCCAGGTGCTGCCTCCATCGGTACTTACCTGCCACTGATACGTGATATTGGTGCCTGCGGCAGATACAGAGAATACTGCATTGGTTCCGGAGCAGGCATTTACATTCGCAGGTCCGGTGAGGATGCTGGCAGTTTCCAATACAGTTAAGGTAACTGCGGCTGAAGTAACAGCACCCGCACATCCGGTTACTACCACCCTGTAACGGTTACCGTTCAGGTTTGTGGTGGCACCGTTGATATTGAGGGTTGAAGTGGTAGCTCCGGTAACATCCGTCCAGTTTGCTCCACCATCTATACTTACCTGCCATTGATATACGAGGCCGGTTCCTGAAGCTGTTACACTGAATGAAATGTTGTTGCCTGAGCACACACTTTGGTTGGTGGGTTGGGTGGAGATGGCCGCCGGGGTGTTCACCGTAAGGGTTACACCGGCAGAGGTAACGGTTGACGGACAGGTGTTGCTTACAATAACTCTGTATCGAGTGTTGTTTTGTCCGGCAGTAACCCCGGTAAGGGTAAGGGTAGCTGTGGTGGCCGAAGGTATGTTACCCCAGGTATTGCCACCATCGGTACTTACCTGCCACTGATACGATGGAGCTGTGCCTGAAACAGCCACTGTAAATACAGCGTTGGAACCGGCACACACGGTTGCGTTCACTGGCTGTGTAGTAATGGCTACATCATTGCAGGTAACCGTTTCTACCACCAGGGCAGAGCTGTCTACATAATCAACCCGTAACCCCAGTCCGTTGAACAGGGATGTTCGCATATTCACCCAGGGCTGATTGATTACAGTAATATCATCTACATACCATCCTGATGTGGTGGAAGGTGCGGAATTATCATCTGAACCGAAACGGAAACGGAAACGCATGTTTTGTCCGGCCAGTTGAGCCAGGTTTACTACCGTGGGGAAAAAGGCATTGATTGAACCGGTAAATGCCGGACGAGATGTTAACACATTTGTAGGAGCATTTCCTATGGCGCCGTTGTACCTTCCTTGTATCATCGCATTTCCTACATCGAACCAGGTTGTTCCGTTGTTTACGGATGCTTCTACTACACCTCCATCCCATCCGGATTCGGTGAGGAAGCGGTGACTGAATTTTAAACGTGCTGTAGAGTTGGCCGGCAAAGTGATATTTACATTGCGCTCTAACCGCATATCAGTTGATACGTTGAAGTTTCTGGCGTAGAAAGAGCGGGTAGGGCTGGCACTGAAAGTAGTTGAGGTAACCCAGGCACTGGCCGAAGGGGTTGCCACGCTTACCCAACCGGCCCCCAGGGTTGAACCGGGTACGGTTTCTTCAAACAGGGTAACAGTGGGGAAATAGGCGCCGGTGTTCACCCGAACGACAAACGGATAGTCCTGTGTTACGCCTGCCCCCTGATTCACGTCGAAACTAACCACCCGGGTAGTAGCATTGTACGTTCCGCCGCTAACGTAGGTAACATTGGCGGGGAGTGTATCTCTCAATACATAGTTGCTGATAGGTCCGCAAGGACTTGAAACAGTATTTACATAAGTGATCAGCTGACCTTCTTCAACTTCGGTTACGCCTCCCTGTGAGAGTGACAGATACACCGGATAGCTGTTATCTGGCGTTTGATCGTTTACATCATCTGTGGAGCCTTCACTGGCGTAAAAACCCATTCCTCTTCTGCGGAAAGCCTCCCAGATAGAGCACTGATAAGCACCGTTGAATAAAATCTGATCCGCAGCGAGGATGGCATCTCTTCCTGAAATAAAACCAGGATTACATTGTTGCAGTTTCATCCCTTCCATCACCAAACGCATGGCAATGGAGTTACCACCCGGTGCGTTCGGATCCACGAAGTTGGGATTAATTACTCCCACCTGGTTGATGATATTCCAGGTCATATCCCAAAGTGTGGCACACCACAATTCTCCACGTGTATGTTGCTGTGAAGAAACAAATGTGGAATAGGTAAGGTTATTGATTGTAAAGTTGGTTGTGTATCTTCTGTTGCGGATACCGGATCCGTTGGCGGTTTGCCCTGAAGCAAACGTACCGATACCTCTGGGGTTGGTAAATCCTGTGTTGAGGTTGGAGTTTGCCCAATCCTGCGTGTACATCAGGGTGAAGTAATCACTCCATCCTTCACCCATTTGTTCTTCATTGCTGAGGCATCCGGCAGCATTGGGTCCGCCGGTTAAACGATTGCTGATACCATGTGCAAATTCGTGAACCACAATGCCATTGTCTGTGGAACCGTCGCGTTGAATACCACTGCCCCATAAATACATCTGCATGCGCGGGCGGGTACCATCCGGCGGGGTAGCAAAGTTGGCATTGTTTACTCCACCGGCATCCTGGGCATCGGCTATTACGTAATCATTACCGGCACCTCCACGTCCCTGGTTGTTGTTCTGAAAATTACCCTGAGCTTCAGCAAACCCGTATACATACGACAGGTTGTGGGCAATATTGTTCCAGTAAAATAGGTTCGTGATGTTAAATTGCTGGTTGGGTACAGGTGATGTTTGTGTGGGGGTTACGGTGAAATCAGGGATAAACACAAAGTTTAACGGATCGGGAGATGTGGTAGATTGAGCTGTTTGCCCAAAGGTTGAATTGTTATCATCCCGGTCTTCCTGTGCATACACGTTATTGCCACGGGTTTCCCAGAAATCAAAAGATCCATCGTTATGCCATCCAAGGGTTGTAGCGTTCCCGGGAATCATGGTCCATGGATTGGTTACAGTTACGGGGGCTCCTCCTGGGTGTATACGACTTTCCGCAGGATATGGAATGATGTGATAATTGGCAGTATTCACCAATTGGGTACGGTCAGGAGATGCTGATGATGCAGTGGTTGAAGGGTGATGATCTATAGTAGCACAAGCATCCTCTAACTGCTCCGCACCATTGTGGCTATGCCCGAACTGGCAATAAATAGTGAGGTTGGTTTCATTGATGAATGAGTTATTAAAGGCATTGATGCGAATCAGCCAATAGTCGGATGATTTTAACGGAGCATAAAAAAATTGCCAGGCCAGTTCTACCGTGCCTTTTTCCTTCACGGGAATCCAGAGGAGCTCGGCAAAAATATCTTCGAAAGCCACTCCGAGTTTTCCAAAATACAATTTAGTGCCCTTGGTTTCCAATACAGAAACAGGCCCGGTAACTACAGCTCCTTTTTGTTGCAGGGCAGTGATCAGGGCGTTTTGAACAGTTACTGCAGGAATGCCGTTCAACCCGGCCACTCCTCGCATATTTTTTATGCGGTTGCCTTGCGCACTCACCAACTCGCCATTTTTGAAAGCAAGAGACTGGATGCTGTTATACACCGGAATGCCCAGATGTGTTTGTTGTAAATATACCATATCGGTACCTGCAAAGGAATTGTGGTAAGCACTGCTGATAACAGATTGTTTTAAATCTTCCTCAGAAAGGCCAATCTTTTCACTGTTTTTCAGTACCAGGTTCATAGCGGCCTCCGGTTGAATATCCTGAGCACGGGTATTCAGTGCGAGGCTAAACATCACAACGAACAGTAAAATTTGCTTCATAGATGTGTAGTTTGGAAAAGTGCCGTTGAGCGGCAAATAATTTTTATTAATTATAAGTGAAATTAGAGGCGGTAATTTACGTCATAATTCTCTCATTTTGCTTGGAGGTGGGGCATTATTTTGCACGTGAAGCTGTCGACTGAAGGCCATATTCCGAAAATTTTACATTGCGGTTGCAAATACCGGATTTTTCTTGTTTAAAGTTTGCCGTTTTTTTTTGCTATTCAACGGTTCGCCCATACCTTTGCACCCTGAAAAAATAGGATTAACCAACAACCAAACAAAATAGTCATGGTGGAAATAAAACCAGATGAGATTTCAGCGATACTGCGCCAGCAGTTGAGCAATTTCAATGCAGGTGCCAGCCTCGAAGAGGTGGGAACCGTATTGCAGGTAGGTGACGGTATCGCCCGGGTATACGGGTTGAACAACGTCCGTTCCGGGGAACTGGTGGAATTTGAGAATGGTGTACGCGCCATCGCGCTGAACCTGGAAGAAGATAATGTGGGTGTGGTATTGATGGGAGACAGCAGTGAAATTAAAGAAGGAGATAAAGTTTCCCGTACCGGTAAAATTGCCTCCATTAAAGTGGGCGATGGTATGAGTGGTCGGGTTATCAATACATTGGGTCAGCCTATCGATGGCAAAGGCCCTATCAAAGGCGAATTGTATGAAATGCCACTGGAGCGTAAGGCACCGGGCGTTATTTATCGTGAGCCGGTGAAGGAACCCCTCCAAACCGGTATCAAGGCGATTGATGCGATGATTCCTATCGGTCGCGGACAGCGTGAGTTGATCATTGGCGACCGCCAGACCGGTAAAACGGCCATCGCGGTGGATACCATCATCAATCAAAAAGAGTTTTACGATGCAGGTCAGCCTGTATATTGTATATATGTAGCTATTGGCCAGAAAGCTTCTACCATTGCCGGTATTATGAAGAGCCTGGAAGAAAACGGTGCGATGGCATATACCACGATTGTTGCGGCTTCTGCTTCCGATCCGGCTCCATTGCAGTTCTACGCTCCATTTGCAGGTGCGGCAATCGGTGAGTTTTTCCGTGATACCGGAAGGCCGGCCCTGATTATTTATGATGACCTTTCCAAGCAGGCGGTGGCTTACCGTGAGGTATCGCTGCTGCTCAGACGCCCTCCGGGACGTGAAGCTTATCCGGGAGACGTATTCTACCTTCACTCCCGTTTGCTGGAAAGAGCCGCAAAGGTTATCGCCAGAGATGATATTGCCCGCCAGATGAACGATTTGCCTGAAAGCATCAAACACCTCGTGAAAGGTGGAGGTTCTTTAACAGCACTTCCAATTATTGAAACACAGGCAGGTGACGTTTCGGCATATATTCCAACGAACGTGATTTCCATTACCGACGGACAGATATTCCTTGAGGGTAATCTCTTCAACGCGGGTATTCGCCCGGCCATTAACGTGGGTATCTCCGTAAGTCGTGTGGGTGGTAATGCGCAGATTAAATCCATGAAAAAAGTAGCGGGTACACTGAAACTCGACCAGGCCCTCTACCGCGAGCTGGAGGCTTTCTCCAAGTTCGGGGGTGATCTGGATGCCGCTACCAAAAACGTAATTGATAAAGGAGCACGTAACGTGGAAATCCTGAAACAAGCCCAGTACACGCCGTTTAGCGTTGAAAAGCAGGTTGCCGTAATTTATCTCGGAACTCAGGGCTTACTCAAGGAAGTGAACGTAAAACGCGTAAAAGATTTCGAAGAGCAATTCCTCGTAGAAATGGAAAACAAACTTCCGGAAGTGCTGGCGGAATTCAAAAAAGGAAATCTGCCGGAAGATGGTTTGCGCAAGATGGTTGATCTGGCCAACACCATTATCCCAAGTTATAAGTAATTAACATATATCATTTTCACGAATGTAAAAGACTGTCTGTAAAGGCAGTCTTTTTTAATGTTTATGATTTTTACAACGCATCAATTGTTATTTTGTCAGAAATTGCAGGGAGGAATAATTATTGATTCTCAAAAAAAGTAAATTTTAATTCACATGACAGGTATTTTCATTATTTCTATTGTGTTTATGCTGATCGGTATGGCCGTGCAGGGTATGTTGAAAAGCCGTTTCAGTAAGTACAGCAAGGTGGGCACTACCAGTGGTATGAGCGGAAAAGAGATTGCCGAAAAAATGCTGAGAGATAACGGCATTTATGATGTGAGTGTTACCTCTGTTCAGGGTACCTTAACCGATCATTATAATCCGCTGAATAAAACCGTAAACCTGAGTCCTGACGTATATTCCGGCCGTTCGGTTGCTGCCGCAGCCGTTGCAGCACACGAATGTGGCCACGCGGTTCAACACGCTACGGCTTACTCGATGCTCATGCTAAGAAGCAAGCTGGTTCCTGCCGTTCAAATCAGCAGTACCTTATCTCAATGGGTAATCATTGCCGGTATTGGTATCATGGGATTTGGCGGAGGAAATCAAACGCTGTTGCTGATTGGTATTGCCATGTTCGCCATCACTACATTGTTTTCGCTGGTAACCTTACCCGTAGAATTTGATGCATCACGCCGTGCGCTGGTTTGGCTGAATCAGGCCAACATCACTACACCCGATGAAAAAGAGCAGGCACAGGATGCACTGAAATGGGCTGCTCTAACCTACGTGGTGGCTGCATTGGCATCCGTTGCCATGCTGGTGCAGTATATCCTGATTTATCAGGGACGCAACAACGATTAATGCCGCAGCAAGAACTTCACTTATATTTGCCATCATTAAATTACAACCATGGATTTCGGAAAAGAGTTTCAGCAATACGCGATAAAAGATAAAGGCATCAGCAGCAACACCCTGCACGGTTACATCAAACATAATGTAACCAATTTAACTCCGAACATTATTGAGGAGCGCCCCATGAATGTGGCGGTGATGGATGTGTACAGCAGGTTGATGATGGACCGGATTATTTTTCTGGGATATCCCATTAGTGATGAGGTGGCCAATATTGTAACCGCACAATTGTTGTTTTTGGAAAGCACCGACCGTACACGCGATATTCAGATGTACATCAACAGCCCCGGTGGCAGCGTTTACGCCGGATTAGGCATGTATGATACGATGCAGTTTATAACACCGGATATTGCCACCATCTGTACCGGTATGGCCGCCAGCATGGGCGCCGTTTTGATGTGTGCCGGTGCCAAAGGTAAAAGAACCGCGTTAAAACACAGCCGCATCATGATGCATCAGCCCAGCTCCGGCGTGGGCGGACAAGCATCCGATATTGAAATCACCGTGAGTGAGATTCTGAAACTGAAAAAAGAACTGTACGAAATTCTGGCTACGCATACCGGAAAAGACTTTGACAAAATTGCCAAAGACTGCAACCGCGATTACTGGATGACGGCTGCTGAAGCCAAGGAGTACGGACTGGTTGATGAGGTACTGGTAATGAATCCGCGTAAGGCGAAGAAAGATTAATAAATACGTTTAACCCTAACCGTTAGTAATACATGAATATTTACAATAAACCTTTCAGGATGGATGATGAACCGGAAATGGAACCGGAAACCATCTCTAACCCTATGGAAAAAATGATGAGCGGATGGATGTTTGATAAGAAGTTCATCGAACAGCGAAAAGTTTTTTTATGGGGTGTGGTGGATGACCGTTCTTCCAAAGACATTACCAACCGACTGCTGTACCTGGAAGCCATTGATCCGGGTAAGCCCATTACTTTCTATATCAATAGTCCGGGTGGCGTGGTAACCAGTGGTATGGTGATATACGATACCATGCAGATGATTTCATCTCCGGTGAGCACTGTATGCATGGGTATGGCCGCGAGCATGGGCAGCATCCTCCTCAGCGGGGGCGAGAAAGGCCAGCGTTACATTTTCCCTCATGGTGAAGTAATGATTCATCAACCCAGTGGCGGCGGACGCGGTACCAGCGCCGATCTGGAAATCATGGCCAAGCAAATTCGCAAAACCAAAAACCTGGGTGCTGAAATCCTGGCCAAAAATTGCGGACAAACCGTTGAGAAAATTCTGGAAGATTTCGACCGTGATTACTGGATGGATGCCAATGAATCAGTATCCTACGGAATAGTAGATGCCGTGCTGGAAAAAATATAATTGCTTTCCGGTAACCTATCCACCTCTGTGTGTGGATTTTACATACATGAATATTATTACAGCCGTTTCTTCGGATAAGTACAAGCAACTTTTTCGGGGAAGCGGCTGTCTTTTGGCTGCAATTACGCATCAGTTTTTGTAGCTTTGAAACTCGTACCTGTAAATCAATAATCAATGGCTAAACAACAAATTTTACATTGCTCCTTTTGCGGAAGAACCCGAGAGGAAGTAAAAATTCTCATAGCCGGTCAGGATGGTCATATCTGCGAAAATTGTGTAGGCCATGCACAGGAAATCATCGATCAGGAAATTACAGTTACCAAAGAAGCTAAGAGTGGAAACCAAGCTCACAGTAAATGGCAGGTACGCAAACCCATCGAAATAAAAAAGTTTCTGGATGAATATGTAATCGGACAAGACGATGCCAAAAAAGTATTGGCGGTAGCCGTGTATAATCATTACAAAAGGCTGAATCAGAAATCAGACAATGAAGTAGAGATTGAAAAGAGCAACATTGTAATGGTGGGTGAAACCGGTACCGGTAAAACCCTGCTGGCTAAATCGATTGCCCGTTTGTTGAATGTGCCCTTTGCTATTGTAGATGCTACCGTGTTCACCGAAGCAGGTTATGTGGGTGAAGATGTGGAAAGCATGCTCACCCGTTTGCTGCAATCCTGCAATTATGATGTACAGGCTGCCGAGCGCGGTATCGTGTATATTGATGAGATTGATAAAATTGCACGCAAGAGCGATAACCCGTCTATCACACGTGATGTAAGTGGTGAAGGCGTACAGCAGGGATTGCTGAAATTGCTCGAAGGCAGCGAAGTGCTCGTGCCACCACAGGGAGGCCGGAAACATCCGGAACAAAAACTGATCAAGTTAAACACCCAGAATATTTTGTTTATCTGCGGTGGCGCATTCGACGGGATTGATCGCATCATTGCCCGCAGGGTGAACACCAACGCCATCGGATTCAACGTAAATAAAGAAGCACAGGATTATCAGCAAAACAATTTATTGCAATTCGTAAATGCAGTTGATCTGAAAACATTCGGACTGATACCTGAGTTGCTGGGCCGCTTGCCGGTAGTTACTTATCTGAATCCTCTGGATGCCGAAACATTACGGAGTATTCTAACACAACCCAAGAACAGCCTCATCAAACAATTCACACGCCTGTTTGAAATTGAAGGCATTGAACTAAAGTTTCAGCCGGAAGTGTTGGATTTCATGGTAGAAAAAGCACTTGAATATAAACTGGGTGCCAGAGGATTGAGAAGTATATGCGAAAGCATCCTCACCGATGCCATGTATGAATTGCCATCACAAAAAATCAAAACATTTGAGGTTACCCTTGAATACGCTCAGCGCAAATTCAATACGTCTAAACTGAGTATGCTGAAGGTGGCCTAAACATTTTTTTGAAAACGAATAAATATCATCCCTGTACCCGCAGGGATATTTTTTTTTAGAGTACTTTCGTCCTGCTTTTCACAATCAAATAATCATTTTATGGTAGATGTTATTCTTGGCTTGCAATGGGGCGACGAGGGCAAGGGAAAAATTGTAGATTATTTTGCCAAAGACTATGATGTGGTGGCGCGTTTCCAGGGAGGACCCAATGCCGGACATACACTCTACGTGCAAGACAAAAAAGTAGTGTTGCATCAGATTCCGAGTGGAATATTTCATGAAAGTAAAATCAACCTGATTGGAAATGGCGTAGTACTCGATCCGGTTACACTCGCAAGAGAATACAAATCTGTTGAACAGTTTGGAGTAGATCCTTCTAAAAATTTGTACATCAGTGATCGCACGCATTTAATTTTGCCCACCCACCGCGCCCTCGATAAAGCCAATGAACTGGCCAAGGGGAATGAAAAAATCGGAAGCACACTGAAAGGGATTGGTCCTGCTTACATGGATAAAACAGGAAGGAATGGTTTGCGTGTGGGCGACTTACTCGATAAAACATTCACCACGCAGTACATTAAACTGCGCATGAAACATCAGCGGCTCCTGGATAATTTCAACTTTCAGGAAGACATTACCTCGTGGGAAGAAGATTTTTTTGAATCGGTTGAATTTCTCAAAAAACTAAAAATAGTGAACGGAGAATATTTCATCAATGATCATATTCAGCAGGGAAAAAAAGTGCTCGCCGAAGGAGCGCAGGGTAGTATGCTGGATGTGGATTTTGGTACCTTCCCGTTTGTAACCAGCAGCAGTACTATTTCTGCCGGTGTTTGCAGCGGACTGGGAATTGCGCCGCAAAAAATCAAAGAGGTGCTAGGAGTTACCAAAGCGTATTGCACCAGAGTGGGTAGCGGTCCGTTCCCCACTGAGTTGCACGATGAAACCGGAGAACTCATCCGCAAAACCGGCAGTGAATTCGGCGCCACTACCGGCAGGCCCCGCCGTTGCGGCTGGATGGATCTGGTGGCACTGAAATATGCCTGCATGATCAATGGGGTAACACAAATAGTGATGACCAAAGCCGATATACTGGATGTGCTCGATGAATTACAAGTGTGTTATGCATACCGCGTGAACGGAACAGAAACACAACAGGTGCCCTACCAAATGCAGCGGTCACAACCTGAACCCTTGTACAAAAGTTTTGAAGGCTGGAAACAACCGAGTGATAAAATCACTTCATATGATGCATTGCCTGAAAAAATGAGAACATATATTCAATATCTGAGCGATTACCTGAAGGTGCCCCTGAAATACATCAGCAATGGCCCCGGCAGAGATCAGCTGATCACTCATTAAGAAAAAATAAATCTGGTAAAATATTTGGGAATTTCATTTTTCAAGTGAAATTTACAGTGTTAATCTAAAAAAGCATGGCACTTAAATCTGACAAGGACAATAAGGGTGCGAAAAAAGTACCTGCGCCTAAGAAAACTGCGGCAAAAAAAGCGGCTCCTAAATCAAAATCGAATGAAGATTTAGAGGATGAGGACGATGAAGAACTGGAAACTGCCAAACCGGCTGCCAAAGCATCTTCAAAAAAATCTAAATCAACCGATGAGGATGATGACGATGATATCGATATTGAGGATGACTGGGAAAAAGTAGATGATGAAGACGATGACTGGGATCCGGACTTTGAAGAATTTGATTTACCAAAATCTAAAAAAGGAAAAGCATCAAAAAGCAAGGGCGGTGATGAGGAAGAAGATTTTAAAATAGACGATGACTTCAATGATTTGTTTGGTGACATCGACGGTGGCGGAAATTTTGATGATGATGACTTTTAATGATACATCAACCTGTACATTGTAACCTCACCGACCCCGGTGAATTTAAGATAAAAGTGTTGAGCTGGTTAAAACAGTTCAACATTTTTTGTTTTCTGGATAACTGCGGGTATTCCTCACCGGTAGGTTTCAGGTGTTTCATTGCCGCCGGTGCCCAAAGGCTCATTCAGCCGGAAAATTTTTCAGCGCTGCAACAGCAACTCCTGCCCAACACCTGGTGGTTCGGGCATTTGAACTTTGAGTTCAGTTCCGGGATTTCTTCAACTAAACCTGAATATACCGGTTTCCCCGAAGCCTGTTTCTTTGAACCTGAAATACTGATTGAACTGAATGGAAACACCGCCATAGTACACTACGGTACGGATGATGCGGAAGCGTTGGTAGCATCCATTCTTCAAACGCCGGTGGAGGAGGATCCGTGGCATCCGGCAACGGGTTTTCAGCAGGCCATTTCCCGGGAAGAGTATTTGCAGCAGGTAAGTGAAGTGCTGAAGCATATCCAGCGTGGCGATTGTTACGAACTCAATTTTTGTCAGGCATTCACCGCACATACTTCGGTTCATCCCGTTCAGCTTTATAAACAACTGATGCAGGCATCACCCAATCCGTTTGCTGCATTGTACCGGTTAGCGGATGCCTGGTGCCTCTGTGCCAGTCCGGAACGCTTTTTATTGAGGCAAGAACAACTGCTCTGCTCCGAACCAATTAAAGGTACGGCTCCGCGCGGCCAAGCTCCGGAGGAAGATCAGGCACAGGCTGATGCACTCTTTCATAGTCAGAAAGACCGGAGTGAAAATGTAATGGTGGTAGATTTGGTACGAAATGATTTAAGTAGGGTATGCGTTGCCGGTAGTGTAAAGGTGCCTGCCCTGTATGAAATACGCACCTTCCCCGGTGTGCATCAAATGGTGAGTACGGTTTGTGGTACAGTAAAACCGGATGTTTCAACCGCTCAGATACTGGAAGCTACATTCCCGATGGGATCGATGACCGGTGCTCCCAAACACCGGGTGCTGGAGCTTACCCGTCAGTATGAAGCCCAACAGCGGGGTTTGTTTTCAGGCTGTATTGGATATTGCACGCCCGGGGGCGATTTTGATTTTAATGTAGTCATCCGCAGCCTGTTCCTGCAACCGCAAAACGGTACCGTTGCCTTTTTAGCCGGAGGCGGCATCACCCATAACAGCGTGCCGGAACTGGAATATGAAGAAAGCATATTGAAAACACGTGCCATCCGGAACATCCTCGGATTGCGTGTAAGATGATTACCCTTTTTTTCTCACTGGTTTTTTCGGGTACACGGTACGGGTAGGAGCTACCGGTTCAGGACTGAGCATGGTTTGAACCGATTCATTCAATATCTGATATTTATTGGCCAGAAACTGGATCATTTTATCTTCAGGCAGCATCAGATCAAACTGGCCATTTTGTTCCAGTTGCTCGTTGAAAGAAGGATTATATCGGTTAAAAGCAGTCAGACTCATATCAACGTTGCGCGCAATTACCGCAGCCAGAAATTTTCCTGAAATGGTTTGTGTTTGTGCACCGGCGAGTTCTTCTGGGGATAATTGCTGACGGTTGTTGAGCGGACTGATTCCGTCGGTCCATGGTTTGAAATGATACATTTTTTTAGCAACCCCTGCGGCCTGTTCGTTTTCCATGATGTAGTGCGTGGCTATGAATTTTTTTACATGGTTGCGGCTTTCTTCCGGCAGGTAATATTGCAGCTCCCAGAAATTCCGGCTGCCACTTTTTTTGATGGCCTCGTACACCCTGCCCGGTCCTCCGTTGTAAGCAGCAATCACCAGCAGCCAATCGTTGAACTGTTTGTAGAGGTTCAGTAAATATCGCGATGCCGCGTGCGTACTTTTAAAATAGTCTCTGCGTTCATCGGTACGGTTGTTCACCATCAAACCATATTCGCGTGCAGTAACCGGCATAAATTGCCAGGGCCCCGCCGCACCGGCCCAGCTGGTGGCTGATGTTTGCAGGTTACTCTCAATAACCGCGAGGTATTTGAGTTCACGCGGTAAACCATATCGCGTAAGAATCTGGTCCATCAGGTTGAAGTATTGTATGCCCCAGTTTTTGAGGGCCAGCAGATGATCCTGGTGTCTGTTCAGATAATCGCGGATAAACAGCGAAGCCTGTGGATTGAGATGGGCGGATTGAGTAATGCCCGGATTATAACTGTACTTCTCAAAAAGGTTTTTAAAGCCATAACGTGTAAGCTGCGAGATGTATTCTACTTTTTCTTTTTCCGGCTCTTTTTTTTCAGCAACAATTTCATCAATCCATGCCGCGGCCACCTCGGGTTTTTCTTTTAAGGTGTCTGCAATGGGATTCATTTGCATACTCCCTGCACTTACAACTGCTGGGAATAAACAACACATCAACCATGAAAAAAATATTTGCCGCCAACACATGATAAGGAACAAATTTAATGGCTTAACTGTATAGATTTTTATAAAAATACTGGATGTCCGGGGTTAAGTAGTACCAACCTGCAGGCACAAAAAAAGGCTGCTCCGGCAACCTTTGTGTAAAAATATTCAGTGTGTCAGATAGATTATTTATCTGAGATAGCCTGTTCGGTTTTTTGATGCAGCGCCTGTTTGTTTTCTTTATCTCTCATGCCTTCTTCAATCTCATTTTTTACATTCGATTTGGCATCGTTGAATTCGCGGATTCCTCTACCAACGCCACGCATCAGCTCAGGAATTTTCTTTCCGCCAAACAACAGCAAGACTACCAGAATAATTAATATCCATTCACTTCCACCGGGCATAGAAAGCAGAAATGTGCTATGGAATGCTGTGTACATAGTTAAAATTTAGAGTGTAAAGATAAACCATTTAGGCATTACCTGAAACATTCCCCTTTGTAATTGTACGGTTTTGGTGTTAAAGTATTAACGGAGGCTTCTGCCACATTTGGCTTTTCCATTTGCCGCCTGGAACGGGGTAATACTGCGGGCACAAGATGCAATGAATACGGTGAGACAAACGCCAATGGCGATGATCCGGATGTTTTTTTTCATTTCTGAGGTATTTAAGGTTAACGTTTAAGACTGATTACGTTAATCACAGTCTACCGGATCAGACCACTAATATAATACCCCAATTTCAGTTTTGCAAGCTATGGCATAAAAAAACCGGGAACGTTGAGGCTCCCGGTTCAATATTATTAAGTAAAGTGTTACTTCTTGGTAGTAGACATTCTTTTTTCCTTAATACGTGCGCTCTTACCGCTTCTTTCACGCAGGAAATACAGTTTAGCCCTTCTTACACGGCCCACTTTGTTCAGAATAATGCTGTCGATGTTAGGTGACAACAAAGGAAATAACCTTTCAACGCCCACTCCATCAGAGATTTTACGAACTGTAAATGAGGCAGTTGCACCATTTCCTTGGCGCTTAATTACGTCTCCTTTAAAACTCTGGATACGTTCTTTGTTACCCTCAACAATTTTATAATTAACGGTAACATTGTCACCGGCTTTAAAACTGGGGTGATTCGCTTTGCTTGTCAGTTGTTCATGAACAAAATCAATCGCGTTCATAGCTTGTAATTTTTAACGGAGGGCAAAGGTAATGAAAAATAAATGATACCACTCTAATTTTTGGTTTTATTTTTTATCCTTTCGCAGGAAGTATAGCTGCTGTTGTTGATTACCGGAACCCATCATCACCCGGTAAGGCATTTCCTGCACTTTCATCCGGTAACCCCGGGCGTTGTATTCTGTTCAATGGGGTGATTTCTAGTCTTGCTTTAACCTTTACCCGCAAATTTTAGTGTTTTTTCCAGACGGCTGTTTAACAACCCTACGGATGACCACAACTAACGTTTTTTGTCTTTATATGCTGATAATGAATACAATAGGATAATAGATTCTCTATCCATTTCCATACCTGCCTGCGTTTCATACTTAAACATCATATTACTTTTTAACAAAATAAAAGTAATACTATCATGAATGATTGTAAATAATATTAATAGCTTTGCATTACTACTTTAAATAAAAGTAAGTATTTAAAGCATTGAATAAACCTACATGGAATTCCTGATAAAATTCAGATTAAATGAGCAGCTCTGTGTGAAAGATCCGGAAAGTACCGAGCTGGGTAAATCCATTGTGCAGGGTGCGATAGAGTTGATGTATGCATCAGGCTTTGAGCAGTTTACTTTCAGAAAGCTGAGTATCCACATACAAACTACGGAGGCAACCATTTACCGGTATTTTTCATCAAAGCATCAATTGCTGCTGTACTTGCAAAACTGGTATTGGTCGTACCTGGAATTTCTGAGCCGTCTGTTGATTACCGAAGAAAAAACGGCGGATGAAAAAATGAGGATGGTACTTGAAATCATCACGCACCACCATGAGAAGGGGCCGGCCCTGATGGATTACGATCTCAATCAGTTGCATAGTATTGTAGTAGCGGAGTTCAGCAAATCGAATCTGATGCGGGCAATGGATACGCATCACTGCGATGTGGTGTTCAATCCGCTTACCGGTTTCTGCACCTATGTGAGCCAGATTATTCTTGAATTGAAACCGGCGTATCCGTATGCGCGGTCATTGGCGAGTACATTGCTTCAAACAGCGCATGATCAGCAGTTTTACACACACCATGTGCCCTTACTCACCAACCATACTTCAGCCATACCCAACCATCAATATGTTTTGAATTACCTTCATTCCTTAGTAGATGCAGTTCTTAAACATTAAACTCTATGCCACTCCATCAAAATACACAAATCAGTACGCAAAAGCTTTTTCGGTATATCACCAAGGAGAAACAGGATGTAGGCAGCATTTATATCTATGCCATTTTAAGTGGATTGGTACAACTGTCTATACCGCTGGGTGTGCAGGCCATCATCAGCTATGTGATGGGGGCCACTATGGTTACTTCACTGTATCTGCTCATTGCCTTTGTGGTACTGGGTACATTTCTTGCCGGTTTTTTTAGGATACGCGTGATGCAGATCATTGAAAAAATTCAGCAGAAAATATTTGTGGAGTATGCGCTGGCCTTTGCAGAAAAACTTCCGAAGGTAAACTTAACGGCTACCCGAAAATATTATTTACCGGAGCGCGTGAACCGTTTTTTTGATGTACAGATTTTACAGAAAGCCATTTCAAAATTATTACTGGAAATTCCCACGGCTTTAATTCAGATCATCTTCGGCATTTTATTGTTATCGTTTTACCATCCCTGGTTTCTGGTGTTCGGAGCACTGATGTTGCTCATCGTTATCCTGATTTTTAAGGTTACCATGAGTTCGGGAATACAATCGAGTTTAGAAGAAAGTGAGCGGAAGTACGAAGTGGCATCGTGGCTGGAAGATATTGCCCACGCCGTGAAAACATTCAAAATTAATTCGAAAGAAAACACACATGTAAAAGGATCAGATGATAGGGTGGTAAATTATCTCACCCACCGTACGAAGCACTTTAAAGTGTTACTTTATCAATATTGGGCAATTGTGGTTTTTAAAGTACTGATTACCCTCATTGTACTGGCCATAGGTACTTACCTGCTCATCAATCAGGAATTAAACATCGGCGCCTTTATTGCAACTGAAATTGTAGTGTTAACCATCCTGACCTCGGTTGAAAAACTGATTAAGAGTTTGGAAAGCTATTACGATGTCATCACCTCATTGTCAAAATTAAGTACAGTAACAGATTTGGTGGAAGAGCGAACTTCAGATTTAGAATTGTCTCCTGCCGGTGATGGGGTGGAAATTGTTTTCAGTGATGTTTCGTTTCGTTTTGCCGACCAGAAGCCCATCCTCAGCAATCTGAATTTTAAAATTCCGAAAAACAGTTTGTGTGTAATCAACGGAAGGCTGGGTGCAGGAAAATCTTTATTGCTGAATATTCTGGCAGGATTTTATGAGCCGTCTGACGGAAGCATACTATTTGATAAAGTATCCGTACGAAACCTGGATAAAGATGCTTTTAGAAAGTTGACCGGCATTTATCTGGATGATTTAACGATCATCAAAGCCACCCTGCTGGAGAACATTACGGTTGGGAAAGAGGATGTACATACAAATGACATTATGAAACTGCTCGAGGCCTGGGGTATTGAGGATTTCACCACCCAGTTTACGGAGGGCCTGTACACTCCGTTGAGCGAAACCGATACCGAATTATCATTCAGTTCACGAAAGAAAATTTTGCTGCTGCGGGCAATGCTCGGTCCGAAGAAACTGCTGTTGCTGGAAGATCCGGTAGAAGGTATGAATGAAGATTTTGCCAAGCGGTTCATGGAATACATCCACACCATCAAGAAACACACAACCGTGGTGATTGTAACCCAGAACAGGGAGCTGGCCAAACAGGCAGATGTTGTGCTTACCTTGAATCAGGGAACCGTAATGAGGGAAGACCTGTAAAAAAAATAGCATCATCCTTTGTTGAACACCATAAACAACAAAGGATAAAAAAATAATGGAATGGAAAGAATGAAAATAAAATCGTTTGATAATATTTACCATGCCACGCGTGAATCCAGGGTGAAGCGCTGGTTCTATGTGTTCTTTGCACTGGCGGTGTTGGTATTGTTTCTGCCATGGACTCAGAATGTGAAGGTGAAAGGTACTGTTACCACACTCTATCAGGATCAACGGCCACAACAGCTCAACTCGCCGATACCCGGCCGAATTACCCGTTGGTACGTGAAAAATGGTGATTATGTGCAAAAAGGAGATACCATCCTTCAACTCACCGAAATAAAAGAAGATTTAATGGACCCTCAGCTGGTGGAGCGTACCGAACAACAGGTAGAAGCAAAAAAAGGCGTTCGTGAGTTTTATGAGGCTAAAATTCTTACAGCCGACGCTCAGCTAAAGGCCCTGCAAAATGCCAGAGACCTGAAGTTGCAGCAATTGAAAGTGAAACTGGATCAGCTGAATTTTAAACTACGTGCCGAAGAAGTTGAGCTGGAAGCCGCAACCAATGAACTGCAACTTGCCGATGATCAGTTTAAGCGACAGAAAAAAATGTATGATGACGGACTGGTATCCCTCACTCAGTTTCAACAGCGCAGTGTAACGTATCAAAACGCTGTGGCCAAAAAAACATCAGCCGAAAACAGACTGGCACAAACCCGTCAGGAATTACTGAACGTGCAGCTCGAACAACAAACCGTAACTCAGGATTATGCCGAGAAGCTCAGTAAAACCACCGGTGAACGTTTCCAGAACCTGGGTGAAGTGCAAAGCAGCACCGGGGATATTGCGAAACTTGAAAATCAGGTGTCGAATTATAAAATCAGGCAGGAATTGTATTATGTAGTGGCTTCGCAGGACGGACAAATAGTTCAACTGAACAAGGCCGGTATTGGTGAGATACTGAAAGACGGAGAAAGCATTGGAACCATCGTTCCTTCTGATGCAGTGTATGCCGTGGAGATGTATGTAAAACCGGTTGATCTTCCACTGATTAAAGCCGGGCAGAAAGTGATGTGTGTATTCGACGGTTTCCCCGCCATTGTTTTTTCCGGATGGCCGAATACCAGCTACGGAACTTTTGCGGGAAGGGTAGTGGCAGTAGAGAGTAACATCAATGCCAACGGACTCTTCAAAGCATTGGTGGTAGAAGATAAAAATAAAAAACCGTGGCCCCCTCAGATTAAAATGGGTGCGGGTGTTCAGGCCATTGCCATATTAAATGATGTACCGGTATGGTATGAGTTGTGGCGGAACATCAACGGTTTCCCGCCGGATTATTACACGGTGAACAATGAAAAAACTGGAAATGAAACTGCTAAATAAAATATTCATCTGGGTTTGTGTATGTTGCCTGCCCCTGGGCTCCCGGGCACAGGATACCCTTCGGCTGGCCCATGAGGAGTTTGTTTCCATCGTTAAAAATTATCACCCGATGGCCTACCGCTACCGGCTGCAAAACCGGGTGGCCCAACGCGAAGTGCAGGAAGCCAGAGGAAATTTTGATCCGTTGCTGGATGCATCGCACGGTGCAAAAACACTCGATGGTTTAGATTACTACCGTGAAACCAATCTGGCACTCAACATCCCCACCTGGTATGGAATTGAGGTTACGGGTAAATACAATACCATCGACGGACAACGACTCAACAACAGCGAAACAGAAGGAGGATTGTATCAGTTTGGCGTTACTGTGCCGCTTGCACAAAACCTGCTGTACGACAAGCGTCGGGCCCTGCTGGATCAGGCAAAGTTTGCCCGGCAAATGACCGAAGCCGAGCAGGAGCTGTTAACCAACCGACTTTTGCTGGAGGCTGATAATGCGTACTGGACCTGGGTAAAGCAATACGAATACTATCAGTTGCAAAGCAGAACCGTAGCCATCAACCGCGAAAGGTTACAGCTTATTCGTAAAACCGTTGAGTATGGTGAAACCGCTGCCATAGACACCACCGAGGCGCAATCTCAATTACAGGGTTTTGAATTGCAGATGGAAGACGCTTATCTGGAATGGGTGAAAGCTACTCAGGAATTATCGCTCTACTTATGGACAGAAAACCAACAACCGTACAATTTACCGTTGAGTGTAATTCCAACACAGAACTTACTGATGAGCCCGGCCTATTCCAACTTTGCCTTGCTGATTAATGAAGTGAATACCCAACCACTGCAACAACATGCGGCGATGCAGTTTATTTTTCAAGAGCAGAATATCCTGAAAAGCGAGCTCAAGCTCAACAGGCAACAATTGCTGCCTCAGTTGAATTTTACCTACCATCTGCTGAATAAGGAAAGTCAGCGTTCAAAATATTTCCCGCTGTTCGAAGACAACTATCAGTACGGTTTAAAACTGGGCATCCCGATTTTTCTTCGTCAGGAACGGGCCCGTTTTCGCATCACACAAACTAAGCTGTTGCAAAACAAACTGGAATCGGATATGAAACGGCAGGAATTAAATACCCGCATCTCGGTGTATGCATCTGAAGTACAGAACTACTACAGGCAATCAGAGCTGGCGCAGCAAAACATTTCCAATTTCCGCCGCTTACTGGAGGCCGAAGAAACGCGATTCCGCAATGGTGAAAGTTCATTGTTCCTCATCAACACCCGAGAAACCAAACTGCTGGAAGCCGAACAAAAGTTACTGGAACTCCGGTTGAAATTTCTCATGAGCTACAACCAGCTGAAATGGCTGAATGAAGGATTTTAAACGATACATCCTTTGAAGTGTGATGAGTTGAATCAATAAAAAAACCGGCACTGTTGAAGGTGCCGGCGTTTATGCGTTTCAGTTATGTTTAACGAGCAATGTTCACGGCGCGTTTTTCACGGATAACCGTTACTTTAATCTGTCCCGGGAAGGTCATTTCAGTTTGAATTTTCTGCGCAATTTCAAAACTCAGTTTATCACTGTCGTTATCGGTTACCTTATCGGCTTCCACAATCACCCTTAACTCCCTGCCGGCCTGAATAGCGTAGGCTTTTTCCACACCTGAATAGGCGAGGGCAAGATTTTCAAGGTCTTTAATGCGCTGCATGTATTGCTGCATGATTTCCCTGCGTGCGCCCGGGCGTGCACCACTGATGGCATCACACGCCTGAATGATCGGAGAAATTACATATTGCATTTCCATTTCATCGTGGTGAGCACCGATGGCATTCACTACGGCAGGGTTTTCACCATATTTCTCGGCCAGTTTGGCACCCAGCAAGGCATGGCTCAGTTCGGTTTCTTCATCCGGCACTTTACCTATGTCGTGCAGTAATCCGGCGCGTTTGGCCAGTTTAGGATTCATGCCCAATTCAGAGGCCATGATGCTGCACAGATTGGCGGTTTCCCTACTGTGCATCAGAAGGTTTTGTCCGTACGAAGAACGGAAGCGCATCCTACCCACCATACGGATCAGTTCTTTGTGTAAGCCATGGATCCCCAGTTCAATCACTGTTCTTTCACCAATGTCCATTACCTGGTCTTCCAACTGGCGACGGGTTTTCTCCACCACCTCTTCAATACGGGCGGGGTGGATACGGCCATCACTCACGAGGCGCTGTAACGACAAGCGGGCTATTTCCCTGCGCAACGGATCGAAGGATGAAAGAATAATGGCTTCCGGAGTATCATCCACTATCAGATCCACACCGGTGGCCGCTTCAATGGCGCGGATGTTACGGCCTTCACGGCCAATGATGGATCCTTTAATTTCATCACTCTCCAGGTTAAATACCGTGATGGCATTTTCAATAGCCTGTTCGGCAGCGGTACGCTGAATGGTTTGAATGATGATTTTGCGGGCCTCTTTATTGGCTTTGCCCTTGGCTTCTTCAATGATTTCCTGTTGCAGGGCCAGCGCTTTCGACTGTGCTTCCTGACGCAAGCTTTCAATCAACTGTGCTTTGGCATCATCGGCTGACAACCCGGCCACTTTTTCCAGACGGCGGATGTGCTCTTCCTGGTGTTTCTCCAGTTCAGTGCGTTTGATGTTCACTACCTCAATCTGACGGTTGAGGTTTTCCTTGATCTGATTGTTTTCTTTAAGTTGCTTTTCGAGATTGCCTTCTTTCTGATTCAGGCTTTGCTCTTTCTGGCGGATTCGGTTCTCCGTTTCACTGATTTTCTGCGTGCGCTGCAGCACCTCTTTTTCATGCTCCATTTTCAGTTGCACAAAATGTTCTTTAGCTTCCAGCAGCTTCTCCTTCTTCAGGGTGTCAGCTTTCAGATTAGCTTCTGATACTATTTTAGAGGCTTCCTGTTCAGCGGTTTCAATTTGTTTTTTAGTGTTTTGAGCGAAGATGATTTTACCCAGCAGAATCCCCAGGGCCAGTCCGGCAACGCCGATGATGATCGATAATATGATCGAGTCCATGTATTAGTGTGTTTTTAACTTGATTTTCAATAAAATACATCTTTTTCATCCTTTTAATAGGTTCATGAGATGTTTAACCGAACGAAGATACAATTTTTTCAGCGGATTTTAAGGCGTGTCGGCCAGGGGCTTATCGAGATGTTGCTCGAGTTTATCCAGTGCAATTTTCAGGTCTTCCGTTGCCACGCTGTTTCCGGCGGCGGCTTGTGTAGCGTACCAGATTACCACCATTGCAATGTAATCCTGCATGTCTTTTCCTGCAAACTGTGTTTTGAATTCAATGATTTTATCGTTAATCAGTTTGAGGGTTTTGCGTATGGTTTCTTCATCCGACGGGCTACAGCGGATGCGGTAGGTACGGTCGGCTATGAGTATGTTGATGGGAATTAAATCGTTCATAACAGGTTTATTCACTGAGCATGCCAATGCATTTGTCAATTTCTCGGATGTATTTGTTTATAGTGGATTCAAAAGCGGCCTTATCGGCAGGAGACATTTTCCCTGCGGCGGCCATCAGTATCTGTTGCTGCTCGGTTAACAGGCGCACCTGTTCTTCGAGGGCTTCGTTCCTGCTTTTGAGCGAGCGGATAATTTCTGCCTGCTGTTCCTGCTGTTTCTGCAAGGTTTCAAGCTGTTTCATCCGCTGCTTCACCTTGGCAGTAATCTGTTGTACGTGTTGCAGTGTATCCATATTATTTTCTTACTTCTGCATTCAGCTTTTGCGTGTATGTTTTGGTGAGTTGTTGCATCATCTTATCCATTTCTTCATCGGTGAATGTTTTGGTGTCATCTGAAAACACAAACTTCATCGCCAGTGATTTTTTACCTGCTCCCAGTTTGTCGCTTTCAAACACATCGAACAAATCCATCTGTTCCAGTTTATTCAGGCCCGCCTGTTTGGTAGCTTGCAGAATTTCGGAATAAGTTACGGATTTATCTACAACAATCGCCAGATCTCTTTCCGCCGAGGGGAAACGGGAGATTTCGCTGTACTGAATTTGATGCGGATGAGCCGCTTCTATCACGTTCCATTGCAGGTTGGCATACAATACCGGCACCTTAATACCCATGTGTTTCAGCCACTTCGGATGCACGGCTGACACCACCCCTGCTTTCTTTTTACCGATGATGATTTCATTGGCGGTGCTGAAATATTCGTGTGACGTGGTTTTATACTGAGCGGCAATACCCAGCGACGTGAGCAACTGATGCACCCGGCCTTTCATAGTGAAGAAATCTACATGCTCCGGTTTGTGCTTCCAGTCGGAGGGGTCTTCTCCGGTTAAAAACAGGCTCAGGTTCAGGGTTTCTTCGTATTGTCCGTTGAACTGCTGGTATGTTTTTCCGAATTCGAAGAATCGCAGATCGCCATTCTTACGGTTCAGGTTATACGCAATGGAATGTAAACCGCTTTGCAGCATATTGGGCCGGAGTATGTCGAGTTCAGCACTCAGGCTGTTGAGTAGTTTCACCTGATGGGCCGCGTCTGTTTCACTATACCATTTACTGTTTACGATGCTGTTGGTGAATATTTCATTGAATCCGGCGCCACACAGTTGTTGGGCTGCCTTTTCGCGGAGTTGATAAATACGCAGATGCTCATCGGTAGCAGCGGATAAAACCAGTTGTTGGGGGATGTCAATCTGGTCGAACCCGGAGATGCGCATCACTTCCTGCACCAGATCAGCGGCATAGTGAATGGCCGGCTTATGAAACGGAACACTCACTTCCCAGTCCTGCGTGGTTTTACTCAATATCTGATAGCCGAGGCTGGTGAGGATGCTTTCCACTTCGGTATCGGTGTAAGGCTTCCCGCTGAGAGTATGCAGATAGGTTTTGCTAAGTGATATGGTTTTAGGATGCTGTGCCACGGGAATCAAATCAATCACTGCACCCGCTGTTTGTCCGCCCGCTATTTCCAATATCAGTTGAATGGCGTAATGCAATACAGGAACGGTGATGCTGAAATCCGTTCCTTTTTCAAAGTGCACGGCGGCATCGGTTCTCAACCCGTGGTGGGTAGAGGAGATGCGCACACTTTCACCGGAAAAACAGGCACTTTCAATGAATATATTTTGGGTGGATGTGGTAACGCCACTGCCCCAACCGCCGTACACACCGGCGATACACAGCGGATCGCGTTCATCACAAATCATCAGGTCGTTACCCGTAAGGGTGATGGTTTTTTGATCGAGGGTGATGAATTTTTCTCCTTCTGTGGCTTTCTTCACTACAATGCGGTTCCCCTGAATTCGGTCGGCATCGAAGGCGTGCAAGGGCTGACCGGTAGCATGGAGTATGAAATTGGTGATATCTACAATATTGTTGATGCTGTTTACACCGATGGCATTCAGGCGTTTCTTCAGCCATTCCGGACTTTCCCCCACGGTAACTCCCTGTATGGTAATACCACTGTAACGCGTACACGATTCCGGATTTTTAATTTCTACGGTTATGGGAGGAGTGCCGGATGTTTCAATAACGGGATAGGGTACACGAGGAGAAAGGGGAGTGTTTTTATGGTGCGACAGATAAGCGCACACATCCCGTGCAACGCCAAGGTGGCTCATGGCATCCGAGCGGTTGGGCGTTAAGCCGATTTCAAAAATGGTGTCTTCATCCGCCGGCTTCAAAATATCTTTTACAGGAGTTCCGGGCTGAATGTTTTCATCCAGTACCATAATACCGGCATGATCGGTTCCCAAACCAATCTCATCTGCGGCACAGAGCATGCCATGGCTTTCCACGCCTCGTATTTTTGATTTCTTTATTTTAAAGGCTTCACCACCGGTAGGATACAATGTGGTACCGATGGTAGCCACTACTACCTGCTGACCAGCCGCTACATTGGGTGCACCGCACACTATTTGCAGCAATGCTTCCTGCCCCACATCCACCATCGTTACTTTCAGTTTATCGGCATCCGGGTGCAGGGAACAACTCACCACTGTACCCGATACCAACCCTTCGAGTCCGCCCGCAATACCACCGGTTTTTTCCATGCTTTCCACTTCCAGTCCAATGGAAGTTAATATTTGGGAAAGCTCCTCCGGTGCAGGTACTACAGGTAAGTAATTGCTCAGCCAGTTATATGAAATGGTCATGTTTGATTTTTAACTGACAAAGATAAACGGAGTTTGCTATAAATCGGGTGGGTGCACCGAAATGAACAGCAGGTGAAATTTTATCGAAAAACCAAACTTTTTTTAATCGTCTTCCGGGTAAAATCGTGAAGAAAATTAAAAGAGGTTGCGTCAGCAATTGTGCATAAAGGCGCCAAAGTTCCCATCATTTTGTGAAAGCGATGTGAGGAATGATGTGGATTACCCGTTTATAAGGTACTTTTGTAGTGCAAAAGGTGTGCATAAACCGCCGGATTAGGTGGAATAAGGTACGGCATAAACAAATCGTTACTGAATCATTAAGGTTATGGATTTACCTTAGCATGTTGCCGGCGGGGTTCCCCCTGTGCGGTATGGCCGGGAAGGCTTTATTACCCATTATTTCAGTAGAAAATCGAATCAAGTGGACCTATCAAACATCAATAAACAGCAGCGTACGCTGCGGATGAAATCTCAGCCGGATATGGCCGGAATGGCTTTTGGAAAAGTGCCTCCGCAGGCTAAAGATCTGGAAGAAGCGGTGCTGGGAGCCATCATGCTGGAGAAAAGCGCCTTCGACACCGTTTCTGAAATTCTGAAACCGGAATGTTTTTATGTGGAGGCCCATCAGCGGGTGTTTCGTGCCATGCAAAGCCTTGCGCTGAAAAGCTTACCGATTGATTTGCTCACGGTAGTAGAAGAACTGAAATTTAACGGCGACCTGGATATGGTGGGCGGAGCGTATTACCTCACCAAACTGACCAACACGGTGGTTTCATCGGCCAACATTGAAACCCACAGCCGCATTGTTTTACAAAAATTTATTCAGCGTGAACTCATCCGGGTGAGCAGTGAAACCATCCGCGATGCGTTTGAAGATACCATTGATGTGTTTACCATGCTGGATGACGCGGAATCCCGTTTGTTTGATATCACCAACAACCACCTGAAGAAAAACTTCGACAGCCTCAACAATGTGCTGGTAAAAACCATCGAGCGCATTGAGGATATGCGTAACCGTGAGGAAGATATTACCGGCGTGTACACCGGCTTCCCCACACTCGATCATGTTACCTACGGATGGCAGCCTACCGATTTAATTATTCTTGCCGCCAGGCCGTCGGTAGGTAAAACAGCCTTTGCGCTGAATCTGGCCCGAAGTGCGGCCATGCACCCTGTTCGTAAAACTGCGGTGGGTTTCTTCAGCTTGGAGATGAGCAGCTCGCAGCTTGTACAACGTATTTTAAGTGCGGAAAGCGACATTCAACTGGAAAAGATCACTCGCGGTAAGCTGGAGGAGTATGAAATGAAACAACTGATGACGCGCGGGGTGAACAGGCTCAACAATGCGCCCATCTTCATTGATGATACCGCGGCCCTCAATATATTTGAATTGCGCTCCAAAGCCCGTAGGCTGAAATATAAACACAATGTAGGACTGATCATTATCGACTATCTGCAGCTGATGAGCGGAGCAGGTGATAACCGCAATGCCAACCGTGAACAGGAGATCAGCCGTATCTCGCGCGACCTGAAAGGACTGGCCAAGGAACTGCAGATACCGGTCATCGCTCTTTCACAGCTGAGTCGTGAGGTTGAAAAAAGAAAAGAAGGTTCTAAAATTCCGCAACTGAGTGATTTGCGCGAATCCGGTGCTATTGAACAGGATGCGGACATGGTTATGTTCCTGTACCGTCCGGAATACCATGATATCAACCAGAATGAACACGGTGAAAGTCAGAAAGGGCTTACCCAGATACGTATTGCCAAACACCGGAATGGTTCACTTGAAAACATCAACCTGAAAGCCATGCTGGAGTATCAGAAATTTGTGGAGATGGAACCCAGCGACATGCCCATGAAAGCAGAAATTGGCAGCCCCGGGGGTAATTTCAAACCCATATTCAAGGAAGATACTTTCATCCGAAAAGGCAGCCGCATGAATGATGGTGATTTTGAACACGATGATTCCGATCCGGCTTTTTGATGATTGAACCCTCAACCTCTCACGCGCATGGAACTTCCTTTTTTTTATGCTCCTGCACTGGGCTCAGCGCCCACCCTTACACTGGATGAAGATACAGCGAGGCATATCACCCAGGTATTGCGGATGCAGGCTGGTGAGCGTGTAGGCGTTACCGATGGTAAGGGAGCATTTTCCGAGTGTACCATTGCCACAGCCTCTAAAAAAACCTGTATACTCATTCCTGAAACCATACGTCATCAGCCGCCGCCCCGGAAACAGATTACGCTGGCTATCGCCTTGCTGAAAAATAAATCGAGGATGGAGTGGTTTTTTGAGAAAGCTACAGAACTGGGCGTACAGCGTTTTGTGCCCCTGATTACACAACGAACAGAAAGGCAGGTTTTTCGTACCGACAGAATGCAGGGTATTCTGATCAGTGCCATGTTGCAGAGCCAACAGTACCGGCTACCCGAAATGTGTGAACCGGTGCCATTTTCAACATTTATGCAGGAGCCTGTGGAGGGTTGCAGACTGATAGCGCATTGCAATACCGATGATACAAAAGTATCCATCACCCGGTATCAGCAGGAAGCACGTGTAACCATGCTGATAGGTCCTGAAGGAGATTTTACGCCTGCCGAAATTGAGCAAGCACTGGCGGCAGGGTATCAGCCGGTATCACTGGGTTCTACCCGGTTGCGTACGGAAACAGCCGGTGTGGCTGCCGCCGCATGGCTTTGCATTTAATGCGCCATATCACTATAGCCATCTTTGGGGCGATTGCCAGATTGTTCCTCCGGCATTTGAGGAATGTTCAATTTAACCACATGTTTTCTCTGGCTCTTCCGCTTCATCACCATATTCAGCATTTCCACCACAAAGGAGAAGGCCATACCGAAATAAATATAGTTTTTCAGTTTGAGTTCATGAGCAGCTTCCGCATTCCATCCTTCCATAATCAGGCTCAACCCGATCATCACCAGAAAACTTAGTGCCAGCATTTTTAACGTAGGATGCTTCTGTATGAAGTTGGCAATTTTTCCGCTGAACGTAAACATCACAATCATAGCTATCACTACCGCGGCAATCATAATTTCCACATGCTTGGCGGTACCGCCCGCGGTGAGTATACTGTCAAATGAAAACACCGCATCAATAATCATGATTTCCATAATGGCCTTACCGAAGGATAGTCCGCCCCCTTTTTTTGAGAGTTCTGAAGGATCTTCCCCTTCCAGTTTAGCATGGATTTCCTTCACCGATTTATAAATGAGGAACAGTCCGCCCAGCAACATCACCACGCTGGCCAGGTCAAACTCCTTGGAATACACCGTGAGTACCGTTTTTCCTTTTTGCTGTAGCAGCCACCCCAATGCCAGCAACAGCAGGCTGCGCGTTAAAATGCCCATCACCATCCACATCCTGCGTGCTTTTTTTACCTGCGACTGATCTTTCATCCGCCCCATGATAATCGACACGAAGATTACATTATCAATACCCAGCACTACTTCCAGCACTACCAGGATTAAAAAGCTAATCAGAGCTTCTGAGGTTAATAGATGTTCCATGAATTATTTGCTTAAAATATTTTTTATAACTGACGGTCCTGCATACACGAAGCTGGTCCATACCTGAATCAAACTGGCTCCTGCCTGCATTCGCTCACGGGCGTCTGAGGCCGTAAATATACCACCGCTTCCTACCAAAACCAACTGATGGCCATAGTCGGCAGCAATGCGTTGCAGCAATTGCTGTGCCCGGTTTTTCAGGGGCATACCGCTGAGTCCGCCGGGGCCTATCCGTTCCAATTCCTGCTCCGGAGTTCGTAAGTTATTTCTATCGATGGTTGTATTGGAGATAATTAAACCGGTTAAATTCAATCGGGCTACCAGGGCGGCAACAGCCAGTGCATCGGCATCGTTCATATCCGGTGCAATTTTCAGGAAAACGGGTTTCTTCACGGGTTGGGCGCGCCGGGCGTCGGCCAATGCCTGTAAAATAACTTCGAGGGCTTCCACTTCCTGCAACGCACGCAGGCCGGGCGTGTTCGGACTGCTCACATTCACCGTGAAATAATCCACCACATCATACAAGGCTTCAAAACACAGTAGGTAATCCTTCCACGCATCTTCGTTGGGGGTGATTTTGTTCTTTCCAATATTTCCACCCACCATCAGGGTTGATTGAGGATAATTCCTGCGCCATTGCAATACATGTTGCTTCACCACATCAACGCCTTGATTATTGAACCCCATCCGGTTGATCAGGGCATGATCTTTTTTCAACCGGAACAACCGGGGCTTTTCGTTCCCATCCTGTGGGCGGGGAGTTACCGTTCCTATCTCCACATGGCTGAATCCCAGGGAGTCCAGCGCCAGCAGGTAGGATGCATTTTTATCAAACCCCGCGGCTAGTCCTACCGGATTCCGAAAAGTCAATCCACCCACCTCCACCGGCTGATCAGCAGGTTTGAACAATTGCTGAACGAACCAACGGCCAGGCCTGATTTTACAAACCGACTGCAACAGATTCATGGAGAAATAGTGCACCTGCTCAGGATCGAAGCAGAATAAAATGGTGCGGAGCAGATTGTACATGCAACGCGAAATTAAGATGATTTTGTTTTTTTGTTTAGTGTTGAAATAATAACTTTGATAAATAAGTTGCATAAACAACTTTTTAAATTCAACCAATATGCAGGAAGCCTATATAGTAGCAGGATACAGAACAGCCATCGGCAAAAGTAAAAAGGGTGGATTTCGGTTTACCCGTCCGGACGATTTAGCCATCACGGTGATACAGGGATTACTGGCATCGGTTCCGCAACTGGATCCGAAGCAGGTGGATGATGTAATTGTGGGCAATGCTGTGCCGGAAGCTGAGCAGGGATTGCAGGTGGGCAGGATTATTGCTGCGCGCGCCGTAGGGATACATGCGCCGGGTATTACGATTAACCGGTATTGTGCGAGCGGGCTGGAAAGTATTGCTATGGCTACCGCGAAAATACGCACCGGGATGGCGGAGTGTATTATTGCCGGAGGCGTTGAGAGTATGAGTATGGTTCCTACTGCCGGTTGGAAAACATCACCCTCTTACAACATTGCCGCTGATGAACCCGATTATTATTTGAATATGGGCTTAACCGCAGAAGCTGTGGCGAATGAATACAACGTAAGCCGTGCAGATCAGGATGAGTTCAGCTACCACAGCCACCGCAAGGCCGCGCATGCCATACAATCCGGATTTTTCAAAGATGGAATTTTGCCGGTTACCGTGGAGGAAGTGTATTTAGATGACCGTGGCAAGAAACAAAAAAGAAGTTTTGTGGTGGATACGGATGAAGGGGTTCGGGCAGATACTACGGTAGAGGTGCTCTCCAAGTTGAAGCCGGTATTTGCGCAGGGAGGTACGGTTACCGCCGGGAATTCTTCTCAAACATCAGACGGAGCCGCTTTTGTAATTGTGATGGGTGAGCGCATGATCAATGCCCTGGGATTAAAACCCATTGCCCGGTTGGTAAGTGCTGCCAGTGCGGGTGTGCATCCGCGCATCATGGGCATTGGTCCGGTGGAAGCAGTGCCTAAAGTGCTGAAGCAGGCAGGCATGCAGTTGTCGGATATCGATTTAATTGAACTGAATGAGGCCTTTGCGTCTCAATCGCTGGCGGTGATTCGCGAGCTGAACCTAAACCCTGATATTGTAAACATCAATGGAGGGGCCATTGCACTTGGCCACCCGTTGGGATGCACCGGCTGTAAATTAACCATCCAGATTACCCACGATATGAAGCGGTTGAAAAAGAAGTATGGTATCGTTACCGCGTGTGTGGGTGGTGGACAAGGCATTGCGGGTATCATTGAGAACATAGATTAATCCATCAGGTACCGTTCCCTACGGGCAGGAAATACTTAGCGGTTGCACCGGTGGGTATTTTATACCAGAAAATGAATGATACAAAACGTATCGGTTAGTCATTCCACCTCGTTACTAACAATACAGCGTACACGCAAATTGGATTTGCCTGTTTAAGGCTGAATGCAAAAAATGTTCTGGGCAGATGTCTCATTCTTTTTCATTCAACAATGATGAGGATTGTTTTTTCCTTTCCCCGATTTGTTGTCTCCACATGGCATAATACAATCCTTTTAATTCGAGCAATTGCAGGTGCGATCCGGTTTCAACAATTTCACCGCGTTCGAGTACATAAATCGTATCGGCATGCATGATGGTGCTGAGTCGGTGGGCAATCAGAATGGTAATTTGTGTTTTAGCGGCTGAAATATCGCGGATGGTATTGGTGATATCTTCTTCGGTAATAGAATCCAGCGCAGAGGTAGCCTCATCAAATATCAGCAACTGGGGTTTACGCAGGAGGGCGCGGGCAATTGAGAGGCGCTGTTTTTCTCCGCCGGATAATTTTAATCCACCTTCCCCAATCATGGTGTCCAGTCCTTTTTCAGCACGCGAAAGCATGGGCAGGCAGGAGGCTTTGGAAAGGGCATCCATCAGGTCGTTTTCCTGTGCTTCAGGATTTACAAACAGAAGGTTTTCCCGTATGGTTCCGCTGAAGAGGTTGGTGTCTTGTGTAACAAATCCAATTTGTTTGCGCAGGTCGTTGAAGTGAATGGCGTTTTCATCTAAACCGTTGTACAGAATGCTTCCTTCCTGCGGGCGGTACAACCCTACCAGCAATTTCATTAAGGTAGATTTTCCGCTGCCACTTGGTCCTACAAATGCAATGGTTTCCCCACGGTTAACCTTAAACGAAATATTTTCAATAGCCCGGTGTGAGGCTGCTTTGTGTTTGAATCCCACGTGTTGAAACGCGAGGTTTTCAATGCTGCCGAGGTGTTTGGGATGCGTAGGTTGTGCTTCGGGTTTCTTCTGCATCAGCTGGTCGAAATTGTTTAGAGAGGCTTCTGCCTCACGATAGGAGAGCAGAATATTTCCTATCTCCTGCAACGGACCGAAAATAAAGAAGGAGAAGATTTGCATGGTTACCAGCTGCCCGGCGTCCATTTCATTCCGGAATATGAGCCACATCAGAATGAATAATATCACCTGCCTCAGGGTATTCACCAGCGTACCCTGAATGAAACTGATGCTCCTCACCCGCTTCACTTTTTTAAGTTCCAGTCCGAGTATTTTATAGGTGTTATGGTTCAGCCGGTCTACTTCCTGGTCGGTTAATCCCAAACTTTTCACCAGTTCAATATTGCGCAGAGATTCAGTAGTAGAACCTGCGAGTGAGGTGGTTTCTGTAACAATCCGCTTCTGTATTTTCTTCACCTTTTTACTCAACAGGTTGGTGATGAATGTTAAGATGGCAATACCGGCCAAATATGCAACAGGGATGCGCCAGTTGATGAATAAGGCAGCGTACACAAATACAAACACAATCCCGATGATAACACCGTATAAAATGTTGATGAAACTGATCATGAATTTCTCTACATCCGCACGCACCTTGGTAAGGATGGAAAGGGTTTCACCGCTTCGCTGATCTTCAAAATCCTGATACGGCAGTTTCATAGCATGTTTGAGTCCGTCGGTGAACATTCGCGCTCCAAACTTTTGAATCAGCAGGGTTAAAAAGTAATCCTGAAAGGCTTTTGCAATCCGGCTGATCATGGCCACGGTAATGGATAGGAGCAGAATGTAAAACACTCCCAGTTGCCAGTAGGGTTTTCCGTTCCGGAGGGTTTCTGAAAATCCCCAGTAGAATTGATTTTCGCTTATGGGGTTGTTCACCTGATCAGCGGCCAGGTTCACCAGCTTACCCAGCAGGATGGGATCGAGTAATGAAAACCCCATGTTGATGGCCGCCAGAAAGAGAATGAGGATTACGAGCCATTTGTAGGGTTTAAGATATTGTAATAAGATTTTCATTTTATAGAGAACAGATAAAAGGTTTAAATAGATTCAGGCAGTTTTTGTCCGCACCGGGTGCAATAATCCGCATCCGATGCATGGGATGATTTACCGCAACCGGAGCAGGTTTTATACACGTCTGCACGGCGGCGGTGTAAGGCAGCCATTTCTGAAGTAATGATACCGGTGGGCACGGCAATGATGGAATACCCCAGCAGCATGATGACACTGGAAACAAATTTACCCATAGGGGTTATCGGGGTAATATCTCCATAACCCACCGTGGTGATGGTTACAATGGCCCAGTAAATACTGTCGGGGATTGAATCAAAACCATTCGTTTGAGATTCAATCACATACATGATGGAGCCCAATATAATAACGAGTGTAAGCACAAACAACATGAAGATGCTGATCTTTTTCAAACTCCTTAAAAAAGCCAGAATCAAAAAATTCATTTCTGCAATGAAATGATTGAGTTTGAATATGCGAAAAACCCTCAACAGCCGCAGCGCCCTGAACACCATAAGTGATTGGGTGCCGATAAAGAAAATGCTCAGGTACATGGGTAAGATAGCCAGTAGGTCAATAATGCCCATGATGCTGAAGATATACCGCATGGGCCGTTCAACGGAAACAATGCGCAGAATATATTCAATGGTAAACAGAATAGTGAGTATCCATTCCAGCATTAATAACTCAGAACCAATTTTTGCATGAATAGACGGGATGCTGTCGATCATCACAATCAGGATACTCAGTACAATGGCCACCAGCAGACACACATCAAATAATTTCCCCTTTGCGGTATCAGTACCAAAAATTATGGTACGTAGTTGTGTTTTCCAACGTGGAGTTGAGCGGAGTTGGTTTACGTTCCGTTGATTCACATTGCAATTTAATGTAAACGATTCAGAGCAGGTTGAATTTTATCCACCCCAACCTTCCCGGTCGAGGCTCCGGTATTGTATAGCTTCCGCGAGGTGTACCGCTTCAATCTGTTCGCTGCCGGCAAGGTCGGCAATGGTTCTGCTTACCTTGATGATGCGGTCGTACGCCCGGGCGCTGAGGTTCAGTTTATCCATCGCCTGTTTCAGCAAGGTGCTGCACGCCTCATTCAGCACACACATGCTTTTCATCATCTTGCTGCTCATTTGGGCATTGGCATACACATCCGGAAATTCTTTGTATCTCATTTGTTGAATTTGCCGGGCAGCCATCACGCGTTCACGAATCATCAGGCTGTTTTCAGAAATGCTGTGGCGGGTGAGTTCATTGAAGGGAACGGGAGTTACTTCCACATGCAAATCGATTCGGTCGAGCAACGGACCCGATATTTTACTCAGGTATTTTTTCACCATTTGGGGAGGGCACACACATGTTTTTTCAGGGTGATTGTAAAACCCGCAGGGGCAGGGGTTCATACTGGCCACGAGCATAAAATTTGCCGGAAAATCGAGTGCCACTTTTGCGCGCGAAATTGTAACCTTTCGTTCTTCCATAGGTTGGCGCATCACTTCCAGTACGGCACGTTGAAATTCCGGCAGCTCATCTAAAAATAATACGCCGTGATGTGCGAGTGAAATTTCACCGGGCTGAGGAATACTGCCTCCACCAACCAGCGCACTGGGTGAACAGGAGTGATGCGGAGCACGAAAAGGGCGCAAACTCACCAGCGACGAGTGCTCCGGAAGTTTGCCGGCCACACTGTGTATTTTGGTCGTTTCCAGCGATTCCTCCATTGTCATCGGCGGAAGGATAGTGGGCAAACGCCGGGCCAGCATGGTTTTGCCCGCTCCGGGTGGCCCTATCAAAATTACATTGTGTGCACCGGCTGCGGCAATTTCCATCGCACGTTTAATATTCTCCTGTCCCTTTACGTCGGTGAAATCAAATTCAGAAATAGTTTGTGCCTGTTCAAAGAGTTGTTGTACATCTACCTTAACCGGCGTTAACTCCTGCGTGCCTTCAAAAAACTGAACGACCTCTTTAATATGACTGACGCCGTAAACATCTATGCCTTCCACCACAGCGGCCTCAATGGCATTTTCTGCCGGAACCATCAGTCCTTTAAATCCATCCTTCACCGCACGCAAAGCCATGGGCAAGGCTCCTTTCACCGGGCGAATGGTACCATCCAGGCTCAGCTCGCCCATGATAATGTACTCCAGTAATTTCTCCGGCTCGTTCAGCTGATCTGCAGCGGCTAATGTGCCGATGGCAATAGGGAGATCGAATGCGGTACCACTTTTCCGGATATCGGCCGGTGCCAGATTCACCACCAGCTTGGTGCGGGGCATGTACCAGTCGTTGGCCTTGATGGCACTCTCCACGCGTTGTAAACTTTCCTTTACGGCATTATCGGGCAGGCCTACAATGTAGTAATGCTGACTTTTGTTATCAACATTCACTTCAATAGTAATGGTGATGGCATCTACGCCAAATACAGCGCAGCCAAATGTTTTAACCAGCATGTTTTTTTTGTGAAAGTAAATCCGTGCCCGCTACAAATCATTGAGTATTTTCACCACGCCTGACTGTTTTAATATCAGGTACCCTAAACGGTCATTACTCACGCCCTCCTTTAAAGTGTAATGAAACACCGGCTGGTCGTTTTCAATGGTGGTTTCGAAATGTACGAAGCGGATGTTCGGATGATGGGAGAGCTGTTCCGCAATTTCATATAAATGGGTAGAGAGAATAAATAATGCGGAACGGATTTTCAATAAGCCTTCAATCACTACCGTGCTGCATTTCATGGCATCCTGCACATTGGTGCCTTTGAACAGTTCATCAATCAGTACCAGCCATTTTTTTCCATTTTGTATTTTACTAACGGTACCGGATATTCGCTTTACTTCATTATAAAAATAACTTTCTCCCTTACTGAGGTTATCGGCAATGTGGATGTTGCTCAGCATGCCATCCATCAAACTTAGCGTAAGGGATTGTGCCGGTACAGGAAATCCGCAATGCGCCAGATACACGGCTATGCCTATGGCTTTAATGAATGTAGATTTACCGGCCATGTTGGCACTGGTTAAAAACAGAAAGTTAGCATCCTGATCCAGCCGGATAGAGTAGGGCACAGGCTGTGGCAGGAGCAGGTGAAACAGGGATACTGCATCCAGCACCGGTTCCGTGCTGTCTGTCCAGTGTACTTCTGTTAAACCATGTTTAGCCGCCGCGATGCCTACGGCATACCATGCATCGAGCTGGGCGTAAGCGGTAATCAGCGCCGGAACATGGCGCTTGTAGGTATACCGCAGGAGGTGCGCCAGGCGGAGCAGCGTTGCCGGCGGAAGTTTGGTAATATCTTTTTGATTACATAACAACTGAACAGATTCATCCTTCAGGTGTGTTTCAATGGTATCCAGTAAGCGGGCCAGGGGCGTAGGGTTTTCGGTACCTGAAAACAGGGTGATGATTTCTTTCAGTCCACGGAAGAATGTAGCGTAATGTTCAACTGAATAACGGCACAGGGCATAATCACCATGATTGAAAATTTTATACGCCCAGGCATTCAGTGCGTTGGGGTGCCTGGGAACAGGATCGATGCGTGCTTCCATAAACTGCTCCACCACCATGAGGGTGCCGTTGCTGATGGTGGCAGCCCATGGAATACCGGATACCTTACGGATGGTTTCGGCAACACCTTGTATGCTTTCAAGGTTGCTGAGGGGTGCCGATAGGTTTTTGTAGAGTTGATGTTTGCCCGCAACGGTACGGGTGTGATTGAAACATTCAAACACACCATCTTCCTGCGCATTTCCGAAAATGGCCAGATCTTGTAGGGTGGTTTTGTCTATTTCCATGTTATCGATTAAACTTCAGCCTCATGCCTCTAACATCCCGATTTATACTGCCGTTGTCATACACAGCTTGTCCGTTTACAAATGTGCTTTCTATTCTGTGCGGGAAGGTAAATCCTTCCAGCGGGCTCCATCCGCATTTATACCGAATATTGTCTTTACTAACGGTTTGGGATACCTGATTATTCACCACCACCAGATCAGCATAGTATCCTTCCCGGATGAATCCCCGGTCCTTTATGTTGAAACAGGTGGCCACCGCATGACTCATTTTATGTACTACCTGCTCCAGGCGAATCTTTCCCTCCTCCACATAATACAGCATAAGCGGCAGGGCATGTTGAACGAGTGGTAAACCCGCATGTGCTTTATCGTACGGTGGTTGTTTTTCACTCCACAGGTGCGGGGCATGATCCGTAGCAATCACATCCAGGCGGTCATCTTTCAGTGCCCCCCACAATGCATCGCGGTGATGCGGCGCTTTAATAGCGGGATTACATTTGATCGCATATCCCAAACGGGCATAATCATCCGCAGTAAAATGCAGATGATGCACACACACTTCTGTAGTGATTCGTTTTTCGTGCAGGGGCATCATGTTGCCGAACAACGGCAGTTCATCCGCCGTGCTGATGTGTAAAATGTGCAGGCGTGACTGATGTTTGGTGGCCAGCTGAACCGCGTATAAGGATGACAGATAGCATGCTTCCGCATCACGAATCACCGGATGGTGGGCCGGGCCGGGCTCAATGCCATTCTCCAGAAGTTGTTGTAAGTTTCGCTGAATACGCGTTTCATCTTCACAATGCGTGGCAATCAGCATTTCAGTTTCTGCGAAAATTCGGTTCAGGGTAACGGGATCGTTTACCAGCATATTACCGGTGCTGCTGCCCATGAAAATTTTTACTCCGCAGATATCTTCTTTGTGCCTATTCACTTTCAGCACCTCTTCCGCATTGGTGTTGCTTACACCCATGTAAAAAGAGTAGTTCACGGCTGAGGTAGCCGTGGCTATGCGGTATTTATCTTCCAGCAAATCTAGCGTGAGCGCGTTGGGAATAGTGTTGGGCATCTCCATAAACGAAGTAACGCCTCCGGCTGCTGCCGCTGCTGATTCGGTAGCGATGGTGGCCTTGTGGGTGAGGCCCGGCTCGCGAAAATGCACCTGATCATCAATTACACCGGGCAACAGCAGTTTGCCTTCGCCGTTTATTTCACGCACCTGAAACGGCACCTGAATACGGGGATCGATGCGGCTGATGCGTTCACCCTCCACCAATACATCCACCGTTTCTTTTTTAAACTCATTTACAACGGTGATATTTTTGAAAAGAATTTTTTGCATATCTTACCTCTTGTTGACAACAATCCTTATAAACTACACATGCAAATTATTAAAAGCTTATTCAAACTGGCGGTTTTTCTTTCTCCGCTTTGTGTGAAAGCCCAGAAAACATACCTCCCATTGGGGTCGAAGGAGTATCATTTTATTGACCGAATCCAGATTAAACAGCAGAAACATACCCACCTGAACTTCATCAACCCCATGCCACTGAACCGTAAATTTTTAACGCAGGAAGTGGAGTTCATTGACAGTGCCCGAATGGGATACCAGGATAGCCTGGGAGCAGATAAGTTTAAAGACTGGACTGACCTCAATCTCACGCCCATTGATGAATACAACATCCGGAGTATCCTTATGAATAATAAAGAATGGGTGCGGGGCGATACATCTTATTTTGAAAGCCGCCGGCCCCTCCTGAAAACATTTTACAAAACCAAAGCCAACTTTTTTGAAGTACATAATAAGGATTTATTTCTCGCCATCAACCCCATGCTGAATCTCAGTTTGTCTTTTGAAAAAGGAAACGATCAGCAGTTGTTCTTAAACAGCCGGGGCATCAATGTACGCGGACGAATTGCAGACCGTATCGGATTTTATGCATCTGTGGTAGATAATCAGGAACGCGGCCCAAGCTACTTTAGCCAGAATATTAAAGAATTACGGGCAGTGCCGGGTTATGGATTTTTTAAAAGCTTTAAACGCGATACCACCGCAGTGGATTATTTTGACGCACGCGGTTACCTCACTTTCAACGCGGCTAAATTCATCGATTTCCAAATGGGATACGATAAAAATTTTATCGGAAACGGTTACCGCAGTTTATTCCTGAGCGACTGGGGAAACAGCTACCTGTTTGTGAAAGTGAATACCAAAATCTGGAAATTCAATTACCAGAACCTATTCATGGAGTTGATGCCGCAGTTTGTGAAGCGAGGCGATTCGTTGCTCGATCGTAAATATGCAGCCATGCACCATCTCAGCATGAACGTTACACCCTGGCTCAATATCGGATTATTTGAAAGTGTGGTGTTTGGCCGCAGCAACCGCTTCGATTTTCAATACCTGAACCCCATCATTTTTTTCCGGCATATAGAGGGCACGGTGGGGAGTCCGGATAATGCCGTGGCAGGACTTGATTTTAAAGCCAACGTAGCCCATAAATTTCAGTTCTATGGTCAGTTGCTGATGGATGAATTCATTATCAATAATATTCGTAAGAACAAAACCAGCTGGACCAACAAGTTCGGGTTTCAGTTAGGCGGAAAATATGTGGATGCCTTCGGAGTGAACAACCTCGACCTGCAGGTTGAAATGAATCGTGTAAGGCCGTTCACCTATTCGCACAACAACCTCGTGGCAAACTATACGCATTACAATCAGCCGCTGGCCCATCCGTTGGGAGCCAACTTTCAGGAGTTTATTGGTATAGCCCGCTATCAACCTGCGCCACGCTGGTATGTGATGGGCCGTGCCTTTTACTATTACAAGGGGCTGGATACCGCCGGTGTGAATTTGGGAGGAAACATCTTTCTGGATAATAAAACCCGTCCATCTGATAACGGGTTTACCACAGGCGGAGGAAATAAGTTAACGGTGTTCAACGGCATCCTGGATGTAACGTATGAACTGCGGGAAAATGTGTTTATCGATTTAGGATTTCAGCAACGCTTCTTCAAAACATCGGGATCATCTACCCAAACCTCCACCATGGTTACCGGAGGTATTCGGGTAAACATGCCCCGTCGAAATTATGATTTCTGATAAACCTTACTCCACCGTGAGGGAGAAGGTGATGGTGCGCGCATTGATTTTATCAATCGTGCTGGAAAATTTATAGGCATCATCCCGCACGTGTACATTTCTGAAACCGTAACCCAGTTTAAGTTCGGGCGATAATACAAACACCGGGAAATAAATGTGAAAACCAATTCCGGCTTCCACACCGTAATCCAGTTTATCGAGGCGTATCATGCCTTCAGTGCTTTTCTTGTCTTTATTGGCTGCCATATCATACTCAACCTTACCCCCACCAAACATGTACACCCTGAGGTTGTTGATGCGGTCGCTGGTAAACTTAAGTTGCAACGGTAAACTGAGCGTGATACCCTGCACTTTCTTCGTCATAATAGTATCTTCACCAATACCACGGTTGGGCGTGGGAAGATAATATTGAAATGCTTTTTCGGTGAACACGAGGTTGATAGGGTAGGTACGTAAACTAAAGTGCTCGCTTAAACGCAGATTCACCAGCCAGGCCAGATTAATACCGGTGCTGTTGATGCTTTCAATGCCCTTAATGCTATCGCTGGTGATGAACGTAGGATGGCGCGTGAAATTATAATGCGCCTGGTTCACGCCCACCATAATTCCGAAATGGAATCTTCTTTCATCATGCTCTTCCTGATTGAGGTACCGAAGCTGTGCATAAGCCTGTGTACCCATGAACACCAGCAGGATGCAAGTGCAAATTATTTTTCTCCGCAATAAATACTGCATATTCCGAATGTCATTTTTTGGATAGATGTATTCCTGAACCCAACACTTTCGAGTACCCGTGTAAAATTTTTTCCTTCCGGAAATTTATCAATAGACTCATCCAGGTATTCATACGCTGCTGAACTTTTAGAAAACAGATGAGCCATGAGCGGACAAATTGTTTTCATATACAATTGATAAAATGGTTTGTACAACGGTGAGGTGGGTTTGCTGAATTCAAGCACCACCAGTTTTCCGCCGGGTTTCAGCACCCTCCTGATTTCAGCAAGGCCTTTCTCCAGATGCTGAAAGTTTCGCACTCCAAAGGCAACAGTTACAGCGTCAAACGTATTATCATTAAAGTTTATTGTTTCGCTGTCGCCCTTCAGCAACTCAATTACCTCACTCAATCCGGCCTGGCGTACCTTTTTCCTGCCAACCTCCAGCATACCTTCACTAATGTCAATCCCTTTAATGTGTTCAGGTTTCAGCAAACGCGATGCCATAATGGCTACGTCAGCCGTTCCGGTGGCCACATCCAGTATATGTTGTGGTGATGATGCCTTAAGCTTCAGGATGGCTTTTTTCCTCCAACCCTTGTCGATTCCCATGCTCATGGAGCGGTTCAGAAAATCGTAATTGCCGGCAATATGGTCGAACATCTGCTCAACCTGCTCTTTTTTTTCCAATCCCGAGGTACGGTTGGGAACCACCTGATCATGTGCATATTGCGCCATAAGAGAGCAAAGATAACAGAGTTTACCGCAAGCTGAAACGAATCGGTTTTATTATGAGTATTTTTACAATTATGCAAATTAAAAACGCCCGATACCTCATCAGCAGTCCCGACTACGAAAAGTGCCCGGCACCCGACCGGCCGGAGTATGCGTTCATTGGCAGAAGCAATGTGGGAAAATCTTCGCTGATTAATATGTTGTGCCAGTCTGATAAACTGGCCAAAACCTCAGGCTCTCCCGGAAAAACCCAAATGATCAATCATTTTGAAGTGGAAAGCACCGGAGAACGTACCGAAGGTGTGTCGGAATTATTCCGCTGGTACCTGGTGGATTTGCCGGGATATGGATTTGCAAAGGTGAGTCAGACCAGCCGCAGGCGATGGGAACAAATGATTGAACAATATCTCCGCAAGCGCGAAAATATTGCTATGGTGTTTTTGTTGATTGATTCACGGCATACGCCGCAAAAAATAGACCTGGCATTTTTAGACAAACTAAGAACCTGGGAGGTACCCGTAACCGTTGTGTTCACCAAAACCGATAAGGTAAACCAACGCACCGTGAGCGAGAACGTAAAACTGTTCGGCGAGGCCCTGAAAAAAACATGGCAGTTCCTACCGCAGTTCATTGTAACCAGCTCTGAAAAAAAGCATGGCCGGCAAAAACTGCTGAATGTATTGCACGAGTTGAACCTCGAATGGGGAACAAATTAATTCACCACTTTGTTTGCACAACTACTGCTGGCAAAGGCTTCGGGTTTGGCTTTAAAAGCAAAGCCCATTCCCAGGATGTAGCCGGTAGCTTCCCGTAAAGCTTCATTGCTCTTAAACTGCGGATTGGTGTTGATGTCGGCATGCACTTCCATGTCTACATCATATAGGGTGAACAGGTCACACAGCTCATAGGCAATTTCAATACTTTTAGCCACTTCAGTGAGCATGCGTTCCTTGATGCTATACACATGCCTCGTTTTTTCGTTGTGAATAAACATGAAGCCTCCATGTCCTTCCCGTAAAAAAACAATCACGGTGGCAAACTCGGTTTCATGGCCTTTCACCTGGCTGTCGGTACCAATGCAAACTTTCAGGTGGTAACCTTTTTCAACTTCTCTTTGAATGGCGCTTTCTACAGCTTGTTTGATGGGGAGATTCAGATAATCCCCGTTGAATTTTCTCCAATGCATATGTACAGGGGTTTCCTAAATTTAAAACTTTTTTCTCTCGAAACCGGTAAAGGAGTTGCTAACAGGGTGTTATTAAATCATGAATTTCCGGAGCGGAGGCTATAAAATATGCCCATCTGCTATGAAATCTGCTGGCTGAACCGGGGCTGTGGTAATCAGGAACACTTTGCAGCAGTTGCTCCGGCCATCTATTGCAAGTCCGGTCCCAATAGATTTCGGGATCCGGCAGCCCGTCGTCGGTGGATCTAATATCATCTGTTCTGTATACTGCGTTTATGCGTATACGTTACATCCGGCATTCGTTTCTACATTTTTCATGCACATCATCGGTTGATTAAATCCTCAGCGTGAAATCCGGTTAATTTTTGTTCAGCCATCTGCACTACACTGGAAAGAAGAGGTGGGTAGGAGTGTGATTATGGTAGAGGGAAACAGGTTGTGATATCAAAAGGATTTGTGGTACAAAAGGGGTACCCTAAAAAGGGTATAAAAATGCCCTCTTTTTTGTATTTCCCCCGGGGGATGCAAGCATCCTTCCCCCATGATGTGAATGTGCAAAAAAAATTCGAGGATGGCAATTTTTCAGGGGTACATTTCGGGTACCCTACCCAGTGAGTACCCATGAGTAGTATGTTTTTTATTTCGGTGATTTTCTCTCTTCACCCGTATGCTCGTTACGCTTAATCACCTAGCTTCTCATTCATACTTCCGAATGTAAGCTTGCCTTTTTGCACAAGGGGCACCTTTGAATGAATATCTGGTAGCTTCCTCAGAATGGTAACGGATGTTCTATTTGTAATAAACCAAAATATGCGTTTCGTTCGTGTACATAAAAAGAAAAGGGGCCGGCCCCTAACGCCAACCCCTTACTTACACATGAATCTACCTTACTGTTTTATAATGCGTTCTACTTGTTTCAAATTTTGAGATACCATTTTCAAGATGTACATACCGGAAGGCTGGTTGCCCAATCGTATCAGGTTTGCACCGGCATTCCCGTTACCCGAGCTCAGGATGCGGCCGTTTACATCAGTCAGGATGTAACGGTAGGTCTCGGTAGATTGTACCACAATCTGATCCCGAACCAAGGTGCTCACCGTTGCCAGGCGGATGTTTTCAAATCCTTTCAGCACAAAAGTGTTTGAATATCCAACTTCGTGTATCACCGTTTTTACTTTTATCCGGTAGAAGATGTTTCCACTCACCATAGGTCGATAGCTGTATTCCGTATAATCAGCAGGAACTTCCGTTAAGATCTGGAATTGGCTGCCATCGGTTGAGTACTCAATGGTGATATTTTCCACCGGCTCATCAGCCACAATGTTCCAGCGCAGGTTGTGCATTTTATTGGCATCCACACCGGTTAAGGTGATAGACCGTATAGGCAATGCGCCTTTGGCACCGGTAAGGGTGTATGAACCCAGGCTACCATAATTGTTGATGTTCGTATTTCCTGCACCGGATACCGCGAAGTAATAAGTGCCAGCCTGCAGGAAGGTGTCAATCACTACATTCATTTTTTCCTGCGGGTTGTATAAAGCAATACGGTTACCGGAAGCATCAAATATTTCTACCTGTACATCCAGGTTTGCGCCATTGTTGCTGTTGTTTAATCCAAAAGGCTTCGCTTCAAGATGCACACTTCCCGCGGTGGGGTTATCGTAGCGGAAGATATCCCTGTCGGTGTTCGTACTGATAATACCCTCAAGCGAAAAGGTGGGGGCTAAGGCCGTGGCAGTTTCGTCTACCTCATTGGAGTAATCATCCGCACGGTATCCAAATCCATTGATGGTAGTGATGATGGTTAAATTATCCTGCACCAGTCCGCAGCCATAAGGCGTAGGACCAGAATTCCAGCCGGTCATGTTTCTGTAATAGCTGTTACCCATCACCGGGGCCCAGCTGGTTTCACCGGTACCGGTTCCCATGGCATACGTTTCTATCAGCTGACAATTTTGGTCGTATGTACTTTGGTGCGACAAACCAATGGTGTGTCCAGTTTCGTGTGTTATACACTCCGCAATATATTTGCTGTTGTTGTTCAGGCGATCTGTAAATACAAAGGCTGGCGCATCATCTCCCCAGGTAAATGATCCTATATAGGCAATTCCACCCACACCCGGACTCCATGCACTGGTAGGAGTAACGATAACGCGCATACGCTGATTCAGCGGAGCGTTTAAAAATACAGTTGAATCGGTAGTGATGTTGATATCAAATGGTCTGAAATCTTCTGCTACGCGATGAAATATTTCATTGATTTTTTCAGTGGTTAATCCCGAAGGTGCACACTGAATGGGGTTGCTTCCATTCCAGAAAGGGTACTGAACATAGTGCCCGTCGAAATCAAGATAGATTGTAGCGGCCGCAGCAGGGTAGCTGCTCATGCGTGGCTGTGCTTTCACGGCTGCCGAAAGGCAACACAGGAAAACCAGTATCAGGATTTTGGTAAAGTTTTTCATGGCTCTTTGTTTTTGCCCGTTTCACCGGGCTGGATTTGGATTGGATATACAAAAACAATTACAGGCATTGCTGTAACACAGTAGTGGTTTCAATTTTTACAAGTGAGTAATTTCCTTTTGCATCGCGCTTCATCTCATATCCGTCTGTACTGTTGGGATGCATGATTCTGCCGGTGTACGTAATGGACTTATCGGCATGAGTTTGACGGGATATCATCAATACGGCCTTATCGTACCGTACAGATTCAATAGCAATGCTCTGCAGGTTGTCGTACGGCTTTAAATGACTGATTACACGGCCGGAAAACTGAAAATTCGGGTGAAATGATATTTGGGCATAGCTGCCGGGAACTTGTTGAAAACTCTTTTCCAGCAAGGCACTGCTGAAGGTTACCGTAGCCGGGGTTTGTTCAAATACAGCTTTGGTACGGGGCGCAATCTGAGCAAAACTGATAGAACTATTCAATATCAGAATAACAACCAACAGCTTTTTACACATTGTTTTCATGGTAAAAGATTTTTCTGGATAAATGGATATACCCTAAAGAAACGTATAAGCTTCTCCTTTAGTATATATAATACCCGAAAAATTTTACCTTAATACTGGCCTGTGCTGAGCATTACCAGCGTACACGCCTCAATGGTTTGTATTCCTTTTGCCTCAGCCAGAGCCACCAGTTCATCGTTTTCTGTACCGGGATTAAAGATGATTCGTTTGGGATGCAGGGAAAGTATATAATCGTAATAGGGCTTCTGGTTGTCAGGATTCAGGTAGAGGGTGATGGTATCCACTTCATCGTAATGTTCCGTAGTATTTTTCACATCCACCCCCAGCACGGTTTCTTTCCTGCGCCCAATGGCCAGTACCGGATGGCCGAAGCGTTGTAGTTTCTCCAGGGCCAGGTAGCTGTAACGGTTGGGGTTAGACGAGGCACCCAGAATCAATGTTTTCTTTTTCATACCGGATCGGTTAAAAATCTTGATTGAATGGACGGAGTTGGCATCATGCACTGATCTTTTTTCCCAAACCAGCTGTACCGGTAACGCCCGATTACATTGTACACACCGTCACGGATGAAGGGCGGTACGATAATAAATCCATACAACAGGGGCCAGGCTCCTGTTAAATGTCGGGCAACCCGCAGGGCAGCCGTAGATCGTTTATACACCTTATTATGCTCAATGAGGATGAAGGTTTTCAAATCCTCTGTAATGTTGAATTCATTCAACAAGGCCTGGGCGGCACCACTTTGCAGTGAGGCAAACCGATAACGCGCCCGGGGATCTCTTCGGATGATGAACTGTACAGCCCCGCTGCATAAATTGCATACTCCATCAAACAAAATAACCGGTTCGTGTTGGGCTGCCATGCGCATTGGTTTATACCAGCATTCGCACCGGTTGTTCAATCAGTGCTTTGAGGGTTTGCAGGAAGGCAGCTCCCACAGCGCCGTCCACACTGCGGTGGTCGCAACTGAGGGTAACATTCATTACATTCGTTACACCGAAGCCATCCCCTTGTTTTACCACCACTTCCTTAATGCGTCCAACGGCCAGGATGCAACTGTCTGGCGGATTGATGATGGCAGTGAACGAATCAATATCCATCATACCCAGATTCGAAATGGTAAAGGTGTTACCGGAAAATTCCTGAGGTTGTAATTTTTTGTCGCGCGCTTTGCCGTACAACTCCTTAGTTTCAGCGGCAATTTGCGAAAGTGTTTTATGGTCGGCAAAACGAACCACCGGCACAATCAACCCCTCCGGCACCGCTACAGCCGTGCCAATATGAATGTGGTGGTTATGACGTATGAAATCGCCCATCCAGCTGCTGTTCACATCAGGGTGTACCCGCAGGGCAGCCGCGCAGGCTTTAATAATGATATCGTTGAAAGATATTTTAACCGGACTCACCGCATTCATGGCTTCACGTGCCGCCATGGCATTGTCCATGTTGATTTCCATGGTCAGATAAAAATGCGGCGCCGTGTACATGCTTTCGCCCAGTCTGCGCGCAATGGTTTTCCGCATTTGCGATAAAGGAGTATCGGTATAACGTTCTTCCATACCCGCAGTAGTAAGGGCAGGGGCCGATGTTGCAGCCTGAGCAGCGGATGGCCGTGGCTGGAACGATTCTACATCCCGCTTAGTTATTCTGCCACCATCTCCGGAACCGGGCACTGCTTTCAGATCGATACCCTTTTCAGCCGCCATTTTTTTGGCCAGCGGTGATGCTTTGATTCGCCCGTTTTCAGATACACCTGGTTCAGTAACCGGAGTACTTTCAACTGGTGCGGTTGTTCCCGCGGATGGGGCAGCCTGAGGTTGCTCTGTTTTAGAGGAGGCTCCGGAAGCCTGCATCTTTTTTTCTGACGCTACATAAGCAGCTACATCTGTACCCGGTTTGCCCACAATGGCGATAATTTCATTCACTTTGGCAGCTTTTCCGGCTTCCACCCCCACATATAACAGGGTGCCGGCTTCATATCCCACCACTTCCATGGTGGCCTTATCGGTTTCTACCTCAGCCAATACATCATCACTTTTAACCGTATCGCCCACTTTCTTGTGCCAGGCAACAATTTTACCCTCTGTCATGGTATCACTCAGTAAAGGCATACGTATTTCCTTAGCTCCGGCGGGCAGTTTCACCGGTTCAGCTGAACCCTCTTTTACCTTGGCAGGTTCGGGTGCTTTTTCTTTCGGACTGCCGGCAGATGGGGTTTCGTTATTCAGCAAATGCTGAAAATCTTCCCCTTGTTTACCAATGATGGCTAAAATGCCATCAATAGCTACAGATTTCCCTTTTTCAACCCCTATATACAGAATGGTTCCTTGCTGGTAACTTTCCAACTCCATAGTGGCTTTATCGGTTTCCACATCGGCCAATACATCTCCGGGTTTCACGGTATCGCCCACTTTTTTATGCCAGGCAGCAATTACCCCTTCCGTCATGGTATCACTCAACCTGGGCATACGAATCACTTCAGCCATAATATCACTTTTATTAATATTGAAGCCCGAAATTAATGTAAAATGAATAAAGAAAGCGTCGTTTTAAAAACGGCCTAATAATGCAGTGAAAGTTTTAATTCATCTTTCAGCAGGGCAACCAGCGGATAGGCTTCGGTTAGCTTTTGGAACTGCTGGCGCGGACTCATCACATTTTCCACCGGCTGGTCGCTGGATTCACTTTCCTCGAGCAAAAACTGAAAGGTGAGCTTCCGGTTATTGAATGCCTGCTGGAAATAATCAATCAGCTTTACTTTTTCCGATTCAATGAATGTTTGTTGCAGCCCCGAAGTAACCTTTATCTGAAACATGGAATCAGAAACAGGAGACACTTCTGCCGTTTTAAAATGAAACTGGGCAGTGTTTTTTTCGGTAAACAGTGTTTGTGTGAACTGATCCCAGTGCTGTTGCAACAGTTCTGGCGTGAGTGCAATCTGCTGTGTGCTTGCCTTGATCTGTACCGATACCTTCTCCTTGATTTTTTTCAGGCTCAGGGTAGGGGCGCTGGGTTTGGGAGCTGGTTCTTTTTCTGTTGCAGTAATTGTTTCTGTTTCTTTTACAATTGTTTCAATAAATACTTTTGGTGCAGGCGGTGCGGTTGTAGCAGATGCTTTTTTAGCAGGTGTTACTGCCGGTGCGGGTTTCGGTACCAGATTTCTGAAGGCCAGTACCTTATTCTCCTGTGTTACTTTTTTTTTTGAAACACCATCATCCTCTACCAGTTCCAGTGCCTGCTGGAGATAGGTGAGTTTAATGAGGGTTAGTTCAACCTGCAGTTTCTTATTGCGGGCCTGTTTAAATTGAATGGATGATTCTGTAAGAATGTTCAGCGCCGAAAGCAGCCAGCCCATCTGCATTTCACGGGCAGTACTGAGGAAGGTGGCTTTAAAATCGTCTGCCACTTCCAGCAAGGCCACTGATTTTTCGTCTACGCTTACCAGTAAGTTTCTGATAAATTCTGCAAATCCATCGAGGAATACATCACCTTCAAATCCTTTCTGATTGATTTCTTCAAACAGCAACAGCACATCGGGTAACTGCTGATGCCTGATCATTTCAATCATTTTAAAATAATAGGCCTCATCCAGGATGTTGAGGTGTTCCAGGGTATTGGCATATTCCAGTTTACCGTTGGTGAAGCTTACAATCTTATCCAGCATACTCAGTGCATCCCGCAGGCAGCCTTCGCTCTTCAGGGCAATTACATGCAGCGCGGCATTTTGTGCTTCAATATGTTCCTTTTCACAGATTTCACGCAGGTGCTGTACCGTATCTGCCGGAGTAATGCGCTTGAAATCGAATATCTGGCAACGGCTCAGGATGGTGGGCAGTATTTTATGCTTTTCCGTGGTGGCGAGGATGAAAATGGCATAGGGTGGTGGTTCTTCCAGCGTTTTCAGAAAGGCATTGAAGGCCGCTGTGCTCAGCATGTGAACCTCATCTACTATATATACCTTGTATTTACCGGCCTGGGGGGCAAAGCGCACCTGTTCAACCAGCGAACGGATGTCATCCACCGAGTTGTTGCTGGCGGCATCCAGTTCATGGATGTTCATCGATGTTCCGTTGTCAAAGGAAACACAACTGTTGCAGCTGTTACAGGCTTCAGTATCGGAGGTGCGGTTTTCGCAGTTGATGGTTTTAGCCAATATACGGGCGCAGGTGGTTTTACCAACTCCTCTCGGTCCACAGAACAGAAAGGCATGGGCCAACTGGTTCTGGCTGATGGCATTTTTTAAGGTGGTGGTGATATGTGACTGCCCGATAACCGTGTTGAAATTCTGAGGACGGTACTTACGGGCCGATACTACAAACTTTTCCATGCGGCTCCTGAATTTAAGATTTACTCTGAACAGCGAATTTACGACAATATAGGGTGTCTTTTGAATTCCTTCAGTGGATCGAACAGGCAGCGGTAGGTGGTAAGGGTTCTGCTGCGTTCCACCCGGCCCAACCCCTCGGCTACATTCAGCATTTTGGGGTTAAAATCACCAATCCATTGCATTTCGTAATGCTCATAGGGTACCTGGTTACTCATAATCACTTTCTGAGCTTCCCCGATAAAAAAGGCGTCCAGCCCTTTTCCCTGCCATTCCGGTATAATTCCAAACACCAGGCCGGTGAGTTTTTTGTTTTTCCGGGTTTTCTTCAGCCAGAGAAAGTACAGTTTATGCAGCAAACCAAATTTGCCATGTAAATGTTTAAACCATTGATTCAAATCCGGCAGGTTTACAAAGATGCCCGCGGGCTCGTTTTCACAATATAAAAACCACATCCCCTTTTCGTCCATTACCGGTTTCATTTTCCGGAACATGAGCAATACCTGATCTTTCGATAATTTTTTCAATCCACCGTGCCCTGCCCATGCTTTATTATATACAGTAACAAAATCCTGTGCGTATTTTTCCAGTTGATTTTTTCGAATCATCTCTGCGCGAAAGCGCCCGTCTTTTTCCCATATAGCATGGCGCTGCATGATTTTGGGGTCGATGGGCTGATTGAGATTCATCGACAGGCAAATCTGATGGAAGAACGGTTTGAATCCGTAATGTTCGAGCAGGTCTTTATAATAGGGCGGGTTGTAATTCATGCCATACAGGGGTTCGGTAAATCCTTCGGTTACAAGTCCCCACCACTTATCTCTTTCTCCGAAGTTGATGGGGCCGTCCATGGCTTCCATCCCCTGCGCTATCAGCCAGTTGCGGGCATTATCCAGTAAGAGGTCGGCCGCTTCCTGGTGGTTGATGCATTCAAAAAATCCCATGCCGCCCACGGGTATATCATCGCCTTTGTTCTTATAACGGTTATTCGTAAACGCAGCAATGCGCCCGGCGGGTTTATTGTCGATGAGCAACACCCAGCGTTGAACGGTACCATAGCGGAACGTCTTATTTTTTTTGGGGTCGAAAAGCGACAGAATCTCGTGGTGTAAAGGTTCTATCCAGTTAGGATCACCGGCATACAGTATCCTCGGTACCTGCAGGAACCATTTTTGGCTGATTGCATCCTGTACCGGTATTATCTGCATGTTCATAATCACATCCTCTGAATGAATAAAAAACCGGCAGGGAAGCCGGCAGGGTATTAATGAAAACGGGGTAAAAAATTACACCACCATAATTTCCTTTTCCTTTGCGGCCAGGTGTTTTTCTACCAGGTTGATGAATTTATCGGTTATTTCCTGAACCGACTTCTCAGCATCCTTACACTCATCTTCACTCAACCCGTCTTTCTGCAATTTTTTAATCTGCTCAATTGAGTCTCTTCGTATATTCCTTACCGATACCTTGGCGTGTTCACCTTCACCATTACACCTTTTCACCAGTTCTTTTCTTCTTTCTTCGGTAAGGGGTGGCAGAAACAGGCGGATGATGGCACCGTCGTTTTGCGGATTGATACCGATATTCGATTGTTGTATCGCTTTTTCAATGGGCTGAATCATATTCTTTTCCCAGGGCTGCAGGGTAATGGTTCTAGCATCGAGCACCGACACATTGGCCACCTGATTCACCGGGGTGGGGTTTCCGTAATAATCAACCATGATGCCATCGAGCATGGCCGGATTGGCTTTACCGGCTCGTATCTTCACCAGTTCACTTTCCAGATGGTCCACCGCTTTCGTCATCCCTTTTTCTGTATTGCTCAAAATAGATTGTAAGTCTTCTGCCATAATTTTAAAATTGGGTACAAAACTATAAAAACTGCCGCTAAAAAAATCGGTTAAAAAAAGAGAGCCTGCATGCAGGATTATTCAGCTTCTACCGGATCTGAAGCAAGTGAAAATATTTTTCGGGTTCTTACCGCGTTTTCATTTCGGTTGCCCAAAGCACGCTGACGCACTCTCTGGCGCAGAAAGTATACCCAGGCAGTTAAAACCGAAGCCACTGCAAAAACAATCAGCAATAAGGCAGTGGGGCCAACCGGGTTGAGTGCTACCGCCAGCGCAATGAAGCCAATGCTCATGGCCGTGCAGGTAAGGGTGATTTTTTTATGTGAGAAACCCAGATCAAGCAGGAAATGATGGATATGGTTCCTGTCGGGACTGAACGGTGAGCGTCTTTGCATGAGCCGGATTCCAAATACACGGAGTGTATCAAACAACGGAACCATCAGGATGGAAAATCCGATGGCGGCTGATGATTCAAAATATATTTTGGAAGTAGGATCTGCCGCTACATTGATGAATTTAATCACCAGAATGGAATTTACAATGCCCAGCAGGAGCGAGCCCGTATCTCCCATGAAGATTTTGGCCGGAGAAAAATTGTATATCAGGAAACTGAGGATACTGCCCGCCAGTGCAAAGGCGAGAACAGAGAACAACAGATAATCGGCAAAATAAAAATACGTTCCGAAAATAAGTGTGGTAATCAATCCGAGGCTGCCGGCCAGCCCGTCGATGCCATCAATCAGATTAAAGGAATTGGTAATAACCACAATGGTGAAAAACGAAAGCACGATGCTGGCAACATAGGGCAATTCATAAATGCCCAGAAAACCATGCATGTTATTGATTTGAATTCCTCCGAATTTAATCAGGATACCGGCGGCAATCAGCTGGCCTATGAATTTTTTACTGGCGGATAGAACAAGGATATCATCCTTCATACCCAGAAAAAATATCACAATAGCCGCTGCTGCATAAAACTGTAATTCCGCGGCAAGGTTGGCAGGAACACCCATGAGTGCGCCCATGATAAAGCCGGCAAAAATGCCCAGTCCGCCCAACGTAGGGATAACCACTTTGTGCACTTTTCGCTCATCGGGCTCATCGAACAATTTCTTATCCTTGGCTATTTGAATAATAACGGGGATGGCAAAATATGTAATCAAAAATGCTAAAACCGCACTTAAAATAATGTTATCCATGCGAGTAGATTAAAGGCAATCTCAATGTAAAAGTACCGAAATTGGTTAGCAGTTTTAACCTTTTACATAGAAAAACCCTGAATTCAAGGCCTTAAATTATAATTTTTTTCCATTTTCTCCTATAATTCTTTCAAAATGAAATTTTTAGCGTGGAGGAGAAGCAACCAATTCGGGGCAGTAACTATTCATTTTTCCTGCATTTCGTTGCACAATTTAAAGTAGGTTTGCACAACCTTTTTAAATCAGCACATGAAAAATATTGAAGCATTAGAATCGATGGCCACCCAGGTGCGCCGGGATATTGTCAGGATGGTACATGCCGTTCAAAGCGGGCATCCGGGCGGATCGTTAGGTTGTACTGAATTTTTAACCGCCCTGTATTTTAAGGTGATGAACCGCAAAATGCCTTTTCAGATGGATGGCATAGGGGAAGATTTGTTTTTCCTCAGCAACGGGCATATCACCCCGGTATATTATAGTGTGCTGGCCCGCGCCGGATATTTTCCGATAGAGGAATTAAAAACTTTCAGAAAGATCAACACAAGATTACAGGGACACCCCACCACCCACGAAGATTTACCCGGAGTACGCATCGCTTCAGGATCGCTGGGGCAGGGCATGAGTGTGGCAGTAGGTGCGGCTAAGGCCAAAAAACTGAATGGCGATAATACCCTTGTATATTCTTTACATGGAGACGGCGAGCTGAACGAAGGCCAGAACTGGGAAGCTATTTTGTTTGCAGCTCACCACCGCATTGATAATATTATATCTACCATAGATGTGAATGGCCAGCAAATTGATGGCTCCACCAACCAGGTAATGAACCTCGATCCGTTGCGCGATAAATTCATAGCCTTCAATTGGGAAGTGATGGAAATGGAAGGCAACCAGATGCAGGCAGTGGTGGAAGGATTGGAACATGCTAAAACGCTTACCGGAAAAGGCAAGCCCGTGGTTATACTTATGAAAACCGATATGGGTCACGGAGTAGATTTCATGGCCGGTACGCATGAATGGCATGGCATTGCTCCCAATGATGAACAACTGGAAAGGGCCCTGGCACAACTGCCTGAAACCATCGGCGACTATTGATTACCGTAAGTTTATAGGCTGACGGGCCGCGCGGTAAGCCGGTAGCCAGGATGCCAGTAGTGAAATAGATAAGGCCGTTGCAGCTACCATCAGAAAATCAGTTGCCATCAGTTTTACGGGAAAGTGGCTGATGAGGAAGGAATCGCCCTGCATGGGAATGAGTTTAAACTCCAGCTGCAACACACAGATAATGGTTGCCAGCGTAATTCCTGCAGCCGCCCCGATGAAACCCAGCAACAACCCTTCACTCATAAAAATCTGCTGAATTTTTAGGTTGGAACTGCCCATACTTTTCAGAATCGAAATATCTCTTTTTTTCTCCAGAACCAGCATAGTTAGGGCACTAATCATATTAAAAGCAGCGATGATCAGGATGAGCGTAAGTACGGCATAGATTGCCCATTTCTCTGTTTTCATGGTATTGAACAAACTGGTATTTTGTTCGTACCGGCTCAACACTTTCATTTCTGGGCCGAGGATTTGCTGCAAGTTTTTCTTTACATCATCCGCACGTATACCGGGGTTCAGTTGAATATCATAAGAGGTGTACACGTGTTCGGGCAGAGAGAGTTGCTGACGCACAAACGGCAGGTTGGTAATGGCAATGGTATTATCGAATTCCTGCTGAATGGTGAAAGATCCGGACGCTACCACATTGCCTTCGCTCATGGAAGATAACGGATCGTTGGAAGTATTGCCTGCTTTGGGAAGGATCACGGTGGTGGGAAGATATTCATACAACGCACCGATGACGATGCCGGTGGCCTGGCGTATACCCGAACCCAAAACAATCATTGGTTCATCTACCGTTCCGGTTTCATAATTCCCTCTCGTGATTTTTTCGGCCACATTGCTCACACGGGTATAGTTTTCGTCTACGCCTTTCAGATAGATTACCGTTTGTGATTCACCATGCTGTAATAGGGCTTTTTCTTCGAGAACGAGCGAGGCGGCTGAAATGCCCTGTGTGGCGTTGATCTGGCGAATCATCTCAGGGGTGAGGGTGATGGTTTTACCCTTTGCCGGAACAATTTTTATGTCGGTATAAAATGTGGCGTACAATGAACGCACCAGATCTTCAAATCCGTTGAAAACACTGAGTACCAGAATCTGGCAGCAGGTAGCAAATGCGATAACCGATGCGGTTACCCACGAAATGATCTGAATTGCATGAGCTGATTTCTTTGCCCTGAAGTATCGCCATGCAAACGTGAATATCATAACAACAATGGGTTACTGAGGAGATTGCTTATCGTCTTTTTCTTTGATTTCTTTAAACAGCTTTTCCATTTTATCAACGTATTCGAGGGTGTCGTCGATGTAAAACTGAAGCACAGGCATGGTTCTGAACTGGTGCCTTACGCTGGTGGTCAGCATTCTTTTAATTTCATGTGCCTTATCCTGAATGGTTTTCATCGCCTCCGGCACATCAGGTACTTTAAAAAAACTCAAGTATATTCTGGCTTCATGCAAATCGGGGGTAATTTTTACGGAAGCTATGGACACCATGCCACCGTGAATCATGGACAAGCCCAAACGCTGAAAAATTTCATTCATTTCTTTTTCAATAACGGCGGCCACCTGCTTTTGTCTTTTTCCTTCAATCATAGCTCAGGGGTTAAAGTGTAAATTTAATTACTTTAAAGGAGTATTATCTTCATTAATTTTGCCCGATGAAGAATTTGCAGGCTATTTTCAAGTATATCAAAAACTATCCGGGCCTAGTAGCGGCCTATTTCAGTTTTAATATACTATCCGTTCTGTTCAGTGTGATTTCACTAGGTATGCTTGCTCCATTCCTCATGCTGATTTTTAAACTGGATGGGGGAGATGTGTTGGATATGGTGGGCGGAAAAGGATTTAATCCCATTCAGGAGATCAAAGTTCAGGTTGCAAAGATGGTAGAAACACCAGGTGGTGCTGAGAAGGCGTTGCTGATGATTTGTGCAATCATATTTGTGGCCATTATATTGAAGAACACTTTCGCTTATCTCAGCATGTATTATCTGAACCCGATTCGTAACCGCATCCTGAATGATATGCGTACAAATATGTACAATAAAATCCTTCGGTTGCCGATTGGGTTTTTCAGTGATCAGCGCAAGGGCGATGTGATGAGTCGTTTCTCAAACGACGTGAATGATCTGGAAGTATCCACCATCAGTGTGCTGGAAAGTTTGTTCCGCGAGCCCATTACCATCCTGTTTTATTTTACCTATCTGGTAATGTTAAGTCCGCAGTTAACCTTGTTTCTGGTGTTGTTCCTTCCGGTGGCAGGGTTTATCCTTGGTCGCGTGGGGCGCACGCTGAAGAAAAAAAATCAACGGGTACTTCAGCAGTTTTCAAATATGTTTTCAACCATTGAGGAAACATTAGGCGGGATACGGGTGATCAAGGCGTTTAATGCAGAACGTAAGGTGAAGCAGCGTTTCGATGAACAATCTGAAACCATCTACCACCTGAAAAATAAAGCCAATCGCCGCAGAGACCTTGCCTCACCCCTGTCGGAAGCCCTGGGAGTAACAGCAGTGTTGTGTATTTTATTATATGGCGGACGATTGATTTTGAACAATGATTCCGGAATCGGGTTGAATGCCGAAGACTTCATCACCTACATTGCTTTCTTCTCTCAGTTGATACAACCCCTGAAAGGATTGTCTACCGCATCATTCAACATACAGAAAGGCGCAGCCAGTATCGAGCGTATTGAAAAGCTCATTCAAACCAATGAAGAAATCATAGATGCGCCTAATGCCAAAACCCTGGATTCATTTGAACATTCCATTGAATTCAGAAATGTAAGTTTCGCTTATGAGGATAAAGTGGTTTTAAAGAATATCAACCTTACCATCCCCAAAGGAAAAACTGTGGCACTGGTGGGTAGCAGCGGAGCGGGAAAAAGCACGTTGGCAGATTTGGTTCCCAGGTTCATTGAGGCCACCGAAGGGGAGGTGCTGATAGATGGTGTGTCTATCAAGGAATATACTATCCATTCAGTTCGAAGTAAGATGGGAATTGTAACGCAGGAAGCTATCCTGTTTAACGATACCATTGCCAATAACATTGCCCTGGGGGTAGAGGATGCGCCGGAGGAAGCGATTGTACAGGCGGCTACTATTGCCAATGCACATTCATTTATTCTTCAAAAGGAGCAGGGGTATCAGACCTCTGTGGGAGAGCGGGGCAGCAAATTGAGCGGTGGTGAACGCCAGCGGATTACGATTGCGCGCGCTGTAATGAAAAATCCACCTATACTGATTTTAGATGAAGCTACTTCTTCGCTGGATACCGAAAGTGAACGCTTGGTGCAGGAAGCAATTAATCATTTAATGAGCAACCGCACTACCCTGGTAATCGCGCATCGACTGAGTACCGTACGCCACGCCGATGAAATTATTGTATTGCAGAAAGGGGAGATTACCGAACGGGGAACTCATGATCAATTGCTGGCCAGGGGTGGGTTGTATAAAAGGCTGATTGACATGCAGGAGGTGAGTTAAGTGCAGTGCATATCAGCATTCGTTGCCTGATGTTTGTTTGAACGCAATAGGCGTTTCTGTCGATTTCGTGTATCCTTTACTGTGAGTTTAGTCTATTGAATGGTAATGACATCTATCCCCAAAAGTACGGGGCCCCATATCCAGTTCCGTAAATTTTTTTATACCAGTTGTTTTTAAACGTTTACTTACGAATGAAAATGGTTGCACATGGTAATACTTTGTGTTCAAGGTGAATTTAACCGCGGAGCTTAATAATTTCTGCATGCGTGAGTGGTTTCCAAATTCACGCAAGCCAGCCCCAAATATCTATGTATCGCCGTCGCCTGGTCTCCTGACCAGCGACAATTAATTAGTTCAATGAATCAATCCTACCCCGAATACTGGCCACAATATTTTACAGCTACTATTTATGAGTGGAAGCATTTACTTTTAGTTAATGCACATAAAAGTATAATCGTTAACTGTTTAAAATTTATGGTAAACGAAAGTTGGATAATATTAAATGCTTTTGTTATCATGAGCAACCACTTTCATTGTATATGGCAGCCTCAATTAGGGTTTACACCCTCAGGTATTCAGGCTTCATTTTTGAAATATACTGCCCAACAGTTTAAGCGTTTGCTCTGGATAGATAATACAAATTTTTTGGAAGAATTTAGAGTAAATAAATACGACCGGAAATACCAGTTTTGGATAAGAGAACCATTAAGCGTTGAATTAAGAACGTCTTCAGTTTTTTTTCAGAAGCTAGATTACATTCATTATAATCCTGTGAAAGCAGGGCTATGTAAATATCCTGAAGAATATTATTATTCCTCAGCTAGGTTCTATCATCTTGGTACAGATCATTTTGATATGCTGACACATTATTCCGAAAAGTAATGGTGCTCCTCTAAGCCCGCTGGTCGGGAGACCAGGCGGGGACGAAAATTAAATTACTTGATCAATTGAATCAACCATTTCTTTCCCTCCTTTTTCCTTGATGAAAAAGGAGCAAAAAATCAAGTTGAATCGAAGGCGATTGCTTCGCACCACTTACGCCTGCGCTTCAGGCTTCCCTCTTTTTGCCCCCGCCGTGGCGGGGTGGGGCAAAAAGCGCCCTTCCGCTTGTCGTTACGTTATCGCTGGCGATTCAACGGTGAAGATTCTTGGTTTTAAATTTGTAACTGAAAATAAAAATATAAAAGTCAATATTCCGCTGCCCGGTACTACAGTAGTACAAAAGCTTAATGGGAGCTACCCGATGCGTGGAGGTAATTACCCCGCCGTGGCGGGGCTTTTTTGGTTCCTTTTTAGCTCAATGCATTTTATTTTATTTTGGCTTCGCTGATTGTCCTTCGGAAAGTTGCGCGTACAAAAAGGAACAAGAAAGAATAAGCTTTTCTGTTTTTCTTCGGAAAGTTGAACGAGAAAAAGGCTATATGAAAAGGAATTAATTTAACCTAACTGATTATACTTTTAAAAGTTCGATGTTGGAAACGATGTAAAACTACGGCAACGAGACGCTTGTTCTGTACGATAATTGTAATGAAAGTTCTTCTGCAGAATATTCGAAGAAACCCTGAGTGTCAAACTCAGTTTAGCTGCGAATTAGAAACCAGAACCATGTGGTATAAAAAAAACCACCTGCAAGAGGTGGTTTCAACATATCAGTGGAATTTTTTATTTAGAGCGGCTCATTTTGGCTGCAATCGATAAAGTTGCGTGTGGAACAGCGCGCAAGCGTGCTTTGTCAATCAGCTGACCTGTTTCACGGCAAATACCGTACGTTTTATTTTCAATACGCATTAGGGCTTTTTCCAGATGATCAATGAAAGTAATCTGACGGCTGGCCATCTGACTCAATTGTTCTCTTTCCATGCTCAGACTACCATCTTCCATCGTCATGTAACGGTTCTCACTTTCGTCTCCGCCCATTTCATCTTTGCGGGTAATCAGTCCTTGCAGGTAATTCAGCTCTTTTTTGGCAGCTTCCAGTTTTCTGGTAATCAGCTCGCGAAACTCCGCCAACTCGTTGTCGCTGTAACGAACAATCGACTTGCCTTTGTCTTCAGAGGGTTTATCCAATACAGATTTCATGAATTCAGGGTTATAGGGTTTAGATGTTTTGGTAGCAATTTTGGGCAATGTAACCGGTTTTGCCGGGGCCACTTTAATGTCTTTTACATTTTTGGGTGGCAATGCTTTGGTTGGTTTAGCCGGTTTTGCCGGAGCAGCTTTTGCCGGAGCAGCTTTTGCAGGAGCCGCTTTTGCCGGGGCTGCATCAGCTTTGGGTGCCGGTTTAGCTACAGGAGCAGCTTTTTTAGCGGGAGCAGGAGCCGCTTTTTTAGTCGGAGCTGCTTTGGCAACCGGTGCCGCTTTTTTAGCAGGAGCTGGTGCAGCCTTTTTAGCCGGTGCCGCTTTTGCAGGAGCCGGGGCAACTTTTTTGGCCGGAACTGCTTTTTTGGCGACAGGAGCCGCTTTTTTAGCAGGAGCCGGTGCTGCCTTTTTAGGAGCAGGCGCCGCCTTTTTTGCCGGTGCCGCTTTCTTTGCAGGAGCGGCTTTTTTAGCCGGAGTCGCTTTCTTTGCAGGGGCGGCTTTTTTGGCCGGAGCTGCTTTTTTTGGGGCCGGTTTGTCTATTTTCTTTTTAGTTGCCATTTGTTTTGCTGATTTTTTGAACGTTTACGGTTAAAGTCGCATCGTTTATTTCTATCGCTATACCTTCCGAAATTTCAGGCTCAAATTCAATTGTGTCCGCTAAAATTTCGCGGCAAATATAGTCTTTAAATTGAATCAATGAAGGTTGCAGGGCTTCATTCTGACTGATTTTTACAGTGATACGGTCGGTAAGTTCAAATTGAAGGTCTTTTCGTACATTCTGAATCCTGTTCACCAGTTCTCGGGCGTTTCCTTCATGCAGTAAATTTTCCGTGAGTGTGATATCCAATGCCACGGTTAAGGAGCCTTTAGATGCTACCTCATATCCCGGGATTTCATCGGTGAAAACTTCTATATCTTCTTCATATACAGTGAGTTGTTCTCCGTCCAGGGTGATGGCCAGCCCGCCGTTCTGAACCTGGTTGATTTGGTCGTTAGTAAACCGTTCGATGGTGGCAGCGGCCTGTTTCATCTTCGGTCCCAGCTTTTTGCCCAGCGATTTAAAGTTAGCTTTTGCCTTTTTGCGGATGAAATCGTTACCGGCATCCAGAATTTCAATTTCCTTGATGTTGGTTTCCGCCATAATAATATGTTCCACTTTGCGGATGCCCTCAGCCATTTCTTTATCGAGCGCCGGCACAATGGCTTTCTGCAGCGGCTGGCGCACCTTAATATTCACTTTTTTACGCAAGGAGAGGATGAGTGATGAGGCATCCTGAGCCAGTTCCATCCTTTTTTCAAGTGCCTGGTCAATTATCTGAGGATTGGCAACGGGATACAATACATGGTGTACAGAGGTTGCCTGCTCACGACGGGTAACCTGATTGAGATTGCGGAACATCCAGTCGGCAAAGAACGGAGCAATGGGTGCCATCAGCGCGCTGAGTGTTTCGAGGCATTCATACAGGGTTTGATACGCACTGATTTTATCGGTTTCATATTCTCCTTTCCAGAATCGGCGCCTGCCTAAACGCACATACCAGTTGCTGAGGTGTACATCTACAAAAGTTTCAATATCTCTTCCGGCCTGTGTGGGCTCGTAATCGTTGAAGTAGCCGGTTACGCGCTGGATGAGGCTGTGGAGAGAGGATAAAATCCAGCGATCCATTTCAGGCCTTTCATTTTCGGGTATGCGTAAATGTTCGTAACGGAAACCATCCACATTGGCATACAGTACAAAAAACTGGTAGGTGTTGTATAACGTGCCGAAAAACTTACGTTGAATTTCGCGAATGCCCTCTGCATCAAATTTGAGACTGTCCCACGGAGAGGCATTGGTGATCAGATACCAACGGGTTGCATCTGCACCAAACTGATCCAGGGTAGTGAAAGGGTCAACCACATTCCCGAGGCGTTTGCTCATCTTGTTACCATGCTTATCCAGCACCAGTCCGTTACTCACCACGGTTTTATACGCCACACTGTCGAACAGCAATACGCCCAGTGCGTGTAAAGTGTAAAACCAGCCACGGGTTTGATCCACGCCTTCGGCAATAAAATCAGCCGGAAAGTTTTGTTTAAAGGTTTCTTCGTTTTCGAACGGATAGTGCCATTGTGCATACGGCATGGCGCCACTATCGAACCACACATCAATCAAATCAGGTACACGATACATGCGCTTGCCACTGGGGCTTACCAGTACAATCTCGTCTACAAACGGCTTGTGTAAATCTTTCACTCCATTGAGGAAGTGGGCATTGGTGTCATCATTCAATAGTTGATGTGCTTTTTGGATTTCCTCATTCAGCTGAGCGATGCTTCCAATACACATCATTTCTTCTCCGTCTTCCGTTTTCCAGATGGGGAGTGGTGTGCCCCAGTACCGGCTGCGACTGAGGTTCCAGTCAACCATATTTTCAAGCCAGTTTCCAAACCTTCCCGAACCGGTAGAAGCAGGTTTCCAGCGGATGGTTTTATTCAGTTCAATCATCCGTTCTTTTACAGCCGTGGTTTTGATGAACCATGCATCGAGCGGATAATAAATAATCGGTTTATCAGTTCTCCAGCAATGCGGGTAATTGTGTTCGTACTTTTCAACTTTAAACGCGCGGTTTTCTCCTTTCAGTTTTACGGCAATATCCACGTTCACATCCACATACGCTGCGTCATCCTTATAATTCTTTACATATCTGCCACTGAATTCACCCACACCATCAATAAACTTTCCTTCACGGTCAACCAGGGTGAGAATACCTAAACTATGCTGCTTTCCCACTTTAAAGTCATCCGCACCAAATGCCGGGGCGGTATGTACTATTCCCGTACCGTCTTCTGTGGTTACAAAATCGCCGGTGATAATCCGGAACGGATCAGCGTCGGGCGTTATTTCCCTGATTTTTTCCAGGGTATTGGCTTCAAATGGCAACAGTTGTTCATATCGTGCACCGGCCAGCTCACTGCCTCTAACGGTGAGGAGTACACGCCATGGAATTTTTTTATCTCCGGGTGCATAGGTGCCTTCGTCTATATTCTCCAGTTCGGGTTTAAAAAACCGGGAGAGGAGCGCAGAAGCCAGCACCACATGTACTTTCATTCCGGTGTAGGGATTGAATGTGCTTACCAGGCTGTACTCAATATCCGGTCCTACCGTTAGTCCCAGGTTAGAAGGGAGGGTCCACGGTGTGGTGGTCCATGCCATGAAAAACACCTCTTCATTATTTGAAGCTTCGAACAGTTTTTTTGTTTGCTCCTGTGGGAGGGCTTTAAACATTACCACCGCACTGGTATCTTTCACATCTTTATATGTGCCGGGCTGATTGAGTTCGTGGCTGCTCAACCCAGTACCGGCCGCCGGTGAATAGGGCTGGATGCTCACACTCTGGTAGAGGTATCCTTTTTCATACAGTCGGCTCAGGCACCACCACAAACTTTCAATGTAGTTGTTTTCAAAAGTTACATACGGCTCCTTTAGATCAACCCAGTATCCCATGCGCTGGGTGATGTCATCCCACAAACTTTTATAGCGCATCACCGCTTCGCGGCAGCGGGCGTTGTATTCTTCTACGGAAATCTTTACACCAATATCTTCTTTGGTAATACCCAGTTCTTTTTCAACGCCTAATTCCACCGGAAGGCCGTGTGTATCCCAACCTCCTTTTCTTTTTACCTGAAAGCCCTGCATGGTTTTATACCGGCACACCAGATCTTTCAGGGTGCGGGAGATTACATGGTGGATACCGGGCATGCCATTGGCACTCGGTGGCCCTTCATAAAATACAAACGGGGGGCGGCCGGCTCTCAGTTCAATGCTTTTTTCAAACGCACCTTCCGATTTCCAGGCTTCCAGCATCCCTTCGGCGATGGAAGGGAGGTTCAATTGGGTATATTCCGGGTATTTTACAGACATATTCAATGTTTCAACAAAAAAATGGTTTGCAAAGTTAATGAAACCACAGGCTGCATCGTACAGAAGTTTTTAAATGGAACTCAATCGGTTTGTGTTAAAAAAAAAGGGAGTTTTCCACATTTTGGCAGGGTTGGCACAATATTGGTTTTACATCAGCCAACGCTCACCTAAAAATTAAAATAGTATGAAGAACCTTCTTTTAACCATCGTGTCCATCATCCTGATTGGTTTCACCGTTAACGCACAGGGAAAGAAGAAACCTGTTGATAAAGAACCTGTTGCGCCTAATGTAATACAGGCGTCCTTCAAAACACAGTATCCGGATGTGGCAGAAGTACGCTGGAATAAAATGCACAGCGGTAATTATCAGGCTGTTTTCACCAATGCCGCAGGCAGGGAGCAAACCACCGAGTTCAATGCTTCCGGTGAAATTGTTCGTACTAAAATTACTTTTCCTGCTGAGGGAGTGGAGCAACACCTGATGGCGGCCATTCACGAAAAATATGCTGATGCTACCGTTACGGCGCTCACCAAATATGAATTATCTGGAGTTCCGGCTTATTATAAAGTAAAAATTCAAACCGCCGACCAGGCTCAGAAAGACATTTTGATGAGCGAAGAAGGCGCCATAACTGAATAACGTTTTTTGCTGGTTTAGGGTTTTATTAGGGTAAAACGGGGGTAATCTTACTCCCGTTTCTTTTTATGCCTGTTTTTGCGGGTTCTGTTCCACCAGATGATGATACCTGAGGCCGGGAAAAATGTACCCAGCAAACAAACGGCAAATCCGATGAGTTTAGAAGGTTGTCCGAATACCGATGCCGTATGCACCGGCTTAAACTGCGCCCTGATTTTTTGCCCGGTATTTTTATCAGCAAATCTTTCTACGGAAACAATCCGGTTGGTGTACGGATTTACATGATACACATCTTTTTCAACCTCTGTGCGATAATTGGGTTGCAGTACTGATACACTCATTGTGTTTTCAGGCCCCGGGGGCAGGGCTATCTGGTAATACGGAGCGGATGCCTGTTGTTTCACCAGTACGAGGGCAGAGGCTACCCTGCCGGAAATTGGTTCTCCCTGTGCCACGATAACGGGTTTCGATTGTGCCATGGTTGATCCGGTAATGGTGTAGATGCCTTTGTTGAACCATTCAAATGACCAGGCCAGTCCGGTACCAGCTAACACAAATAGAAAAATGGAAGAATAGAAGCCCAGCACCACATGATAATCGTAGTTCATCCGTTTAAAGCCCGATCGGGTTTTCCATTTCAGTCGTTGTAACAAAATGGCCTTGTTTTTGGGCCACCATAAAACAATGCCGGTTATCAGAATGAACAAAAAGAGCAGGGTACAGGTGCCCACTATCCATTTGCCGGTTTCCCCAGAAAGCATCCATCGGTGGAGGCTCATTACCTGGAAGAAAAACGATTTCCTGTGATTGTACACTTCAATGATTGCTCCGGTTTTCGGATGAATGAAAACGATTTCAGTTGGCGCACGTTTAACCGGTATATTAGCCGTGGTAGCGGAATTGGATGGAATAGTGATTTCTGCATTGCGCCCTGCATCTTCATAGATTTTAATGCTTTTTGCCTTGACCCGTAGGGTGTTTTCTGCAATTGATATCAATGAGTCGGCAGGGAGTGATGGCTGACTGAGCGATTGATTAAAGTAGCGTTTGGGGTGAAATAATTGCTGTAATTCCGTTTCGTACACCAGGATAGCGCCGGTTAGGCAGGTAATCATAACCACTCCTCCTGTTACCAAACCTAGGTACAGGTGGATACGTCTGAAAAATGTCTTCATGGTTTCTACTGATCTAAGCCATGCAAGGTAATTTCGCTACTGGAGTTCCGGTTTACAGATTGAGGAAAATCCCTTTCGAGGTAGGGAAATGTTCAGATGGTTTGATTGATCTTTTTCCAGCTACAGGTTAACTTCTGAGCAGGAGCTCACAAGGCTTTAAGCCCGTATGTTTTTTAAAGGCTGTACTGAAATGGGAGATAGAAGAATAGCCCAACAACATGGATACTTCCGTTACACTGAGTCCTTTTTCGTATAACAGGTATTTCGCGTGGTCCATCCGCTGACTCTGGTAAAATTCAAAAATGGTGCAGCCGTAAATTTCTTTAAACCCTTTTTTCAGGTAGCATTCGTTCATGGCTACTTTCCGGCTGAGGGTTTTAATGGTAATCGGGTTGCCGATGTGCTCCAGGAGCAGTTCCCGGGCGCGGGTTATCTTTTCGCGGTCTGCCTCATTCGACAGAAACTTACAGGCAAACACCGGTTCTTCCTTCTCACCAATCATACACTCCAGGCTGTTGAGGAGCAACAGTTGAACCTGTGCACCCAGGTATAATTGCTCTAATGTGCCCTGGTAGGGGTTCTGAAGCAGGGTTTCGAGCGTAGTCCTCGATTTTCCGCAAACGGGTAAGGTTCTAACAAACGGACGAGGGTGCGTAAAACCCATTACTTCCTCTGAAAACGTACGATTGTTTTTGGCGGACACCTGATTTTTCACAAAGGCTGTCAAATATTTTTCCGAGAAAGTACAGGAAACCACGTCTACACACTCTGTTCTCTCGCCACAATGGTCAACACCGCTCAGCGAACAGTTATCGCAGGTGGCATGTTTGGCCCGGCAGTACATATTGCCGGAGATGCAGAAGGTGAGCTCCAGCGAGCCTGAACCCGCTTCAACATTTTTAGTTTTGGGGGTGTACACCACCTTGCCGGCATCTTCGAATTGCCAGTGAGGTAGTTTGCGGATGCGCTGCACATTCAGCCGGTATGATTCGGGTACAGTACGCTCCGTTTCCTGCAATACTTCCCATTCATGCTGCAGTGCAGGCAATAAATCGACTGGCGGAAACAAAGGTTGAGTAGAATGCATGTTGAGGACGCAAATATACAACCTCATCCCCCTGACTGCATCTTAATCGTTGATTTTGAAGGCTTACCTGCATGGCTTTAACATTGCTGCAACACATCTGTTTTTTGTATCATTTCAGCCCAGATGGAATATGAATAAATAGTGTAAAAAATAGTGTCTGGAAAGGCCGTGCGAGGGGTGTTAAAACATTGGTGGTTCGGGCTATTTTTTGTACATTTGTGCATTGGAATTTTTCCTTTTTATTAATTGATTTTCAATCACTTTATGAGCAAAGAAGCAGAAGCGGTTTTAACTCCCGCCCCTCAGGCGTACAGTGCCGACAGTATCCAGGTATTAGAAGGTTTAGAAGCAGTGCGTAAACGCCCCGCCATGTACATTGGCGATATCAGTGTGAAAGGATTACACCACCTGGTGTATGAGGTGGTGGATAACTCCATCGATGAGGCGCTGGCCGGGTATTGCAAAAACATTACGGTAACCATAAACGAAGATAATTCGATCACCGTGCAGGATGATGGCCGCGGTATTCCTACCGGAATGCATTCTAAAGAAAACCGCAGTGCGCTGGAAGTGGTGATGACGGTATTGCACGCCGGTGGTAAATTCGATAAAGGCTCCTACAAGGTGTCTGGTGGTTTGCACGGGGTAGGGGTGAGTTGTGTGAATGCGCTCTCAACCAAATTGCATGTAACCGTTCAGCGCGAAGGGAAAATTTTTGAACAGGAATACTCCACCGGTATCCCTCAGTATGCCGTACGTGAAATCGGTACCGCTACTGAAACCGGTACCCGCGTGCAGTTCTGGCCCGACGGTTCCATCTTTACTACAACCATATACAACAAGGAAATATTAGAAGGCCGTTTGCGTGAGCTGGCCTTTCTGAATAAAGGAATTGCCATTACATTAAACGACCTGCGTGAAACTGATGATAACAGTAACACCTACTCGAAAAAGTTTTACAGTGAGGGTGGAATTGTTGAGTTTGTGGAACTGATCGACAAAAACTCTCATCGCCAGCCACTCATTCCTACAGTGATTTATTGCGACGGCCACGATGCGGCCAGCAATGTAGCCGTGGAAGTTGCCATGGTGTACAATGCCGGATACCAGGAGAACATCTTCAGTTATGTAAACAACATCAACACCATTGAGGGCGGTACGCACGTGGCGGGCTTCCGCCGGAGCATTACCCGCGTGTTTAAAAGCTACGGCGAAAAGCAGGGTATGTTTGATAAGGCCAAGGTAACTATTGAAGGAGATGACTTCCGCGAAGGTATTACGGCCATCATCTCCGTAAAAGTGCCTGAACCGCAATTTGAAGGACAGACAAAAACCAAACTCGGTAACAGTGAGGTGATGGGTATTGTGGATACCACCCTGAGCCGCGTGCTGGAAGCCTACCTGGAAGAAAACCCGAGAGATGCTAAAACCATCATTCAAAAAGTAATCCTGGCCGCCCAGGCCCGTGCTGCGGCTAAGCGTGCCCGTGAGATGGTGCAACGCAAGAGTGTGATGGTGGGTGGCGGATTGCCCGGTAAGCTGGCAGATTGCTCTGATAAAGATCCGGGTAAATGTGAACTCTTCCTGGTGGAGGGAGATTCGGCCGGTGGTACTGCCAAACAGGGGCGCGACCGCAGTTTTCAGGCTATCCTTCCGTTGCGGGGTAAAATCCTGAACGTGGAAAAAGCCATGGAACATAAGATTTACGACAATGAGGAAATCCGCAACATGTTCACGGCACTGGGCGTAAAGATTGGAACGCCGGAAGATCCTAAAGCCCTCGATACATCGAAGTTGAGATACCATAAGCTCATCATCATGACCGATGCCGATGTGGATGGAAGCCACATTGCAACGCTGATTCTCACGTTTGTGTTCAGGTATATGAAAGAATTGGTGGAACAGGGGTATGTGTATATCGCCCAGCCGCCATTGTATCTCGTGAAAAAAGGGAAGGACCAGGCCTATGCGTGGAATGATGAAGAACGCAAAAAACTGGTGGCAGAACTGGGCCAGGGAAAAGATGATAGCGTAACCATTCAGCGATACAAAGGTTTGGGAGAGATGAACGCCGAGCAGTTGTGGGAAACCACCATGAACCCTGTAACCCGCACCCTGAAGCAGATTACACTGGAAAGTGCTGCCGAGGCCGACCGCGTGTTCAGCATGCTCATGGGGGATGAAGTGCCGCCTCGCCGCGAGTTCATCGAAAGCCATGCACGCTATGCCAAGATAGATGTGTAAAGAACCTGGTGTTCAGATTGGGCATTCCCGATATTTTATCGTAGCTTGTCCATCAGTCAACCCATTATTATTCATATTAAACATTGAACTATGTCAAAAATGTTAACGGCCTATTGCATGAAAACCAAGCAAAAGGATTGTCCGATGCATAATGCAGTAATCACAAAAACCGCTCGCGGGGGCTATATGGCCCAGGGCGATGATGGTAAAGGAAATAAAATGACCACCATGTTGTCGGAAGCCCGTGCACTGGAAGCTGTTAAAGATGGCGTGGCTAAGAAAGGCTGGTAAAAAAACTTTATTAAAAAGAAAGGCTGTTGGAAACAACAGCTTTTTTTATGCGTGTGATTGTACAAACGTGAGCATCTTATGTAAAAAACGATACATATCGCTCATGGAGGTAATATCATCTACAATCAGCATCCCGTGTTTTCCAACTTGTTTTAAACGGGCTTTGTTGGTGCCCTGTTGCAGGTACAGCAGGATGCGGTTGAAGGTGTCGCTCTGGAAATACGGTGAATCCGGATTGGCAACAAAATAGCATTTCATCACCTCGTTCTTCAGGAGCAGTTTTTCAAAGCCCAGTGCTACGGCAGTTTTTCGTGTGCGTACGGTGGTAAATAAATCTTCCACCGGCGGGGGCACGGGGCCGAAGCGGTCCTGCAGTTCAGCATGAAAGGTTTGCAAAGCATTTTCGTCTTCGCATTCATCCAATCTGGCGTATAGGCTTAGCCGTTCGGTTATGCTTTCCACATAGCTGTCGGGAATGAGGATTTCCAGATCGGTATCAATGGTACAGTCTGATACAAAATCATCCTGCCGTTCAATTTCTTCTTTAAAGAGGTTTCTGAATTCTTTTCGTTTCAGTTCGCGGATAGCCTCGTCGAGAATTTTATGATACATTTCAAAACCAATTTCAGCGATGAATCCGCTTTGTTCACCCCCAAGCAGGTTACCGGCTCCGCGGATGTCGAGGTCGCGCATCGCAATCTGAAAGCCGCTGCCCAGATCGCTGTACTGTTCCAGGGTGGTCAGTCTTTTTCTGCTATCCACCGGTAGCGTACTCACTGGCGGGGATACGAGGTAGCAAAATGCTTTTTTATTGCTTCTGCCCACGCGGCCACGCAGCTGGTGCAAATCACTCAGTCCGAACTGGTGGGCGTTGTTGATGATGATGGTATTCACATTCGGAATATCCACCCCACTCTCCACGATGTTGGTACAAACCAGCACATCGTATTTTTTATCCATGAAATCGAGGATGGTGTCTTCCAACTGATCCCCTTCCATTTGTCCGTGCGCATACGCAATACTCAAGTCGGGGCACAATCCCTGCAGTAAACCCTGCATTTCTTTCAGGCTGTTCACGCGGTTGTGAATGAAGAAAACCTGTCCGCCCCGTTCCGTTTCAAAGTAAATGATGTCCCGTATGGCGTCTTCGTTAAACACCATCAGTTCGGTTTGGATGGGCTGGCGGTTGGGTGGCGGGGTGTTGATGATGCTGAGGTCGCGGGCGCCCATGAGGCTGAACTGCAATGTTCTTGGGATAGGCGTTGCCGTTAGCGTGAGGGAATCCACCGTAGCGCGCAGGGATTTTAATTTTTCCTTGGCGGCTACTCCAAATTTTTGTTCTTCATCGATAATCATCACACCGAGGTCTTTAAACTTTACATCCTTACCCAGGAGAGCGTGTGTGCCAATGATGATATCTACTTTTCCTTCTTCCAGTTTCTTCAGGGTTTCCTTTTTCTGTTTGGTTGATTTAAAACGGTTGATAAAATCAACGGTAACAGGAAAATCTTTCAGTCGGTCGCTGAAGGTTTTATAATGCTGATAGGCCAGGATGGTAGTAGGAACCAGCACGGCGGCCTGTTTACCATCGGTACAAGTCTTAAAGGCTGCGCGCACGGCAATTTCGGTTTTGCCGAATCCCACATCTCCGCAAACGAGGCGGTCCATAGGGGCCGGTTTTTCCATGTCTTTTTTCACATCTTCACTGGCTTTTGCCTGATCGGGAGTGTCTTCATAAATGAAGCTGGCCTCCAGTTCGGTTTGCAGGTAGTTGTCAGGGGCGTGTGCATAGCCTTCACGTGCTTTTCGTTCGGCATACAGGCGTATCAGATCGGTAGCAATGTCTTTTACCTGCTTCTTGGTTTTTTCTTTCAGCTTTTGCCACACATCACTGCCCAGTTTGTTCATCTTGGGCACACTGCCTTCTTTTCCGCTGTATTTGCTGATTTTGTGCAGGGAGGAAATATTCACATACAGCAAATCGCCATCTTTATATTGTATCCTAACGGCTTCCTGTACACGCCCGTTGTTTTCAATTTTCTGTAAACCGCTGTACACACCTACGCCGTGGTCGATATGTGTTACGTAATCGCCGGGTTGCAGTTCCCTCAGCGTTTTCAGTGTGAGGGCTTTGTTTTTACTGAAGGCCTGTTTTACCCGGTATTTGTGGTATCGCTGAAATATCTGGTGATCGGTATAACAAACCAGTTTGCTATCATGGTCAATGAAGCCTTCGTGAATGGAAATCGGAACCGGTACAATGTCCAGCCCGGCATTCAGATCAGTGAAAATGCTGTGCAGGCGTTCCAGTTGTTTGGCGCTTTCAGCGAAAATGAAAATGCCATATTGTTTATCGCGGTAAGCAGTCAGGTCTTTAATCAGCATATCAAACTGCCGGTTAAACGACGGCTGTGCCTGTGTGTTGAAGGGCAGAATGTTTTTCTTTCCACCATCAGAAAAATAGGGTTTGCCCAGTTCAAGAATATGACGGTTGCGTAAGGCGTTTTCCAGTTCCTGCGCGGTGATAAAATCATCGGCGTTCAGCGTCTGTTTCATCAGCGGCTGATGGCCGGTATCCGCCGCCTCCGCGGGTTCCTGTATCTGGGAGAATGTGTCAAGTGCAATCGACAGATCTTCTTCCTGCAGTTCAATTCTTTCGCGGATGTAATTAAAATCTTCGGTCCATATTACCGTATTTTCCGGTAGACTTTCAATCAGGTTCACTTTATCGGTAACGGCTTCATCAGATTCCACATTGGGAATGATGTTTACCTGCAGTAATTTTCGTTCACTCAACTGTGTTTCCGGATCAAAGATGCGGATACTGTCTACTTCATTTCCAAACAATTCTATCCGGTATGGTTTTTCGTTGCCAAAGGAGTAGATATCGAGTATACCGCCGCGGATGGCAAATTGTCCGGGCTCATATACAAAATCGGTAGAATGGAATCCCAGTTCAACGAAGCGCTGCAGCATTTTCTCCACCTCCAGCACTTCCGACTGTTTCACGGAAATAATATTTCGGGTAAGCGTTTCCGGTAGTGCCACTTTTTCAAACAGGGCTTCCGGGTAGGTTACCATTATTTTTTTATTTCCTCCGGTGGCCCAGCGGGTAAGGGCTTCGGTGCGGAGCATTACATGGCTGGGGTTGAGTAGCCTGAAGTTCTTTTTGTTTTTGAACGACGATGGAAAATAAAACAGCTCCAGTGCTTTGGTAATATTTTCAAGAGTATTGTGAAAGTAGGCAGCTTCCTCAGCATCGCGCAGCAGGATGAGGTGGTTTTGTTGCGATGCCAGTGAATGTGCATGCACGGCTGCTACCATAAATGCAGCGCTGCTTCCGGTGAGTCCGCTGAGTTGCAGGTGTTGAGGAGCAGACATAGTAATCCGGTCTGCAATGGAAAAGCAGTGGGGGTTGTTCAGGTACCTGTTTTTCAGATCTTCCAGATTCATCATAAACTCAATGCAACATCAGGCGGCTGCAAAGATAAACTTCCCTGCAGTTCATCCATACTTAAATCATTATTTTAATGTAACTTCCTGCTGATTATGGGTAATCAGAAATGGCATACCGGAAAAGTGATTCGAATTGAATCGGCCGCTGCAGGTACCCGCAGGTTCTTTGTTGAGGTGGAGGGTATGGAAGATTTTCAGTTTAACCCCGGGCAGTTTGTAACACTGGATTTGCCGATTCATGAAAAGCCCAACAAACGCTGGAGGAGTTATTCCATTGCCAGTTGGCCTGATGGCACCAATGTGTTTGAGTTGTGCATTGTATTGCTGGAAGGTGGTGCGGGCACCCGGTATTTATTCAATGAGGTGAGTGTAGGGCACACGCTTACCTTTATGGGGCCGCTGGGCGTTTTCACTTTGCCGGATGTGATTGAGAAAGAATTGTTCTTCATTTGTACCGGTACAGGCATAGCGCCGTTTCGGAGTATGTTGCATCACATTGCCATGCACAATGTGCCTCACCGGGGTATTCATTTATTGTTTGGCACCCGCAAGCGCGAGAATTTACTGTACTACGAGGATATGCGCCATCTCACGGAACTCATCCCGCATTTTCATTACTGGCCTACATTATCCCGCGAGGAGTGGGAAGGTAATACCGGATATGTACATCAGATATATGAAGATATTTTAAAACCCAAAATCAGTGAAAAGGGATGTGCGGAAGAATGCCATGTAGCATTTTATTTATGTGGATGGAAGGATATGATTGATGAGGCTAAAAAGCGCATTCAGGAATTAGGTTTCAGCCGGAAATGCATTCATCAGGAACTGTACGGGTAGGGGTGTAGGGGTGTGTTGATGAGTGCAGCGGGTTATGGCCCGATGTTCAGCAGGCTTATAAATTGTACCTTACCCTAATCATGAAGTTTCGTTTTATTAAAGGAATTCTTGTAGTACCATTTACTGGGAAAGCTGACCAAAGTGTTTCATAAAATTTTGAATTAGTCAGATTGTCAAAATAGGCAGATAGTTGCAGGGGATTATTGGGTTTTGTATAGTGCAGCACCAGATTCGTGATAAGCAGTGAACTTTTTTCGTAAGTAAAAGATGTGGTATTCAGGTGTTTGAAAGTACTTTCAATCGACAGATTCTTTTTAATTCTGTAAAGGTATCGTCCTGATAAATTTAATTGTTTACTTTTTGAATCCTGATCATTCCTTTTTAACTCACTTGGGAGTAGGGTATTGAGTACACTGTATCCTGCAGAAAATTCCGCCTCATGATTGTTTTTCCATCTTTTTTCAATCTTAACAGCTGAATGCAGTTGGTTATAAAATGTTCTCAAAACCTTGTTGTTAGCAGAAACCAGGCTTGCGTAATGTTGAGCATCAACTTCAAATTCAAGTAAAGATCTTTTTTTCATAGGAATCATGTAACTGAGGGAAACAGAATGATTGGAAGCAGCTTTATTTTTAAATAGGTAGTTTCCTTCCTGAAAAATCCTGTTTAACCGGCCTTCATATACGAAATTTCTAAAAGAGGTATTTTGGTTATAAAGAACAGATAAATAATGCTTGTTTCGCAATGTTCGGGTTAGCATATAGTTTATATATAAACCGGGCGTTGTAATTTTATCACTGTTATTATAAACAACAAATGATACCGGACTCATTGCATAAGGTTGTTGGTAAACCTGATAGGGGTGTAAAGGCTGTTTAGATACACTCCATATTAAATTATGTTGAGTGCTGCGTTTGGAAAACCTTGCTGTTAAAACGATGTTTCCAATGAAATCTGACTTTGACCGGGGATTGTCAGGGGGAATGAAATTCAACTGGTATATGCCAACATTGCTGTTTATATTCCATCTGATTTTTTTGCCCCATCCATATTGAAATTGAATTTCTGTTTGATGTGTTTTAAATGCAGAAACACCTGTCAGTAATTCATTCACAGAATCTGGCCGGTTAGTAATTACATCTTTAAAGAAATAGTCGTTTCTGATGGTTACTTCACGGCTTTCATGAAATATTGCAGGGGTGTATAGTTTGCCATTGATTTTTTTAATCAGTTGAAACTTTCCGTTAATCGACGTTCCGGACAGTCTGCGGACTAAATTTAATTGGTTAAAGCCCGGATCAACGGAAAGCATCTCAGCCAAATTATTCACGGAGTAGTCGTTATTTTGATTGAATGCCGCATCGTTGAAGTTAAGATCAATTTGAATTGCGGATTTATCGTTGATTCGATTGGTATATTGGGTATTTACAAACATTGAACGGTTTTTAAAAGCCTGAATGGTTTTAGCCTTGTCACTAATTTGGTTTAAACTTTGTTTCAAATCAGTATTAAATCCCGTTCGGTCATACAATCCAAAGATATTTACCTGTAATGAACTCTTGCGATTGATTGTGTAATTTAGTTTTTGTTGCAATGCCATTTTCTCAGGCCTGGTTTCTACCTGTCTTGTTTCTTTTTTAATGGAAATCCCGCTATCTGCCTGAATTTGATCTGTTGAATTTCTATCGAAGCGCCAGGTGTCGTTTAAATAAGATATTTCGGTTTCAGACTTTATTTTTTTTCCGATGGAGTTGTTTATTTTCATTCGTGTGTCCCAAAGGTTATTCTTTAGAAAGTGCCTGTTATCCAAATCTGAAATTTGTTCAAAGGGTGAGGTGGGTGTCATCCATCTTTCGTTCCATATAGTGAAGGCGGGTTTAAGTTCATCTTGCTGGGTGATGGATGAATTATGTCCCTGAGTATTCCGGTTTCCAATAAATGCTATTTTGGTATTTCCTAAAAGAGAAAAATATAAGGGAGTAAATACGTATTTGTTCAGTGTGTTGATACCGGCATCAAAATACCCAAAGCCGCGGATTCTGTTTTTCTTGATGGTTAAGTTTACGATTGTTTTATTACCGTCAATCAATCCTTTAAGCAGTCTATTATCTGCCTGATTTTCCATTGCCTGTATATTTTCAATTACATCAGCAGGAAAGTTTGCAAGTAATACCGATTGCTTCTCACTAAATACATCTTCTCCTTGTATCAGAATTTTGCTTACAACTTTGTTTTTATACAGCAGTGTTCCGCCATTTATGCTAAAGCCCGGTACTTTTGTAATTACGTCTCCCAGGTTTTTTTCAAGTCCATTACTAAAAGCACTGAGTTTATAGAATGTGGTATCATCATTTTGCCAGATAGGCTTGGATTCCAATCGAACTTCGGGTAATGATTGCGTTAGCGATTTTAAATTGATTTTAAAATGATGTTCATGTTTCTGAGGATCGAGTATAACAATAGTATCACGATATCCGGTCTTTGAAATTTTTAATGCCAGCCTGTCTGTTTCATTTGACTGAATAGTAAACGTAAATGTGTGCTGTTTACCTGTAGACAGGTAATGAATTGTATTGTTTACGTTTTGGTTCAGCACCCTGAGGTAACTGTCATGAAGAGGGTTGCCCGTACTGTCATGAATGGATCCCGATACTTTGATATGTGCCTGACCCCACGCAATGGAGGAACAGAGGGTGAGTATGATTATTGAGATTGACTTCCGCATGATGACGCTTCGGGTAAATTAATGAAATAATAAATACTGTTGAAAGCATTTTAATTATTTCACTTTTCTTAAATCCCCCTCTTTATTGAAACGTTCATTAAACACCTTAGGCCAAAATATTTCATCCTTTGGCTCAAGCGAAGTAGAAAACTCTTTGAGGGTAAAAGTTTCCCTCGTTCCGTGAAATTTAGCTTTTACAATTAAGCCGGGAACATTCAACAGGTTTCGCATGCCTATCGGCATGATTGTAAACTCATGCGAAAACCAGATTTCAGCGGTAATATTTCTTTTCCGATTATATTGTATGGCGTGGGTACATAAAATGCCATTTATCAGTTCAGTTCTACCGGTTATTTCCCAGGTACGTACATCAGCATCAAAGTAAAAAAAATTGTTTTCAGGATAGTTTTCAAAAGCACGAAATCTGTATCTGTAAATCTGAGAATCTAGGTTTACGTAATAAAGTGCCTGTATCGAATCTTTAGACAATTCAATAATGTGGTTCAATTCCTTTATCTCAACATATCCATCAGGATACTCTTTTAAATAGTCAGCCGTTAAATAAGATATGATGGTGTTATTTTTTTTGAAGTAATACCCTGTGAGAGTGAGAGGAGGGAGTGAAATTCCCTCTGGGGCGCCTATAACTTCACGCTGAACATCATAGGTAGCCACCAGATTTTGCGTGTTGCCAACCTTTGTAAACAAAAATGAAAAAAGTATGATGGATAATATTTTCATATAAAATGTGTGTCCGGGTTAGTTGAATAATATTGTTTACATCTGATTAGGGTTGTGGTGGGCCTGTTTCATCACAGGGCGGGAGCAATACAAGAACTTTTCTCAATTGGTGTTGTGCTTTTACTTGAGCACAGGCACGGGCAGCAGCATATGCTAGACCACAATCGCTATCGGTCGCTGTACATGAACTGGTAGCAGAGAAGATAGTAATTTCTCCATTGCATTCATACTCCGCGGTTGCAGTAATACTCACTGTGTGTGTGCAACTTGGGCTAATTATACTTTTTAAATTTGTCCCTTGGTGGTGGTGGGGGGGTAACAGCATAAACAACTGTACCACTGAAAATTGAAATTGCGAAAAGTATTTTTTTCATTTGATAAATAATTTATACCCGGACACACACGAATATAACATATATATATACGAATGTAAAATTTGTTTTACAATGAACTTTTAATTAGCTGTTGTGAGGGTATAGAATATATTCATTAGTTCATATCGGCTAACGGGAAACAGAAATTTCAGCACCCATTTATCAACTCCATCACCTTCGCCTTCACCTGTGACATGGGAATGCGTTCCTGGCGCATATCATCGCGGTAGCGGATGGTTACTGTATGGTCTTCTTTAGTTTGATGATCAATGGTTACACAAAAAGGCGTTCCAATGGCATCCATGCGGCGGTATCTTTTGCCAATCGCATCCTTCTCTTCATAAAAGCATTGAAAATGGGACCGGCATTCAGTCATGAGTTCACGGGCTATTTCGGGTAAGCCATCTTTTTTCAATAAGGGGAGCACCGCCAGTTTCACCGGAGCCAGGGCCGCAGGAAGTTTCATCACCACGCGGCTGTCATCGGTTCCATCTTCCTTTTTCCAGTGTTCTTCCCGGTAACTCATGCTGATAACGGTCAGGAATAAACGATCTAACCCGATCGATGTTTCTACCACATACGGTATGTAGTTGCCAATGGGTTTCCCTGCTTCATTCAAATCGTTATCGAAATATTGTATTTTCTTTTTGCTGTATTCCTGATGTTGCTTCAGGTCAAAATCGGTGCGGCTGTGAATGCCTTCCAGTTCTTTCCATCCAAACGGAAATTCAAATTCAATATCTACGGCGGCATCTGCATAATGTGCGAGTTTCACATGGTTGTGGTAGCGCAGTTTTTCTGCAGGAATACCAATACTTTCCAGCCATTTTTTACGATGATCTTTCCAGTATTCATACCATTCCATCTGAGTGCCGGGACGCACAAAGAATTGCATCTCCATCTGTTCAAACTCACGCATCCGGAAAATAAACTGACGCGCCACAATTTCATTCCTGAAGGCCTTTCCGGTTTGTGCAATACCAAACGGAATCTTCATGCGTCCGGTTTTCTGTACATTCAGGAAATTCACAAAAATGCCCTGCGCGGTTTCGGGCCTGAGGTAAATGGTGTCGGCATCTCCGGCCACACTGCCCATTTGTGTGCTGAACATCAGGTTAAACTGACGCACATCTGTCCAGTTGCAGGTTTTGCTCACTGAGCATTTTATCTGGTGGGTTTCAATCAACTTTTTCAATCCGTCAAAATCATTGGCCGCCAGCAGCTGGTCCATGGTATCCAGCAGGGCTTTGCCCTCTGCCTCAGGCAAGGTTTCGGCATGCGATTCCAGTAAGTGATCCACCCGGTAGCGTTTGTTGCTGTCTTTGTTGTCAATCATCGGATCACTGAAATTATCTACGTGTCCGCTCGCTTTCCAGGTAGTGGGATGCATGAAGATGGCAGCGTCAATACCCACAATATGGTCGTGCAGTTGCGTCATGCTTTTCCACCAGGCATCCCTCAGATTTTTCTTGAGTGGTGCCCCCATTTGCCCGTAATCATACACAGCGCTTAAGCCGTCGTATAACTCCGAAGATTGAAAGATGAAACCATATTCCTTGCAGTGTGCAATGATATCCTGAAATAATTTCGCGTCGTTTGCCATAAGGCTGCAAAGATAATAGTTCCCCCTTTTCTACTGTAATTTTTGATAGCAGGTCCGCCTACCTCCTAATTGCTACAATTTTCTTAAATGCCGTATATCATTATGGTTTCACCGAAGCATTGTATATATTGCCATTCAATCGCCTGACTTGTTTCCATTTAAAAAAATATGCTTTGTGATTGCCTGCTTGTGGTGTGCGGGTTGGTCGTGCACTTCCAAACCGGCGGAGAAAAAGATACATCGTGCCTTTTATTACTGGAAATCGGTTTTTCACATTTCACCGGCTGAGGCGGATTGGCTGGATTCCCTGCAGGTGAACACCTTATATGTGCGGTATTTCGATGTGGCCTGGGATGCCACCACGCAACAACCGGTTCCGCTGGCACCCCTGCGTCCGGGCAGGGGCGTTACACTGGAAAACCTGCCACAGCAAATCATCCCCACGGTTTTTATCACCAATGAAACCATGCTGAGGATGAGTGATGCACAGATTACCGCACTGGCTGAAGATATACTTCAGTTGATTTCGTCTACCCATACTATGCTGAAGGCGAAACCTTCCGCCCAGATTCAGATAGATTGCGACTGGAATGCAACATCTAAAAGCCGCTACTTTGCTTTGCTGGAAAAACTACAGCAACTGGATTCAACCCGTACGTATTCCGCCACCATTCGGTTGCATCAGTTGAAGTATGCAAATGCTACCGGTGTGCCGCCGGTTTCCAGAGGGTTGCTGATGTGTTACAACATGGGCAACATCAAAAGTATTGAAACCCGTAACTCCATCCTCGATCCGCAGGAAGTGCAGCGCTATACTACAGGATTCAGTACTTATGCGTTACCGGTAGATGTGGCTTTTCCGCTGTTTGGGTGGACGGTACTCTTCAGGAATCAGCAATATGCCGGCCTGCTGCAGCTGAACAATCCCAACGCCATTGCAGGCATTTCGGAGAAAACCGGCAACAACAGTTACCGTGTTTTGAAGGACACCACCCTTTTCGGATATGCGTTAATGAAAGACGACCTCCTGCGTATAGAAAGCAGTGAAGTACAGGATATTCTCCAGGCTGCCTCACTGTTGCAGGGAAAGTTTTCTAACGATTCATTTTCTGTTTCACTCTACCATTTGGATACAGTAATTTTAAATAAATACACCACCCATGAACTGGAAGCTGTTTACCATAGCCTGCGTTAGTGTTTCACTTTCTGCTGTTCCTCAGAATATGATTGGCTGCGGACCCGGAGTAGATCCATACGATTATTATGCGCATTTCTTTAATGCCGACCAGTGGGAAGAGGATAAAGCCTATCGTCCTTTTTATTATACCGGATATTCTTTTTTATACGATGGTTTCGAGCAAGACCCGGCGCCTGATCAGCTGATTGAGGAATGGGTGCGTTACACCGGCCCGTCGGTTACAGCAACTGATGCTGCAACCTTCATCATGGGAGACCACCTGAAACCCATGACTGAGTTGTATCAACAGTTAGGAAAGAAAAAGTTTCAGTTGTCAGACACCGCATTGATGCAGAACAGCATGACGAACTATTTCCGTAAAAGCAAGGACCGCGAAGGGCTGGGCTATCTCATCTTCGCCAAAAGAGTGGAGCCGTATGTTACGGGAGGTGAGTACGAATGGGATGCAATCAACCGCGACAGCCTCCGGATGAGTGAGTTGCTCAAAGAGGGTTTGCAGCTTTATGGCAAAGCTAAAAAAGATGTTTATAAACTCAGGTACGCGTACCAGTTAGTAAGGCTTGCTCATTACAATGGACAATACGAACAGGCTGTATCATTGTACGATAGCCTCGTAGCCCCAAATAAGTACCCGTCGGTATTGCAGCATCTCAGCCTGGCCCAGAAAGGAGGTGCCCTGTATAAACTGGGGCAGCGGGATGAGGCGGCATACATTTTCAGTAAAGCATTCAGCGCCGGCAATGCCAAGCGGGAATCGAACTACCTGAGTTTCAGGTGGAGCATTGATCCCACTCAACCGATGGATCAGTATCTGGCATTTTGTAAAAATGATGCGGAACGGGCCGATATGATGGCCTTGTTTGGTTTTGCAACGCAGGGTTCGGCTATCCATATCTTGGAATCAATGCACCGCATCGCCCCGGCTTCCAAAGCTCTTGAAGTGTTGGCTGTTCGGGAAATCAATAAGATGGAAGAAACATTTTATTCGCCTTACCTGCATGGAAAGAAAGGCGGATATGATTTTTATTATTTCTGGGAAGATGATGCATCCGCACGCACCATGCAGGAAAAACAACAGGATGTGTTTAAACTGGCGGATATGCTGAGCCTGTGGTCGAGAGATGCCAGGGTGAAGAACAAAGGACTGTACGCTACCGGTGCCGCCTACCTGTACATGATGGTTCAGGATTTTACCAAAGCCAATCAAATGATTCAGGAAGGAGAACGGTATAGGATGAGTGAAAAAGTGAAAGATCAATGGACCTTCACCCGCTTGATGATTGCATTGAATGAATCGCAGGTGATGAACGCGGCTACGGAAGAAAAACTACTGCCTTCATTGCAGTGGGCATTGAACAAGGCGTTGGATGAAAAAAACAGAAACGGTATTCAGTATGAACAGCCACAGCGCTGGATACAGTTATACCGAAATCTGATGAATGTAGTACTGGCCAAGAAATACCATGCTGAAGGTAACCGGTTGAAAGAAGCGCTGGCAGTTGGTGCGGCGTACTCTATATACGGAGACGGAACCGGCATAACCCACGTGCGTAATAAACTTACAGCGGAGGATGTACATAAAATGTATGATCTGTTTACTGAAAAAAATCCCACCGCCTTCAACCGTTTTCTGATGCAGCACAATTCCATCCGGCTGGCCGATGTGGTTGATTTTGCAGGCACGGCCTACCTGCGCGAGCATGATTTTAAGAATGCCGTTGCATGGTTGCAGAAATCAACTGAAGGAGCATATCCCATCCATAAAGATCCATTTAAAGACTTGCTGTACGACAGGGAGGAAGTTTTTTCGGATGAAACCGTTACCACCACCAAGCTGGAATTTGCTCGAGAGATGCTGCGCTTACAGGAACTGAGCAGCGTGAAATCAAAAAATCAGGCGGCATACCTTTATAAAATGGCACTGGGCCTCTACAATATGTCGTATTACGGGTACGCGTGGGAGTTAGTAGAGTATTTCCGTTCAGGTAGCGACGGATACTTTATTCCTGAAGATGCTGATTATTTCAAAAGAGAATATTATGGCGTGTTTGCTGCTCATGATACCTTTAAACATGCCATGGAGGCTAGTAAAGACAAGGAGTTTAAAGCCCGCTGCCTGTTTATGATGGCCAAATGTGCACAAAAGCAAACGCAGCAACCGCAATATAACTGGCGGGCGGAGTATGACACTTACAGCAATGCGTATAAGCTGTACTCCACCGAATTTAAAATGAACATACATTTTCCTCAGTTGGTGGCTGAATTTAGTAAAACACGTTTTTATTCGGAAGCGTATAATACTTGCAGTTACCTGCGCGATTTTGTTCAGCGCGAACAACGCAGGAAATAAAAAAAGAGCCAGATCTTTCGAAATGGCTCCTTTAAGCGGTTAGTTTTTACCTACTAACTACATCCAAGACTATTACCACAGTTCAGGCATTTATAGCATGTACCGCTGCGAACGGTAATGTGTCCGCATACGTTACAGGCGGGTGCATCTCCCTGCATTGATTTGTTGGCGGCACTTACTGCATCCATTCCCTGTTTGGGCGCGGTGCTTTTTACGGATGTGGTGGTGCTCACGAGGCGCACGGTGCTCATTTCAGGCAATTGTTCACCGATGGTGGGAGGGGTTACCGTATCCCACTCTTTCGTTCCGGTATTTTCGAGTTCCGGTTTTTCCAGTACATGTACCAGGTCGGTGCGGCCGAGGTATTCATACGCCAGGCATCGGAACATGAAATCAATGATGGAGGTAGATGATTTGATATTTGGGTGATCTACCATGCCACTCGGTTCGAAGCGGGTGAACACAAATTTTTCAACGTATTCTTCCAATGGAACACCGTACTGTAATCCGATGGAAACAGCAATCGCAAAACAGTTGAGCATGCTGCGCATGGTGGCTCCTTCCTTCGACATATCGATGAAGATTTCACCCAGAGTACCATCGTTGTATTCACCGGTACGCAGGAACAGTGCCTGTCCGTTAATCTTTGCTTTCTGCGTAAACCCTTTGCGTTTTGCAGGCAGGGAACGTCTTTCAACAATCATGGCCAGCTGGCGCTTCAGTGAAGTATCAGCACTTTTCTGTACACGGTTGTTGATTTCTTCCAGCAACTCTTCCACCGTTAATTTATCCATTTCAATGAACGACGGTGAAGATTGTGTTGCAACGTTTTCTGCTTCAGCTTCCTTCTCGGTATCTTTTTTCTTCTTATCTGATTTGTTGCTCAGCGGCTGACTAAGTTTAGAACCATCACGGTAAAGCGCACACGCTTTTAATCCGAGTTCCCAGCTCAAGCGGTAGGAATCAGCAATATCTGCTTCAGTTGCCTCATTGGGCAGGTTGATGGTTTTGCTGATGGCACCACTCAGGAAAGGTTGTGCTGCAGCCATCATACGGATGTGGCCATGAGCATGGATGTAACGCTCGCCGATGGTGCCACATTTGTTGGCACAATCAAATACCGGAAGGTGTTCAGCTTTCAGGTGCGGAGCGCCTTCAACCGTCATGGTACCGCAGGTGTACACATTGGCTTCTTCAATTTGTGCGTCAGTGAAGCCCAGTGCTTCCAGCATGCTCCATCCGAAATCATTGTACTGAGCCGGAGTAAATCCTAAACGTTGCAGGCAGGCTTCACCCAGGGTGTACACGTTGAAGATAAAGCCCAGTTCAAAGGCGCTGCCCAAAGCTGCATTGAGTTTTTGCAGGTCTTCAGCAGTGAATCCTTTTTGCATCAATGTTTCTTCATTGATGTAAGGTGCACCTTTTAACGTGGCGTGCCCTTTGGCGTAGTGAACGATATCTGCAATTTCCTGTTCAGTATATTTCAGGTTTCTCAATGCCTGAGGAACGCTTTGGTTGATGATTTTAAAATATCCGCCACCGCTCAGTTTCTTGAATTTAACCAGTGCAAAATCCGGTTCAACACCGGTAGTATCGCAATCCATTACCAGGCCGATGGTTCCTGTAGGTGCAATAACAGTTGTTTGTGCATTGCGGTAACCGAATTTCTCTCCTAAACGAACGGCATCATCCCATGCTTTGGTGGCTGCCTTCAACAGGTAATCCGGACAATATTTTGCATGGATACCCTGAGGTTTAATTTCCAGTCCGTCGTAAGCATCCATCGCATCGTACGCGGCTGCACGGTGATTGCGCATTACACGAAGCATGTGTTTTTTATTGGCTTTGTACTGACGGAAAGGTCCGAGGAATGCCGCCATTTCAGCGGAGGTTTTATAAGCAGTACCCGTCATGATGGCTGTAATACCACCGGCAATACCGCGGGCCTGTTCGCTGTCGTAAGGAATACCGCTTACCATCAGCAGGCTGCCGAGGTTGGCATAACCTAAGCCCAGGGTGCGGTAATCAAAACTTAGTTGAGCAACTTCTTTTGATGGGAACTGCGCCATCAGCACAGATATTTCGAGCACTACAGTCCATAAGCGGCAGGTATGTTCAAATCCGGCCACATCAAACGTGTTGGTATCTTCATTAAAGAAACGACGCAGGTTCACGCTTGCCAGGTTACAGGCAGTGTTATCGAGGAACATGTATTCGCTGCACGGGTTGGAAGCGCGGATGGGGCCTCCTTCCGGACAAGTATGCCATTCGTTGATGGTGGTATCGTATTGTGTACCCGGATCGGCACAACGCCAGGCGGCATAGTTGATTTGATTCCACAAATCACGCGCCTTCACGGTTTTCATGGTTTGTCCGGTACTGCGGGCCTTCAGTTCCCACTCACCGTCTGCGTCCAGAATTTTAAAGAAGCTGTTGGGGATACGTACAGAGTTGTTGCTGTTTTGTCCGCTCACCGTACGGTAGGCTTCTCCTTCGTAATCGCTGGAGTAACCGGCATCAATGAGGGCCGCTACTTTTTTCTCTTCGTTTACTTTCCAGTTTACAAACTCCAGAATTTCCGGGTGGTCGAGGTCTAAACAAACCATTTTAGCTGCACGGCGGGTAGTGCCACCGCTCTTAATGGCTCCGGCTGCGCGGTCTCCAATTTTCAGGAAACTCATCAGTCCGCTCGATGTACCACCACCACTGAGTTTTTCACCTTCACCGCGGATGCTGCTGAAGTTGGTTCCTACACCACTTCCGTATTTAAAGATGCGGGCTTCACGTACCCAAAGGTCCATGATGCCTCCTTCGTTTACCAAATCGTCTTCCACACTTAATATAAAACAAGCATGTGGCTGAGGGCGCTCGTAAGCGGAGGTTGATTTTTTCAGTTTACCATCGGCCTGATCTACAAAATAATGGCCCTGTGGTTTTCCGGTAATACCATACACTTCGTGCAAACCGGTATTGAACCATTGCGGACTATTCGGAACGCAGGCCTGGTTCAGGATAGAATACACGAGTTCATCATAAAAAATCTGTGCATCATTTTCTGAAGCAAAGTAATTGTTGCGTTCGCCCCATACCCTCCAGCAATGCGCCATGCGGTGGGCTACCTGTTTTACGGAAGTTTCTCTACCAGTAGTACCATCGGGCTGAGGTACACCGGCTTTACGAAAATACTTTTGCGCAAGGATGTCTGTTGCAATCTGGCTCCAGGCTTTTGGAACCTCTACATTGTCCATTTGGAATACCACCTCGCCGGATGGATTCTTAATCACTGAAGTCCGGTAGTCGTATTCGAACATTTCATACGGACTCACCCCATCGCGGGTGAATTGGCGGCTAAACTGTAGGGCGTTTGCCGTTGCGGGTGTTTTAATGGGCATATAAATTAATTAGTCAGTTAGGTAAATAAATATCTCATGTGAGGAGAACGAAAATATCTTTTCAAAACCAACTCTCACAGCCTATTCTATCAACAGCTTGTGGAAAAGTAAAATCGTTTTTTTAGGAGTACACGAGGATATTGGATTGCGTGCGTTGTCCACGAATGTGGATAGATAAAAAATTTTTTTTTTGAAAATTCAGACTAATTCTCCTACCCGAATTTACCGAAAAAAAGAGGGGTTTAATTCACACCGGTTAACTTTGCTTAACTTATATGAGAGTAATCATACAACGCGTAACCAGCGCGTCTGTTCAAATTAACGGAAACCCGCATGCAGCCATAGGTTCAGGCCTTTTGGTGCTGGCGGGCTTTGAAGCTGCCGACAACTCCGAAGAGGTTTCCTGGATGGCACATAAAGTGTTGAATATGCGTCTGTTTAACGATGCGGCCGGAATACCAAATTGCAGTGTGGTGGAACAACAGGGTTCTATCCTGGTAGTGAGCCAGTTTACCCTGCACGCCCTTACAAAAAAGGGAAACCGCCCCAGTTATATTAAAGCGGCCCGGCCCGAGGTTGCCATCCCATTATATGAAGAATTTATACAGGTGTTGAAACAGCAACCCGGCGTAACCATTGCCACCGGAATGTTCGGTGCTGATATGCAGGTACAGCTGGTAAATGATGGCCCCGTAACCATATTTGTAGATAGTTTAAACAGAATGTAACATGACCATTCAGGAAGCACAACAATCAGTAGATACATGGATAAAAACCTATGGCGTGCGTTATTTCGATCCACTCACCAACCTCGGTATTTTAATGGAAGAGGTGGGAGAGATGTCGCGCATTATGGTGAGAACCTATGGTGAGCAATCATCTAAAAAAACAGATAACGGTGTTTTGGCCGATGAAATGGCTGATGTGCTGTGGGTATTGCTTTGTATGGCCAATCAAACGGGAGTGGATCTCACCGATGCATTCCAAAAAAATATGGATAAGAAGACTCAAAGAGACAGCCAACGGCATCTCAACAATGATAAACTGTAGCAGCTCTCATTTTCTGTTGCTCCATCCGTCTATATGTGCGAAAACACCCATGCATTGTAGGTTGATGGAGAGTGCCCGCGCAGTAAATCCATCTCCTTCAATCAATAAATAAATGATTCAGATACCTTTGCGGTTCATTTCAAAACGGGATATATGAAAGTTTTTGGATTGATGATTGGTTTGATGTGTGTGCTGCATGCCGGCGCACAACAGCCTGCTGGTAAAGTATTGAGCGGTCCGTGGGCAGGTAATATTACACAACGTACCGCCATGATCTGGCTGGAGGTAGATGAACATACCGATAACGTGAGTGTGCGTTACAAAAAAGAAGGCCACCCCGCCGATTCATTCAAAACCGTTGTGTACCGGGGCGCATTGCAACAAACATTCAATCCTGTAAAGCTGGAAATCAACCGCCTTGATATCAACACTACGTATCAGTATGAAATCCAGATCAACGGAAGCAGTATAACGGGGGCTGATTTCAAATTTACTACGCAGGATTTGTGGAAGTACCGGAAACCGGCGCCTGATTTTACTTTCCTGGCCGGAAGTTGTGCTTACTTCAATGAACCGGTGTATGATCGTCCGGGCCGGCCGTACGGTGGCGATTCATCCATTTTTAAAACCATGGCTGAAACACCCGCCGCGTTTAATCTGTGGCTGGGCGACAGCTGGTACACCCGGGAGGTGGATTTTTCATCACCCTGGGGAATGAATTACAGGGTGGCGCTCGATCGCAGCCGTCCGGTGCTTCAACCCCTGTTGCGGGCGATGCCCCAGTATTTTATCTGGGATGATCATGATTATGGCCCGAACGATGCCGGAAAGAGTTTCATTTTTCAATCGGAAAGCAGGGAGATCTTTAAAAATTATACGCTCAATCCATCGTATGGAAGAGATGGTAAAGGAATCTATACACAAATCAGTTATTCAGATGTAGATATATTCATGACCGACAATCGCTATTTCAGAAGTGAGGCGCGATATCCCGACAGCGTGAATGGCAAACCCAATCCGGATAAAACGTATTTCGGCAAGGAGCAGATGGAATGGCTGAAAAACGCGTTGGTACACAGCCGCGCCACGTTTAAAATTATTGCATCGGGAAGTCAGGTATTGAATTTTTCTACCAACTACGATTGCATGTGTTCGTACTCGCACGAGTTTAATGAGCTGATGGATTTTATCAAAGAAGCAAAGGTAGAAGGCGTTTTATTTTTAACCGGCGACAGGCACCACAGTGAAGTGATACAATATCAACGCGACGGAATGTATACGCTGTATGACATTACGGTATCGCCACTTACGGCAGGTGTGGGCAGGGTGCGGGGCAATGAATTGAACAATCCGCAACGCGTGGAAGGGAAGCTGGTGGAAGCGCATAATTTTGGAAAGATCAGTGTAACCGGAAAAAAAGATGAGCGGGAATTGCTGATTGATTTTATGGGAACATACGGTGCGAAGCTGGGCAGATGGAGTATCTCCGAAAAACAATTAAAATTCAGTCGATGAACATTCAGTCAGTTTGGTTTGAGTACAACAAACAAAAAGTAATACAGGCACTGCGTTATCATTTTATCAGCAGGCGTGAAATAAAAATCCTGATGATTTTAGTGAATGTATTCGCGTTGCTGTCGGCAGGATTATTCTTTTTCAAAAAAGTATTGCCGCTGGCATTTTTGTTGAGTTCGGTGATGTGGTTTGTATTGATGATTGCCTTCTGGTATGCATTGCCGAGGATGGTGTACAGAAGAGCCAAAACATTTCAGGATACGTTCCGGGTGGGAGTGAGCAGTTATGGAATGCGACTGGAAAACCGCCAGGGCAGCAAGGAGTGGGAGTGGTC